>LWDU01037577.1_pt1 | contig 461326 bp, 380 predicted proteins | sample 727161 | NCBI WGS metagenome assembly LWDU01 (sample SAMN04566230, study PRJNA314399) | hydrothermal vent metagenome | isolation source: deep sea hydrothermal plume seawater | place: Mexico: Gulf of California, Guaymas Basin | collected 2004-07-11 | reverse complement strand
TGAACGCACGCCGGCCGCACACCCCGCCGTTCATGAGGATGTTCTGATATCTCTGCAAGTCAGGGCTGTCGTACTTGACGTTCTCTGACCCGTACTTGACGTCGGAACTGACGATACTCACATAGCGCCAGCCATCGTTCGTGTTGAAGATGTGGTCGGGTCGGAAATTCCGAAGCATATTGCGCCCCCAGGTGAGGGTCTCGTCCGGCTCGTCCCCGTTAACGACCATGCGGAGCTCCCAGGCACTGAGGAGATCGAACGCCGGGTCCAATTCTCCACCCAGGTACGCCTTCTCGTAATGAAGGTAGCGATTTACCGGGTCGATTGTCTCAGGGGCTTCTGTCCGGGCCGTCGGGTTCGCTTGCTTCATCGGAACCGCGTGTTCCAGGCTGACGGCGAGCGCCAGTCGCTGCAGGACACCCTTCCCAGCCTTATCGCTCACCTCTTGGATGGCGGTGTAGATTTCCATCGCCCGGCCGTATTTGCCTTTCGCGGCGCCGTCCGCCACCAACATCTGCTTCATGAGGCCGGCGTCCGCCAGCATCTTTTCGACCAACGCCTTCTTCTCTTCTCCCTGCGCGGCGAATTCTGCCAGCCCTTGAGGCGTAGCCTCGAGCAGGACGACGTATTTCGCGAGCTTGGCGTCCAGCGCGCCGCTGGCCAGGAACTCATTCAGCGTATCGGCATTTGCCTGGTCGTTCTGCGGTACCTTGGCGGTGAGTTCGGTACGCAGTTGGTTGAGCTGATCGGCATACGGCGTATCAAGTTCTTGACCAGCCTCGGTGAGCGGCGTTTGCGATACCACACCTTGCTTGCCTGCCCAGGTGCTTGAGGTCCCAACCATCAGGGCAATGAGTGCCCCACAGGTGACTGTCATCGAATTCGTTCTCATAGGTCTTGTGATCCGGGGTTGTGGATGAGGGCGTGAGGGGAATTGCAGCGTACCCTTGGTATTGTACGCGACTTCAACACCGAAGCCTCACTCGAAGGGAAGGATACGCCCCGTGCAGAAGACTGCTGCACTCGGCGGGATGGAGCCAGTTAAGACCTCGAGGGATATTCCAACGTCGATCGCCCGTGATGGAGCGCAACGAATGCTCGGTCAGCCCCACACTCACGATTGTCGACCCAACTCAAACTGAACTCACCGTATGGGAGCCCTGAGTGGCTTTTTTCAACATCCGTACATGGATTCTGAATCGGCCAACCCGTTACGGCGGGGACAGCCCAGGCCTAGAATGAGTCCATGCGAAATCTGGTCCCCCTGTTGCTGCTCACCGCCTGCGTTTTCCCTGATGAGGGAGAACGCCAGGCTACTGCGGATTTTCGTCCACTCTTCAATGGCGTCAACCTCGACGGCTGGGTCCCGGTGAACACCGCGCCCTCTACCTGGATTGTGCGTGATGGACTCTTGCACTGCACAGGAAAGCCGATCGGTGAATTGCGCACAGACCGCATGTACCAGAACTTCGTACTGGAACTCGAATGGCGTCACCTTGATCCGGGCGGCAACGCCGGGGTCTTTGTCTGGGCTGATGACATTACTGCGGTAGGAGTCCCATTCCACCGCAGCGTCGAGGTCCAAGTCCTCGACCACGCCTATGGCAACACCCGTAGCCACACCACCCACGGAGACATCTTTCCGATTCACGGGGCGGTCATGACGCCGGTCAATGGCCGCGGCGGCAGCCGAGCTTTCCCCACCGAGTTGCATTCCAAGCCGAGCCCTGAATGGAACCACTATTCGATCACCTGTATGGACGGCTCGATCTCCCTCAAGGTCAACGGAGTCTTGGTGACGCAAGGCCATGACGCCAACCCGCGTAGGGGCTACATCTGCCTGGAGTCCGAAGGCGGCCGCGTGGATTATCGCAACCTGCGGATCAGGGAATTCCCCGGGGATGTTCTGGAGTGCGAGCAAGCAGGCATCTTCGACCGGGGTTACTCGACGATCTACACCGGTGTGGACCTGTCTGGCTGGGAGGGCGACCTGGATGGTTGGCAGGTCCAGGATTGGCGCCTGGTGCACAAAGGTTCCGCCGGGCCTTCCCGCCTGATCCAGAAAACCACGCGCTCGGACTTCGGCTTCCTGGCAGACATACACCTGAAAGACAACGACTCCCGCTTGAGTGAGCATCTACACAAGGGCTGGAACCGTCTCGAACTCTTGTTGGTGGAAGCTACGCTTTGGATCACGGTCAATGGCTCCCAGATTACCGAGCCCGTTGAGCTGACTTTTGGATTGGCCAGTGGTCGGGGTCGACCTAGGTTGCTAGGCCCACTCACAATTGAGGGCGCCGGAGAGGTAACTCTCGCGAACCTCTTCGTGCGGCCAGCCGATGTAGTGCGGGCCGCAGCAAGAAACTAGCCTGCACGACACTGGGGCACCCCCGAACCTCCCATGAACCCCGCTGACCCCTCCATGACTCCTGCCGGACAGCTAGACCTATCCCCCTGGAGCTCCTATCCCACCGGGACAGACGATGCCTGGCGTCAGCGCTACCAGTCATTGGTAAAAAAAACAGAGAGCTTCGAGCCACCGGCCTCTCCCGCACTCTCTGTCATCGTGGTCGCCTGGAACTCGCCGGATCTTGTGCTGGAGGCCCTAGATCACATTTTGGTGGCTGCACAACGCTCAGAGGGTCCAATCGAAATCATTCTCGTGGACAACGGCGGCCTTGAATCGGCCCTGCCTGGTATCCGCGCTCGAGTGCACACCCTGATCCGAATGGTGGGGAATGTTCGACTCTGCCGCGCTCGCAATTATGCAGCGGCCTGCGCAAGCGCGCCTCTGATCGTCTTCTTGGATGACGACGGGCTGATCCAAGAGGACCACCTATTGAACGTTCGCCGCTGGTTCGACAGCCTTGAAACCTCCGCAATCCACGGACGCGTTGTTTTCAAAAACCACCGCTACTTCACCACTCTCGCTCAACACTATGACCTGGGAGATGAGTCCTTAGAAGATTGCCTGATGACCGAAGGCAACATGGCTATCCGGCGAGAAACCTTCATCAGGGCTGGAGGGTTCAACGAAACTCTCGCTGGCAACGAAGGGCTTGATCTCACGTTTCGCATAAAACAGCAAGACCCTGGCTCCCGTGTGCTCTATGTACCGGATGTTGTCCTGCGTCATGACTTCATCGACAGTTGGGCCAAATTCCGGCGCAAGTTCAGCCACTACACAGGCATCGATCAACAGGTTACCGCGCTGGATCCAGGCCTAGGCCCTTTTCTCGATGCCTACCGCAAAGTCCGCCCCCGCCCAAGGCGTCTATCCGGCATGGATCGGCTAGCCCAGTGGCTCTTAACCAAGATCAAGAAACGCCTCCAGCGCAGAGCCCGACGGGCAGTCAGGCAAACATGACCGTGAGCGGCCAAGACGTCACGGTCCTGATTCCCACCCGCGATCGGCGCGAGCTGGTACTGAACGCTATCAAGACTGTTCTAGCTCAAACGGTTGCCCCATCCGAGATCCTGGTTGTAGACGACGGATCAAACGATGGGACAGCTGAAGCTATTGCCGCATTAACTCCAACGGCAACGCAGATCCGGGTTATTCCTGGTCCCGCCAAGGGCGTGGGGCCAGCCCGCAACCACGGTCTCAAAGCCTGCAAAACTCCCCTCGTTTGCTTCTTGGATTCAGACGATGAGCTAAAGCCGGAAGCACTCGAGATCGCCCTCAATGCATGGAAGGCATCCGACACCATGCTCATTTTTTCTGCCGAGCAGTTTCCCGAGGACCCTCGGCTACTCACCAAGAAGACACCGCAAGATCAGTTTTCCCTTTCGGGCCTTCTCGGGGATGACAGCGACTTCAACCCCCCATGGGGCCTTGCCCGCGTCGACCACCTTCAAGCAATCGGGGCGTTCACAGACGAACTCCCCTGCGCCGTGGACTACGACCTCCTCCTTCGCCTCTGCGCGGAAGACCGAACTGTCCGATGTCTACGAACCCCCGTCTACCGCTACCGCCGTGACCCCAACTCCGAGACTGTTTCCAGCAACCAAATACGCAACTACTTGGCGCGACTGCATGCCCTCTCACGGCTGAAAGATAACTACCCCGAGGTGGTCCGATCCCATCAGGTCTGCTTCAATCAGATTCGCGTCCGCTTCCTGCTCCGGTTTTGCGCCGCCCAGCAGGCTTCGCGCCGCCCCCTAAGCCCTGTAGAAAAGAGCAACCTAAGAACGCGGGCACGCGAGGCCCTACGCCTGCAGCCCCTCCGCCTCCGTGTTGCTATCAACTACCTGAAGTGTATGTTGACCCCATGACTGAGGTGTACGAGGCAAGCACAATGAAACCATTTCGGCTCCGGGATGTCTTTGACCGCTACCAAGGCCGTCCTTTTGTGTTCGTGGTGCCCGGCGGAAACTACGGGGACCATCTCATCTGGCACGGGGCAGAAAAGCTAGCCCGGTCACATGGACTTGTCTTCCGCTCATGCTCCTCGGACGAAGCCCTCCATAGCCGTTTTGACCCCGAAGAAGCGGTCTACATCCACGGCGGCGGCGGGTTTGTTCCTTGGTGGTCAGGCGATGGCATTAAGGTACTTCAACACCTGTGCGAAAGTCACCCCGGCCCAGTCATCTATGGACCCTGTACAGTCGACCCCACTGATATGAAATTCCTTCGCCAATGCCTCGCGCCAGTTCCCAAGAGCCCGGCGGAAGAGGTGGTGATTCTGGCACGCGAGCGTCCCAGTTTTGAGGCGCTCCAAGAAGTTCTAGGCACCAAGCACGTGGGCCTTGATCACGATACGGCTCTTTACCTTGAAGCCAGCGATCCCAACTGATGAAGTCTAGAGGCGACTACGACTTTATCGCTGCGCGAGTTGATGCAGAGGGCGTAGGTGATTGCCTTCTGATTTCATTGGATCCAGTGAAGATCGCGCGCTCCTTTGATCATTGGCTCGCGATGCACGCTTGCGCCCGTTCAATTGTCACCAATCGACTCCACTCTTCAATTGTCGGGAGCATTTTTGGGGTGCCCACGACTCTCAGCTCAAACAGTTACCACAAGGCACGCAGCGTATGGGAGTATTCCCTCCAGGAACGAGATGTTCTGTGGGCTGACAGCATCCGCAGTTCTACGACCCCCTCTTCCTTGTTAACGGGGCTTGTCGGCCTCGTTGCCCCCAAGCTCAAGGACAGCATTACCCGCCGCCATATTTGGCAGATTCAACCGGAGCAGCTTGGATTGAACTAGGCGCTTGGTTCGAATGGAATAGAGGGCTTTTGGGCTGCAGCCGTGAAAATAGAGAGGTGGTACCAATCAGGCCACTCTGCCAAGGCTGACCTAATTTGGGCGTTACGCTGTAGTTCCAGCCTCATTTCCACGATCCCCTTAGGGGCCTTTCGAATCGCCCGCCACACACTTGCTCGTGGCTTTTTTTTCTTGTCGGCGTTCGGCCTCAAGACCCTTGGGGCCAGCACCGCCCCACTTAGTCCTTGCGCCTCCAGGGCATGTCGCACAATGGAAGGGGTGAAGTACCAGCGGTGATCCGCCGCATAAGCCCACCAGGTCCCTCCCGCCTGCACCCTCTCCAGGCTCTGATAATTCCCTGTTTCGACTATCAACCATCCACCGGGAGCGACGTGCCTTGCCGCTTGCTCCAGGACATCACAAGGAGAATCTAGGTGCTCAATCACATCCCAGAGAGTCACCACATCGAATTCTTCCCCATCGTCCAAGTCCTGCAAAGTGGCCATCCGGAGAATTGGGTTCCCTTCAGATTCGCGGGGCATGGCCGGGTCAATTCCGATACTCCTCCACCCGGCCTCGGCGGCAACCGCTGCGAACGCACCATCACCAGAACCGACATCTAAGATCGTTTCTCCTTTGGGGTGCAGGTCCTTGACATACTCTATCTGGTGTTGCGCAACGGCCTTCCTGCGCTCATCCTTGTAGTATTCGTTCTCCTGGTCCGATGTATAACGCTGACTGGCATGAGCCACACTTTTCAGAAAGTCGCTCTGGGCTGGCCATTGCCAAGCAAATACGCAGTTCCGACATTCGCGCAGGGGTATGGGGTCTCCGCCCTTCTTATCGGAAGGCTTCACAATGAGGTGGTTCAGCTCTCCACTTCCGCATGCCGGACAGCTCACGCCATCGAGCTTCAGGGTAAAACTACCAAGCATGCACCAAGCTTACCCTGACTCTCCCTTGCGCACAATCAGCCGACAAGGGGGGCTCACCTTAATTGCCAATCACTGGGCTCTGGGGATCGCAAGAATCGAGCCCTACCACACACCGAACGCGTCTTGATTGTCGCTCTTGCTCAATCCGCGCCTCAACCTCTTCGGAAAAAGGGGTCTCGCCGTGAAACCGATGGTAGACCACCGCCCGATTAAGAAGGGCTACAAACTTGAAGCCTGCGCGCCCGAGTCGCAGGTCAAGATCTCGGTCCTGTCGGCGGAAATTCCACTCCATGTCGTATCCGTTGATCGCTTCGAACGCCGTGCGAGAGACCCCAAAATTAACGCCCATCAACCTCCGCGGACGGCGGTGAATTGCTCGGGTAAGACAAGCAGGCAGCCGCATTCCAAGGAAAAAGCGCTTGGTGTCCCCGCTCAGGGCACTGTAAAGCACTGGCCCCACAATGGATTCTAACTTGCCTTCCGCAACCATGTGGACATCCACTCGAGGCGATAGGGTTGGCCCGAGCTTGACTCTTCTTCCGCATCGAACCTCGCCGCCCGAAGCTGCCTGGAGGTGATCTGCCACCCACCGGGAATGGGGAATCGAATCCCCATCAATGAAGAGAAGTTCTTTTGCGGTCGTCGCGGCGACCGCCTTGTTGCTAATGGCCGCCTTGCGATTTCCCTCGTCGGGATGCCATAAGTGGTGGACCGGACACGGCAGACGCTCTTGCCACTGATTCACCAGAGTGCGGGTCTCTTCGCCCGAACCGTCGTCGGCTATGGCAATCTCGTCAGGCATAACCGTCTGCCGAGCCAAGCCTTCAAGGCACAATTCAAGACCATGGGGATCCTGATAGGTCGCCACAATGACCGCAGCCCCCACGCCTACAACCCCACCATCTGAGCAAAGCGCCCCATGGACTGCCGCTGCTTACGGTGGGCGCGAAAGTTGCGCGAGCCGCGGGGCAAGGCGAGGCGAATGGTATAGAATGCAATATTAAAGCACTGCGCGGCCAACTTGAGCGCCCAGCGAACGGGGTCTTGGGGCGGCCTCATCAGGATGGACGCTCGGCCGTATCCGATGTGCCAGGAACACAAGTATTTGATGTTCATGCGAGCCGCATCCAGGTGATGATTGACCCTTGGACCAGGCAGGTATTGAATGTTTACACCTGTATCCCAAAGCCGCTGAAAAAAGTCGGTCTCCTCGCCTGGAATGCGTTTCTTGCCCCAGCCAAGGTCTTCCCGGAATCCACCGAGGGCTGTTGCAAGGCTCTTGCGAACCGCCATGTTGCCGCCACGGGGATGTCCGACGCCCCGCCTGGGCTGGTAAGCGAGCACCTCATTACCGTGATTGTAGGTTCCCGTTGTGGTTCCACCGTCCGCCATCACGCCATCCTTATACCAGGCGGGCGTTGACTCTGGAAAGACAGGCGTAATCGGGCCCCCCGCTGCGGCGAGAGCATCCTCGGCAAACGCATCCTCCCAAGCCTCAACCCAGCCCTCATGAAAGGTGATGTCGTCATCCACAAAGATCAAGACCTCCCCTTGGGCATGATGAAGCCCGGTGTTCCGCGCGATTGCAAGACCTAGGCGCTCTTCTCGAATCACCTCAAGAGGCCAACCGAAGTCATCTCGGCGGCCCTGAACCTCATCGCTCGTCCCATCGTTCGAGGCGTTATCCACCACGAGCACATCCCAAGGAACCTGGGCCATTGCCAGGCGTAACGCCAGACTATCCAAGCAACACCCGAGATCCGCTCGCCGGTCCTTGGTGCAAATGACCACTGTAAAGCTCAAGTCTGTCATGATCTTGAAAGACTACTGTACTTTCAGCAACGCCCCAAGTGGGCCCAAGGCCAACTCGAAGTCCGTTCTTCCTGAGCGAGAACCCTGCCAATTGGCGGCAGCATTCTGTCCACCCCGAAATGCACCTCGGCATCCTCTATACCTAGGAACCCTTGGACGCTATTCTCTCCCTTGGTCCTCTAGCTCATTCGTGACGGCTGTCACCAACCGTGCCGGATTCTATGCCCATGAACGCGTCTGTTATCATCTGCACCTACAATGCCCCGCGCGAACTGGAATTCGGACTGGCGGGCCTTGCGCGCCAAAGCGTGACCCCACTTGAGATCATCATCGCCGATGACGGATCCACTGATGAGACCAAGGCGGTTATCAACCGCTGGCGTGAGCGACTCAACTGCTCCCTGATCCATGTTTGGCAATCGGACAAGGGATATCGCAAAGCACGGATCGTCAACGAAGCTGTGCGAACGTCCAGCGGAGAACAGATCCTCTTTCTCGATGGAGATTCCTTCCCCCACCGCCGATGGGTCGAAGACCACACAGTCACCTACGGGGCGAACCTGATTCAAATCGGCCGCCGAGTCAAATTGGGGCCAAAGCTCTCGCCCACGATTACCCTTGAGGATGTGAAAGCCGGGCGCTTCAGTGGACTCAACTTAATGGCCCTGGGAAGCGCACTGCGCAAGGACACCCTTTACTTTGGTCTCGGTATCCGTCTGCCGCGCCCATTGACCAAGCTCCTACACCCTCAGCCCCGACGACTGATGGGAGTCAACTACTCCATGCCACGCGAGGCCTTCGTGGCTGTCAACGGCTACGACGAAGCTTGGACCTTTTATGGTCACGAGGACTTCGACATCGAGCAGAGGCTAAAGCGCGCGGGCTATACCTTTCAGTCAATACTCAATCGGGGCATTGTCTACCATGTTCATCATCCGGAGCGCTCGCAATCCGAAGAAGGAAGTCGCCTGGTAGCCAAAGCTGTCAACGGCACTCACATACGGTGCAAACAGGGCATCGAAGGCGAAGCAGCATTCGACCCTGCGCACTAGGCCAAGGATATAGAAACCCTACGCCTGATGCTTGGCAGTCACCGAACGTTTAGCCACTGGCGGCAGGCCAACATCAGTGCGTTGGACGTTGTTGTGCACACAAGTGAAACACTTGTGGAAGCTAGCACGTTGTTGCTCTTGACATTGAGTCGGGCTCACTTTGTGAGCGAAGAGCACTACTCTCCCATCGGTGCGGGTAGGACAGACTCTGTTCATTGCTTCGTTGGGGGCCATGGGGCGAAGAGGCCTGGGACCTCAGAGTAGATCGGCCGGGGGAGGGGGGATATGTCCCAGGACCTGTGCGATTTGTTCTGAAAATCGGCTGGAGACTTCCAGGTCCACTTCGAACTGCCACTCCGGATGAGTTAGGAGGGTATGCTTGAAATCAGGCTGACTGGCCGTAGCCCCCCCCAAGAAGCCCTGTTCTTGAGCTTGCTCCCCCCCATCAAGACCCCTGGAACAGCGATGCCCTTCTCTCAGAGCCCTCCACGAGGCACCCTCCCAGAAAACCCCATGGAGGTCCATGCCAGCCGTGAGGTGTACTTCAAGCGTCTCAGAGCGGACCCCTACGGCTTCAACAATCCGGCCTATGACTGGCAACAGGATACTCGCTTCGCCCTGGTAGTGGCCGGATTCTACAGCCTGGTCCTGGCGGTCACCTTTGGTGATGATTCAGGCCTCTGTATTGCCCGCTTTCAACCCGGCCACCTTGCCCTATTTCGGCGCGGCACTATGTCTGCTGCTACTAGGCAAGACACTCTTTGCCTGGATGGTTCTACGCTGGTCGATCAAGATCAACTATGTGCGCAAACTCGGCCTGCGTCCCTGGAAGAAGATGATCGCCTTTGTAGTCCCCCTCTTGATCACGCAGGGCCAGAGCGTGGTCACCGACTGGATTGTGCTCTTTTCTATTCAGGGCCTAAGCGGCTTGTTGACCGAATCCTATGTTATGAGGCGCCGAGTCAAGCTCTTCGCCTATGCCTATGTCAGTTGGGATCGCATCGAAGATCGTCCCTACTCCATGCGCTATGACCAGATCGAAGACATTCTACGCTTCGCGATCTACTTGCCTTTCATGATCCTATTCGGCAAGAACTCGGCGATTGTCTTGATTCCAAACCTGGTCAATCAATTCGCAGATGGTTTGGCGGAACCGATAGGCCTGCGCTTTGGCAAGCACCAATATCGCACGCGCGCAGTGTGGTACAACGGAAAGTTCTGGGCGGGAAACTTTGTACGCTCGCTCGAAGGTAGCGCAACAGTGTTGATAGTGACCTTCTTGATCCTGCTGTTCTATGCGTCCTATTTCACACCCTTCCAATATATGGTGGCCCTGGCTGTAATCCCTTTGGCGATGATGGTGGTCGAAGCCATCAGCCCGCATACAGGTGATGGCCCGATGATCGCCCTCACGGGGTGCTCGCTGCTTCTGTGGATTCAGCACCTTTGATGCGTTCGGGCTCGGCGCTACTCAGCTCTCTGTTGCTGGCACGATGTCCGTCTGCAATGTCGGCTCCATGGCGCGGATGTCCGAAACGGGCAGGCCGAGCTCCTTGCGAATAATGTTGACCCCCTGGGCAATGGCAGTGGCCTTGAAGAAAGCCACATCCCGATTGCAGCCCTGACGCCCGAAGCCGCAGTCGCTGGAGACAATCAGCTGCTCTGGAGCAATGTACTTCAGTGCATGACGAATACGGTCAGCAATGGTCTCAGGGCTGTCCACCTGCAAATGCCGATGACTGACAACGCCCACACAGACCTTCTTAGGAAGTTTGCCCCGGCCTTCACCGAAGAGTTCGATTTCTCGGAAGCCACGATCGGTCATCTCTACTGTCCATACATCTCCTTTGCACTCGTTCATGTAGAGATCAAAGGATTCGGCGTAGCTGTCATTGTCGATCACACGCTGCATGGCGGGATTGCCCCAACAGGTGTGAATCCAGAGCTCGATGTCGTCCAGTCCTTCGACTTCCCGATTGAAGGCTTTGAGCATGAACTGCACCTCATCACTGTCCTTGCCGTAGGTATTGGCCCAGAAGTGCAAGGTTGGCTCTTCGATCTGGATACAACGGCAGCCGGCATCTCTTAGCGCCAGCAATTCAGTGTTCATGGCCACCGCCATGTCCCAAATGACCTCACGGTTGTCTTTGTAGTGGGGTGTGTGAATGTCGAGGAATAGGCCCATAACCTGAGAACAGCAGGTACCAAAACGCACAGGTTTCTCAGACTTGGCCTGTGCCATGCGCCAGATCTTGTCGTAGCCGAGGGAGCGATGCTCGATCTTGTCCACCACATGCGGCCAACGCCAGCCAGTATAGATCTCGTTCAATAGGGTGCCAGGAGGATAGCGTAGCCAAGGAGAGCGCGTCTCCTCAGACTGCAGGTAGTCACCCTCAAACCCCGACCACCTCTGCAGGGGATAGTGATGCCAGGATCTTCCTGCCATGTCGTCGTCACAATGCAGATCCCCGTGAGTCAGAATGTCCAAACCCGCCCGGTCTTCGTCGCTGATAACTGTAGCCAGCGCATCCTGGAACTTCTCCCGAAAGCTCGTATTCATCATGCTGGTGTCCAGCGACCGTCCATACATGCTGTCATCAAACCAGCGGGGGCGAGGCCAGGAACCGGTAACCGTTGCCGGCAGTATCAAGTCTTTGGTGATGGTCAGCATGGATAGAGTGTAGCCCGTGTTCTGGTGGCCGGAAAGACTGACCTCCTAGGCCGATCGCGACAAGACGCGGCGCAAGACCGACAAAGCTTGAGCGGCCGCCTCGGGGCCGCGGTGAGAATCCCTGGAGAGTTCCACTGCGGCAACCCCCTTGAAAGAAACCTCCAGCAGGGCTGAAAGAACACCGGACAGATCAAGGTCGCCCTCTCCAAAAGGCAGGTGCTGGTGGCTACCGACCGGACAATCATCAAGGTGCACGTGCACCAGATCATCAGCAAGAGCCCGGATGACATCGCCTTCGGGTCGGTCTCCGGTCACCACCAGGTGCCCCACGTCCAAGGTCAGCCCCAGGTCCTGAGCCTCGGAACCCATGGCTGCCATCAATGCTCCATAGCCCAGAGGCCCCTCGATGAACATGCCGGGCTCTGGTTCAAAGGCAATCGTGATGCCACGGGGCCGAGCATACTCCAGGATCTCCCGTAAACCGCTTGCCAATCGATCAAGCAGAGCACCTGAATTGCTCGGCGAAGAAAAAGTTGCGCCCTCGCTCTCGGTTCCAGACCAAAGAGAAACCAGCGGTGCACCCAATTCAACGGCCAAATCAATACAGCGACGATAGTAGTCCACTCGGCGCGCTCGACCACTCGCATTGCCGTTCATCAAGTTGGGGCTATGCTTAGCCATCGGGTCCAATAGGAAGCGCGCACCGGTTTCCAATGTCAGATCCAGGCCCAGGTCATCGGCTTGCCGATGCAGACTCGACGCCTCGTCCTGACGCAAGCGATAGGGGTCCAGCTGGCCCACGTCCGGTGTGACCGCCACGGCCTCGTAGCCAATATTCGCCAAGAGGGTCAGGGCTTCATCGAGGCGATGGTGAGCCAATCCGTTGGTGTTGTAGCCTAGCCGAAACATGACGATCAATCTTCATCCCGGGTCTCGGGCGGCTCAGGCCCAGGACCTTCAAGGGCCTCCATCTCGGGCGATCTGTGCCCCGCTTCATCATGGCCTTCCTGTGCTCGGCGCTCTTCTTCGGAAGGGCCTTCGCTTGAAGGGTCCTCAAGCTGCGGTTGCGACGGATCAGAAGAAGGTTCTCCGTCAAGATTTTCACGCTCCGCGATGGTGTAGTCGGGCACGCTAGGAGCAGGCACGGCCGGCTCAGGCTGATCAAGTGTGGTGACCTCCTTGAGCTCCCGGGCCTCCCGCTCCAAATCCCACCGCACTCGACGCAATTCGTCCTCAATGCCCGCATCACGCCACATCTGAGTCACCGCCCGACGCAACTTCATAACCTGAGCCACGCCACGCATGGTCACCTCGGGCAGGGTCCGACCAAAGACAAGCACCGCTCCGGCAGCGATGACCACCAACTCTACAAGGTCCAGATTTCCGAAGATGGCTAGCACGGTTCCAGTCTAACCCCCGCCCCGCTCCCGACGGAGAGACAAGATACTGACATGGGAACGGGCCCAGCCAATCAAGGGCGCCAGATTGACCTTTACGCCAGAACCCTCGCCTTCGCGATGAGAAAAGCCGAGTTCAAAAACAAAATCATGGCCGATGCGTCGCAAGAGAAGCTCCGTACGCAGGGACCCTCCTCCGAAGACTGACTCTTGGGCCAAGGCGTCAATTTCCCACTTGCTGTCTATTGAGATACGTCCACGATAGGTGATCGCCTCATAGAGGGATGTCTGATCTACCTGTAAAGCACGGTCGTGACTCAGCTGAAACTCAAACCACTCCACAGGCTTGATCGCAAATGTCGACTTGGAGTAAGCGGTTTGACCTTGATCTAATAAGTAACGGCCGTCATGGCGAAACCCTATAGGCATGCCAAAGGCCGTTGTTCCTAGAGCTCCCAGAAATTGCCCCGAGTCAGCACCGGCCAAATTTTGAGGGGAGCCGTGCAAACGCTCCAGACCAAACTGAAAGTCGGCATCGTCGTTCGAGGCCGGGCGAGTCCAACGGAAGTGCAACCCAACCTGAGAACGGCTTCCCCCGATCGGTTGATCAAGCTCGTCAAATAGCACGACCTCTTCTGGGCGTTCATCAGTCCAGAGTTCTTCACGGTGACTGACAAAAGGCGCGACGGATGTCGCGCTAGAATTGGAGATGCGTGCCCAGGACCCTCCGAGTTCCAATCCAGCGAACGCCCCTGAGCGACCGATCGAATTCCCGGCGTCCACGGACCGATCCCAAGATGTAGCCTGCAAAGCCAGGGTCGGAATCGCTTGCATCCCGCTCTTGCCCAAGGACATTGGCAGCGCAAGACCATGACGGGTGTCAATTCGTGTGACCCGCCGGTCACCAAGGCCATCAGGGGCCCCATCTAACCCCAGAAAAGGGGGCTCGTACTGCAGGTCTCCCTCACGCCGATGCAAAGAAGCGGCGTCCACACTGGCGCTGTAAAGCAACGAGTGATTGAAGAGACGGCTGACTTCGGCCGCGCCACGGTAAAAAGCAAGAGATGGGCTCTCCAGAACAGCGGTACGAAAGCTGTTTCCCTGTGCAGAAACCTGAGCACTGAAGTAATGCCCGTCACGGGCCTTGCGCCAGTGAACGTATGTGTCGCGCTCTTCGTAGGCGAGGTATTCGCGCTCATAGAATTCCGCCTGCACGCCTGGATCCGTTTGGTAGTTTGCTACCACATCAACCCACTGACGGTCATCAAAAGGGTATCGGCCACGGACATTCAACCACAGCCGGGTGTCACCGCCACTCCTGTCATCAACTCTCAAGACTCCACGATCTTCGCCCTCGTCATAGATTCCGCGCGCCCAAAGGTTCAACCAATAGACTTCGTCCTCACGGGAACCGGTTCGATTGTCGCGAAGAAGCAAGCCCAGGCCCAGGAGTGGGCCTCGGGACCCGAGCCAGGCACCTTCGTACTTCCATTTTCCGCCGCCTTCCACCCCGCCAAATCCAAGAAACCCGGCCAGGTTCTGACCTACGGAGCCAATGTCGGTAGTTCCTGCAGTGCCCAAGGCGGTACCAAACCGCGCCGTACTGGAAAGAAAGATATTTTGGATCGTGCGCACCCGACCTTCGTCATCTTCAATTCCCTCGAAACCACCGGCCTCATCAAGAACCACGCTGCCGATTCCGGGCAGTGGCAGACTAAACCCACCCGGAAACATGAGCCGGTTCCCACGCACTCCAAATTTCCAACGGCCATCGGGCCGCGGTTCGAGACGCAAGTCCGAAGTCTGAATCACATAGTGAGGAACTTCATGACTGCAAGCGGTCAATGTTGCGTCTGAAGCCACCAGACCGCCGTTGGGCAAACTGTCCAGACGCGCGGAAAATGCCCTCAGACGCTGCTTTTGACCGCGCATTTCAATTTCAAATCCAAGTTCACTTTCCTTGAGCCAACCCCGACGGTTCTCAAGGTCAAGGTAGACCTCCTCAGCCCGCGCCAGCCGTATGCCGTCACGTTCTAATTCAATGCTCCCCTGCAGGTGAAAGGCCCGCACATAGGAAGCAAGTTCTCCACGCGCCAAACGCTGGAAAGTGTTGTTGACCAATTTGGTTTCATGGAGGTCGTTTAGATCCTGTACTGGAGCAAGATCCTCATACTCCAACTCAAGTGGAGTCCCCCAAAGGCGCTCATGAACCATCGTCCTCCACTGGGAAGGGTGCAGCCAGATCGCCATGTGTTCTGCCCTGGAAGTCTCAACGAAGTCCACATGCACCAAGCTGCTCATGGTTTGCATCAACCCTCCGCCCCGTCGGACAGCCATCGCCCCGCCGAAAGCCAAACTCCATCCAGGGCCCTGTCGAATTATGCCCTCCTGTGCATCGATCAAGTAGTCGGCCAGATCAAAGGTCACCTCGGTGGTCTCCAAACTGTTTTCTCCGGAACGCAAGAGGAGTGGACTGCCTCGCAAGGTCATTCTCTCGTGGTTTACAGATAACTCGTCAGCTTCCAACCGAGCAAGTCCCCCATAAACCGCGCGTACATTTCCAACGGCTTCAATGAACTGAATGTCCACAGGGCTAAGCTCAAGCCCATCTGGGGGCAGGCTGTAGCCACTGGATATGCGGTCCGCCGAGAGGCTGAGGGGGTTGCCGTCGAAATCGGCAGATTCCATATACACCTCCCCCTCCAATTCCAGCCCTGTTCTGGTCAACCAAAACGAGTTCGCCGCAAAATCAGAGTTCTTGCGCACTTGAGCATCATCTTTCGGTGCACCTGGAGACACGGGAAGAAGAGCCCCCTCAAGACTACCATGCACCCCGTACAGCCAAACTTCATCTTGATCGACGGTCATCGAAGTCCCGTACACAGTGAATGGCATCTCCGTGCCCGGTATCAGGCCACTGGTGGTTATCTCGCGCCCCGGAAGAGCATCAATTGAAATGCTCTGATCAGGAACAAGATTCAAGACATCAGCCAAGACCTTGACTGTGTTGGCCTGAACAATGGTGGCCTGGACATCTTCTCGCACTTGTACCCGCGTCACCTCCATCAGCGATGTGCCGTCAACCTGAACCGTCTCCTCTCCATCCACCTCAAGCACACCCGCAGCCAAACTGATTTTGAGGGCCTCCTGACCCCAAACCGCTTCGGAAACCGACTCCGCGAGCCAATGAAAGGTATCGGCCTGTCTGTCAATCCTGGTGTGCTTACATCGAAAGCCCAAAGCGGCTCCATCCAAGGAAAGACCTGCGCGCACGCCCTCCCAGGCTTCAGCGTGGATGTCGGAAACAACAATGCGTTCAGCCTCTAATTCAGCCGCTTGGAGTCCCACACCATTCCAAACAAGGCTGGCTTTCTGACCGGATTTGCCCTGAAGCTCAATTTCGTCTCCTCTTGACCTCATCCATCCGGCACTCCCGACCCCTTCAGGCGCAAGCCAGCGCACATTTCCCCGGGCTATGAAAGTACGCAAGTCAGAAGACAATTCGATCAATTCGTCACAGTTGAGCTGACGTTTAGGGCCCTCCAAAGCCACAACCTCTACCTCCAGGGCATGCGGCACACGAACATCGGGGCCCTGGACCTGGACATCAGCCCCTCCCATTGCTGTGAATGAAGCCGATGATCCGTCAGAGAGCTTCGTAATCATCTGCAACCGTTCGGTGGTGTGCAAGTGGATCCCAATAACATCATCACCGGCAATCAACATGCTCGCATTGCTGGTAGAGAGCTCCAAACCTTCCCTATTCATGAAAACTGCGCCGAGCAGATCCAGTGCCGCATGGCCCTGATCAGAAGCCATCTTTCCCCGAAAACCACCATCGGCTTCAATCCGCACCCCGCCCGGGCCCTCGAAATAGGCATGACCATCCAGACCAAAACGCAGTCCATCTCGGTTGTCAATCGCCCACATAGGCCCCTTGCCACGCATGTTGACTAGCGTCGTCTCGTTTTCTGGGTCGTTTCCTCCAAACTCAACCCAGGGGTCATTTTCCACCTCAAACCGCAAACTTCCATCGGACTGAAACACTACCAGGGCATCAATTCCGCCAAAACGGTCAAGCCCACGGGTCGCCACCACCGGACCGCGAATCCGAATACGGTCCACCTCTACACCCTCATCCCCGACTCGCGTTTCCACATGCAGGTACTCAGCGTCCAATTGAAGCTCTTCGGCTTGAACGATCACTAGGACCGAGGGGCCATCCGCAGTGATCTCAAATCGTTCTCCACGTTCACCGCTTTGCTGTTCAAGGATCAGCGGCGTGCCCAATGCGGTTGAAAGCACCCCTCGTTGGGCGCCTTCCCGCAAGAGATCAAAGGTGCCCCCCATGGGGAACTCCAAACGGCCCCGACGTGTATCAAAGATCAAGCCGCGCCCCTCCGCAGAAAGACCCTGACCCACAACCTTGACCAGATGGACGCTTTCCGTGGTGTACACCTGCTCATCCAACTCCGCAACAACTTCCGGAGAGGTGACCACCATGGGAGCTTGGGGCAAATCGCGCAGCTGACGCAGAGTCACCCCATGCAACTGAATACGAGAACTGTCGCCCAACTGTGGGCCACCCAGGCCAGCGCCAAGATCCAGCACCAGGTCTGCGGATTCGGATTCAACCCGCCGCAGAAGATCGGTCGATCCTCGCACGTACTCCAGAACGGTAAGGCCCGTGGCCAAATATGGGCGCACCATTCCTTCACCCTTGGGCTGCAGATCCTCCGCCTCAAATTGCCGTAGAACGAGACCCGTTTCAGGGTCAAAGAACTCCATCTTCGTGTACCCGGACACCTCAACCGTCTGCGTTCCAGCCAAGGCCTCATCGAGGGGAGATTCATCGCCGCCCAATGTCTGGCCCGTTGGCTCTCGTGTCGAGCGGTCAAGCAACACCAAGAGCAGCAGCCCACTACTGAAGAGCAAGAGAAAGAGAACTGCCCGTCTCATTTCCTGGCGCGAGACACCAGACCCTCCCAGCAGCCCCGTGCCCGGAGCAACTCTTCAGCCACTTCTCGCAGGGCGCCATCGCCGCCCGAAGAATCGGTGACCCAAGTTGCTACGGCCTGCACCTCCAAGCGAGCGTCCGCTGGGGCACAAAAAATCCCCGCCCGAGCCGCAAGCCCAAGATCCGGTAGATCGTCGCCCATGGCCAGAGTTTGTTCCGGACCGATCCCAAGCCGCTCCTGGAGAGCATGCAGCACTTCATGTTTGTTGCCAGAATGCATATGCAGGTGCTGCACACCAAGCTCCTCAGCTCGACGCTCTACCGCCACACACCCGCGACCAGTGATCCAAGCCAGCTCAAGCCCGAGCTCTCGCACCAGCCACACAACACCTTGGCCATCGCGCACGTCGAATCGCACTTCCTGACCATCGTCGCCGTAGATCACCGCACCATCGGTCAGAGTTCCATCTACATCCAAAGCCACCAGCCGGATCTCCGCCAGACGCTTGATCAGCTCAGGGGTACGTTGAAGAGCCATGAATAAGTTCTAAAGTCCCAAGTCCATCAAGTCCTGGATGTCCACCAGGCCTACAGGCCGACGATCTGGATCCAGGACAGGCGCCTGGTCAATGCGGTGCTCTGCCAGTAGGTGCATTGCCTCCTCAGCTAATTGGTCGGGGGTCAGGAACTTGGGATCGGTGGCCATGTGGTCGTCCACCGGATGCTCAAGAGCTGCAGCTCCATTTTGTTCGATCAAGCGGCGCAAATCACCATCCGTAAAAATCCCAGCCATGCTTCCATCAGGACTGAGGACGATAGCGGCTCCGGGTCTCCCCGGTGTTTCACTGGTCATGCGCAAGACATCCAGAATCGTCGCTCCTCTCTCAACCGTTGGAAGCTCAGAGCCCTTGCGCATGACTTCAGAAACGCTCATCAAACGGCGCCCAAGAGATCCGGCCGGATGGAATTGAGCGTAATCCGTACGCTCAAAGCCTCGTTCCTCAAGCACAACCATGGCCAAGGCGTCGCCGAATACCAGCATGACGGTGGTAGATGCCGTGGGGGCAAGCTTCAAAGGACAAGCCTCCTCAACTCGCCCAATTTCCAACACCCCGTCAGCAAGTTTGCCCAGAGTGGACTCGGGGCGCCCGGTCAGGGCAAAAACATGGGCCCCTATGCGCCTTGCCACAGGTACCAGATCATTCACTTCGCGGGTTTCTCCCGAGTTGGAAAGCGCCAGGAGCACATCCCCGGATCTGATACGTCCCAGATCTCCATGCAAGGCCTCGGCCGGATGCAAGAAGAGCGATGGGGTCCCGGTGGAAGCCAAGGTCGCCGATATCTTCTGACCTACCAACCCAGCCTTGCCCATCCCAGTCACCACCACCTGTCCAGAACAAGCCAAGATCGCTGTTACAGCCAGATCAAAACCCTCCGAGCCGCTCGCCCGTAAGTTCGCCGCGAGACTGCTGATCGCCTCGGCTTCGATACGGATCACCTCGATTGCCTGATCCAGACGATTTGCTTGGGTCGTGCCTTTGGACATGGGGGGAGTGGGCGCTACTGGCCCAGTATGACAGGGCCTCTTGACTTGTACCGCCCCAGAAGTGGGCGGCGGAAGAGGCAGATTGTAGAATTGACAGCCGGGTCACGGCAAGAACCCCCAATTGCCCTCGATGACTGACGCCTGGGGGCCTATCCTGACCCAGAACCTAACCCCATGGAGACCCTCGAACTCATCCGAGCCGGCGCAGTGATCGCTATTCTGATCCTGTCACTAGGCATCCACGAAGCGGCTCACGCGCTTGTAGCTGACCTATGCGGAGACTCAACGGCCCGTGAGGAGGGACGCTTGACCCTCAACCCGATCGCGCACATCGATCCGTTCATGACCCTGATCGTGCCCCTGTTTCTTTGGATATCCGTGGGTTTCTTGTTCGGCGGCGCCAAGCCCGTACCCGTCAACCCCAGCCGCTTACGCCACCCCTTAAGGGACATGTCCTTGGTTGCGCTGGCTGGCCCCGCCTCCAATATCCTGTTGGCAATCGTGCTCATGGTGCTTTTCAAAGCCTCGCTCCACTGGGGTGGCTATGACAGGGAAGCGTTGATGCCCTCGACGCTCAGCTGGGGCGTAATCGCCAATGTGTTTCTGGCGGTATTCAACATGATACCGATCCCGCCTCTGGACGGGTCGCGAGTAATGGCTTACCTGCTGCCCTCCAATCTGCGCGCCGCCTATGCTCGCCTCGAATCTTTCGGGCTACTAATCATCATCCTTGTCATCTACATGCTGCCAGGATCCTTGGCCGTTTTATGGGAAGCCAAGGATGCCATTTGGAAATTCTTGTGGCTTCTAACTGGAGGCACCTGGGCATGAAAGAAGAATACACTGTCCATCTCGAACAGATTTTTGAAGGCCCCATGGACCTGCTCCTGCATTTGGTACGCGAGCAAGAAGTTGAAATCCAAGATGTCAAGATCTCCGATGTAGTCGATGGGTTCTTCGCTTATCTGGGACACCTCAAAGACCTCGACATTGAGGTCGCGGGCGAATTTCTGGTCATGGCTGCGACCCTGATGTCAATCAAGAGCCGCTCACTGCTTCCGCGAGAAGAAATCAACCTTGAAGACGAACTGGACCCTCAAGACGAGCTGATCCAGCGATTGATCGAGTACCGTCGCTTCCGCGGGGCGGCTGACGATCTGGAAGATCGCTATACAAGGCGCTCCATGGAACATCTGCGCGGCTTCACCGGAGAGGCCCGTATGTTCGCGCCTGAACGGGAACTAGACCTTGGTGAACTCTCAGTGTGGGATCTATTGTCATCCTTCTCGCGTCTGATGCGTGAGACTCTGGACGACCGCGTACATATTGTGACCGGAGAGTCTCGTCCCTTGCGCTGGTATGTGTCCATGCTGGCCGACGTGATTCGCCAACGACGGCGAGTACCCTTGGTAGACGCCCTCACAATCGGCAACCAGCCCCTCACCAAGACCAACATGATCGGAGGCTTTTGTGCACTGCTCGAGCTTGTCAAACTCGGGTTGGTGACCGCAACGCAAGCTTCCCAAGAAGACCCCGTCGAACTGATCATGCGTGAAGATTCCGAAGAGGACTTCGATGCCCTGATTCATCTGTCCCGGTTCATGGACGAAGAGGCACAAGAGACGTTTCCCGGCGATGAGGGTCTCAATTCACAAACCCCCGTCGAGCCCCCCGGAGGCGACTCTCAGGAATCCGGCGAACCTATGCCGGATTCAGATCTGGAGGACCCCACACAAGAGAGCTAGAATCCTCGCCCCAATCGACCTTCCCGATCCCCCTCCCCTGCCCTGCAACCAAAAGCCACCCCTATGAGCTCCGCCCTTGATGTAACCGATGCCAATTGGCAAGCCGAAGTAATCGACAGCCCAATTCCCGTTCTGGTGGATTTTTGGGCTCCCTGGTGCGGGCCCTGCAAAATGATGGGGCCCTCGGTTGATCAACTCGCCGATGAGCTTGATGGCAAACTAAAAGTCGTCAAGCTCAACACTCAGGACTCGCCTGACGTTGCCGCACGTTACGGCATCATGTCGATCCCGACCTTCTTGGTGCTCAAGAAGGGCGAGGTAGCGCACACAGTCTCCGGAGCCATGCCCTACCCGGCCTTCAAGACCGCTGTCGAGCCTCACATCTAAAGGCCAACCGCCACCGCCGGTGCGCACGCTATTCCTCGGCTCCCCGCCCTTCGCCACTGCGGTCTTGCGGCAACTCTTGGCCTCTCAGCACGAGGTGGTTGGTGTCGTCACACCCAAGTCTCGGACGCAACGCCGAGGCCTCAAACAGGAACACGGCCCAGTTGCAGATCTGGCCCTGAAACACAGACTCCCTCTGCTCCAACCAAAAGGGCTGAAGAGCCCGGAGGCCTTGGATCAACTAAGCGCCCTCAACCCCGAAGTCCTGGTAGTCGCCAGCTATGGTGAAATCCTCAATCAGAAGGTCCTCAACTTGGCGCCCCATGGAGCTTTGAATGTGCACGGTTCCTGCCTTCCCCGCTGGCGAGGGGCGGCTCCGATCCAAGCCGCAATCCTGGCGGGTGACGAAGAAACAGGAGTCTCTATCCAGCGCATGGTGTTGGCCCTCGACGAAGGAGACGTGATGTTGGAAAAACGTATCTCGTTGGGATCCCAAGAAACCGCAGGAGAAGTGTTGGAGCGCCTGGCCGAATTAGGCGGCAAGGCCCTCGTAGAAGCAGTCAACCAACTAGCAGAAGGCCGTGCAGTGTTCACGGTCCAGGACCCATCCAAAGCAACCATGACGCGCAAGATCAAGAAGCATGACGGATTGATCGACTGGTCCCTGGAGCCGGTTGCCCTCACGCGCCATGTTCGCGCCATGAGCCCTTGGCCCGGAGCGATGACCCATCTACCAGATGGACGCTCCCTGACCGTGCTTGCGCTGGAAGAGGCTTCTGCTGACGACGCTCCCCCAGGGACCTTCTTGGGAGGTCCGGAGTTTCTCGTGGCCTGCGGCGCTGGCACGGTCAATCTCCTACAGGTCAAGCCTGCAGGCAAGGGAACCATGACCGGTCGCGCCTTCTTGCGAGGAGCAAAGCTCCTCGCCAAGAACCGCCTTGGACAGGAGCTCGCCCCGTGACCCTGCGCCGCACCGCCTGGGCAATCCTGCGCTCGGGAGCAGACCAGCCCCTGCGTGAAGTCGACCGCGCGGCACACCTGGAGGGCCTGGACGATCGAGACAGAGGCCTACTGAGAGCAATTGTAGGCACCGAGATTCGTCGTAGAGGCACCCTGCGCGCCATCGTCTCGCATTTCACTCACGGAACACCCAAACCAGATCTGGCGGCGCACCTTCGGGTGGGCCTGACCCAGATGCTTTTTTTGGATCGCGTTCCCCCCCATGCCGCCATTAGCGAGACCGTTTCAGCCGCCAGCGACACCTTGGGGCTGTCTAAAGGGCGCCTCGTCAACGGGGTGCTGCGTGAGGTGCAACGCCAAGTCCATCTGGGACTTAGTGGAAATCCACGCTGTGATGTTTCCGACCGCAACTGGCACTTTGAACGGCCCGTTTTCAGAGATCCAACGGAACATCCCGCTCTCTGGGCAGAGGACGTACTCAACATTCCCGGGAACCTCTTCAAGCGCTGGAGTACACGCCACGGTGAAGCGAAGGCCCAGGAGCTTGCTCGTTGGTTCTTGACTGAACCACCCCTCTGCCTTTGGTCCAGTAAAGAAGACACTCCGGACGCTGGTTCGTTGGGGGTTGACAATGCTGCGCAATCGTCGATGTCGCAGTGCTTGCTGGTTCCCTCCAACCAGATCAGCCCTGTGCTGAACTCGAAAGCCTTCCAAGACGGAGAAATCTGGGTGCAAGGAGAAACCGCCCAGCGTGCGGGCGCGCTGATGAATTCATCAGACCAAGAGCGAGTCCTCGACATCTGCGCTGCGCCCGGCACCAAAGCCATGCAAGTAGCTCGGTCCGGCGCAAGCGTATTGGCCTGCGATCAGTCTGCCAGACGCCTGGCTCTCATGATCCCTGAAATGGCGCGTCAGGGGGGCGGGTTCCCAATTCAGTTGCTGGCCTGTAATGGAGGCGCTGGGATTGCCAAAGGCGAACTCTTTGATGGGGTAATGGTCGACGCGCCCTGCTCCAACACTGGGGTCCTGGGTGCCCGGCCTGCAGCCCGCTGGCGCTTTGGCCCGGCCAACCTGCGCGCCCTGACCAGCTTGCAACGAAACCTCCTCGACCTGGCTTCAAAGCGAGTTGCCACCGGCGGCCGCCTACTGTGGTCCGTATGCAGCATCGAGCCCGAAGAAGGCCCGCAGCAGATACGTGGCTTTCTGCAGGACCATCCCGAATTCGAGCTTGATGACTCCTTCCTAGCCTTACCCGGCTCCGAGGGTCCAGTAGATGGAGGCTTCGCGGCACGCTTGATCAAGACCGGAAGCTAGCGCAAATCCAAGTCTTGCCCCCCCAAGACGCGTAACCACAAGTCTCCCCGCGTCCTAGATAGAGCTCCTCGCTAGAATCAAAGACTCACGCCAACGTGGCAACCATGAGAAAACCCACCTCCAATAGCCCCAGCATGGGCAATCCCCTGATCGCCGTCTTGCTAGTGGCAGGGGCCGGTATCGGTGCGGCTGTTCTGATCTCCAACCTCATCGGCTCCTCCGGTGGCCAAACCAAGGAGCAGGCCGAAGCCCTGGAACGAGCAAATCAGTTGCCTGACCCTTTTGCTGACCTGAATCGCGCCGAACCTCCCCCTGTTCCTGGCAACCACGCTGGCCCTTCCAACCCTCGCGCCAGGGACACATCTCCCGAAGATCTATTGGATGCTGATGAATGGGTCCGGGGCACCAACAATGCGCGCGAAGCAAAGGTATTGGACGAAGCCGCACGTGCTGCCAAGAAGAGTGGAGACGAATCCACCTATGTACTCAAGGGGATTGCCGCCCGTGAAAAGTTCTCGGTCGCTCTTGATGAGGTGCGTGACTGGGAACTCAAGATCCGCGACCAATACGGGGATGCAGACAGAAAGGTGCGTCTCGTCATCAAGGAAATCACCGCCTGGTCCAAAGCCTGGCGCCGCTACCGAAAACTGGCCACGGCAGGGGGTTAGGTGCCCCGCTCTCAACCCCTGAACGGACTCCATGCCTTGGTCACCGGGGCCTCATCTGGAATCGGCGCCGCAACTGCCCGTCGCTTGTCGGTGGCCGGCTACACGGTGGCCCTGCTGGCACGCAGGGGCAATAAGCTTGAGGAGGTGCTTGCCACCTTGACCGGTTCTGGTCATCTAGTGCTACGCGCCGATCTGACTGACACAGATGAGATTCATCGGGCAATGGAACAATTGCGGGCAGCCTTTGGCGGGCTGAACCTGTTGGTCAACAATGCGGGTATGGGCTATCGCGCCCGGCTCGAAGAGCTGGATTCCGACACCCTAACACGAGTATTCCAGACCAATGTGCTCGCGCCTCTGCTGATGAGCAAGGCGGCCCTGCCCCTGCTGCGCAAGAGCCACAATCCAGTCATCATCAATGTTTCTTCGGTAGTCGGCCGTCGAGGAGTTCCCGGGCAGGCGGCCTATTCGGCCTCAAAGGCCGCCCTGTGCTCGATAGGAGAGGCCTTGCGAATCGAGCTGGCTTCGGACGGAATTGCGGTTTGTACTCTCTGCCCGGCTCTGACCACAACTGGATTTTTTGATGCCCAGCCCAACCCTGGCGGCCTGGCTGCTCCCGAACTCAAACGCGCAGACCCAGCAGAAGCGGTGGCGGAAGAGGTCCTCGCACTTGCAATCAAGCCTCGGCCCGAAAAGACGTTGCGCTGGAAGTGGAAGCTCCTCGGGGCATTGACACCTTTTGCGCCACGCATTTCTGACCGCTTGCTGGTCAGGCGCCTAGGTGGCGAGTGGCTTGCCCCGCGCCGTTGAACGGCAGGCCGCCTAGAACACAATCCCTATTGGGGCTTGCGCTGCCTCTCATCAAACTGCGGCGCCGGGGGCAGGTCGAAGTCCTCGTCACTTAGCAGTTGTGCCCTACTTGGGCCTGATGGAGCTTGGCCGACTTCAGGCAACAAGTCCGGCGGCGCTTCAAGAGATAGCTCTTCACCTGTGGGATCCAGCGCAGCATTGACTGCCGCATCGCCCTGATCAAACAAACTGCCCCAATCGCCGGAGACCTCTTCCTTGACCGCAAGGTGTTGGGCCAACCAGGCCTGATTGCCTTGCACCGTGCCCACTACCGGTTGAATCAAGAAATCTGAAACTGCGGCGATCGAGCCCAGGGTGTCGGCCTGCACCAGACCCGGCATGATCATGGTGACCATGGCCCCAAAGCGCGCCAGAGGAACAAGGTCGTGCTCAAGCAAGACCTTTGGATCGAAGAGCTCCAGCAAAGCGACATCCGGCTTGACCACGTCAACAGGCACAAATGCCAGATTGAAGGCCTCACAAACGCTCTTGGCCAGATCCCAGTCAGAAAGAAACCCCCCTTCTACCAGAGCCTGGGGCAAGGGTTGTGCGCCGGCACTGGACGCTTCCAAGAGGCCCCGCAATACATCAGCCTCCAGCTTGCCACGGTCTGCAAGGTGGTCGGCCAAACGGCCAAAATCGAGACGCGGGGGATTGTGAGCCATAAGTAGGGGTCCTACTCATTATCGAGCGCTCCAAGCCTCTGGCTGGAGCCTCAGAGCCCCATATGGGGACTTTTCTTCCCTACTACCCAGTTCCCCGGGCCTCACGGCCCCCCGAGGGCAGCTCCCGACCACCCACGCAGGCCTGGGCGAGCTCTGTGGCACTCGGCGCTCCCTCAGAAACTAGATGTCGAGGTTCGTGATCTCGAGCGCGTGCTCTTCGATGTACTTTCGCCGGGGATCAACTTCATCGCTCATCAAGATGGTAAAGATCTGATCAGCCGCCAAAGACTCATCCACGGAGACTTTCAGCAGGGTGCGCGTCTCGGGATCCATGGTTGACTCCCACAACTGGTCTGCATTCATCTCACCAAGCCCCTTGTAGCGCTGAATGTCCACGCCACTCTCTGCTCCCTTGCGGGTAATGGAAGCCAGCTCTGTCACCGTGGTGCACTCTTTGGACTCCTTGCCCCCGGTCACGACCCAGGGACCACCCCCCTGAACTGCAATGCCCTGAGTCGCGAGCCGTTCGAGACACTCCGCCACGTCGTTGGCCCTCATGAGCTTGGCGCCCTGCACATGCGAATCCGCCATCATGACGCCGCTTTCAGGTCCTCCATAAACGACCAGCTCCTCGCTGATCATGCCCCTGCGGAGTTCAAGAAAGTCCTCATACTCTTCAAGGGACTCGAAGAAGTGGTCTATGCGGTCAGCGCGCGCCCACCAATCAGGCAGCTTTTTTCCATCCCAGCGGTCAACCAGATCGGCATACCTAACGGGCGCCCAGATAGGAATAATCGCCCCCTTGAGGGCATCGAGGTCGGTCAGGGTCTGGGCCAGTTCACGTAACGCCGCCCCTTCAAAAGTCTTGCCCGAAGTTGTGTCATGAACCGTCATTTGCGCGGTTCCGATCTCAACCAGATAATCCCGTAGGGCGTTCTCGTGGATCAAGTACTTGTATTTCTTGCCCTTGGAAACTTTGTAGAGCGGTGGCTGGGCGATATACAAACGCCCCTCATCAATCAACGGGCGCATATACCGATAGAAGAAGGTTAGCAGCAAGGTGCGGATGTGGGACCCGTCCACATCAGCGTCAGTCATGATGATGGTCTTGCCATAACGGACCTTCTCCGGATTCATCTCGGTAGAGATGCCGCAGCCCAGGGCCTGCACAATCAACAGAATCTCCTGGTGAGCAAAGATCTTGTCCAAAGGAGCTTTCTCCACATTGAGGATCTTGCCCTTGATGGGCAGGATGGCCTGAATCCGCCGATCACGCCCCATCTTGGCGGGGCCACCGGCGGAATCACCTTCGACAATGAACAGTTCGGTCTCATCGCGGACCTTTGATTGACAGTCCGCGAGCTTGCCCGGCAGACTGCCGCTGGCCAGGGCGCTCTTGCGGCGGACCAGGTCGCGCGCCTTGCGCGCAGCATCGCGAGCCGCCCGCGCCTGAACCGCCTTTTGAATGATCGCCTTTGCGATCTTGTGATTCTCCTCCAAGAAGATTCCTATCTGCCGCCCCACCACGGCCTCGACGATGCCTTGAGCTTCACGATTGCCAAGTTTGTCTTTGGTCTGCCCTTCAAATTGCGGGTTGGGAACCTTGAGAGACAGGACAGCGGTCAGGCCCTCTCTAAAGTCATCTCCTGAAGGCCCCTTGTCATTGTCCTTGAGCAGGCCTCCCTTGCGAGCATAGTTCCCCAGCGCCCGCGCCAGGGAAGAACGTAGCCCCGTCAGGTGGGTGCCGCCGCCGCGAGTGTGAATATTGTTGACGAATGGAAAAACGTTTTCCTGATACCCGTCGGTCCACTGCATGGCGAGTTCCACTTCATAGACATCCCCCGGGTTGTCTTTGGATTCCTCGGTGCCGTGTAAAGTCAAGACCTCTGGGTGCAGCGGAGTGCGCCCCTTGTTAGCGTCAAGAACAAAGGCTTTTAGGCCAGCGGGATACTCGAAGACCTCATGAGTGGCTGTGCGTTCGTCGTTCAACTCAAGCCGCAGCCCACGGCTACCCATTAGATAGGCCGTTTCGCGCATGCGTTGCTGAACAATGGAGTGCTGATGCTCGAGACTGCTGAAGATTTGGGGGTCCGGATTCCAACGCACGGTCGTCCCCGTTCGGTCGGTCTCACCGATGACCTCAAGCTGGTCTTTCACCGCCCCTCGCTCAAAACTCATGCGGTGAATCTTGCCGTGCTTGTGGACCGTTACCTCAAGAGCCTCCGCAAGGGCATTGACACAGGAAATCCCCACGCCGTGCAGGCCGCCCGAGACCTTGTAGGCCCCATCCCCAAACTTGCCCCCTGCATGAAGTTTGGTCAATACCACTTCAACGGCGGGCACCCCCTCGTCCGGATGAATGTCTACAGGAATTCCGCGACCATCGTCTTCAACAGAAACTGAACCGTTGTCATGTAGGGTTACGATGCAATGGGTCGCGAAACCAGCCAAGGCTTCGTCCACCGCATTGTCAACCACTTCCCAGATCAGATGATGAACGCCGCGCACATCGGTATCTCCGATGTACATGGCCGGTCGCTTGCGGACAGCCTCAAGGCCTTCGAGAACTGAGATTTGCCCTGCATCATAATTGGCAGGAGGTTGGCTCTCGGTCATAGTCATTTTTTCATCTTGATGGTTACCCGGTGGATCCTATCCGTCCCGAGGAATTGATTGGCCTTCCGTCGATAACGATCGGCGGTGAATGTTTCGAGTTCCTGCTTGTGTGCGGCGGACTCCACCTCAACGATCAGCTCTCCGCCACGATAAGCAACCGAGCGGGCGCGGCTCGCGTTTTTCACGCCAAGCGCCTGGCTCCAGGCTTGATGCACATCCCCGTGGCGGAGCCTTTCTCCGAGTCCAGAACCCTTGAGATAGCGCTTCAGCGCCTCCTTGAATTGCAAGGGCTCTCCATGCCGGATCGTTGGTTTGCGCGTAAGGCTCAAGAGGGGCTACTGTCTGGGCGTCGAAATCGAGGCGGGTCTTGCGGATCTATGGGGCGCTGATCTTGCGCAACCCCATTAGGCGTCAATCGTAATTGGCATCACGATATAGATGTAGTTCTCGCCCAGGATGAATTTCCCCGGACTGGAGCGCTGCTGAAACTCCAAGCGCACGGTTTCGGTCTGGCATTGCTTGAGCCCTTCCAATACATAGTCCGGATTGAAGGCAATTTCTGACCCTTCGCCTGAATACTCAACTTCAAGTTGCGCATCTGCAGAACCACGCCCAACGCAATGGCCCTTGAGCTCAAGTTTGCCCTTGCTGATTGTCAACCGAACTGCCCGCGCTTCATCTCCAGTTACGTTAGCCACCAGGCGCAGCTTCTGGGACAGAAGGTCCCGGTCAGCCTCCATCAGGTGTTCTCCCTCCTTAGGGAGAACTGCACTGTAATGGGGAAAATCTCCATCGATTAGGCGTGCAAAAATCTGAGCATTCTGAGTCCTAATACCCGCCTGGTTCTCGTCAAAAGAAATCTTGACCTGGTCCAGAGGATCCTCAATCACCCGAGAAAAAAGTTGCAGCCCCTTGGTGGGCACTATGGCCGAAGACTTTCGTCCGTCAGCGTCAAGAGGCTGACTCGCCAATGCCAGGCGCCGTCCATCGGTCGCGATCATCTTGACCTCATCGTCAGCAATTTCAACCATGACTCCGTGCATGGCATACCGCCCTCCGTCACGAGCTGCTGCAAAAGCTGTTTGCTGAACCAACCTTGAGAAGTTGCCTCCTTGCAAGCTAAAGGAGTCTTTCTCATTGAAGTGAGAAATCACGGGATATTCGTCAGCGTCCAAGGTGACCAACTCACATTGGTCAGTTCCTCCACGGATGATGCATTTGTCCTGTTCACAGGAAATTGTCACCGTCTCACTAAAAAGATCTCGAACAAAATCCAAGGCAACCTTGCATGGCAGAACCACAACACCCGGCTCATCAACTTGAGCCTCTTTGACCGAGATTCGGGCAGAAACCTCCAGGTCTGTACCCACCAACTCAAGCCCTTCTTCGGTTGCAATCAACTTAAGAGTTTCAAGGATAGGCTTGGCTCCCCGAGCAGGCACTACGGCACTGATTACAGACAAGGCCTCACGGAGCTCTTCACGTTGACAGGTGATCTTCATTGGGACTGGAGAGTGCTTGGGGTCTGAGGGAGGGGAGGCAGTTGTTCACAGTCCTCTCTTAGAGAGAATTAGTCGTAGTAATAAGGGGGGTCTGAAACCGTGGATAACTCGGCCCGTGGAAGGGCCTAATTCTAGCGTTTTCAATGACTTATGTGCAGCTTCGGGCGTGTGGAAGAAGGGCCTTTTTATGGGGACAGCCTGTGGATCTGGGCGCGTTTGTCCACGGTCTTCCAGAGCGCGCTTTGGAGGGGGTGCAGGTAGCGATTTCATGCCCATTTCGTCCACGGGTATTCCACATGCAGGTGGGCAGGATATCCCCTGGAGGTCCACCAGAAAATCAGGCCCCGCGAGGCCTGAAGGGCTGCCGGTCAGGAGGGCTGGAGATCCTCCGCAGGGCCGCAGGGTTCGCAGGGCGCGGGGCGTTGGCCGTGGTTGGCCGACTTTCTCGTGGCGGTTAGCGGCGCTTCTCAAGGTGTTCCTCTAACGAACCGCCGCCGAGGTCGGTAAGCAGGACAGTGAGCTCCTTGCGCACCCCCTCCTCAGCCCTTGCGCGCATCATGACTTTGTCCACTGCATGCAAGACGGTGGAATGGTCTCGGCCTCCAAAGTAAGCGCCGATTTCTTCAAGGGACCAGGGCAGGAGCTTGCGGAAGAGGAACATTGCTATCTGTCTTGGCCAGACGATTGATTTAGTGCGCCGTTTGCCCTGTAGGTCGACGAGCTTGATGTCATAACGCTTGGTGACAGCTTTCACAACACCATCAACTGAGGGTGTGCCAGGGGTAGTTTGAAGGAGATCCCCCAGAGCTTCTCTGGCCAGGTCGGTGGTCACGTCACGCTTGGCCATTTCGGAGTAGGCGATCAGGCGCGAAACGGCCCCTTCAAGCTCGCGTACATTATCAACGATGTACTCGGCGATCAGCTGGTTCACGTCGGTGGGGAAGGGCTTGCCACGGTCGCGGCTCTTGCGCGAGACAATTGCCATTCGTGTTTCGGTACAGGGGGCTTCGATTTCGGCCACGATGCCCCATCCAAAGCGCGACACAAGCCGGGCATGCAGGGTGGGGATCTCCTTTGGGGGCGCATCTGAGGAGAGGACGATCTGCTTTTGTTCGTTGTAGAGCTGGTTGAAGGTGTGGAAGAACTCGTCCTGGGTGCGCTCCTTGTTGGCCAGTAGGTGGATGTCGTCCACTACAAGCACGTCTACATGGCGGTAGCGGTCGCGGAAAGTGTCAGTGGCGCCCCGTTCAAGGGCGCTCACGAAGTGGTTCACGAAAGTCTCGCAAGAGACATAGAGTATGCGGCTCTCCGGGGTGTTCTTGAGGATTCGGTGGCAGAGGCCTTGCAGCAGGTGGGTCTTGCCAACTCCCACCGAGCCGTGGAGGAAGAGTGGGTTGTAGGTAGATCCGGGCTGGTCCGCCGCGCCCGTCGCCAGGGCAGCGGCGAATCGGTTGCAGGGGCCGATAACGAAATCCTCAAAGGTATAGGTGGGATTGAGGACAAAATCCGAATTGGAGAGCAGGGCGCCATTCAGGCGACCCGGCCCGCTTGGGCGGGAGGTACCGGGAGAGGCACTGGCTGTGGCTGATTTGTCATCGTCGGAGCCTGTGCCTGGATCATGGAACTGTCGGCCGTTCTCCTCGTAGGTCTTGGCGCAGGCCTCTTGGTCAACTATCAGGGCCGTGCTGGTGGTCTGGGTTGTGCCGGCAGTAACCGAGCTTTGCAGCTCGTCCATGTAGTTTTCCTCTACCCAGGTATGGGTGAAGTTGTTTGGGCAGGCCAAGGTGAAGACTTCCTTGTCCAGGCTGACCGGTACGCACAGGTTGAACCAGGTGGCATAGGTCTGGGGGCCGAGTTTCTTATGGAGGTGTTCCGCTACAGTTGCCCAGACATTGACCAGGTCATCGGCGGAGGGGTCGGCTATGGAGATTGAGTCGGGCATCCTGAGCAATCCAAGGGTGGGGAGGGTCCGTGAACGGGATTGGCAACGGTGAAGACATCGCCGCTCTCAAGGAGCGGGACGTTGCGCCGATGAGAATCAGCGTCAAGGGTTGGCAGGATTGGCCGAGTTGGGTGCTGCACGTCGATTGCTTGGGGGAGACATCGACTCGTGCGGATGAAATGGCTCTGCTGCTCCCATGGTGGCAAGACCGCCGGGTTTCGTCAACGGGAAGTCCACAAAGAAGAGTGGTCGCCGCGAGCCCGTGGGCGCTCGACAGTTTTCCTCAAAATATCCACAGCGCCGTGGATATCTTTCTCCGTGGTCGTGGGGCCAAGGGAAATTCGCAAGCCAGCTCGCGCCTGTTCGTCTTCCAGGCCCATAGAGAGCAGTACATGGGACGGTTCAAGGGATCCGCTGGCGCAGGCGCTGCCCGCCGACACCGCCAAACCCTGCAAATCAAGCTGCGCTACCAGGATGCGTCCATCGATTCCAGGCAGAGACACGTTGAGCGTGTTGGGTAAGCGTCCGGGGTCGTCCACAGGCAGGCCATTGAGGCGGGCTGTGGGGATCGCTGCGTTGAGTTTTTGCCATAGCAGGGCTGTCAGGGCCCCTAGGCGCGGTGCAACATCGCATTGCTCCTGGGCAGCAAGCTCGATTGCCACCCCTGCCCCGTGAATGGCCGCGACGTTTTCGGTTCCTGGACGCAGCCCACCTTCTTGGCCGCCTCCGTGGGCTACAGGTTGTAGGGAAACCCCCCTTTTCTTCCAGAGTAACCCTACTCCTTGGGGGCCGCCCACCTTATGTGCGCTGAAGACGGCAAGATCGGCGCACTCCCGCAGCCAGCTCAGGGGCTCGCGCCCCAGGGACTGCACCCCGTCAACGCAGAGCAATCCGGACTTGCGTGCGGCGCTCATGGTGGCGCGCAGGGCCATAAGATCTTGCAGGGTGCCTGTTTCTCCGTTCGCCGAAGCGATGGCCACCAACCGAGCTTCGGTCAGAGCCGTTTGTTGCTGCTCCAGATCAAGGCGTCCAGCACCGTCTACTCCCAGCAGGGTTAGTTGCGCGCCTTCTTCGGCTGCCTGCTCGCAGGCTCCCAGCACCGCTGCGTGTTCGGTCTTGCAGCTGACGAGGCTGCTGTTGGCGGGCGCGGCGCGCAACGTTCCCATGATCGCGAGGTTGAGGGCTTCGGTCCCGCCACTTGTGAACGTAATTTCTTCTTCGTGGATTCCGAGCGCCGCCGCAATGCGCTCGCGGGCCTCGTCAATCAATCCTCGCGCGGTACGGCCACTTTCATGGACGCTGGAAGCGTTGCCGAGGCCAAGATCGAGGGCTTCATCAAGTGCTCTGCGAGCAGCTGGCCTCAAGGGCGCCGTAGCGTTGTGATCTAGGTAGATTCTGTTCACGGCTGTTTCACCAGGACTCGCCGATAGACCGCTTCATATCGAGGAATCACAGCTTCTCGGGCGAAGACACTGACTGCGCGCTCGCGAGCCGCCAAGCCCATTTTGTGCGCGCGTGCTGGATCCTCAATCATCGTGCGCATGGCCTGCGCATAGGCCTCGAGGTCGTTGGCTGCGCAGAGGATTCCAGAAACCCCATGCTCCACTACCTCAGCAACGCCGCCCACATTCGTGCTGAGTACCGGCGTCCCACAGGACATGGCTTCTAAGGCTGAAAGGCCGAAGCTCTCTTCGTGGCTGCTCAAGCAGAAACAGGTCATCGGTGTCAGCAGCGAGGGCAGGATATCCCGCTCCCCGAGGAAGGTGACCCGGTCCGCTACACCGCCTTCAAGGGCTACTCTGCGCGCTTCCGGCTGGTCAGGCCCATCTCCCACCAACATGAGGCGCGCACCGGTATTGTGGGCGGCCAGCACAAAGGCGCGCACCAGCCAAGGTACGCGCTTGACTGGGCGAAAATTTGAGACATGCACAAGTGTCGGTGGCGTTGGGAGAGGCTCGTGGCTGGGACAGAAAGTCTCTGTGTCCACAAAGTTGGGCACCACTTCGATTGAGCACGGCAGGGAGGCCGAGCAAAAGGCGGTCTTGGTTCGTCTTGCAAGATCTTCACTGACCGCTGTTACCGCATCGCTTGCACGTAGTACGTGCTCGGTGAGTGGCGCGTAGGCTGGGTCGTTCCCGACCAGGGTGATGTCGGTTCCGTGCAGAGTTGTGACAACCTTGGGAGGGGGGTGTTCGCTGTAGTTTCGTGAGGCTTCGCGGGTGAGGAAGGCGTTCACTGCGTGCGGCAGGGCGTAGTGGGCGTGCAATAGATCAAAGCCCCGTTGGCGGTGGATCTCTAGCGCCTTTGATGTTACTGCCAGGTCGTGTGGCGTGGAGGTAAACAGGGGATAGGGAATGCCGCGGGCTACGTGCATTTCCACTGGGGCGCTGGAGCGGGCCAGGCGTGGTGGAACCTCATGGCTGAAGAGGTGCACCTCATGTCCATTGCGTGCCAGGGAGAGAGCCAATTCACTTGCTATGACCCCGGAACCCCCGTAAGTCGGGTGGCACATGATCCCTACACAGAGCTGTTCGTTCATTCGGAGCTCGTACTCGGCCAGACCGGACGGGAGCGCTCCTCACCGATGTAGTCGCCCCAGGTAAGGGGCTGCATCCTGCCCGAGGGCGGCGGCTCAGGCGTTGCTTCGGGTTCTGCGGGGGGGACTTCCTCAGGATGCAGAACCACCCACTCGTTGAGGGCTGGCTCGGGGGCACTATTGAGGCCGGTTGGGGGAGCGGGCTCCGCTAGGGCCCCTTCGGCCTCATGGGAGATACTCGTCGCGAGGGTGTTCGTGGGGACAGGAACCAGTGGCGGGTCTGCAATGACCGCAGCAGGACTTGCTGTCTCAAACGTGGCTGCCATCGGATTCAGCGCGGTGGGCGTTTGTGCAGCAGGGTCCGTGTCCTCCTTCTGAGGGGCGGCAGATGTGGAGGGGCCCGCCGGTTCGGGAGCGGGAACTACGTCGTCGGGCAGGAGCGGGGTCTCGTCTTCGGCGCGGAAGGAGTCTGCTCGTCTACGCAGATCAGCGTCCGCTTGCGCCAGGTTGCGGAGTTTGTCAGCCAGTGGATCTGTCCCGTCCGGGGGGTGTTCCATGCCTGCCAACATTTCCTCTGCCAGGGCGGCATAGTCTCGAGCGCCTCGGGATCCAGGGGCGTATTCAAAGATCGTCTGGGCGTGGGAGGGGGACTCCGCCAGGCGCACATTTGTGCCAATGGTGGTCTGGAAGGTTTCGGCCGGGAAGAAGCGGCGTAATTCTCCCAGGACCTCTCGCGCCAGACGGAGGCGTGCGTCATAGATTGAGGCCAATACTCCAGTCAGTTTGAGGTCTGGGTTTAGTCGTGCCTGGACCAGCTCGATAATTCCCAGCAACCTTGAAAGGCCCTGCAAGGCAAAGAACTCGGTTTGGGCAACTACCATGACCTCGTTGGCCGCACACAGGGCATTGACCGAGAGCAGACCCAAGCTGGGAGGGCAGTCGATCAAGATGAAGTCGATCCGATTGCCTTCTTGGGTTTGCTCCTTTGTCCAGGTGTCGAGCGAGTCTCTCAGAATCGTTTCGCGCCCGATTGTGGCGGCCATCTCGAGTTCCGCTCCTGAGAGGTCAATCTGGCTGGGGAGGAGCTCCAGACCAGGGGTGTTGGTGGGGCGTAGCGCGGCGCTGATGGGCATGCCCGAGCACAACACTGAGTAGGCCGAGGGCTCTGTGGGCTGAAGTTCGACCCCGAGGTACAGGGAGAGGTTTGCCTGGGGGTCAAGGTCAATCGCCAAAACGCGTTGCCCAGCGCGCGCAAGCGCGGCGCCGAGGTTGGCAACTGTGGTGGTTTTTCCAACCCCTCCCTTCTGGTTGATGATGGCGATTCGACGCATGAAAGGCCCAGTCTACCCGGGGGGGGGAGGAGCCCGCCACGCTGGGTCTGCGATAGGAGGTCCTTCAACCTCTCGACTTCCCATGAGGTCACCTGGGGGGTAGCTGCGAGAGGCGCCTGGCCGCTTCTTCAAGGGCAACAGGATCCTCGTAGGGCGGGGCCTGGGCAAGAGGCTCATCACGCCAACTGGTAGGTGGGCAGGCAATCGGGAGAGAGTTAGGGGTTGGCGGGCGGTTGGGGAGTTTCGGATGGATCAGCCGCCCCCTTTCGGGGAGTAGCTTGCACGCATGAGGATCACTCAGAAAGAAGCGCTCGAAGCATTAGATATACAAGCGGAGGTGCCTGCCAGCGCGCTGCATGACCTCCTCTCTCATTGGCTTCTCGAACTCACCGAGAACCGACTAGCTGGCGCGGTGGTTCTGATTGTCGGCGCGGTCATCGTCGGCAAAGCCGTCAGCGGGATCCTTCGAGCGACCCTCAGTGTTTGGGTCAAACGCAGCGAGACGCCGCTTGACGACCTTACCCTCCAACATCTCTCTGGGCCCCTCGTGCAGACGACGGTCCTTTATGGGTTCTGGGCTGCGGCGGTCCATCTCCAACTCGACGACACGGGCGCGCGCATGTTCGTCCTGCGAGTCATCCAGACCATGTTGGTTTTGATCTGGAGCTTCGCCACCCTAACCCTCATTGACGGATTTCTGCGCCACGCGAGCAAGAAGCGGGACAGGTACAAGATCGTTGAGAACAGGACCTTCCCACTCTTCTCCAATCTGTCCAAATTGCTCCTGGTGGGCGTTGCCATCTATGGGGTGATTCTTGTCTGGGATGTGAACACTCAGGCCTGGCTTGCGAGCGCCGGGATCGCCGGCTTGGCGATCAGCTTTGCCGCCAAGGACACGCTCTCAAATCTCTTCGCTGGCGTATTCATCATCGCGGACGCGCCGTACCGAATCGGCGACTACATCGTCCTGCAGGGGGCGGGGACCCGCGGAGAGGTGACGAGCATCGGCTTACGCTCGACGCGTGTAGTCACCCGCGACGACATCGAAATTACGATTCCGAACGCAGTCATCGGCGGCGCTCAGATCGTGAACCAGACCGCAGGGCCGAGCCCAAAGATGCGCGTGCGGATCCCTGTCGGTGTCGCTTATGACACAGACACAGATCGCCTTCGCGCGATCTTGATGGAGATCGCCTCAGAGGAACCCCTCGCCTGCAAAACCCCCGAACCCCGCGTGCGCTTCAGGCTCTTTGGGGCGTCCAGCCTCGATTTTGAGCTCCTCGTGTGGGTCGATGACCCTGAGGATCGCGGCAGGGTGGTGGACACCATCCTTGATGCGGTCCTCACGCGCCTGCGCGCAGAGGAGATCGAGATCCCGTACCCGAAGCGCGATCTGTACCTGAAGGAGCAGCCGAGCGCCTGAGCAGACCGTGATCCTTGAGCAGCATCACCTCACTTGCCTCTCGCAAGCGAGTTCACGCGTGGCTGGGGTTAGCCTCCCAGGACTCTCTTCAAACCCGCCTCGATCTCGGCCCGGCCGAACATGTGCCCGGGTAGCTTCAACTGGGCTGTGCCCTCTCCGTCGAAGACGACCAGCCCATGCTTGGTATCCGTGAATCCGAAGGCCTCGATCTCAGCTGTAGCTGCTGCCGTCTCTTCGGGGGAGACGATCGTGAACCTGGCTCGACCCTCATACTCTTGCTCCAGCTCGCTCACGGCGGCGGAGACTTTGATGCAGAAGGGTCACGTGTCCGCGATCAGGTAGTAGCGCACCTCGGGAAGGCTGGCTGTTTCCGCACTCGCTGCCGCCGCGCTCTGCTGGGGCTCGACCTCGTCCGGCTGGACAGCCTCGCCCGAGACCGGGGCCTGGTCGGAAGATTCGATCTGTCCTTCGGGTGGCCCGCTGCAGGCAGCAAGCACCAGGCTCCAAGGAATGAGGATGCTTCGGATAGATCTGGGATTCATGGGTCTCACCCTACAAGACAAAGGCGGCCCCCGCGGATCGAGGCCCCTGTCACCCTCGGAAGCTGAACGCCTGTTGGGCATCCAGGTGCTCTATCACTCCTCCGGGGAAGGAACGTTTGGGTGACCAGGTGGGGTCTGTGGTGACCGGACAGGGCCGTTTCTGGGAAGGCGATGACCCGAGCACCCTGGGACTCGGTCCCAGCTACCTGCCCGTGGCCTCCGAAGGGCTGTGCCTGAGTAACCTCTTCAAGGACGACATGGTCCTGCAACGGGACAAGCCTATCCATGTCTGGGACTGGCGTGGGCCTAGTGCGGGGGGGCGGCCGCCAACATCGTCAACAGGTGGGCGTCGGCACTGAGAGGACCCGGGCAAAGAAGGGGCTCCCCATAACGCACCCCAATGGCCTCGCCGTAGGTGCGGGCCTTGTGGGTCACGCGCTCTAAGATGTCGCTGCCTTTGAGGAAATGCCCCCCATCATCCGCAGCGCTTGAGGGAGCTAACTGGCTCGCATAGGCCCGAATGACATCAAGCTTGCGTTCAAAGACCGCGCTGATGTCCACCACCAGGCTGGGCTTGAATGCGGTATGGGAATGGAAGCAATAGCGTTCGGCGGGCCGCTGGGCGGATCCCCACCCGTTCTTGTCCGCTAGCTTCTGGAGACCGGATAAATACCAGCCATCGCGGGCCAGCTGCCCGGCTCCCCGATGGTCTGGGTGGGGGTCATCTGGATAGTGACCTATCAGTATATTAGGCTTATATTCGCAAATGGCGTGTGCGACGGTTTCACGCTCGGAAACTCCGGCCCGTAAACGCCCATCAGGCAATTCTAGGTTGCGGCGCAGGGTCAAGCCCATCAGCCGGCCAGCCGAAGCGGCTTCTTGGGCTCGGTCCTCTTGGGTTCCTCGGGTGCCCATCTCACCCCCGGTGAGGTCGAGAATTCCTACCTTGAACCCCCGGTCTGTGAGGCGCAGGATCGTTCCCCCCAAGGCAATCTCGGCATCATCCGGATGGGCTGCGATGATCAGCAGGTCCAGACTGTCAGTGTTCATTGCGCGGGCTCGGTGTGAGGGTCGTTGGCGGGTTCTTGTTCGGGAGCATCGGGCAATTGAACCAGTAGGTGCTCGGTGCTCAAGGCGGGCATTTCTGCATAGAGTGAATTCACCCAGTCAGGGCCTAATGGTGCCATAAATTGCAGAGCCGTGAGAACGCGCTCCTGGGGCTCTCCGCGTGGCATCAGAGCGTGATTCAAACGCCGTACATGACGCTCGCCCTTGCCGCTTTGGTTTTGGTGTACACGTCGCGCCTTGCGGGTCAGACGGGCGAGTTCCTTAGCGATCAGACTGGCCGTTCGTTTGAGGCTTGAGGCCAGGGCTGGTTCCAGCTGGCTGATGGCCGGGTTTAGGGCCATCAGGTCTGCCTTCTGAGATTCCTCAAGAGACTCCAGTTGTCCAAGGATCGGTGGCTCGTCTGCTTTGGATGTTGCAGGACGCCAGTTGCCGCGGGAGCGCATGATCTTCTCAGGGGTCGTTCTGTGCAAGTCAAGCGCATGGCGGGTTTCACCGTCCACCAAGGTCAGACTTATCCGGGGGGCGAAGGGGGTGATTGGCAGGCCCAGGGACTCTCGGATCTGGACCAGTTGGCGGTGATAGGCGTATTCCGCATAGCCTCCAATCGTGGCCGCCACCGGCAGGGCGATGTCTTGGACCAGCGGCCGCAACAGGGCTCCAGCGGACCACTCGTCCGGGTCCTGCAAGATCAGGGCGGCAAGTTCTGCGGGGGTCAGGGAGCCCTCGCGGCCGTCCTCCTTGAAGCCCTCGCCTCCAGGGCGCAGGGCCCGTCGGCCCCCATCGGTGACGCGAAAGGCCAGCGCAGCATGGGCTGGGTCAATGGCCGGATCGGTGGCCATCTCGAGAGCTTGCTGGGGATCACTGCTGATTACTTTTGAGAGGGCACGGGAGAGAGTGGGGCGAATCCAGTCTGGCTCGATGATCACCAGGCCGTGGTCCCCCAGGAGGGTATTCAGGCCCCTGGTCAGGGCTCGGGCGAGGGTTTCTCCCTCCCGGGGGAGCAGGACCTCAAGGGCCCATTCCACGTGAACGCTGTCCCCAAATGCCTGGCGCAGTCCGGCCCCCATGGCTTGCAGTTGATGCGGCTCTTCGCTCAAGGGAACTCGCCCGATGGGCAGACGGCTGGAGCCCGCGCCCGCCAGGCCCACCTTTTGCAGATCCTGGTTGTGGTTGAGCAGCCAGGCGTGGTGGACTTCGGCCCAATCGTGATCGTCCGCGTGATTCCAAAAGAGCGGCACTACTGGCTGGCCCCATAGATTTGAAAGCTCATGGCTCAAGCGGCAGGCCTGCATTGCCTTGTAAAGCGTGTAGAGCGGCCCCCCCACCAAGCCCGGTTGCTGGCCGGTGATCACGCAGCTTGTGGATGGTTGTTCGAGCAACAGAACCGAAGTTCTCGCTCGGCCCGCCAGGTCCAGATCCGCCAGGCCTCGGGTCAGATCCCGGGACAGGGTTTCACGCTCAAGGGCTGTTAGGTGCTCGGCGGGCCGGGGGATCTGGTCGAGACGCTGCACCAGGGGCAGGCCGCTGCCATCACTGCCACTGAGCCCGGCCCGGGCCACTGCGCTGAGTCCGAGAATGTCAGCGGGCAGGGAGCTGAGAGACACCTGCACCTCTAGGTCGCTCCCGCTGCCGCCAGGGCTGCCCGCATCTGATCGAGAGCCTTGCTAGTGGCGTCACGCCAAGGGGTCTGGTCATCCCGCTGGGGATACAGGATGCCGCGGGATGAATTGACCAGTACGCCGCGACCGCCTGGCAGGAAGCCTGGGGCCACATCTTCTGCCCCTGCACCCTGGGCGCCGTAGCCGGGCAAGAGCAGGGGCGTGTGCGGCATGCGTTTTCTCAGGGACTTGAGTTCTGCGGGGTGGGTTGCCCCCACCACGGCCCCCACCGAGGATAGCCCACAGTCCCCCATCAGCTCCTCGCCCCAGGCCACAACTGCATCGGCAATGCGTTCGCTCAAGGTTGGGTCACCCTTGGTTTGGAACTGATCTCCGCCAGGGTTCGAGGTGCGCACCAGGATATAGATGCCCGCGTCGGCTTCGCGGCAGGCTTCCAGGAAGGGAGTAATCGAATCGTGTCCCAAGAGGGGATTGACTGTGACTGCATCGCAAAGGGTACGCCGGTCGCATTGGGCGCTTCCCGTCAGGTAGGCCGTTGCATAGGCGCCGGCGGTGGAGCCGATGTCCCCGCGCTTTACATCTCCGATGACAAGGAGGTCCGCGTCATGGGCGTGGGCTATTACTCTCTCCCACTGGGCCACCCCCTCTGCACCCAAGATTTCGAAGAAGGCGGCTTGGGGTTTGACTGCGGCCACCCTATCGGCGATCAGATCGATTACCGCGCACAGAAAGTCCCCCATGGCGGCTGCCTGCTCGGAGCGTGAGGCGTTGGGGTCCCGGGCCGCTGGGAACTCAGGGGGGATGCGCTCGAGAAAAGGGTCGAGGCCCACCAGGGCCGGGCTGCCCTTGAGGGTGATGGCGTTGTCGAGACGGTCGGCAAAGGTCATGGCAGGTCTTCCCCCGGTTGGAGAAGTGGACGGTCATTCTAGCGGTCCTTCAGGGGTTGGCTTGGGGTCTTGATTCCCACCAAGCTGCCGCAGGAACTGGACCGCAATAGCATCGGCCACAGGGCGCCCCTTGGGAGTCAGGCGGAAGCGCTCATGAGCCTCCTGACCACTGGTCTCCAGTAAACCCAGGTCCACCAGTTCCCGGGCCACGGGCAGGGCCGGGTCTTGGGCCGGGTCGCCTTGCCAGTGGGCTGCGGTCCTGACCGCCGCCGGGTCCAGGCCTTCCGCCAGCCGCAAGCCAAGCCACCAGCCTTCTGCGAGACGGGTCGACTCGTCGGGTTCATCGCGCCATTGTGTGGCGTGCCCGCAGGTATCGATCCACTTGAGGTAGGAGGCAATGCCTCGGGGGTTTCCTGCCCGAACGGGGCCTACCTTGCTGACTGCGCCGGGACCCAGGCCCAGATAGGTACCGTTTTGCCAGTAATTGATGTTGTGCTTACATTCGTGCCCAGATAACGAGTAGTTAGACACCTCATACGGGGCAAGCCCAGCGGCCCCACAGAGCTCGCGGGCGACCTCGAAGAGGGCGAGTTCCAGGTCTTCCGGTGCTTTGGACAGACGCCCCTGGTCCAGCCAACGCTTGAAGCGCGTGTCCTCTTCATATGTTAGGTTGTAAGCCGATAAATGCTGGGTAGTTAGCTCCAGTACCGCCCCAAGATCATCCTCCCAGCGTTTCAGGGTCTGTCCTGGCCAGGCATAGATCATATCTGCGCTCAGTTGGGCGACTCCCGCGTCTCTGGCGGCCTCCAGCGCACGCAATCCGTCCTGTCCCTTGTGGACCCTCCCAAAGAGTTCCAGCACCTCGTCGTCCAGAGCCTGGACGCCCACCGAGAGACGTGGAATGCCCAGGTCCAGCAGGGCCTTGGCCTTGTCCGAATCGAGGCTCTCCGGGTTGCATTCTGCCGACGCCTCCTCCACTGATTCCCGCCACCCTGTCAACTCCTGCAGGCCGTCGAGCAGACGCTGCAGGAGATTTGCAGGCAAGAGACTTGGGGTGCCGCCTCCCAGGAAGAGGGTCTTGGGTGCGCGCGGGGCTCGCTGGGCCGCTTCTTTCAGAATCGATTCAACCATGCCCTCGAGGTCCTGACCCTCGGCAGGCACCGAGAAAAAGTCACAGTAGTGGCACTTGGTTGCGCAGAAGGGCAGGTGCACATAGAGCGCGGTTCCTGGCTCTGGCCTGGGCAGGGGCGCTGCTGGCGGGGAGGTGCGGGGGAAGGTCATGCTCTGGGTGCCTCAATCTTCAGGTGCTGGGCTTATCCAGTGACGTTTCTGGTCTGTCCAGGTATGTCAGGGCCAGGAGCATGGCGTCCTGATGGGTGATGCCCTCGGTGGCTCGCGGTGCCAGATCTTCGCCTACGCAACCAAAGATGCGCAGCGCCGTGTTCAGCAGGTCGTGCACATGGGCCTTCAGATAGGCCTGGACAGCTTCCGGGCTCTTGAAGTCCTCCGCCAGGATCATGACCTGGGTTAGTTGTTCCAGCAACCATTCCTGGTCCTGGATTCTGCTTGGATTGTGGAAAAGGACTACCAATAGCCCCCCAACGATCTTGCGCTGCAGTTGGTCCATATTGGCCACATTCGTGGCCAATAGGTTGCGGTCGATGCCCATCCTCATGGCGGGAGGATAACCGCAAGCGACCTGCTAGCCTTCGTCGAGGGTCTCGTACAGGCAGCGCAAAGCGCTTTGCTCGATCTGTCGCACTCGCTCGCGAGTGACCCCCACCCGCTGGCCAATGGCCTTCAAGGTCATGGGCTCACTGCCAGGATCGAGGCCGTAGCGCAGGCGCAGAACCGTTCCATCCCGTTCGCTTAGAGTTCCCAACAACTCGCGAAGGCGAGAAATCAGGTCCTTCTGAGTGACGGAATCGTCCGGCGTGACCACTCGCTGGTCCTCTACTGTGTCCTGGTTCTGACTCAGGAGGTCCAGGGAAACCTGGCCGCCAGAGGTGTTCTCGAGGGTCTGTTTGAGCAGCGGCCAGGATTCGCTGGGAATGCCGAGTTCCTGGGCGACCTCTTCCACCGTAGGACTGCGACCGAGGACATAGGTCAACTCGGTGGCGGTGGAGCGCCATTTGTTCAGGTTCTCCGACATGTAGCCAGGCACGCGCACCGAGCGCACGGTGTTGGTCAGGGCGCGCCGAATTGACTGCTTGATCCACCAGCTGCCATAGGTGGAGAAGCGGCAGCCTGCCTCGGGGTCGAATTTCTCCACTGCCCGCATGAGGCCGATGTTGCCCTCTGCGATCAGATCTTGGAGGGGCATGCCTCGTCCCGAATAGAGCTTCGCGATGGAGACCACCAGCCGAAGGTTGGCGCGAATCATGCGCTCCCGGGCGGCTGTGTCGCCCGCTTGGATTCGGGTTCCGAGGGCAGTCTCCTCCTCCCTGGTCAGCAGAGAGACCTCGTTGATTTCGACGAGATAGGTTTCAAGGCAGCGTTCAGAGCTGATGGCGGGCCTCCCCAGGGGTGACAGTTGGGTGGTGGCGGGAGAAAGGGGGGCAGGAGGGTGCTCGTGCCTGATTCTTGATCGGAATGAAGAGGCCCTTCCCTTGAGCGCTCTTTGCCTAAATGGGCCTCCGGAGGGCGTCGTGAGGGGGTATGGGGGGGTACAATGGGGTCTAGCGCCAAAACAATGTCGGAAATCCCCCTTGAGAAGCTGGTTCCCGAAGACGACTTTGCCCGTCTGCTTGCTGGAGCGTCGGATGGCCTGTTTCTGCGTGCGAGGGCGCTTTTTTCCAGGGGCGATGTTCACTGGGGCAAGCGAGATCTGTTCGAGCTCCACAGTGAAGCGGACGAGCTTGAAGTCTGCCTTGACGATTACGGCGCTCGCTGGAATTCCCGTTATCACTTCTTCACCGAATTGACCGCCTCTATTCGTGGGTTCAGTCTGGCCGGGCTCTCCTTGGAGCATTTGCATCGGCGGCTTGAGGGCTACGGTATTCACGGACATGTGGGCACTGATCAGGGGGAGGCCCTCGATCAGGGCCTCGGTCGAGGTCGGGATTTTGTGCAGCGTTCTCTCGTGACCCTGCTCAAGGGCTTGCTTGAGGAGGCTTCCGCCATAGGCATTGATGTGGCCCAGGATCCGGCGGTGTATGGCCCTGTAGGGCCCCTGCCGGTGAATTTCCGGCTGCCCCGCACCCTGGGGATTCAGGACCTGGTTGATGAGGATCAGCGTATTGCGGAGGTAGCCAGCAAGTATCTGCAAGCCTGTGAGATGCTTGATCAAGCCGGATTGACTACCTGCGAGTCCGCAGATCAACGGGACAAGATCCTGGTCAAGTATTGCCGAGAAGAACACGCACGGGTGTTCGAGGCCACGGTGCACAATCTGCAGTCCGCTTACGATACGCATATCAAGAACACCGGGCGGGAGTCGTCTGATCCGCGCCTGCTTCTTCTCCGAGGGCATATTTCCACTTGTCTGCACTTGCTGCAGGCCGTGACTCAATTGGTTCATTTCATGGAGCGGCACGAGAGCGATGAGCGTCGCGCCGAGGATCAAGAGCGGGTCATTCAGTTGATCCGGCGCGAAGAGGTCACTGACATCGTCCTCAATACATTGCTTGAGCGTGCCCTTTGGGTGCTGGATGCGGGCCGTTCTCTGGCCGAAGAGTTGTTGCCTTCCTACACGGATGTGCGCTCGGTGACTGTGGAGTTACCCGACGGGGTGACTCTGCATGCGCGCCCAATCGCCTTGATTGTGGCAGTCGTCAATCACCACGGAACGCCAGTGGAGATTACCATTAGCGGTAAGCAAGCCAACGCAAGTTCGATTCTGGAGGTCATGATTCTGAGCGGATCCCAGCCGGATGCGCGCAAGGTGACCTTCAAGGGTGACGCGCGGCCTCTTGGTGATTTGCAGGAATTGCTGGAGGCGGGAGCGGGCGAGCAGGGGCTCGCTCATTTACCCGAGAACTTGGGCTACCTACGGGACTAGATACCTAGGTGGAGGCGGTCTGCGAGGAACGCTGGGAGACCCGCAGCCCTTATTGCGTGGGCCTCTTTTTCGATGTCGTATTCCACCCTCCGCAATTCGTAGGAGGGTTCGTCAGGTAAGTAGAGCCCCCACGCGGCGCGTGGATCTTCGTCTCGCGGTTGGCCAACACTGCCGGGATTGACAACGGCTCGGCGAATGTTGTCGAGTTCGATTCGTGCGGAGAGAGTGTGGGATGGAGACTCCGGCGCGTGCTCTGTTTGAACTACAACAACGGGCAAGTGTGTATGGCCTACAAAGCACACCGGGCGGGGCATGCTCTTGAGACTGCCGAGGGCTGAGTCAACGGAATTAAGGTATCGAAATTCTTGCGCGTGGTCATAGGTCCCGTGAGCCAACGAGCACTCATCCAGGTCGATCGTCAAGGGCAGCTCCGCGAGCCACTGCTTTTCATTTGATGTCAAAATACTCTTGGTCCAGATGGCAGCTGCTCGTGCGCTGGGGTTGAAGAAGATTGGTTCCATCAAGCCACAACAGGCTTCATCGTGGTTCCCGCGAATAGAAATAGCGGCCACGTCCCGGAGGATTTGAAGGGTAGCGCTTGGTGATCCGCCGTAACCAACCAGGTCACCCAGGCAGAGAATCCGGTCCGCCCCTACATTTGCAATATCCTCTAAAACCGCACATAGAGCGGTTTCGTTCGCGTGAATGTCACCGAGGATCGCGTATCGCATGCCTGCCCAGGCCGGGGGTGCACGTAAGGAGAAGCGCAACCCAACCGGCTAGAGAGAAGGGAGCGGGACGCCCGATGGAACCGAACGGAGAATTTTCCGGCGCTGGCCAGGCCCCTGCGCTCAGAAACGATGCCAGGTACGCGCCAGTTCCACCCATGCCCGCCAGTGCGGCGGGCAACCACCAACCCAGCAGAGGGAGCAGGGCGATGCGGGATCCGAGGCCAAGGCCCGAACGGCTGAGCAGGAGAGCCAGCAAGCTGAGACGCAATCCATTGCCAGCAGCTGCCAGGACGGCGCCGGAGGATGGCCATCCCCAATAGGCCGATCCCAGCAGAAGTACCCCTAGGGGAACCAGGGTCCCTGGTAGGGCCAGCAGCAACAGTTCGTGTCCAACTCGCTTTAGCCGTCCAGTGCGGGCCAGGAGCCACTCCATGCGGTCCAGGCTGGGGCTTGCGCCCAGCACCGCAATCATCCCGGCCAGGAAGGCGAATTCCCCGGGGGTCCCCCCTTGGGCCCCCTGGCGGCTGAGAATTGAGAGGTCGGTCCAAGCTGCTGCCAGGGGCAGGAGACCAACTGCCAGGAGCCAAGGTCCCAGCGCCCAGGGACTACGCAAGGTGGTCCGCAGGGACCATTGAAGGGTGAGGGGCAGAGCCATGTCGAGGGAGCATCATGCCCACCCAGGGGGGCGGGGGCCGGGCAGAATTGGTGTGTTCGTTTCTTTGGCCCTAGGGTTTGGGCATCTGTTTGGTCCGGCTGGGTGGCGGTCAAGGCAGGGTCCTTATTGGGCTTGTAACGGTTCGGAGATTCTGGGTTTCATGTTCCACGTGGAACAGGCTTTGTTCCTGGGTGGGGGGGCTTTGTGGATTGTCCAGGAGTCCCCGGTGAGCGTGTCCCATTAGGAGTAGGAGAGGCTTCTCCAGACGACAGTTTCGGCGACAAGGGGCCAGATCTCGCCACGGGCATTGCGCCCTACCCCCAGGGGGGCGTACTCTCAGGCGGTGTTCCACGTGGAACATTAGACCCAGCAGACCCACATGACAGCACTCGGACGCGGCCTCGGCTCTTTGATTCCCGACACTCCCCCCAAGGATGAAGCTCAGATATCCCTGCCCATAGCTCGGATTCGGCCCAACCCAAATCAGCCCCGCAAGGTCTTTGTGACAGAGGCTCTTGACACCCTCAAGGAGAGCATCCTTCGACATGGTGTCCTGCAGCCCATTTGCGTTCGTCCGGTGGATGGGTCTTTCGAAATTGTCGCAGGGGAACGGCGCTGGAGGGCCGCACGCCTCTCAGGACTGACGGAAATCCCGGTGGTGGTCAAGCAGGCTGATGATGATCAGATGTTGGAGATGGCCTTGATCGAGAACCTCCAACGGGAGGACTTGGACGCTATCGAGAAGGCCAAGGGCTTTCAGGAGATGATCAAGCGAATGGGGCTGACTCAAGACCAGGTCGCGCAGCGGGTGGGGGTCAGCCGGACTGCGGTAACCAACCATCTGCGTCTGCTGGAACTCGCCAAGGAGGTCCAAGAGGCCTTGGTCAGTGGTCTTGTGACCTTTGGTCATGCCAGAGCCCTTGCCGGGCTCGATGGAGACGAGGATCAGTGCGCTGCCCTAGAGGTCACCGTACGGGAAGACCTGTCAGTGAGGGCAACCGAGCGTTTGGTTCGGGGCGAGGTGCCCTTTTCCGAAGAGCAGGGGAAATCCACTTCCAGCAATCGGAGCAAGGCCTCCAAGAAGGCGCCCGATCTCCCGAGCTGGCAAGTAGATTTCAGGCGTAGGATTGAAAAAAGCCTCGGCTTGACCGCAGAGGTTCAGTGCTCTGATTCCTACTCAGGTCGGGTGGTCTTGAAGTTCAGTGACCGTCGACAGCTAGAGCATCTGATGACACGCCTGGCCCCCGGGGAGGAACTCTGACTTGAGGCCACGGCAACTGCTCTCAGAACCTGTGGATTGTTGGTGGATAAGATGGGGGCAGCGGTTGGGCTTGTTTCGGGAGGCGAGTCTGCCTCTGTTCAGGGATTCAGCTAGGCGCTCATTTAGTACAGGGACCCGTTCGTAAGTCCTTACTGCATAAAGGCTTACGTGGCGAGCGCGCCTGACAGGAAAAACCAAGACTGTCCACCCTTGCCATACCGAGCGTTCGTAGCGCTTTGGCAAGCGCTCACACGCTGGTGGGTATTTGTTGGCAACTCGGTTCGGCAACGAACCAGAATGTGCTGATCAGGCACCGCTGACTGTTGTCCCGATTACCTTGATCGGCTCAACTGGAATGTCCCTGGAGGCGCCAGCGGGTGCGCGAATTTCGCCTTTTCCGATTTCTTCGACTATCGAAAGACCGGATGTGATTTGGCCGAACACCGTGTGTCCACCGTCCAGGTGATGGCATGGACTGAGGGTGAAGAAAAACTGGCTGCCTGAGCTCTGAGACCCCGCTGAGGGCGAGGCCGCGGAGACGAATCCCTTGGCGTGGACAAGCCCATTTTTTTCAGGGGTCTGGGTATAGCCCGGGCCACCTTGGCCCCATGTGGATGGGTCTCCCTCAATCGAGTTGGGATCACCCCCCTGGACGATCCGCATGGAGGGAACATTGACCACCCGATGGAACAGGGTCCCATCATAAAAACCCTCGCTCGCCAGCTTGATCATGTTCTTGGAGTGGATCGGGGCGCGGTCCATGTAGAGCGTTACCTCAATTTCGCCCAGGTCGGTCTCAAAGACGATTTTCGGCATCCCGCCTGCAGGGTCTGGGTTGCTCAGGATCGGGTTGTCGGCGTTCCAGGTGGCCTGCGCTTTGGCAGCCAGGGTCAGGTGTGCCGCGATGGTTGAGAGGCTGCCATCTGGGCCAATAGGCAGCTCGAGTTTGCTCAGTACGGGGTCGTTGGTGGAACTGAGGCTGGCGAAGGCCTCCCGGGCCAGATCCTCTTCTCCGGTGTTGAGGGCCGCCTGACCTTCGGCCAGGAGGGCCCAGGGCTCGATCTTGGTCCCTTGGCTTTGTTCGCGAACAAGGGTGATCGCTTCTCGATTACCCTCTCGGATCGCATCGTCCAGGGGCACCCATTCCAGACCGGCACCGGCTGCAGCTTGCTGGTCGGTCCAGATATTGTAGAGCAGCAGGCTTGAGAGGATTACGGTGATCAGGGCGATCGGCTTCCAGAAACGATCGACCGTGGTCATGAAGAGAGACTTCTCCTCGCGGAGTATGGTGACCTGGGTGGGAGCCTTGTGCTTGGCCATGGTGCTGGTGGGTCGGAGAAAGTACGCCCCGTTGGGGACAGTTCTTGGGTGCGGTGATCGGGCGGCATTCTAGTCAGGCGGGGGCCCTCGTCCCGATCGAACTCTGGGGATGGTACTGATTGATCGGCCGGGAGAATCCGTCCTCGGAGCTTCGCTTGAAAATCTGCTTCCCCGACGGGCAATATTTGCTCGAAATGAGGACTTCCGGGTCAAACTCGGCATGATTACCTCTGACCGCCGTATTCCACTTCCTATGACTGTATCCCTAGCCTTTCTGCTGGCGCTCTCCCCGCAGGTCGATCATCGTGCCCTGCATCCCCAGGACGCTCCAGTCTATGTTGCTGTACCGCGGATTCAGGGCTACCTGGACGCTTATCACGAAACGGCGGTAGCTCGGGTCTTTGCCGAGCCTGAGATTCAGGCGTTGGCTGCTGGAATCAAAACGGTAGCAGGCGAAGATATCGCGGCAGGTTTTGAGGAGGCTACATCATTCGCCTGGCGGGATGCTCAGAGTCTCCTTGTCGGCCTGAAGGGGATTTCGATTTCCCTTTCGTCTGTCGCTGACATGGACTGGGGGATGGCCTTGCAGGAGGGCGAGATTCCTGCAGATTTTGATCAGTTCGAATTTCGCATGGTTGTGGACTTTGTCGACTCCAATCTTGCTGCTCGGGCCTATGACAGGATTCATGGGGCCTTGGTCAACGCTACGGGGGTCGTAGCTACTTACGTGGATGTGGAGGACGTCCGGGGCGCTGTCCGTCAGACCCATTTCAGCGTTCGAGAAGGGGGCCCGGAGCAGGATCCTCCTGGCGAGTCTCGGGAGGCCTTGGTGCTTTTTGTCCAAGGCTCACGCCTCGCGATGTTCTCTCCGCAAAGCTGGAGGAGGGGTTGGGAGCCCCACCCCGAAGTGCTCACTCAAGCAGCTTCTCCCCTGGGTGAGCCCAAGGGGCTGGTAGTCGTTGAGGCAGAACTCAAGGAAGGACTGTGGGATCAATCGAGTGACCTGACTCAGGCCTTGATGCCCCTTGCAGAAGGGATTTTGGGCCCATATTTCACCATGTTGGGTCGCGGGGGCGTTTGGCGGGTGGAACTGCACGAAGGTCTCTACCATGTGGATGGCCATTTCGCGTCTGGCAGGCAGCCTGGGGTATTTGGCGTAACTGCCTTAGAAGGAGAACCTTTCGACCTGACCCATCCTGAGGCCGCAGTGGCGTTCGCCGCCTCCTTTGATGGGGAGGCCTTGGAAGAAGTGCTGCGCGCTGAAGGCCTGATCAATGACCAGTCCGCAGGGGCCCAGGCGTTCTTCGCCCAATTGGGGGATCGAGTGATTGTCTCGGTGCCCAAGAATTTGAGCGTGATGGCAGCGCCTGGGGTCCATCTGGCAATTCCATTGAAGGATCCAGTGAAGGCCAGTGAAGCCCTTGAAGCTTGGATGGAGGCCCTTGGACAAGACGCGCCAGAGGGCTTTCGCTTGACTACGAAGGCCTACCGCAAGCAAAACCTCTACACACTCGAGACTCCGCGGGGGAACTCCGAATCGGAAGCTATGCCGGCCATGCTAGGTGGCTTGCTGGGCAATCTGACCATGATGTTCAAGCCCACCATTGTGGTTGCAGGGAACCGATTGCTGGTGACGTTGAGCGCGACCCACGCCAAGCGTGCCGTTCGTGCCCTGGCCAAGACGAAGGGGATTCCGGCCAATCCCCTGGCGGGAGGCCAATGGCCCCAGGGCTCCTTGGAGGTCAGCCATGCGGACTGGATTCAGGTTGTGGCTGGGCTGTATGGGGCGGTCAAGGGTCTGGTCAGCATGGCGACGCCGTCGCTCTCTGGAGATGAAACGCAGTCGGAGTCACTTCTGCTCAATCTGCCGGAGGCCAGTACTTTCAGTCAGCACTTTGCGCCTGCCCGCCGTTGGAAGACGCGGGTTTCCAGCGGAATCCGCTACCACTCAGAATCGTCCTTTGGGCCTGAGGTATCCCTGTTTGGGGTCGGCGGTCTGGGAGCCCTATTGGGCTTTTCCTCGGACGATTGATCGTCTGTTTGCTTCCTTGTTCTGGGGCGCCCTTCCAGGGCGCACCGCCCTGCTATTCTGCGCTCCATGGCCAGACACGGAGGAGAGCCCGAGGGGGCTGACGGCGCCCCGCGCAAGCACCGAGCGTCCCAGCGTGTACGCCGCATCCGGCGGCGCATCCTTCTGCCGATCCTGACTTGGTTTGGGGCTCCGATCTACTGGCTGATTTCTTCCACCTGGCGTGTGCAGTTGACCTCCAAAGATCCAGAGGCCATCAAGATCTTGAAAGAAAGTGGTGCCCTCGGAATCTTTTGGCACGGAAGGAGTCTGCCTGCGGTGCGATGCCTGCGAAGGTTCAATTTGGCGGTGTTGGTTTCTCCTTCAGCAGACGGTCAATTGTCCATGGCACTCTTACGGGGTCTGCGCATTCCAGTGGTGGAGGGTTCTTCCAGTCGCGGAGGCGCGCGGGCAATAAAGGAGATGATGAAGACTCTGAGCGGTGGGGCTTCCGTTGCCATCACACCAGATGGTCCCCGGGGCCCCATGCACTCAATGACTGACGGAGTGCCCTTCCTTGGCCATCGCACGGGCTATCCGATCCTGCCCATCGGGATTGCGGTCAGTCGTTCTTGGCGTATGGCCTCTTGGGACCGCTTTACCGTACCCAAGCCTTTCAGCCGCATCTTGGTGGTCGTAGGGGCGCCGATTGTAGTGGACCCCGAATTCGATGAGCAACAGGTGCGGAGCAGCACTCCGGCGATTCGAGAGGCCTTGATCGACGTGGAGCAGGAGGCTGCCCGGACCATGGGCCTGGAGCTTGAAGAGTGATCCGCGTCGGCACCGCAGGCTGGTCCTATCCCGATTGGGAAGGTCGCGTCTATCCCAAAGCCAAGCCGCCGGGGTTTCACCCCTTGCAAGTTCTGTCCAGCTGCTTCGATGGGGTCGAGGTCAACTCCACTTTCTATGCTGAAGCCCGGAGCGAGGTGGTGGTCAAGTGGGCCGAGCAAGTAAAGAGCGAGCCCCAGTTTCACTTCATCGTCAAACTGCATCAGTCCTTTACCCATGGGCACGTGGATCTTGCCGAAACAGCCCCTTTGGCGTTCCGTGCCCAGGCGTTTCAATCAGCCCTGGAACCCTTGATTCGGTCGGGAATTCTTGATGGGGTCCTGGTCCAGTTTCCAGCGAGCTTTCACGAGCAACCCGACAATGTACGCCGTCTGGGTCTGATTCGAAGCCTGCTGGCTGAATTGCCCCTGATCTTGGAAGTGCGCCATCGATCCTGGTTTGAGCCCCCTGCCTTGGCCAGTATTCAAGGTTTGGGCTACTCACTGGCCCATATCGATCTGCCTGATGCTTGGGATCATCCTCCCAAACGTTTTGCTCCCACCGGGCCCATCGGCTACCTACGTCTGCACGGCCGCAACCAACAGAGTTGGTTCAATCGGGATGTGGGCCGCGACGAGCGTTACGACTACCTCTACACCCCGCCCGAAGTCGGGGCTCTCGCCAAGCGCGCCGACGAAATTTCGCAAGAGGTTGATCAGACTTGGGTCGTAACCAACAACCATTTCGAAGGCCAGGCTTTTGCCAATGCCCTGGAGTTCAAGTGGCTGTTCAACGGGCGGCAACCGGTGCCTGCTCCGGACGAGATCGTCGAGGCGTTCCCACACCTGTCGGAAATCACCGAGCCTCGGACCCAAGGGGGCTTGTTTGATGGATGAACCGGATTCTGGTGAGCTTCAATCACGGAGCGAATGTTGAGCCTCCCGAGGAGAGCTTGTTCCTGCAACATCACAGCCAGGTGACCCCTATCAGCGGGCTGATGGATCTGGCAGAGGAACTCCACGCCCTATGGTTTGACCATGTCCTAAACTGCACCACAGATGCAGCTCTTGTCCTATGACGATGCCCTGATCCTGCTCAAGGATCTGCCGATTGAAGCGAAGCGCTTGACGGTTTCGGTGGCAGAAGCTGTGGGCAGGGTCTTGGCTCGGGACGTTTGCGCGTCCCAAGATCAACCACCTTTTGATCGGGGGACCATGGATGGGTTTGCTCTGCTGCCAGGCAAGGAGCTTTCCTTTCGCGTGGTCGGAACCGTGCTGGCAGGGGAACGCCGTGATGAAAGTCTGGCGCCCGGGGATGCTGTAGCGATCATGACTGGGGCGCCGGTGCCGGCGGGGTGTTGCGTCGTTCCAGTGGAGAACACCGAGCGCGACGGAGAGCGCCTGATAATTGCTGAAGGGTATGAATTGCGGGTGGGGCGGAATGTGGCACCCAGGGGTGAGGATGCGCGGCGGGGAGACCTGGTCTTGCAAGCGGGGACAAGGTTGTCGGCGGCAGGTGTTGCTGCGGCAGCCATGGCGGGGGCTCACGAGCTTCAGGTCTATGAACCTCCGCGTCTTGGGATTTGCACTACTGGGGACGAGGTGGGATCCGATGGGCCAGCTGGAGTTGTGGATTGCAATGGGCCTTTGCTTTCAGCACTTGCTCAGACTCTTGGGGTGTCGGCAGAGCGCAGCCATGCTCGGGATGAAGGGCAGCATTTGAAGGCGACCTTGCAGTCTCTGGCGGATCGATCGGATCTAGTGGTCACCGTGGGCGGTGTGTCCATGGGCGAGCGCGACCTGGTGCCAGGCGTGGCACAGGAATTAGGTTTTGAAGTGGTGCTGCACAAGGTCGCGATGCAGCCGGGGAAGCCGGTGCTTCTGGCCCAGCGCTCTGACGGCAAGATCTTGTTGGGCTTGCCTGGTAATCCGGTCAGCGTGTTGGCTACAGCGCATCTTTTCCTTGCACCCTTGATTGGACGTTTCATGGGGAACTGGAAGCCCGCATGGATGACGCGCCCCTTGGCCCTGAACTACCAACACCGGGGCAAGAGGCGGCTCTTCTTACCGGCGCGGCTCGATAGAGATGGTCTCCACCCTGTGGCCTGGAACGGTAGCGGTGACTTGTATTCAGCTACCGCTGCGGACGGACTTGTGGACCTGGCTGCAGGGGGGGCTTGGAGCCGAGGAACTTTATTGCAATTCTTGCCTTACTTGGGTCAGGGCGTTGGTGAGCATTCTGTGATGCCTGCGCGGGTTGGCGGAGACCCGACTTGCTGCTGATGAAGAACACAGCTGTGGAGGAAGAGAACTTCGAGCTGACCTATCAAGATGAACATCGACGGGCAATTCGTGGCGTGGTGTCGCGCCCCACGGGCGCGCGCGACGATCAAGCTCCTGCCGTGCTGATTTTGCACGGCTTCAAGGGGTTCATGGATTGGGGGTTCTTTCCACTTCTGGCTTGCGGTCTGGCAGAGACCGGTTTTACAGCCGTGCGTTTCAATACCTCGGGCAGCGGCGTGGGCGCGGACGGGGTGGATTTTTCGGACTTAGCCGCCTTTGAGCGCGATACTTTCAGCCGTCAACTTGAAGATGTGAAGCGCGTGCATGAGCACCTCTTGAGTGGCGCTCTCGGCGGCGTGGACGCGGACCATATAGGCATGGTGGGGCATAGTCGTGGCGGGGGCATGGCGCTCTTGCATGCGGCGCATTGTCCGGTGCAGGCCCTGGTCACCTGGGCCGCTATTGACTCGGTCACAAACTTCTTTGACGAGCCTACTGTGGAGTCTTGGCGCAGCGACGGCTTCTTGGATATTCCCAATTCTCGCACGGGCCAGATCATGCGAGTGGGGAGCGCAATGTTGGAAGACGTAGAGCAGAATTCTGAGGACCTTGATATTTTGAGCGCTGCCAGGAAAATTGAAGCTGCAACCCTTGTGTTGCACGGCAGCGCCGATGAGGCTGTGGATCCTGGCGCAGCCGATTGTATCCGCGAAGTCATGTCAAACGTTGAGCTCGAGATCAAACCAGGAGCAGGGCACACTTTTGGTGCTACCCATCCCTTGGAAGAGGTTGTTCCCGAACTCGAGTGGCTTCTCGCGCGCACTCTCGGCCACTTGCTGACGCACTTGACCTAACTCCGAGTGAAACCCTCTCAGCTGTTCGCGTTCAAGTGATGGGTCAGGTGATCCACCAAGTCTATCTTGGTCAAGATTCCTGCCAGGCGGTTGTCGCCCTCGACGATTATGCCTATTGAGTTGTTGGCGAAGAGGTCAAGCAGTTTCGAGGCATCTTCATGCGCATGAATGGTCACTACTTTGCGGCCCATGACTTCGGCTACGGTGTTCTCCATGCGCGCGGTGCCATCGAGCAGGCGACCGAGTATGTCTGATTCGGTGACGATGCCTGCAACACGCCCGTCTTCAATCACGGGCATTTGACTGACGCCGGCTGTCTTCATGCGACTGACTGCATCGCGCACGCTCTCGCTCCCGCACGCGGTGAGCATTTCACGGGGCGGCATACGGCGTAGGACTTCGCTGATGGAGCCGGTCTCCCAACTCAGATTTTCGAAACCGTTCTCTCGCATCCAGCGATCGTCCATGAACTTGGTCATGTAGTTGCGTACGGAATCTGGCAGGACAACAACGATTCGCTGGCCTGGACCGCGATCTGTCGCTATTTTCAGGGCCGCCCACATGGCAGAGCCTGAGGAGCCCCCGCATAGGAGCCCCTCCTGTCGGATCAGTTTGCGGGCGGTTTGGAATGAGGGTCCGTCTTGGCTCTTGACCCACTCATCCACCAAGCTGCGATCGAGCACATCGGGGATGAAGTCGTAGCCGATTCCTTCGACCTTGTAGGAACCGATGGTGCCGGGTCCAGCCAGGATCGAACCCACCGGATCGACGCCCACGATATGCACATTGGGCGCGTCTTCTTTCAAACGGCGGGCGATGCCGGAGATCGTCCCGCCGGTGCCGGCTGAGGCGACCAGAACATCGAATTCGCCATTCGTTTGTTCCAAGATCTCCCTGCCCGTCTCGTGGTAGTGTGCATCGGGGTTGTCCTTGTTTGAGTATTGATCGAGGATGTGTGCGTTGGGGAGGATCGTTTGCAGCTGTTTGGCCACTTCGATATGGCTTTCAGGATCATCCCAGGCGGCTTCGGTAGGGGTACGAATGATTTCCGCCCCGAGAGCTTCTAGAACCACTTGTTTTTCGCGGCTCATCTTCTCGGGCATGGTGATGATCATGCGATAGCCCTTGACCGCAGCGGCCAGGGCCATGCCGATGCCTGTATTGCCGCTGGTGGGCTCGATCAGGGTGTCCCCAGGCTTGATGCGGCCGGCCTTTTCCGCTTCTTCCACCATGCGACGGCCGATGCGGTCTTTGACCGAGCCTCCTGCGTTCAGGAATTCGCACTTGGCGAAAAATGTGCAACCTGTTTCCGCCCCGAGGCGCTGAAGTTGAACGAGGGGCGTGTTGCCGATGGCTTCAAGGATGCTTTGCTTGGGTTTCACGGTGTTCTTGGGGTGGCGCAGATGGGGCAGAGTCTAGCCTGCTCCCGGGGCGTGGCAAATGGGGGCCTTTGGGCTCCAGTATCTTGCCGGCCCTCAGAATGTCTCCAAATACCCGCTAGAAGCTTCCTCTGAATTGTCATCCAGAGTGCGTCTGCGAGGTAAAGGAACTTACAAACCGGGGGTTTGCCTGGGGGTCTCCTCTTCTCCGATCTCCCAGGGCTGGATACCCCCAAAAACGAGCGTTAAAGCACTCCTAGGGCGCTTCTTGGGCTATCAGGTGCCCAATGGTGGTGGGGCTGTTGGCGGCCATGGACCCAAAAGAGCAGCCGAGTTCCCTGGAACGGGTCTAGCCCCACGCGGGGTGTGGGGCTAACTTGATCGGTAATGCCCCAAAGGACAGTAGTAGTTAAAGTACCCCCCGAGCGCCGCCAAGGCCTGAAAGACCGTCTGGAGCCAGGCGCGTTTGAATGGCGGTCTGCTCCTCACGCCCAATGGAGCGTGAAGGGAGAGGGGGTCGTTGCAACATTGTATGACTCCGGAAAGCTCGTAGTCCAGGGCTCTGAGCCCGAGCGCTTTCTTGTGCGTTTCACGGACGAGCCGGCCCCTGCACCGCCTCGGCCCCTACGTCCTCTGACCAAGACCGTGACTGCCACCGAGCCCATTGTCGGGTCGGATGAGGCGGGCAAGGGTGATTGGTTTGGGCCCCTCGTTGTGGCCGCCGTGCGGGTGGATGTGGAGGATGCGTCGGAGATTGCCGAGTTCGGTGTCGCGGATTCCAAGACGCTTTCGGACACTCGCGTTTTGCGCCTGGCTGCCCTGCTGCGTGATCGAGTAGCCCATAAGGTCGTCCGAATCGATCCGCCTGAGTACAATCGACGTTATCCCAACTACCCGGGATTGAACGAGTTCTTGACCGATCTGCACGCTGAAGCAATTCGGGCAGTGGCCCTGGAGGAGGACCGGGTGATCGTCGATCAGTTTGTCCGTGGAAACCCAGTCCAGGAGGCCTTGAGCGACACCAAGTTGCGTATCGAAGAGCGTCCCCGGGCTGAAGAAGAGTTGGCGGTGGCTGCCGCCTCTGTGCTTGCGAGGGCTGAGTTCCTGTTGGCTATCATGGAATTGAGCGAACGCAATGGTATGGAGTTGTTCAAAGGGGCGGGTCCCCTTACCGATCGCGCGGGTGCCCGTTTTGTTGTCGAACACGGGGCCGCACGTTTGGGGCAAGTGGCCAAGCTGCACTTCAAGAATACTCTCAAAGTGCAAGAGCGCGCCCGCCGCAGCGGATGAAGGCCTACCGGGCTGATGCGGCCGGGAATCGTTTTGTTGTCATTGATGGTGTCGCGGGCCCATTGCCTTCCGACCCAGCCGGGCTGGCCCAGCTCTTGTGTGCCCAGGCAGATGTGAGCGGCTTTTGTCCCGAGGGGCTCTTGTTGTGCTTGCCCGGCGAAGAAGCCAGTGCCGTACGCATGGTGCTCTTCAATCGAGATGGCAGCCGGCCTGAGGCTTGCGGCAATGGCTTGCGCATCATCGCTCTGCTTGCTGTTCGGGAGAAGTATGCAGAAGGTGAGTTCTTGGTCACGACTGATGCCGGTCTTCGTCAGGTAAGGGTCACCCCAAAGGGTGTGGAAGTCTGTCTCGGTCCAGTACGCATTGAGTCAAAGGAGCATGCTGTCGAGGTGAATGGGCAGATGATTTGCGGTACGCGTGTGAATGTGGGTAATCCCCATTTCGTTTTGTTCATGGGAGAAAAGGGCCAGCCAACTCTTGAAGATTGCGGTGAGGCTCTCGCTACCCATGAGTCCTTCCCCAAGGGCACCAACGTGGCAATTGTGAGTCAAGTGCATACGCAGGGTCTCAGCGTGCGTATCTTTGAGCGTGGAGTGGGGGAGACAGGGGCGTGTGGCACCGGTGCGGCAGCCGTGGCTCGGGTTGCTGTTGAGAGGGGCATGGTGAGTTGGCCGGTCCGGGTGGAACTTCCCGGGGGCGATCTCGTCTTGAGTATGGGCAGTGAAGGTGTCTGGCTCCGGGGCTCGACCGAGATCTTGGGCTCCTGTGATCTGCCGCGCTGAATCCCTGGGAGCTGGGCGCTAGACTGACGACCCCAGGCGGGTCCTGGCCCGCGTTGAACGGCCCGATTTTTCCTCAGGCTCTCGAGTTTCACCCCCCATGGCTCATCTTCCTCAACTGGTTCTCTGCGCCATGATCCTGGTGGCCGACGTTGCGGGTTGGGCCTGGGGACCCGTTGCTCCTTGGGCCTTTGTCCTGCTCCTGCCCCTGCCGCACTTGATTGTGCTCTCGGGGCGCAACCTTGTGGGGGCGGGGTCGTTCCGTATGGGGGCAATGGTCACCCACATCGGTCGCTTCTCCGGCATTTTCGCCTTTGCCGTCTTGGTGCTTTGCTGTGGTTGGGTTCAGTGGTTGCGAGAGGCTCTAGATGCGCGGCTTGACTTGGCTGGTTGGCCTGAGGTGGCTCTGCTTTGGGCGGTTCTGCCCTACATGATCTTTGAGGTCTTGACGATTGACGCCCAATCACGTGCGGCCTGGCCGGCAGGCGCCAGCCGTTTGAACTGGCGTAGTTTTCATCTGCGCATGTTCGCAAGCACTCTTGTGCCTCCCGGTCTGTACTTGGGAGCAGCTGCCTTGGTCGGGTCCAGCCGTTGGCTCCGGGTGCAAGTGGAACAGGTTGAACTGGTAGGGGCGGCGGTCTTTGCGTTCTTGATCGTCGGCCTCGCTGTTTACCTGCCACTCTTGCTGCAGGCTTCCTGGCGTACCCATGACCTGCCCCCTGGAACTCTGCGGTCGAGCTTTGAGGAGCTCTCGCGAACCGCGCGATTCACTGCTCGGAGGGTGCTGGTCTGGGAGACGGGTCAGCTGATGGCAAATGCTGCAATAGTCGGACTCTTGCCCAGTCGGCGTATTGTGATTTTGTCTGATGCACTCCTTGCCCAACTGGATGAGGACGAGTTGCGCGCGGTGTACGCCCACGAGATGGGCCATTCTTATCACCATCATGTACCAGTGTTCTTGGCTTGGGCAGTAGGGGTGTTCTTGGGCGCAGACCTTTTGCTGCGAGCCTATGGCCCTACAGGTGAAATGGCCTCTCTGGGCATCATGGTCATGTTTCTTGGTGGCTGGGGCCTTGTCTTTGGGTGGATGTCTCGCCGCTTTGAGTTGCAGGCGGATCTCTTTTCCATGCGTGCATTGGGGTCGAGTTCGGCTTTGATCAGCGCTTTGGAGAAAATCGCAGGTTCATTGGGGGATACCGCCAGTTGGAGGCACTTTGGCGGTCGCCATCGGGCGCGGTTCTTGGAAGAGGCCGCTCAGGACCCGGCCGCAGCTGCCCGCTTCGAAGGACGATTGAGGTGGGTTTCGCTTACGGGCTATGCAGTGTGCGCTCTTGGTCTGGTGGGAGAACTGTGCTTGATGACTGCCGGCTTGCCAGAAGACCGGACCTGGGCCGCGATTGGTATGGGAGATTACTCCTTGGCCCAGGAGCGCGTGGAGCACATCACCAATCCAGACCCGCAGCTGGCGCGCATGGTGAGACTTACTCTCGACTTGGAAGGAGTCTCCGGCTCTGGTGCTGACTCACTGGAACGAGCTTGGGTTGCCTGGCAGGGGGGGGGCGCGACTGCGGCGCTTGACTGGGCATTCATGTCCTACCTGCAAGGTGAACCCGAGGCTTATACGATCGCGCGGATTCTTGAGAGTCTCGGTCGCAACGAGCCGGTTGCGGGCGCGGTGAATACGGGGAATCTGCAGCCTCCTTGGAAACAGGCCTTGACCCAAGCTCTCACAAAGGCGCGGATAACGCGTTTGCGAGACATCTCGAATTAGTAGCCAAGCCCATTCTTGCGCAGGTGAATCAGGGGCTCTCCCTCATGGGACAGGCTGGCTTCTTCCACCACACCAAAGAGAACATGGTGATCACCATTGTCGTATCCATTCTTCAGAAGCTTGCAGTCGTACCAGGCCAGGGCATCGCAGAAGACTGATGAGCCCGCGGCAGTGATGTGCATCTGTTGTCCATCGAAGGGGGTTTCGCCATCCTTCAGCTTGCCGAAAAAGCGGCCCATCAGGCCGCTCGAGGACTTATCCAAGAGACTCAGGGAGAATCGTCCATTTTCCAGGATTGCCTCAAAGGGGCCGCGTTCTCTGCTCACGGCGATGGCGATGGTGGGGGGGGCGAAACCAACCTGTTGGACGAGGGAGGCAACAAAACCGGTGGTGCCAGAAGTGTCCGTGGTGGTGACGATGAAGAGGCCCGAGGGGATGCGTCCGAGGGCTTGAGCAATGGCGCTGAGCTGCGTGTCTTGGGACTGGTCTTCGGAGGTCATTTTTGCTTACGGGTGGGGGACGAGCAAGAGGCTCTGGGGGCCGTGAGCGGGCACTCTAACCCGGTCCCGGGGGTGGGTTTCAAAAACCTCTGCAGACCATCCTTCGAGACGCTTTGGAAGGTGGACGGGAGGGGTCATTTCGGCGATAATTTGCTCTCTGCCGCGGGCACGGATCCATCTCGATCCCTAGCTGGCGCTTCCCCACATGTCCGCCGATTACGAAGTGCAAGCGCTTGGCTCTACTGGCCCCGAGATGCCCCCTGATGGATCATTGATCGAGTGCTTCCGAGAACTCGCTCGGGATCGAATCAGGACCGCCGGCGAACTCCTCTTGGTATCTGCTTCGAAGTGCTTTCAGGCTTGCGGTGGAGGGACGTTTGTGCGCCCGCCTGAGGAGGGCGACCGGTGCCTGAGCCCGGCTGATCTTGAGCAAGCTCTTGCGCCGCTAATGGAACAACACGGCTGGCGTGGCCCCGTGGGGCGCTGGCTACACAGTTTGCTTGGTATCGAGAAGGTCGCTGCATCGGATGGCTTACAGGCACCTTTTCATGAACTTGTCGCCGAAGAGTGCGGGCTTTGGATTGAGCCCAACAATGAAGATGCGGCGCGCGCCTGGGGGGGGCGCCCCTTGGGTCGAGGGGTGCGTCTCGTGAACCGTGACGCTCCCTTGCCTGCCCTTCAGGAGGGCCTTGATTCGGAAGGTGTGGTGTTGGTGGCGGCTCCCAGTGAGCATGTGGGTGCTTGCCTTGCGCGGCATACCGCGGGTTGCCGCGTGATTCTGTCCGATGGAGGCGCGACTCTTGCTGGCCGGCTCCTTGCGCGGCAACTGGCTCAGGCAGGCTGCGAGGTGCGCTTTGTCTATGACAGCGCTCTGCCGGGGTTGGTGCACGAAGCGGACATGGTCTGGATAGGTACCGAAGCAATTGGCGCCGAGGGCTTTGTGGCGCCGGTGGGTACGCGCACGGTCTTGGCCGAGGCGGTTCGTCAGGAGGTTCCCCTGCGCTTGCTCGCAACCTCTGATCTTGTCCTGCCGGGAGCCGATCTGGAACTGCCGCGCTGGGGAGATGAGGAAACCTGGCGCCTGTGGGAGGACCCCGTCAATCGCGCTCTGCTCGAATCCCAACCCTTTGAACGGGTCCCATTTCCGCGGCAACTGATGGTTGCTTGCGAGCAGGGACTGTTACGGCCCAGCGACTATGCGTTGGCCGTTCTTGACACAGAAACCCCACGCCGATTTTCTACGTCGGGGTGAGCCCCAATACCATGACCGAGACACCGATCGAAGAGCCTGTAGGCGAGAGAATCCTGGACCGCCCAATCGTGCGCGAAATGAAAGAGTCGTATCTGACGTACGCTCTTTCCGTGATCCACTCACGCGCGCTGCCTGATGTGCGTGACGGCCTCAAGCCCAGTCAGCGCCGCATTCTGGTGGCGATGAACGATTTGAATTTGAGCCCCCGGTCCAGATACAGAAAGTGCGCCAAGGTGGCGGGCGACACCTCGGGCAACTACCACCCTCACGGCGAGTCCGTGATCTACCCCACTCTGGTTCGCATGGCCCAGGACTTTTCCATGCGCTATCCGCTCGTGGATGGGCAGGGCAATTTCGGGTCCATCGACGCAGATCCTCCAGCTGCCATGCGCTACACCGAAGCGCGCATGACCGGCATCTCAATGGAGTTGATGAGTGATCTTGAGAAAGAAACCGTCGAGTTGGAGCCTAACTACGATGATACGCGCACTCAGCCCACAGTTCTTCCCAGTCGGTTTCCGAACCTGATCTGTAATGGCTCAGAAGGAATCGCTGTGGGTATGGCTACGAGTATGCCGCCTCACAACCTGCGCGAAGTCTGTGCTGGTATTCGTGCGATCTTGGCCAACCCCTTTCTTGAGGACATGGAGTTGATCAAGTTGATCCCCGGTCCGGATTTTCCAACTGGGGGCATCATCATGGGCCGCAGCGGAATCCTGCAGGCCTATACCACGGGCCGTGGGTTGGTGCGCGTGCGTGGTCGCTATCACGTGGAAGAGCCCGAAAAAGGGCCGGTGCAGATTGTCTTCACCGAAATTCCCTACCAAACCCGAAAGGGTGGCGATTCCCGGGCCTCGATCATCAACAAGATTGCCGAGGCGGTCAAAGAGGAGCGCATCGTAGGTATTCGCGACATCGTTGACCTGACCTGCTTGTCCAAAGAGACCGGTGGGGTGGACATTCGTTTGACGATTCAACTCAAGAAAGGCGAGGACCCCAATGTAATCGTCAATCAATTGTTCAAGTACACGCCCCTGCAGGCGACTTACTCGATCATTAATCTGGCGATTTCCGAACGGCAGCCTCGCACCTTGACCTTGCGACAGCTGCTTGATTCCTGGGTTGGGCATAGGCGCGGGGTGATTCGCAAGCGTACTACCTTCCTGCTGCGCAAGGCAGAAGAACGCGAGCACATTGTCGATGGCTTGCTTGTAGCGCAGGCCAACATTGACAAGGTCATCGAGCTGATCCGCAGTTCTGAAGATCGCGATGGGGCTAAGTTGGCCTTGTCTGCTGCGTTTGGCCTAAGTGAGCGTCAGGCTCAGGCCATCGTGGACATGCGGCTTGGCAGTTTGACTGGTCTTGAGCGGGAAAAACTCGAAAACGAGGCTCACGAACTGGGACTGACCATTGCTGATCTGAAGGACATCCTGGCCAACGACGAGCGCGTCAAAGGAATTCTGCTTGAAGACCTGGAAGACGTGGAGAAACGCTACGGGGACGAGCGCCGGACTGAGATCTCCAACACCGAGCTTGACAGCAGTGTCGATATCGGCGCCTTGATTACCGAGGACCTGATGGTGGTGACCTACTCTCGCGAGGGATACGTCAAGCGTTCGTCTCTTGATACCTACCGGGCGCAAGCTCGAGGTGGGCAGGGGGTCAAGGGTTCTGATTCCAAGGAAGGGGATATTCTGCGCTCCCTCTTTGTGGCTGGAACACACGATAATCTGCTCTTCTTCACGAATCTTGGACAGGTCTTTACCAAGCTGACCTACGAGCTGCCAGAAGGGTCGCGCACCAGCAAGGGGCGCGCCATGACCAACGTTCTCAAGCTGCGTGAAGGTGAGCGGGTCGAGACGATCCTGCGGGTATCATCCTTTGAGGGTGAGGCTTTTGCTGTGTTTGCGACCAAGAAGGGACGCATCAAGAAAACGATGCTGGACGCCTACAGCCGTCCTCGTTCGAATGGCCTCAGGGCCATCGTGTTGGAAGAGGACGATGAGGTGGTGGGTGTATCTATCGCCAAACCGGGCGATACGATCATTCTGTCCACCGCACTTGGGCGTGCGGTGCGTTTCGATGAGGCTGCGGCACGTCCCATGGGACGTGTCAGCCGCGGAGTGAAGGGTGCTCGCCTGCGTCCAGGCGACCAGGTCATGAGTTTGGTTGTTGTTGATCCTGATGCTTACCTATTGACTGCCACTCAAAATGGGTTTGGCAAGCGTACCTCCATGGATGATTACCCGATCAAGGGCCGCGGAACGGGCGGCGTGATCGACATCCGCACTACCGACCGAAATGGACCGGTGATTACCGCGCTTCTGTGTCGGCCAGGTGGCGATGTCATCTACATTACCGAGAAGGGCATGATCGTCCGCTCCCATGTAGACGACATTTCAATTGTCGGTCGCAACACCCAGGGTGTGCGTCTGTTGCGATTGAAGTCGGGTGATCGTCTTGTTGCGGATCAAATCATCGATCCCGAAGATCTTGAGCGCTTTGCCGAAGAGGGTGAGGCCGAGGCGCCACCCGAGCCGGATGCGACGGACTTGGCGGAAGGTGCCGCGGAGCCGGAAGAAAACGAGGATTTTGAGAACGGGGCTGACGAAGAATAGTCATCATGGGACTCAAGGAGCAATTGGAAGCGGATCTGAAAGAGGCCATGAAAGCTCAAGAGGTCGTGCGTCGCGACACCTTGCGCATGACGCTTGCAGCAATGAAAAATCGAGCTATTGAACTGGGTGGGACAGCCACGGTCTTGGACGAGGATCAGTGTCTTGCAGTGGTGCTCAATGCGGTCAAGACCCGCAAGGACAGCGCTTCACAATACGACAGTGCTGGCCGTGAGGATCTTGCTGCCACCGAGCGCGCCGAAATAGCCGTGCTGCAGGGATATCTGCCTCAGGCCCTGAGTGAAGAGGAGACAAAGGCTGCGGTGGAAGCTGCGATTCAAACTGTTGGTGCAGATTCTCGTGCGCAAATGGGCCAGGTGATCAAGACTGTAATGGGCGCCCATAAGGGCAGCGTGGACGGCAAGTTGGTGCAGCGCTTGTGCGCGGAACTCTTGAGTTGACTGAACGGACGATCAATACCGGCGAAGGGGCAGACCTGGTTGCGCGCCACAAGCGCCTGGACCTACGGACAATTTTTGTTTCCGGTCTAACCCTGGTGAGTCGCGTATTGGGCTTTGTGCGCGAGATCTTGTCGGCGATTCTGTTCGGTGATCACTCGGCGGTTTTTGATGCTTTCATCACCGCTTGGAGGGTCCCGAACCTCTTTCGGCGTTTCTTGGGCGAGGGGGCGATCAGCACTTCGTTTCAAACAGCACTTAGCGACGTCGAAGGTCGGCAAGGAGAACAGGCCGGTGGCATCTTCTTTCGCTCCACTATAAGAGCGTTGTTTGCCTTGTTGGTGGTGGTTTGCCTCTTGACCATGGCGTTGATCTTGGTGCTGCCCGACCAGATGCCTATCACCGGCTGGCATTGGCTCGGGGCAGATCCCGAACCAGTGCGCGATCTTGCCTTCAGGGTGATGCCCTTCGTGGTCTTTATCTGTTTGGCTGCGGTAGCCAGCGCTGCGCTGCATGTGCGCGGACGGTTTGCTGCCCCGGCCCTGGGTCCGGTGGTCTTGAACTTAGTATGGATTGGGACGCTGGTGTGGATTGGGGCGCATTTTGGCTGGTGTATTGATGAGGGAGACTTTGTACGGCACCAGGAAATGGCACGAACTCTGGCCTGGGGTGTGTTGCTGGCGGGAGCTGCCCAGTTGGCTCTGTTGTTGCCGGCCCTCGGCCGGGAGGGTTTGCTGAATAGGGGTAGCGTTGGCCCCAGAGCCGCAGGGAGACCTTCTGCTCCCGGTGTGGGGCTTGTACTACGCCGTGCGGCGCCCTTGGCCTTTGGCGCGGCGGTCTATCAGATCAATGTGATGGTGGACGGTTTCATGGCTGAAGGGCTGCTTGAAGACGGCGGCCCGACAGTGCACTACTACGCCAACCGTGTGCAGCAGTTCCCTTTGGCTTTGGTGGCTATCGCAGCAACCAGCGCGGTTTTTCCGGCCCTGCAGGCTCACGGGCAGAAGGGAGATCTGGTATCTCTGCGTCGTCTCCACGACCAGACTCAGCGTACGGTGGCCTTCTTTGCGATACCCGCGGGGATCGGATTGGCCGTACTTGCCAAACCTATCCTGTCCGTCTCGTTCGAGCACGGGGCCTTCGGGCCGGAGGGGGTGGAGCGCGCCTCGGGAGCCTTGATCTGGCTGGCACTGGCGTTGCTGCCTGCGGGCGCTACGGGCCTGGTGGCTAAAGCCTTTTACTCGTTGGGGGATTTTCGCACCCCCGTGCGTATTTCAGCCTTGGTCCTGGCGCTGAACGTGGGGTTGAACACGCTTTTCCTTGTGGGCTGGGACATGGATGTTGATGGCCTGGCCATGGCGACCGCAATCACCAGCTGGATAGGATTGGCGCTGATGTTGCCTACTTTTTATTCCCGCCAGGGCATGCCTCAAGGCCCACCCGGCGCCCTTGGCTCTCTCTTGCGAACCGCCTTGGCAGCTGCTGCCTCTGGCGGTGCGGCCTTATGGGTCCTGGGTCCCGCATCCGAGGCGTTCAGTCCGTTGTTGGGCCTCCTGTTGGCCATGGGGTCCGGCCTGGGAGCCCACTTGGGGGTCGCCTTCTTGCTGGGGTCTCCTGAACTCAAACAAGTGCTGCGTGCAAGGGCTGGCAGAAGGTCCTAGATCGGAGTGGGGTCTGATTCGGGATCGATGAAGTGTCTGTTGCACCGGGCAGGCCTGATGGACAGAATCATGGCAGGCAGTGGGGTCCTTCAGCAGATCAGGTTGAAGGGGCAGGTCCGTTGCTGTTGGCATCTCCGCCACCTCCTTTCTGACACCTTTTCAAAATCGAGATCCTTGTGAATCCCTACGCACCAGCACCAAGCACACTTGCTCCCCGCGATACCCAGATGATGGAGGAGGCGACCAACGTCCTGGCATCGATCAACCCGCCCAAGGACTTGCCCGAACCGGACATTTCCAGCAATGGCCTTCAAGTCTTGGAGCGGCGCTACTTGCGGCGTGATGGTGAGTCGGGAGAGGTGATCGAGACTCCGCGTCAGCTGTTCTGGCGCGTGGCTACTTGCGTTGCTGCCGCCGAAGCGCTCTATGTGAAGGATGATCCCGAGCACACGGTCACAATCGCGCGTGATTTCTACAGTCTGATGGCGATGCGCATATTCTTGCCGAATAGCCCCTGCCTGATGAACGCAGGTCGCGAGATGGGCATGCTCTCCGCTTGTTTTGTGCTGCCGGTTGAGGACTCGATCGATGGGATCTTTGAATCCGTGCGTGCCACTGCCCTGATTCAGAAGGCTGGCGGGGGAACAGGTTTCAGCTTCTCGCGCTTGCGTCCAAGAGGGGACCGGGTGTCTTCTTCCGGAGGCACAACCGAGGGCCCGCTCTCTTTCATTCAGGTCTTTTCTCAGGCAACAGAGGCGATCCAACAGGGCGCTTTCCGCCGAGGAGCGAATATGGGCATGTTGCGCGTAGATCACCCTGACGTGATGGACTTCATCACTTTCAAGGACGATCGTACGCGATTGACCAACTACAACATTTCAGTTTCGGTGACCGATAAGTTCATTGAGGACCTGCGGAAGGACTCGGGCCAGATCCATCATGTGCAGAACCCGCGCACCAAGGAATGGTTCCCTCTGGGCAAGCTTGATGAAGAACGCAACTTCAATGGCGAGCATTGGACCGTGGGCGAAATCTGGGACAAGATCATCGATCACGCCTGGAGTGGCGGAGAGCCCGGTGTGGTCTTTATCGATCGCATCAATGCTCGCAACCCAATCAAGAATGTGGGCATGATCGAAGCAACCAACCCCTGCGGTGAGCAACCCCTGCACCCTTGGGATTCCTGCAATCTGGGTTCGATCAACCTGGGTCTTATGGTTGAAGGAACGGGTAGCGGAGCGAAGTTCGATTGGGATGTCTTCAAGTCGGTCATCCAAACCGGCACGCGGTTCCTGGACAACGTGATTGACGTGAATAAGTATCCCTTGCCGCAGATTCAGAACATGACGCGAACCACTCGTCGGATCGGTCTGGGGGTCATGGGTTTTGCTGACATGCTCTACAAGCTAGGCATCCCGTACAATTCTGAAGAGGGTCTGGCCCTTGGTGAAAAGGTCATGCGGGTACTCAATGAAGAGTCGCACCTGGCCAGCGAAGTACTAGCTGAAGAGCGCGGCGTGTTTCCGGCTTGGGAAGGATCTGACTGGGAAGCACAGGGAGTCAAAATCCGGAACAGCTATACCACAACGGTTGCGCCTACCGGGACGATTTCGATTCTGGCAGATTGCTCCGGAGGCATCGAGCCCATGTTCAGTTTGGCATTCAATCGTCAGGTGATGAAGGACACCAACGGAAACCCGACCATCATGAAGGAAGTCAACTATGTCTTCCGGGATGCTGCTCAAGAGGGTGGATACTACAGTGATGAACTGGTGGAAACCCTGCTTGAAGGGGGAACTCTCAAGGGGGTCGATGCGGTTCCGAGTGGGGTTCAGGACGTGTTCGTGACTGCGCACGACATTAGCCCTGAATGGCACATGCGCATGCAGGCAGCCTTCCAGCAGCACTGTGACTCTTCGATCAGCAAGACGATCAATTTTCCCCATGACGCAACGGCGGATGATGTGCGTTCGATCTATGAGATGGCCATCGATCTGGATGTCAAGGGAGTCACGGTGTACCGGGACGGTTGCCGCGAAATGCAGCCCATGGCCTTGGCAAATTCCAACCATGAGAAGAATTCCGAGTGCGAGGTTCCGACGGGGCAGGAAGCCAAGGAGCCCGAGTACAAGGAATTGGTTCCGGTGTGTTTACCCGAGATAATGAGCTGTCTGCGCGTTCGTCAGATGACCCCCTTCGGAAACATGCATATCAAGGTGACGGTGGATCCTATCACTGGTCTTGAACGGGAGGTATTCGCCCAACTTGGTAAGGGCGGTGATGTGGCGAACTCTGATCTAGAGGCGATCTGCCGCATGCTCAGCCTCTGGTTACGTGGTAATGGCAGCCTTGAGCGAGCTATCGCTCAGTTCTCGGGAATCGGCTCAAGCCTTACTGTGCCCACCAAGGATGGCCGCATCATGTCTTTGGCAGATGGCTTGGCAACCGGCCTGCAGCGTTATCTTGCGGCCAAGGAAGCTCAGGGCCTACGGAACCTCTTGCTCGGTGGTCACGAACTGGCTGAGGTTTCTGACGAAATTCCCAGGGCCTCAGGACGCGTGTATCTCAAGAACACTGATGGTTCTGAAGCCGCCCCAAAAAATGTGGGGGGCTACAAGTTGAAGTGTCCTTCCTGTACGCAGACTTTGGCCTTTCAGGAGGGTTGTGTGAAGTGTCACAGCTGCGGTTTCAGTCAGTGCTGAGTCGCTGACCCAACGGGTCTGACCTACAAACCGAGCCCCGCCGCTTGATTGCGACGGGGCTCGATTGATTCTGGAGCGCGTACCTTGTTGACCAGCGTTCCTATATATTTCCGTCCGCGGGCGTGCGTTTGATCGGTCGGCCGAAAATGTCGGTCTTTACATCCTCGGCTTCGGGCTCGTTTTCTGTTTCGATGGGCGTGGGTTGTCCCAGAGGGTCTCGCTCGAGTTCGGGACCCTCTTCTTCGGTTCCAAAAATTGACCAACGCACGCTGTTGCTGGGCAGGTTGCGCGCGAAGGTCAGCTTGGGACCGAGGGATGATTCCAGTATCAGCATGTTGATCGTGGGCATGTTGACCATGATTTCTCGTTCCATGCCGCCGGGCTCCCAGATGAGTTCTTCTCCCGAACTATCAAGGTAGGATCCGATCAGAGAGGTCAAGGTCATGACTCCGTCGCGACCAAGGCTGTATTCGCTGTGGCCGGTTTGGAAAGCATCCGGCACCGGGACCCGCGGAGTGGCCCAGGAGGCTTGGATTTCCATGGACATAAAGTTGGCACTGATCAACAAGAAGCCGTTGGCGGATCCACCGTCTTGCGGTGTATCGGGCATGGATACATTCATCAGGCGCCAACATCCTTGGATTCGGAGCTGTAGGTCCGACATAGCTCCGGTGCGCACGCGGCCGAAGAGGTCACGGGTTTCTACCTCCGCATTCGGGTCCGGTTGCTGGGGCTTGGGTTCGTCCTGCAGGGCTCCGTACAGGGGTAATAGGGAGAGGGGCAGGGCCAGAAGGGTCAAGGTCGCTTTCATAGGGACTCCAGGGTACCGAGCTGAACCCTACAATAGCGCGAGAGGCGGTTGCATCTCTATCCTTCCCAGGGGTCTCCCTGGGGCCTCCGAGCCACCGCGCCTCCCAAATTTCCGTCATGGCCGACATAGACAAGAAGCCCCCCGCCGTCCGTGCCGAGCGGGTTCTTGTGACCGGAGTGGTGGTCAATACCTGCCTGGCAGTGCTCAAGATTCTGGCCGGACTGGTTTCTGGATCCCCGTCCTTGTTGGCGGATGGGTACCACTCTCTCGGTGATCTGGCAACCAATGGGTTGGCTTGGTTGTCATGGCGTTGGGCGCGCCAACCGGCGGACGAAGACCATCACTATGGTCATGGCAAGATGGAAGCGATGGCGGCTTTAGTCGTGGGCGGTTTGTTGGTGGTGACGGGCATCGGCGTGTGGTGGCATGCGGCTCGCGGAGAGAGTGTGAGTTATGCGGGATTCGAACTTTGGATCGCCCTCGCCGCTGCTCTGCTTTCAATTGTTGTCAACGCCTGGCTAACGCGACTTACCCTGCATGCGGCACGGGAGACGAACAGCCCTACACTGACTGCCCTGGCAGCGGACAATCACTCGGATGTTTGGACCAGCGTGTTGGTGGTAATTGGCGTCGGTTCAAGCGCTTATGGCTTGAGCTGGGTTGAGACGGTCGCCACTGTCTTGATTGGCTTCTTTGTACTCATGATGGGGCAGCAAATCGTGAGGACCTCTTTCGATACCCTTACGGATCGAATTTCTGACGCAGGTCTACGAGGGCGTGTGACTGAACTTACTCGTGCGGTGCATGGAGTGTGCGAGGTCGGTACCATCGCTGCACATCCCCTTGGAGGCAGCTTACGGGTTGATATGGAGATTAGCGTGAACGGGAGTTCTACAGTGCGTCAAGGTCATGCAATTGCCCATGCTGTTGAAGAAAACATTATCAACTTTGAGAAGGCTGTCGTAGAGGTCGCGGTGCATGTCAACCCCACCGATGACCCTGAAGCCTGAGAACCCACTATCCTGCTACTTCAACCATCCAGATGAACATTCGTCAGACAATTCTCCTGCCCACCTTGACGGTCCTCGCTGTGGCGGCTGCTCCTGCTCAACAACGCGCTCGGGCTGAGCTTTTCACGCGTCTTGATGGCGATATGGTTCAGGCCGTGGTTCGCATTGAGATTGATCAGGGGTATCACATCTACCACGATGCTTTTTCAGATTCTGAATTTGCCGGTACCGTGACAAGCTTTCGGGGGGTGGGCGATGACGTGGAGTGGGAGACCTGGCAGATGCCTGAGCCAGCGGTGGGCTTCGAGCCCTTGTTGGAGAAGATCTACGAAAAGCACGAAGGCACCATCCTGGTGCATGGTCTGGGTCTATTGCTTGGGGGCGATCCCGACGAGATCACGATCGAGGTCGTGGGGCAGACCTGTGATGACAAGGTTTGTACGCCCTACTCTGAGAAAATGACCACTCGGGGAGCGGGGTCTGACACGGCCTTCGCCAACTTTCCTCTGGGGGTAGAAGACCACGACGAAACTCCCAAGGCCGATGGTTCGGGCGGGCACGAGGATGACGGGGGTCAAGCTGCAGAATTTGATTGGAGTCCCTTCTATAGTCCCAGTCGCCTTGCAGATTTCATGCCTAGGGTAGAGCACGATGGAGCGCTCGCTCTCCTGCGCCTGGAGGTAGCCGTCTCGGGCAAGTATCACCTCTACAACGGCCCGACCGTAGAAGACATGGCTCCCGGGGGAGCTATCGGCGTACCCACTACCGTTGCCATCGAAGGTGATGGCATAGAGTGGGGGGCGCCTCGATTCCCGAAGCCGAGTCTTGTGCTCGGCATGAACGAGGAGTTCGATGACATTCAGGTCGCTATTCAGCATGGGAACTTCGTGATCGAGATTCCCGGCCGCGTGACCGATGCGGCGGCCACTGGGAATTTTAGTGTGACCCTCGCCGGACAGACCTGTGATGAGAACTCTTGCTTGGATTATTTCCAGACCAAAGAGGCTCCTCGGGCGAAAGTTGCATCGATTGCGAAGGGTTCGGCAGATGCAGCGACTGGGACAGAGGGTTCGGTTGTTGGCCCCACGGGGAGTCAGGATTCCGAGCCGGAGCCCGCAGACGAAGACAAGTCATTGGGGTCCTTTCTCTTGGAGGCGTTCTTCTGGGGCCTGATCACGCTCCTTATGCCTTGTACCTATCCGATGATCCCAATCACGATCTCGTTCTTTACCAAGCAGGCCATTGCGCGGGACGGCAAGGTGCTCTCTCTGGCTTTGGCCTATGGAGCAGGTATCGTCTTTGTCTTCATCGCCATAGGTGTTGTGGTTGGAGCGCCGATTCAGGAGTTCGCCAACCACCCGGTTTTCAATCTGCTGATCGCTGCCATGTTCGTGTTCTTCGCTCTGGTGCTGTTTGGTTGGATCAATCTGCAGCCGCCCCAGTTCCTGATGCGTGTCGCTGGCCAGGCCAGCGCCACCAGTGGTCTGGTTGGGGTCTTCATGATGGGACTGACTTTGGTGGTTACCTCGTTCACCTGTACTGCGCCATTTGTGGGCACTCTGCTAGCACGTGGAGGCGAGCAAGGCCTGTTGCGCATAGTGATGGGAATGGGGGTCTTTGGCTTGACCATGGCAACACCGTTTGTGTTCCTGAGTCTGTTCCCCAGCCGGGCTCAAAAAATGCCCAATGCAGGCGCATGGATGAATACCCTCAAGGTCTTCTTGGGATTTGTGGAATTGGCCGCCAGCCTCAAGTTCCTTTCTGTGGCGGACCTGGCTTGGGAGTGGGGTTTCCTTTCCAAAGAGGTCTTCTTGATCCTCTGGGCGGGCATCTTCATGGTGGCGGCCATGTATCTCTTCGGCAAGATCAACCTCAAGGGGGAGGAGGACGGCGTCGTCTCCCCGGGCCGCATGGTGGGCGGTCTTGTTACTTTTCTATTTGCGGTCTACTGCGGTTTCTTGACCTTTGGCTTCCAGATGGACCCACTCCTGACCGCTTTTGCGCCGCCTTATTCCACCGCCCCTGTTCGTTCAGCTTCTAATGACAGTGATGGGCACACCTCGGGTGTGGCCTGGGAATTGTTGACCGATGATTATGAGGGCGCCTTGGTCAAGGCAAGGGCCCAAGACAAGTTGCTCTTGATCAACTTCACCGGGTTCAACTGAGTGAACTGCCGCGTAATGGAGGGCAAGATCCTCCCGGCTCCGGCGGTCGCCGGAATCCTAAGAGACAATTTTGTTGAGGTGCGCTTGCATTGCGACTTGGGGTCCAATGCTAAAGCGAATAAGGCTCTGCAGTTGGAACTGGCGAACAGCCTGGCTTTGCCCATTTTCGTGATCATGGATCCCGAAAGCCGCGAGGTGCTCAAGATCCACGAAGGCCTGGCCTTCGCCGGGGATTTTGCAGAGTTCCTCGCCTCTGCTAACTGAATCCGAGCAGCAAGCCACCCTGATAGACCACAGCACTGGCTACCCAGGAGAGTACGGTCATATAGGCCAATAGAAACGTGGGCCAGCGCCATGATGCGGTCTCACGTCGCACTACTGCCAGAGTTGAAAGGCATTGGCAGGCAAGCGCAAAGAAGACCAGCAAGGATAGGCCGACGAGTGGCGTGTACAGGGGTGTGCCGTCCGGCCTTTGGGCAGCGCGTAGGCGGTCACGCAAGAGACTCGACTCTTCATCAACGCTGTCTCCCACCCCGTGCACGATGCCCAGGGTGGAAACGAAAACCTCGCGGGCTGCAAAGGCTCCGATCAATCCCACCCCGATGCGCCAGTCGAATCCAAGAGGCGTCAGAGTGGGCTCGATGGCGCGCCCGATCTGGCCGGCATAGCTGGCCTCCAGTTGGATTGCATGAGCTTCAGCGGGGCTTTCGTCTACTTGGGCGTTTCGTTGTGGAAACGACAGCGTAAGCCACAGGATGATGGTTGAAACCAGGATGATCGTGCCCGCTTCCGACAGGAATGCTCGGCCCTTGAGCCAGGCCTCGTGCAAGATGCGCATGGGTTCGGGCCTGCGGTAGGAGGGCAGCTCCAACACCAAGGGAACCGCGGGTCCTTGGAGCACGGTCTTGGAGAGGACCGCCGCTGCCAGCAATGCGATGGCAGTGCCGAAGAGGTACATGCCCACCATCAGGAACGACGCGGTAGAAAACCCAAACCAACTCTCGGTTGGAAAGAGTGTGGCAATGATCAAGGTGTAGACCGGCAGGCGCGCCGAGCAGGTCATCAGAGGGACAACCATCATGGTCTTCAGTCGGTCACGTCTACGCTCCATGGTGCGTGTGGCCATGATTGCGGGGATCGCGCAGGCGTAGCCAGACAGCATGGGCACAAAGGCGCGTCCGGTCAGGCCCATTGATCTCATCAGGCGATCCATCAGCCATGCGACTCGCGCCATGTAGCCGGAGGATTCGAGTATCCCCAGGAAGAGGAACAGGAGCAAGATCTGGGGCAGGAAGGCCACTACTGCGCCGACTCCAGCGATCAGGCCCTCCGTGATGAACTCGCGCAGAAAGCTCTCACTCATGTGAGACTGGACAAATCGGGCGAAGTGTCCGAATAGGCCTTCTATAGAACCGATCATCGGATCCGCCCAGGCAAAGAGGGACTGGAAGAGGGCGGCCATCACGATCAGGAACAGGGGCAGGCCCAGCAGGGGATGCAGCAAGATTCGGTCAAGGCGCTCAGACCCGGATTCCTTGGGGGTGGTGTCAGGGTTGTCGCTGAGAAAGTCTCTCACATGCTCATCGATCCAGGCATAGCGTGGGCCGATCAGCAGCAGATCCGGGTCTTCGCCAGCTTCTTGTAGTGCGTTGCGTTCTTGGGTGACTGTCGCGCGTAGGGAATCGGGCAGGTCGGTGAGTTCGTCGGTGGGGTCTATGGAGAGCAGGGCCCAGCGGGCCAGGGCTGCTTGCCGGCGCAGATCCCCGTGGTGCCATTCAAAGGGGATTCCTGCGCCGATGCGTTTGAGGCTCTCGCCCATTGAGCTGTCCGAGGAGGGCAGCGCTGGAGGAACCGGAGGGACCGGGCGCTCTTTTATTGCCGAGCTGATGGCGCTCTTGAGCTGATCCAGACCCTGGCCCGTACGTGCGGCAGTAGGTACGACCGGAACTCCTAAAGCGGTGCTCAGGGCTTCTATGTCGATGTTCTGGCCTGCCTTTTCAACCTGGTCGATCATGTTCAGAGAACACACGCAGGGAATACCGAGCTCAAGTACTTGAAGCACCAGGTACAGGTTGCGTGCCAGTTGGGTGCCATCGATGACCAACAACACCAGATCTGGCTGCTTGTAGGGTGGATGTCCCGCCAGGGCTCGCATGGCGATTTCTTCTTCAGCGCTGCGAGCGGAGAGAGAATAGGTGCCCGGCAGATCCTCGATGTCTACCGTCTCATCGCACAGAATCAGGCTGCCTGAGTGGCGGTCGACTGTGACGCCGGGGTAGTTGCCAACTTTCAGGTTCAACCCTGTCAGCAGATTGAAGACGCTGGTCTTACCAGCGTTGGGGTTCCCCGCGACGACGATGCGATTGGTCGCGGAATTGGAGGGCGCCATGGATTCAGGAGTCGGGAGCCGACACGGTGAGTTGCTCGGCTTCGGAGGTCCTCAGGGACAAGCGCGATCCACGAGCTTCAATTTCGACAAGATCATGCACAACCGAATGTCGCAGCAGGCGCACCACTGTTCCGGGTACGAGCCCTAGCTCAAGCAGGCGTCGGCGGAAGGTACGCGGGCCCTGCACGTCAACGAGGGTGCCTAAGTGGCCAGGCCGCAGATTCTGAAGGGGGGTCATGGTGGTCCTTATAGTTGAGACTGCGTCTCAATATCGTCTAGATCATATCCCGGTAAAGGGTCCTGGTGTGTGTTCTGATCTTGATACAGGGCCCGACCTGGGGGCAGGTCCTCTCTGGAGGCTTGAAAAATGCCCTGGTGCTGGCTTGGAACCCCTGTGGCCCCCTACCATGAGCCTGCAATGGTCGAGAAACACAACCCCAAACAGGTTGCTGGTTATCGGGCAGCCGAGATGGTCCAAACCGGGTCTGTGGTGGGCCTGGGAACCGGATCCACCGTCTTCTTTGTGCTCATCCGTCTTGCTGAGCGCATTCGGGAAGAGGGGCTTGAGATCACTGCCGTGCCCACCTCGGTTGACACCGAAACAAAAGCCCGCGAGATGGGCATTCCCCTTGTGAGCCTCGATGAGGTTGGGTCCATCGACTTGTGCATTGACGGAGCTGACGAGATCGATGGGGATTTTCACATGATCAAGGGAGGCGGTGGGGCTCTTCTGCGCGAAAAGGTCGTGGCCAGTATTTCTGAGCGTGAGGTGATTGTGGTCGGCCCAGAGAAGGTCGTGTCTTGCTTGGGGACGACCTTTCGTTTGCCGGTAGAAGTTGTACCTTTCGCACGGTCTCTGGTTGTGCGCAAGATTCAGCTTATGGGGGCCGAGCCCATCGTGCGCATGTCTGACAATGGGGGGTCATTCTTGACGGACAACGGCAATGAGATTCTCGATTGTCATTTTCCTGAGGGCATCGATGATCCAGCTGCCCTGGAACTTGCTCTGGACGCGATTCCAGGGGTGGTAGAGTCCGGCTTGTTCATCAGCTTGGCTCACGCAGTGGTGATTGGTCATCCCGACGGCCGAAGTCAGGTGCTCGAGAAAGACTAGGATCGCCGATGGAATTCAGGAAGTGGAGACTCTCCCTCGAATGTGTCGGAGGCCGCGTTGCCCCAGTGGGGAGTCATCCTTGATGTTTTTCAGGGCTTGATGATGCTTGTCGATCACACGCTGCCCTTCACCTTTGGCCTGGACTCAAGCTAGGTCGAGTAGTTCTCGGGAATCAGCTCCCGCTCCACTGCTTCAATTACGATGTGCAGCACTTTGATGTGCAGCTCTTGAATGCGATCGGAGGTGGTGGCTTCGGGGACAACGATGGCTGTATCTACCTGTGTCAGGGCCTTGCCGCCTCCCTTGCCCAGTAATCCCACCACGTGGATGCCGCGTTGCTTGGCCGCCGCGATGGCCCTTTCGATGTTGGGAGAGTTGCCGGAGGTCGAAATCACCAGCAATAGATCTCCCTGCTTGCCATAGGCCTCGACCTCGCGCGCGAAGACCTCTTCATAGCCAAAATCATTGGCGATGCATGTCAGATGGCTCGGGTCTGAAAAAGCGATGGCTGGCAGAGCTCGCCGGTCCCCTCGGAAACGCCCCGTGAATTCCTCGGCAAAGTGCATTGCGTCACACATGGACCCGCCGTTGCCACAGGACATCAACAACCCTCCCGCCTGCAGGGTCTTGGCGGCGGTTGCAGCGAAGGTTGCCACTGCGGCCATGCAATCAGCATCGTTCATGAAGGCATCAAGGGTGCTGCGGGCGTTGGTAAAGGCCGCGTGGATCGGATCGGTGGCGCTCATGGCGTAGATAGTCGCTTTCCTCACCAGCTCACGGCAAGCATGATCGCCCAATAGGATTGGAATCTTCCGTTCTGCCCCCCCTTACCCACGCACAATCTGCTCATGAAGTTCCTCCTGATCCTTCTGCTGGCCTTCGCCGCCGCCCCTTTGGCGTGGGTTGCCTTGCGGGCAGAGGCTCCGAATCACATCGCTCACAAGCTGGATGGGGAGGGTGACTCCGTCCATATTCCAGCGGTCTTGTTGGGCGAGGTCCCTCCCGGGACACAGCTTTACGAGTTCGTGGTGGATGGGCCCTGTTGTGACGGCTGCTCCCAAAAACTGCATGGGACGGCGATCAAGGTTGCGGGGATCGAGGCAGTTGCGATTCACTTTGATGGAAACGAGGATTTAGCCTATGGGCAGGTCTGGATTCAGGAGGGGCAAGATCCCTCAGTCCTGCTCTCGGCGTTGACCTTTGGAAAGTACACCGCCCATGAGCGCGACCTTGACTAGTTGAGCCCTGGCCATGGCCTTGGTAGGAACACCATGCTTGCTTGAACCGGATCGACTCCGCAGGTCAATCCGTGCTCGTGATGGGTCTTGGGGCTCTTTGGAGAACTGGATTAGAGGGGTGCTTTCCTGGCTTTTTTCGCTCTCCCAGATCACCGCTTCTTCAAATGGCTCAAGGGATTCGTGCAGGTGGAAGCCGACTTTGAGGTCATGGGGCAGGCGTCTTGGACCCAGAAATTGGCCTTGGGCGAAGATTCAGAGAACCTGGAGCATGTGTTTGTGGGCCCTGATTTCGGATCCGGGGTTGAATTTCTCCTTTGAGATCCCATGGAGGCCATCGCGCCCGTGCCAGCGGGAGCGCGAGGGATGCGCCTCGGGCATGGCAGAGGGCTGAAGGAGGGGGCTGGGCCCCGACGAGCCGCAGTTCCTGCTCACATAGGGCCGAGAGTGTGGCGAACAATGAGGGCGCAGCCTGTATCGTGGTCAGCCGAATCCTCGTGGTTCTCCTCCTTCAGTCCCGCCTAGCAGCAGGTAATCGAGTTGACAGAGACAGACGCACAGACACAGCAACAAACAGGTGCTGATCAGGATCCTGGGGCTCACACCATCGAGCACGAGGTCGCCCAGGCGATTGACGGGTGGAAGGCCGAGTCCAAGCAATTGAGCCAGCTGACAGCTGTTCTGAGCCCTCTCGCGCGGGAGTCTTCCCACAGGGACATGACCAAGGTGCCTGCCCTGATCGACAAGGCTCGTCAAAAAGCCGAAGATCTTGGTATGAGGGAACTCGTAGAGCCGCTCCTGAAGCGAGTAGAGGACGATTTACAAGAGCGTCGCAAGCGCCTGCACGAGAACTTGGCAAAGGACCTAGTGGCGGCCTGTGGCTTGAAGAATCTGGATCTGCGCGTCATTCGTCGGGAAGAGCCTGTCGAGGTGCGTATTCCACCCTTTGGGGTCACTATTGATCGGTCCAAAGGTCTCGCCACCCTGCACTTTGCCCGTAAGCCTCTAGTGGAATGCGCGGCCAATGCAGATGACATAGTTTCCGCTCACCAGGAGGCCAAGAGGTCTTTCGGCGGTAATTTCAATGGTCAAGCGTTCTTTGGAGCTTGCCGGAAGGCTTGGTCCGCAGCTTGCGGGGCAGGGGACGCGGGCACTGGCGAGCGTGTCGAACTCCTCGATTTTCTACCCTACCTTGCTCTGCAAATGCAGGACAAGGCCTTTCGAGTTGAGCCCACATCGGGCAACTTCCGTGGTTATTCACGAGCTCAATTTGCCTTCGATGTTATGCAACTAAGAAATCAATCTGGATTCACTCAAGATGGTTGGCGTTTCAATTTGGGCGTTGCAACCGGAACCACAGCCAGCAAGAAGGACCGCTCCATTTTCTTTGAAGACGAAAATGGAAATGGCGAGTTCAAATTGACCGTGTTCTTCGTGCGCGAGGAGGCCTCTCGATGAGCCCCTTGAGAGCAATGACTCCAGACATGGCGCGACACGTGCTGGACCGCATGGGTTCCACCGGCCAGCCTCCTGAGCGCGGGGCGCGGCATGTCAATGTCGCCACCGAAGAACTGCTGGAGATTCTGCGTGTAGAATACCTTGAGCCCATGAAGACCTCGGGGCGCAATTCCACCTTCAAGCTGGTGCAGGCGCCCTTTGGCGGAGGCAAGACCCAGTTCCTGCATTGCCTCCGTGAGCTTGGCTGGTCGGAGGGCTTTGCAACGGCTCTGATAGGGTTGTCGCCGAAAGAGTGCCCTTTTGACCGGCCGCCAGCCATCTACCGTGAAGTGGTGCGCCGCATCGAGCTGCCGGTGGCTGATTATCATGAGGAAACGAACCCTGGGCTGGATCGGGTCCTTCGGCAGTTGGCTCTCGACCGGGTGAATCAGGTTGGCGCGGATGTTTTTGTCAAATGGCTGGGGACAGATTTTGGTCGCACCAATATCGAGAGTCGCGCCTTTGGTCGGGCGGTCAAGGCTTTCATGGAAGCCGTGGCCATCGACGACTTTGAGTCGGAAGAGTTGCTTGGAGATTATCTCTTGGGGCACAAGATTCCTTCTGCCGATCTCGCGCCCTACCGTCTACGCGAGAGTCTTGATGATGAGAGCGCCTTTCGGTGGTTGCGTAGTCTGGTGCAGTCCTTGGCGGCCTTGAATCTGCCCGGCGTCGTGTTGATGTTTGATGAGATGGACCGCAATATGAGTTTGAGCGCGGGACGTCGCCGCGCTATCGGGGACAACCTGCGTCAGATGATCGACTACTGTGGCCAGTCTCTTCTACCAGGCGTGGTCTGGTGCTACGCGGTACCACCGGAGTTCATGGATACGATTGTGCCTGAGTATCCGGCTCTTGCCCAGCGACTCAAAGGTGCTGTGCGCTTCTCCCGTACAAGCCCGATGCAACCGGTAATAGACCTGGACCATCTGCCTCTGGGAACCACCGAGTTACTGCAGGCTCTGGGCAAGCGGCTGCTTGACCTGACTGAACTGGCCTATGATCAGAAATTTGATCAGGACATTCAGGGCCCGAATATTGATGGATTGGCGACCGAACTTGGTGAGCGCTCTTTTGAATCTGGCACCAGGCGCACATTTGTCAAGGCGGTGATTGCGTTGATTGAGGCACAGCGTCGGGAAGGAGAGTCACCCCTCTCATTGGAGGAGATCCGCGAGTTTGCAGGTCTTGGAGCGGGTGCTGCTACTGATGCGATGCCTGGTGAGGTTGAGTTCTAGGGATGTTCGATAAGGGCGATCGTGTGGAACACTCCAGAAGGGGTGAGGGGGTTGTACTCAAGCGACTCGTGCGCGGTGTCGTGCGCGTACTCTTCGATGATGAGCCTGGACTGCCTCGAACCTTGCACGGTTCTGTTCTTGGGTTGGTGGGGGGGCCGCCGCCCATGCAGGGGGGCGGGCTTGGGGTAGAGCAATCCATTCTGGGCCAGTTGTCTGAGACAGATTCCGGTGATACCTACCCACAATCGATTGCTGTGGCCGAAGAAAGTGCGCCCAAGCCGCCCAGGGTTCGTGTTCCGCTCATCAAAATCTCTGACGAAGCTGCGGCCCTGCATCGTGAACACGCCCGCGTACTGCCTGCTGCCGATGCCTGGCAGACGATTGAGGCCTTGCGTCTGGGGGTGGTTCCTTCCCGCGGGGTACAGGCCTATACAGTTGCGCGTAATGACGAGCTCAACAATCTCAGAGCCCTCTTGAATGATGCCCATGGCTGTCGTGTTTTGTGGGGTGAGTACGGCGCGGGCAAGACGCACCTATTGGAGGCAGCGGAACAGTTGGCCCTTGAACAGGGTATGGCAACCGCACGCATTACCCTCGATCCGAGGGAGAATGCCCTGCACCATCCATTGCGTTTGTACCGGAGGATTGCTGATTCCATTCGTACGGCGGATCAAGTAGCGCTGGGGTTTGAGGGCATTTTGCAGCGTCTTGTGGATAGCCCCGACCATGCTCTGCCTGGTGGGTCCCGGAGCAGTCGCTTCCTGACGCCCTATCTGTGGGCTCTACGCCATGGGGACCCTGAATCCATTGGCTGGCTTCGGGACTATGTACGTGGTGACAATGTGGATGCCAGCATGGTCAATGCGGTCTTGACCAAGATTGGTTGGCGTGGGCAGCGCGTGCTGCACATGTCGGACTACCGCACCTATGGTCGAATGTATGTGCACCTAGTGGGTACCCTTGCAAGCTGGTGTGCGGATGCAGGCGCCAGGGGCCTGGTGCTTCTGTTTGATGAGGTTGAGCGGGTTGATGCTCTGCGACCTCAAGATCGCACCTATGCCTTTGAAGTCTTGAAGCACTACGCGGCGGTCACCATGAACCTGGACGACCTCGCCTTTGATCCGGAATCGCTCTATAAGGGGGGTCAGCTGGTGCATCGGGAAATTCCTCTTCGTTTTTGCGAGGACCAGCCCCTGACTTCGATTTTTGCTCTGACCCCGCTGGCAGAAGTGGAAGAACAATTTGCAGGCGTTACCGAGAGCACCGCCACGGACATGCGCCTGAGCCCGTTTGCGCCGGGTCTTCTGGGTGAATTGGTCGATCGCATTGCTGCGCTTTATGAGCACGCTTATTCCGACTACAAGGTGGCTAGTGACTTGCGCGAAAATACTTGTCATGAGATTGCCGATGCACAGGATGAGGGGCACGACAGCTTTCGGGATGCGGTTCGTGCGGCCGTGGCCCTGTTTGATCGCGAGCGTCTCTTGAGTAGCGGGCGTTGGAGTCCATGAGAGTGGATCGCGCGCTGTTGCCTCATACTTTTGGCAACTGGTTCACCCGTTTTGCGGATCTGACCCAGGTTCAGCGACGGGCTATCCCGATCATCATGTCGGGTCGGGATGCTTTGATTTGTTCTGCTACAGCCAGTGGCAAGACTGAGGCCTATGCGGCACCTGCTGCAGAACTGGTCCTGCGTGAGGATGTAGAGGGGACCGCGGTCCTGATCATCGCACCCACGCGCGCTTTGACCAATGACCTCAAGCGGCGCCTGGAAGGGCTCATGGGCTTGACACATGTTTCCTTCGGGCGTTACACAGGCGAACACAAGGAGAAGGTCGATGGGCGCTTGCCCTCGGTGGTGGTGGCAACTCCCGAAGCGGTTGATTCTCTGATTGCACGGCGCCCAGGTATGTTGCGTGATGTGCGAATGGTCGTGCTGGACGAGATCCACGTGCTTGACAGTACGCTTCGTGGAGATCAGTTGCGTATTCTCTTGAATCGCTTGGAGCAGTTGACGGATCAGCGTCCCCAACGTGTTGCCGCCAGTGCTACTGTGGACCGACCTGAGGAGTTGGCCTTGCGTTACCTCAAAGATCCAGAGGTGGTGGTAGTGCCCGGCCTGCGGAAAATTCTTGGTCGCGTTTTCCATGGCCGCGGTAATGAGTTCATGGTTGCGCACCTTGATGATCTGGCCAAGAACAAGCTCAAGAAGGTGCTGGTTTTCTGTCGTAGCCGCAACCAAGTTGAAAATTTGGCTTCCAAGCTACGTAATTGCACACGCTTTGGGGAAGCGGTGTTCGCCCATCACGGGTCCATGGCCAAGAATCAGCGCGAGAGAACCGAACGCTTGTTTCACCAAGCTCCTGCGGCGGTGGCCTTCGCAACCATGACCCTGGAAATGGGCATTGACATTGGCACCGTAGACTACATTTTGCTCTTCGACGTGCCTGCTGATGTGTCCAGTCTGTTGCAAAGAATGGGCCGTGGGGGACGTCGGGGCGACAGTACACGCTGCGGTTATGTCGTGCAGAACAAGAGTGATGCTCATCTCTTTGAGACAATGTTCCACCTGGGCAAGGCGGGCATTCTGTGTGGCACACCTTATGGTTTCCGTCCTTCCGTCTTGGTGCAGCAGACCTTGGTGATGGCTTGCAGCCAAGCTTACATCACTCTTGCGGATGTGAAGCGCATGGTGCCTCTGGACATTATGCAAGAACTTGGCTTGAACTCGGCTGCGGCCCTTATGGATCAAATGGTGGCCAACGATTTGCTGGAACGCGCCGGCTCCGACCGTTTCGTCGCCACCGAGGATATTGAAGCGCGCTACAATCGTGGTAGCTTGCATGGGAATATCGCCGACGGTCCCAGCGTGTCCGTTGTGGACCGTATGACCGGTGACATCATTGGTCGGATCCAATCCGCCGATACCCAGAAGATCGAAGTGGCGGGTATGAATCGTCATATAGTCAAGGGCACCGGGGAGCGGATCTTGACCGATGCTGCTGGTGGCGGCGCGGCGCCGGCACGGTTTCGGTCGACTGGTTCCCCCAGTACCTCGTTCTTGTTGGGCCGTGCTGTGGTGACTGGTCTGATGGGGGGCGGTGCGGGCAAGGGGCTTGCTCCTCAGGATCAAGAGGGACAGTTGATCTATGCTCTAGATCATGGGCCGCACACAATGCTGGTGCATGGCCTAGGTACAGTGGGATCTCTGCTCTTTGCCCATCAAGTGGGCAGAAAGGCTCGTGTCCTGGAGAGCAACGCCTACTGCACAACTATTTCTGGTGGTCTTGCTGAATTGCCGCGCCCCAGCGGCGTTCAGGTGCAGAAATTCGTCAAAGAACGCATTGCCGATCTGGCCAAGCTGGCAAGTACTGGGCCTTGGGAAAAGGCCGTGCCTTCTTCCATGCGCGAGGAAGCCGTGCGTAGGATCTGCGGTGTAGATCAGGTGGCGGGCTTCATGCAGGTTGCTCGCTTGATAGAGGTCAAAGTTCCAGGCCCCGAAGTTCTGGAAGTGATCGAGGGTTTCTAGAGGGAACGATCCACCGCTTCCAGAATGCGCGTGACCGTGGGCTCATCATGTTTGGTGGATAGGAACCAGGCCTCATAAGGCGAGGGCGGCAGCAGAATTCCGTGTTCCAGCATGGAGCGAAAGAATGTGATCCAGGATTCCCGGTCGGTGCCGTTGACCTCGTTTAGATTGCGCACTGGCGAATCGGTAAGATAGAGGCACATCATGGACCCTTGCCGTTGCACGCGTCCGGGCCTGCCGTGGCGGGCGAAGATCTCTTCAATGCCTGAGGCCAGGCGCTGGGAGGATTCCTCAAGGCCTTGATAGACCCCCTTACGACCCAGGATCTCCAGGGTCTTTGTTCCCGCTGCCACTGCGAGCGGATTTCCGCTCAAGGTGCCTGCCTGATAGACATCCCCCGCCGGTGATATCTCTTTCATCAAGTCTCGCCGGCCGCCATAGGCGCCGATGGGCAAGCCGCCTCCGATCACCTTGCCCATGCAGATGAGATCCGGTTTGATTTTGCAGATTTGCTGGTAGCCGCCAGCAGCTACGCGGAAGCCGGTCATGACTTCATCGAAAACCAGGAGCGCTCCGTGGTTGTCGCATAGATCGCGCAGTCCTTGCAGGAATCCTGGTTCTGGGGGTATCAGTCCCATGTTCCCCGCTACTGGTTCCACGATGATGGCGGCGATGTCGTTGCCGTGGGCTTCGAAGAGGGAACTCGTGCTGGAGAGATCGTTGTATTCCGCAATCAGGGTCAACTCTGCCAGACTCCGGGGCACGCCCGGGGAATCGGGAGCGCCCAGGGTCAGGCCCCCCGAACCTGCTCGCACCAGAAACGAATCTCCATGACCGTGGTAACAGCCGTTGAACTTGATGATGCGATTGCGATCGGTGGTGGCTCGTGCCAGGCGCGCGGCGGATAGGGTTGCCTCGGTTCCGCTGTTCACCAGCCTCACCATTTCCACCGGATCCACGCGCTCGCAGATTGCCTGGGCGATGGTGAGTTCCGCTCGGGTGGGTGCGCCAAAGGCGGTGCCACTCTCGACCGCAGCGTGTAGGGCTTCCTTGACCTCTTCGTCTCCATGGCCCAGGATCAGAGGGCCGTAGGAGAGGACCATGTCTACATACTCGTTGCCATCTTCGTCCGTGACCAGGGGCCCCTTACCGCTCTTGAGGTGAGGCGGCGTACCCCCCACGGAAGAATAGGCCCGCACCGGGGAGTTCACTCCACCTGGAATCAGGTTCTGGGCCTGGGCAAAAATCGTTTCACTTTGATCGAGACGCATATCACTTGTTGGTGGCAATGGCTTCGAGGGCCAGGGTAAGGGACGCCGGCTGCGGCGATGCCAATGGAAGGGTCATAGAGAAGTGCTCTTGATTGGCTTGCAGAGCGTCCAGTGTCGTCCAGCCCATGGCCAGGGCAGCGGGGCGAAATTCGTGTTGCTCAGCGCACCAGATCTCCACAGCCTCCGGGGCGGCGAAAAACACCACATCCGTCAGAGGCGCTGTCAATTGGGGCGCTGGTATGGTGCGGTAGACAATCCGCTCGTCCACATGTAGGCCGCCAGCTCTTAGCTGATCTCCAAGGTCTCTTGCCCGCTCGCCCCGCAGCCAGAGTACATGGGAATCCTTCGCAGCTTCCGAGCAGAGGGTTTGGGCCAGACTGCCAGCGGCGCCACCGGTCGCGGTCAGAGCAACTTCGAGACCTTCCGCGGCAAGGATCTGTGCGCTGCGTTCTCCGACTACAGCCAAAGGAGCCTTGCACCATTCTGCGCCTGCATCACGTGCTTCAATCAGGGCGGGCAGAGCGCCCGTGGAAGTTATCGTGATCCAATCAGGGCGTTCTTGTGGCTCGTCCTGCATGGGCAGAGTGGTGCGTTGGAGCAAGGGGTGACTGACGCTTTCCCAACCAGCCTTGCGTACAGCCTCTTCCCAGTCCCCAGGGCTTTGAATTGGCCCCGTCAAGAGGAGGCTCCAGCGCTCACTCACTCACGTGCCTCCGCAATCAACTCAATGGCGCCCTGTTCCAGAAGCTCCTTGGCCAGGGTGAGTCCGATTTCTCGGGGATGTTCATTGTTGCCTGACATGTCACCTGCAATCTTTCGTTTCCCGTCTAGAGAGAGGATCTGTGCCCGTAGGCGCAGGCGCCCGATTTCCTTGGTGCAGAGTACCCCGAGCGGTGCGGTGCATCCGGCGCCGAGGGCGTGGATGAAGGTTCGTTCAGCTTCGGCACGTAGATCAGTGCCATCATTTGTGAGATTATCAACGAGGTTCTGCGTTTCTGTGTCAGTCGCGCGGGTGGTGAGACCCACGATTCCTTGGCCAGCGGCGGGCAGAAAGGTTTCCACATTCAACACCTCGCTGATGCGGTTGCCGAGGCCCAGGCGCACCAGGCCCGCGTGGGCCATCAGCAGACCGTCCGCGTGACCCTCCTCAAGTCGATTCAATCGGGTTTGGATGTTGCCGCGGATTTCCAATACGGTCAAGTCAGGACGCAAGGCGAGCAGCTGGGCCTTGCGGCGTGGGCTGCTGGTGGCAACGCGCGAACCGGGAACCAGATCGTCAAGCATGCGCCCGTCCATGGTTATCAGTACATCTTCGGGCGGGCCACTGGGTAGCACACCAGCCAGACAGAGGCCCTCTTCAATCTTGGTGGTCAAGTCCTTCAGACTGTGAACTCCCACATGAGCTCGTTCGGTCAGCAAAGCGCAATCTACCTCGGCGGTGAAGATACCCACCCGTCCGAAGCGGGAGAGGGCCGTGGACTGGTCCTGATCGGCGCTGGAACTCACCGGAAGCAGACTTACATTTACATGGTTGTGGCGGTCTTCAATCAGCCGCTTGGCTTCTTCAGCTTGCCACAGAGCAAGAGGGCTTTGGCGTGTGGAAAGGACGAGGTTCACAAGCTCTTGAGGTAGCGTTGGTACATACGGTCGAGGGCTTCTTCAGAGCGTGCTGCTCGAGCTCCTTCCTTGAGTTGTCCCAGAGCCACGTCGAGCAGGCGCCGGCTCAATTCGTGAGCGATTTCCAATTCTCGCGGCTCTGCTGATCCTCCGGTGACCCCATCAAGGACTTCTTCTCGCGCGACCTCGAACCCTCGATGTAATTCGGCGATGGCGGGACGGAAGCTTGCATATGTGCGCAGGGAGAGGAATTTGTGAACCTCGCTGACCAGCATTTCGTCGGCCCTGGCACTGGCGTCTCCTCTTTGCTTGCGGTTGCTTTCGATCACTGGGTCGAGGTCGTCCAAATTGATCAAGAAGGCTCCATTGATGTCTCTCACCTTCTCTTCTACTGCGCGTGGAACGGAGAGGTCGATTACAACTGTTGGTTGGTCGCGACGGGCCAGAGCGCGTTGGTCGAAGTGGTCGGGGGTGATTATTCCAGGTGAGCCGTCTAGACAGGTGGCAATCAAGTCCGCCCCATCCATTGCCATGCCGAGATCCTTCAAGGAGTGTGCTCGGCCTCCGGTTTCACGTACAGCTTCTTCGGCGCTCTCAAGAGTACGGTTGACAAAGTCAATCCTCTTGACGCCACATGCCAAGAGGTGGCGCCCCAAGAGCCGCCCAGTTTCACCAGCGCCTACGATCACGATGCGGCGATCGGTAAGATCGCCAAAGACATGCTCGGCGGTGGTGACTGCTACTCGGGCCACGCTCAATGAGCCTTCGCCCAATCCGGTTTCGGTGCGTACGTGCTTGCCAGCCGCCAGAGCTTGCTGTATCAGCGGTTCCAAGACGCGTCCCAAGCCGTTCACCTGGCGAGCTACCTCTCCGGCTCTTCGCATCTGGCCCAAGATTTCACTTTCCCCCACGACCTGGCTGTCCAGTCCAGCGGCCGTGCGGTAGAGGTGAATGATTGCTCGGACGCCACGGTGTTCGTAGGTGCTGTTGGGCTCAAGATTACGAAAGAACTTGAAGCGCAGTAGTTCTGTTGCATCACAATCGTGCGAGCAGTGAACCAAGATTTCGGTTCGGTTGCAGGTTGAGAGCAGCAAGGCTTCTTCAATACCCTCTTGGTCGAGTAGTTCCTGCAGCAAGCGTGAGACATCATCCGGTTGTACCGCGTACTGTTCTCGCACGGCTACTTCCGCAGAGCGATGTGACAATCCGAGTAGGACGATCTCTTCGAACTGGTCCATCAGGAAGCGTGGAAAGAGAGGTTGGTTGCCATCAGGGCCAGAGATGTGAGCAAAGCCAGGAGGCCGCCGATAGCCATGGTCGAGGCACGCCGCGCGTTGAGCCCTGGTATGCGGCGAGAGAAAGCGATCACTCCGAAGTAGACCCAGAGGCCTATGATCAGGATTACTTGTGGGTCTCCATAGCGGAATTCATGTACTGGTCGGGCATGTCCTAGACCGATACCCACATTCAGTCCCAAGGTCAGGCAGATAAAACCTGCCAGAGCCGTGCGCCGTACCATGCTTGAGAGCAACTCCAACGATGGCAGGTTGCGAAACAGAGAGCCAAACACCCTGCGCCTCATCTGACGATATTGCACCAGGTGCAACCAGCCATAGGCGCCTGAGAGGATCAATGCCGCAGAAGCCAGCAACATCATCAGTATGTGCAAGATCGCGATAGCGTCTCTTGGGGTAGCGCCTTCTCCTGCGGTCATTGGGCCAAAGGCAGATGCAATCAACTGCAAGCACCCCACGCAGCTCAGGACCAATGTTCCAACCGAAGCTTGCGGAGTGCGAATGGTCAAGAAGCGAAAGAGCATCGCAGTGGTCAAGGCCACTGCGGAAATCGTCAGGGTCACACCTTGGACAGGGAACACATCACTCTTGGTGGCATGCACCCAAAAGAGCCACAGGTGACTTGCCATGGCCAAGAGCAGCACGCTGCGCTGCGCCCGGGTGGACCAGGTGGGTTGCTTGTCTCCGGCATAGGCCATGCCATAGAGGGAGGCTGCCAAGAAATACAGTAGCGGCAGCAGGACTGTCAGTGGTTGGGTGAGGTTCATGCGTCAGCCTGCTTGAGGCTTGCCTTGTTCACACCGTCCACCATAGCGTGGACTTCACCCGCAGCCTCAACCCCTGTGTTTAGGCGATCTTCCACCGAGACTCCCCCGGTCCAGGTTCCTGCCATGACCAGCTTGGGTAAGGCCCTCCGAACCGTGTCATGCAGCTTGGCGATGATCCTGTCGTGATTTACTCCGTAGCGAGGTATTACGCCTTTCCAGTGGTGGATCCGGGCTGTCTTGAGGCCTCCTGGCGAGTGCCCCAGGCCTCGCTTCAGGTCCTCCAACGTGAGTTCCACAGCTCCTTTGGTGTCCAGGCCCGTCAGGCTGTGGCTGTGATAAATTGCGCTGACAACAGCACCGCCAGCTGGTGCTCGACCGGCAAAGATGTTGGACGGGAAGAGAGCTCCCAGCAAGCGAGGCGCTGATTCCCTGGGCTCTGCTTTGGCGGGCACGAGGAATCCAAAGGCGGGGGGTAGGCTTGCTTGTGAGAGCCCCAGGTGTACTACGGAGATATTCGCTGTGGGCAAGTCGAGCAACGGTCGGACATCCGTGCGCTCGGGAGTGGTCATGGCCAGTAGACCGTGAGCATCCCTGGGGCCTGTAGCAAGCACAATTGTTTCGGTTCTGAAGGTAGCTCCATCTTCGACAGTTACCAGCCATCCCTTGGGACCCCGCTCGATTTCCGTGACGCACCGACCCAGTTGCATGTGTTTTCCAAGCCCCCTAGCTAGGGCCAAAGGCAACTCTCTCAGGCCGGTGGGAAAGGAAAGCAAACTGCCCTGGGGAAAGTTAGGCCCGGGCGGGAGCTCGATTGGTTGGCTCTTCGCGACCTTGCGAGCCCTGAGCATGGCGCGAACCAGGCCGCCTGCATCATTGGCCAGATTGAATACGCGCGGGAAGGCGCTGCGCGCTCCGAGCTCTGTCAGGTCTGCTGCATAGACTCCACGCACAAAGGCGCTACCCAAGACAGTGGCTGCCTCGCTACCCAGGCGGTCGATCAAGAACTCTTCAAGGGAAGGTTCCGTGTCAAGACGGCTGACCCTTGTCATAGGTCGTAGGGGTTCGGTCATCAGGTGTAGCTTTCCTTTCGTGGAAAGCAGTTTGGACCGCACAAAGCCCATAGGGCTGTTGGGTAGGGGATGGAGGTGTCCGTTGCGATAGACCAGCCGCAGTGATGCGGCTGAACTAGAGGGTATCAATCGATCAAGTAGACCCGTCTCTTGGGTCAGGCGGCGAAAGGTGGTTGCACTGGCAGGGATTGTGTTTGGTCCCTGTTCGAACAAGAAGTCTCCCTCCTGGTGTGTGCTCATGACGCCGCCTGGATTACGCGCGCTGTCGAGGCAGAGAACCTTGACCCCAGAGCGATGCAGGGTGTGGGCACAAGCCAGACCCGTGGCGCCTGCGCCAATTACAATTGCACCGTGGGTTTCTTGCATCGGCCTAGAGGGTCTTGCTGAAAGTCCCCTCTCCTGTCTTGCCCTGTCCCTGGCGTGTAGCAAAATAGCTGTCAAAATGAACAGCTACGTTGCGCATGAACATCTGGCCTATCGAAGTCAGCTCGATAGCATTGGTGTGCAGTCGCACCAGCCCGTCATCTTGCATGGGAACGAGGGCCTTGAGCTGCTCGGCAAAAAACTCGTCAAAGGCGATCTGGTGGCGAGTTTCAATGGCTTGCTTGTCCAGCCAGCCGTTGCACATCAAGCCCAGGATCACATCCCGGCGTAAACAATCTTCGGGACTCATCTTGTGTCCTCGAAGGGCCGCCAGTTCGCCTGCTTCAATGGCCTTGAGGTAATCGACTTCTGCATGGTGATTTTGTACAAAGCAGCCGTCCACTTCACTGATGGAGGAGACTCCAAAAGAGACCATTTCACCGCCTGTATGCGTGGTGTAACCCATGAAGTTGCGATGCAGCGTGCGGTTCTTGAGAGCCACTGCGAGTTCGTCATCGGGTAGGGCGAAGTGATCGAGCCCCAGGTACTCATACCCTGCGTCCTGGAAGGCTTTGACGGAATCCAGGAAGATCTCGATTTTCTCCTCACTGGAGGGCGCTGCGTCCATGTCCATCGCGGTTTGGTGCTTCTTCAACCAGGGGACATGAGCGTAGTGGAAGAGAGCCACGCGCTCAGGGCGGAGGGCCAGGGTTTCCTGGACCGTTTCAGCGAACAGACTGCGTGACTGGTGCGGCAGGCCATAGATCAAGTCCAGGTTGACCGATCTCATGCCAAGTTCGCGAGCGTCCTGCACCAGGCGGACAGTGATTTCCTTGGGCTGTATGCGCTTGGCTGCTTCCTGCACCTTGTGGTCGAAGTCTTGTACTCCCATGGAGATACGGTTGAAGCCTAACTCGGTCAGTACTTCAAGTTGTTCTCGGGTGGTGACTCGCGGGTCTACTTCAATCGCTAGCTCTGCATCCGGAGTCAAGGTGAAGATTCTGGTGAACATCCCGTGGACACGGCGGATCTGTTCGCAGGTCAGGTGTGTGGGTGTGCCGCCGCCCCAATGGTACTGATGTACGGGCCGTATGCCGATGCCAGTGGCACCCACGCGTTCGAACTCTGCTTCAAGTTGATCGAGGTAACGCTCCACGCGATCTTCTCGGCGGGTGATGACTACATTGCACCCGCAGTAAAGACACATCTCTGCGCAAAACGGAATGTGAATGTACACCGAAAGGGGATCGGTGTTTGCTGTCGCAGCGTTGGTCAGGTGCTGGGCGTAGTCGGCAGGATCAAAGGAGTCCGCTATCCAGTCAATGGCAGTGGGATAGCTGGTGTAGCGTGGGGCACTCGTGGTGTAGCGCTCAAGCAACTCCTTGTTGACCGAGAATTGCATAGTCAGCTCTTGACGCTTGTTGGATTCAAGACGGTCTCCCAGAGGGCGGTAGTGGATTCTAGAGGCGTGTTGGGCAGGATGCCGCTGCCCAGATTGAAGATGTAGCCGGGAGCTTTGCGGAAGGACTGAATTGTTCGTTGCGCTTCCCGCTGTACAACTTCGGGGGGTGCAAAGAGGGTGGTCGGGTCCAGGTTGCCCTGCAAGGCAACTTGGCCTTTGGTGCGCCGAATCGCATCCGCAGGATCCACCCGCCAATCGATCGAGAGTACGTCTGCGCCGGTTTCGACAAGGGCTTCCAACAGATGCGAGCAGCCGTTCACATACAGGATCACCGGCACGCCCAAGTCTTGGGTGTTCTTGATCAGGCGGGTGACTGGTTTGAGCATGCGCTCGCGCCAGGTGTGGGCGTCCAGGCTACCTCCCCAGGAGTCAAAGATCTGTACCGCGTCTACGCCAGCTTCCACCTGCATGGCAAGGTAGGGTAGGGAGTTGTCCACGATGCGATCTACCAATCGGTCAAAGGCTGCTGGTTGTCCCAGCATGAAGGCCTTGGTGTTTTCATAGTTGCGCGAGCTGCGACCCTCGATCATGTAACTGGCAAGGGTGAAGGGTGCGCCGCAGAATCCGAGCATGGCACGCTCTTCTCCCAGTTCGGCGCGCACACGGTGCAGGGTCTTGCTCAGGAATGCGGTTTCGGAATTTGCATCGAAGTCACGCAGTCGCTCCACATCTTCTGCGTTGCGTACACAGGGCTGGAGAACTGGACCGGTGCCCTCCTCGATGGAGACCGAGATTCCCATTGCTTCGGCGGGCACCAAGATGTCGCAGAAGACCACCGCGGCGTCCATGCCGAATCGGCGGATCGGTTGCAGGGTAGCCTCGGCTGCTAGCTCGGGTTGGTGGCACATCTGCATGAAGGTGTGCCCCTCGCGTAGCTGACGGTACTCTGGCAGGGAGCGGCCCGCTTGGCGCATCATCCAGGCGGGTGGGCGATCCGTGGGCTGACATCGGCAGGCGGCCAGCAGGCGCTCGCGCGGGTTCATGGCAAGGTCCTGGTGAGTCGTTGGTCTAGGGACTGGAGAGAGTCGCGCATGGATTCAGGAGGATACTCGACCCGCCCGTCCTTCGGGGGGATGCTGGGGTCGAGGGGATTGGTAGTCTATCGGTGTTCACGGAACCCTTCCACAAGTCTCCGCACGAGCGATCCCCTTGGCCGATACTCAGTCCACAGATTCCGAGCCGTCCACTACAGCTGAAGCTCCTGGCCCCGCTCGGGCTGCTCGATTGCGGCTGCGTGGACGTGGCCTAATAGGGGCCTCGGTCATTCTGGTGATTGCTTTTGTCTTGACGGTTGCGGACGCGGGCTATGGACATGATCCCCATCGTGAATTTGGGCAACGTCGTTCCTACAACATGGTCAAGGAGGGGGTTCACGGGGCCCTCCCAGGAGCCTTGCCCTATCTGCTCGGGGCGAGCGTGCTGTTTGCCCTCGGGTACTGGACGCTTCGCAGAGCGAACCGCTAGCAAATCAAGCTTTTGAGTTCGATCATCAAGGCATCGATCACCTTGTCGTAGGTGTAAGTTCCCACGGTCTCCTTCCCACGCTTGAGATTCACGCTCTTGGGTCCGCACCACAGGCCTAGGTCGGCATCATCGGTTTCCCCGGGCCCGTTCACTCGGCAACCCATTATTGCGATAGTCAGGTCATGTTCGGCCGCGATCTTGGTGGCCTCTTTGACTTCCTGGGCCAGGTCGATGAAGCGTTCGTTTTCCACCCGCGAACAGGAGGGGCAGGCGATGATGTTCAAGCCCTCAAAGAAGCCCTTGGGCACAGACCGGAATCGGCCGGCCTCAATATCCGCCAGAATCTGGCGTCCCACGACGATTTCCTGGCCTTTGTCATCGAACGGTACGGTCAGAGAAACCCGCAAGGTGTCGCCGATCCCATGGGGAATCAGTTGTTCGAAGGCGATTCTCGTCTTTATGACGCCATCGGGGGGCATGCCTGCTTCGGTAACGCCCAAGTGGATGGGAACTTCGGGGCGCTCAGCAGCAAAGCGTTGGTTGGCTTCAACTACCAGATGGGGATCGGAATCCTTTATTGAAACGCAGTAGTTCGTAAAGTCGATCTTGTCGAGAATCGCACAATGATCTGTGGCCTGGGCCACGAGGGCCGTTGCGCGGTCATTTGGAAAGCGTTGTTTGTAATCCGGAGCCAGCGAGCCAGCATTGCAGCCTATGCGCAAAGCGCAATCTTGTTCCTGGGCGATTTCGGCGATCCATCGGACTTTGTCCTCGATAGTCTTGTTGCGCTCATGGTGGTGCAGGTGTCCGGGGTTGTAGCGCAATTTTTGGACGAATGGCGCGACCTTCTCAGCGAGTCGGTAGTTCTCCTGCAGGTCGACAGAAAGGGGGACGGTAAAGCCCTCGACAACCTTCGCCAGGGCCTTCACATCATCCACGCTGTCCACTGCGATTCGAACGAGATCAGCTCCCGCTGCGGTCAGGATCTCCAATTGGCGCCGGGTTGCTGCAATATCTTGGGTTCGGGTGGCCGCCATGGACTGCACCATCATCGGGGCGTCTCCGCCGATAGTTAGAGACCCAATACGGATCTGATTGGTCTGGCGGGGGCTGTCCATGGCTGTAGATTTTCCACTCTTGGGTGGGTTTTGGTGCCCAGATTCTTCATTCCATTGCCCCAGAGCGGGGAACCAGCACAATTCGTCAGAAAAGCCGCCCCTTTTCCCGGTGTTCTGCGGACGAGGAGCGGAGACCGCCATAACGAGAAGGCGGTCGGCAGGAGATTCAACTGTCCAATTGGGCAGTTCCCAACCGGGCCCTCGGGGTCCATCGATTGTGAGCGCGGAAAACCCCTCTTCTGCGCACCGCCGATGGGCTCCGGGAGCCTCTTTTATAGTGCCTGTGCCTGTGTTGGCTCGCGCTACAATCTCCTCTCCAAGGAGGAGACCACTTGAAGGCCAAGATTCTGATTGTCGGTGGAGGCGGTATGGGCGTTTCAGTCGCGTTGCATGCGGCCGCACGCTGTGATCCCCTCAATGAGCCAGTAGTCCTGGTTGAGAGATCTCACATGGGAGCGGGATCTTCGGGGCGTTCGGGTGCCATCGTGCACGCGGCCTACTCTGATCGAGTGCTTGCGGGAATGGCACGCGATTCTCTCAAGCAGTACACGCACATCACCACACATACCGGGCGGTCAGTGGGTTACCGCCGGACAGGCGTACTCTTCCTTCCGGGGCCGGGTGAGGAAGAGCAAGCAGGCTATCAGGCGGATCTCGAGATGCAGAGCGCCTTAGGGATCGATGCTGATGAAGTAGGGGCTGAAGAAATCCGTGGACTGGTTTCCGGTATCGAGGTAGCTGATGATGCGGTTGGGATTTGGCAGCCCGATGGGGGTTTTCTGGATCCTGGGCGCACGATTGAGACCTTTGCCAAACTGGCCAGGGCGCGTGGGGCGACCACTCGGGCGGGCGTGACCGAGCCCCATGTGATCGTCAAGGATTCTCGGGTGACGGGTGTCGAGACATCGCAGGGCTACATCGAAGCAGAGCACGTTGTCCTGGCTACAGGAGCTTGGACCCGTGTCTTGGTGGGGGAACTCGGCGTTGAATGGCCATTACGCGTGCTGCGCACAGAGGAGCACTTCTTGGAGATGCCCCCTATTGAGCCCATCGATGACGAGGATATGGATCTGGGCGGTGGGCATGAGACCCGCTTTCTTCCCGACCCCTTGGAGAGTCTGCCTGTGGCGCACCCAGTCCTGATTGATCGTGGTAACTGTTTCTATCTGCGCTGCGATCCCCTGAGAGGACGTAGTCGAGTGGGCCGTCTAGGCTTTGCCAATCTTCCCGAATTGGATGGTCCACTTGGGCCAGCGGAGACCGCGACTGAGGAGTTCTCCAGTTGGGCGCGCGGGGCTGTGGTCACGCGCATGCCAGTTTATGGAGATCTGGAAGACTTGGGTTCGAATGCTTCTCACATCAGTGTGACGCCAGACGGGCGCGGCATCGTTGGGCAAGTGCCCTCGATCAAAGGGCTTTGGGTGGTGACCGGTTTCTCAGGCCTTGATTACACCCTGGCGCCTAGTATTGGGGAAGGGCTAGTGCAAATGATCGAAGGCCGCCCGGTGGCCGCGTTTGATCCAGAGTTTTTCTCGCCCAAACGTTTCGACTAGCCCTGTTCCAATGAGGTGCTACCAAGGGGCGGCAAGTTGATTACTTGGCGCTTGTAGATCGGCTCAAATTGATCAGGCTACAAGGCCAGAAGCTCTCCAAAGCCTCATCTTGTTGGAGAGAGTACGCGCGGTCAGGCCGAGGCGCCGCGCTGCTTCCGTCTTGTTACCGCCGGATGAGTGAATTGTGGCCAGGATGGCAATTCGTTCAATGACAGACATTTCATTGTCCGCCATGGCACAGGCCACAGCGGGATCGTGGAGTTCGAGCGTTCCTGGAGCAGAAGAGCGAGAACTACTGGAGCTAGGCGGGCCAAGTACAAGGTCATCAGCGCAGATGTGACCCTCTTGGCAGAGAATCACCGCTTGGTGGATGACATTCTCCAATTCGCGCACGTTGCCTGGCCAGTTCCAGGCTTGCAAGAGCTGTGCACACTCTGGCTTGAAGACAGGAAGGGGCATTCCATATTTGCGTGCGTTAACTTCTGCGAAGTTCTTGGCCAGGGGCATCAAGTCTTCCGGGCGCTCGCGCAGAGGGGCCAGGTTGATCGGCAATACATGCAGGCGATAGTAAAGATCCTCACGGAAGCGCCCCTGGGCAACTTCAGCAGCCAGATCTCGGTTGGTGGATGTGATCACACGCACATCCGCCTTGAGGGTGGTTTGCCCTCCTACGCGTTCGAATTCACCTTCTTGTAAGACGCGTAAGAGTCTGGCCTGGACGGGCATTGACATGTCGCCGATTTCGTCCAGCAGCAGGGTGCCGCCAGCGGCAAGCTCGAAGCGGCCCATGCGCTGGTGGTGAGCGCCGGTGAAGGCACCGCGCTCGTAGCCGAAGAGTTCCGACTCGAGCATTGTCTTCGAAATGGCAGCGCAGTTGACCCGTACAAAGGGCTCTTCTGCGCGTGGGCTGCACCTGTGAATGTACTGCGCAACGCGCTTCTTTCCAGTGCCGTTTTCACCAGTGATCAGGATGACTCCTCTGGACTGGGAGAGGCGGGCCGCCGACCGCATGGTTGCCAGCATGAGCGGGCTTTCGGCAATGGCATCGGGCTTCTCGGCGCCGCTTGCCTGTTGGCGCAGCAGGGCGTTCTCGCGTTCGAGGCGTACTTGGCGCAACACCTTGGAGAGGGTGACTTCCAAGGCTTCGCGGGAGCAGGGTTTCATCAAGAAGTCTCGGGCACCTACGCTCATGGCTTCGACAGCGGTTTCAATGGAGCAGGAGTTGGTGATGACCATCATTGGCAGACCCGGGCACCTTTCTTGTATCGCCTTCAAGAGTTGCAGTCCGTTCAAGCCAGGCAATTCAAAGTCCACCAGCACCATGTCTGGAAGCTCGCGATCCATGCGGCCTAGAGCTTGCTCAGCAGAGCAGACGCCTTCGGCATGATATCCGAGGGAGCGTGCAACTCCGGTAAGAGACTCTTGAGGCAGATCGTCGTCTTCGATAACAAGGATTCGTTCTTTGTTCATGGTTTTGGACAGCATTGGGGACTGTGAAGTGAAAATGTGCACCGTTGGGGTTCGGTTGTCGTGATCTAGCTCTTTATTGGAGTACGTAGAATGGCCTTGGGGTCGGGGCCGCTTAGAAGGCGTCCCACGCAGATTGCGAGGTGTGCCGGAAGTTGACTTGCCTCGATGCCTTGTGGTTCACCTAGTTGGCGCAGCATGCGGCAGGCATCGCCTGGTAGCAGAAAGTCAACATCTGATAGATCCGCGTCGTCATTGTCGAAGCGAGTGCTCACAGCGTGCACTCGAAGGGTGACTTGGGTCCCCAGGCCTGGGGAGGATTGAACTTCCAGGCCTTCGATAAGTGCGGACACTCTGGCCAGTCCGCCGTCAAGGGTGCTCTTGGATTCGATCAGGCCCCCACTGAGCACATCAAAGCCGACGCCCTTGTCGGTTATTTTTACCAGCATGGTCGAGTCTTCGAACCAGGCTTGGGTCATGAATGAGCCCTCGGTCTTGCCGTAGGCATGTTGTAGTACGTTGTCGGCGATTTCGACGCAGGCACTGGAGATGCGTGCCCGAGTCGCGAGGGCCACACCACATTCAAGAGCAAAGGCTGCGATCTTTCGCCCAATTACCTGGGGGGCGTTTTCGTGAGCAACAGTGTGGAAAGGGGCCAGGGTCGGCTGGTGCAAGCTCGGAAGTTCCTTGCCTTCCACGGCGCTGATGAGTTCCTCAATGCGGAAGGGCTTCGCAAGCACTTCAGAAGCTCCTAGGCGCAGGGCCTGTTGGCAGATCTCGAAAGTGGGCAAGTCCGTGATCGCCACTGTGCGTGTCTTGCTTCCTCGACTACGCAGGCTGGACAACAGGTCGAGTCCCGAATTCTCTCCAAGATGGATGTTGGTTACCAGTACGTCCGGGTCCGGCTGCATTGCAGCTTCTTCAGGGCTGCGGCAGACCATCACCTTATGGCTCCGTGACTCCAGGGCCTGGCGCACGGAGTTTGCGGTGAACTCTTCGGGTTCCACCAACAGGACTTCAAGGCTCTGGCTCATGCAGACGCCTTCATCAGAGGAAGGTTGATTGTGATGGATCGTTTCAAGGCCTGGACCTTGTTGACCTCAGCTCCGAGGCGTGTCAGCTCGTGCAGGGTGACGGCCTCTTCGAAGCTCTCACTTTCGGTGTTCCCGCCGACAATGGTGATCTCCAGTTGGAGCCCGTTGATGTGGCTATGCAGCAGTACCGGTTCGTTGGTGCGGCCGGTTGCATCAAAGAGTAGCGAACTCAGACAGCGTTCAAATTCGATAGCATCCACCATCAGGCGTTCGTGCGAACCCTCGATGGCCACCAACACTTGGTTTCGTCGTTTGACGGGTAGGGCTCCTTGGGCTTCACGGATGATCTCACCCACCGTGCACATCGTTGGTCGCAGTTCGTGTGGTGCACTCAACTCGACCAACCCGGCGATGCCGTGGTCCAGATGATCGAGCTCATTCAAGAGGCCCTCCACAAGCACGGACACGAGCTTGGGTGAGGCCCCTGGCAGACCCTTGATCGCAGCACGCATTGCGGCCAGAGGGAGCTCGAGGTCCCGTGCAATGGCCCGTGCAAGTTTGGCATCTTGAGGGCCGCTGGTTGTCTTGGAGGAGGGGGTCATGGTTGAAAGTCCTTTCAGTGGCGGCGAAGACGAAATGCCAATGCCAATGACAGGAATCGACTGTCTTGCTCTGTTTGGTTGAGCCCTCAGCGGCGCAAAGTGGAATTTTTTTCGTCACCGGGGCTGGAATGCGGGGTGCACCTCCCTGACGCCCCTCAGAGGCCACGACACCCGGGGAGAAGGGTCGTAGAGGCTAGGGCCGTGCTCTGATTGCCTAAATGGGGAACTCCTTACCAGGCCCGTCCTGCCAGCCTTCCATGGGTTTGTGCGGGGGCGGGTTTTCGGGGCACCGGGAGCTGGGATGCGTTCTCTTCATCTAATCGAAGGCAGGGACTGCGCTGATCTTGGGCGTGGTGGTTTCAGTCCCTGTACCTGATCATCAACTTCGCCCAGGCGGGAAGCGGCTGGAGATTCGGTGTAGGTCCGGTTTGCAATTGCGTAGAGGTCCAAAGGTAAGCAAGTGCATAGTCGGGCGACAGAGAAGGCGTCCACGGAAGGGCCCTTGGGAGACCCTGCCCGTGCCGGTTGGGCGCCTTGCCGGGCACATGACACATGTTCTGTTCCTGTAGGTGCCTCTTGGGCCTCCGGCTCGTAGTCTGGTTGAGGGCCCCCATTTCAAGGCCAAGAAACTCTCCATGTGGTAGGATGCAGATGGCATTCCATCCTGGAGGGTCTCCCATGTCCAAATTGCTATCCGTTGTCTTCGGTTCGTTTCTTCTCGCTCCCGCTAATGCCGATCTCAATGAATGGTTGACCCTTGTGGGTCAGGGAACTCCGAGTGCATTTGTGAGCCATGCGGTGGTTGTGCCCAGTGTGGTCAACCTGGGTGCGATCAACTCCAGTACTGCCGCGACCTACGAGTTCATTGTGAACAGTACCCTTGATGGGCCGTCCAGCGCCCTGATGGGGACGCGCAACAACGGTGTTTCGGTGGATTGTGCGCTGAAGTTTGAGCAGTTCAGCAACACTGGAATGTATGGCGTCACTCAGGCGGGGGTTGCTGATTGGAGCGTTGCCTCCAGTTCAGCAAACACGGATGTTCACCTTTGTTTCGTGGTGGACTTTGTGGCCAACACAACCACCCTCTACGAGGACGGATTCTTGGCAGGTAGCGCCCCCTGGGCGGCTCATCTGGCTGGGGATGTGGGGTTGGGTCATTGGTACAACGCCACGGGAAGTTCGGTGGATCCGCTTGTTGGGACGATCTATGGGGTCGCGGTCTACGATCAGGCCTTGCCTGGCACAGAGATCCTCGATCACGCCATTGCCTTTCAGTCAAACACAGGATTCCACAGGGGTTGCGGGGGTTCTCGACGTCGTGGGCAGCGCAAATGCGGCTGACAATCTGCTGACCTTGGAGGTCACCAACCTTCCAATAAATGAGTTCGGGATCTGTATCGTTGCCGAGGGTCAGGTCTTCATTCCAAATTATGGTGGATCGCAGGGTCACCTGTGCGTTTCTCCGAACTTCGGGATTTTCTCCACCCATGTGCGAAACACTGGGGCGAGCGGAGCCTTTTCGGTTCCCGTGGATCTGACCGCTCTACCACTTGCGTCGCCAGTCAGTGTGGCTCCTGGGGAGACCTGGTATTTTCAGGCCTGGCATCGGGACAGCGTTCCTGTTGCTGCGTCGAATCTGACTCAGGGCTATTACGTGGTATTTCAGTGAGTCTGCGGCTTACTCATTCAACTGAGGAGCAGTAGAAGAGATCTGGAGCTGAGCGGAACCACTCCCGGTGGCTTCAGGGCAGGCCGTCGTGTTGGGCTGTATGCAGGTCAACTTGTTCTGCCGCACCTGGGGTTCCGGCCTTGTCCCGGGCGAGGCTGTCGGCGTTGTGGTATGAATTCAGGCGGATGTCCATGCTGGTCTTCGGGGCAGAGTTGCAGTTCGTTCGGAGTTATTGTGAGTTGACGGGTCCGTCAGGGGGCTCGACTGGGTTCGGGTAGTCTTTCCCGACTTCGCCTTGTCCCAGGCCAAGGACCCCATCGCAGGGCTCTCCAAGGGGGGTTGCCAGCGGTCCTTGGCTTTCTTTGACTCACGCCCTCCATTTTTTTCTGGTCTCTATCATTCCCGAACCGGGGCCAGGGTTGCGGCTGGCACCGATGCCTCGCACGATGGCCCCATGCGCTTCATGTTCTTCCTTTCCTGCGGCCTCTTGATGGGGGTTCTAGGCAGCGGGACCGCCCAGGCCTCCTCTTGCTTGGAGCCCCAGGAGGCCATCCGACCCGTACCGGACAACCGCTCTTCAGAGAGCCATTATGTGATCCATGCCAAGCTGCTTGAAGCTCAACCGGGTGATGTGCTTGCGAAGGATGGGGACCATGGAGTACGCCGCCGACTTGAGGGGCGTTTGACTTTGAGTTGGACGAATCGCAGCGCGGACACGGTCAGCGATCTTTGGTTTCACTTGCACCACAATGCCTTTTCGAATAATCGTTCCGTGCATCTGACCGAGGCCAATGGAATGGTGAAAGGTTCGAACATGGAGCGGGATTGGGGTTGGCAGCAGGTCAATTCGATCAGCGTGTCAGGACGGGAGCTGCTTTCGAGCATGACCTTTGAGCATCCTGATGGACCCGAGAGCGAGGATCGTACGGTCTTTAGCGTTGACCTTCCTGCCCCTGTAGAGCCAGGTGAGACAGTGAGGGTGGATCTTGAATGGACTTCTTTGATCCCTCGCGTACGACGACGCAGTGGAACCCATGACGACTTCATCATGATGTCCCATTGGTTTCCGAAGCTGGGCGTCTATGAAGGTGGGCGCGGCTGGAACTGTCATCAGTTTCACATGAACACTGAGTTCTACGCGGACTTTGGCACCTATGACGTGACTTTGGATTTGCCATCCAGGTACAAGTCATCAGAGGGTGAGGTCAAGGTCGGGGCCAGTGGTGTTGCTGTTGGTGGGACAAGGGAAGAGGGTGGGCGCTTGGAGCTGCACTACCTCGCCCCCTCCAAGGAAGATCGGCAACGCACTGATGCCTATGCCACTTTGGCGATGGCGCCTACTCCTCGTGTACACGGCTTTGCCTGGGTGGCTGACCCTGATTTTGTCGTACATACCGAAACCTTTCGTTTTGAAGATTGGAGCAAAGAGTATTCCGAGGAAGTTAAACAGGCGGTCATCGCCAATCCGAACTGGGACGCAGAAGAAGATGTAACACTGCGAGATGTAGTAATCCGGGTCCTCTTGCAGCCCGAGCACGCTGATCAGGGGGCCCGGCATGCACGTGCCACCGCTGCGGCACTCTTCTTCTATGGCCTTTGGTGGGGTGAGTATCCCTACAGTCAGATCACTGTCGTGGACCCGGCCCATGGGGCATCCGCTGTAGGTGGTATGGAGTACCCGACTCTCTTTACCTGCGGGACGAGCATGTTCACTGACGAGCAGATGTATCGTCCCGAGAGCGTCACGGTGCACGAGGCTGGCCATCAGTTTTGGTACGGCCTGGTGGGCAACAACGAATACGAAGCGGCTTGGCTTGACGAAGGCTTCAACAGCTACACCGATTCGGAGGTCTTGAGTCTTGTCTATGGGGACCAAAGGGCCTCGAGTCGCTACTCGTCGCTTCCAGTGTGGGGAACGCGCCCGGGCAGATTGCCCGCTGGCGGACACTTTGGCGACATCGTGCTTGGGCGGCATTGGAAACTGCCGGGCAAGTTGCCGGGATTGAAGCCGCTTGGGTCATCTGCATTTGTTGATTGGTGGCGTGATCAGCCAGATCTGACTTTCATTGAGCAGTATTCCAATCCTATGGAGGGTGATCGACAGGGCTATCTTCGGGACCCTGCAACAGATCCGATTGAGACGGTGGCTTTCCGTTACTGTAATCGTGGGAGCTATCGAGCAAACAGTTATCCGCGAACTGCTGTGGCCTTGCGTACCCTGCGTGGGTTGGTGGGCAGGACCATGTTCCTGCGCGGTATGCGCCACTTTTCTCAGGATTGGCGCTATCGGCACCCGTATCCAAATGACTTCTACGAATCTTTCATGGAGGGCAGTGGAACGGATGTGGGTTGGTTCTTTGAAGAAGTCTTCCAAGGAACCGGCACTGTGGACTGGGCCGTGACAGTTGCACAACACGAGACCGGGTCGCCCGACGGATTCTTTATGCAGGCAGACGGCAGCTTCAAGGCGGCTGCAAAAGAAATCAAGACTCCCCAAGACGCAAAGGCGGGTGGAGAGGGTCAGGAAGGGGGCACAGCCGAGTCACAGGCTCCCAAGTCCCCGGGGTATGTTCCGACTCCAGGTGGGCAGCTGCATTACGATGTCGTTGTCCGGCGCAAGGGCAGCGTGCGCTTGCCTTTGCAGATCCAGGTGGCTCTTGATTCTCCATCAAAGGATGTGGACCGGACCATTCTCAAGTTTGAGTGGACTCGCGAAATGCAGGCTGAATCCGCTTGGTGGCGTTTGCCACTTGAGCCAGGTGAGAGAACTATTCATTCGGTCATTATTGACCCTGAGCGCAAGTATCACATTGACATGGACCTTTCCAACAATCGTTGGTATGCCAAGAAAGACCGGCTCGCGCCCTGGCGCTGGACCGAACGATCGATCACCTGGCACTCTCGAATCCTCCAGTGGCTTTCACGCATCGCGGGTTGATCATGAACGATACTCCCAAGAAAGAAGGAACTCTAAAAGGTCTGCGTGGAGGGTGGTTGTACATGCGATCCATCCAACATGTGATCAAGATGCCCGTTGCCTGGTTGCCGCCGACCCTGATCATGTTTCTCTTGGCCGCTCCTCTGGGCGCGCCACGCTACTCTTGGTTCCGGAATGTTCTTGGTAACCGCTATGCACCCGGTGAGCAGATTCACTATTTGACCCAGGACTTCCGTACCGACCATGGAGCGGCCCTGAGTCAGTTGGATGCATGGGCTGCCGATGCGGCGGCGTACTTGGGACTCAGCGCAATCTTGTTGGGCTTGTTGTTTGCCGGTGGTTGGCTGCAGCTTCTGACCGGCACCGGCGAAGGTAGTGTGCTGCGCCGTTTTGCTTTCGGGGGCGCTCGCTTTTTCTGGCGCTTTGGGCGGCTGCTGGTGTTGGTGTTGTTGATTCTTGGGGGACTGCGGTTGGTGCTCTATGGAGACCTGTGGAACGAGTGGGTGCTGAGCCGTTTGTTTGATGTACCCGACTACGATTTCGGATCCCTGGAGACCCTTGACTCCGAGGCAATCAAGGTACGTCTTGGCTGGGCGCAGGATGGGGTTTTTGCACTGCTCTTTGCCCTGGTCTTGTCTTGGGCAACCTATACTCGGGCTCGCATTGCCCTGCACGATTCAATTTCCGTGCTATGGGCCGGAGCGGGAGCTGCTTGGACCATGTTGCGACATCCCCTCCTTAGCTTGCGACCCTTGCTGGGTTTGTTGATAGTGGAGGGCCTGATGGTGACGGTTGTCTTAGGGCAAACCGCTCGCTTCCTCGACCGTCGCCTAATGGATGGGGCCGGTATTCTGGAAGTCAGCGGGCTTTTTGCCCTAGGGCTTGTCGCTCTCCTTGTGGGTGAAGTCATGCGTGGGGCCAAGTATGTGACCGCCGTGGAAATTACGCGTACCTTGGTGCGGCCCGTGACTCCTCCCGATCCATGGCACACCATTGGTGGTCCGGGCGGCCCCCAGTATCCGGTGGATTCTGATGATGGTGAGCGCTACGGCGTGTCCATCTAGGGGCTTCTAGCTGGGTAAGTGGATGCGTAGGCGTTTGCCCAACTCGAAGCTCTTGGGTTGCACCAATGTCGACCAGGCCTGGAGTTCAACTCCCGCCTTCACAGCTTCAAGCAGAGTCTCGCAATAGGCGGGATCCACTTCAGTGGCTGGACCGAAAGATGTCGCATCTGCGCGGGAGATACAATAGAACATCATCGCGCGATGACCTTCGTGCACCATATCGATCAATTCAAACAGATGCTTGCGTCCGCGGCTGGTGATTGCATCGGGAAAGAGCGCTCGCTTGCCGCGCATGAGTGTCGTATTCTTGACTTCCACATAGCACTTCGAGCCATCGTCTTTCTCCAGTAGTACATCGATGCGGCTCGAGGTTCCGTACTTGACTTCAGTGCTTACAGTGGGATACCCGCGCAGAGCGGGGATCAAGCCGGCGCGAATCGCCTCGGGTACGAGCTTGTTGGGCAGACCGGTGTCTACGTTGACCCAAGTCCCGTCCACTTGAATCGTCTGCAGGGTGTAGCGTAATTTGCGCTTGGGGTCTTGACTGTCCCTTAGGATGCAGGGCGCATTTTCGGGCAAGCAGCCAGTCAGTGATCCGGTGTTGGGGCAGTGGGCGGTAACAACCTCGCCTGGAGCGACCTCCACATCCGCCAGGAATCGCTTGTAACGCTTTTGCAGGCGGCCTTTGATAGTTGGCTGTTGGATTCTCACCGTCTGGTTGTACCCGGCTGCCCCAAGGCTGAAAAGGCATCACTCGGGGGATCTGGGCTTGCCTGGGCGGATTGAATCGTTATCCTGCTCGCCAGATGAAGCACTTTAACGATGTCCTTGAAGCAGTGCAGGAGCTCCGCGACCGGCTTGGCCAGTTGTCGGAGCGTCTTTGACTACGCCAGCAAGAACGCCCGTCTGAGTGAGATCGAGGAGCTTCAGAGCGCTCCCGATTTCTGGGATGATCCCGAAAAGGGTCGTGCCATCATTGCCGAAATGAAGGTCGCGCGTACCATTGTCGACCCTGTAAATCAGCTGAACAGCGCCTTCGAGGACATCGATGTGTTGCAGGAAATGGCAACGGAATCCGATGATGAGGATGTGCTTCCAGAGGCCATCGAGACGTTTGGCAAAGCCCAGACCATCCTGGAAGACTTGGAATTCCGTCTGATGTTGGGCGGTCAGAACGATCCGGCAAACGCCTTTGTGCAGGTCAGTTCCGGCGCTGGTGGAATCGATGCCTGCGACTGGGCCCTGATGCTGTTGCGCATGTACACACGTTGGGCTGAACAACGTGGCTACAAGGTTGAACAGGTTGAGTATCAAGAGGAGCCCGAGGGCGGAATCCGCACCGCGACTATTGCTATTCGCGGGGAGTACGCCTTTGGCTACATGAAAGCAGAGTCGGGTGTGCATCGGCTGGTGCGCATCAGTCCTTTTGATGCGCAGGCTCGCAGGCAAACAGCTTTTTCATCCGTTGATGTCAGTCCCGAAATCGATGACAGTATCCAGATTGATCTGGACGAGTCTGACATCAAAGTCGAAACCATGCGCGCTGGCGGCGCTGGTGGTCAGCATGTGAACAAGACCGAGTCTGCGGTACGTATGACACACATTCCATCTGGGGTTGTTGTGCGCTGCCAGAATGAGCGCAGCCAGCACAAGAACCGAGCCACGGCCCTCAAGTTGCTGAAAGCCAAGCTTCTGGCGGTTGAGGAGGCCAAGCGTGACTCAGAAATGGCCGCGATCTATGGCGAAAAGGGCGAAATTGCCTGGGGCAATCAGATCCGCTCCTATGTGCTCAATCCCTATCAGATGGTCAAGGATCACCGGACAAGCCACGAAGATGGCAATGTGATGGGGGTTCTGGACGGGAATGTCCATCCTTTCATCGAGAGCTATTTGCGCCAGCGCAACAAGTAGGGGCCTGTTCTGGGATGAGGGCAGCAATTGTTGGGGTAGGGTTGCGCCCTGCGGGCCCTTCGAGGCCACAATGGACGCATGCCTGACCTTCATGCGCACCCTCACTTTGACGACCAGGGCACGCTGGACTGGACTACAGATTTTGATCAGGCCCTGGCCCGGGCGAGCGCCGCGGGTAAGGGGGTCCTGATCGAGTTCGGTCGAGCCATGTGAAGTCAATGCCGCACCTTCGTGCAAGGTGCCATTCCCCATCCCAAGGTTGCCTCCCGGCTTGCGGATCAGTTCGTCGGCCTGGCTGCTGATGCGGACGCTGATGACTCGCGTGTGCTGGCGTTGGCCATGCAGATCGAAGATGCCGCCATGTTGCCTTTTGTGATTTTCACCGATGACCAAGGTAATTTCCGTACTGGTTACGCTGGAAGTGGAACTGTGCCGCGTATGTTACGCGCGTTGGATGACCTAGAGGTTCCAGTTGATTGATGATGTTGTTTTCAATATTGATGCTGTCCATGCCCTTGTCTCAAGATTCACACACGGTTCGGCAACCTCTTCCCAGCGCTGAGGTCATCGCCAAGCTGCCTCTGGATGGAGGTGAAGAGTTCAACCGTTTGGTGTTCGAGCAGAGTCCCTACCTACGCCAGCATGCCCGTAATGCTGTGGACTGGTACGCCTGGGGCTCCGAAGCCTTTGAGCGTGCCAAGAAGGAGAACAAGCCTGTCTTTCTTTCCGTTGGCTACTCTACCTGCCACTGGTGTCATGTGATGGAGCACGAGTCCTTTGAGGATGCTCAGGTGGCGGCTCTGATGAATGAGCACTTTGTGTGCGTCAAGGTCGACCGCGAGGAGCGTCCCGACATCGATCAGGCTTATATGGCCGTGACCCAGGCCATGACCGGGAGCGGCGGCTGGCCCATGACTGTGGTCATGACTCCCGAGAAGAAACCGTTCTTTGCGGGCACCTATTTCCCCAAGCACGGCCGTGGTGGTCGCGCGGGGATGATGCAATTAGTGCCTCAACTCTCTCAGGCTTGGAAGACCCGGGGTACGGATGTGGAGAATACCGCCGATCGCATCATTGAGCACATCCGAAAGCTGAACGCTGGGGGCAAAGGCGCAGCGCCGGATGCGGCCCTGCTCGACAAAGCTCGTCAAGGCCTGGGAGGGAACTATGACCCCGAATTCGGCGGTTTTGGCATGCAGCCAAAGTTCCCCACACCTCACAACCTGCGCATGCTGCTACGCCATCATGATCGCACCGGGGACGTTGAGTCCCTGAGCATGGCAGTCAAGACATTGCGTGCCATGCACGAGGGAGGAATCTGGGATCACATCGGACTGGGGCTGCATCGCTACTCCACTGATCGCGAGTGGTTGGTGCCGCACTTTGAGAAGATGCTCTATGACCAGGCCCTCTACTCCATGGCCTGTGTCGAGGCCTGGCAGATTACGGGGGATTCCGACTTGCGTGCTGCGGCGGAAGAGACCTTTGAATATGTCTTGCGAGATCTGCGCGATCCGGGTGGAGCCTTCCGCAGCGCAGAGGACGCAGATTCAGAAGGTGAAGAGGGGCTGTTCTATGTTTGGACCATGGATGAACTGCGCGAAGTCCTGGGCGATCAAGATGCCTTTGTGCTGGCCACGGTCTACGGAGCTGAGGAAGACGGCAATTTCAAAGACGAGGCAACTCACGCTGATACCGGGCGCAACATCCTGAATCTCAGTGGCAAGGTCAAGGAACGGCTGGCAGCGGCGGGGCTGCAGGGAGAAGACCTGGACAGCCGTCTCGCCGAAATGCGCCGAAAACTGTTCCATGTGCGCGCTACCAGGATCCGACCCTTCCTTGATGACAAGGTCCTTACCGATTGGAATGGCTTGATGATTGCGGCCCTTGCATGTGGTGCCAAGGCCTTTGACAAGCCTGGCTACGCCGAGGTTGCCAGCGAAGCTGCTGATTTCGTGCTAGCTGAGTTGCTGACCAAGGAAGGGCGTCTCTTGAAGCGTTCGCGTGCAGGCGAAGCAGGCCTCGATGCGATGTTGGAGGACTACGCATTCATGATCTGGGGTTTGGTGGAACTCTACGAGGCTACCGGTAAGACTCGCTGGCTCCAGGCGAGTCTGGCTCTGACCGATCAGGCTCTGGCCCACTTTTGGGACAAAGATGAGGGCGGGTTCTATCTTGCACCGGACGATGGCGAAGCGCTTTTTGTGCGTGCCAAGGAGATCTATGACGGGGCAATTCCCTCCGGTAACTCGGTCATGGCCCTGGTGTTGGCCCGACAGGCCCGCATGACCGGCAAAGTGGAACTCGAAGCCTATGCCTGGAAGGTTCTGCAGGCTTTCAGCAGTCGCTTGAACGGCATGCCCCATGCCCATTCTCAGATGCTGATGGCGCTTGATTTTCTGGCTGGGCCATCAACCGAGGTGGTTGTTGTAGAGGGGGCCAGTCCGGAGGACAACAGCGCGATTCTGCGCTCTATCAACCGGGCCTTTCGGCCTCGCATGGTGCTCCTACGAAAGAGTTCAAGCCAAGCGGACAGTCTCGCAAAACTTGCAGCTTTCACCGCCGATCAAGTCTCCCAGGGGGACAAGGCCACGATTTATGTTTGCCACGACTTTACCTGTGCGGCGCCCACTACTGATCTGAAAGCGGCTCTCAAGTTGCTCGACCAGGTTTCTCCCAAGAAGCCCGACAAGAACTGAACGATTTCCGCTTGGCGGATCTGATCAAACATGACCTTGCTCACTCCTCAAGAGGCAATCCTGTGCTTGCAAGCAGGCAATCAACGGTTTGTTTCGGGTCAGCTAGATGCACGAGACTCTGGTGCAGAAATCCGTAACACCGCATCAGGGGCTCATCCTTTCGCCGTAGTGCTTGGGTGCATCGATTCGCGTGTGCCCCCTGAGCTGATCTTCGATCAGGGTCTCGGCGCCCTTTACTGCGTCCGGGTTGCGGGCAACCTTCTGGATGATGCTGTGTTGGCGAGCCTTGAGTTTGCCTGTTGTGTTTCAGGCGCCGTATTGCTGGTTGTCCTTGGGCATACGGATTGTGGCGCAGTCAAGGGCGCTTGCGCTGGCTTGCGCCAGGGGACGCTGACAAAGGCCTTCGAGCAATTGGCTCCCGCCTTTGCGGCCGCCAAGAGCAATGGTCAGAACGAACCCGCAAACAGCACAAATTCGGCTTTCGTCAACCTGGTAGCCCAAGAGCATGTGGCTCTTACGCTAGCGGAGATCAAGCAACGCTGTCCCGCCCTTGCCGCTGCAGAGGAACAGGGTACAGTGGATTTGGTGGGCGCGTTCTATGATGTGCAGACTGGCGAGGTGATGTTCAGTGACATTGCGTCCGGTTGATGAATTTGCCGGGGCAACGACTACGCTTCGGATCGCATCCGTGCTGCTCTGATTCCGGCTCTGCGTTAGGTCCAGTGGATTGAATGCAGAAGAGCCGTGTGACTTACTGGAAAGTGATCGCTACAGCGTCCGTGAAGTTTGATGTCTGCCCCGGGTTGATGTCTCGGTACCAGGCCTGGAAGCGCCATGTGTCGCCAGCCAGGGCAGCAGTCACGGGATTGACCGGCATCTGATTTAGATTGATCGAGATTGCAAACGCGCCGCTTGGCCCCGAGGTTTGTACTTGGCCGTTGTAGCGTCCAATAGAACCGCCTAGGCAGAGGGTCCCTTGACTGCCGCCTGGGTTTACACTGAGGCCTGCATCGAGCGAGGTGATGAAGTAACCGAACTGATTGCTTGGCAGGGTCAGTGCAGAGAGGGTTACATCATTCAAGCCAATACTCGTGCTGCCTGTCGCTTGCATGCGACCGGGCTGCCCGCTTGAGTTCAGGGCGCCGGGTGCGCAGTAGGTTGAGCCAAGGCGGTCATCTCCATGCCAGAGCAAGAACAGACCGTTCTGGCGATCGCTGGCTGCGATTACTCCGCTCGGCAGGAAGGGATAGACACTCCACATGCCGTTGTAGGAAACATCGTCGTTGGCGGGATAGGTGTCATACCAGGCGATTTCTGTTCCGTTGACCGGATCGCTGATATCAAAAATGCGCAAGCCGCTGCTGTAGTTGGCCTGATAGAAAAAGTCGCCCTTGACATAACCGTTGTGGGTTACGGAATCGAGCCCGTTGGTAAAGGTGCCCGCCAAGGATGGATTTGAGAGATCGCTGACGTCAATTACATGGGTGGTAGACGGCACTCCGAGATTGCCCTCGTCGAGTTCATCGCCCAACAGGAAGTACTGACGGTCTTCCGTCAGCCAGCCTTGGTGGGAGTAGACCGCGCCGGGATATTGGATTTCTCCCAGGAGAACGGGGTTGGACTTGTTGGTTACGTCCACGATGGTCACGCCCGGAGAGACCCAACCGGAGTTGAATCCTGATCCGCAGAAGGCGATCTCCTTTCCTGCATAGGGGCCCGAGGTGTAGCTCACCACTTGGGCATCGTGCACATAGCGATCGTTCCATTGACCCACAAAGGTAGGGTTGGCCGGGTTGGCCAAGCTGTAGAAACGCAGGCCGAGTCCTCCTCCACCGATTCGGTAGAGAAATCCTGAGTCTTCGTTTACGAACACGTTGTGCGAGGAGCCGGTGCTGCCGTCACTGGAAGTGGTCACCAAGGTCACATTGCCCTGATCAATCTGCGAAAGGTCAATCACCTGTACGCCGCCACAGCCTGATTCGCAAACCGAGTAGGCGTACTCCTGGTAGATCTTTACATCCCGCCAAACTCCCGAAGGCCCAGAGATCTCCCCAACAATAACTGGCGCAAAAGGATCCGTGACCTCGATGAAGATCGTTGCCTCTTCGGTGCCCAGGGCAACATATTCGCGTCCACTGGGTGATACATAACCCCAGCAGTCATTGGCCAATACTCCGGATGATGCACCCAAGTCGCTCAAGGAGAGCCACGAGAGCAGTTGAACGCCCTGTCCAACGATGGGCATGCTGGAGGTTCCCGATCCACCGCCAGCGGTTCCCGGCCCTGTCGCCTGTAGCATGGGTTGGTTGGCTCTCCCTCCCCGTAGATAACCCACTCCGGGGTATGGGGCTACCCGGTTGCGGGCTTTGGGGTCATCGTCGTGGGCGATGATGATGGGCGTCAGGACCAGGGCGCAAAGGCCCAGGCGAAAGGTCAATGTGTTCTTCATTTCGGAGTATCCTCATCTCCGAACATACAGAATTTGGCCCGATCTTGCAGGCGATTTGACGCTAGCATTCATCCAGTGGACATCAAGTCGATTCCGCCAGAGGGCCCCGAGGATGAATGGAAAGAGAAGGTGCCTCGTCCGCCTCGCATGGCACGCACCTTAGCGGCTTTCAGCAACGGTACTGGAGGGCGCATTTGGATTGGAATGTGCGATGAGGGTCAACCCCTAGGAGTGGCCCATTTCGATACCGTCAGGCGGGCAATGAATGCGGCCGCGGCCCTGGTGGACCCCGCGCCTCAGATTTCATTTCACCGTGTGCCCTTGGGAGATGGGCGATCGTTGCTGCGGGTGGATGTTCGCAGTGGCTCTGAAGGGCCTTACTGTGTTGTAGGAAAGGAAGGCGAGCGAGTAGCCTACCTGCGCAATCGTGACATCACCTGTCCGATACCAGAGTCGGAAATCGGGCGTATGAGGAAGAACTCAACGCACCTTTCACTGCAAGAGAAGGACTGGAGGTTGCTTTTCCTGCTCGAAGGTAGCGATGGGATGAGGCTCAATGAACTAGCGCGTCGTACGCGAATGGGCGAGCGAGAGGTGCGTCGTAGAATGGTGGCGCTCCATCGGGCCAGCCTGACCAGTGAGGTTGAGGGCCGCGGACATGTATTGACTCCCCGGGGCTTCAAGCGCTGCCGAGAGCGTGGCGTGAGTGGTCCCTGAACTTTGGCCGAAAGGGTGTTTCCGTACTCTGAAGTTGAGGGTATCCTGTTCGCCTCGAACAGCCTGGGAGAAGTCCCTTGGCTTGCGAGAGTCACCCTTCCCCTTTAGGCCCGGGTGGGCCAAGGAGCAGCATGCAAAACACAGTCAAGCGGGCCCTGATCAGCGTCAGCGACAAGGCCGGTATCGAAGAATTTGGTAAGTCCCTCGCAGCTCTTGGAATCGAGTTGCTCTCCACGGGCGGGACTCATAAGCGGCTCGTGGACGCGGGCGTTCCTGTAACAGAGGTTTCTGCTCACACAGGCTTTCCCGAGATGATGAATGGGCGGGTCAAGACCCTGCACCCCAAGATTCACGGGGGCATCTTGGCCCTACGCGACGAACCCACTCACTTGCAGTCCATGAAAGAGCATGACATTGGCTCGATCGACCTTGTGGTGGTCAACCTCTATCCTTTCGAAGAGACTATTTCCAAACCCGGCGTCGTCCGGGCGGAAGCTATAGAGCAGATCGATATCGGCGGGCCTAGCATGGTACGTTCGGCGGCCAAGAACCATCGTTTTGTTGGCATCGTCACCGATCCTGGAGACTACGCCAAGGTGATTGACGAACTCAAGACCAACGACTGCAGTTTGACTGACGAAACCCGTGCGCGGTTGGCTCAGAAGGCTTTTGCATTGACCGCTGGGTACGACGCCATGATCAGTCGCTGGATTTTCGAGCAGGACGGGGGAGATTCGCCCTATCCGGAATCGTTCAGCCTGGCAGGGACCAAAGAGTTGGAATTGCGCTATGGCGAGAACCCACACCAGACCGCTGCTTTCTACCGGCAAGGGGCAATCGATGAACCTTGCATCGCCAGTGCTGAAGTGCTCAGCGGCAAGGCCCTCTCCTACAACAATCTTGTGGACCTTGATGCTGCTCTGGCGCTGGCCAAGGAATTTGAAGAGCCATTCGTCTGCGTGATCAAACATACCAATCCCTGTGGCGCGGCTCTTGGAGAGAACGTGATCGAGGCCCTGGAGCGCGCCTGGTCGGGCGACCCAATCAGCGCTTTTGGTTCGGTGCTGGCTTTTACCCGTAAGGTGGACCTGGCCTGCGCTGAGTTCTTGGTGGACGGCAACCGTTTTGTCGAAGCAATCGTGGCCCCGGCCTTTGATGAGGATGCGCTGGCTTTACTGACCGGCAAGCCAAAGTGGGGTAAGAGCGTGCGGTTGCTGGTGACCGGGGCTTATGGACCTGAGGTGCGTCGCTCTTCTGATATGGAAGTACGCAAGATTGTTGGTGGCTTCCTGTTGCAGGACCGTGACTTGGCTGTGGAAACTGAGGATTGCTTCAAAACCGTTTCCATGGCGTCTCCCAGCCAAGAGCAACTCGAAGAACTGGCTTTTGCCAACCGCATCGCCAAGCATGTCAAGTCGAATGCGATAGTGCTTACCAAAGACCGCACAGTGGTTGGGGTGGGTGCGGGCCAGATGAGTCGTGTGGACTCCGTGCGCCTTGCAGCCCATAAGGCTGGGGACCGGGTCGCTGGCAGTGTGCTGGCCTCAGACGCTTTCTTTCCTTTCCCAGACGGGGTCGAGGTGGCCGTTGATGCTGGTGTCGTGGCCTTGGTAGAGCCCGGAGGCTCCGTGCGCGATGAGAAGGTAATTGCCGCCTGCGACGCTGCGCAGGTGCCGATGGTCTTTACCGGTGCTCGACACTTTCGGCACTAGTCAGGGCTGTTCCAGAGGGAGCAACTACATCTGCGGCGGAGGTTCGTATCAGCACAATCTGTGCGGTCCCGTCTACGTCTGACTCTTCAATGTCGGCAATGCCCTCAGCCTCCAACCAGTCGTAGATCGCGTCGAGGGGTGAAGCCAGTCCCATGTGAGGGATAATCGTTGGCCGGATTGTGCCGTGGGTGTAGATCTTGGAAAAGAGCGCCATCAGGCATCGCTCTTGGCCATCGAAGATTCCACCGCCAGAGTTTCCGATGTAGGTTGGCGCACTGATCATCCAGTAGTTCGTCTCGTCGAGAACATGCTTCAGGTCAGAAACTTCACCTCGAGTGGGGATCGGGTCGTTGCCCAGGGGACAGCCCACGGCGTAGATCTCGTCAAAGATCTGCATGGATGTTAGTGCCGAGCGCGAGGCCAGTCGGGCGCCGTGCTTGACTGGCTTTCGTGTTTGTAGTTCCAGGAGGGCGGCATCGAGCCTGGGATTCTTGGCCAGTAGTCGACCGATCTCATAGCGAGAGCCTTGCTGGCGGTGTATTTCCACCGGGACGGGGATCGTGTCATCGGAGCCATTGGCTTGGATGTCGCGCACTACATGCCATGCGGTGAGTAGCAGGGTCTGGTAGCCACGTCCGTCCGGGTGAGGTTTGGACTCCAACACGACTCCTGATCCCACTGTTGTGGATCCTTCCAGCCTCACCGTGGGAGCGACCATTTCAGTCCATCGTACTTGAGGGCTGGCCGACATCATTCGCTGTCCCAGGTCGGCTACTTCATCGTCTACTTGTTCCATGCGCGAAGAAGTGGCGCTGACAGCCTGTGTCAAGTCTTCCCACCGGCGTTGTTCTTCGGAACGCAGGCCGTCCAGGGCGATTTGTAGATGCGCTTCCAGTTCCTTGCACAGTTGCTCGGCCTTCTCGTTTGCTGAGGTCCTCTGGTCGGACCTGTCGTCTGCTGCGGAGGAGAGCATGAGGTAGGCCTGCTTGAGGTTTGTGAGTTCTTGCTCAATGTTGGCGTATTCCCCGTAGTTCGAACGGAAGGCAGCCAGATGTCCTTCAACCACTTCTGCTGCCTTTTCCTCTGCATCGCCGCGCATGGTCTCCAGTTCCGCCAAGGCCATGGTCAAGCCATCGTCAAGGTCGCGTAGTTGCAGCAAGACCCTTGGAGATACTTCAGGTAGAAGGGTGGGTGCGGATGATAGGCGTGCAAGCTCGGACTCGAGGTTATGAACGCGGGTCACGGCCACGCCAACAACGGCGACGAGGACGGATCCCAATATGAGGGGTCGATGCATTACAGGTTGGGAACACGATTGGGAGAGATAATGGCTCCCAGTCACCTGCGGTGCTTGGGGGCCTTTGTCTGTTATCGACCAGCTCCTGCGCATGAAGTAAGGACCGTGCAAGCGTCACGGCGCCCCCCCCTTCGGAGACCTCAGTTCCAGCTATTTGCCCCATTCCGGGAACGGGCTCTCTAGCGCAGGCGTTCCAGGGTGACGATCTGGTCACCTACTTCGAGGGCGTCCAATACTCCAAAACCCCTCAGGGTCTGCCCAAAGACTGTGTAGCGCCCATCCAGGTGTGGAGTTGGTCGGTGGGTGATGAAGATCTGGCTGCCCCCAGAATCGGGATCTTCGTTGCGCGGCATTCCCAGGGTGCCAGTCAAGTACGGCAGGGGATTGAACTCAGCGGGCAGGGCGCCCTGGGGATCGAAGCCCGTGCCAGATCCGTTGCCGTCCCCTCGATAGCAACCTCCCTGTACCACAAAGTCGCCCACCACTCGATGAAAGTCCAGGCCGTCGTAGTAGCCGCTCTCTATAAGAGTCAAGAACGAGGCCACATGAAGCGGGGCTTCGCGGGGGAAGAGTTGTAGGAGCAGATCTCCTTTTGTGGTCTTCAATCGCACGAGGGGGTCGGGCTCGTTCCACTTGAGAACATCCGGGCGTTCTGGAAGATTGGGCTCTGGCGCGCGGAGGGTTGCAGCCGCCTCCAGGGGAGCCAGAGCGAGCAGGGCCTCATGGGCGACCTTTGCCACATAGGGATTTTCATCCTGGGTGGCCTGGCGCAGGAGCGGCGCTGCTTCTGGGAGTTTGGCTACTGCGTGCACGATGCCGAATCGGACTTCGGGTCCAATGTCTCCGTTGGATGTGGCGAAGCAGCGGGCCAAGCGAGCAAGGTCAGAAGGCTTGATATGCCCCCCAAGGGCGCCCACTGCGGCAAGGCGCAAGCCATTGTCTTCTCTGGTCAGCGTCGAGTGCAGCAGGGGCAGGACCAACTCGCGAAGCGCTTCGTTGGTCGATAATTGGCCCAGGACTTCAACTGCAGCTCCAGCCACCTGCGGCTCTGGATCTTCCAGTAGCTCTTCGGACAACTCAAATACAAGGTCAGGGGAGATTTCAAGTGCGGCGCCCAGGGACGCGCGCCGCATGCGAGGGTCCTCGTGTTTGGCGGCAGCGCGCACTTGTTTCTCCGCCTTGGATCCCAAGACCCGGGCTTGGGCCAGGATCCCCGCTGCGCGTAGGGTTGGGGAGGGATCTTGCCCCAGGTCCATCACGGCAGCCTGAAGAGATTCTGTCAGGGGGCCGCGGCCCCCGGGGCGCAGGCCTTGAGCCGCGGCGTTGCGCACATGGAACGAGGGGTGGTCCAGGGCTTCGAGCAGGGCCCCCTGGGCGCGCTCGCTACGTCCTCTGCCGAGTCCCAGGGTTGCTTCCATCGCCACGCGCCAGTCGGGGTCGTGGGTCAGCTGGGCCAGAGCCGCCAACACGCTGTCTGTCGCGTCCAGGTCCGTGCCCCCAATTTTCGCCAACCCGCGGGTTGCGTAGAGACGCTCCATGCTTGGAACGCTCTTGTCAAGGGCTCGATCCTGCAGCAGCCCCAGGGCTGAGGGTGTTCCGCGTCGAGCAAGGCTGAAGAGCGCACGCCAGCGAACTTCATCATCGGGATCCGACGCAGCTTTCATCAGCGCATTCTCAAGAGATGTCCCTTGCTCTTCCAGGCCATCCAGCAACCAGGCCACACTGGCTGCTGAGCTGCGTACATGAGGCTGCTCGTCTTGCAGGGCTGCTTGAATCAAAGCAGCTGCTTCAAGGGGGCGATCTGTGCGTCCTGCCTGGACTGCAGCGGTGACCGCCATTGCCCGAACCAATGCCGATGAATCGTCAGTCGCCATTTCCGATAGCCGGGGATAGGCAATGGGGTGATCCAAACCCAAGGTGAATGCAGCACGAGCTCGAACATCCGGCGCAGGGTTGTCCAAGAACCTCTGCAGGAGTTCCAGAGACTCTGGCTTCGATCGCTGGGCCTGGGCCTCCAGCATCTGCCTCCACTCTATCGGGGGCGAGGGAAGTTCCAGGGAGGGCAGGTCCTTGAGGGATGTCTTGGGGTCAGGGTGCTCTCTGGGTCCACCAGCGCAAGCGCCCCCTACAGCGACACTGCCCATGAGTGCGATGCTGCTCAATAGGAGGGCTTGGGTCGTGATCCTGCTGTGCAGGGCACGAAAATATGGGTGCTGGTGGGTGGGTCGCATGGGGTCGGAGACAGGAGCAGGCCAGAGATCTTCCCTTCAGATGCCCTCGGCCGCAATGCCTGGCCACTGTTCTCTGCCCCGGGGCCATAAGCCGTCCCCGCTAGCCCGGCGTCGGAGGTATCCTGAAGGGTCATGGGCCCCCCATCAGAAGGGCTCAGCACGCTATCCAAATGCCCATTTCAACGATTCCCGAAGTCCTTGAGGACCTGAGGCAAGGCCGCATGATCATCCTGGTGGATGACCCTGCCCGCGAAAACGAGGGCGATCTCGCCATGCTTGCAGAGCATGTGACCCCTGAGGCTATCAATTTCATGGCCAAGGAAGGGCGCGGTCTGATTTGCATGCCCCTCTCTGGTGAAATCTGTGATGAGCTCGATCTAGAGCCTCAGGCAGCACATAACACAAATGCTCACCGCACAGCGTTCACTGTTTCCATTGAGGCGGCTACGGGCGTGACCACCGGAATCAGTGCGGCAGATAGGGCCCATACGATTTCTGTGGCCGCCAGTCCTGATGTGAAGCGTGAGGACCTGCATCGCCCCGGGCATGTGTTTCCTCTCCGTGCTCGCGAGGGGGGTGTACTTGTGCGTGGCGGACAGACGGAAGGCATAGTGGATCTGGCTCGCTTGTGTGATTCTCGTTCAGCGGGTGTGATCTGTGAGATCATGAACGATGATGGCAAAATGGCGCGCATGCCAGAGCTGATGGTTTTTGCTGAAAAGCACGATCTCAAGATCTGCACGATTGCGGATCTGATTGCTTATCGCCGCCGCACAGAAATTCTGGTGGAAGCCCTTGAGGTCAACCTGCCCATGCCTTTGCGGTTCGGAGACTTCAAGGCTCATCTCTTCCGTAGCATATTGGACGGGGCCGAGCACTTTGTTGTCAGTCGCGGATTAGGTGAGCCCAACGATGAAGGCAGGTTTCCTCCCATCTCTGAGCCCGTGCATGTGCGCATGCACTCCGAGTGTCTGACCGGCGATGTCTTTCACTCCGAACGCTGCGACTGTGGAGCCCAACGGGACCGAGCCTTGGAAATCTTTGGTTCTCAAGAGCGCGGCGTATTGGTCTATCTGCGTCAGGAAGGTAGGGGTATTGGCCTGATGAACAAGCTCAAGGCCTATCGGCTGCAAGACGGAGGCATGGACACGGTCGAGGCCAACGAGGCCCTGGGATTCTCAGCCGACTTGCGCGAGTACGGCATAGGTGCTCAGATCCTGCAGTTCCTGGGGGTTCGCAGGATGCGCCTCTTGACCAACAACCCCAAGAAGATCCACGGCCTGGCGGGCTACGAGTTGGAGGTGGTCGACCAGGTGCCCCTGGTGATCAAGGCTAATCCAAACAACGAGCGTTATCTGCGTACCAAAGCAGAGAAGCTCGGACACAGCCTCTGAGCCCCCCACCCCCCCTGGGGGGCCCCAGACCGCCTCTTGGGCGGGGAATCTCTGGAGTACGGGAGCGTGCTCTGTGTCCTGTGGTAAAAGCGGGGCCTGGGACGGCCAGGATGGGGGGAATAGAATGGTCCGGTGGGCGTCTAAGTCCCCGCAATGGCCCTACGTCTGATGAAAAGTCTGCCTGAAATCGAGGACCAGGAACTGGTGGCCCGCACCCTGGATGGGGATCGGGACGCCTTCGGTGTGCTCGTGGAGCGGTATCAGGATCGTGTTTTCGGCCTCGTGCGGCATTACACCCGCAACCCGGTGGAGGTGGAGGACATCGTTCAGGACACCTTTCTCAAGGCGTTCACGCGACTCTCGTCCTTTCAGCGCCAGGGCAGCTTCCATAACTGGGTCTACCGTATTGCGGTCAACACAACACTCGATTTGTTCAAGCGTCAAGGGCGCAATCCTGTGCAAACCGTAGAAGACCCGGAGGTCATCGGTGCGCCCCCTACACGCAGTTTGATGAGGCCTGACGCTCAGCTGAAGGAGCGCGAGATAGCCGAGGTTACCCATAAGGTGCTCGCCGAATTGCCCGAGATCTTTCGCACGGTGTTGATCCTGAGAGAATTCGAGCAGCAGGCCTATCAGGACATTGCAGATCTGTTGGGTATTTCGATTGGAACTGTGGAGTCGCGCCTCTTTCGGGCGCGGGCAAAATTCAAGGAGTTGATTCTTCAACGCTATCCCGAATACGGGCAGGTGGAATGATCATGAAATGTGAAGCTGTAAAACCCCTGGTTGCGGGTTACCTCGATAACGAACTTTCCGAGTCCCAGGCAGCTCCCGTGCGTCAGCATTTGCTGGATTGTGCTGGGTGCCGCAATGAGATGCAGTCCCAAACCGCTCAAAAGAGCTGGTTCGTTCCCACGGAGCCGATTGCCGTGCCCGATGGCTTCGCTACACGAGTTTCGCGGCGCGCCTTTGCGGGTGATAAGGGGCTTCTAGTCCCTGCGCCCCGTCAGGAAGTTCAGCGCGGCGAGGCTCGCATCCTGCAGTTTGTGATTCAGATGACAGCGGTGGCCGCTGTGGTTCTTCTGATCTTGGCGTTGGGAATGAAGTTCAATGCCCATCCCGAAGGCTCGGAGCTGCGAGCAGATAGTTCTGATCTGCGCGAGGCCCTTGAGGTCATGGAGCGTTTGAACAGGGAGGAGCAGTTTCAATTGCCTCAGGACAACCCCCCTGGGGCTTCCCAACCAGAGGCTACGCAGCCCGTTGGCTCGGGGGTCGGCAAATGAATTCCACGAGGAGTTGGATCCTGCTTTTTGGAGGCGTCTGCTTCCTCATGGGGATTGCGGCGGCGGCGTTGGGGGGCAGCTCCAAGGCCCCAATTACCCATCTTGACCCCTTTGGTGCCTATGCGGATCACATGGTCCAGCACTATGAGTTGGACAAACAGCGCGGCGAGGCCCTCGCCGTGGTGCTGGCATCTTATAAGGAAGAGCTGGATCACGTCCGCTCTCGCTATCTGCCCACCTATCACGCCGCCATGGAGCCGGAGTTGTCTGCCCTTGGTGTGCGCTATGGCGTCATGATTCGTGATAAGGTTCTGCCACCTTCCGCGCGAAGGCAATACGTTCACGAGTCAGAAGGCCTCCTCCAGATCCAAGACACCCCTCGATAGGGAACCCCATGGCACGCAGTTGCGGTATCCGAATCGGCCCCGAGAGGTTCGAAATCGTCGTTCTTGACGGAAGCTCCAAGAGGCACCGAATCGTAGGTTGGGCTGCGGACGAGTTCGTCAGCGGGTTGGATGAAGAAGGGGATTCTCTGACAGCGCGCGCCAAGCAACTCGAGGCCGCTTTTGAAGAGGTCAAGGGTCCCAAGGACAATGTCCATTTGGTGGTAAACACGGGTATGGCCGCTTTTCGTCGACTGACTGTTCCTTTCTCAGATAGGGCGAAGATCGAGCAGGTGCTCAAGTTTGAGGTCGAAAGCGATCTGCCCCAATGGAGCATTGACGATGTGGTTGTGGACAGTCATGTTCTGACCTCCAGCGAGAACGAGGCGGACTTGTTGGCAGTGGCGCTTCAAAAAAGTGACCTAAGTAGCCCTCTTGAGTTGTGTAAGTCCGCAGGTTTTGAGCCCCTTGAGGCAGAAATCGAGGCTACTGCTGTGTTCAACGCAGCCATGTCAGCGGGTCTCTGCAACATTGACGACTCCCAGTTGTTGGTGCACGTGGGAGACACCGCGACTGCAGTGGTCGTGGTGGACAGTGGCGAACTGCGCGACATGCGCGTGATCCACATTGGTGCTCACGCTGGGCAGCCAGCTGGTGTGGCTTCCAAGGATGAGGGCACGGAAGATCAAGCTGATGAGGAGGGGCTTGAAGTTGGGCAGGCAGAGGCTTCCCAGGATTATGAGGTCAGTCGCTCTCAAGAGCAGGCGGTCAAACGCATTGTGCGTGAGCTTGGCCGCACCCTTTCAGCTGCCAGAACAATCAATGAGATCTCCGCCATTTATGTTTGCGGAGTAGAGCTTCCGGGCCTGGTGGGGGGCAGTGTGCAAGATGTGCCGATCTTTGTTCTCGATTGTTTTGATGAGGACTCGGGCCAACCCGCTGATGGCTTTGGACCACTTGTGGCAGCCTACGGGGGTGCCTTGGTGGGGCTTGATGTGGCCACCATAGCCGCCAGTCTGCGCCGGGAGGAACTCAAGTTCACCGGTACCTGGGAGCGTCTTGAGTTTCCCCTGGCCATTGCAACCATGCTGATTGCGACCCTCTTGGGGGTAATCAACATCTTTCAACATCGTGAGCTATCGACCCTGGAGATTGCGGGTGCACGCTGGTACATCCAGAGCACGGCCAGCCATGTGTTTGGTGATCTCAAGAAAGCTAAACGGGGTTACCTCTACCCGGTGCCCACGGCAAAGGAGTCCCCTTTCTTGGCGGGCTTCAAGGCACGCTTCGATGCGAAAGAGCCAGTTTGGGAAGGGGACGAATACAATGCTCTCGATCAGCTCGTGTTGGAGCTTCAAAAAGAGAACCTCAAGATGGAGAAGCGGCTTGGTACCCACACCGACTTTCCACAGCCCCAGTCCGCATTTGTAGCTGCAACCCTGGTCTTCAGTGTGCTTGATGCAAACTCTGACAAGTGGCGCCCTTCCCTGCGCAGGGTCGATGCGCTCTATCAACCTGGGCGTAACAAGAATCAGCCCGAGACTGTGCGTGTGACTATGGATCTGGTCTTCTTTGCAGAGGACACGGTTGAGGCCAGCCGTGACTATGAAGGGTTTCTTTCCGAACTCAAACGTCAGTCCTGGTTACATGCGGTGGAAGAACGTTCTTCCAAGGACTTGGACGATGGCAAGGGCGTCCTTGTGGAAGCGTTGCCGATCACCGTCAATGTGGAGACCTGGCTCAAGAACGATGGTTTGAAAGTCAACGGAGGCGACCAGCAATGAAAAACTTCTTCCAAGGGTTCAATTCCTCCCGAGCGATGATCGTGATTTTCTTGTTGGCCTCAGTTTATCTGGGTTATGAAGCCTACGCGGGAGTTGCACGGGTCGAGCAGGCTCGCGCGCGTCTGGGTCTGGATGAAGCGGGCGTGCCTATGGTAGGCCCCAATGCTCCCGTACACGACTTGTTGCGTCGTATCGTTCATCAGGCCAAGCGCTATACGGACTTCAAGGAACAACTAGCCAGTGATGGCATGGAGCATGAGGACAACCTGCAGTCATACATCCGTAATGTGGCAGTGCACCAGAAGATTGGACTTGGGCGCATCAACGTGACCACGCAACCCACGAAGAGTATTTTCAAGGGTTCTCAGGACCGCGAGTTCCGTATACGCCACAAAGATGCCAAGGCCGACTTCTCTCGACTGCAGGCCTGCAATTTCATGTTCAAACTTGAAGACGGCTCCAATCGTATTCGCGTAACGGAGTTCAGGATGAGCGCCGCTGATCGTACCGAGCCTGAGGCTATTCCGAACGATCGCTGGACCTTCGAGTGCAAGGTGACCATGCGCGAGAAGGAATGAGGCTAGGCTTCTCTAACGGCTATGCAGGGCATGATGCTCTTGCAGAGAGCGTACCTCGATGCCGCCGTGGTGCATGGCAGTCAAGGCGCTGACTACCGCGCGTGTCCCAGCTAGAGTCGTGATGCAGGGGATGCCTGCATTGACTGCGCTGGAGCGAATGTAAGAGTCGTCATGGCGCTGCTGTTTGCCGAAGGGCGTGTTGAGCACTAGATCGATTTCGTGGTTCTTGATTGCGTCTACGATATGAGGCCTGCCTTCGTGCACTTTGTTGATACGTTCGCACTGGATGCCATTGGCTCGCAGCGTTCGCCAGGTGCCGTCCGTAGCTCTGAGGTCATATCCCAAGGCGACCAGCATGCGCGCTTCAGCCACGACTCCGCGCTTATCGGCCTGCTTGAAGGTGAGCAGTATCGTTCCCGTGTGTGGCAGACGCATTCCTGCGGCTTGATATGCCTTAAGGAGGGCGGAGCCCAGATCTGAATCAATTCCCATTACTTCACCGGTAGAACGCATTTCCGGGCTGAGAAGCATGTCTGCACCAGGAAATTTGTTGAAGGGGAAAACCGGTGCCTTCACTGAAAAGTAGGGCGGTACGATTTCCTCTGTGAAGCCCAAGCCCTTGAGGGTTGCCCCGATCATCACCTTTGCAGCCAGCTTTGCCAGGGGGACACCTATTGCCTTGCTGACAAACGGGACCGTGCGTGAGGCGCGTGGGTTGACTTCAATGACATAGACGGCCGTGCCCTTGATTGCGTACTGCACATTCATGAGGCCTATCACTCCCAATTCAAGAGCCATGGATTTGGTGGCTGCAGTGATCTCTTCCAGTATTTCCGGGCCCAGCGTCGGTGATGGGAGGATGCAGGTTGAGTCGCCCGAGTGGATGCCGGCCTCCTCGATATGCTCCATGATGCCTCCGATGACCACATCGGTTCCGTCACAAAGCGCGTCCACATCAACCTCGATCGCGTCTTCGAGAAATTTGTCCACCAGGATCGGACGATCAGGGGTGGCATCTACGGCGTTCTGCATGTAGATCTCGAGGCTTTCGTCGTCATAGACGATTTCCATGGCACGGCCTCCCAGCACATATGACGGGCGTACAAGTACGGGATAGCCAATTTCCTCGGCGATGGTGAACGCCTGATCTACGGTGGTTGCCATGCCACTGGGGGGTTGACGCAGACCCAGGCTCTCCAGGAAAGCTTGGAATTGTTCCCGATCTTCCGCGCGGTCGATGGAGGCCACTGACGTGCCAATCAGAGGAGCGCCGGCCTCCTCCAAACTGGCGGCGAGGTTGAGGGGTGTTTGGCCCCCAAATTGGACTATGACGCCTCTTGGTTGGACCTCTTCCACGATGTGCATCACATCTTCGTGGGTCAGGGGCTCGAAGAAGAGATCATCCGAAATGTCGTAATCCGTAGACACGGTCTCGGGGTTCGAGTTGACCATGACCGATGCGCAGCCCATTTCTCGGGCAGCAAAAGCCGCATGTACGCAACAGTAATCGAACTCGATGCCCTGTCCAATGCGGTTTGGTCCACCGCCCAGAATCATAATGCGGTCCTTCTTGCTGGGCCTCACTTCGGATTCGTCTTCCCATGTCGAGTAGTAGTAGGGCGTTTCGGCCGCAAATTCTGCTGCGCAGGTGTCGACCAATTTGTAGCTGGGCCGCAAGCGATGCTTTCTTCGTTGCTCGCGGATATCGGCGGCCGTGGTTCCGTAGGCCTTGGCAATCTGTGCGTCCGCATAGCCCAAGCGTTTTGCTTCGTGCAAGAGTGCCTTGGTCAGATCATTCTTACCCAGCTCGGCTTCGAACTCGACCAACTCGTGCATGTTCTCCAGGAACCACATGTCAATAGATGTAGCTTCGTGGATTTCCTCCAATGTCCAGCCGCATGACATGGCGGTGTGCATGTGGATCAGGCGTTCTGCGTTTGCTGCACGCAGCAGGGGAGCAAGAGACTCCCTAGATATTTTCTTCACACCGTCGTTTTTTTGACGCGGGTCGAGGCCCAATCCTGCTTGCCCGGTTTCCAAACCGCGCAGGGCCTTTTGCAGAGCTTCTTTGAAGGTGCGTCCGATGGCCATGGTCTCTCCCACGCTTTTCATCTGGGTACCCAGTGAGGTGTCCGCACCGGGGAATTTCTCGAAAGCAAAGCGTGGGATCTTGATCGCGCAGTAGTCGATGCTGGGCTCGAAACAGGCTGGGGTTTCGCGGGTTATGTCGTTCTGAATCTCGTCCAAGGTGAAGCCTACGGCCAGCTTGGCGGCAAACTTCGCGATTGGGAAGCCAGTTGCTTTGGAGGCCAGGGCCGAGGATCTTGAGACCCGAGGGTTCATCTCGATCACTAGTACGCGTCCCGTCTTTGGGTCGATGGCGAACTGGCAGTTGGAGCCCCCTGTCTCCACCCCAATCTCGCGCATGATGCGAATTGAGGCATTGCGTAGATTCTGGTATTCGCGGTCGCTCAAGGTTTGGCTGGGGGCCACCGTGATTGAATCCCCGGTGTGGACTCCCATGGGATCCATGTTCTCGATGGAGCAGACGATGACCACATTGTCATTCTTGTCGCGCATGACCTCCATTTCGAATTCCTTCCAGCCTAGAAGCGATTCTTCCACCAGTACTTCGGTGTTCATCGAAAGCGATAGGCCGCGAGTTACGATGTCCTCGAACTCTTCCACGTTGTATGCGATGCCGCCTCCGGAGCCGCCCATAGTGAAGCCTGGCCGGATTACACAGGGCAGGCCGATTTGGGCTAGCACCCGGCGGGCATCTTCCATGCTGTGCGCTACTCCAGAGCGAGCGCATTCAAGGCCGGCGTTGGACATTGCGGCACGGAAGAGATCGCGATCTTCCGCTTTGCGGATCACCTCGGCGGTAGCGCCGATCATTTCGATTCCAAGCCGTTCAAAAACGCCCTGGTCGTGCAGGGCCAGGGCGGTGTTGAGACCGGTTTGTCCGCCGAGGGTCGGTAGGACCGCGTCTGGTTTTTCTTTTTCCAGGATGCGTTCGACGACCTCCGGCGTGATCGGTTCGATATAGATTACATCCGCTGTTTCCGGATCGGTCATGATCGTGGCCGGGTTGGAGTTGACCAGGATGACCTTGTATCCCTCCTCCCGCAGGGCCTTGCAGGCCTGCGTGCCTGAGTAATCAAATTCGCACGCCTGACCGATCACAATCGGTCCGCTGCCTATAATGAGGATCGACTCTAGGTCGTCGCGGCGCGGCATGAAACAGGTCCTGGGGGGTGATGGGGAGTGATGAGTCCCGCTCGCTCGGAGCCAAACTGCTCCAGTAGAACAAACCCGAGGGCCCTTGTCTGCCCTCAGGCCTGGCAATCAACCGTCCGGTTGGCCGATCACTACAGTCGCCGCTGCTTTGAGTTGCGGCGATGCGTCTGGCAGGACCCCATCGAGGACCACCCGTTGGCCCTGGTTCGTGGCTTCGAGGGCTCGTTTGGAGGCTTCTGGCCCCTTCGGGTCCCAGCTGGCGATTCCATAGCGGTGCTTCAGCAGATAGAGGTGACCGGGATGGGCGCTGAAGACCAGATCTTCAGGGTCGAGGGTCTCCTGAGCCTCTTCACGCCAGGCAGTCAGCGGATCCGTGGCGGTCAGGGTGCCCCAGGCCAAGACGCCCAATATCAGTTGAGAGACCAGGAGCAGGCTGGCCCTTCGCCGCATCTTGTCCTCGCGCTCCATGCGTGCAAGGTGGTCCACCAGCCCCACGGCGGTGAGGGGCAGCAGCAGTCCCAGGGTTGGCATGGTCAGGGGCGTACCGCCGATCACCGGCGCTATGGCTACCAGACACCAGGCTCGCGTCCATGCGGGCGGAGGCGCCTCTTCTGCCGTGCGTTTGCCCGCGATCAAGGAGAGGATGCCCAGCCAGCCGACTCCCAGCGAGATTGGCAGCCAGATCAGCCATGCACCGAGGCTGACCAGGCTTGGTCCCTTGCCTCCCGCCAACATTGTGCGCAGTAATTGATCCAAGGCGTCTGGTTCGCCCGCCCCCAGCAAGATGAAGACGCAGAATCCGATGGTCAGGGTGAGCCCGGCTGGTGGGGCCCAGGGGGGAAGTTTGCGCGGTGCGGCTAAGGGAATCAGGGCCAGTCCCGCAGCGGGAAGCAGCAGGAGATTGGCTGGGTCGAGCAGCAAGCCCAGAACAAAGACCGAAGACACTCGCCACAGGGCACGCATACTTTGGTCCTTGTCCAAGCGAAAGAGTTCGCGCGCAATCAGTGTGGCTCCGAGAACTCCAGGAGCGAGAAGTACCGCGCTGGTGGCCCCGAGCAGTTGTAGTGGCGCCAGAAGCATGAGCCCCACTCCACGCATGGCGATCGCGTTGGAGAAGCCGATGGTGAGCAACAGCGAACGTAGCGCCGGCACGGTCAGGCCTGCAGAGATCGCAGCCATGGCAAAGGCAGCTTGTTCGTGGCTTATCCATTTGGTACCGAATCGCAGCAGTGGGACCCCGATCCCAAGTCCACGGCCCCCCTCGGCCGCGGTTTGTACCAGATTCATTTCTCCCCACAAGCGTTCCATGGGAATGGCCAGAGCGATCAAGGCCACTCCAATTCCCAGTAACCACGCTTGCCATGTCTGCCGGCGAAGTTCCTGCCGCCCCGCATTGGCGATGCGCGCGGTCAGATCTTCACGTGGAAATGGATCGGCGCTGCCCTCAAAAGAATCCGCGCTGCTCGGAGTCACAGGTTCCAGAGCTCGTTGACCACGGACTCTTCGATCGCAATGTCCCACTGTCCGGCACCTGGTCCTGCGAGCAAGACGAACTCCGGTCTACCCACGGCGCCCTTCTTGTCATGGGCCATGGCTTGCCAAAGGTCCGATGCTGAGGGGCACGGGTCCAGATCGAGTGCGGCTACGCTGGCGGGCAGTCCGAGGGCCAAGAGTAGTTGTTCGAGGCGCAGTGGGAGAGTTTGGTCGGTGAGGATTCCCTGGGATTGGGATGCGTCCAATGCCATTTTCAAGCCCACTGCTACCGCAATCCCGTGGGGCACCGTGCCATGCCCGGTGCAGGTCTCGATGGCGTGGGCAAAGGTATGTCCCAGGTTGAGTAGTTTGCGCCGCCCATTTTCCCGAGGGTCTTCGGTCACTACTTCGACCTTGAGTCCGGCACCCATTCGCACGGCTCGCTCTAAAGCATCGCGATCACCCTCAATTAGCGCCGCCGCATCCTGTTCGAGTTGTTGTAGGGCTTGTTCGCCTTGCAATAGGGCACACTTGACAACTTCTCCAAGGCCCGCCCGCAATTCGGTGTCGGGCAGGGTTTCTAGGAAGCGTACATCGGCGAATACGGCGCGTGGCATGTGGAAGGCGCCCACCAGGTTCTTTCCAGTGACCATGTCGATGGCGGTTTTGCCACCTATTGCGGCGTCAACCTGGCCTACTAGCGTGGTTGTGATGTGCGCCACTGTCAGCCCGCGCTTGAAGAGTGCGGCTGTCAGACCTCCCAGATCGCTGGTTGCGCCGCCCCCCAAAGTGATCAGCATGGATCGGCGTGAGAGCTTGCTGGCTGCGCAGAAGTTGAGTGCAGCCTCTAGTTGTTTGAAGTCCTTGCATTCTTCTCCCGGTGGCACCTGATGGGTCGGGGAGTCAGCTAGAGGTCCAAGGAGAGCTCCATGGAGTTGGTACACCGTTTGGTCCGCAAGGACCGCGACCCGGTCGTGCTCTTGGGTCAAGCCCGTCAGTAACGGGAGGTCAAGATCGCCGACCCAGAGGTCGCTGGGGGGATCTCCGGGTATCGAGAGCGTCGGGCGGCTCACGTGGTAGGATCCGTTGTGGCTTGAGTGCGATTCCGGCGCGCACGGCGCCGGCGCACCATTTCTTCTTGCAGTCGGCGCGAGTCGCGCTTGTCGCGCATCAAAAGGCCGAAGAATAGGAGGATCATCAGGCCGGTGGTTCCTGTCACGACGTACATGATTTTCTCGGGGCGACCATCCACCACGGGAGTAAATATCTTCATGGACTGCATGGCAAAAACAGGGGCGCGCAGGGGACGCCCATCGGCGTTCTCGTAGTCAAGGTTCTTGAGAAAGAAACCACGACCGATGAGGTAGTGCGCTACTCCCTTGCGGTCCATCAGATGGGTGCCATCCATGGCTGCGATCCACTTGATCACCGGCGCGGGCCCAATCCAGGTCTGATTGCCAACCCAGCCAGTGCTGAGCACATCGGCACGCAGAGGGTTTTCCCCGTGAACCGGATCATCCAGGCCCATGTTGACCGAGATGGGCAGTCGGAAGGCGCGCCCTCGGTACATTTTGGGGTCCTTGAAGAGGCTGGTGAGAGTGTCGGAGTCCAGTTCCAGAGCCTCTTCCCAGTTGACGCCAGAATTCTCATCCAGGCCCTTGGCCAGCAAGGCCCACTTGGCCTCATCCGCGATCTCGGCTCCCGAATCAAAGGTGTCATCTTCGACATTGGCCAGCAACTGGTTGAGGCGCTTTTCATCATGGACCATGACCTCTATTGAAGGGGTCAACTCCCGACCGCAAAGCAAAGGCATGTCCTGCCAGCCTTCTTCGGTCTCTATTCGTGCCCATTGCAGGAAGAGCCCGTCGATTCGAACATAACTTCCTTTGGCGAGATTGTCTTCAGCTGGATCTTTGGCGACTACAAACCGTACCGAGCCGCCATACTCGCTGTCGATCAGCCCGCGATACTCTGGGAAGGATGCCTGGGGGGGCTGGAAAGTGCCCAGGGACGTAACACGGCCTCGGGTGGTAAAGGGCTTCATGCGGTTGCCAGCTGGATCCACTTCGATTTGGTCCTGGCCCTCTGCGTCCAGCAGGCGTACACCCAGCACATCGAAGTGCCGTGGAGTCAGAAAGAGCGCGTAGGTCAGCAGGGTCCGCTTCGCGGCTTCGTGTATTTGCAACCTTTCCTCTTGGGTCTCGTCTCGAATCTCCAAGAGAACTGCGCGGTCTTCGTCCTGAAAGGGGGGCAGGTAGAGTTGGCTTTGGGGCGGTGGTGTTGGGAGGGGCTCTGTAAGTTGAGTTTGTTTTTGGTTTTCGTAATTGTTCTGCAGCACGGAGGCTCCAATTACCGCGCCGCCGAGAATCAGCACGCCGACGCCCATTACAATCATGCGCCGACGGTCACGTTGGGCCAGGTTCTCAAGTTGCGCGATGGTCATGCGCTTGGTTGCGGAGTGTTTCATACTTGAATGTTCGTAGTCGCGGATTGCGTGGATGCGTGTTGTGTGGCGGCATCGACAAAGGCCCTCAGAATTCGCCCGTTGGGTCCCTCGGGACCAGATAGCTCTGGGTGCCATTGGACCCCAAGCATGAACCCTTTCCTGGGATCTTCAATTGCCTCTACCAGTCCCTGGCTATCACGCGCAGAGACGATCCACCCCTCAGGGGCACCCTCGAGGGCTTGATGGTGCTTGGAAATCACGGTCAGGTGTTCTATGCCTGCGCAGTGGGCCAGTTTCGATCTTGGTTGGGTCAGAACCCCATGTTCGCAGCCTCCACTGTGCTCCTGGCATCCAGGCCGGTCTTCTGGCAGGTGCTGCAGCAGGGTTGCTCCGTGGGCTACCCCCATCAGTTGCATTCCGTAGCAAATGCCGAGGACCGGAAGGCCCATTTGCTCTGCTTTGGCCAGAAGCCGAAAATCAAAGTCCTGTTTGCTGCTGCACGTGGGCTTGGCCTTGGGGTGGGTTGTTCCGCGCCCCAAGTGCTCCATGTCGAAGTCGTCTCCACCGGTAAGCAGTAGACCGTTGGCGTGGCTTAGCAAATGGCCGAGATCTTCGGAGTTTCCCAGCGGGCAAATCGCGACGGGTGTTCCTCCGGCGTTTAGTATCGCCTGGGGGTAGTGGTCGTCCAGGCGCAAGCCAGACCTGGGCTTGGTAAGGGCTAGACCATTGATCGCAATCAGTGGAGGACTTGTCATCGTCCCCTATTCTAGTGGCCGTCTGACCCGATATCTCACCCTTACTGGGACAAGATCACGGCTGTGTAGGGCCCAAATGAGAACGAGGCGCTGTAGGGCATCCCGTCATGGGGAACCTGTTCGGCAAGCAGGTCTGGGCTCGCGTGATTGCCGAAACTGGAGTCGTAGCCTACCCAGTCCGAATTCAGTCTCACCTGCCAAAGTCCTGGGCTGGGTAGGCCGATGCGGTAGTTCGTCCATGCCTGGTTCTTGAAATTGGCAATGACGATTACATCATCGCCGGCTCCACCCTGATCCCACCGGTGAAAGGCAATTACCTTGTCCCCGTTATTCACATGGTGGATGTTGGTGTTGTTGCCTTGCAGGCCGCGGGTGTTGCCGCCTAGATTGCGGCGCAACCCAATCATGTCCCGATACATGGCATGGATACCAGGGAAGAGTGTCAGCTTGTTCCAATCCAAGGGGTCATCATCGGAGAAGTAACCATCTTCCAGAAACTCTTGACCCATGAATATCATGGGGATGCCAGGTGAGGTCAAAACCAGGGCTGACGCCAGGGTCGAGCGTTTCTTGGAGTAGTAGCTGTCCGCATTGCCGGGCCAGATTTCTTCTGGTACTCGCGATCGACCGTTGGCAACCTCATCGTGGCTTTCGGTGTAGATCACGCGCTGGAAGGCTTGACCGTTGTAGTAATGTCCGATTGCGTCGCGCACATCAAACATGTTGCGGTTGTTGTCATTGGGATCTACTACAGCCGCCCGTATGGGGTGCACAAAGAGCGCGTCCCATTGGGAATCAAACCCGGCGCCTCCGGCCCCCGTGGTCTTGGTTATCCAGTGGTTGGGTGCGTCATACATGTCCTCGGCGATCTGGATCTTCCAGTTTTGGCTGCCGTCCACCGAGTCGTTGCACCATTGCATCAACGACCAGCCCTCGGGGAGGTCACCGCTGGGCCCAAGGCGCATGGTCGAAGTGGAATCCCAGCGCAAGCCATCTACATGCAACTGCTGCAACCAGTAGAGAGCATTGTCTCGGATGTAGGTGCGAACTTCGGCGCGGCCGTAATCGGGTTTGGTGTCACCCCAGGGCGTGATGGCGCGATCGTCCTGGTAGAAGTAGATGCCGCCCCAGCCGCCTTGGCTCCAACCGTCGAAACGCCAAAGGTCGAGGTCTGTGGGGCCCCAATGGTTGTAGAGCACATCGAGCAGAACCGCGATGCCTTGTGCGTGGGCTTGATCCACCAGGGCCTTGAGTCCGTCTACACCCCCATAGGCAGTTTCCACCGCGTAGGGGTGGCTGTAGTTGTAGCCCCAGGAACGATCTCCGGGAAACTCTGCAATCGGCATCAGTTCCAAAGCGCTGACGCCCAGGTCTGCGAGATAGGGCAGGCGGCTTATTACATCGCTGAAGTTACCTACGCCAAGAGGGTTGTCTGGATCGAACATGCCCACATGCATTTCGTAGATCACAAGATCGTTCCAGGCGGGCAGAGGAACTCCATCATTATCCCAAGTGTGAGCTTCGTGGTCGATGATGTTCGAGTCGCCAACAGAGTTGGTTAGTTCGGAGGCGTGAGGGTCGTTCTTCCAAAGGACCTGTGTGCCGTTGCTGATCACGAAACGATATTTCTGATCAGCTTGGGCATCGCGCACGTCCACCGAGAACTTTCCGTTGCTTTCGGACTGCAAGGGGGTGGCGTTGCTGGACCAGCTGTTGAATTCGCCCGCCACATTTACGCTGTCGCCGTTGGGAGCCCAAACGCGGAAAGTGACGCCATCGGTACCGAGGTCATCGTGAAAGGGAATAGCCCCCATTCCCGGTCGTTGGCTTGGCCGCGGGCTTGCATCGATGTTGAGGGAAAAGGGATTTGAGAGTGGAACGTAGACGCCAATTTTCCAGATTCCTGTGCTTAGTATCGGATCCGTGAGGGAATTGACCGTGATGCTCTCATTGCCCGTGTCAGAGGAAGCAGAGCGGAAGTCCCAGTCGCTTGTGCTGGGGGGCAGATCCTTGCGCAGATACAGATCAACGGCGCCATGGCCAAGATCAGTCACAGTTACCGTGAGTTGATCAGTGTGGCTGGGCACATTGGCCACGAACTGCAACATCACCCAACGCTCTGGTATCGCTGAGTAGGCGGGACCCGTGGTTGAGGTAGCGCCGCCCTGGGGAGCAGCCCCTGCGTACGGCAAGGCCCAAATAATCCCCAGGCCCAGAAGCAATGCTCCCTTGATCATTGGAAGAGGATAGCGATCCCGTCGGTGAAGTTTGAAGTGGGCGTTGGATTGAGATCCCGATACCAGTACTGAAAATTCCAGGTTTGGCCGGGCAGGATCGCCGTAACGCTGGGCATGGGGATCGCATTGGTGTCCACCGGGATCTGGACTTGTCCGCTCGTGCCTGAATTCTGAATCTGAGCGTTGAAGCGTGCCATCAGTCCAGTGATGCACAGGTGCCCTTGGGAGCCACCTGGATTGGGAATAAAGCCGGCAGCCTGACTGGCCAGGAAGTAGCCAAATTCTCCAAGGGGAAGATTTGCGGCGGCCAGGAAGAGAGGTTGTCCCCCGGCCTGATCTACCCCACTTGCAGAAATCACGGCCGGGATTCCAGTTGAGTTGTTTTCTGCCAGGCAGTAGTTCACTCCGATATTTGGAAAGTTGCCTTCTTCTACCTCAATCAAGAGATCATCAAAGTACCAGCCCGTGACTCCGCCCTGGTTGGATCCGGACTGCAACCGGATTTCATTCCAAACAAAATCGGGGACCATCTCGTCCAAATCTGGTGGGAACTGGGCAGGGTCCGGGTGTGTGACCGCAGGATCGATCCAAACCTTGATGTTCTCATCGCCCGAGAGGTGTTCGACTCGAACCACCATGCGACTGAGGGCCATGGGGTTGGTTCCTGCGATCGTGACCGACGGGGCTCCCACCGCTTGGATTCCCAAGAGCCCAGTCTGCCACGGGTTGCCGATGAAGAGTTTCTCGGCTACCAACTGTTCGTTGAAGGAAAACCCGCCGTATTCATCAGTGGAAGTGGGGGCCTGTTGGGTCCAGAAACTGACCCAGAAGGTCGTATTGTCTATGCCAAAGCGAAATTGGGCATCGGCCAGATGTGAGAAATTCGTGTAGTCCAGCAGACGATAACTGCCAGCGTCTTCGTTGTTGGTGGATACCTGTTCTCCGATTACATCCACGCCAGGGGTTTGGATCACGGCATCGTCGAGGTTGGTTCCCGACCACCAGGGAAACAGCCAGCCGAAACCTCCTGTTTTTCCACCCAGTGTGTCCCCGACAGGATAGTCGAATGACTCTGACGAGATCACTTGGGTTTGGGCGGCTGCACCAGGCGCAAGCACGGCAAAGATGACGAGGATGGCTTTGTTGTGCATGCTTGTATGGAGCGGCGTAGGTTGGCTGGAACCACGCTCTGTCAGCCGCCAACAGGTCAGGCGGGAGCCCTATTGGAAAGTGATGGAAAGTCCGTCAGTGAAGTTGTTGACGGTGCCTGGGTTCATGTCACGGTACCAGGCCTGGAAGTTCCAGGTTTCACCCGCCAGAACCGATGTGACTGGCGTCAGGGGAATGTTGTTCATGTCGATCAGCAGGTTGATCGTGCCGGAAGAGCCAGAGTTTCCGATGCTGTAGCCCCCGATCGAGTTGAATCGAGCGATGGGAGCGCCCAGGCAGATGTTGCCCTGGGACCCGCCGGGGTTTGCCACGAAACCCTGTGTGCGGGAGCCGATGAAGTATCCGAATTGGTTGAGGGGCAGATTGGACGCTTCCAGGGTCAGGTTGTTGTCCACGACCACGCTGCTGCCAGAGGCGCCCATGGTTGCTGCTACGCCGGTGGAATTAAGGTTTGATGTGCAGTAGTTTGTGCCGATACCTGGGATCTCCTTTTCAATCAAGATCTCATCAAAGTCATAAGCTGTGGTGCCGCCATTATTGCCGCCGGACTGCAGCCGGATTTCGTTCCACGCAAAGTCGCCCAGGGCCAGTGAGGCATCCGGGGTACCGCTTGGATGGGTTGAGGCCGGGTTGAGCCACATGTCGGCGGTCTCGCCTGTTGAGGTAAACGTCAGGCGTACCACCACACGGGTCACCGTATCGATGTTCGATCCCCCGACCAGCACTCGCGTGCCGGTGGCAGGATCTTCCATGCCCCATTCGTAGGTTTGCCAGGGGGAACCGATGAAGAGCTTCTCGCCAACGAATTGCTCGTTCAGGGAGAATCCACCGTAATCATCTGAACCCGCGCGCTGGGCTTGGAAACTGATCCACATGACGCCGTCACCCGAGCCAAAACGGCCGTCCGGTGCGATGTCCGTATGGGGGCCGGATTCTGGGATGCGGTAGGAGCCCGCATGCTCCCAGTTGGTGGTGGCTTTGTTGCCAATCGAGTCAAGTGAGCCGCTGGAGACCAGGGCGTCGTCAGAGTTGTTGCCGGACCACCAGGTGCTGAACCAGCCTGCTCCGCCACCGTGGCCGCCAAGGCCTCCTGTGGCATAATCGAAGGATTCAAAGGCAACGGTCGCGGTGCTCTGGGCCATTGCCGGGGCAGTGCTCAGAAGAAGGAGGGGAAGGACCTGGGTATAGCGCATTCTTGTGTGCATCGGGGAGAAGGGGAGGAAATCGATCCAGGGAGGGTTACCCTTGGACCTAGGATCTGACCGTCAATCTTCATTGATTTGGCCCGATCCCGCTACTCATGTCCCCTCTCCTGGTTGATTGTCTGTTCATGCTTGCGGGCTTTGTTCTGCTTACCAAGGGCGCGGGCTGGCTCGTAGATGGGGGGGTTACCCTTGCACGAATCCTTGGAGTCCCGCCTATGGTTACGGGGCTTACCGTAGTCGCATTAGGGACATCGCTACCAGAGGTGGTCGTAGCGTCGTTAGCCACAAATCGTGGAGAACATGGCCTGGCCCTGGGCACAGTCCTTGGGTCGAACATTGCCAACATTGGATTGGTGCTGGGCGTTACCGGCCTGATCCTGCCACGATTGTTCAATCAGGTCCTTTCAATCCGCGAGACCTCCTGGCTCTTGGGGTCGTTGGTCTTGTTGTTTTTCCTATCAGGGGGCGGAGCCTTGGTTGCGGTCGAGGCCCTGGTGCTCTTCGTTGGTTTTGTGCTCTATCAGGTTCTAGTGTTGCGCGATCCTGCGGAAGAGGGAGAGACGGCCCTGGAAGAGGTCGCAAGCCATGGTTCCCGTCACCCTTGGATGATGATCGTCGGTGGTTCCATCGCTACTGCTCTTGGAGCACTGGCAGCCATGGACGGCGGGATCGGTCTGGCGGAAGCCCTCGGGGTGCCAGCTACGGTCATTGGTTTCACCGTGCTGGCGGTCGGAACGAGCTTGCCTGAACTGGCAGCGGGGATCGTCAGTGCTCTCAAGGGTCAAGCGGGCTTGGGCCTAGGCAATGTGGTCGGTAGCAATGTCTTCAACACCCTGATGGTCTTGGGCATTGCCTTCGGTATTGGTCCTTTGGAGTCTGACAGCTTGGGTACTCTGGAACGCACGATGGCTACGGATCTGCCTATGACCGCCCTCTTTACGATTGGTTTGATCGGGTTCTTGCGCCTGTCTCGGGGGCGCTGGTTGCGTTGCAAGGCTGCACTGATGCTCGCCGCGTACTTCGCGTGGTCTGTCTCAATGTTCCTGGGCGCCGGCGCCTAAATCCTGAGCGTCAGGCTCTTTGTGATTCTCGAGCCGCGCCGATTAAACGGTATAGGAGTCGCGCGCCCACAATTGCGTCCCAGCTGCTGCCATTAGGGTCTGGGTTGGGGCCCGGAGCTACCTCGCAAAGGTCCAGGCCCACAATTCTGCGGCCGCTTTGCACTAGTTTTTCGAGCCAGGCCATGGCGGAATGCCAGTCCAATCCACCTGGAACGGGCGTCCCTGTTCCGGGGCAGAGATTGGGGGTTAGAGCGTCGATGTCAAAGCTGATCCAGACCAGGTTTGGCAGGGACCCGAGGCAGTCGTTCATCGCTTGGTCCCTTGCTGGGCTGGCCGGCGGCAAGGCTGCCCATTGATCATCGAAGAGGGTCTTGACGCGTGGGTCTTCTGCGCAGCGTAAAGCTTCGCGCTCGCCAAGGTCTCGTACGCCCACCTGGACCAGGGAGTGAAGCTGGGGAATCTCTTGCAGGACATTGTGGAAGATCGAGGCATGGGACCAGCGAAAGCCCTCATAGGCTTCGCGCAGGTCTGCGTGGGCATCGAACTGCAGTACACCTAGTTCGCCATAGTGCGAGGCTGCGGCCTCGATGCCCCCCAGGGGAACGCTGTGGTCGCCTCCCAGCAGGACCGGCAGTCGCTTTGCGTTGAGGCAATTGGCGGTGAACTCTTGAACATGTTTACGCACGGCCTCGCCCAGGGCTTCGATGCGCAAAATAGCCTGCTGGTGATCGCTGTTTCCGTCTTCCGCGCCGCCCGCCGAGATGATCGGGTCCGCAAGGGCGCGGGCCTCTCGGTTCCACTGCGTCACGCGGCCATCATCGGCGCTGTAGTGAATCCCGCCTGCGTGCGCTTCGCCGAAGAGCCTGTCGTACAGATCCACCTGCCGCGAGGCCGCTACGATTGCTTCGGGCCCATGCATGGTGCCGCGGCGGTAGGAGGTTGTGGCGTCAAAGGGCAGGCCAAGGACATGCGTCTGGGCTTCGGCCAAGCCATGGGGCAGGCCAAAAATCCCGCTGCCCGGCTGGGCTGCCGCGTCCGGATCAAAACTGTCCATGCGTGCAGAATAGCGGGCTCCAGGGGCATTGGAGGCATCTACGAGGTCCGAAATCCTTTACCCGGGATATGCACTTCAGAGATTTTCTCCAAGGTTTCGGGGGCCTCGTCGTTTCATGCTGTACAGCCCATGGAGGCAATTTCCACCGCATCTCTCCTGGAGCGCTGGCGGGACGGTGAAACCGATGCATTCGCCGCCTTGATCCAGCGCTTCGAGGAACCTCTGCTGCGTCATGTGCGGGTCCTTTTGGGTCCTAATGGCTCTTGCGAGGATGTTGTACAGGAGACCTTTCTACGGCTGGCACAAAAACCCCCTGCGCCCCACCCGGACGCAAACCAGAACCCCTCTGTAGGGCACGGCGCTCTCGCCGCCTGGTTGCATCGGGTAGCGCGCAATCTCTGCACCGATGAAATGAGATCCACCAGCCGACGCAAACAAAGGGAACAGGCGGTCGCGCCTGCCGAGGCCGTTTCCGGAGGACAATCTTCCGTGGACGGCGCAGACACCAGAGCGGCGGTTCGACGCGGCATGGACCAGTTGCCACCTGAGCAACGGGAGGTGCTGGTCTTGCGTTTATTGGACGGTCATAGCTACCAAGAAATCGCGGAGATCACCGGTCGCAAGACCGGCACCATTGGCTGGCTGCTGAGCACTGGCTTGGTTGCCTTGTCCCAGATCCTTGCCCCCATGATGGGGCATACACAATCAAGCCAAGTGCGCTTAGGAGATGTTCGATGAGTACACACCACCCTCTTTTGCAAAAACTGACCGCGGTACTGATGAACGAGGCGGATGAGGCAACCAGATCGGAGATCAAGATCGCGCTGGCCAGTGACCCGTTACTGGTTGCTGAAGAACAGCGGTTGCGAGCGACGATTGCCATAGTTCAAGCGGAGTTGGGGGATGGAGCCACCCTTGCCCCACAGCGTGTGGATGATTTGCTGGAGTCGGCGAGTTCGATTTCCGCAGCACGCACAGAATTGCTGACCTCGCCCAATGGTTGGAGCTCATTGATGAGAGCTGCGGCCGCAGTGGTAGTGCTCTCCGGCGGTGTATGGACTGCGCTGCAGTTTGCAGATCATAATCAGGTCCTGATCACCGACGAAGCAGCCCACGATGAGCGAATCGCCAGTATTGCTCGTGCAAACCTGCTGGGGCAACTCGCTTTTCAGCGGGCAAATCCACGTCGAGCAAGTGGCGGAGTCGATGCTTTTGTATTTGGACAGTACCAGGGTCTTGCGGATCAAGAGCGCTATCTCCAACTGGCGCATGCTCATCAGGAGACAGACACCGGTGTGGACTTGTTGCTTGAGGAAGAGGTTGAGGAAGTGACTGCGGAAGTCAGCCTTGGTCTTGTTGTTATTGAGAACGCTCCCTCGGGCGGAATTGTGCTGAAGGGCAAGGCCGGCGAAGACCGTAAGGGTTCTTCATTGGGCCGATTTGGATCTCGTAACGGGGTCCTCGCGGGCGGAGGGGGCGGAGGCGCCGGTGGGTCTTATAGGGGGCCTGTTGCTCCCGGTGCACTTGCACCTGGAACCCCTCTTGCAGCCAAGAAAACCAGCAACCTCGGCAGTCAGCCCAGCTCTAGTTCAGTTGGTCGCACTTTCTACTACGACCCCACTACTCCGAATAATGCCATCAATCTTAGAGCTAGCGCGGAGTCCGGGGTGATAGGAATTGGCGGTGGTACAGGAGCAAAATCGCGGGGCCCGTCGGATAAGGTTCCCGCTTCAAAAGAGGCCTGGTATGTTGCTGGCAATACGTCCACCAGCTCGGTTGCGGGAGAGGCTCCCCGCCTTGGAGCACTCGGCTATACGCTCGGCACTTCTGGTGGAGCTCCGAGCACTCAAGGCAGGGGAAGAGTGGATGAGCTGAAGCGCCAGCAGACTTTTGGGAAGAGGATGCCTAACGATGGCAGTGATGTTGCGGGGAAGGGTCTGGGCTCTAGCTCCGAGCGCCCTGAACAGGCGACCATGCAGGAAAAGGGAATACAACTAGGTGCTCACGATTTCTTTCTTCGTGATGGGGTGCGAATAGACGAAGCCGAGGTGCAGGATTTTGAAGAGCCTGTCGAGCCGGTTCGCGTTCCAATTCACCTTGATCCCTTTCAGGATACTGTGGACCTGCGTTTCCAAGACGCGAGGCGGCGCTGCAGCGTAGGGCCAAACGATCATTTGCCCGATCTGTATCAACATTGGTGGGGGGACAACCCTTGGGAACTGACCTATGCGGACTCCCAAGCGACTTTTGCAGCTGATGTGGACACCGCCAGTTATGGTGCGGCACGCAACAAGCTGCTCAAGGATGAGTTGCCGGGTCGCGCTGGTATCCGTACTGAAGAATTCGTCAACTATTTCCGTCCTGATCTGATTGCTCCTACCAATGACGCTTTGGCGTTGTCGGTGGAAATGGCCCCCAGCATCAGTAGTGATGGTAGGGATCGTTGGCTATTGAGGGTTGGCGTACGGGCCAAAGAGATCCAATCCTGGGAGCGTGACCCGCTGGCGTTGGTCATGGTGGTTGATGTTTCTGGCTCCATGAAACACCACGATCGTATGGGCATCGTCAAACGCGCTGTGGCCCGCATGTTGGAGAAGCTCGATGCCAGAGACACCTTGGCAATAGTGACTTTCAACACTGAAGCCAAGCAGATCCTGCCCCCCACCAGCGTTGCCGCCCGGGATGCCATTTTGGCGGCGACAGAGACATTCACTCCCGGCGGTGGAACGAATGCCGCCCTGGGCTTGCAGTTGGGTTACGAGATTGCCGCTAGTGGGGCAGCCCCGGATGTGATCAGTCGTGTTGTCCTCCTTTCCGATGGTCTGGCAAACACGGGTGAAACCGATCAGAACAAGATCTTGGAATCCGTGCGCGGGCATCTCAATCAAGGGGTCCACCTCAACACCTTGGGCGTAGGTATTGAGGGACACAACGACACTTTCCTTGAGCGTCTAGCAGATGGAGGAGATGGGCTCTGCGATTTTGTAGACGATGACCGTGCGATCCAGCGTGCTCTGGGTGATCGTTTTTCCGGTGCCTTTGTTCCTGTCGCCGACGATGTGAAAATCCAAGTGGAATTCAATGGCCGTCAGGTCGTGCGTTGGAGGCAGCTCGGGTATGAGAATCGCTCGATCGCTGATGCCTCCTTCCGGGATGACGCGGTGGATGCGGGAGAAGTGGGCTCTGGCCACCAGGTTACGGCACTCTTTGAAATCGAACTGGACCGAGGCCTCGTTTATGACGGTACGCCCCTGGCGACTGCGCGTTTGCGGTGGAAGGAGCCCAAGGTTGGAGGTCAGGATAACAGTTTGCGCCAGGCCACCGAGCGCAGTTTGCCGATCATGGCGCGGGACGCTCTGGCTCATCCAGGTTCAACGACTGCGGGCTATCGCCGTGCTGTGGTCACAGCTCAGTTCGCTGAGTTCTTACGTCGCTCTGTGCATGCCCGTAGTGATTCTGTGGCGGAGCTCTTGCGAGCAGCGCAAGAGCTGATGCTTGACCGTGAATTGGCAGCCGACGAAGACACCCAAGAGTTGGTTTCATTGATCAAGCGAGCCGTGGCTTTGGGCCTCGAAGAAGCCCAGCTCAGCAATGCCGTGCAAGCGGCTACGGACGACCTGCGCGAGATCGAGCATGTCTGTCGTCAGTTGGATTCTCTGCCAGGGCGCATGGGCACAGGTGACCGCAACCGTCTCTCAGCGGCCCGTAGACAGGCCCAGGAGCGCCTTCGGCAGGCAATTGTCGAGGACGAGCAGCGGGCCAGGGAGGCCGCTGGGTGGTCTCAAGATGGGATATTGGTGGTTCAGGAGCAAGGAGCCGTGCGCAGGCGCTAGGCTAGGGGGACATGCGTGCCCCCGCTCTCCATGGGCGGATCGATCGACGGATTTGTATTCACTACCGCATCGATCCGTCGACCGCCCGCCGATTCCTGCCGGACCACCTGCGCCCGAGACTTTACCAAGGCTCGGCGCTTGGAGGGATTTGCGTTTTCCGTTTAGGACCTGTGCGACCAAGACTTCTGCCTATCCCCTTGGGCTTTGGTGCGGAGCTCGCCTGGCATCGCATTGCTGTCGAATGGGATGTGGGCGGGAACTTGGCTCATGGGCAATATCTGCTTCGATGCGAGAGCGATTCGCGTCCCAGGTCGCTGCTTACCCCGCGCCTGGTTCCCAGTTCTGAGCCGGCAGCACGTATTACCGTGCGTAGCAGCGACGATGGCTTGCTGGTCTCTATGAAGAGCGTGGATGGTCATGGAGACTTGGAAATCTCCTCCGTATCTGGTGCACCTTGGCCTGGAGGTTCGGTATTCCCAAGCGCCAAGGCGGCACAGATGGCCTTTTCGAATGGTCATGTGCTTTGGCCAATGAATGAGGGTCAAGATAACGAAGGCTTTGAAGTCTCAGTAGAAGGAGGGGTTGCGGCGGCCCTGTCTTGCGAGGATATTCGTTCTGCCTGGTTCGATGATCGCAGCCGTTTTCCACTCGGCTCAATTGAACTCGATAGCGCCCTGGTGATCAGTCGCTCAGATCAGATCCTGCAGACCGACGCAGTGAGTACAGGCGTGCACAGTCTTTCCCCAACTACCGGCGAATTCCTCCCCGCCTGAATCTGCAGGATCACTGGGTAATGCGCCACAGTGCTACTGCCTGTCCCTGCGGTGGTGGGTTACCAGCCCCATCGAGCAGGATGCCGCCTGTGCGCAGGTTCAAGAATGGCGCGGTGATCCAGGCCGAACCGTCGAATCGCTCCACTGATGAAGGAGTGCTGATATCGCTGACCAGCACGTCTGGGGCCGCCACTCCGTTGGAGTTGATCAAGACTTCAAAATTTGGTGTGGTCGTGATCCCCACACGAGATGCGGAGAAAGAGACTTGCTCCAGGTTCTCAGGTGACGCAAGAACGAGCTTGTCATTGGGGATTGAGGTGAACAGTTGATAGGACAGGCGAGAAAACTGACCAGCTACTTCCTGGACCAGATGAAAATAATGGAACTGTGCATCGCGGTCCGCGAGGATTGAATGGGCCTGAGAGGGATCCGGGTCGCTCAAGGTTTGGCCTCCCATCCAGTCCAACACCTCCATGTTTTCGGGATTGCGCCAATGGTGATAAGGCGTGGCACAATTGGGTACTGCCAATCGATTGGGCGAATCCAGGCTGTCCAGGTAGTCGTGTACGCTGAACGCCGCGATTCTGAATTGCAACTTGTCCCACCAGCAGGTCCAGGCGTGAATCGGTGTGCCGTTCAAGTTCAGGCAGGTGGGCGTACTGGGGTCTATTGGGAATGGGAACTGGCTGGAAACGTCGGCCATCGATGACCGGGAGTAGATGAAGGGGTCGGTGCTGGGGCTGCCGCCGAAGATTATGTCCAGGACTGAGTGATTGAGCGCCATTCCGTAGGTGAAAGCGGTCGATGGTGTGCCCGCATTGGCAAACAGGGCCGCGAACCGTAGGTCGTCTACACCGGAACGCAGGCCCGCTTGGGCCATCATCCAGCCTCCACCCATGGAGTGTCCGTAGCCATAGACACGTGCGATGTCGATACTGGTTCCGAACATCTCCATGAAGACTTCCATGGAGAGTTGAGTGTTCGTCTGAGCATCGGGGTGTCCAAAGTTGAATGCATGCCCGCCTAGAGGGATCAGTACATGCCAGCCTCGGTTGATCGCCTCAGTGATTATTGGAGACGCAAGGTCCTCAACGGAAATCGCCGAGACCGAGTTGGTTGGTTGTTGGCCTGCGCCGTGGAAGAGAACCAACAAGGGCGACGAAGCCGGCGGTGTTGGTCCATTGGGAATGAAGGCCAGAAACTCTTCTGCCCAAGCAGTGCCAGTATTGGGGATTGTGACGTGGACGCGCGTGGTGCCCGGCGAGAATTGCACATTGACCGTTGGCGCTGCTCCGGCGCTCGCAAAGGTGCCCCCCAAGGCCGATGCTATGTCCGCTGTAGTGCCGATCAACCCGCCCTGCAAGTCATAGATCGGCGTGAATGCTCGTCCCAATTGCTGACTGGCCGCCTGTGAAGTCAAGCAAGCCAGCAGCAGGACCCCGGAAATGGGGCATAGCTTTGAGAGTCGGGCGGTGCTCCACGGGGTACAGTTCATTGCTGACAGATTATATTATCGAGGACCCTACCCATTGTGGCTGAGACTCGATGGGGACCCACCAATTTAGCTGAGTTCTTCATTCTCTGCAGGCGATACCCCAGGGAAGCACGGCCAGGGGCCTCTTGGTGAGGTCTACTAGGGCAAGATGCGCCAAGAACCAGTGTTCTGCCCGCTCGGCAAGTAGATCAATGACAGGCGACGAGTGGTCTGGTCATAGGTCCAGTTTGGGGTGCTGGTTCCATTGAAGAGCACATTGGATGGCATGTCCATGTCCTCCAGGACCACCCGAGTAGCCAAATGGTCAAGCTCGGAGAAGACGATCTCCAAGCCTTGAGAATTGTTCTTGCTCAATCCCAGATCCGCAGGGTCAAAGGCCAGTTGGGCCAGATTGCTGGCTTGCAGGACGTATACCCGGTTGAAAGCGTGTAGAGCTGCCCACTTGAAGGGGGTGAAGGCCCCGCTATTCCGCTGCACGATCTGGAATTCGTGCCAGCGGGAGTTGCGATCGGCAAGCACGCTCACCAAGCTCGAGCTATCAGGATCGCTGCGAGTGTGCTGACCCAGCCAGGTCAATACGGCATCTTCGTCAAGGTTCGCCCACATGTGTCCATTGCCGCGACCACTGGTATAGTTGCTGACGCCGCCCAACTGCGCCAGGTGGGCATCAAATTGTGCGCACTGATCGATGAGGTAGAGATTCGGATCTGTCGCGCAGGTCCAGGTCATGATCGGTATGTGGGAAATGTTTCGCAGCAGGTCGGTGTCTGGGTTCACGCTGTTAAAGACGGGGTTCAGGTCGATGCTGGATGCTCGCTGGTAGCGAAATGGGAACTGAAAGGGGGATCCCTCGAACATCAAGGGGCTTTCCAGGAGAGATACATCAATAGCGCTGGCGTGTACGTGGGAGACAGATACGGTTCCTGTGTGGTTGACCAGAGCCGCGAATCGCACATGGTCTCGACTTGTGTGGCGGGCAGCAAAGCTGGCCATCCAGCCGCCGCCCATTGAGAATCCGACTCCATAAATGTGGTCCAGGTCCAGTGGAAAATATGTGGCCAGGAATTCAAGTGCGGCTTCGGTATTGCGCTGGGCATATTCGATTCCGAAGTTGAATTTGTGGGCACCCAGGGGTGCGACCACCAACCAACCCAACTGGCGGGCCTTTTGAATGTATTCGGTCGAGAAAACCAGGTCTTCAGGATCTTCTCCGTAGCCGTGAAACAGAACCAGTACGGGTGTCGGGCCCAGAATCTGGTCTGGAACTCCGACGATCATGCGTTCGACCCAACTCGTGCCTGTGGCAGGAATGCGCACCTTGTAGACCCTGTGAAGCAGGGCGCTTGCGCTGGCAGAGGGGGCCAGGGGTGGTGCAATAGTTCCTCCTACCGCAACTTCGAAGGGAACGTCCACTCCAAGGGGTTCGCCACGCAAGCCCCGAGTGACCTTTGACACGTGGGGCTGAACGGAGATTCGAGGAGCAGGATTGTGCCGTCGTTGGGCTGCGCCCAGACCCGGCAAGAGGAGAACCGCCAAGGCGGTGAAAATAGAGTGCTTGTACATGGCTAGGGGCGTCGCGGTGACCTGCGGTGAAGGCCCGCCCGGACTGAACACTACCCCTCAGATTCAGGTGAAGTCAGTGGGTCCCAGAAGGAGACAGGGGGGATTCGGGGATCACGCCCCAAGGCCGCCCATTGGGGTGGGCGGGTCTCGAATTAAGAATGTATGGCCGCTAGGCTGCACCTGCAGTTGAGGAACAGCTTCTGCCCGGGGTGCTCATAACCCTCTCGGCAGAGAGATGCAAGATCCTGGAACTCTCGGTTCTCCCTTTCGAGAACCCCAGCTGGGTACCATTCCAGGGGCGTTTCCATGAAGCGTCCCAGATATGAAGAACACAAATTGGATTCTCGTGGCCTGTCTCTTGGGCTTTAGTGGAGTTGCCCTTGGTGCTCTTGGTGCCCATGGGCTGGAGCAGACCCTGTCTGTAGATCAAAGGAGCGAGTGGTGGGCAACCGCCGTGAACTACCAGATGTGGCATGTTCTCGCGATTCTCTTTGCGGCTCTGCAGCACCAACGGCGGGGGCGTGGGGCAGGAGCGGCAATGGCCTTCACCCTGGGGATAGTGCTCTTTGCAGGCAGTCTTTTTTGCCTGGCCTTGGGGGCTCCTTCTTGGTTCGGGGCCATCACACCATTCGGCGGTCTGGCGTTGCTGATCGGCTGGGTCCTATTGGGTCGTGCGGCTTGTCAAGCTGACTCGTCAGAGGGCAATGCTGGTCTGGATGATGAACGTACCAATTCCCCGTAGGCTGCGTCGAGGGCCAGAGTGCGTGGGCCAGGCTTGCCGTTGCCGATGTCCTTGCCAGCAAAACGCACCACGGGAAGGACCCCGCGCACTGATGAACTCAGGAAGCCCTCGTTCATCCGGTTGATCTGATTCTCATGTACGGCTTCCTCGACAACTTGTAGCCCCAGCTCCGCCGCGCAGGCCAAGAGGGTCTCCCGGGTGATGCCTCCCAAGACCCCTGTGCCAGCGGTGTGCAGGGTGTCTCCCCGAAAGCAGAAGAAGTTGCTCATGACACCTTCCAGGCAGTAACCGTCCGGGTCCAAGAGAATGGGCTCGAAGTCGTCTTCATGCAGGCGCTTGTGGGCTGTGCGTGCGGCAATGAAGGCAGTGCCCTTGATTACAGGCGAGAATCGCTTCAGTTGGCTGGTGGGATAGACGCCTACTCCTCTTTGGTAGGTTTCTTGCGGCGGCAGTTGCAATGGATGAAAGCTGAGAAGCACTGTGGAGCGCATGTCCAGCATCGCCGAGGGATGGGGCAGAAAATCAATGCGTAGTTTTGCCTCCCAGGCAAAGTGTCGGGCAGCTGCATTGATGCCTTCGCAAAGGGCCTGGGGGTCCGGCTCGGGTAGCCCCGAGGCCTTGCAGCCCGCCACGCCACGTTCCAAGTGTCGATCAAGGCGAAAAAACTTGGCTTGGTCACGGGTGCGCAGGGCCTCGTAGGTACCAGCCGGCAGGTCCAACAGGACCTGCTCAAGGTCCATGCCTTCTCTCGGGTGCTCAAGAACACGTAACTGTCCATTATGCCACTCGTAGATTGCCGCTTTGTGTTCAGTCATTGGTCTTCACCATGGCGTGCAAAGCAGAAGCAATCTGATCGAGTTCCTGCTCGTTGGTGCAGGCGGGCGGCAATGCGTAGAGAGTATCGCCTAGAGGCCTAAGCAGGACGCCGTGTTCCTGAGCGACCTTGCGAAGGCATTGGCTGCGTGCGGCGAGATATCCTTCTGGCTGGTCGCTAGAAAGCTCAAAGGCAACCATGCCTCCGAGTTGCCGCAGGTTATGCACCCTTGGATTTTGATTGAGATCGGCCAAAGACCTGAACAGTCGCTTTCCGATGCGTTCAAACAATCGCGGCGTGTCATGATCTGCGATTAGATCCAGGGATGCGAGAGCCGCAGCACAGCCCACCGGATGGGCGGTGAAGGTGTGCCCGTGGAAGAACGCCCGCGAGCGGTCGCTGGAGAGAAAGTCCTCGAAGAACTCCTCGCGGGCCAGGGTCGCGGAGAGGGGGAACATACCGCCCGTCAGTCCCTTGGCCAAGCACAACAGGTCTGGCGTGACATCTTCGGAGTCGCAAGCAAAGAGCCTCCCAGTGCGGCCGAATCCGGTGAAGACCTCGTCTGCGATAAGGGGCAAGTCCCGCGAGTGCACAGCCTCTTCCAGGCTCTTCAAGAAACCAGTGGGCTGAATCTTCATGCCTGCTGCACCCATCAGACGCGGTTCGACGATGACTCCTGCGGCCCTCTCGCCCAGGTCATCCAGGGCAGCGCCGACCTTCTGGGCGTCCAGCCCGACTCGGCGAACATCAAATAGCAGCGGCCGAAAGGCCTCGAAGAAAGGGTCGGGGTCGCCGACCGCCATGGCCCCAAAGGTGTCTCCGTGGTAGGCCCCTTCGAAGGCCACAAATGTGCGGCGCAGGGGCTGATCGCGCAGGACCCAGCGCTGGACCACCATCTTCAGCGCCACTTCCACTGCCGTGCTTCCATCGTCCGAGAAGAACACTCGATTTAGCCCCTGTGGCGCCAGAGCACATAGTCTTTCTGCGAGGCGCACCGCTGGCTCGTGGGTAGCCCCGGCGAAGAGCACATGATCGAGACGCCCGTATTGTTCGTTGATGGCCTTGAGGATTGTCTCTTCCCCATGCCCATGCAGGGTCGCCCACCAGGAACTGATGCCGTCGACAAGCTTGCGGCCGTCTTCCAGCTCAAGCTGTGCACCCTTGGCTCCCACTACCGCGAGGGGCTCGCTCTCAAGTCCGTGTTGGGTGAAGGGATGCCAGCAGACTTTGCCATCTCTTTGGATCAAGTCGCTCATGGAAAGAGGGGCTTCAGGATTTCTGGCATGCCTGAACTCAACGCCCAAGCCTTGATGCTGTCGCTGGTCAATGGTTCCAGCAGGGGAAGTTCAACCACTGGGCAGCCTACTCGCTCGACAAGAGTGCGTCGATTGGAATCGTGAGGTGTCCCTACCAGGATCAAGGCTCTTGGGTGCAGGTTGCGGGTGATCAGAGCCTCCATGGTCAAGAGGGTGTGGTTTAAAGTTCCGAGACCCGAGCGAGCAACCAATACCAGATCCTCGCCCCTCTGCGCGCACCAGTCAGAGGTCAAGACTTCCGTCGTGAGCGGTACGTGTAGACCTCCGGCAGGCTCGACCACCAAGACTCCGCTGGTTTGCTTGCGTAACTGTTCATTCAACCAGCCATTGAGTTGCAGCAGGTCAATTCGGGTTTCCACAGCAGCGGCTGCTTCATGTGGCGAAGCTGGTAGGGGCAGCTCGATGGCTGGGGCGCAAACCAAGACTTCAGGTGCCAGGCGCTGAACTTCATTCGTATCGCTGCCCAGTGGGTCCTGGCTACCGGTTTGCACCGGCTTGCAGTATCCGCATCTGCCCAGGGTTTGAAGTGCGTGCAGGAGCCCTGCGCTGGCAACCGTCTTGCCCACATCCGTGTCAGTTCCCAAGACCCACAGGGCTCGGGCCGCACTCGCCTGTTTCTTGGGTGTTGAGTTCGGGGTCCAATCGAGATTCCGGAGAGCTTCTACCAGTTGATCGATTTGTGTCGTTGTCTGGTTTGAGTGCAGCACAACTCGGATGCGGCTCTCTCCATGGGGCACGGTTGGCGGTCTTACCGCCCGCACTTGAATGCCCTGGTCGCGTAATTTGAGTGCCACCTCCATGGCTCTTTCGCTGCTGCCAATCGGGATCGGAACAATTGCACCGGCAGGGGTTGGCAGGTCGAGTTCTTGGGCCAGATGTCGGGCCTGGGTTCGCAGCTGGATGCGCTCCTGATCCAGTTCTTGTATCCGTTCAATTGCTCCGCAGAGTGCGCCAGTTACTGCTGGGGAGGGCGCTGTCGTGAAGAGGAACGAGCGTGCCTTGGTGAGCATCAGGGCGCGCAATTCACTACTTCCGAGCACGAATGCGCCGGCACATCCGAGCGCCTTACCGCCGGTTACGATGCGGCTGACGAGGTTCGCGTCGAGTGCACCCTCTTCACATGCCGCGGCCCAAGCACCCCGTCCCTTTGGCCCCAACACCCCGGCGGAGTGAGCCTCATCGATCAACAGCCAGGCATCGTACTCTACGGCTAATTCTGAGAGGCGCACGAGGTTCGGAGCGGTCCCGTCCATGCTGAACACTCCCTCGGTTGCGATCAGCCGTCGCCGGGCACCCTTGCTCTGACGCAGCGCATTTTCAAGGGCTGCAAGGTCCAGGTGGGGAGTGATGACGCGTCGCGCCCGGGTCAGTCGCGCGCCATCGATTAGCGAGGCGTGCAGCATGCGATCGCAGAAGATCACATCTCCCCGGCCCACAAGGGCGCCCAATACCCCCGCACAAGCCTGCCAGCCGGAAGGGAATAGTAAGGCTCGGGGTGCTCCAAGCCAGTCAGCAACGAGGGCTTCAGCTTCCATGTGCAGGGGCGAATCTCCCCCCAGGGCACGGGAAGCCCTTGAGCCCGCACCGTATTGGTCGAGAGCCGCCTTGGCCCGCGCGATCACATGGGGATCCTGTGAGAGGCCGAAGAGATCATTGGTGAACCAGTCTCCATGCTGGGGCGCCGAGATGGTCTCGCGACGTTGATGGGTCCTCTCCAGCTGGGTTAGCTCATCTGCAAGCTGTTCTTGTATTGACAGCATTGGATATCGTGGCTTCAGGCCTGTTGAACTGGGGTCATTCCCAGCTTGCGGAAGAGGCTCGCGTCAGCGGTGTGCTCGCGGCCCGGGGTGGTCAGGAGTTTTTCGCCCAGGAAAACCGAGTTTGCGCCTGCCAGGAAACATAAGGCCTGAGCTTCCTCGGTCATGGATTCACGACCGGCTGAGAGGCGCACCGTGGACTTCGGCAGCATGATGCGGGTTGCGGCCACCATTCGGACCACTTCGTTCCAAGGCAATGGAGTCTGGTTTTCAAGGGGAGTTCCCGCCACTGGAACCAAAGAGTTGATTGGGACTGACTCAGGTGTCGGGTCGAGAGCCGCAAGTTGGGCCAGGAACTCCGCCCGTTGCTCACGGGTTTCCCCCATGCCAACGATGCCTCCACAGCAAAGCGCCAATCCTGCATCTCGAGCAATTTGCAAGGTGTCCAGACGCTCGTCATAGGTGTGCGTGGTCACGATGTTTTGGTAATGACTGCGGCCTGTGTCGAGGTTGTGGTTGTAGTAGTCAAGCCCTGCCTCGCGTAGGCGTTGCGCTTGGGATGGGTCGAGCATGCCCAGGGTCGCGCAAGCTTCAAGGCCTTCATCCTTGACCGCACGCACCATCTCAAGTGTCCGGTCGAACTCAGCACCGTCCTTGACATTGCGCCAGGCCGCGCCCAGACAGAGTCGGTCTGCGCCGGACTCTCGCGCCTTGCGGGCTTCTCTTCGCACGCTGTCCAGATCAGTCAGGGCTTCCCGCTGCAGGTCTGATGCATGGTGAGCGCTCTGGGAGCAGTAGCCACAGTCCTCTGGACAGGCTCCGGTCTTGATTGAGAACAAGTGGGCACATTGGATACGAACTGGATCATGGTTGGCCCGATGAGTGTCGGCTGCTTCGAAGATCAGGTCGAGCAGGGGGCGGTCCAGGAGGTCCATGGCCCGTCGTTGGAGGGTCTCGGGCAGAGACTTGCTGAGTAGGGGAGGGGGTGGCATTGGGCTGCATGATAACGCTTGCCCGCAGGCCGGTGCGAATCCGTATCCTCTGCGAAATCATGGCGACTAAACCTCCGACGACCTACTGGGACTACATCCGCGTGGAAGATCTGCTCAATCTGCAGGGCGGTCTCGATAAAGACGAGACCACTCTTGAGGACGAGGAACTGGTCTTTATCACAGTGCATCAGGTCTTCGAGCTGTGGTTCAAGCTTGTGCGTCACGACATGCTGGCTGCCCGCGACCTATTCGTGCTGCCCAAGGTCTCAGAGCAAGACCTCTCACGGGTGGTTGCTCGGCTGCGGAGGATTACAACAATTTTTAAGATTGGTGCGCATCACTTTGAACTGGTCGAGACCATCGGGACACGCGAGTATCTTGCCTTCCGCAACAAGCTGATGCCCGCCAGTGGTTTTCAGAGCGCTCAGATGCGTCAAATTGAAGTTCTCTTCGGTCTCAATGATGATGAGCGCGTGGCCCTTGGCTCCCCGGGCAGTCACATTGCTGCGTTGAAAAATGCTGACGGCTCTCCTTCCAGTGCGCTCAAGCGTTTGCGTGAGACCCAGGCGGACGGACCCAGTTTGCGCGATGCGGTTCGTTCGTGGCTTGAGCGTACGCCGATTGACGGTGTGCGCCATGGGGACTCTGGAGCAAGCAAGATCAGTGAGGACTTCTTGGATGACTTCCTGGCGAGTCAACGAAACGAAGTGGACAAGGCCCGCAAACGTGCCAGAGAGGTGGCTCCTGAATCAGACCACAAGAGGATTGACAATCTATATGACCGTGAAATTGCCTCCACTGAGGAGTTCTTGCGTGGAACTGATGTGAAGGACGACCCTCAACGGGCGCGTGCGCGAGTCGCAATGCTGTTCATAGAGACCTATCGCGAATTGCCCCTGCTTGCCTGGCCAAGAGAAGTTCTTGCCAGCTTGATTGAGGTCGAGCAGGCTTTCCTGATCTACCGTCAGCGACATGCGCGCATGGTGGAGCGCGTCATTGGGCGTCGCGTGGGAACCGGGGGCAGTTCTGGTGTGGACTATCTGGACAAGACCGCTATTGAATACCGCATATTCCGCGATCTGTGGACGATCCGTACTTTGTTGCTTAGAAATGAAGCCGCCCCCTCTCTCAAGGGAGCGGCCTTCTATAGCTTTAGCGCAGGGGACTGACGCAAGTCAGCTCCGAGCGGCAGGCAATTCTCGGATCAGAACGTGACCGAGATCCCGTCTGAGAAATTCGAGGAACCGGGTCCTGCTCCGCCGTCGCGGTACCAGAGCTGGAAGTTCCAGGTCGAGCCAGCTGAAATCACACCAGCGGGAGGATCGGGAAGCGCAGCTGGCACGTCGAAGCCCGAGCCCACCGATGATGTGCCCGCCAGGTTCTGGAAGATCCCGGAGCCATCGAATTGACCGATCGAATTCATGCCCGAGCCTGTGGTGTTGACGGTGTAACGGCCGATGGGGGCACCAAGGCAAAGGCGTCCCGTGCTGACGGGGATACCGGGATCCAGAGCAGTTGCGGACACCAGAAAATAGCCAAATTCAGATCCAGGGCCGCCCGTAGCATCTAGATGAAAAACGCCGGGGCCAGTGAAGGACGAGCCGCCCAGAGTAACGGGGCCACCAGCCGAGTTTGAGTTTGCCGGGTTGCAGTAGACGCCGGGGCCGCCGCCGGTTCCCACGACAACACTGAAGTCGTCATATAGAACCGCCGAAACGGTGCTGTTAGCAGGAAAGAGGTCGAGTGAAGCGATCTGTGCAAGTCCTGCCGTGGAAACACCAATTGACCAGGTGTACTCGCCTAGCAGCTGGTTGTCGTAGTAGATCAAGCAGTTGTCTGTATCCAAATCGATCTCGGCCCGTAATTCCACCCAAGCGTCAAATACGATGGGATACTGGTTGGGGCCCTGAGTTAGTGCCGCTCCGTTGATGTCTGGTGAGACCAGCAGCGTGCTGCCGTTCATGTTGACTTGTACCGACCAACTGTAGGGGCCGCCCGCAGCAAATTGGTTCAGCATGATCCAGTAGGTCGTGCCACCAAAGGTGCTGGGAATCCACTGCTTGCAGGAGAAGACCCATTGACCGGATGTGTAGGGACCGCCTAGAGGGCTGACCGTATCCGAGCAGAAGTCGCAGGCGGGATCTCCACTGCCCACGATGCTCAGCGATTGGCTTCCAGTTGATGCCTGAGCGTTGGAAACTGTGTTGTAGAGGGTATTCACTCCGTCCCAGTTTCCCCAGGAACCCTGGCCTTCAATGGCTGAGCCATTGGCGTAGGTTTCAAAGCCGTCTGAGAATTGGGCGGAGGCAGTAGAGGCGAGAGCAACGCATACAGTTGCAATAAGAGTGTTGTTTTTCATTTGGTTTCGAAGGGATCCAGAAGAAGGGTCGAGATTGGCCCGACGTCTCTACCCTAGAGTCTGGCGTCATCCTGTGGCAAAAAAACACGGCTTGGGGCCTAGAACCCCATCTGAACCCGGATTAGCAGCTGATCTAGGCCGCCCCCTGCACCAATGCGCTCTGAGCGTTGATAGTGCGGCATAAGCCGTGAGCGCGACGAGAAGTGCAGGTTGAGCCCAGATCCCCAGTCGAATTGGGCTCCCCCTTCTATCGTGCCATTATCCAGATCCGTGAAAGTGATACGGGTTGCCCATTTGATCGAGACCTTGTCCACTGCGAGTTGTGCGCGTCCCCAGCGGCCGCGCTCGGGCTCCCACCGGGATCGTTCATCGTCGAAGGAGTAGATCGCAGATACTTGTGCGCCGCCGATCGTCAGCCCATTTTTCTGGGGCAATTGAACTGATGATGCCATGACTTCTGCGACAGTTGTCCATTGACCACTTGCGTGAGTAAGTTCAAGAGCCAGCGTTGCTGCACGTGCATCTGGCAGGAGGCCAGTATCAATCATTTGTGGTGAGCCGTGTGCGCCTGGGCGCGCGGAGAACTGTAGGCCAGTTGAATGGCCATCGCGGAAAATAGCCGCCAGCCCCAGGTGCAGCAGGCCTTTGCTGCCATCTTGTGGTGCACCGTACAGTCGGGCACTGATCGCTCGCTCGCTGCCCTGGAAATCGATCATTAGCCGCCCATGGAATTCAGGTTCATCCTGGGGAGCGGCGGATAGGGGTTGGGATACAGCAAGGCCGACCATGAGGAAAATGGTCTGCTGGATCTGGCCTGTGCAGGTCCGGCCTGCAAGGTCAGCAGGTGTCATCAAAAGTCGACTTGGAACCGAAGCAGAAGAGCGTCGTAACCCGTCTTGGTTCCGCTGTCATTGATGTCGGCCATCACGTAATTGAGCATGATGCGCGAGTTACGGCCGGTGTACCAGTTGATGCCGAAGATCAGGTCGTCAACTTCGACCGTATTGGTGTCTTCGCCATCGCTGTGGTCCATGCGGGCTGTCAACTCACATGCGCCGCCATTGCCCGAGGGTACGACTCGGGAGAAGGACCCGTTGGATTTGTCGTAGGGCCGATGCTCGCCTGTGGTGAACCAACTGGCGGTGATATAGTAGCCGCTGACTTTTGCTTCATTAGCTGAATCAAAGGCCTGACTGATGTATTCCGCTTGCAGGCTAAAGGGGCCGTTGAGCCAGACTGTTTCCAGTCCATAGAGGCTTGAGTCTTGCGCGCGTCCGTCATCGCTCAAGGTGACGCTGCCATCCATGTGGTGTCCAGGACGGGTGCTGACATCCGATTCGGAACCGCCTCGGGCTGATGCGGAACCTCCCAAGTGGAGCGTGTCAGCGAAGAGGTGGGTCAGGCGACCAGTTACACTCCATTCCCCTGCATCTTCGCTGAAGCCGTTGGATGTGGCCTTGAACAGGCCCAAGGCAGCGGTCGTGTTTTCGTCGATCTCCCACAATTTGCCAGCTCCGGAGCCTCGACCAGGTGAAATCGCATTGACGATGCCCGCGCGTTCGATCATGGTGATGTACTTGGACGAGGTCAGGTTGTTGATTGAGTTGTATTCCTTGAAGCGTCCCACGCGGATTCCCTGCAGATCATCGAACTGCATGTACATGTCTTTGAGGGCCACCGGGCTCCCGGAGACAGCGAAGTCGTAATTGACTTTGTAAGAGACATTTCCATTGAGCTGTCCTTTGACAAACAGTCGTGCGCGTCGGAACTCTACCTGTTCGCCAACAGCCTTGTCTTCGCCTGCTTGCCAACCCATGTCGTACATCAGGCGGCCCCCGATCTTGATCGAGTTGGATCCATCAGCATTGCTGACCTTGAGGCCGTCTTTGTAGCTCACCGACCAATTGTCAAATGCTGTCTTGGGAGCCGAGGGGGCAGTGTCTAATTCGGACCAGGCATGGGTCTCACCGCCGGCCAGAACCAGAGGAGTGAGCGTGATGGCCGCGAGGGAGACGAAGGAAGGGCTGAGGGTCTTCATTTGGATCTGGAGCGGAAGGATTGTCTAAGTTGATTCTGTCAGTTTGCACCGCTCAGAATCAACTCAAGGGGCTTGCCAGGTGGGCGTTGATCAACCATCCAGTAGTCAATGTCGACGGGAAGAGGGGCTTACCCCTTCGGCCGGCGTCCTGGGGCGGCTTTGTCTGGGCCTCATCTCCTGCAAGCCTGGTGGGGCTATTGCTTTCCTCCTGTCTGGGGTCAGGAGGGCCGGAATCTGCTGATTCTTGGGGCAAGTGATTCAACTGAAATCGGCCCAGTGCCCCGCCTTGGGCTAATCAAGGACTGTTTTCTCGTTCTGAGGCAGAGCCAATTCTTGACTGGTCGCTTAGAATCGGGTGCTTCATGATGGAGCATCTGTTACCGCGAGGTCCCCTTGCACGTGCTTAATTCCACTTCCGTTCACGAGGCCGCCCTGAAATTCTCAGGGGGGCGCAAGCTGCTTTCGGTTGAGTCCCTTCACCGGGGCCACATTCATGAGACATTCATCAGCACTTGGAGCTCTGACGGCGAAACCAGCCGCATGCTTCATCAGCGCATGAATAATCAGGTCTTCCAGGACATCCCGGGACTGATGCACAACCTCAAGCGCGTGACCGCGCAACTGCGCCTGGACACCTGGCGTGCTCGGGATTATCAGCTAGAGGTTCTTGAGGTGATTGCCGCCAACGATGGCGAGGCCTGGGCAACTCTGCCCGATGGCGCCTGGCGTACATTCACCTTTGTGGATGGCACAGATACTTTCGACCATTGCCAGGGCAGCGAGCAGGCATATGGCGCCGCCGTAGCCTTTGGGAACTTTCAGGCGCGACTCTTTGATCTGGATGCCCGCGAGCTGGTTGAGACAATTCCGTCCTTCTTCAGTTCGACCCATCGCTTGCGTCAGTTTCAGGCGGCCCTTCGCGCCGATGTGAAAGAACGTGCTCGCAGTGTGCGCCCGGAAATCGAATTTGTGATGGGGCATACGCACTTGCTGGAACTGGTCGAGACCGGTCAAGCTCAGGGGCGTATTCCCGTGCGCGTGATTCATGGGGACACCAAGTTGAACAATGTGCTATTTGATCAGATCACCGGTGCCGCTCGCTGCATCGTGGACCTTGACACTTGCATGCCCGGCTGGTCGCTCTATGACTTCGGTGATCTTGTGCGTTTTGCAGTGTCTGTGTCGGCCGAGGACGAAACTGACCTGACCCGGGTTGGACTGGATCAGGACATCTACCGTGCCATTGAGGCGGGCTGGATGGATAGCGCGGGGGCCTTCCTGAATGCGGATGAACTGGAGCTGATGCCTCTGGCAGCCGCAATCGTGACCTTGACCGTTGGCCTGCGGTTCTTGACCGATCACTTGACCGGAGATGAGTACTTCAAGATTCAGCGTGAAAATCAGAATCTGGATCGGGCTCGGGTGCAGTTCGAAATGGTGAGAATCATGGAGCGGAACGGCGCTGTTCTGGCTCCGGTCACAAGTCGCTAGTCCAAGTGCGCCTGATCCGAGGCGCCCATCTCAACTCCACCTGCGGGGAAGTACTCTTTCCAACGCTTGCTTACGGTTTGGGCCGTCGCGTCATCGCAGAACAGCTCCTCGGGGTAGCTGGGCTTCATGCGTGCGTCGATCACCAGGGGGAATGAGTAGGCCGCGTGGCTTCCCACCAAGCGCACATCTCCAGGAACGATGTCCTGCCCCGGGTCAAAGCGGGTGAAGGTGGTCCACAGAAAATTGGCGTTGCTGAGCGTGGCGCGCTGGGCGTCATCGGAGATCACGATCAGGGGCCAATCCACAAGGGAGTAGAGCTTGGCGATTCGTTCCGCCGCATGGGGGTCTTCTTCATAGGATGCGGTTTGAACTACCAGGGCCCCGGGGGTGAACATTCGTGCGTCGCTGATTCCGGCTCCCAAGTCTCCGGGAATTGTATGGGGCAGGGATCGGCGAGCTTCGCCCAAGCCTACGAGTACCCCTTTGGAGCCTCTGTGTCGAACGGGACCCGAATAGTCGAGCGAATCCATAGACAGGTTGGGCAGGATCAGCAGATCCGTGCGGGGATCTGTTCGTTCCAGTACATGTCGCAGGGTGGCGGAAAAATCTCTTAGATCCACTTTCCCATCGGTGAGCAAGAGGAACTTAGTCAGTGATATCTGACCCTCGCCAAGAATACGGAAGGCCGAAGCAAAGGCTTCGCGCTCGTAGCGCTCCCGCACGATAGCGGCGGAGAGCGAGTGGTAGCCGGTTTCGCCATAGCTCCATAGGTCGACTACCCCGGGCATAACCTGGGGGATGAGCGGCCCGAGCAGTTTCTGCAGGTAGTCCCCCAGGAAAAAATCTTCCTGGCGGGGCTTGCCTACCACGGTTGCGGGCCAGATCGCGTCCTTTCGGCGGTGAAGGGTCTCCACTTGCATCCAGGGGTAGTCATGTTGTTCGGAGTAATAGCCGTAGTGGTCGCCAAAGGGCCCCTCTGGTCGGCGTGCTCCCGGTTGGATCGACCCGGAGAGAACAAACTCTGCGTTTGCCGCAATCGGGCGGCCCTCCTTTGAACGACAGAGGGGCAGACGCTTCCCAAGCAGCAGGGATGCCAGCAACAATTCGGATACGTTTTCTGGCAGAGGCGCGATGGCTGCCAGTATCAGGGCCGGTGGTCCACCCACATGGATGTCTACCGGCAGAGCCTGTTTGAGTTTCTCCGCTCGGGAGAGATGAAAGCCCCCGCCCTTGCCAATCTGAAAGTGAATACCCACGGTTTCGTCATCAAAGATCTGGCTGCGGTACATGCCCAAGTTGGGCGAGTCGTTGTCCGGGTGTCGAGTCAGGGTCAACGGCAAGGTGATGAAGGGGCCGCCGTCGCGCTCCCAGGTGCGCATTGCGGGCAGGCGCGAGAGGCGAGGACTCGATTCGATCACTTCGGTGACCGGGCCCCGCGCGCGGTGCTTTACGCCCACGCGTGCGAGCTTGGGCAAAAGGTCCCGCTGCTTCCATAGGTTGCCCAGAGTCGGCGGCAGGAGTTCCTCGGGCAGCAGTGCCACGCGCTCGATGATTTCCTCGGGCCGTGAGCCAAAGGCGAGATCCACTCGGGAACTGGTCCCAAACAAGTTTGTGACAAGAGGGAAAGCCGCGTCCTTGATGTTCCGGAAGAGTAAGGCCGGCCCTCCGGCGGCGATCACGCGACGGTGAATTTCGGCGGCTTCCAGATCCCAATGGACCTCGGTCTCGATCTCCACCAGCTCCCCATTTGCCCGCAGAAGGTCCAGATAGGCGCGTAAATCGGGGGGGGGTTGGACGATGGGCACGATTGGGGTGGTGGATTGGAAGGAGGCTTTCCATTATGAAGCAGCCGAGGCCCTGTGCGGCACCGGAACCAGCTGCCCCCTCTGGGGTTATGAAGAGGACCGACCGCCTGAACTCGACCATTCCAACCTAAGCGCCATGTTGACCCTAGCTCCTTTTCTGCTCCTCTCCCTGCCCGCTTTCCAGGATCCTGTCTGGGACCATCGGTCTGCGGAACACCTGCTCAACCGCGCTGGATTTGGGGCCAACTCGGTTCAGGTTGAGCATTGGGTCGAGGCCGGGCAGGAGGCCTTGGTTGAGTACCTTCTGAAGTCACGTGGCACTATCGAGCTTTGGGAAATGGATACCACCATTCCCAGTCGGGAGCGCCTCAAGGGCATGGAGAAGGAAGAACGGCAGAAAGTGATCCGTGATCTTCGTCGTGCGGGAACGCTCGAGGCCAACGATTACCTTGCGGCCTGGATTGGGCAGATGGTGGACGGCGAGGATCCGCTCGGTGATCGAATGACTCTCTTCTGGCAGGGGTTCTTTACCAGTTCATTGCAGAATGTGCGTCGTCCAGATTTGATGGTCCGTCAACACGAGATCCTTCGGGCCGAGGCGCTAGGCAACTATGGCGACCTTCTGCGTTCGATGATGCTCAACCCGGCCATGCTGGTCTACTTGGACAACATTTCCAACCGTCGCCGCAGCCCGAATGAAAATCTGGCCCGTGAGTTGATGGAGTTATTCAGCCTGGGCGAAGGGAACTACACCGAGATGGACGTCAAAGAAGCTGCGCGGGTTCTGACTGGCCATGGGGTGGAGCGCGGTGGCGGTCATCGGTTCAAAGAGAAGGACCATGACTTCGGCCGCAAGGACATTTTGGGACGCCGCGGCCGCCTGGAGCCGAGTGATCTGGCGGACATTCTGCTTGAGCAGGATGCTTGTGCCCGCTGGGTGGCAGGTCGCTTGTTGGTTTGGTTTGAAGGGGTCGAGCCCGGCAAAGGGCGTCTCGATCACTACGCGGACCTTCTTCGCAGCGGCAACTATGAAATACGTCCTGTTCTTGGCGCCTTGTTCATGGATCCCGAGTTCTATCGATCCGAGGTCATCGGGGCTCGCGTGCTTTCGCCCATCGATTACATGGTGGGCTCCTGCCGTCGTCTGGGGGTCGAGCCCGCCCCGGAGTACATCTACTTTGCTGCGGGGATCTTGGGCGAGAAGCTCTTCTATCCTCCCAACGTGAAGGGCTGGGAAGGGGGCATGACCTGGATCACCACTGCTAGCTTGATGCAGCGCGGTAATTTGATCGGAGTCATGCTGGGCCTGATCAAAGTCGATGACCTGACCACCGATGAGGAGGTGGACGAGATGATGGCTCTGGCGGATGTGAAGGGCAGCGCAGAGGATTCCATGATGGGCCAGGACAGCATGGAGGCGCCAGCGGATGAGTCCGAGAAGCCGGTCAAGGCGTCGCGTAGGGCCTCCGACTTGGTGAGAGCAATGCGCTCTCTACGGAACAAGGCCAAGCGCCGCAAGTTCACTCCACCCGCAACGCATCTACGCCGCACGATCGCATTGCAAGAACCCACCAGCGATCTGGAAGTTGTTCAAGGGGCGCTGCGTGAACTGTTGGCCATCGAGCCGCCAGCAGAAACCACCCTTGGATTGGTAGAGTTCCTCAAGTCTGAACGGGAGGCGCTTGATCTGCCAGAGGAACGCTTCTTGATCAAGGGCGGACGTGATGCGGAACGCATCCTGCGCCGACTCGCACACCTCATTCTCTCCTTGCCGGAGGCACAACTCGGATGAACAGCTTCCTCTCTAGACGCGCCATGATTGGCGCCGGAACCGCCTTCTTTACGACACCGTTGCTGCGTGCGATTCGTTTGGATGACTCTTCCTCTGCTGGTACCCTGATCGTCCTTCAGCTTTCTGGTGGCAACGATGGTCTTTCGACGATCATCCCCTGGGCCGATCCTGCATACCAGCAGGCTCGTCGGGCCACTCGACGGTCTGGTACTGAAGTGTTGACTCTCGATCACTATCGCGGTTTTCATCCCGCCCTCAAGAACCTGCACCAAATCTATGGTCAGGGAAAAATGGCGGTCATCGAAGGTTGTGGCTATCCAAATCAGATTCGCTCCCACTTCAAAGCATTTGACATCTGGCACACAGCCTCTTCGCAAGGCCGCGGCGCCGGTAATGGTTGGATTGGGAATTTGGCGGGGGAACTTCAAGGCAACCACCATGCGTCGGAGTTTGTGGTGCATGTGGGTGCTAACGAGCCCTATTCGCTGCACTCAAACAGCCACCCTGCTTGTTCGGTGCGTTCCCCAACTGCTTATCGTTGGTTTGGATCTGATGGTGGTCCGGCCGACTTGGTGGGGACAGCAGGCGAGGGAATGTCAAAGCCCGCCGATCCTCGGCACAAGGGCCGCGACGCGGCGCTGGCTCAATTGAGGGGTGTGCTGGCTGATGCCCAGTCTTCATCTCTTCGCGTCCGTGCGGCAGCCGCCATTCATCAGCCGGTTGTGGATTTCCCTCGCACGGCAATCGGCGCCCAATTGCGCGACGTCTCGGCCATTGTTCAAGGCGGACTCGGAACCCGCATAGCCAGTTCGGTAGTGGGAGGCTTTGACACTCACGCCGGGCAACGGGTCAAGCACGATCGATTGATGGAGGAACTCGATGGGGCCCTCGGGGCACTCTTTACTGACCTCGGTGGTTCTCCCGCCGGACGCAATACTACGGTCCTGGTCTTCAGTGAGTTCGGCCGCAGGGTCAAAGAGAACGGTTCCGGCGGAACTGACCATGGCAAGGCAGGTCCCATGTTTGTCCTGGGCCATGGGGTCAAGGGAGGTCTACTTGGAAAGCACCCATCCCTCTCTGAATTGGATAATGGTGATCTGGCGTACACCACTGATTTCCGTTCGGTCTATGCCAGTTTGATCAAGCAGTGCCTCGGAGTCGACCCGAAGAGAGTTCTAGGTGCGGCATATCCCTCGTTGAGGTTATTGGGCTAGTGATTGCCGGCACATGCTTGTCGGGCTGGGCCGCGCCAGACTAGGCCGCGTGAATCATCGCGTGCAGGCGCAACATGGCCGTGCGATCGGCTTGCAATTCCATGGCCTGGTAGGCTTCGCCGAAGCCGGCCCAGCGGTGCTCTGCCCAGTGCTGCGCCAGCACAGCAGGATCCGGGTTTTCGTGGCACTCATAGCCATAGCACCATTCGATGATCAGCTCGTTTCCGAATTGGGTACGTGTTGCCCACTGCAAGTCAAGGAGAGCGCCAGGTGGGCGTACTCCCACGTCTTGCACAAGGCAGCGGCGGGCTGCCTGTTCCATCTGGTCACCGAAGCCGATCTCGCCCTCCACGGGGCCCCAGATGCCCTCCAATTCCTGATCCGGTTTCAGGAGCAGGTAGCGCGTATTCCGACCCAACACTTGGAAGGGGAATACTTTGATTCGGTGGAAGGCTTCTAGCATGGGGTTTCCGGGCTTTGGCTCGTATCGTCCATCTATTAGGATCGGTAATCTTGGCGAAGACGTCACTGTCGAGGATTACGTTGTCCCAGAATGAGCCCTGATACAAGGATTAGCCCCGCTCTCAAGCGATCTCAAGCCCTACTGGACCAGAGGATTGATTGGGAGAAACGAGACCGGGCGGACATGCGTGTCGATCTGGGACCCTGCAGAGACCTTTGTGCGCGCCTGGGACACCCGCAGCGTTCTTTCCGCAGCGTGCATGTGGCTGGCACCAAAGGTAAGGGTTCCGTGGCTTCCCTGGTGGCCAGAGGCTTGCAGGGCGCGGGCTATTCTGTCGGTCTCTATACATCTCCGCATGTGGAGTTCATTACTGAGAGAGTCTGCTGCAATGGCGAGAGGATTTCCGAGGAGTTGCTTGCTGCTGGGATTGACGCCGCCCTGTCCGCTCGGGATGAGGCCGAGGCCGACGGAACCGCCGCCAGGCACGCGAGCTGGTTTGATCTCTTCACCGTTGCTGGCTTTCACGCATTACGGGCTGCTCAGGTTGCCTGGGCCGTAGTTGAGGTAGGTCTTGGTGGTCGACTGGATTCCACCAATGTGATCGAGGCGGAACTGGCGATCCTGACCAACATTGACTTGGAGCACACCGCTGTACTGGGATCGACCCGCGCTGCAATTGCTGCTGAGAAGGCGGGGATCTTGCGCGCGGGGCAGACACTTGTCTGCGGCCTCCCTGATCGTGGCTCGGAGGATGATCCAGGGCATGTCATTGCAATGCGGGCCCGTGAGCTGGGCGTGCCGATTGTGCATGTTGAGCCCTTGGCGACTATCGGCGCCAGCAACATCGCCTTGGCGGCTGCAGCCTTGACGGCCCTTGGAAAGCGCGGAATGACAGGGTCTGGAAACGAGCCGATCTCTGGGGTCCTCTTGACCCCTGCAGCGGTTGCCGCAGCGGGTCTCCCGGGCCGTATGGAGCGACGCTGGGGCCCTGACGGGGTGCCTGTGGTCTTTGATGGGGCTCATGTGGCCAGCAGTCTTGAGCGTGTTCTGAGGGAGCTCTCAACCTCAGAAAACCTCCCTGAGGCACCTCAGGTGGTGCTGAGTCTGGCAAGAGACAAGGACCACGTGTCCATCCTCAAGGCCCTCCGCAGGCATGTCGATAGCCTTTATTGCACAACCGTGCAGAGTGGAATTCACCTCGATGCGGCCCTCCTGACCGAAATGGCAAGGGAGCAGGGCTTTGAGGCCAAGGAGTACCGCTCGTCACGGGATGCGCTGCACCGGGCCTCTGCTCGGGCCGCTGCTGGAGGGTGGGTCCTGGTGACCGGATCCCTGTATCTGGTGGGCGACCTGCGCGGACTGACCACGGCCACCAATCCATCATCAATCGAACCACCATGCTGACCCTTACTACCGATCTCTTCCTGACCGATTGCTTCTTGGTCAAGGGAACGGTGGAGAACAAGTACACGCGGCTTTCTCGGTTGCTTGACGGACACCGCAAGTCCTTTTTGCGCCTGCGGGATGTGACTCTGATCGATTTGGTTTCGCGCGAGCGCATTCAGACGCCCCTGCTGCACATGAACCTCGATGAGGTTCTGTTGGCGCACGAATATCTGGACGAGGCGGGAGATGGGGTCGCAGCGACCATGGCCAAGGAACAGGAAGCACAACTCGAGCGCGTGCGCCTCTTCTATACAGGTAACCTGAACGTGGAACTTGCTGGACGAATTCGTCCGCGGGCCTACGAACTCAACGACAGGGCCACTTCCCGGTTCTTTGTGATGCGCGATCCCAAGGTGCGGGGCTTCAAGCATGAAGAAGATCACGAACTCAAGCAATTGCTCGAGCTGCCCTATGTGATCTTGAACAAGACGCGTTTGTCTTACGTCTACGATTTCAATTGAGCAGGAATCGCTAGTTCTCAGCTGAGTCCTTGGGATCTGCGCCCAACTCGTCCAGCATCTCCAGGTAGCTTGCCCAACGGCTAGGAGCCAAAAGTCCGGTTTCGAGGGCATCGTCAAGGGCGCAGCCCGGCTCGTGATCATGACTGCAGTCGGGGAACTGGCATCCGCTGGAGATGCGGTGAATGTCAGGGAACAGGTCACGCAACTCCCGGGCGGACACATCAAACAGGCGAAAGGCCCTGATTCCAGGTGTATCCACCACATAGCCTCCTATTTCCAGGGGATGCAGTCTGGAGTGAGTGGTGGTGTGGCGACCTTGCTTCCAGTACTTGCTGATGCGCCCTTCGCGCAGGTTGAGGTCCGGCTGAATCTTGTTCAACAGCGTGGACTTGCCAGCACCAGATGGTCCGTAGAGCACGCTGACCTTGTCTTTCAAGAGGGTGCGGAGTTCTTCCAGTCCCTCGCCGCTGACCGCGCTGGTGGGTAGTACCGGGATTGGAACAGAGGCATAGGTCTTGAGAATGCCATCGATTTCTTCCCTCATGATCAGGTCGATCTTGTTCAAGACCAAAGTAGCGGGGATCTCCTGCCACTCACAGGCGGCCAGGATGCGATCGGTGCGGTTGGAAGAGAAACTGGGCTGGCGTAGGGAACTGATGATCAGCAACTGGTCCACATTGGCCACGAGAACCTGTTCTCGGGGGTCATGGGAAGAGGCGATACGTCCGAGGTAGTTCTGTCTGGGCAGGACGGTTTGTACCACGGTCCCTTCCACGTCCTCGTCGATCTCCACCCAGTCGCCCACAGCCACCGGGTTCTTGGAACGGCCCAGATCCTCGAACAAGCCGCCGCGCAGGGCCGCCGGTTGCACCGTGCCGCCCAGATTCACGATCACTTGCTTGGCGTCTACCTGGATCACCCGTCCTCGATTGGCGCTGCTCATGGAGGTGACACTTGCTCCTGCATTGGGGCTAGAATAGCCGCAAAGGACCGCGGTCGGTCCAATCCATGTGCTCTTCCCCTGAACTGATTGAATCCCGGCAGAATCCGACCCTCAAGCGGGTACGTGGGATTGCGGCTGGCAAGGAAAAGAACACCTTGCTGCTGGAGGGCTTGCACTTGGTCACCGACGCGCTTGGGGCCCGGGCAGGCTTTGAGGTCATCTTGCTCGATGAGCGTACAGATCCTCACCCCCTGCTGGATGCGGGTGCTGATCCTGAGCTCATGCGCTGGGTCAAGGGAGGGTTGCTTGATGGGATCGGAGGCATTCTGTCTTCTCCTGGCGTAGTTGCCCTGGCAACCCCTCCTCCGGCGGTGGAACTCAGTTCCTTGCAGCCTGGCCCCCAAGATCTCTTGCTGGTCACCTGCGGGATCGCGGATCCGGGCAATTTGGGCGCTCTGGCCAGGGCCGCCGAAGCGGCGGGAGCGCGGGCCCTGGTGCATGCTGAAGGGGGCGTAAGCCCCTGGAATTCCCGGGCCCTGCGCGGGTCCATGGGCAGCTTGCTGCGCTTGCCGGTGGTGTGCGGAGTTGGGTCAAAGGAGGTGGCTGAGACGCTTGCCTCGCTTGGATGGAAGTCGGTCATTGCGGCGACGCGCGAGGGTCAGTCCTTCAAGGACTTCAGCTGGTCCGGGCCACGAGCCCTTTGGGTCAGTGGCGAAACAAGTGGCCCGCCTGAGTGTTGCGCCGACTTTGAACAGGTCACGATTCCCATGGCCGGTCAGGTGGAGTCTCTCAATGTGACCGTGGCGGGGGCGCTCTTGCTTTTTGCCGCAGGGAGGGTTTCGGGACAATGAGCAGCCTTTTCGAAGAGCAGGTACCCGGCCTTGATCCCCTCGCGCACGCTGCGGCTGACGCGCCGCTTGCAGATCGCATGCGTCCGCGGTCTCTGATTGAGTTCGTGGGCCAGGTACATCTGGTCAACGAGGGCAAGATTCTCTCACGTGCCCTGAGGGGTGACCTGACCCAGAGCTTGATCCTCTGGGGCCCTCCCGGCGTGGGCAAAACCACTCTGGCGCGCTTGATTGCTGGCGCTTCTGGCCTCTCCTTTGTGGCCTACTCGGCAGTGCTTTCCGGCATCAAGGAGATCCGAATCCTGATGGGCGAAGCGCGGGATGAAAAGGCACGCACGGGCAAGAGCACCCTGGTGTTTGTTGACGAGATCCATCGCTTCAACAAGGCCCAGCAGGACGCATTCTTGCCTCATGTGGAACGCGGGGACATCTTGCTTGTTGGAGCCACAACCGAAAATCCCTCCTTCGAGGTCAACGGTGCGCTCCTTTCCCGCTGTCGCGCGCTCTTGCTGGAACCTTTGAGTCCCGAGCAGATCGTGTTGGTGCTTGAACGTGCGCTAGTCGAGCCACAAGGCCTTGCAGGTAATTGGAGTGCAGAATCACAAGTCCTTGAGCGTATTGCCCATGGTACAGATGGAGACGCACGTCGGGCCCTGACCGCTCTTGAGACATGCGCCGCCTTGCAGACCGAGGGGGGCGAGCTGACTCTTGAATTGGTGGAAGAAGCCCTGCAGCGCAAACTTGTGCTCTACGACAAGGGCGGGGAAGAGCATTACAACTTGATCAGCGCACTGCACAAGTCCATTCGCAACAGCGATCAAGACGCGACCCTCTACTGGGTCACGCGCATGATGAGTGCCGGCGAGGATGGCAACTTCATTGCTCGGCGTTTGATTCGCGCTGCTACCGAGGACATCGGCCTGGCGGACCCCTTTGCCCTGCGCATTGCTTTGGACGCGGGGGACGCCTTTCACCGTTTGGGCTATCCCGAGGCCAAGCTCGCCCTGGCCCAGGCGGCGGTCTATCTCGCTCGTACGCGCAAGGACAACTCGGTCTATCTGGCCCTCTCTCAGGCTGAGCGGGATGTGGAGCAGACTATAGCTGAACCGGTTCCCAAGCACCTGCGTAACGCTGCGACTGCCCTGATGAAGCAAGCAGGTTATGGCGAGGGATATCGCAACGCGCACTCGGATGAGGGGGCCAGTGAAGGAATGCGCTGTCTGCCCGAGGGCCTCGAAGGACGCGAGTACTTCCCTCCGGCGCCACCCAAGAAACGCTGATTTCGAGGCCCTACGGCCAATTTAGCGCAAATTCAGGTGAGAATCCTATCGCTTTGTACTTGCCACTCTGGCCTGAGCTACCTAGAAATAGCCTCGTTCGGTCGATTGGCCCTCAGTTCTGGGGGTTTGAGCGACACTTTCGAACCAACTGTAACGCAACCTCGGAGCCGGTCAGCGCAAGCTGGGCGGCTCTGGGACTTTTGGGATTCGGGGTTCAAGAGCTATTCGCGAGCCTCGATCAGGCGTTCCTTGAGCATGCTCATGCGTTGGGCCTGGTCGGCGGTTTCCACCGCCCAACGCAGGGCAACCTCAGAACCCACCAGTACCACCAATTGCTTGGCGCGGGTGATGGCTGTGTAGAGCAGGTTGCGTTGGAGCATGATGCGATGGCCACGTACAAGCGGCATCACCACGCAGGGATATTCTCCACCCTGACTGCGGTGCACGGTGATAGCAAAGGCGGGACGCAGGTCGTTGAGTTCACCCTTGGAGTAGGATTGGGTTTGATCGGAGAACTTGACCGTTATTACTCCATCGGGGGAGACTTGACTGATGCGCCCCATATCTCCATTGAACACGTTCTTCTCGTAGTCGTTGCGGGTTTGAATCACGCGATCACCAGTGCGCCAGATGTGACCGTTGCGCTCGACTTCACGACCTCCGTAGTTTGCAGCATCGCGTAAGCGGTCGTTCAGGGCATCCACTCCTGCATCTCCTTTGTACATGGGAGCGATCACCTGTACATCCTCGGTCCAGTCCAAACCAAACTTATCGGGGATGCGCTTGGACACTACTTCGATCAAGAGGTCGGCGATCTTGGCAGGATCTTCGGCGCGGAAGAAGTAGAAGCTCGCCTGACGTTCGCTAGGGCCGGGAAGTTCAGGCATTTCCCCTGCCAGAACCCGGTGGGCGTTGGAGACGATCAGGCTCTGTTCATCCTGGCGAAAGACCTGGGTCAGGCGATGGGTGGGAATCACTTCGGATGCCAAGAGGTCCGCCAGCACGTTGCCCGCACCCACCGAAGGCAGCTGATCGGGGTCCCCCACCAGGATCAGGCGCGTGGGGGCGGCGATGGCAGAGACCAGATGGTGGGCCAGGACCACATCGAGCATGGAGATCTCGTCCACTAGCACGAGGCCCGCCTCCAGGGGTTTGCGGGCGTTGTGCTCGAATCCGTCCGGGGGCTGCACCTTGAGCAGGCGATGAATGGTTGATGCGGGTCGCTGTGTTGCCTCGCTGAGACGTTTTGCTGCTCGGCCTGTGGGTGAGGCGAGTTTGACCTCGTAGCCCGCAGCGGTGGCAAGATCTGCGATCCATCGCATGATGGTGGTCTTGCCCACTCCTGGGCCTCCCGTAAGCAGCGCCACTGGCGAGGCCAAGAGCCCCAAAACCGCCGCCCGCTGATCTTCGTGCAACTCGATCCCAGTGCGTTTCTCCAGTTCCTGTACCTGGTCCCTGCTAGCCAGGGCCTCCACCTTGCCCACCTTCAACAAGCGCCCGATGTTCTTGGCCAGCTCACGCTCGGATGTTCCCAGGTAGGGCAGGTAAACCGGGTGCAGCGCGTGGTTTGCTTCTTCGTCCGGCAAGAGGGAGCGATCGATCCAGGCGCGATCTTGTCGAATCAGGTCCTGTAGCGCGGACTCCAGACCCTCGTTCGTTGCCTTGCTTCCGAGTAGGTCATGGGCAGCTGTCATGAGGTCCCCTTGACGCAACAAGCAGTGGCCGTTATCGGCAGCTTGCTTGAGGCTTTGCTCAATGCCAGCCACCAATCGGCGTGGATCGTCGAGCTCCAGACCCAACTCAAGGGCCACCTTGTCTGTGGACCTGAATGCCATACCACGCACGCTGATCAACACGTAGGGATCTTCGCGTACCTGGCTTTCGCAGTTGCTTCCCAGGGTCGTCATGATCGTCTGGGTTCGTACCGGTCCCAGACCCAGGCCCATCAGGAATGCTGCGGTCTGGTGTTGGGCGTGGCGAGCCAGCACCGCGGCCACCAGGCGCTTGCGCACGCTGGCCCGCAGGCCGCTGACCGCTTCCAGAGATTCCGGGTGATCGCGAATAATGTCCAGGGTTCCCGTGCCCAGTTTCTCGACGATGCGCTGGGCGATAGTCTCGCCGATGCCCTCAAAAGCCTTGGAGGACAGGTAGCGTATGAGCCCTTCCTCATCCCCCGGATCCAGAGGCAGGTTTGAGTTGAACTCAAACTGATCCCCGTGGGTGGAATGGCGGCCCCAGGTACCTTCCAAGCGTACCCGTTGGCCCTCCAAGGGCTCCAACATGCGTCCTACGGCGGTTACCCGGGTCGGGGCGAACAGACTCCCAGTACCTCCAGAGGGCGAGAAACCGCTCTCTGGCAGCACCCTCAGTACCGTGTAGAGGGAGTCCTCATCGTGGTAGGTGACCCGCTCCACGACCCCCTGCAGAGCGCTTGTTTGGTCCCCCGGGGAGGGGCTGGAGGAGTTGGGGCGCTGCGACACAATCGAAGAATGGCAGCCTTTGGGCACCTTTTCCAGGGCGAATCATGGCGGAATCCCCCGCTGATCGCTATCTTGCTCGCCCGCATCGATCCCCGCTGGGATCGGTGAGCACCTCTGTACCCCCATTCAAGCGAAGCCCATCGTGATCAAGGTCACCGTTCGATCCAACGAGTCTCTCGAGGCTGCCCTGCGCCGTTTCAAGCGCCAGTGCAACTTCGGGGGTATTTTTAAGGCCGCCAAGGCCAATTCCTTCCACGAAAAGCGTTCTGATGAGCGCCGTCGTGAGCGTCGGGAGCGCTTGCGTACCATTCAGAAAGCAACCCGCAAGAATGACCCGAATCGTCGGATTCGTCGTCGTCGCAGCTGATTCAGCAGAACGGGAACCCTACTACGCCAGAGGCCGCTTGATCGCACGATCAAGCGGCCTCTGGCGCTTCCAAGGGCAGGATCGCGCGGTCGTCGGGGCGCTTCGTTATCCTTTAGGTCACCGTGGGACTCTTGCCTAAAGATCGTGACCTCAACCGGCCCCTTGAACAGGTCTTGCTGCAAGTGGACGGGAGTTTCTTTCGTCTGCCCAAGGAAGAGCTGAACATGCGCTTGGACCAGTTCCTCAGCGCTCACTTGACCTGGCGTTCGCGTTCTTCGATTCAGAAGTTGATCAAGGATGGCTTTGTGTCCCTCGATCCCTCCATGCCTGGCGTTCCTGAGGGTAGTGGTACCTGGGCCATCGAGCGGCGCCCCGGGCGGCATCTGCGGCACGGGACCCAAGTGCGTGTGGAGATCCCTTCGGACCTACGCATCCCAGCGCCCGTGGGGCCGTTGACTGCTCTCCAGATCCTGCACGAGGATGAACATGTTCTGCTGGTGGAAAAGCCTGCGGGGGTTGCCGTGCATCCCAGTGGCCGTCATGTGAACGACACCTTGATCCAACGGATTCATGCTCACTATGTGGATCGATCGAGTTCCAGCAGGGGCCTGCCGCGTTTGGCTCATCGGCTCGATCGCGAAACCAGTGGCATCGTGCTGGCTGGTTTGCAGTCCAGTTCCCATTTGGATTTGCGTCGGCAGTTTGAAGAGGGCAGCAATGAAAAGTTGTATCTGGCGATCGTGCGCGGACCGGTTCCAGGGGAGAAGGGCTCGATCAGGCGGCCTATTCGCGAGTCCCACGCGAGCTCTGTGCGAATCAAGATGACGGTGGCAGAGGACGGCCTCAAGTCGCGCACGGACTGGCGCATCCTGGAGCAGGTCGGGCCCTATTCCCTGTTGGAGTGTCGGCTCTTCACCGGACGGCAGCATCAGATTCGATTGCACTTGGCCTCAATCGGCATGCCGCTTGTGGGGGACAAACTCTACGGCGTTGACGAGCAGCTGTTCATTCGCGCAGCGGAGGAAGGGTTGAGCCAAGAGGACCACGAGTTGCTCGAACTCCCGCGGCATGCTCTACATCACCATGCAATCAGTTTCAACCATCCCCAAAGTGGAGAACGCATTCGAGTGGCAAGTCCCCTGCCCGAAGATCTGCGTTTGTTTCTGGAGAGCAAGCGCTAGGCGTTACGGAACCGAGTGAAAGGCGAGCCTTCGTGCTATCGCCAGGAAAATCAAGAGGGCTACCAAGACTGTGACCGGCAAGGGGTTCCAATGCCAGACCCCGAGCGCGATGGCCCCCACCATCAAGGCGTTGATCAAGAGGGTCCCGCCTCCTCCTTCAAAGGCGCCTCCCAAGTCAACTGCTTCGCTGGAAAGGGGCGCGAAGCTTACGTTGGAGTGCCAACTCATGGTCAAGACCAAGCCCGCGGACAAGAGCGACGCCAGGCACCACGCCAGAACTTGTGTGCCGGGCAGCGCCGTGAAGAGGGCTAGACCAATCACCGCTTGCAGGGGCAGAACCACTCGTAGGGCAACGGCCCAGCGACCTGCGATCGCTTCGTGATGAGGGTGCAGAGGCGCCGAGTCCAAGATCCATCGGGCCCCAGGCGTGCGCGTGGTGGGCACGAACATCAGGAACACGGGCAGGTAGGCTGCGGGTGCAAATGCGACCAGAGCAAAGAGCCCCCGGCCATGGAGCGTGCTGGGATCTGCGCCTATGCCCAACAGGGCCAGGGGCGCGATGCCCAGGGGCCAGGCGCGAATGGCGAAGTCCCGTTCGGCTGGCAAAGCCGCTTGGATGAAGCGGAAGGGGGCCCTTTGGGCCGGAGCCAGGAACACTTTTTCGATCACGCGCGCTATTGGGGCCAGCAAGCGCGCCAGGGGAGTGTCCGTGCTGTGCGGTAGTTCTGCCTTGGAAGCCGGTACGAAGGGCAGGGCGAGCGCCAGGACCAAGACTGGCGCTGCGAAGATCCAGTTGGGCGCGTCCCCGAGGAGGCCGCCGAGACCAATGGATGGGAACATGTGCCAGTACCCGGGGATCTCGGTCATCGCCGCCAACTGCGGCAAGCGATCCAACACCAGAAACGAGCCGGCGAATAGCAGGGCCAACAACAGGGTTTGCAAGCCAATCAAGAGCCCTGCTCCATGGCGGCCAGCGAAGCGTTCGATGAGCAGTAAGCCTGTGGCGATGGCCAGAGCTTGTAGTGCACCTAGAATGGGCAGCATCCAGGTTGCGAGACCTTCTGGTCCGAGCAAGGCGACAGGGATCATGCCCCCCGCTCCAAGTGAGCCGAGCACCACAGTCAATACCAGGGTACGCGCGCGAGCGTGATCGGTCGGCGTGCTTGGTTGGGATTCAATCCAGTCATCAGCGTGATCGCGGGCGAGAAGGGGAGCGAGGTCTCCCAGGAGCGCCACGCCGCATAGAATTCCGGAAAGGCCCAGGGTCAACGCCCCGAATAACTCCGGCATCAATTGGCCGCCCAAGATCAAGGCACAGATCGTCAGAAGTCCACCGTGGATCAAAATTCCCGCCACCGGCAGCCAACCGCCTTCGGGCAGGGATTGACTGAAGCGGGCCTGGGCAAGAAGCCGGACGCGGCCGGGGTGCTTTGCGCTGATGGGTTCCATGAACTTTTTGATCCTAGCATCGTAGGGGCACATTCCAGCGAGCTCTTGGGGCCGGGGTCGCTATGGTCATCTTATGCACCTGGATTTTGAAGGACCCGAGGGGCGGCTCGAGGGGGTTCTGTGGGATCCGTCCACTTCTGCTCGTGCGGCCATGGTTTTTTGTCACCCCCATCCCGGTTACGGGGGAAGCATGCACAACAGTGTGGTCTATCGTGCGGCACGCGGCTTGCAAGAGGCGGGGGTGAGTGTGTTGCGCTTCAATTTTCGAGGCGTGGGGCGCAGCGCGGGAAAGGTTGCTGGGACAGGACCCGGCGACGACTCCACAGGAGCTGATGAGGATCTTGGTGCGGCATTGGATTTCTTGGGCGAACAACGCCCGGGTCTGCCCCTCTGGGCTGGAGGTTTTTCCTTTGGGGCTCGTGCGGCCTGCCGTATGGGAAGTCAGAGGCGAGAGCTCAAGCGGCTCCTGCTGGTGGCTTTGCCCGTGCGGGCTTTTGCTTGCCCTTTTCTCGCCGCAGTCCAGTCACCGACTCTTGTGTTGATGGCGGACGAGGATGAATTCGGCACGCGGCGGGACTTGGTGGATCAGTTCCCGGGCTTGGCAGGGCACATCTCCGTTGAGGAAATCAGGGGCGCAGACCATTTTTTCAAGGGGCAGCTAGCGCTTCTGCAGCAGAAAGTCCGAGACTGGGCTGTCTGTCCCATCGACTGAAGAGCAACCCATGACTGAATCTTCCCCTAATCCCCCGGAATCCTGTCCTTCCATTCGTCGTCTGATGTTGCCCCGGGACACCAACGCCGTGGGTACGATTTTTGGCGGTGTGATCTTGTCCGAGGTTGACCTGGCCGCTGCGATTGGAGCCTCCGAAAACCACACAGGCAGTGTGGTGACGGTGTCAATGGACAAGATCGACTTCAAGGCGCCGGTCTATGTGGGGGATCTGGTTTCTTTCTACGCCAAGACGGAGCGCGTGGGGCGCACCTCGATCACCGTGCGGGTGGATGTCTGGGCTCAGCGCAGGTTCGGAGGGGCTGACATGCAATATGTTACCGAGGCCATGGTGACCATGGTTGCGGTGGACAAGGACATGAAGCCGATTCCGGTGGTGCCGCGCAGTTGAGCGCTGGCGCCCGCTCGGTCCTAGCGCTTCTCTTGGATGGCACCGCGTCCAATGGACCTGAGCAATTTCTTTGCGGCCAGGACCGGGTCTTCGCTGTGGGCGAGGGCGGCGAAGACCTCCTCCAAGGTCCCCCCACCTCCAGCAGCAGAGGTCAAGCTTGCCAGGTCTCCTTCGGCAACCAGGGATCCTTCGGAGAGGATCAACATGGAGTCGCAAACTCGCTCGACCACATCCAAGAGGTGTGAGGTGTAGAGCACCGCGCCCCCGTGATTGGCCCATTGACGCAGGACCTCTTTTATCAGGGCGGTTCCTGGTGCATCGAGTCCGGTCAAGGGCTCGTCCAAAATCAGCAGAGGCGCGTTCGCGGAGAGGGCCAGCACCAATGCCGCTCGCTGGCGCATGCCCCGGGAAAACCCACCAATGGGTTCGTTCTCGCGACCCCCCAGGGCCAGCCCATCGATCAGGTCTTGGGCCTGAACTCCAAGCTCAATCCCGCGTAATCCGGTCGTAAGGTCCAAGTGCTGCCGCAGACTCAAGTTCGGATAGAGGGGCGCTCCATCTGGGATCAAAGCCAGCCGCCGCTTGGCTTCGAGGGGATCATCGGCCAGATTTACTCCGTCCACGAGAATCTCTCCCTTGTCGGGGGCCAGTAGGCCGCAAAGAGCTCGCACGGTTGTGGTCTTGCCTGCGCCGTTGGGACCGAGCAAGCCCACAACCTGTCCGGGGAACACTTGAAACGACAAGTCCTTGACTGCAAGACGCTCCCCAAACGAGTGGGTTAGATTCCTGACTTCCAGCAGGGGCGTGTTGGGGTCAGGAGCTTTCATTCTTTGGGTCCGGGTGTGGACGGATACAGCTTAGTCTGTAGGAGTGTCCGTACGAGAGTTCCCGCCATGATTCTGATGGGTCAACGATCATTGAGTTTCAGAATTAATCCCTGGGTGCTTTGCGGATCCAGGGTTACCGAGAATTCCTGGACTGTGCTCTGCTCTTTGATGTGGAGTTCCTCAGGAGTGCATTTAACATTGGACTTCTTGCCCAGAACCGTGCTCAGGGAGAGGCGCCCGTGTTTGGATGTCCTCACCGTGACCTCTCCATTCTTGTCAAACTCTTCGCGCGTTCCTTGTAGAATTTGATGGCGCACCCAATGGTCACCCACCCACCCATTCAATTGTGCTGTAAGGGGGAGGTCGGTGGCATCAAGGACTTCGGGGTTGGTGAGTCGTATTCGTACCTGGAAACCCCTCTTGAGGATCACCGAGTCTCCATCTTTGGGGTTCTTCAAGGACTGGGCCACGTAGCCTTTGGCTCCAAACCAGGCTGTATCGGTTTGCCTGCGTATGAGGAAGGATGCCTTGCCATCAGTGATGTTTATGTCAACGCTATCGGGGTAGTTATGAGTTCCCAAGGCGCCTTCTACTGGTGCGCCGGATTCGTCGAGCACACTGACATTGACAAGACTGACCTTGTCGGCCAGGTTGACTTGTGGCAATTCATGCTTTTCTCCTGCGGTCAGTGTTACCTTGATCGGAGTGACTAGAGGCGTCCAGCTGAACGCATTCAATAGGGTGATTGAAATGGTCCAAGTTCCTGGGAGTAGCTTATGTGCTTTCCAGTACGCCACATCTCCCTCTTGGGTCAGCTTGAGACTCCGGGTGCTTTCCGAGGATTCTTTTCCGCTGTGTTTGATAGATAGTCCAAGCCGACTACTTGGCAGCCCCTTGGGCAGGAGGATTGAACCAGACAGGCTTGCCGGCGACTCCAAGGTGATCTCGACCCCTCTTGTGCCTGGGGGAAATACCTGCCATTCTCCCGCCACCTTCCCTTCGTAGGATGCACGTGCCCGCACCGAAGCTATCCGTTCGGCAGATGTTACCGAGAACCTACCTGATTCATCGGGCTTGAGTTTGAAGCCCGGGCCAAGCTTGTAGCTGTTATCGAGACTGTCTCTCTCCCACGCCTCACGCAGATGGTCTATGGAGTTTGATCCATGGACTTGGATATGTTCCTTCACCCTGGCGTCAAGTGTGGGGCGATCCTCCTCTAGGGGCTGGCATTGGATTTCGAGGGCGGCGGAGGCAAATGGTTTGCCCTCCGTGTTCACAATTCGGCCGGCTAGGAGAATGGGCATCTTTTCTAGCCAGATGTCCCCCAGGTCGATCAAAGATCTAGTTGGGTTCGGAGGAATATGCGTAATGGCCTCACGGCCTGGTATTGAGGGTGCACGCAGGGTCAGAGTCGAGACCTGTTCGTTCTTTGGTAGCTTGGATGGAACGAACAACACGCCATTGGCGTTGGTTGTGATTTCTCTTGGGGTCCGATTAGTCCGAGATCCGTATCCCTGGTAGTTCAAGGAGCGTTGCCGGATGTGGATAATCTTGTTTGCTACGGGATTGTCGGGCGCTTGCATGATCCTCATGCGGAGGAACAGGGCTTTACCCGTCATCTGCAGGTGAAGATCGGTTTTCTCGCCAGGCTTGGTGGGCCCGGGACCCGTCCCTTCGGCAGCCGCTCTATTTTCACCATGGCCCCTGAGTTTCAAGGCCCCATACACGGTTTGGAAGGTTTCGACGAATGCTGTGTAGTGCTCAGTGGCGTCCGGCCGGATTACCAGGCCGCCGTGCGTTTCCTGCCTCCCCTCCAAGTGGATGGTGACTCGTACATTTCTGAGAGGGTATTGCTGCAGAGGTTCGCCGTTGACCATCTTCAGCTTGACTTCAGTCCTGCCTAGGTTTGGCAGGTGTATGGTCAAGGGTCGCGGGTTGTTTGGATCGAACTGAATTGAAACGGGCTCTCTCAGGAGCGCTACTGGCTCAATAAGGAGTTGATTGCGTTTCCAACGGGCCATCATGGTATTCAGATGGAAGAGTCGGATTTTCCCCTCGTCATCTGTGTTGATTCGTTCGTATTCGTATTTCCCCCCCTCTTTCTTGGAGACTCCCATCAACCTCATGGGGAGGTCGACTAATGGCTCGCCACGTGAGTCCTTCACCGATACCGTCCAGCTTGGATCGGGGCGAAGCTTGACCTGCCAAGGCTGCTCTTTTTCATTGAGCAGTTCTACACCGAAGTGGGAAGCGGTGCGGGCTACGACGATGCCAAGGCCTGTGGGTTGCGCAATCCAGGCCTGGCCGAGGGGATTTGAGATCGAGCGCAAGCCCTCATTGATCACCATCTCCAGACATTCCCGCGTGGGTTCTTTGCGATAGAGCCAGCGGGAGCGACTTTCTTCTGGCAGGTCCACCACAAATATCTCTGCACCGGGAATTAGTTGGTCGGTCTCGGCATCGATCACAGAGATGGCGTGGGCTGAGTCATCAGCCAGCGCCTCGCCCCGCAGAATGATTTTGGGCGTGGGCTCTACGGGTGCAGGGGTGTATGCCTCATCTGCAGCAGCCCTGGATTTGCCCTCGACTCCCAACTCCATCTGGGGAGGCGGCTTCGGGTTGTTGGATGAACTGAGCAGGTAGAAACCCACCATGCACAGCACCAGAAAGCCCAGGAGAATCAAGATGGAGGTTCGCATGGAGATCCCAGGGTACCCGAGTGAATAGCTTCAGGGGCATTGCGTAGGCCCTCATCAACTCGGGGTACCAATAGGGTAGCATCCCAGCCCTTCACCACTCAGGAGATATCCATGCAGACAATCGACGACGATCCACCCTCCGGCGGCAAGACTTTTGAGCTTCACCCCGGAGGCCCAACACTGACTATCAACGGTCCCCGGTTGGTCCTTGCTATAGGGGTTGGGCTTGTCGTGATCATCTTGGTCATGCTCGGCTCCATGGGCAAGTTGGGCGTTACCAACATTACGGCTGAACAAGTTGCCGTCAAGATCAACTACATCACCGGCAATCGTACAGTGATCACCAATCCGGGTTATCAGATCTATATTCCCTTTATCGAGGATGTGTTCAAGCTTGATCGTACGCCGCAGAAGTTCTTGATGGCTGGGGATCGGGCGCTGGGAACCAACCATGTTCCTTTTCTTACAGTGCGTGCCAAAGACGGATCGAACTTCTCCTTTGATGACTTGGAGATTCAGTATTCGATCCTGCCGGGAAGTGCAGGGACACTGTTGGATGACTCGGGCCCAGGGGATGGATTCAAACGAGAATGGATTCGCGCTTTTGCTCGCTCGGTCCTGCGGGACGAGTTTGGCAAGTATTCCGCCGTGGAAGTGGCCGACCCTACCATTTATCAAGCTGCACGAATCGCAAGTGAAGAGCGCTTGAGCTTGATGCTCGAAGAACACGGTTTGCAACTGATTCAGGTGATCTGTCCCAAGCCGCGTTTCGATCCGGCCTATGAGCAGGCCATCGAAGACCGTAAGGAAGCAGATCAAGAAGTCGAGAAGCTGCGCGAAGAGGAAAAGCGCCTCGTGAACGAGCGGGCACGCTTGTTGGCAGGAGCCACCAAGGAGAAGGAGATCGAGTGGGAGAGCTTGCAGGGAAGCCTGACCAAGGAGCTACTCAACGCCGAGCAGACCCAGATCAAGATTCAAAAAGATGCGGATGCCTATGTCGTCAGTCGGGAATTTGATGCCAAGGCGATGAATGCCCAACTTGTGCAGAGCGCCCGGGGTATGACCGCCAAGTACACCAAGGAGGCCGAAGGTATTCTGGCCCAGGCAACCGCGCTTGAGGAGCGCGGTGAAGTGGTGGTGCGTGCGGCCCTGATCGAGAAGCTCAAGAATATTACTTTTACGCTCGTGCCTTACAGCCGAGACCCTGAGCCAAAACGGCTTGAACACACCGACTTACGCGAAGCAAGTGCGACGAGCCTGTCCGCAGGTCGTGCAGGAGGCAACCAATGAAACCTCACAAGCTCTTCATGGGCCTTATTATTCTAGCCATTCTGACGGCTATTCTGTCCTCGGGCTTGACCATCAAGATCAATCCCGGTGAGATCGGAGTGCGCGCAAATGCTTGGGGTTCGGGAGTGGAAACCATTGACTTCGAGCCCGGGCTGCATCTGGGAGTTATAGGCGTGCACAAGTGGCACCGCCTCGATCGACGCTCACACTTCTTGACTTTCAGTAGCACTGATTCCCACCGGTCCGGCCGCGGGATGTTTGTGGTTGGCGCAGAAAACTCTCAACGTAGACCGCCTCTTGATATCCGTACCAAGGACAACAATACCGCGGCCATCGATGTGACCGTGACCTACCACATCATCGAAGGCGAGGCCAATCTACTGGTTGCCGAGGGTCTGCAGACTTCTTACCGCGACCGCGTGGTTTCAACGGTGCAGAGTGTCCTGCGCGAGGAACTGGCTCAGCTCTCGCCAGAGGACTTTGTGCAAACCGAAACCCGCCTGCAGCGTGCCACCGACACCATGCCGGTGTTGATCGAGGCCCTTCGAAAGTTTCACATCATGCCTGACCGTCTCATGATCCGGGCAGTGCGCTTTCCCGAGACCTATGAGCGCAAACTGCAGGATCGTCAGCTCAAGCAGCAGTTGGCCTTGCTTGAAGAGAGCTTGCAGAAGGTGGAAGAGGCTCTGGCTAAGACCGGTAGGATCGAAAAACTGACCGAAGCGCAAGTCAAGAAGCTAGTCGCTACCTGGGACAAGCAGCTCCAAGAATCGTCTTCAAACAACAAGGTCAAGGTCGCTCAAGTGCTCGGTGAATCAAACGAGTACGACTTGCGCGTACGCGCCACAGTAGACGCGGAATACGAGGTGCTGGTGGCCGATGGCAATCTTGCCGTCACCAAGGCCGATGCTCTGCGCGACAAGTTGAAGAACGAAGCACTTGACACCGTCGGTGGCCGCATACTGCAAGCACGTGACGCAGCTGAAAACCTGATCTTTCAATCCATAACCCTCAATTCCAATAATCCAGATGTTCCCAGCGTGATCGACATAGATGCCTTGGTGCGTCTGCTGGTGGGCACAGGAGGGGAGTAGTCTTCAGATGGTCTCGTTCGCATGGCCTTAGCTGTGCGGTGCTCATCGTTGAGAATGGTGACAAGAGGTGACCGGCACCTGACGGACTCAAAAATAGATGCGTAGACCTATGCCCAGAATATCGCTGTCGTCACTGGTGCTATAGGTGGCCCCTAGGGAGACTGCGGAAGAGACCCCGATCAAGGCCGTCAGGCCGATGCGCGGGTCAGAGTCCAGGTCGTCAACTTCAATTATCGTGTAGTTGATATCGAGTTCGAGCCAAGACGAAGTGTGCATTCGTGCGCCGATTGTGTAGCTGATGCCGTCGATGCCGGGGGTGTTTTGATCCACGCCACTGTCCGTAGTTTCCAAGTCGTAGTCCACATATGACACCACTCCGTAGAGGTCGATCTGCCTGGCCATCATCGAGTGTAGCCCCAGGCCCACTTGAAGAGTGGTTTGATCTATCTTGGTCGTGAGTATTTCGGCTGAGTTCATCCCGTAGCCAAAACGGGTGAACCAGGTATCGTTGAGTTCTAGTGAAGCGTTGAATTGCAGAATATCGGCCTCCACATTGAGGCCGCTTTTGTCCTCGCGCCCTGTGCCGATGTCAATGTAGTCGTAGCGAAAGTTGCTGCCCGGGGCCTGCAGTCTGCCGGGGTCCGCGAGTGAAGGCTGGTGGACGGGGGAGGCGCTGAGGGAGGCGATCAGGATCAGGATCATGAGGAGTACCGGGTAGGGATTGGGAAGACCCCTTGCCTTCCCTCTTAGGTGGTTATCGGCACCGCAGGAAGGTGTCTTGCTTGATTTAGGTGGACCGGGGTCCAGGGTGTTCCCGGTGGGGTGTTCGTCGGTCCTGTGGAGCTTTCAGTGCACTGAAAGCTCCCGCGCGGGGGGATTTGGGTGGGGCTATTGGAGCGTTTTCGCTATGGCTCTATCGCATCAAGAGTTCGTCTTCATGCACCGTGACAGCCAAGCCGGTTTCTTCCCCAATCTGCTCGACGATCTTGCTGATCACACTGGTGGGGGCGGCGCGCAGCTTGCGTTCCTTCGGGTTGTAGGGCAAGCCCTTCAGGATTTGAACTGAGGTGGGTTTGATCTCAGCCAGACGTTTGATCCAGGCCTTGACCTCATTGCTCTTGGAGTTGTCCTGGCTACCGCGGTAGATGCTGGCCATGACAATCAGGTTGTCGTAGTAGTGCAGATCCTTGACCAGCACCGCGAGGTCCTGGGATTTGCCACCGGTCAAGGCGGTGAAGGTCTTGGCGGTGCCCCATTCAAAACGGGCCAGGACGCGGTCGTAGATCGAGAGAGCTGCACGCACATCGTGAGATCCGATGTTGGCGCAGTTGCTTTGAAGGTAAAGCTTGGCCCGCGGGAACCACTTGTTGCAAAGGGTGCGAAAGTTCTCGGTGGCTTCGCGTAGGTTCGGGTGTTCGGTGGGATCGGCGCTCGAGCCGATGACTACCACGCTCTTGACTTTCTCTCCTGCTTTGGAGAGTTCGATCATTCGTGTGGCGACGGTGGTCACCACCAGCGAAGAGCGGGGCAGAGTGCTGTCAGAAGAGACAACCATGTGATTGCGGGCAGCGCACAGGTCAATGGCCAGGGTTCTGGTCAGGCGCTGGGTGGTGAATGGCCCGTAGACAATGGGTGCGACGGTAGCTGTAGTGGTCATGTGATCGAATGCTCCGTGCGGGCGGAAAGGCCGGTCTGGGGCCTGGCTAGGTTGGGTGTACGACGGTATGTAGAAGCCAACAGTGGCTGATATGATAGCTCAGGAAGCAGATTTCGTCTATTGGGGTTATCCCTAGGTTGCACATTCCGTCATCTGCGTAGCGCCACTATGATCAAGAAGATCCCAAGAGTGGACCGCCATCCCGTATCTCGTATGCACTCTAGCCATGCCGTGGTCCAGAACAATTCCTCTGTGCTTCCGAATGAGGCCAGGGAGAGCAGGGCGGGAAGACCCATATGGACCCCTGCGGCAGCCAGGACTGCGGGCAGGGCGAGGCCTGCAGCCCCGCCTGGGGGTGCTTGCTTGAGGGCGGGAATCTGGGGTTCGATCTCAAGAGGTGCGCCCAGGGCGCTCTGGCTTGGGCCCTGGGTATCGGGCGCGTGTTTGTTCATTGGTCAGAGGGGGTGGCGGTCATATTGGAAGACTCCTTGGGCTCCCGCCAGGAGGACTCTCCCTGGAGTCCGGTGGTTTCAGTTGGCGAGAAATGGGCAACAACTGAACCCGAAAGAGCGCCTCGGCTTGACCGTTCAGGGGCACCTCTCTAGACTCTCGCGCGAGTTCTCCAATCCCCGTTGAGTCTGAGTCGGAACTCCGCCTTCATTCCCACGACAAAGAGCGGCGCGCTAACACGCCAGCGCGGTGCGACAATGTGCCACAACCCCCTGTGTCTCAAGGGGAAGCGGCCCGTAGCAGCGCTGAGCCCAAACCCCCGATCCCCACAAACCCCAGCCTGAACCGGTCATGCATTTCGACTATCTGAATGTTCTGGTCTTCCTTGTGGTCGGCTTCCTGTTTGTCCTCGTCAATCTGGCAATAGGTTCACTGATTCGTCCCAAGCGAAAGGGTACGGAAGGGCTTGAGACCTACGAGTGTGGCGAAGAGACCATCGGTGATTCGTGGGTTCAGTTCGACATTCGTTACTACACGGTGGCCTTGATCTATGTGATCTTTGCCGTGGAGATCGCCTTTCTTTTTCCTTGGGCCATGGTCTTGAACCGTGCCTTCGAGAATCCAGAGATAGGCCTCTGGGCTTTGGCCAAGGGATTCATGTTCGTGACCATCCTCTTCTTCGGATTGGTGGCGGTTTGGGCCAAGGGCGACCTGGACTGGATCCTTACCTGGTCGAAGGAGGCCTACGTGCCAATGGGCAAGCGGGAGGCAACTTCCATTCCGGACTTGACCACGCTTGAAGAGAACGACGGGGATTCTGATGGATCAGATCCAGACTCCGATGAGGACGCCGCCTAGGGCCCGCAAAGACAACAGGAACACACATGGGTTTACTTGAAGAGTCTCTGGACGACAACGTCCTGACCACCAAGGTCGACTGGTTGCTCAACTGGGCTCGACTGAACAGCATCTGGCCCATGACCTTTGGGCTGGCTTGCTGCGCCATTGAAATGATGGCGGTGGGGGCCGCGCACCATGACCTGGACCGCTTTGGAGCCGGAGCTTTCCGCGCCTCACCTCGTCAGGCTGATCTGATGATCGTGGCGGGAACGGTGAACTACAAGATGGGCGAACGGGTCAAGCGTCTTTATGACCAGATGCCCTTTCCCAAGTACGTGATCGCCATGGGCGCCTGTGCCACCGGTGGAGGGCCTTACTTCAAGTACGGGTACAACGTGATGAAGGGGGTTGACCGCATCATTCCTGTGGACGTCTACATCGCCGGTTGTCCACCGCGGCCGGAAGCCCTTCTGGAGGGCTTGATGAAGCTCCAGCAGAAAATCAAACGCACCCCGGTTATCCGTCGCCCGGCCCACACCATCTGATTGCTCAGGCATTCACCAGAAACATTAGCATGGAACTCCAAGCGATCCACGACACCCTGACGGCCGCCGGCGTAGCAGGCCTGTTGGGCTGTGATGAGCCGCGGCCGTCCAACAAGAAGGAGAAGGACCAAGGTCGTTCAGGCCTGCCGTTTCTCATGGTCGATCCCGCTGGGATCGTCCCGCTACTCACCGCCTGCCGGGATATGCCCCTGCTGCGGTTCGACCTTCTGATCGACTTGACCGCTGCGGATCCTGCGGCAGATGGGGAGGACCTTTGGGTCTTGATCCAGTTGCTCTCCTTGAAGCATCGTCACCGTTTGGCGATCAAGGCCTGCTTGCCCAAGAGCGCCTTGAGCATGCCCTCCGCCACTGCGGTTTACCGTGCTGCGGACTGGCATGAGCGCGAGTGTTCCGAAATGTTTGGCATCACTTTCGAGGGGCATCCCGATCCCCGCAAGATTCTTCTGCCCGATGACTGGGATGGCTATCCCTTGCGCAAGGATTACGAATTCCCCACCGAGTACCACGGCATCTCTTGTGAGTAATTCTACTTCAGATCAAGCCTTGAAGGCCCATGAGCCTTCTTACAGCACGGAAGAGCGACGCACCCTTCCCAGCGGTGAAGAGGAGTTCTTCTTTGACGTAAAAACGTCGGATCTTGAGGTCAACATGGGACCCCAGCACCCCGCTACCCACGGGGTGATGCGCGTCTTGATTCGCTGCGACGGTGAGCTGGTCACTGGCGCTCAAGCGCACTTGGGATACTTGCATAGGTGCGCCGAAAAAATCGGCGAAAACGTGGAGTGGCTGCAGTACCTGCCCTACACCGATCGCTACGACTACTTGGCGGCGATGAACAACAACCTGGGCTACAGCATGGCTGTTGAAGCCTTGATGCCAGGCTTCGAGGTTCCTCGTCGTGCGACCATGTTGCGTACGATTTGTGTGGAGCTCAATCGTATTGCCTCGCACCTGGTGGCCTATGGCACCTATGGTTTGGACATCGGTGCGATCACGCCTTTCCTCTACGCTTTTCGTGAGCGTGAGTGGATTCAGTCCCTGTTCGAGAAGATCTGCGGCGCACGCCTGACCTACTCTTACATCCGCATCGGTGGCGTGTTCAATGACGCGCCACCGGGTTGGTTGACCGAGGTTGGTCACTTCTGCGACGTGTTTGAGGAGAAGTGGAAGGAGTACCGCGATCTCTTGGCGTTGAATCACATCTTCATCAAGCGGACCGCTCATGTGGGCGTAATTCCCAAAGACATGGCAATCGACTTTGGCCTGACTGGCCCCATGTTGCGTGGCAGCGGAGTGGACTTCGATTTGCGCCGGGACATGCCTTATATGGCCTACGGGGAAGCCCATGAGGCGGGTGCGTTTGATGTGCCCTTGGGCGAAGGGGAGAAGGGCGAGCTTGGGGATTGTTGGGACCGTTTCTCTGTGCGTGTGCAGGAGATGATGGAGTCCATCAAGCTTGTGCGCTGGTGTTTGGAGGTGATCGAGGATGGGCCGATCATCGGCGATGTTCCAAAGGTCCTCAAGGTGCCCCCGGGCGAGGCCTATGTGGGCATCGAAAACCCTCGCGGGGAACTCGGTCACTATGTTCATTCTGACGGGGGCAAAATTGCCGTGCGTTGCCGCGTACGAGGGCCCTCCTTCACCAACTTGTCCGTGATCGAAGAGCTGATGGTTGGAACCCTGCTGGCTGACTCAGTGGCGATCATCGGGTCCACGGACATCGTAGTCGGGGAGACGGACCGATGATCCAAGAGCAAGCACAGCAGGCCTTGAGCCATGCGGTTCATCCGGGCAGCAATGTCTTTGTGCGCATTCTTGAATGGCTGCCCTTGCCCGAGTGGGTCCCCGGTTGGGTGATCACCCTGGGCGGCGTCGTGATAGGCATGTCGATTTTCCTTGCAGTGATGTCCGTGCTCGTCATGTTCTGCGTGTGGCTCGAGCGCAAGGTCTCTGGCCATATTCAGTGCCGTACCGGTCCCATGTATGCAGGCGGGTGGCACGGATGGGCCCAGTCCATTGCTGACGGTGTCAAGTTGCTGCTCAAGGAGGACACAATTCCCAACGAGGCAGACAGGACCCTGTTTTGGATTGCTCCGGCGATCGTGTTGGGTTCCATCTTTGGCGCTATGGTGGCCATGCCCCTTTCCTATGACTGGTGGTTCGGCCGCATGGACTTGGGCGTGTTTGCGATTCTGGCCTTGTCCTCCACTACCACTATCGGGGTGGTCATGGCTGGTTGGGCATCCAACTCCAAGTGGTCGCTCTACGGCGCCATGCGCGAGGCGGCTCAAGTAGTGGCCTATGAGATTCCCCTCGGTCTGTCCTTGCTAGCACCCCTCTTTGTGCTTGGGACCTTCAGCCTGAACGAAGCCAGCGCCATGCAGTCCGGCTGGTTTGGTATGAAGTGGGCGATCTTCACCAACCCCTTCTTGATTCCGGCCTTCATGATCTACTGGATCGCTGCACTTGCCGAGACCAAGCGCGCGCCTTTTGACTTGCCCGAAGCCGAGTCCGAACTGGTGGCTGGTTTCATGACCGAGTACTCCGGCATTCGCTGGTCGTTCTTCTTTTTTGAGGAGTACGCCGCCATGCTGCTCATGAGTGTGCTTGCTGCGTTTTTCTGGTTCGGTGGCTTTGAGAGTCCCCTGACCGGTGCCCTGAGAGCATCTGGTGTGGAAGAGACCTCGCTGCTGTTCAGCGTGGTTTGCTTCGGCACGGTGATGATCAAGGGTTTTGTGGGAATCTTCCTCATGATGTGGATGCGCTGGACTCTGCCCCGCGTGCGTATCGATCAAGTGATGACCATGGGGTACAAGTACCTCACACCTCTGGCCCTGTTCTGTGTCCTAGGCGCCGCCTGTTGGGAGGCGCTGCAACACCTGATCTTCTCCTGACATGGTTCGTGTAAACCGATACTTCCAAGACATCTGGGATACTCTGAAGTCGACCATGATCGGCATGCGTATCACGGGTAAGTATCTGCTCCGCAAGCCGATAACTGTGCAATACCCCGATCAGCGCCTGCCGATTCCTGATCGTTATCGCGGCATTCACTATTTGGAGCAAGAGAAATGCATCGACTGCCTGGCTTGTGCTCGGGCCTGTCCCATCGATTGCATCGAGATGGACGCGATTCGGCATGGCAAGGAGCTCGAGTGGGTCTCCTTTACGCTGGACTACCAGAAGTGCATGTTCTGCGAGTTGTGCGTTTATCCCTGCCCCAAGGACTGCATTCACATGGGAACCGAGTTTGCCCTGGTGGTCGAGGACCGCAGCGAGCTGAACTACGACCTTCTGTCCTTCAAGGGTATGGCTGTGGATGCGCGGGTGCGCATGCGCGAAGCAGAGGAGAAGAAGAAGATCAAGGAGGCCGCCAAGGCGGCCAAGGCGGCGGAAAAGGCTGCGGATGAGAATGACGGTGAGAAGGGCTCCGGCAGCGATGGAGGTGGTGAGGTCTGATGAGCATCCTCCATCAGCAGCGCGCCTTCTACGGCCTCTTGACCCTGGCACTACTTTGGTCTCTGGGCTATGGCCTTGTGTCCCACGGGGCTGAGGGTCTGGCCTTCGCGTTCTTCTCGTCCTTCACCATCGCCGGTGCCCTGATGTGTATATGGGAGCGATCAGTGGTGCGCAGCGCATTCTCCTTGATGGCTACTTTCATGGGTGTCGCTGGCTTGTTCCTTCTCTTGGGCAGCGACTTCCTGGCTATGGCCCAGATCTTGATTTATGTGGGCGGTATCCTGGCTCTGATTCTCTTTGGTGTGATGCTCACGCCGCCAGACCTTGAAGAGCGGAGCCTGGCGCGCATTGCTGGCGCCATGGTATTTGTGATTGGTGGTTCTGGCCTGGTTTGGAAACACGTCACAGACGCTACCGAGTCTCTTGCAGTGGTTCCGGCCGAGGAATTGGCTGAGATGACCAGTCAGGATATATCCGTGGGCATGGCGTTCTTGCATCCAGAACAATACGTGGTGGCTTTTGAGCTGGCAGCGTTCTTGTTGACCGTTGCTCTCGTGGCTGCGGTCTACATTGCGCGGCGCCGTACCGCCGACTTCGAACCTGAGGAGGCTGCCTGATGGGCGTCGAAGCTTATATGGGCGTTGCAGGGATGCTTTTTGTCCTGGGAATCGTCTGCATCATCAGCCGCCGTAACATCCTCTATGTCCTGATGGGCATCGAGATGATCCTGAACGCTGCCAACATCAACTTTGTTGCTTGCAATCGGTTTGGCAACGGAGGCGTCGAAGGGCGCATGTTTGCGATCTTCGTGATCATTCTCGCGGCGGCTGAAGCAGCGGTCGCCTTGGCGATCGTTCTCAACGTCTTCCACCTGTTCCAAAGCGTCCGTCCCAGCGATGCGGACATGCTGCGCGACTAGCCGCAATGAACACTCTCACCCCGAACGACTATACGCTGCTGTTGTCAGTGCTACTGATCCCCCTGTTGGGATACGTAGTCCAGATCTTCGTTGGCCGTAGCCTGCCCCGCAAGGGCGACTGGATGCTGGTGGGGAGTATGTTTGTGGTGATGTGCATCACCGTCTACATGTTCTTTGTGCACGCGATGGGGCACACGGGCTCTGGGCCCTTCTGGAATGAGTCGGCCCGCACTCCCGGCGGGCCGGTTTTCCGCTGGCTGTACAACACCTCCAATGTGCCCGGTGATCAGAATCTGATTGCGGGCCTGCTATATGACGGGCTGGCCGCGTCCATGTTGATGGTTGTGGGGGTGGTTTCGTTCCTGGTGCACCTCTTCTCCAGCGCGTACATGCATGGGGATCGGCGCTATCACATTTTCTTCGCCAATATCTCGCTCTTCACCTTCGCCATGCTGGGGTTGATTCTGAGCGACAACATCCTGTTCCTGTTTGTGTTCTGGGAACTGATGGGCTTCATGAGCTACTTGCTCATTGGCCACTTTGCGCACGACCCGGACAGCCCCCGCATCACCCACGCAGCGGCAGCTTGCAAGAAGGCCTTTCTGACAACGCGAGTCGGAGATACCTGCCTCTTCTTTGGCATGGCCATGTTCTATTTCCTCCTGCCGAGGGAGTACAACCAACTGCTTGAGCAGGGCCTGATCGAAGGCGAGCGCGCGCTCTCCAGCTTCCGCTTCGCGGATCTTTGGACCATGGGTGGGCAGATTGTGGAAGCCAACCATGGGGACTATCCCATGTGGATGACGGTTGCGGGGCTCTTTACTTTTGGCGGCACTGTTGGCAAGTCCGCGCAGTTTCCCTTGCACATCTGGCTGCCCGACGCCATGGAAGGTCCGACCCCCGTGTCCGCCATGATCCATGCGGCGACCATGGTTGCGGCCGGCGTGTTCTTGTTGGGACGCATGTTCCCCATGATGTCTCCCGAAGTCCTGCAGGTCGTAATTGCGGTGGGTGCCTTTACCGCGCTCTTTGCAGCGACCATCGGTTGTACCGTGAACGACATCAAGGGAGTGCTGGCCTATTCCACTATCAGTCAGCTGGGATTCATGGTGGCGGCTATTGGTACCGGTGGGCTAGGCCTCGTGGCGGGGCTCTTCCACATGGTGACGCACGCCTTCTTCAAGGCTTGCCTGTTCCTCTCGGCCGGTTCTGTCATTCATGGTTGTCACCACGAGCAGAACATGCAGAAGATGGGAGGGTTGCGTAAGAAGATGCCCCTGACCTTCCTGTGCATGCTGATCTGTACGTTGGCGATTGCCGGCATGCCGCTCTTCTCGGGCTACTATTCCAAGGACCGGATCATTGCCTCTGTGATCGATTCCACCTTGACCCAGTGGCGCGGGGGGAATGTATTTGCCCTGGTGGCCCTGCCCCTGGCGGCTATGTTGACCACCTTCTACATGTTCCGTTTGATATTCCTGACCTTCTTTGGGGAGCCGCGGGACCATCACCTTCACGAGCACGCTCACGAGTCCCCCTGGCCCATGACCGGAGCGCTACTGGGGCTCGCGTCCCTGGGCCTCTTTGGCGGTCATTTCTGGCTGGCGGGGGATCCTCTCTCCATCAACGGCACTTGGTTTACAAACCTGGTCGAGTGGCAGAACATGTATGTCACCTCGCGCGGCGGTTCGCTGGATCTGACTCAGATGAACATGGTTGCTGTGGGTGAGCACGCTGAAAAAACCGGGCACATTTGGGCCATTGGTGTCTCCATGACGGTGCTGGCTCTGGGCTTCTTTGCTGCTCTTTGGATCTATGGTTTGAAGAAGCTCGATCCTGCGCGTATCACGGGCAAGCTGGGGCTGGTCTACGAGGCTGTGCGCGACAAGTACTACATCGACGAAGTCGTCAACGCCACGGTTGTCCGCGGGACCATGGGCCTCGCCAAGGGTCAAACGTGGATTGATGAGAATATCGTCGATGGCACAGTCTTGGGAGTTGGCCGCTTGGGTCGAGGCCTGGGCACCCTTTGCGCCTGGATTGACAAGCACATCGTTGATGGGGCGGTCAATTGGCTGGCCAACACAACCCAAGCACTTGGATCGGTGGTGCGCTTGCTTCAAACCGGTCGCATTCAACAGTACATCTCCTTTGCAGTGGGCGGGGCGCTTCTTCTGGCGGCCTTCCACATCTTGACCTGATTTCCGTTTACCCCTGAGCATCCCCCTCCAAGGTCGATAGCCATGGACCTACTCAATCTCAACCCTGAAAACGCCTCGACTCTGCTGAGCTGGCTCACCTTCCTGCCGCTGATCGGCATGTGTGTGGTCCTGATGCTTCCGGCGTCCAACCTGCGCGCCATCAAAATCGCGACGGGGCTCTTCACCTTCATTCCTCTGGTCCTGGCCACGCAAATGTACTTCGGTACCTTTGACAAGACGGTCAGCGGCTATCAAATGGTTCAGCACTTTGAATGGATCAAGGTTCTTGGCATCAACTACTCCGTGGGGGTGGATGGCTTGTCCATGCCCCTGCTGTGGCTGACCACGATCCTGTTCTTCGTTGCCGTGCCAGCCAGCGAGACCGTTCCGCGATTGTCCAAGTCGTACTTTGTGCTGTTGTTGCTGTTGGAGCTGGGAGTGCTGGGCGTGTTTGTCAGCTTGGACTTCTTCCTGTTCTACGTGTACTGGGAGGTCATGTTGCTGCCCATGTACTTCTTGATTGGCATCTGGGGCGGTCCCCAGCGCGAGTACGCTGCGATCAAGTTCTTTCTGTATACCCTGGCCGGCTCCGTGTTGATGCTGATCGCAGTGATCGCGCTGCGCCTGGACACGGGCACCTTCTCGATCCCCGAATTGGTGGCTATCGGTAAGGCGGGGGGCTTCACCGGCCCCGCGCTCTTGGGCATGAGCTTCACTACCTGGGTGTTCTGGTTCCTCTTTATCGCTTTCGCGATCAAGATCCCGGCTTTTCCTTTTCACACCTGGCTTCCGGACGCCCACGTGCAGGCACCTACGCCGATCTCAGTGATCCTGGCGGGTATTCTGCTCAAACTCGGGGGTTATGGCCTCCTGCGGGGCTGCTTCCCCATCGTGCCCGACGCTTTCCATCATTTCGCCTATGTGTTGGGAGTTCTCGGGGTGATTGCCATCGTCTATGGGGCTTATGTGGCCCTGGGCCAGACAGACTTCAAGAAGATGGTGGCCTATAGCTCGGTCAGTCACATGGGATTCGTGCTTCTGGGCATGGCGGCCTTGACCGAGTGGGGCATGAATGGCGCGGCCTTGCAGATGTTCACCCACGGCATCAGCTCAGCCGCCTGCTTCCTCGTGGTCGGTGTGGTCTATGACAGGGCCCATCACCGGGATCTGAATGCTTTTGGAGGCTTGGCTCAGCCAATGCCCCGTTATTGGGCGTTGGCAACCATCGCCTTCTTCGCCTCTCTGGGCTTGCCTGGGATGGCGGGCTTTGTGTCTGAGGCTCTGACCATGGTCGGTGCGTTCCAATCCCAGGTGGGTTGGACCGACGAGGCGATTGCTTCCGGCTGGATGTGGGGGCCGTTCCAGTGGCTGACTCTGATCGCCACCATTGGCATTGTGATGACCGCGGCCTACATTCTGTGGGCGCTGCAGCGAGTGTTCCTCGGAACTCTCAATGAGAAGTACCAGGACTTCAAGGACATTTCAGCCCGTGAGGTCTTTAGTTTGGCACCCCTGCTGATCCTGTGCATCGTGCTTGGCATCTTCCCCTGGTTCGTCCTTGATTGGATGGAGGTCAGCGTTGCTGACTTGATGCAGATCCTGACTTTCGCCGGCTGACTCTCTTCAATTCGTTTTACACGCGATGTTCGCTCTACAAGATCTTCACCTGCAAGGCCTTAGCCTGCTGAGTCCCGAGCTCACCCTCGTGACCACGGCGCTCGTCGTCCTGATGATGGACCTCATCTGGAAAGAGCGGGACTCCTGGCGTTTGGGCGCCATCGGTTTGGTGGGCCTGGGCGCGGCGGCTTTGCAGCTGGTCAGTGCTCACGGAACTCAGGGGACTGCCTTTGGTCTGGTCTCGATCGACAACTTTGGCGGCTTCTTCAAGCTCTTTACCTCCGCGGCTACGGGGGTCTGCATCGTCTTCGTAATGCTCGACAGGCGTGAGCGCCGTCACCGTATCGGTGAGTACTACTTCCTGCTGTTGTCTGCTGCGATCGGCATCTTCTTCATGGTCGGGACCTACAACCTGTTGTTGTTGGTTCTGGGCCTTGAGCTGGCCAGTCTTGCCAGCTACAGCCTTGCGGGTTTTCACAAGGGCGAGAAGCGCTCGGCGGAAGCGGCCATGAAGTACGTGGTCTTCGGTGGTCTGTCAGCTGGGGTGATGGTCTTTGGTATTAGCCTGCTGTATGCGGTCACGGGGACCTTGGACATGCGGGTTATGTCCGGTGCGTTGGCTATAGATCCCGTGGGTGAGGGCGTGGCCCGTAGCCTGGCCGTGGCCCTGGAGCAAAGTCCGGGCATGGTCGCTTTGGCCATGATCCTGATTTTGGGCGGGTTCTCCTTCAAGATCTCTTCTGCGCCCTTCCATTTCTGGGCACCGGATGTATACGAGGGCTCGCCGACTCCGGTGACGACTTTCTTGGCGGTGGCCTCTAAGGCTGGTGGCTTTGGAGCCTTGATGCGATTCTTCGGCGTGCTCTTCGTGGCCCCGGATGTGGGTGAGATGGTGGCTGCCTACCGTAATGAGATAGGCATGGTGCTGGCTCTCGTGGCCGCCGCTACCATGACTCTGGGCAATCTGGCCGCTCTACGTCAGACGAGTCTCAAGCGTATGTTGGCTTACTCGTCCGTAGCTCACGCGGGCTATGTGCTCGTGGGCGTCGCAGCCATGAACCAGGCCGGGATGGAGGCTTCGCTGTTCTATCTTGCGGCTTACTATTTCATGAACCTGGGTGCATTCGGGTTCCTGCTGTACTTCAGTGGGGTGACTGGGCGCGAGACGCTCGAATCCCTGCGTGGGATGGGCCCCAAGGCGCCGATGATCACCGTTCCCATGGTGATCTTCCTTGTGAGCCTCACTGGAATTCCTCCTATGGTAGGCTTCACCGGCAAGTTGCAGTTGCTCTATGCTGCGATGGGTCCGGCGGAGGGCCTACAACTGGGCTGGCTGGCGGTCTGCCTGGGACTTAACTCGGTGATCAGCCTGTACTATTACATGCGCGTGGTCCGTGTTCTGTTCCTGGAAGATTCGGATGAGCCAAGACCAGAGCCTCAAGTGCCAATGGCGGTCTTTCTGTGCCTGATGGCCTTCTTGACAGTTTGGTTTGGGCTGTTCTTTACGCCTCTACTTGATCTGGCGCGGTCCGGGATGGACTTGCTCACCTAGCGAGAGGGTCCTATGGCTATGGCTATGGCGGCGGAGGCCTAGTCCGGACGTTCAAAGTCGGCTCCATCCTCATGGATCTCGTAGGCGTGGCGGCGCTCCGGTGTTCGGTCGCTATCATGAGGGCTCGGAGTTCTCCAATGGTAGCCTCTCACGCACTCCTCCTCCTCTTCTCCATGACGCCCGCCGGGGACCCCCCGGTGAGCTTCGACCGCGATGTGCGCCCGCTTCTCTCGGACAACTGCTTCGAGTGTCACGGGCCGGACTCGAACAAGCGCAAGGTCAAGTTGCGCCTCGACCGCGAAGAAGGGCTTTTCTCGCTGCGGGACGGGGTCTATGTGATCACTCCCGGCGAGCCCTCAAAGAGTGAGCTCTTCTTGCGTATCACTGCCGAGGACCCCGAGTTCAGGATGCCGCCCGCTGAGTTCAGGCACAGCCTAGAGGCAGAAGAGATCGAGACGGTCAGGCGCTGGATCTCCGAGGGGGCAGAGTACGAGGGGCACTGGGCATGGAGTAGACCGACGCGCCCCGAGCCCCCCGCAGTTCACGACGAGGCGTGGGTGCGGAACCCCATCGACCGCTTTGTGCTCGCTCGCCTCGAAGCCGAGGGTATAGCGCCTTCGCCGCCCGCAGACACGCGTACCTTCGCGCGCCGACTCTCCGTTGATCTCACCGGCCTCCCCGCAGACCCTGACGCTGTCGCGGACTTCGTTCGTGGATCGTTCGACGAAGCCGCTTATATCGACGAGCTCCTCGGCTCTCCACACTATGGCGAGCGCATGACCCAGCACTGGCTCGACCTCGTGCGCTACGCAGACACCGTCGGATACCACGGTGATCAGGAGTGGCGCATGTGGCCTTATCGAGACTATGTGATCCGCTCCTTCAATGAGAACAAGCCTTTCAATGAGTTCACCCTCGAGCAGCTTGGCGGCGATCTCTTCGATGAGCCCACGATGTCCGACAAGGTGGCGGCGGGCTACAATCGGCTAAACATGGTCACCTTTGAGGGCGGCTCACAAGCGAAGGAGTACCTCCTCAAGTACGCAGCCGACCGTGTGCGCAACTTTTCCACCGTCTGGCTCGGCTCGACGGTGGGGTGCGCAGAGTGTCACGACCACAAGTTTGACCCCTACGCGACGAAGGACTTCTACCGGCTCTCTGCCTACTTCGCAGACATCGACGAGGTTGGCGTCTTCGCAGGAGTCGGTGCCGTCCCGCCCCAGATGAGGGTCGCCTCCCCTGAAGAGGAGATTGAGCTTACCGGCCTCGCCGTGACGGTCGAACGCCTGAAGGGTGAGCTCGACCGAGAAGATCCTGCGCTCGCTCAAGAGCAAGCCGCTTGGGAGTTAGGGGCAGCCTCTGAGGCGGGCGACGGCGTCCGCAACTCCGTTGCTTGGGTGGACGACGCCCAATCCAACGGGGGCAAGACGGAAGGCACTTGGACCTTCGTCGGAGAGACGGACGGCGCACCTGTGCGCTCTGGCGAGAGCTCGCGCAAGCAGACAGGCAGCGGGACAGTTCAACATTTCTTTCACGTCGCGAAGAAGCGTATCGCGCTTACTGAGGGCGACCGCTTCTATGCCTGGGTTCATCTGGACCCTACGAACCCACCCAAGCAGGTGATGCTCCAGTTCCACGCCGACGGCAAGTGGGATCATCGCGCCGTCTGGGGGGAGGACAAGATCAGCTTCGGCGGAGCCGGCACCGACACTGACGCGCACAGGCAAATGGGCGTGCTCCCTGTCACCGGTGAGTGGGTGCGGCTTGAGGTCGACCCAGCCCTCGTTGGGCTTGGGCCCGGAGGCTCAGTCGACGGGATGGCCTTCACCCAGTTTGGCGGGTTCGTTCACTGGGACGAGGCGGGCGTTGAGACAGACACCCCCTCACTTGTCTTCGGAAGCGCCCTAGGCTCCATCCGAGACGCCGTACTCGCCAACTCCGAAGCTCGGACGGAAGAGCAGGTCCAGCTCCTTCGTGCCCACTACCGGGGGATATCGCCGAGCCTGGGCGCGACGCGCAGCGCGATCGCCGAGGCAGAGGTCGCGCACAAGTCCTTCGAGGAGTCCCTGCCGGAAATGCTCGCCACGGTCTCCGTCGAGCCGCGCGAAGTGAAGGTCCTGCCGCGCGGGAACTGGATGGACGAGAGCGGCGAGGTCGTCCTCCCGGGAGTCCCGGCTTTCCTTCCCCAGGGTGAGCTCTTGGGCGCGCAGCGCGCCGACCGCTTGGATCTTGCGCGCTGGGCCGTCTCGGATGCTAACCCGCTCGTCGCCCGCGCCTTCACCAATCGGATTTGGAAGATCCTCTTCGGCGAGGGCATCGTGCGTACCCCAGACGATCTCGGGAACCAGGGGGCGCGTCCGACCCACCCAGAGCTGCTCGATTGGCTCAGCGCGGAGTTCATCGAGAGCGGTTGGAATGTGAAACACCTCGTACGCACTATCGTTGTCTCGAACACCTACCGCCAGCGCTCCAGAGTTCGCGCTGACCTCAGTGATCGTGACCCCTATAACGAGCTCCTCGCCCGTCAGGGGCGGTGGCGCCATGACGCCGAGTTCTTGCGTGATGGTGCGTTGGCCGCGAGCGGCCTCCTGACCTCGACCATCGGAGGCAAGAGCGTGAAGCCTTACCAGCCAGCAGGCCACTGGCGTGAGCTTAACTTTCCTATGCGCACTTGGAAGCACGGCGACGACCTCTATCGGCGCGGGCTCTACACCTTTTGGTGCCGCACATTCCTCCACCCGGCCATGGACGCCTTCGACGCTCCCACGCGCGAGGAGTCGTGCGCTCGACGCAACCGCTCGAACACGCCACAGCAAGCGCTCGTTCTCCTGAACGACCCGGCCTTCGTCGAGGCGGCCCGCACCCTCGCCGAGGAGCCGGCGCGACCTTTCCCCCACGAGTCCGACGAGCAAGGTGTGCATCATATCTGGCAGCGTGTGCTTGCGCGGCCCGCGAGCGAAGGAGAGCTCATGGAGGCCCTCTCCCTCCTCGCCGACGAGCGCGCGCGCTTCTCTGCTGACGACGCGGCAGCTAGCGCCCTCCTCTCAAAAGGGGAGCGTCCTGTTCCCGCCGACCTCGCGACTGCCGAGCTGGCTGCCTGGACCCAGGTCGCGCGCCTAGTCCTGAACCTCCACGAGACGGTGACGAGGAGCTGATGAACCCCGCCAACTTCATCACCCGCCGCGGATTCTTCGGTCAAGCTGGCGCAGGCGTCCTCACTGGGGCGCTCTCCTCGATCATCGGGCGCGACGCCGTGGTGCCCTCCGGCGGGACCCTTGGCTCGCCGCACCACCTGCCGCGTGCGCGACGCGTGATCCACCTCTGCATGGCGGGCGGCCCGTCACACCTTGAGACGTTCGATTACAAGCCAGAGCTCGCTCGGCTGCACGGCGAGCCCATGCCTGAGTCTTTCACGAAGGGACAGCAGATTGCCCAGCTCCAAGGCGCGGCGCTTAAGTGCTTCGGCCCCCAGCACCCCTTCGCTCACTACGGCGAATCCGGCCAGCACATCTGCACGCTCTTCCCGAAGATCGGCGGGCACGCGGACAAGCTTTGCATCGTGCGCTCGATGCATACGGATGACATCAACCACGACCCAGCTCACACGATGATGAACACGGGCTCGGGCCTTTCAGGCAGACCGAGCATGGGTTCCTGGACGACCTGGGGCCTGGGCGTCGATACCGAGGACCTCCCGGGCTATGTCGTCTTGACTTCGGTAGGCAAGGGTGGCCAGAGCCAGCCTATTGCAGCGCGTCAGTGGAGCGCAGGGTTCTTGCCTGGTCGACACCAGGGCGTCCACTTGAAGAGCCAGGGCGAGCCCGTCCACTACGTCTCGAGCCCCGATGCGGGGGCGCTCGAGGGACAGCGTCGCCTCGTAGACGCGGTTGCACGCCTGAACGCTCAGGAGAACGAGCGCGCCCCGGACCCGGAGATTGAAACGCGCCTCGCCCAGTACGAGCTCGCCTACCGCATGCAGACAAGCGTGCCGGATCTTGTCGATCTTTCGGGCGAGACCGAGGAAACCTTCGAGCTCTATGGCACCCGCGGCGGCGACGGGACCTACGCCGCAAACTGCCTCTTGGCGCGCAGGCTCGCAGAGCGAGGAGTGCGCTTCATCCAGCTCTACCACCGCGGCTGGGACCACCATGGCGGCGTGAAGCGAAGCATGGAGATCACAGCTAAGGAAGTCGACCAAGCCACGGGTGCGCTCCTCACCGACCTCGACCGGCGCGGTATGCTCGAAGACACCTTGGTCCTCTGGGGAGGCGAGTTCGGACGGACCCCTATGGGCCAAGGGGACGGGCGAGACCACCACATCAAGGGCTTCTCTTGCTGGATGGCAGGCGGTGGCGTTCAAGGTGGAATCTCATACGGGGAGACGGACGAGCTGGGCTACGCCGCGGTCCAGGACCCCGTTCATGTCCACGATTTGCACGCGACGATGCTTCACCTCCTAGGCGTCGAGCACAAGCGCATGACCTTTCGCTTCCAAGGCCGCGACTATCGCCTGACCGATGTCTCCGGCCGTGTGATGCGTGCTTGGCTCGCTTAGGAGTTGAAGAAGCTTTCCGATCGGCTTCATGCGACAGTCGAAGGTATTCCTCGCCCCTAGTCGCTGCCGGCGACCTCGAAGGCTCCCATGTCGGTGATGGGGGAGTAGCCCTCTCCCGTATCTGGTGCGGTGGAATCGTCCGCGTGTGGTCCGCGTGCTGTTCCTTGAGGACTCGGATGAACCCAAGCCAGCCCCCAAATGCCCATGGCGGCGTTCCTGGGCATTATGGCTTTCCTGACCGTGTGGTTCGGGCTCTTCTTCTCGCCCCTGCTCTCCTGGGCAAGGTCGAGCATGGACTTGCTGGCCGTCGCGGGTTAGCCGTCGCTGCCGCTTACGCGTTCATAGGCACCCATGTCCGTGATGGGAGCGTTGCCCGCACCGGTGTCTGGAATGGTGGGGTCATCGTCACGACGGGGGTTGCCCAGAAGGTCGATGGGTGTGGCTTCATTGAAGACGTCATCGTTATCCAGATCACAGAAATCAAACATAATGTGTGGGTTGCTGCCAGAATCGATGCAGGGGGAAAGGAACCGCAACTCGTAGTCGTGTCCCAGAGCGTTCTTGAAGCGCGGCGGGCTGTCGATGTTGCCAGTACCAGGCCAGCCGCCCTGGAAGTCGCTGTACAAGACCTCTATGTGGTTTGCATTGCCGTTGTATTGGGGTCCTTCTGGCGCTTCGTTGTTCCAAAGGATTGAGTTCCAGACCCGGCAATCACATTGTTGCAGGAAATCGGGAGGAGTGGCGATGGCGCCACCCCGAATTGCGGCAAAATTAGCCACCAGGGTGCAGCCTGTAAACACCGCTTTGCCAGGAGTATTGGTAACGCCGCCTGCTGACAAGAATACCGCACCACCCGTTCGCGCTCGATTGCTGTAGAAGAGGCAGTTTTGAAAGATTGACCGTGGCAGACCGGAGGAATAGTCAACTCCCTGGGTCAACAGGATCGCCCCACCTGTATTGAAGGCGCCGTTTCTGCGGAAGACACAGTTGGCCACCTGCACTTGCATGGTCGCAAACAGCCCACCGCCGCGAAAGGCCAGGTTTTCCTCAAACAGGCAGTTTTGGATCCTGCAAATGCTGGCCTCTACATACAACGCGCCTCCGCGCACCGCGCGGTTTCTGCGAAAAATGCAGTTCCGAATCTGCTTGCTGCCCAGTTGGACAAAGATTCCACCGCCCGTTCCGTTTTGCTGGCTGCCATCAGCATTGGCATTCTGGACGCAGAAGCCATCGAAGGTGTGGAAGAACCCATTACCATCCAGGCGTACCACGTGCCGCGCGTTATCGTTGATCGTGCTCGGATGGCCGATTTCGCCCTCTAGAATAGTCTCTGCAAACAGTCCAGCGCGGGCGTCCAATGTGGCCTCGTCACCGGCAAAGCCTCCATACATTTGGACACCGTTACGAGGAGAAAAGGTTACCGATCGAGGATCATTAGCAACGGTTCGATGCCGGGGCTTGTAGCTGCCAGCGGCTACCCAGACCTGATCGCCATTGAAGGCTGCGTCCAGCGCGTGGTCGAGAGTTGCAAAGGCTTGGGACCAGGAATGTCCATTGCCTCCCGGGGCGGCCGAGGCGTCTACATGATGAATCGTCTGAGCGCTAGCTGTTGCTATGATCGAACATGCCAGAAGGAGAGTGAGGTGTGCTTTCATGGGTTGTGGACCTTGATAGGTGCTAGTGGATTGGAGGTACAGCGAGGGGGGCGAGGGAGGTCATCAGCTGAATCGAATCAGGTCTGTCCTTTCTCGCAGGGGGGCCCCACAACTCGTTTGTCCGAAACCCAATACACCCAAAAGGTTACGAGTTTTCCCATGTTTCGTAGAGGATTCATCGCTGCGCTACCCGTGCGCAGTCCCTATTCCTGCTTTGAGCCTCTGTGCAGTTGATTTTGCAGCAAGGTTCTCTGGATGCGACTGGCCCCTAGCCGTCTCCATCGCCGTCACCGGTCCCGCCACCGGGGGCAATCTTGGGATCTCTTGGTTGACCAAACACCACGGGACCCGGGAGCTCGCCAGCGAAGGGGGCAAGGGTCTGTTGTGTGATGGCGTGACCTAGTTGCTTACCAAGTTCCGTGCCTGCGCGAGTGCTGTCGGGCCGATTGGGGTGTTCAAGGTCTTCGGGCTTGACCACATGCACGCTGGTGGTGGGGAAGGCGAACTGTACGCCTAGTTGCTCCGCGAGGCGCAGGATATCTGCGTACAAGCGGTGCTTCTCGCGAAGCTCCACGGACCAGTCGGGTACTTGAACGAAGCAGTACAAGAGTATGTCTAGGGACGATGCACCAAAGCCGTTGAAATAAACATGATAGTAATCCTTACGCGTGTAGGGGTGCCCGCGAATGAGCTCACGGACCCCTTCACAGAAGGCTTCGACTTTTTCAGGGGGCGTATCGTAGGTCAGGCCGAGAGTCGCTTTGATGCGTCGGTAACGCCGGGCGCCCAGGTTGTCTACAGTGGCGCTGATGAACTCTCGGTTAGGAACCGTGATGACTGAATTGTAGAAGGTGCGGACTCGGGTGGAGCGAAAGCCCACTTTCTCGACTGTTCCGTCAACTGACCCCACCGTGATCCAGTCCCCTAGCTGGAAGGGCTGATCCATCAGAACCGTGAAGGTGCCAAAGACATTTTCCAGGCTGTCCTTGAAAGCAAACAGCAGGACGGCACTACCTATCGAAAGGCCTGCGATGACCTTGTAGAAGTCCTCCGTCACACGCGATGAAAAGTATGCCACGGCGATCAGGACCACGAAGATCTTGAGGGTCCTGCGCAGCAGGGGCACAAGCATATCGTCGAACTTGTTTTCGGACAGAGCGGCGCGTGCACGCAGGAAATCACACAAGACATCGACGAAGCGCCAGGCGGCCAATATCCCGGCAAAGGCGATGACCAAACCACCGCCCACATCCAGGATGCTCGAGAAGGTCTCGTTGTCTATGTCGAGCACTGGGTAGAAGGCCAGGAAACTCCACCAAGTCACGAGGATTCCGAAAGGGCGTACGAACTTTTTCAGGTAGGTAGCGTCTTGCCTCAGCCCGTTTCTCTCGCTGATGTCCTTGGCGAGTTTGCGCAGGACTACGCTGATAATGCGCTCAAGGATCATGGCCACTGTCAGCAGGATCAACAAGCCGAGCCACTGCCAGTTTTCAATCAGCAGATTCACACTAAGCAGGATCGAGTCGGGGGAGATCCAGCCGCGGATCATGTCAGCCAGGGCTGTGCCCTCTTCAATCAGGGCCGCGGTGTTGGAGGAGTGCAGTAGCATGGTGCAGGGGGCTGGAGTGTTCAGAAAGATAGCGGGTTGGTCAGACCGGTTCAGGGGGTCATCAGGCGTGCTGTCCCTTGAGCCACAGGTACCCCGCCTCGTGAATCTCAAGGTGGGTTTCCCAGTCGGGGGTGGATTCGTCAGGGGTGAACGATACCTCTTCCCCGGGACCGCGAGAGTCACGCACTCGTTGAGATTTTACCTCTGCGAATCCAGCGGTGGTCATGGCCGAGCACCATTCTTCTTCCGAGAGCCAGGCCATGGGCAGGCCTATTATTTCTGCCCAATTTTCCGAGGGCGCGCATTCAGTGTAGCGCCCCACCAGGAAGTGGGCCTCGCCGCCAACTTTGGTGAGGCGGAAGGCCTCTTGGAGTATGAGTTCAATATCTGGCGCATAGCTGATCGCCTCCATGGAAAAGACCCGATCAAAGCGACCATCCTTGAAGTCGATCTGTTCTATCTGGCTGACCACATAGCGCGCACGGCTGGTGAGGTCATGCAACTCTTCGGCCCGCTTGACCATGGCTGGGCTGCAGTCAATCCCCACAGCCGTTGCTCCCGGCGCAACCTTGCCGAGGAGGCGCGCTGCCCAACCGGTACCGCAGCCCAAGTCCAATGACTGCATGCCGGGCCGGATGTTCATGGCAGCGATTACTTGCTGGGCCACATTTTCATGCCGGGGTTCCATTTCATCCGCACGGCCGCTGGCGGCCCATTCGTCGAATAGCGCTTGTATGGCTTGGTGTGTCATGGCGTCATTGTAGTGAGGCTGCGAACCGTCGTAGTGAATGCTCTAAAAGAGATCGTCAAGGGGAGCGAAGACGGATTCCCAGTCATGGTGCTGTTCTACAAACTTGCGTGCCGCCTGGCCGACGCGCTCTCGTGCCGCCTGATCGCGTAGGAGTCCGCGAATCGCGTGGCCCTGTTCCTCCGCTCTGTCCGCCACCAGATAGTGTCGTCCGTGCACGGCTCCCACCCCCTGGGTTGCGGACGTCGTGCCCACGACTGGCAAACCCATGGCCATGGCCTCCAGGACCTTGTTCTGGATACCCCGAGCGACGCGCAGGGGGGCTACGCCAATTGTTGCTCGGGCCATCCAATCGGCGGTTGAGTCCACGAAGCCCGTGACCTCAATTCCGTCGGCTTTGCCCAGGCGCAGGACCTCCTTCGTGGGTCGTGAGCCGACGATGGTAAAGCGTGCCTGGGGAAATTCGCTGCGCACTCTTGGTAGGACTTCGCGCACAAAATGCTTGCAGCCGTCGATGTTCGGGTAATAGTCCATTACCCCAGTGAAGACCATGTGTTCGGGTTGCGCTTCTGACGGCCTGGGTTTGAAGTGTTCGAGATCCACTCCGTTGCGCAGCACCATGGAATTGCGGCCGGGGATGCGATCTTGAAAAATCTGCTCTTCAAGGGGAGTACAGAACACATTTTGTGTGGTGGCGTCTGCAACTCTGGTTTCAAATTTCTCCAGCAGGCGCCATTCACGCTTGTAGATGGCGGATAAGGGCCAACGATGGCGATCTGCGTATTGCAGCCACTTATCGGAGTCCAGTTCGGCGAAGTGCATCACCCAGGGCTTGTCTTGCTGCAAGAGGAAGGCCCCCATGGAAGAAGAATAGGCATAGGCCGCGTCCATCTGCTGCATGTGCTGTTCCACTTCACGTTGCATTTGCTTTGAACCGAATACCGCCAAGGTCATAGGCGTCTGGGCAAGAAGCTTGGGCAGCGCCCCGATCTTTTTTTGACGTACATCAAGTGGCACGGTAACCGTCTCAAAGCCCTTGGCCTTGAGAGCTGCGGCGCCTTGCATGTCTGCTTCATCGTGTGCGAAGGCAATGATTGTGACCTCATGCTTACGAGCCAATCGTTCCACCAATCGCCAGGTGGTGATCTTGTCTCCCCGGTTTGGCGGGAAAGGTACGCGTTGGGCAAGGAAGAGGATCTTCACGGGGGGATCTTCGCATCTGAGCCCTTCAAGGTCCCGGTCCTTTTTGTTCTGGTTGAGGAATCGCCGGGTTCGGGAGAACTACCAGGGAATGTCCTCGGGATCGATTGTCAGAGGGCTGGGATCAGGCCTGTCGGCTTTCCCGGGTCTGGGCGAGGACGGAGGAACCGTATGGGGTGCAGGGGTGGGCATGATCAATGCCTGCGTCCCAGGGGGCGTGAAGTCCATGCCTTGCCCACTTCGCTGAAGGTGGTCGGTCAGCCCCATGTGCTCAAAGGCGGCTTTCAGGATGCGGCTGGTTTCGCCCTGCTGAATGCGGGCTCCATCGTCATCTTGAAAGCCAGCGAGGGGTAGATCCTTGAGGAACGCCCGGTGGCGTGAGCTGGTGATGCGCTTGTCCAGAATCAGCACGCAACCCCGGTCCGTGGTCCTGCGCATCAGACGCCCAAAGCCCTGGCGGAACTTGGCAAGGGCCCGGGGCATGTAGATTGCCTCGCGCTGGACTCCCGAACCCATCAGGGCGCATTGGGCGTGGTGGAAGGCATCGGGCACCCCGTAGGGCAGGCGCGCCAGGATCAGGTACTCAAGAGTCTCGCCTGGGAAGTCAGCCCCGTACCAGAAGGTGTCAACCCCCAGCAGCACCGAGTTGGTGCGTTCCCGAAAGAGGGTCGCCAATTCTTCCTTGTCCATTCCCGGCATGCCTTGATACCAAAGGGGAAGGTGGCGCTCTTCGAAGGATGCCTGAAGGGCTTCCCCGACTTGTCGGCAGTCCGCCAGGCTTGTGAAGAGGACCAGGGTTCGTCCACGCGTGCGGTCCGTCAGGAACTCGATCAGTTGAGACGCATAGTCCAAGAAGCGTTGCTTGTCATGGACATCCGGTGCATCGCGCATCAAGCCTACGAATACCTGGTGGTAGTCGAAGACCTCGGGCGCAGCAGAGGTTTCCACCGTGCGTGGGGTCCAGCCCTCATTCTCCTGTGGTTGGGATACAAAATGCAGGCCCAAGAAGCGTAGAGCCCCATCAAAGGAACCACGTTGTCTCGTGGTCGCTGACAGAAATGCGGCGCTGTTCAGGTTCGGGTAGTACTCCGCACCCAGAAGCTCATGGGGCAGGAGGGGTGTTGCCACCAGGACCGATTCCCCCGCGGGGCCAGTCTCCACTTCGTACCACCACTTGTTGTCGAGGGCGATGGCATCGTCGTGCATTGGGAGCCAGTCCCCAAGGGAACTGCGCAGGGTATTCAGATCTCCTCGTGACACTTCCAGTTGGCGTTTGGAGCGCTCTGAACCGGGCAGGTCCGCCTCGGCCAGACGCTCCGCCAGCAGCGCGCAGGATGAATCTAGGTTCAGCAGGGCCTCCATCAGATCGGTACGGGCCTCAACCAGTTGCGAGTCCTGGTTTGCGAGGTACTCATGCAACAGCGAGTGAGCCTCCTGTACGCCGCGCTGGGACAGCTCCTTGCCTCGCCATCTGGTGTAGCGGGTAGCTTCTTCTTCCAACCAGATCAGGCAGTTTCCAGCCTTTGCTGCGGATGCGCAGGCTGCTTCAAGATCAAGTCCGATAGTAGAAGAGTTCAGGGTGCGGCTTCGCAGGTGGTCCAAGATCCCAGGCCGGCGGTCACCGTGCAGACGGTTCAGATGAGCGCGGGCTGTGGGGAAGTCGATGCGATGTTCCCATGCGCTGGCTGCGCTATCATGCAGGTGCTCGCACTCATCAAATATCGCTGTCTGCACGAACTCTGGAGAAGTCAGCATCAGGGAATGATTCATGATGATCACATTGCTGCGCTCGGCTCGTCGTCGAGCCACTTGGGCGGCGCAGGTGCGTTCTGCGTGCTTGCCCCTGCAGCAGCCGGTCTGAGCTCGTACGTTGCTCAGTAGACGCTGCAGGGCGCGACGGTACTCTCGGACCGATCCCAGCCGTACGGGTGCCCGTTTTGGAAAGCGGTCCAGGTCTCCGGACAGGTCGGTCAATCCGAAGAGGGCCAGCGTGGTCCAGGCCAACCAGCGTTCGGGATCGTCGTCAGGCTCGGGTTCCAGTTGCTCCAGAGCGCGCCAGCACATGTAGTTGTTGCGTCCCTTGAGCAGGCTGACCGAGCAGGAACCCGGGTCCCCTGCTCGTGTCAGAGCGGCCAGGGCGCGCGGGACTTCCTGGTCCATGGCCTGTTCTTGGAGCGCTCGCGTGTAGGTTGCGAGTCCCACACGCATGCCATTGGCCCGCGCCCAGATCATGGCAGGCAGGAGATACGCCAGGGTCTTGCCGGTTCCTGTGGGAGCGTGGATGAGCAGAAGTTTTCTTGTGCCGAACATCTCCGCCACAGCCCGGGCGACCTCGTGCTGGGATGATCTTCGGCAGAGCGATGGGTCGATCTTGTGCTCCTCAGCAAGGCACGCGGGCAGGTGCACTTGGAAGAGGTCATCGACAAGCTTGAGCTCGGCCTCATTCAGGGGACGCTCATCGGGCGGGCGAGGGGGAAGCGGGTCAGATTCCTCCAATCGGCAGGCTTCCGCATGCCAGCGAGGAAGCGCTCCCTCTCCCAAGACCCCCATTCCAAGGTTCTTTGCGACGGATTGGCTCAAGAGACCATCTTGCAGGTCAGGTACCGGGGTGTCGCATCCGGGGGGCTTCAGATTCCATGTGCTTGGATGTTCTGCCATGCTCAAGGCCAACTGCAGTCGCCTGGATCCCCCCGGATCGCTGACTCTCAGGCGGTCAAGGGCCAGTGCATAACCACTCGCCGCCAGTTGCAAGGCGTGGGAGGAAGAGCTGTGCAACAACTTCATCAAGCTACCCAGGGCGTAGATCAACTCGGCGGGCGTGGTCTTGTCCGTGGACTTGGTCACTCCCTCGGGCAAGAGCATCCGGATCATTTCAGTGCTGCCGCTGGCATGGCGCCCGGGAGTCAGTAGAGCAGCGAACTCTGCGACGCTCGTTGCGCATACCGTTGTCTTCTTCGAGCTCCATTCCAGCCAGCGTTCCAGGGTCGATCCTTCCGGCGTCATGGCTGTCGAGTCCCCTATGAACTCCTGCAATTCCATCAGGGCCTCTGCTGGTGGCAGAGGTTCGACCAGTTGTTCAATACCAAAGGTCTTTGCTCGGGCTGCACTTGCTTGCGGATCCTCGCCCACCACCAGACGGTCCAGGCTCTCCCAACAGTTCCCGCGCCGTGCCAGCGCCAGGATCCGCACAAGATGATCTTGCCCTGGCTCCATACCTGTGGTCCAAAGACAACAGAACACCACTCGCGGTTCGTGCTTGAAGGCCAGGTCCTGGGGCTGGCTGGCGCTTGAGTTGGAGGTGTCCACGGGAGGGATGAGGATAACGCCTGATTCTCTCGGGCATGGATCCTGTAGCGAGAGGATTGGTGTGCGCTCTCCCGCGGGTCCATCGAAGAGTAGTTCACAGGTCCCCGGTGGTCCGGGTCAGTGGCTCAGCTGTACCCCCAACCCATAGATCACATGGGCCTAGTTCCATGGTGCAGCCAGATGACCTACGACCCTGCGGGAAGTTGCCGAGCAACAGTGCCGAATCTTGAGAATCGGGGGCGGCCCCGGACCTACCCTTGGGGGCACCAGGGGGCACCTTTGAATGGCATTTGATGGCCATCTTCCCTATAAGCGAGTGCTATAGCTACCCCTGCCCGCTCGACCGGGAGGCGCATGTCAGTTATCCTGTAGGCCATGGACATCACCGAGCTCTCCGTGGACGGCTATGAGAAGGTCGTGCGCTGTCGTGACAAGGACTCCGGTCTGCACGCTCTGATTGCAGTGCACGACACGACCCTTGGTCCGGCCCTGGGCGGTATGCGCATGCTGCCCTATGCCAGTGAGGATGAAGCCCTGATCGATGTCTTGCGTCTGTCCCGCGGCATGACCTACAAGTCAGCCGTGGCGGACACGGGGCTGGGTGGCGGCAAGTCGGTGATCATTGGCGATCCTGCAATCAAGCCCGAGGCACTCTTCCTGGCCATGGGGCGTTTTGTTGATTCGCTTGGCGGGTCCTACATAACCGCCGAGGACATGAACATTCGTATTGCGGATCTGGAAGTAGTGCAACAGGAGACCAGGTGGGTCACCGGCCTTGCCCGCGAGGCGGGGAGCTCAGGTAATCCCAGTCCCTACACAGCCTATGGCTGTCTGGTCGGCATCGAAGCGACTCTGCAAGAAGCCTTTGGATCTCCTGACTGCAAAGGGCGCACGGTCCTGATTCAAGGCATTGGTGCGGTTGGTGGGCGACTAGCTGAGTACCTAAGTAAACGTGGCGCTGAGGTCATAATCTGTGACATCAACGAAGAACGCGTGAATACCATGATTCAGGAACACGGCTTCAGGTCGGTTCACGACGAGGGTCATGAGGCAGTTCCTTGTGACGTCTACGCCCCCTGTGCCCGCGGGGCGACTTTGAACGATGTGACCATTCCCAAGCTGGCCTGCAAGGTCGTGGCTGGCTGCGCTAACAATCAGCTGGCAGAAGCTCGCCATGGTCAAATGCTCAAGGACCGGGGCATCCTGTACGCGCCCGACTATGTGATCAATGCTGGCGGCATTATCAATGTGGCCGTTGAAATGCTGCCCGGCGGCTATGACGAATCCACTGCCATGGAACGTATCGAGAGCATTCGGCACAATCTGGCTCAGGTCTTCGAGATCGCTCGCACAGAGGACGTTCCAACTCACGACGCAGCGGACCTCTTGGCCGAGCGTCGACTTGAAGTAGGCAGAGCCGCCAAGGCCTGACAGGTCATGGCACCGCTTCCAGCGGACTTCGAACCCGAAACCAAACAGCGGGGCTCTCTCCCCCGGCGTGCATTCGTCACATTGTTTGCCTTCATGATGTTGACTCTGCCCTTGCTTGTGGCGATCAACCTCTCGAACTCCAGCCAGATGATCGCGGCGGTTCGTGGCGATCAGCCTGGAGGCTTGATCGAGGGACGGGTGCTTGACCACGAGGGACAGCCCATTGGGAATCACACGGTGCAACTGTCGGTAACAGGGCCGTCAAGCGGAGTATCGCACGAGGTTCAAACCGATGAGTACGGCTCTTTTCGCTTCGAAGCTCCCCCCGCCACACAAGCGTCCTACCGGTTGCGAGCCGGTGGCGGGTCTTGGCGCTGGCAGACCCGGGATGTTGGGTTCTTGCGGTCTGATGGTGAAATGATCGAGGGTGGCTTGCAGGCGGATTTCGACCTCCAACTCGGGGCGGTGCTGGTGCTGAAGGTTTTGGGGAAGAGCGGTTCACCCATGGGCCATGCGGAGGTTCGCCTCACGGGGGAATGGACAGAATCCGGGCTCCTGCGATTTTCTCCGCGAGTCTTGGATCAGACCAGGAGTTTCTCGAGCAGTCCGATGATCTTGGACGGCCTGCCCCCGATGCAAGGACGGGTCAGTATTTCCTTGGATGGAGGGCGAGTGGTCTCGTTTGATCTGGAACTTCCTGAGGGCCAGACAATCAAGCGCATTCAGTTATGAGTTCTGTTCTCAAGGACAGAAATTCACGCTGAGGGCATCGGTGAAGTTGAAGCCGTTTCCGCTGGCTGGATCGCGGTACCAGAATTGGAAGTTCCAACTGGACCCCGGCTGGATCAGGCCACCGGGAGCGGGAGGGTTGCTGAAGTCCAGCGCGTGGTCACAGCCTCCTCCGGCACCGAAGACAAGAGCCGGTGTGACTCGCCAAAGACCCGCAGCGCCATCAATGCAGACGATCCCCCCCCCAAACGGGTTAGTCGCCTGACCATGACCGTAGAAGAAGATTCCCGCTTGTCCAATTGGCCCGTCGTCAGCTTTGAGGACAAAATTGCCGGCACCAATACTTGTAGAGCCTTCCCAGCTGATCGAAGCGGGAACGCCGGTCGAGTTAGGAAGAGGGTCGCAATAGGTTGTAGGGGCTGTGCATCCAGCCAGGGTCATGATCAGGGCGGTGCCATGATTGCCTGCGCCACGCCGACTACCCACGATAAAGTCGTCTACACCATCACCGTTTGTATCGCCGCAAGCCGCTACTGATTCTCCGGTGTAGGAGCCCACTTCTCCGTGGTATACCATCAACTCGGTACCGTTGGCACCCGAGTGGATAGTGACTTTGCCAGCGACCAGGCCATTGGTGTAGTTGCGGATTGACGAAAAGATAATGTCGGGCACTCCATCGCCGTTCACATCGCCTGGTGTGCCCACCGCGTCTCCTAGCCAGTTCAGGTTGGATTCCCCTTCGAAGGCGTACATCTCGGAGCCATTGGCTCCGTTGTAGACAAAGGCCTCGCCGCGTTCGTTTTTTGATTTGGGGGCACCTACAATCAACTCGCTTCGACCATCGCCGGTCAGGTCGCCCAGGCCTGCCACTGAGAACCCGTACTGGGCGCCATCTTCGTCGAAGGTCAGACTTATGAGAAGGGCGCCGTCGGTACCCGAGAAGACATGGGCGGCACCAGGAGTATCGGTGCCATTCAACTCGAAGGGAGCACCTGCAATCAGGTCGGGCACTCCATCTCCGTTGACATCTTTTGCAGCGCCGATGCCAAAGCCAAGCCGTGCGTTGGCGTGATTGCCCGGTACATCAAAAAGAACGGTGCCATTCGTTCCAGAAATCACTCGAACAAGCCCCGCATCGTTTCCATTGGAATCTGAACCGGGCACACCAATCGCGAGGTCGCTGATGCCGTCGCCGTTTACGTCTCCCAAGCTGGTGAGGTCGTGCCCCAGTTGGTCTCCAGCAGCATCGCCACTTACTTGATAGAGCAGGGCTCCATTCGATCCCGAATAAACCGAAACCTTGCCAGCGTCCACCGCGCCAGCATCGCAGCGGTAAGCACCTACCGCTATGTCCGGTATGCCGTCACCATTGAGGTCACCGGGACCAGCAACCGAGAAGCCAAAGAAATCCATGGATGCTTCGCCCCCGATCGTCAGGAGTGGGATGCCAGTAAGACCGGAATAGACTATCGCGGCCCCTGTCCAGTCCATGCTGCCAGTGCCCACTCCAGGTGCCCCCACCACAACATCGTCGTGGCCGTCACCATTTACATCTCCAACGCCAGAGACGGACCAACCGTGGGTGTCCCCCAGGGTGTTGCCGACGAGGCAATGAAGTTCGGTCTGTGCGCCGCAGAAGCTACTGAGCAGAAGAGCTGTCGCGGCGGGCAGAAGAATAGAATCTAGAAAAGAAGAGCGGAAGAGAATCATTAGCGAAGAGCGTTGCGCTTGGACTAGCAGGATGAGAGGACAACCTGAAGCTAAGTCATCCGGCAAAGAACCGCCGTTCTGAGAGAGGTGCTCCGTCTCATTGTGGGAGCCCATCGCCGTGGAAGTGCGTTGCTGTGCACTGGCCTCCTCAAGGTTGTCACACTTTGAGACAGGTTCAATTCCCTGGCAGTTGTCCGCTGTTCCCGAAGGGCTTGTGGCAATCCATTGGATCTGTGAGCATCACATTGGAAGGATGCTGTAGGCTGCTATTCGACACGGATCTCCTGGTGAACCGCACAACATTGAACATTCAGTTGTAAACTGATATCAGCAGCTATTGCAATGCACTTGATAGCAATCTTGATATTGGCGTGTTCACAGCAGGAGCCGGCCCCTCTTCTGCATGCCCCACCTCCGCGAGCCAGCCTGATCAGTCTCTCGCCGGATGGGCAGAGGGCAGCACAAGGCAATTGGCTGTTTGATGTGCAGTCTGGCGAGCCAGTAGGGATTTCTCGAGCGCCTGGAAGGAGCGCCTCCTGGTTTAACCACTCTGGCACACGTTGCTTGTTTGCCAGTTCCACCGGTCAGCTTGAACTGCATGACGCTGTGACGGGCGAGCGGATCAAGGGGTACCCGGCGATGATCAAACAGGGTTATTGCCGCACAGTTGTCTCTGACAATCTGGCAAGAGTCTTGCAGGTAACTCATGATCAACTTCAATTGTTGGACGGGGATTCCTTTGAGGTGCTCTTCAAGTCCCGCGGTACGCGCCTTGGGTCGACCTGCCACATGGATCCGCATGGCGAGGTCCTAGTGTGGCTGGAAGGCGGCCGGTTGCACACATGGACAAAGCCGCAAGGGGAAGTGAGCCATCAAGTTGATCTTGGGACGAATCCTCATATTCGCGTCGTATCGAGCGGCGACCAGGCTGTGGCCCTCGTGAGTCGCAAGGAGAACAGCGAGGCCCTGTTGCTTGACCTTGCACAGGGCAAGATCGTGGCGCGAGGGAAAGTAATCGAGCAGGCAAGCCTGGTAGGGGTCGATCCCGAACGCGATCTCCTGCTGCTGGTCAATCACAATCAGGCACAGAGCCTGCGGCTGTCAGACTTGAGTTCCGTGAAGGAATATCCCACCGATCAGTTTGCGTGGCTGGATTCTCAATCGGGTGTGCTGCTGCTTGGCGATCATGAACATACGCGCGCCATTGACCTCGACAGTGGAGAGGAACTCTGGCGAAGGAATCAGCGTCCCCTGCGGGCCTTTGATTTCAGGCTTCATGGGGATTTTGCTCAGATCAGTCGCGGGGATCCAGATGACCCCAATGACGATGCCTTCGCCTGGGTAGATCAGCGAGGGCTTGCGAGGCGATTGACCTTGCGCGGAGACGGCAAGGATACGGCCATCTGGCCAAGTGTCTCCAAGCCCATCAATATTGGCCGCACACTTGACGGACTTCTTTGGTGCGCTCATGCGGATGGGCTCTTGGAGTTATTGGATCCGCGTACCTTGCAAATGCAAAAGAACGTGACCCTGGGATCTGGTTTGCGCTTGGCCAGTGCCGGAGGCAACCGGGTTCTTTGTGAGACTCGTACCGGTCGAGCTCTGCTTTACGACCTGAAGGATCTAAGCCCAGTGGGAGATGAACCCTGCGGGGATGGCGCAACTCTCTCAGGTGATGGACGAGCTGTAATCTTGCATGGAACTCGTGAGTTCAGGCTGGGTCCGGGCAGGATCAGGCCAGAGGGGTCTGGAGCGCACCTCTGGATTCCGGGAACAGGCAAGCTTCCCGAGGACCTTTCATTGGGGCCGGTAATCGATGCAGCTCTTGTGGGCGACGGTTCGCTCATCCTGCTGCTAGATCAAGAGGCGCAGGTGACAATGATCAGGCGTGGAACAATCAGCACCGTAAGTTTGCCCCCTGAGCAGAGGGGCGCCAGTCTCTTGGTCGAGCCAACTGGCAGTTGGGTTGCCATTGGATGTGGAAGCCCCTTCGGCTCTTTAAACCCGAAGGTCAGTCTGTTGGTCCTTGATGGTCCGGAACTTAAACAACGAAATGTGCTGGATTGTCCAGGTGATTTCGTTTTCGGCGGCGAATTGCGGGTTTTACGTCTGTCACCAGATGGCAAGAGACTTGCGGCTACTACCGGAGACTGGGCTGTGACCTACCTCTGGCGGGTGCGTGATGAATGGGCGCTGGCCTGGTCACTTGAAGAAGATGGTGGAAATCCGAGTTCCATGCTCCCGACCTTTGATCGCTCGGGAGAATACATGACCCTTTGGGGCATGACCCATGGCGTGCGCTTGTTTTCGGTGGAAGCCGGGGCATCTCTTCTGAGAACCTGTGATCAATCCATGAGCCATCTGCTGCCTCCTGACGGCAAGCTTCCCATGGCAGCTATAAGGGAAGCCCTGGTGGTTCTGATCGATCCGGAGCAGGGGCACTTGCTCGCTCAGCGAGCCAGTTGGTCTGATGCCGATGCCCGACTGTTGTTCCGTGGGGGTCAGTTGGTCAGCAGCGGTCAGGCTCTGTCCCGTACCCTTGTTGTTACAGGACGGGGATCTTGTCGTGGAGATTTATGGCAACCGGCAGAGAAGTGAGCGGGTCGGTGACCTACCAGTGACAAGGACCCCCGCTAACTTGTGTCAGCGGGGGTCCTTGAAGGTGCCGGGGGGCGGTAGTGTCATTCCTTTCGCAGGAAGTCCACCAGATCGGCTTCTAGTTCGTCGAGTCCGTATTCCACGACTGTCAGGCAGCGGAACACGATCTGAGCAAGGGGCTCAGGGGTGTTTGGATTGAGGTCCTTGGGCGGGGTGTAGGAAAGGAAGTAGCTCAGAGACAAGCGCTCTACTTCGCCACCTTGCTCACGGCCCGCGAAGGACCAGGGGACTTCTTCGAAGGGTAGGACACCTGTCAGAATCTCGTAGAGCATCACGCCGATACCCATCACATCCGCTTTGGAGTCCCGCAGGAGCAGCGGATTGTAGTGTGGCGTTGTGGTGATCACATCGCGCTCGTCTCCGCGCAGGGCAGGGTCGATCATGACCACTGAGCCGGAGGGCTTGATAAGGATATTCTCAGGCTTGAGATCCCCGTGGAAGGGCAGGCTGCCCTTGGCCTTGAGGCGCTTCAACGAGCGCACAGCGGTCAGGAACCAGTTCAAGCGGATGCCTTCAAGGGCGCGCACTTTTTCGCGCAGCGTCTTGCCACGTACAAAGTCCATGACCAGCACCGGGCGGCCTTCGTGTTTCAAGCATTCGCGCACCTTGACCACGTTGGGGCTCTTGCATTCGCGCAAGATCTTGCTCTCGGCTTTGATCAGGTCGTCGATTTCATGCACATCCAAGAAGTCGATGCGTACGCCGTCCTGGCGGAAAAAGATTGCCTCGCCGGGGGTTTCGTCCGGGCTGATTCCTTCCGGCTGGCGCGCATCAGTAATCTCCAGGAAGCGGGTCACATACCTGCCGCCGCCGGCCACATCGCCGATCTTGAGTGCTACCTGTTCGCCGTTCTCGTCCTCAGCGCGATATACCAGGGCGAATCCGCCGCGGGCAATGAAGTCCACAATGCGGTAGGAACCGACTCGTTCGCCTATTTCAAGCTTGATCATCTTGGGGGTCCAGGTGCGGGAAGATGTGCACTGGGAGTGCTTACAGGAAGTGTGTCGGCCATCTGCGCTCCTGGATTGAGGGGAACCGGGCCTGTGAGTCGATTCCGTGGCCCGGCGGTCTTGTGGGGCGGAAAAAAGGTCTTGGGGACCCCAGTGGAGAGCCAGGGAAGGCCGAAGGCCCCCTCAGGCGTACAGGAAGCCTGTCTTCGGGCGCTTAGGATATTGCTTATTGGAAACTAGTCCGGTCCAGGGACCAATTCGATTGGGCCGCAGTCGAGGATCCAGCTGATTCCCTGCAGCACGGTTCCCGAACCCACCCAGGCGGGCTCCTGATGCGCGCGATAAAGCCAGGCCCGTCCCAGGGAATCCACCAGACCGAGGTCCTGGCCCCAGCGGTTCTGTACTACCACGTGGGAGTTTCCCGTTTGAAGAAGATACTGGCGGGCGATGGCCACCCACTCCCCAGAGCAGTGCGCGTGCCAGACTTGAGTGACCTCGGCCCTTTGGATCAGTGCCCCGTCTCCGTGAAAGGGCCTGGACTCCAGCTCCGTTACGCAGCCCGTGAGAAGGGTGCTGGCGAGCAGCAGGCGGCCAATCATGTGGAGTTGCTTCACCTTTGAGTTTTCGGTCGTGCGCAGTTCCAGTTCCCTTCCGGCTTGTAGGAACTGGGGTTGTGCCCCATTTTGAGAGAGGCCTGGTCCCAGGAGACGTGCCTCTGGGGGGTACAATCAGTCCATGGAGACCTACGCCTTGGAGTGTCACCGGCGAGCTGGCCGCATCGCAGCCGAGTGCCGCGAGTGGGCACGCGAGTCAATCAAGCCTGGGGTCTTGATGCGCGATGTGCTTGAGGGCATTGAAGAGCGCATCGCACAGGCAGGGGCCGCGCCCGCCTTTCCCGCCCAGTCCTCGCGAAATTCCATCGCCGCGCACTACTGTTCGCCCCCCAATGACGAGACCTCCTATGAGGAAGGCGACTGTGTCAAGGTTGATGTTGGTGTGCATGTGGACGGCTACATCGGGGACACCGCCTGTTCGGTGGATCTATCCAGCGATGGTCGTTGGGCACCCCTGCTCAAAGCATCTTCTGATGCCTTGACGGCGGCCATTGCAGCTATGGAACCCGGTATCAGGGCTGGGGAAATCGGCGCTGCAGTAGAACGTACGATCAATGCTGCAGGTTTCGAGCCCGTGCGCAATCTGACAGGGCACGGTCTTGCTCGCTGGAAGGTGCATACAGCGCCCCAGATTCCCAACTACGGGGAGCGCGGCGGTGGTCGCATTTCCGTGGGATCTGTAATTGCCATCGAACCCTTCGCGAGTACGGGTCGAGGCTATATCCATGAGAAGGGCAAGGCCGAGGTCTTCATGATGTCTCGTCCGCCTATGCGTGCCAAGGGTCTCGACAAGGGTGTTTTGCGCGCAATTCAATCCTGGCGTGGTCTGCCCTTCGCACGTCGGTACTTCACGAACTTCCCTGCCGAGGCTGTTGAAGAGACCTTTGCCAAGCTCGCGCGCCAGGGTTCGCTCGTGCGTTACCCTCCCTTGGTGGAGGAAGACGGTGTGATGGTCGCTCAGACCGAACACTCCATGTATGTGGGCAATGACGGTATAGAGATTCTGACCACCTGTTGAATATTCATGCGACTCGCGCTGGTTACCACGTCCGAGTCCCAACCTTCGGGGATTGGCGACTACACCCAGACCCTGGGTAAGTTCTTGGGAGAGCGCGTCACCTTGCTGCCTTTCCTGCCGGATGATTCCGGCGACAAGAGCTGGTGTGGTTTTGAAGCCCAGCCCATTGCCAAGCTGACGCCCAAGAGTGCTGAGCGCATTCTCTTTCAGGTTGGCAATGAACGATCCCACGCATTCATGATTCCTGCTCTGCGTCGTTTGGGCGGCGTAGTGACTTTGCACGATTGGGTTCTATTTGATCTGATGACCGCTGCTTATCCCCAACTTGAGCGCGGAGGCTGGCGCGGTCAACTCGCTGCCATGCGCTGCGGTGGTATGAGGCAACGGGGGATCTGGCGTGAGGCTCTCGCTGCTCGCAAGCGCGGGGCTGATTCCGTTGGAGCAGGGACTGCGGGGGCGTTGTTGCATGGTTGGCATGCCTTTGAGAAGGACGGCCGTTGGGCAGCCGGACGTGCGGGCTTACGCGTCTTGGCTGGAACCGAGAAGCTGAGACTTGGGCTGCACCTGCCCAGGGGCCATCGTTTGACCGTCACCCAGGGGGCGATCGAGGTCTTGTCCCTGACGGGACCTTCGGATGGGGATCAGACCCTGGGCCTTGATCCCAAGGCGCAGCCAGAGCTTGCTCTTGAGGTTCGCGGGCGCAAGCCAGTTGTGAGCGACTTGCGTGAGCTCGGAGTGTTTGTGCGCTCGGCCAGTGTGCATGTAGACGGAGCGTGGCAGTCCCTTGATATTGCTGCCGCGGCCCTCCTGCCCCTGACTGGTCCCCAGCTTTCTGATGCGCGGTTTCTACTTCCATTTCAGAGGCCCATTGTTCGTTGGGCTGATAGCTTCTTTGTGCACTCTACCGAGGTCGGCCGACGAATTACTCTTGACCGCAATGCCGCCACACCAATCGGAGTGATTCCCCATGGGGTTCAACCCCAGGCCACAGACAACGGGGAGCGGGCTGCGGCGCGCAAGGCCCTGGATTGGGCGAGGCCCGGACATTTGATTGTGAGTTTTGGAGCGATTCAAGAACACAAACGCCCCGAACCCTTGCTGCGGGCATTTGCCCAGATCCTGCAACAGGTACCCGCTGGGCAGGACAAGCCCCAACTCGTATTGGCCGGAGCTCTGAAGACGGAATCATGTGATGTGGAGGCGCTGATCGGAGAGCTAGGCATCGGGGATCTGGTGACAATCACCGGCTGGGTGGAAGAGAATGATGCCTTACGTTGGATGCAGGCTGCGGACTTCTGCGTGCACTTGCGAGGTCCCTCTTCCTTGGGAACAAGCGGGGGTGCGGCTCGTGCGTTGGGGGTTGGCCGGGCGTTGATAATCTCGGACCTGCCTGAATGGGCAGAGTTTCCAGATGAGGCGGTCAAGCGCGTGTCGATTGGGGAAGGCGAGGTGCCTCTCTTGGCTGCAGCCATGGCCGAGCTGTGTAGTGATCCCAAGCGGGTGGCAGCCATGGAAGAGGCAGCTCATCTGTGGGCCCGGGAGGTGGCAGCCTGGCCCATCGTGGCGGACAAGATGGTCGAACTCCTCGGGCACATGCCGGCTCACCGCACGGCCCGCAAGAGCATCCTGCGCAGCATGCATGAAGCCTCTGCCAAGAGCAGGGCTGAACGAGCTGCCGTGAGGAGCTGATCCGCAGCCCGGCCCTTATATATGGTGCCCACGGGGAAGGAAGTCTCCAGCAGCAGGTGGGAGAGGGGGCCGGGACGGGGGGGCCCCCCAGGTCGGCTTTTGCGGCGGCTCCGCCTCAAGAATTCTGGATTCCTTCTAAGTCCTTACGCCTCATGAGGTTGTGTCCTCGTCGAGATGGTCTTCAGCGTGCCGTTTCCGCGCACCGGCTTGACCCACATGCTTAGAGTCCCCCTAGAATCCGCGCCCTCAGCCCGATGCTGGGAGTCCGAGGCTGCAACACCATGTCAAGAATTCTTGTAATTGTCGAATCACCCACCAAGGCAAAGACCCTGCGGAACTTCCTCAAGGGGCTACCGGACAAGTACACGGTGGAGTCCTCGGTGGGTCACGTGCGGGACCTGCCTCATGGGGCGGATGAGATTCCCGCCAAGTACAAGGGCGAGAAATGGGCCAGCTTGGGCGTAAAGGTCGACGAGGAGTTTGAGCCTCTCTATGTGGTGCGTGGTGATGCCAAGAAGCGTATTGCTGACTTGAAGAAGAAGCTCAAGGAAGTGGACTTGCTGCTGCTGGCTACTGATGAAGACCGCGAGGGCGAGGCGATATCCTGGCACCTCTTGGAGTTGCTCAAACCCAAGGTGCCTTTCAAGCGGATGGTGTTTCACGAGATCACCAAGAGCGCGATCAACGAGGCCCTTTCCCAGACCCGTGAGCTCGACACCTCTCTTGTGGATGCCCAGGAAACTCGACGCGTGCTTGACAGAATCTATGGCTACGAGGTCTCGCCAATTCTGTGGCGAAAAATCAAGCCAAGGCTCTCCGCGGGGCGTGTTCAATCCATAGCGGTGCGCATGGTAGTGGAGCGAGAGCGCGACCGCATGAAATTCTGCTCAGCGGAATTCTGGGACTTGAGTGCGACCTTCAGCGCCGGTTCAGGTGCCTTCTCCGCCAAACTCAATAGTATCGATGGCAAACGAGTTGCTGCTGGCAGGGACTTTGACCCGGACACGGGGCAGTTGACAGAGGATGCCAAGGGCAAGGTTGCTTTGCTTTCCGCCGAAGGTGCGAAGGACTTGGAGAGTCAGTTGGGCTCTTCCAAGTTCGAGATACAGTCGGCTGACGAAAAGCCGGTTTCGCGCAAGCCTGCCGCGCCGTTCATTACTTCCACACTGCAGCAGGAAGGCAGCCGCAAGCTCGGCTTTGACGCTCGTCGAACCATGCGTGCAGCTCAAAAGCTCTACGAGAACGGTTTCATCACATACATGCGGACCGATTCGGTCACGTTGAGCGATTTGGCAATTGAGCAGACACGGGCCCGCATCACTGAGGCCTTTGGCGCGGAGTTCCTGCCGGACAAGCTGCGCACCTACAAGGGCAAGGTCAAGAATGCTCAAGAGGCGCACGAAGCCATCCGTCCCGCCGGTGACCCCCCTCCCCATCCTGACGCAGTCAAGAGCAAGCTTGGTGGCGATGAGGCGCGGCTCTATGAGTTGATCTGGAAGAGGACCCTGGCCAGTCAGATGAAGGACGCCGTCGGACGTCGCATGACCCTGAGGGTAGGCGGCCAGGTGAAAGACAATACTGATGTGGTATTCCAAGCTACCGGCACCGTCTGGGATCAGCCGGGTTTTCTGCGTGCCTATGTGGAAGGCACGGATGATCCAAGCGCTGCGTTGAGCGACAAAGAGACGGTCTTGCCCCCTGTCGAGGTCGGCCAGGCACTAGGGTTGGACGCTCTCGCCGCTGAAGAGCACCACACTACGCCGCCGGCGCGTTTGACCGAAGCCAGCCTGGTCAAGTACATGGAGGAAGAGGGTATCGGTCGTCCTTCTACCTACGCTTCAATCATCGATACGATCCAGAACCGTGGTTATGTCTTCAAGAAAAGCACCGCTCTGGTACCTACTTTCACGGCTTTTGCAGTGGTCAGGCTCATGGAGGAGAGCTTCAAAGAACTGATTGACCTCAAATTCACTCGGGATCTCGAAGACCAACTGGATGCGATTTCCAGGGGCGAAGCCAAGCGAGTGCCCTATCTCAAGTCTTTCTACTTTGGAAATGGTCGTCCGGGCCTCAAGCAGTTGCTTGAAAATGTCATGGAAACCGTTGATGCCAGAGAGATCAATACGATTCCTCTTGGGGTCAACGATGAGGGCGAGAGCGTTGTCGCTCGAGTTGGGAAGTTTGGTCCCTATGTGCAGTGCGGTGAGATGTCCGCATCGATCCCAGACGGTGTTTGCCCCGATGAACTCACCGTACCTGTGGCCTTGAAACTGATCGAAGACAAGGCTCTTGGCGACGAGCCCATTGGTATCGACCCTGAGAGCAAACTGCCGGTCTATCTGAAGTCCGGCCGCTTTGGCCCCTATGTGCGTCTCGGGGATCAGGAGGAAGGCAGCAAGGAGAAGCCCAAGATGGTCTCCCTGCTGAAGGACATGAAGGTGGAGGACGTGGACTTGCCGCTGGCCTTGCGCTTGCTGTCTCTGCCACGAACCCTGGGCAAGGATGAGGCTGGAGAGGATGTTGTGGCGCGCCTCGGCCGTTATGGACCCTACGTTACCCGCTTGAAGGATTCTCGCAGTCTGAAAGACACAGACAGCGTGTTAGAAATCGATCTAAGCCGTGCCTTGCAACTCTTGGCCGAGCCCCGCACGGCTCGCGGCAGACAGCAGCCCAAAGTTCTGCATACCTATGGAGAAGTCAAGGAACTCGACGGTGTGGAACTCAGGATCTTGGACGGTCGTTATGGCCCCTATGTGACCGACGGCGAGGACAACGGGTCCTTGCCGAAGGAAGCGGGTGAGCCCAAGGACTTTCCTTTGGACCGGGCCCTGGATTTGCTTGCCGCAGCCAAGGAACGCAAGGGGCGCAAGAAGAAGCCCAAGAAAGCAAAGAAGAAGGCCAAGAAGAAGAAAACCGTCAAGAAGAAAGCCAGTAAGAAGAAGACGGGCAAGAAAAAGGCCGACAAGAAAGCCCAGGCGGTCGGCGATTCTGAAGAGTCCAGCGAGTGAGTGGACCGGGGGCGACTAACTTAGTCGCTGCCCCGCGACCCACACAGACTTGACCGCAAGATCTTGATCCAGGGCGATCAAGTCCGCACGCAGGTCAGGGTGAATTGTGCCTCGATCGCTGAGGCCCAGCACCCTTGCTGGCACCGTGGCGCAGGCGCTTAGCGCTTGGGGCAGGGTCAGCCCCACTTGATTCACCAGTATGGGCAAACTGTCGCTGAGTACGATTGCGGATCCCGCTAGTCGTCCCTCCTGGTTGACGCAGCGGCCGCCTTCGATTCGTACGGTTTGTCCGGCGAGCTGCGCTTCTTGCAGGTCCGTACCCGCAAGCCCGATAGCATCACTGACGCACAGGAAGCGTTCTTCCCCTTTTGCTTGCCAGGCTGCGCGCAGGGCGGTGGGGTGTACATGTTGACCATCCGCGATCAGGCCAACCGTGACCCGTTTGTCAGCCAATGCAGCGCCCACCAGCCCAGGATCTCTATGGGCCAGGGGGGACATGGCGTTGTAGAGGTGGGTGACCAGGCGTACGCCCCGGTCGAAGGCGGCGTTTGCTTCATCGGCGCTGGCTGCGCTGTGGCCAAGGGACAGCACGACTCCCGCTTGTGTCATGCGCGTACAAAAGTCATCGCTTGCATGACTAGCAGCCAGGGTCAAGAGCAAGACCCCTTGGCTTGCTTGCTCCAAGAGTTGCATGTCCTCGGTGGCTGGCGCGCGCAGGGACTTGGCCGCGTGAGCGCCGCGCTTTGATTGATCAAGGAAGGGACCCTCCAAGTGCAAGCCCGCCAGACCTGGGAGGTTCTGTTCCAAGCCTGCTTCCACGGCTTCCCGTGCTTGGACCATGGTCGGCAGGTCGCAGGAAATTAGCGTGGGCAGGATGGTCGTACTGCCAGATTGTTGGTGTGCAGCAACAAGAGAGCGTACGCCCTCTAGAGTCGGCTTGTCGTTCAAGAGGCAGCCACCTCCTCCGTTGACCTGCAGATCCACCAGTCCAGGGGCGAGAGTCTGGTCGGGTAGCCGGACTTCTTCATTTCCAGGACCCTGAAGATCAGCGACTGGCCCCAGCCGGGCGATCATTCCGCTTTCGATGAGCAGAGCCTGACCGGTCTGTAACCCCGCCCGGGTCACAATATGGTCGGGGATCAGAAGGGTTCCCATACCTAGGCCGTTCTAACGACCTTCGCGTAGCCAACGCGCAGCGTCTTTGGCGAAATAGGTCAGGATCATGTCGGCTCCGGCTCGGGCAATACCGGTCAAGCTCTCCAAGACCGAGTCTCTTTCATCCAGCCAGCCACCAGCCGAGGCAGCTTTGAGCGCCAGGTACTCGCCAGACACCTGGTAAGCGGCAATCGGCAAGGTTGTGCCTTCGCGCAGGTGCACGATCACATCCAAGTATGGTCCTGCAGGTTTGACCATGACTATGTCGGCTCCTTCCATTTCGTCCAAGGCCAGCTCGCGCAGGGCCTCGCGGGCATTTGCGGGGTCCATCTGGTAGGTCTTCTTGTCTCCGTTCTTCGGCGCTGAATCCAGCGCACCCCGAAAGGGACCATAGAACGCAGAGGCATACTTGGCGGTGTAGGCAAGGATCGAAATGTCTGTGTGACCGGCGCAGTCGAGGCCGTCGCGAATTGCGCCTATCCTGCCGTCCATCATGTCGCTGGGTGAAATAATGTCGGCTCCCGCGGCTGCCTGCATCAGGGCTTGTTGTACCAGTACGTTGACGGTCTCGTCGTTCAGGATGCGCCCGTCATTGTCCAAGATGCCGTCGTGTCCATCGCTGCTGTATGGGTCGAGGGCCACGTCTGTGATCAGCACCAGTTCAGGGAGCTCCTTCTTCAAACGGCGTAAGGCATTGGGGATCAGCCCTTGGTCGTCAATGGCCCCTTCACCTGTGCGAGACTTGTCCTGCTCCTCGACCTTGGGGAAGAGAACCACCGCTTTGATCCCCACTTCAAGGGCGGCTTCCGCTTCGCGCATCATTCCGTCAAGGCCCCAGCGCGTGCAACCGGGCATGGATTCCAGTTCCTGATCGCTTGAGCTTTCGTGCAGGAAGAGCGGCAGGATGAGTTGCTCGGGCGCCAGTCGCGTCTCGCGGACCAGGGCGCGTACGCCGGGAGACTTGCGGTTGCGACGGGGGCGCAGAGGAAGGTCGAGGGGGAAGTCACTCATGGCAGGCTTCAAGGATAGCGCCTTCTCGCCCCCAAAACCCGGTCGGCTTCGCCGACCTCGGGCCTATTGCCCTTGGCCGCGTACGAGTTGGTGGACCTGTTCCGCCGCCAACCCGTTGAAGTGCTCTTGGGTTCCATCCAGCCAGGTGATTTCCAGCTGAAGAGGTCCGCTACCAGACCCCAAGCCAAAGTGCACTCTTGGGTCACCGCTGGAGCAGTAGCTGTAGGCGCTTTGCACCTGGCGTGTTTGTACAAGGTCCCCTTGGGTCAGCTCGACCCTCGCCCCAAGGGCCTGAATGCCATTGGCCTCGCGCACATCGCACATGACCCAGCTTCCTTTCTTGGGGGCTACATTGCGCAGGATGCGCACGCTGGCAGAGTTGTCTTGCAGCACCACATCGATGTCTCCGTCTCCGTCGATGTCGCCCAGGGCCATTCCGCGACCCACGGAGAAGAAGTCTTCTGCAATGCCTCCGCGGGGCTGCAGTTCTTTAAACACTCCACCTCCTGTTCCCACAAATACCTGGTCGGGCTCAGCCAGGGGCCGTTCATTCGAGAAACGTGGCATGGCATCCCCCACGCGACCGTTGGTCACATAAATGTCGAGCACGCCATCCTGATCAAAGTCCGCTGCGCCTGTGCCGAAGCCAGTCACCAGAGTGCTGGCTTGTGCCGTGCCGGTCTTGCGTGTGTCGTCGGAAAACCGCCGACTTCCGCTGCTGTAGAACGTATTGGTTTCAGCGCGCAGGTGGGTCACGAAGAGATCGGGTTTCAGGTCTCCGTTGAGATCTTCGAAGATCACTCCCATGCCTGCTTCAGCCTTGCCTTCGCCAGAGAGGGCGCAGCCCTTCAGGAGGGCGCGATCTTGAAACTTGCCCTTGCCTAGATTGACCCATAGTTGATTGGCCATGCCGTCATTGGCCACATAGATGTCGATCAAGCCATCGCCGGTCATGTCTCCCCAGGCTATGCCCAGTCCATTGCCGAATACCTCCGCAACGCCCGAGGACGTACTGACGTCGCGAAACGTGCCGTCCCCCTGGTTCTCAAAGAGGGCGTCCGCATCCGGTGCATCGTAATTGTTTGGGTGGCAGTAGTCCGGAGAGCCGAGCTTGCTCTTGCAGGGCACTTCGCTGTCGCTGTTCCAGCGCAGATAGTTGGTCACGAAGAGATCCAAGTCCCCGTCCCCGTCATAGTCCAGAAAGGCTGCGCTGGTTCCCCAGGAGTTGTGGGCGACCCCCGCCTCCAGGGCGACATCTTCGAAAGTGGCGTCCCCTCGATTGCGCAGGAGGACATTCGGGCCCATGTTGGTTACATAAAGGTCCAGATCTCCGTCCCCATCGTAGTCGCCAACTGCGCAGCCCATGCCAAAGCTGGACTCAGAGATGCCGGCGGCTTCGGTTGCGTTCGTGAATGTGCCGTCCCCATTATTGAGCCACAACTCATCGCTGCTGGCGGGCTCCCCTTCGCCGATCAGGTCAGCCCCTTGGACAAGGAACAGATCCAGGTCCTGATCACCATCCGCATCGAAGAGCGCCAGACCGCTGCCGGTGACTTCCGGTATCCAGAATCGTTGCTTGGATCCCAGACTGTGTACAAAATCGATTCCGGATGCCTCACGGACTTCCTCGAACCAGATCGGTTGGGGGTCCGGCGTCGGGGCGGGGGAATCGGAGCAGCTTGTGAAGTAGAGTGCAGCCACAAGGCTGCAGATCAGCTGAGAAGAGTGCATGGGTTTCAGAGACCGTTTCGTGTAAGTAGAGCGCGCAGCGCTGGCAGGCGCTTGTCCTTGGGGGCGAGGTTGGTGATTTCATGCAGAAGCCGACGTGCATTGATCGTGTCTTTCTGATTGATGAAGAACGGCATGCAGAGGAAGCGTACTTCGACCCAATCTGCGTGTTTCTGCAGGGCCCCGAGCAGGAGCCTGAAGGCTTCCTCGTGGCGTTGGGTTGCGATCATCAGCTTGGCGCTGTTCAGGTAGACATCTTCATTGTTGGTGCCCAGGCGGATTGACTCACCCAGTTCTGCGATGGCTTCCGAGCGGCTATTCATCATCATCAGCACCTTGCCTCGCATGGTGTGCATGCGTGCCAGGTGCCCCCCATGGCGTACCGCATTGTCGGCCGCAGCCAGTGCCTTGAATAGATGGGATTGCGCGGCTTGCGGGTCGCTCCCCATTATTGCTATCGCACGGTCAAAGTGGATACTGGATATGTTGAACCAGGCTGAGTGTTGAGTCGACTTGATCTCGAGCACATGGTTCAGAGTCGCCAAAGCGGGACCTTCTCGATTCAGGGCCATGTAGGCCGCCGCGAGGTTGTTGAGGACCACCAAGTCCTCTGGGTAGTCCTCGGCAAGGCGTTCCAAGATCCCCATGGCGGCAGTTGGATCCCCTGCCTGGTGCAGGTCAGCAGCCCGCCCCAGGAGCGCCGAGCGGCTGACCCCATAGCGGCTCATTTCCTGACTCAGACTGTCTCCTATCTGGGGACGGGCTGCATCTGCGCCCTGGCTCAGCAGGGGCATGGCTTCCATTTCCCGGCCGAGTTCGGCAAGGCACTGACCCAGGGCAAAGTCCACAAACTCATTGCCCCTTCCAGTCGTGCGAGCTTTTTCCAAGTGGACCAGGGCGGCCTTCGCATTGCCATCCTCCATAGCCACCTCGCCAAGGCCCAGATGTCCATGTGGATTATCAGGCATGAGAGTGCTGACCGCGAGAAAGCGCTTGCGTGCTTCGGAAAAGCGTCCTGCCTTGAGGTAGCCGACTCCCAGGCGGTAGAGCGCTGCGGGTCCATCAGGCTGAGCCTTCACAACGCGCTCAAGATGCTGAATGCTCTCCTGACTCCCGCCAGCCAGCGAAAGACAAACTGCCAGGTGCAAGCGGGCTGCGTGGTCCTCTGAGTTCAGCTCCAAGGTCTTGCGAAAGGCGGCGATGGCTCGTGTCCAGGCGCCATTTGCTTGATAGGCCAGGCCAAGACTACGGTGGGTTGTCGAAGTGGAGGGGTTACGCTCGACTGCACGCTGACGTCTTTCGATGACTTCTTGAACGGCCGGATCGAGCGCTTCTTCCTGTGCGGAGTGTTCGTCGAGTTCGCCCGGAGTTGTGCGAGCCGCGGATTCTCCAGGCGTGCTGGAGCCCATGGGCCCGGGTGGCTGACTCTCATCGTTGCAGCCGGCCAGCAGTGTGACGAAGAGAAAGAGGAGATGGGGAACGCGCACGTTGGAACAGCTTACCGTTGAAGGTTGAGGGTGCCCTAGGTGGATGACCCCGAAAGCAAGCCAGCAGCCCTTGAAATCGGGAATTCGGCATCAAAACTTGATGCTTTGGGCATGCTTTGTAGGGGCAGGACCTCTGATTGCTGACACACTGCGTGGCTGTGACCTGAAGCCTGATTTGACAGGGAGGATTGCTCCGGACCGTCAATAAGCGTGGCGCGTAGATTCAGAGCCCACTTTCAACGATCAGGTTGAGGATGTTCGTCAGGCGTGGATCTTCTGGCGCCAGGTTCTTGATTTCGGCCATCAGGCTGCGCGCGCCTATACTGTCCTGGCGGCCAACATAGTAGGGGACAATCTGGATGCGCACCTCGAACCACTCCGGATGTGTCTGGGCAGCCTTCATGAGCACCTCAAACCCCTCCGATCGATGTCCCTGCATGAAGCTCAATTGGGAGCATTTGAGGTAGACCGTTTCATCCGTGCTGCCCAGACGAATGGCTTCGTGGTATTCTGCGATGGCTTCTTCTGGGTTGTTGAGCGCCATCAAGGTATTACCCCGTTGGTTGTGCATTTTGGCCACATGCCTACCATGGGTCACGGCTTTGTCTGCTGCGGCAAGGGCTTTGCCCAGATGGGGCTGCGCAGCAGCTCGGTCTGTGCTCAGGAGGGCTACGCCACGGTCGTAGTGGATGCTTGAAATGTTGAACCAAGCTTTGTGGTGATCGGGTTTGACCGTCAGCAAGTGATGCAGCACTCGTAGGGCTTCCTCGTCCTGGCCAACCTGAATGTAGACTGCCCCCAAGTTGTTCAGGACTGCCAGGTCATCAGGGTAGTCGTCCTCTAGGTGCTCAAGGATTGAGAGGGCGGTGATACGGTTGCCAGTTCCCAGGTGTCTGCTCGCCTGTGCGAGCATGGCGGTGAGGCTAACACCATAGCCACCGAGTTCTTTGGTCAAGGTGTCTGCAAGATGGGGGCGTACCGGATCATTGGCGCGACTCAGGTAGGGCAGCGCTTCGGTGTTATGTCCAATATCTGCCAGGCACTGACCCAGCACGAATCCAACGAACAAATCGTCAGGAGCCAAGTCGTGAGCCCTACGCAGGTGCTTGAGTGCTTCCTTTGCCTCATCCTTTTCCAGCAGCACCTGTCCCATGCCCAGGTGCCCCAGGGCGAGATCAGGGAACAGGGAGCGCAGGGCAAGGAATTTAGCCTGTGCTTCTTGGAATCGTCCCGCATTCAGGTAGCCCAGGCCAAGAAGATTGAGCCCCGCGGCCATCGTCGGCATGGCCTTGACTACACGCTCAAGTTGTTCCACATGCTCGACATCCTCGCCTGCATTGGCAAGGCAGATGGCTAGATGCAACCGCGCTGCATGATCATCGGGATTGAGGGCCAGGGTCCGGCGGTAGGCTCCAATTGCCCAGGGCCAGGCGCCGTTCGCCTCAAAAGCAAGTCCGAGGCTGCGCTGGGCTGTGGCGGATCCAGGATCCCTCTTGATGGCTTCGAGGCGTTTTTGAATCACAACTTGAACCGCTGGGTCGAGCACATCGGGCGCCATGGTGGCGTCGCTGGGATCAGGGAGTGTTGAGTGCTCATCGCCGCAACCGGCAACCAAGTGCAGGAGAGCCAGACCGAGGACCAGATGGAAAGGAGACGAGTTCATGGTTCGCACCACCCTAGAGAAGATCCTTCAACCCTCGCAACTCCAAGAGCGCATCAATCGGAGACAACTCGTCCAGATCGAGCTTCCTGATAGCAATCTCTACGGGACTTGGTTCCAAATCGAACAGGCCCAACTGGGACCCCGGTTCCGTTGTGGCTCCGTTCCGGGGAGAGGTTACTCTTGGTCTCTCACCGGAACCCGCTTCCAATTGGCGAAGGATGTCTCGCGCACGGTCCACAAGCAGAGCGGGTACTCCGGCCAGTCGCGCTACATGGATCCCGTAGGAGCGATCCGTGCCGCCCTCTACGATCTTGTGCAGAAAGACGATTTCTTCGCCCCACTCGCGCACGGAAACATTCAGGTTGTGAACGCCTGTTATGGAATCTGCCAGGGAGGTCAACTGGTGGTAGTGGGTGGCAAAGAGTGTCCGTGCTTGTAGCTCTTGGGACAAGTGTTCCACAATTGCCCAGGCCAGAGCGAGTCCGTCATAGGTGCTGGTTCCGCGCCCCACCTCGTCGAGTACCACCAGGCTGCGTGGGGTGGCGTTGTTTATGATGTTGGCGATCTCCACCATCTCGACCATGAATGTGGACGCGCCTCGGGACAGGTCATCGGCAGAACCCAGCCTGGTGAAGATGCGGTCCACCACGCCAACCCGTGCTTTGGCCGCTGGCACAAAGGACCCGATCTGGGCCAGCAAGACGATCAGTGCGGTCTGTCGGATGTAGGTACTCTTGCCCGACATGTTGGGACCGGTGATCAGCCCCAGGGAGCAGTTGCCACGGTTGAGGCTGGTGTCGTTTGGGACGAAGGGTTCTCCGTCCAAGTGTTGTTCGATCACGGGATGCCGGCCATCCCGGATGACGATACTCTCACCGTTGTCGATGGTTGGTCTGACGTAGTGCTGCTCCGCGGCGGTCTGGGCAAGGCCAGCCAGCACATCGATTTTGGCCAGAGCGTGGGCTGTGGTCAGGATTCGTGGGATGACCGTGCTCATGGAATCGCGGAGTTCTCCGAAGAGCTTCTCCTCCAGGGCATGGGAACGTTCCTCCGCGCCCAGCACCCTCTCCTCGTATTCCTTCAACTCCGGAGTGATGAAGCGCTCGGCATTCTTGAGAGTCTGCTTGCGGGTGTAGTTGACCGGCGCGTTCTTGGCCTGAGCCCGGGGGATTTCGATGTAATAGCCAAAGACGCTGGTGTACCCGATCTTGAGACCTGGCAGTCCTGAGCGCTCGGCTTCCTCGTTCTGGAAACGCGCCATCCAAGCTTTTCCATCCCCCGCATCACAGAGCAGTTGGTCGAGCTCGGTGTTGACTCCCTTGCGGATCAATCCGCCCTCACGAAGGCCATGCGGGGGATTGTCCGTCAGAGAATCCAGTACGCGTTGAACTTCGGTCTCGATCGGATCGAGGGCCGTGTGCAAGTCGCCCAGGGTTTTTGAATAGACCCGGTCCAGGATCTTGCGCAGGGGCTGCACCACCGCCAGAGAACGGGCCAGAGCCAGAAGATCTCGGGCGTTGGCGCGCCCCGTTGCCAGCTTGGCCACGAGACGTTCCACATCCAGAACATCGCCCAACAGGTCGCGCACTTCTTCTCGCAGGAAGGGTTGCTCGACGAATTCTTCCAGGCCCATCTGGCGCGCAGTGATGGTATCGACTTCCCGTAGGGGCGAGAGCACCCAGTCCCGCAGCAGGCGACTGCCCATGGAGGTCAGGGTGCGGTCAATGGCTTCCAACAGCGTGCCTTCTCGGCGTGCGTCACGTTGGGTGATGACCAATTCCAAGGTAGTTCGGGTGGCTGCGTCCAGAATCAGGTGCGATCCGTTCTCGATCCGCTCAAGTTTCAAGATGTGCTCGCAAGATCCGCGCTGAGTTTCGTTCAGGTACTCGATCAGTGCCCCTGCCGCCGGGATCGCCGGAGAGTCATCTTCAAATCCAAACCCTTCCAACGTCTTGACCTTGAAGTGCTCCTGGCAGGCACGCATCGCCGCGCCGCTTTCGAAGCGCCAAGGAGGGCGTTCCGTTGTGCTGGACCCTTGTACGCGGTCGATGATCGCAGAGACTTCGGGAAACTGATCGATCAAGCCTTCGGCCATTACCAATTCTGCGGGACTGATGCGGATCAGTTCATCTTCCAGGACATCCACTGGGATCTCTTCTGCCATGAAGCGTCCAGTGGAGATGTCGGTCCAGACCAGACCCAGCCCTTCACTTTGTGCCGAAACACAAGCGAGGTAGTTGCTGGTTCGGGCGTCGAGGGCGTTCTCTTCGGTGATCGTGCCAGGCGTGACCACTCTTACGATGCTGCGCTTGACGATTCCCTTGACTGTCTTGGGGTCTTCCATCTGCTCGCAGATCGCCACCTTGAAGCCCTTGGAGACCAGCTTCATGAGGTACGCTTCGTGGGCTTTGATTGGCATTCCTGCCATGGCCAGAGCGTCCTTGGTGCCCTTTGAGCGCGAGGTCAGGGTTATGCCAAGTTCTCGGGAGGCGATTTCTGCGTCTGTCCCAAAGAGTTCATAGAAGTCTCCCATGCGGAAGAACAACAGAGCATCCGGCTGTTCACGCTTGGCCGCCTGGAATTGATCCATCATGGTGGTCTTTTGGCCTTTGGCACGGCTTTTCGCGGAGACTTGTCGCATGGCAGCGCCTCATTCTAGCGAGGGACCCCGCTGTGCGAAGGCCCGAACCTCGTTCCCTGTTCCTTCCGGTTACAATCGACTCAATAATCGTGACCTTCCAACGCATGGGCTCCCCGAGGTTGGCATGGTCCTTGTAACTGCCCTGATCCTGGTCCCCCAGAATCCCTGCAGGCCCTCTTCAAGTCCCTTCTAGAAGACACCATGACCCCTATCAGATACAGGTCCGCAGCGCTCCTCGCCCTGCTGCTTGCCTCCTGTGCGACCTATTCGGACCGTACGGGAGCGGCCCTGAGGGATTTTCGGGAGGCCAACTTCGTCGCTGCAGAGATCACTTTTGCTGAGAAGGACAACACCCACTCGGCCTTTCTGTCCGGGACCGAGGCTGGCCTGGTGGCGTTGACCGACGGTCGCTTCGATACCGCCTTGGTCTACTTTGAGCGGGCCTTTGACAAGGTGCGGAGCCTGGAAGAGGCCGCTCTTGTGGATCCGAACGCTCTCGGCAGAGGCTTGTCCACCTGGGCCTTGAGTGAGGAACTCAGCGACTATGTCGGCGAAGGCTACGAGCGGGTCATGCTGCATGCGCTTTGGGGGTTGGCCTACCTTGGCCTCGGTAATGTGGAAGACATGATGGTCGAGGTGCGCCGCTCAAATCGTCTGCTTGCCGCCGAGGAGCGTTTCCACGGCAGCGATTATCGTGCTGGAGGTCTGGCGACCTTTCTATCGGCAATTGGACACGAGCTCACCGGTCAGCTTGATGAAGCCTATATCGACTACAAGGCCTTAGCCAAGTTGGGGGTCGCGGAGTCACTGCATGGTCCGTCCTTGGTGCGCCTTTCCCGCTCCCTTGGCCTGGCTGAGGCCACGGCTCAATGGGAAGCCAAGTTTGGAACGGTCAGCCCCGTTCCCGATGGAAGTGCACGGGTGATCCTGATTGCCGGCCTGGGTATGGGACCCACCAAGAGAGAGGCGCGGTTGACGGTGGGCACCGATGACGGGCTCCTGGTTGTCGTGTTACCTGAGATCGTATACAGCCGGCATACTGCTTCACCGATCACGCTGCATGTGTCCGAGAATGCGGTTCGCAGCACTCAGCTAGAGGATATTGAGCGTCTCGCTTCGGAGAGTCTCAAGGATCGCACCGCCTGGCTGGTCGCACGCTCACTGGTGCGCACTGTGATCAAGCGAGAGTTGCGTCAAGAGCTTGACGATGAGATCGGCGTGACTGGAGCCATCATCGGAGATTTGTTCAATATGGCTACCGAGCGCGCTGACCTGCGTTGCTGGAGCACCCTGCCAGGATCCTGGGCTGCTGCCCGAATATTCGTGCCCAGCGGCGAACACAGCCTTGCTGTAGAGGTTCCTGGTGGTGGCCTGGCCGATCTTGGGCGCGTGCATCTTGATCCTGGCGAGACCATGTTCGTCTTTGCGCGAACCATGAACCGTGACATTCACGCCCGACAAGTGGGAGGCCAGCAGGTCAACTCACAAGTCCGGCAAGACCCAATTCCTTGAACCCTTACGGAGTCCAAACCATGAAAACACTTCTGATCCTATCCATCTTTACTTTCGCTAGCTGTGGTTCGACGGGCTATGGCGATGCTTCTGCCACTGAGACCGTCAATGCAGACTGGGGTTCCACTGACCTCCAGACCTTTGCCACGGAAATGACCGATAGTTTGGGAGACGCCACCCAACTGGCCTTCCTTGATCACCCTGGCAAGGACGGAGACAAGCGCATTGTTGTGTATATGGGCGGCTTTCAGAACCTGACCGGCGAGCACATCGATCTGGGCGGATTGCGCGACAAGATGACCGCTCAATTGGTGGGCACCGGAAAGTTCCGGATCGTGGCCGAACATCAGGGTCAAGGTGAAATTGAACAGCAGGTTCGCTTTCAGCAGGGCTCGGGCAGAGTCGACCCTGCTCAGGCCAAGGCCTTCGGCAAGCAACTCGGTGCGGACGTGGTGGTCTTCGGGTCTCTGCGGGACATCACCAAGATCAAGCGCCGCTCCCTTGAGACCGCCGGTATCAAAACCAAAGACGTCTACTTCCAGCTGGTCTTGCAGTGTGTCAACATTGAGTCTGGCGAGATCATCTGGGCCGACGAGTCCGAGATCCGTAAGACTCAGCGCTCTGGAATCTTCAGTTGAGACACTCTTCAAGAATGTGATGTTCGGTTCTTGGCGGGATGCCGCTAAGAGAGGTGTCGCACAAGTGGCGACGATCATCACGACGAATCCATCCTGGCGGCGGGCCTTCCTTTGGGGAGGCCCGCTTCCGTTGGAGAGGGCCCTTGCCGTCTGGGGCAGGGGGTTCCTTGATCATTGCTCAGGCGTTGGTCAGATCGGGCCTGTGCTGGAAGAGCTCTTGCTCCAAGGACCCCTCTTGGGGCTTCTGAGGACTGATCGAGGTTTCTTCCTCTTTCCCCGTTCGGGATTTTGGCCTCTCCGGCTGAGTTCTCCGTAGCCGCAAGGCTGCGCTGGGGATCCTGACTCCGAATGGAGTCGATCGGGGCCCGCTGGTGGGGACCGGCGGGCCCATCCTCATTTCAGGGGGTCATGCTGTGCTCGCTCGCCAGAATCCCCCTATTGAAGGGTCGTGTCTCATTTTTGGCCCTGGAACCCCTGCACAAGGCCCTTGGGAGCGGGAGTTCTTCATTCTTGCAGAATCTCAGTTCGGGACAGGCCTTCCTCTGGCTCTTACCTGTGTCATCCAGTTCGTATGGCTGGATGACAAAGCCGAGTATCGAAGGAGAGACCTGAGTCGGACCGGGGAGTGAGACCCCCAGGGATACCGGGAAGAGAAGAAGTCAGAAGAAGGAGATGGCGGGGACCTGGGCAATCAGGTCCCCGCCTTCCTTTTGTCCAGGAACCTGCTCCTGGGGCCCTGGCTGGGGGGGTGTTTCAGATCTTGGTAGTATGCGATGCATGCTGAACCTCATCTGGGCCTCTCTCGCCGCACTCTCCCTGTCACCTCTTCCACAGGATGAGCCGGCAGACACTTCGCCAAGGTTGGCTCCTCCGGTGCGGATTTTCGGCGGGGATACACCGATCGATGTGACTGTTGGGCACGCGGCGCCCCTGATGATGGATTTTGATGGGGATGGCCGACAAGATCTGTTGGTGGGGGAGTTTGGCAGGGGCAAGTTCCCCCCTGAGAGGTTGCCCGAAGGCGTGCGCAAGAAGTGGAGCTCCGGTTTTGCCGAGGGCAAGCTGCGCATCTACCGCAACCTGGGGACGAACAGTGCCCCCGAGTACAGAGATTTCGAATACCTGCGCGCGGGAAAGGAGTTTGCCAGCATCCCTACCACCTGATGCATCTCCTTTGTTCCACAGTTTGTGGACTACGATGGTGATGGCGACTTGGACATCCTTTCCGGTTCCTACACCGGTGAGATCTACCTGTTTGAGGGAGCCGGAGGGATGACCTTTGCCCAGGGGCGCTTCTTGCTGAATCGCGAGGGAGACCCCCTGGAAGTGGGCATGTCTGTGACCCCCGAGGCAGTGGACTATGACGGTGATGGTGACTTGGATCTGGTCATTGGCACGCGCATGAGCGGAGTTCAGTTGGTGGTCAATGAGGGTACCAGGCAAGCGCCCCTCTGGGCCGTGAAGCCCACTCCCCTGCGCACAGCGTCAGGGAAGAAGGTCAAGGGCTCAAACGCTCATCACGCGGACTGGAACGGGGATGGGGTACAGGATTTGCTCGTGGGCTCCGAGCATGGCGGTGCATACTGGTACCGCAACTTGGGTCAGAACGACCATCCAATTTACGGGGAACAACAGGTCTTGGTGGCTGAGGCTCCCTTTGAAGAGCGTTCTGAGGAGGACGGGCCCGTGGCACCGGGGTTGCGTACCAAGGTCAGCGTCACGGATTGGAACAATGATGGCCAACTGGACCTTTTGATTGGTGATGTGCAGTGGCTCTATAGGCAACTACCTCCCTTGACTGAGGAACAGAAGGCCGAGAAGCGCGCACTCAAGCCAACTTACGATCGTTTGAATGACGACTATTCCGCTGCGGTCAAGGAGCGCAACAAATATGTGGGGAAGTCTGGCGGCATTCCACAAGAGGTGATCGATGCCATGGGTGCCGCGCGCAAAGCTCTCAGTCCCGTTGCCAAGACCTGGTCGAGCTTTGATCGCAAGAAGTCGGTCACGCATGGTTGGGTTTGGCTTTGCTTGGGGGTTGCTCCAGGCAAGAAGACAGACGCCTCTATTCTAGAAGCTGGCAGTCAACGTCAAGGTACGCAGGAGTTTGGCCCCACGATCCTCAAAGTGGTTTCGACTCCCATTGAGGGGGACCCCAAGCGCCTTTCTATTGAGGCCAGTCTGACCATCGACGCTGGGTGGCATGTCTACGCTGAATTGCCCAGAGAAAGCGAGTACACGGCGGTGCATCCCGCCTTGACCTTGCCTGTTGGGGTCGAGCAAGTGAGCTCCTGGAAGTGCAGTTCCGTATCGGTTCCTGACTTCAACAACCCGCGGGTCAGTTGGTATGTAGATCAAGCGCAGTTCACCTGCGAAGTGCGTTTGCTAGGGGCATCGGCGCCAGGGCTCAAGGTTTCCATGCATTTTCAGGTCTGCGACGACGAGATGTGTCTGCCGGTGCATTCTTCAGAGGTGTCGTTGGACTAGGGGTTTGATGCGTTAGCATCTCCCCATGCCCGTAGCAGTCGAAGCCCAAGGCGTTTATAAGTTCCATGGCCAAGGGAGCGAGCGCGTTCCCATCCTGCGCGAGATATCCTTCAGCGTTCAGTCTGGGGAGTTCGTCTGCGTCATGGGACCCAGTGGCTCAGGCAAGTCTACCTTGTTGCACTTGCTCAGCGGGCTGGACAAGCCGTCCGCGGGGACAGTTCAGTTGGCGGGGCAGGATCTCGCCCAATTATCAGAAAGGCGACGCACCCTGCAGCGACGCGAGCAGGTGGGCTATGTGTTTCAGTTCTTCAACCTGATGCCCAACTTGAGCGTGCAGGAGAACATCGCTCTGCCGGTGGCCATCGCTGGCCACGGTTTGGCCGCCGCAGCCCGCACGAGGGTGACAACCCTGGCCGAACGCCTGGGACTCGCCGCTCGCCTTGAAGCCTTGCCCCACCAACTCTCTGGGGGCGAGATGCAACGCACCTCTATCGCTCGCGCGCTGATGGGCAATCAACCTCTGCTTCTGTGCGATGAGCCCACGGGCAACTTGTCCCAAAAGGCGGGAGCCGAGGTGATGGAGATCCTGCGCGGTTGTTGCGACGAAGATGGGCGTAGCGTCCTGTTAGTGACCCACAATCCGCGGGACGCGGCCTTTGCAGATCGTGTGCTGTTCCTGGTGGATGGGGAGTTGGCTCAGGATGCGGAGCTCCGAGGGCCCGGCCTTACCGTTGATGAGATCCACGAGGCGCTCAAGGACCTGAGTATCTGATGGGGTTGGCTCGCACCCTTGCCTGGCGTGGTCTGTCTTCTCGGCCCGGGCGCACTCTGTTCTCGACCCTGGGTATTGCTCTAGGAGTGGCCACGGTAGTGGGTGTGGTTGTGCTGGACTTCAACACGATCATCGGGCTCAGCGGACCTGCGGCGGATCGCGCGGTCCCGGACATTCAGCTGCGTCTGCCTGCAGGCCAGACTGATCGTGAGGACTTGTACAAGGTGGAAGGAGTGTCCTTGATGGCGCGCTACTTTCAGAACGATGCGTCTGTGCGCGCCGAGCCGCTCAGCAGCGAGGCTCCGGACACCCCCCAAAACCGCGAATGGGCTCGTCTGATTGCTCTTGAGGCTCAGCACGCGCCGGACCTTGGGGTCTACTCATTGGGTGAGGGCCGGGATCTGGCCACCGATGGCAGCCGCGAGGTCCTGGTTGGCGAGGGCGTCGCCGAGCGTTTTGAACTCGCTCTGGGCGACGAGATCTGGTTGGCCCGGCCCCGGCGTCCCAGCAAGTTTGTCTGTGAAGATGGCAAGTTGGTCAAGAAACGCACCCATGCGGATGTGCCGGCGCAGTGGGATTACAAGGTGGTGGGTATCCTGGCCCGCGAGCAGATCGGGCGGCGCTCCGGAGGCATGGTGGTCCTGGTGGACTACCAAAACGGCCGCGAGATCTATGCTGGTGTGCACGTGCAACCCCTGATCTGGGCCAACCGGGATCAAACCGTCGACACGGAACGACTCAAGGCCAACATCGCTTCGTCCTATGCATTTGTGGTCAGCAAGGCGGCGATCTTGGGTCAGGCGGCGGACGAACGCGCTTTTCGCACCGGCGTACGCATGGCGGGCCTGTTGGCTTTGGTGTTGGGCATGTATGTGATCTTCCACACCTTGTCTCTGTCCCTGACTGAACGCATGAAAGAGGTAGGGACCCTACATGCTTTGGGTGCAACCCGTGGGCAGATCGGGCGCGTGTTCTTGCTGGAGGCGGTGCTGCTCGCGGGGGCAGGAGCCGGGCTGGGGATTCTCGGGGGGATTGGCCTTGCCAAGGGGCTCTTGAGTTTGGGCATTACCACTCTTGGAACCGGCAAGCATATAAATGTGTTCGAGATTCCCTGGGAGGTGGTCCTGCCTCTGGCCGGCATCGGAGTCCTGATTGCGCTGGTGGGTTCGATATATCCGCTTCTTGCTCTACGCGGTGCGAATACGATGGCGGCGTTGCGAGGGGATCAGTTGTCCCTAAAGAATCGCTCGACCGTTGGGTTCCATCTGCTCTACGCCCTCCTGCTGGCTCTGGTTCTGCCCAGCCTTTACTTCGTGGTGGTGCCGGTTGTGGGGGAATTGACCGCCGAGCTGCTCTTCACCCTGTTGGGAGCTGTGGGGATCCTCTCGTTGATCGTGATCCTGTCCCTGATCGTGCCAAAGCTGCTGACAGGGGTCTGCGCGACGATTACCAGGCCTTTCACCCATCTCTGGCCCCTGGCCGGGCGCTTGACCGCCAAGGCCATGCGTGCGGCCCCAGCACGGATTGGGGTCTCTATCTCTGCCTTGGCCTTGGTCACTGCGGGTCTGGTGGGGCTCAAGGGCATGACTGCCAGTCTTGAGGGCGAGGTGGATCAGTGGGCTTCGGAGGCTGTGATGGAGAAAATCTGGGTCACCGGCATGCCGCCTACGGTGTTTGCTGATTTTGCGCAGCACTTGCATCAGTACCCCGGAGTGATCGGACTTGAGAAAGGAGGCACGGGAGTTCACACACCGTTCCTGGTGCAGGGCGTCGCTGTGGCAGAACTGGCCGATTATGGACCTTGTGCTGAAGACCCGACACTGTTGGAGAAACTCGACCAACAAAAGGGCATGGTGGTTTCGCGGCGCTTGGCGATGGACCTTTCCTATGAGCTGGGGACCATTGTGCCCCTCGAACGCGCGGACGGGCAGGTAGAAGAATTCACCATCATTGCCATCAGCGATGCCTATGGACACTACCCCTTTCCCGACGAGCGCATGTACGGGTTGATCGCTGATCATTACCTTGAGCGTTACTACTGCCATTCGACCGACACGGTGGAGCAGGTGGCGGTGCGCTTGGGGGCAGGTGTTGATCATGGGATTGTGGAAGCCGCGGTGTTTGACTTTCATGGTGGACCCCAGGACATCGAGTTCAGGTCCGGCGAGCAGGTTCTTCAAAGTCACCAAGAGGACATCGGGCGGGATTTTGTGCTCTTTGATGTGTTGCTGGCCTTGACCGCCTGTCTTGCCGGACTTGGGGTCTTGAATGGTCAACTGCTGGCGGCCCTGGAGAGGTCCAAGGAACTGGGAGTGCTCAAGGCTCTGGGCACCAGCAGCGGGCAGCTAGCGGGGATGGTGTTGCTTGAGGCCCTGATTGTGGGTCTGGTGGGCGGCGTGCTGGGGGTGGCCCTGGGCTGGGGCATGACGCCTGTGGTGGTGGAATCCCTGCAGAGGCTGGTAGGTTTGGATCTGCCCCATGTGGGCCCCGGGATCTGGGTCTGGCTGGGGCTTGGCGGTTGCGTGTGTGTGGCCCTTGTTTCCGCTCTCTACCCGGTTTGGCGCACCTTGCGCGTGGATGCGGTGCGGGCCGTGCGTATCGGCTGAGGCTGTATGCGGCGCTCTATCCCTAGGAGTTGAATTCCCAGGCTTGGGGGAAGAACAAGCCCTCCGAAGCGGTATTGTGAACCGCCACTGTTGAAGAACACCGTCGGATTTTCAGCAGGTCCATTCCAGCAGACTCTCTCCAGCATGTCCCTTGCCCTAGTTACCGGCGGCGCCGGCTTTATTGGCTCTCATCTTGTGGAGCATTTGGTTTCAAAGGGCCATACCGTGCGTGTGATCGATGACTTTTCTTCTGGAAAGCTCGAAAATCTGGAAGGTCTTGATTGTGGGGACCTTGGCTCAGGGAAGCAGGTCGAGATCATCGAGTCCTGTATTACCGATCCCATAAAAGTGCCCAATTCCATGCAGGGGCTTGATTGGGTCGTGCACCTTGCTGCCCAAGTTTCTGTGCCGCGCAGCATCGAAGATCCACGCATGAGCTATCGCATCAATGTGGACGGCACCCAGAACATTCTTGATAGCGCGCGTCTTGCTGGCATAAAGCGGGTTGTCTTCGCCGCTTCCTCGGCGGCCTATGGGGATCACACAGAGCTGCCCTTGAGAGAAGACCTCATGCCCAGGCCCCTCTCTCCCTACGCCTCTGGAAAACTCGCTGGTGAACACCTGATGCGCGTTTGGGCTGAATGCTATGGGATGCACACAACCAGTCTGCGCTTCTTCAATGTCTTTGGTCCTCGTCAAGCGGATGACTCGCCCTACACCGGGGTGATCGCGATTTTCGCCAAGGCTCTGATCGAGGGCCATCAGCCGACGATTTTTGGGGACGGGTCCCAAACTCGGGATTTCACCTTTGTGTCCAATGTGATCGATGCGATCTGCGCGGCACTGGAGGGAGATTCTCCTGCGGGCTCGGTGATCAACGTGGGAGGCGGTGACCGCATCAGCTTGATTGAACTCTACCGGGCCATGGGAGAGTTGCTGGGTTGCGCAATCGACCCCGCTTTCGGGCCTGTCAGGGCTGGTGACGTGCTCCACAGCCAGGCGGACCCGACTCGGGCCCGCCAACTCTTGGGCTGGACCTCCCGGGTTTCCTGGGCCCAGGGCCTCGAAACCACCCTTGATTGGTACCGTCAGCGCCTTGGTGCGAGCCACTCCTGACCCCTGTCTTGTGTTCTGGGTTGCCCCCTGGCGAGGGGGCGTTTACCCTGTTGCGCCTGATGCTTCAGCGGGGCCTGCTTCGAACCCCGTTCGGTCTGTTTGATGATGAAACCATGGGTTACCAAGAGGATCTCAAGAGTCTGTTTGGGTTACACGCAGTAACCTATAAGTATGGCCTCGACAAGGACACACTGTTCGACGACGCCATTGCCAATGATCGCGGCCGCGTGACCCCTGACGGTCCCGATGATCAGCAGAAGGCGTTTTCCACCAAGCTCGGCAAGGATGGGCCGTTGGTGTTCTACACCGACCCCTCATGTACGGGGCGTCCGGTCAAGGACACTTTTGCCGTGGCACACCCCGAGCTCGAGGAGCGAATTTGGTGGAAGAATGACTTCCAAAAGTTCGATCCCGCAAAGTTCGAGGCCCTGGTCGCACGCGTTGGTGAGCACCTCAATCAGAATAACGCGGTCTTGCATGTGCAAGATCTGTACTGCGGTTCCGATCCGGAATATGCCGTGCCCTACCGCTGGGTTGGTGAATACGCCAGCCACGCCATGTTTGTGCACAACATGTTCCCCAAAGGGATCGATGGCGTGGCTGATGAGGACGGTAAGCGCTGGACTCTTCTGAACGCACCCAGTTTTCACGCGGACCCCGAGCGCGACGGAACTCTTAGTGCGCGAGGTGCGATCATGGACATCAAGAACCAGATTTGCCTGGTCTTTGGTCGAGCGGATTACTGCGGGGTCAACAAGAAGGCCATGTTCACCGTGATGAACTGGCTCCTGCCTGAACAGGGCCACATGTCCATGCACTGTTCCGCCAATGTGGGCCCGCGGGGCGATGCGGCGATCCTCTTTGGCTTGTCAGGCACCGGCAAGACGACTCTTTCAGCCGACCCCGATCGTGAGCTGGTCGGGGATGATGAGACTGCCTGGACGGATAGTGGCATTTCGAATCTCGAAGACGGCTGTTACGCCAAACTGGTCGATCTGAACAAGGAAGCTGAGCCCGTGATCGCTGCTGCCCTTTCCATGGCCGGTACGGTGATCGAGAATGTGCCCTGCCTGCCCGGTAAACCCATGCAGGACACTGATCCCCAGGATCTGGATCTGAGCGACGACTCGATCACCGAGAACACACGTTTCAGCTACCCCCTTTCCTGCAACCCGAACGTTGCCGAAGGCGCCAGGGGCTCCCATCCCGAGACCATCGTGTTGCTTACTGCTGACGCTTTTGGCGTATTGCCACCAGTGTCGATTCTGGACCCCAAGGAGGTCATGTACCACTTCATCATGGGCTTCACGGCCAAGCTGGCGGGTACCGAGGTGGGCGTGACTGAGCCCAAGGCGGCCTTTTCCTCATGCTTTGGCGCGCCCTTCATGCCCCATCAGCCCAGTGTTTATGCGCGCAAGCTGGCTGAGAAAATGGACAAGCACCATGCCCGTTGCATTCTGCTCAACACCGGTTGGGGCGGAGGCGCCTATGGAGTGGGCAAGAGGATTTCCATCAAGGACACTCGTGCCCTGTTGAATGCCGCCCTGCGTGGGGACCTGCATCAGAAAGGCGCTGAGTACGATCTGCATCCGGTCTTCAACCTCAAGATGCCCAGGTCCTGTCCAGAGGTGGACAGCTCGATCCTGAACCCCAGGAACTCATGGGCGGACAAGGAGGCTTATGACACGGCGGCTGACAAATTGCGCGACTTGTTCCGCACCACCTTTGAGTCCAAGGGCTTCGCGGCTCTGGGCATAGAACCGGTGATGTAGCATTGAGTCTCTGGATGAGTCTATGAGCGATACAGCCAATGAGCATTACATGAGGGGCATGACCCTTTTTGGTGAGGGGGATCACCCTGCGGCCGAGGAGGCCTATCGACAAGCCCTCGAGGTTCAGCCCAAGTGGACCGAGGCCATGCACGGTTTGGCCATGACCTTGATGCACCAAGGGCGGCTCGAAGATGCAATCACGGTGGGCAAGGAGATTACCGAGATTGATGGAGAAGACCCCTTCGCCCATACCAGCCTTTCGATTTTCTATCAGCGTCAGTCCGCGATAGCCGAAGAAAAGGGCGACAAGCAGGGTGCCCTGGACTTGATCGCTGAGGCGGAAAAATCTGGGGCACAAGCGCGCCTGCTCTCTTGGAAACAGGAGTTGCGTACCAACCCGGAGGCGCCCAAGCCGGATCTGCCAGAGGGCATGGACGTGATCCAGTAGGCGTAGCAGCGGCAGCTACTACTCTTCTTCAGATTCCTCGTCAATTCCGAGGGTCTTGCGGCCTTCCTCAGAGATCAGGTGCGGACCCCAGACCGGCTCCCACACGATTTCGACCTCGGTTCCTGTGACCTTGGCCATGCCGTTTACCCGGCGCTTCATGACCTCCGGGATCGTGCGCGCCTCGGGGCAGGATTGGGAGGTCAGGGTCATGGTGATCAGCACATCCTGGGCGTCTGACACCTTGACATCGTAAATCAGGCCAAGGTCGACAATGTTGACCGGGATCTCAGGGTCGAAGACTTGACGTAGTTCGGTGTAGACTTCTTCGGGTGTGGGCATGGCTGTTTCTCTGTGCTTGATTGAAGCCCGTGGATCCTATCCTTTAGGGGGAGTCCTGCAGGCGAGTCTCTCGGTCAGTATCATGGGACACCTGTGATTGCCTACGAAGGAACCCTCTTCAGACCCCCGTCTGAGGCCAACAGTCTGATCCTGCAGGCCACCATCGGCTGCTCCTACAACCAGTGCACTTTCTGCGCAATGTACCGGGAGAAGCGGTTTCGGGTGCGTCCCATGGACGAACTGCTGGCAGAGATCGAGTGGGCGCGTCAGTCCATGGGACCCGTGCACAAAGTGTTTCTGGCAGATGGAGATGCTCTGGTGGCCAAGGCGCGTTTTCTCGCCGAACTCTGTGATGTCCTGCGTGAGGCTTTTCCGGATCTGCGCCGGATCTCCTGTTACGCCTCGCCCCAATCCCTGGCGATTCGAAGCGTGGAAGAGATGACCATGTTGCGGGAAAAGGGCCTGACCCAGTACTACCTGGGTATCGAGTCGGGCCACGATCAGGTCCTCAGCGATCTCGCAAAAGGAGTGGATGCAGAAGAAATGATTCGCGTGGCCAACAAGGCCCACGAGGCGGGCGTTGTGCTGTCAACCATGATCCTCCTGGGCGCAGGTGGGCGTCAGCTCTCTCAGGACCATGCGCGGGAGTCCGCGCGGGTGGTCAACGCCATCCAGCCGCGTTTCCTCTCGACTTTGGTGATGATCCCAGTGGAGGGTACGCCCCTTGGTGATCAGGACGCCCGGGGCGAGGTGGATGAGCTCAATCCGGTGGAACTTGCCGCCGAGTTGCGCGAGTTGATCCTAGGTCTGGAATGTGAGGCGACGATCTTTCGCTCCAACCACGCCAGCAACACCTTGACCCTGGCTGGAGTGCTGCCCAAGGACAAACAGGCCCTGCTTGGGATTCTCGATGAGACCCTGGCCCATCCCAGCAGCGCCCGTTTTGTGCCCCGCTGGCGACGGGGTTTGTGAGTCCACGCGGCAGTTCATGCAAAACCCTTGCGTGATAGACGGCCTGAGGGACTGTGGAAACCGTGGCTTGAGGGCACAATGGGCGCTCCCCGATAGCCTCTTTCCTTCAGCATGACCTACTCTTCTCCCCGGCGGTCTCTTCTTGACTGCACGCTTCCTTGGGCTGCCCTGGCCGCCCTGTTTCTGACCGCCGCCACCGCTGCCCAATCACCGGCCCGCAATCCGACGCCTCTTGCCATCAAAGATGTCACGGTGGAGGGTCGCCAAGGAAACTTCACACTGTTGTTGCGCGATGGGCAGATCGTGAAAATTCAGGCCGCAAGTGAGGACCTGCCCGCAGGCTACATATCTTTGGAGGGCGAGGGCCTGCACGCGGCGGCGGCGTTCATGGACGCTAGCGCGGAGGCGGGACTGGGTGAGCACACGATCATCACCGATCAGGATCAACCCCTGGACACGGGCGCTGGCGTGCGCATCGAAATGCGGCGTGCCAACCGCAAGGGGATCGACCCCTCCTGGCTGGCGTCTTCGGCCGTGAGCCTCGATGAGAACAAGGCCAGGCTCTGGCCTGAATCGGGTTTCAGTTCTCTTGTGGCCGCGCCAGCTGGTGAGTTGTTGGCGGGCCAGAGCTGTTTGTTGTTGGCGCGTGGGGTCGCAGCTCGGGATCAGGTCTTGACCACGCCGGTATTTCAGCATGCTGCCTTTCGTGCCAGCGGCAGCGGCTATCCCTCGACCTTGATGGGCTATCACGCCCAGTTGCGTCAGTTCTTCTATGACGCTGAGCGTCATCGTGACTTGCTGCAAGCTCATGGATTGAACAACTCGGGCCCCCGACCACCCCATGATCCAAATCTGGAAGCAGCCTGGCCTCTGCTTGATGGACGGCAGACCATGGCTTGTGCGGCGGAGAGTGCGCGGGATGTACACCGTTGGTTGAAACTTGCGGATGAGTTTGGCCTGAAAATCGTGATCGTGGGTGGACGGGAGGCCTGGAAGATGGCTGAGCAGCTCAAGGCCAGCGGAACGGCTGTGATCTTGACCCTCGATTGGCCAGAAGAAGTGGATGATCCCCGCGAGGACGAGGACGAGGACGAGGACGAGGGTAAGGAATCCAAGAAGGAGGAGTCCCAGGAGCCTGAGCCCGAGACACCCTCCCCCAACTGGGAATATGAGGAGCCCGTTGGGTATCAGCTAGACAAGCGCCTGCGCTGGGAAGAGATGCGCGACAGCGCTATTCGTCTGAGTGAAGCGGGAGTCGTCATTGCTTTTGGCAGTGGTGGTGACGGCGCCAAGCAACTGCTCAAGCGTGTGACCGAATTGGTGGAGAACGGTCTCTCCCGGGATGTGGCCCTGGCCAGTCTCGGAACGACCGCCGCAGCCTTGGTGGGGGGCGAGCAGCATCTCGGCGGACTGGCCCCGGGCTCCCCTGCAAATCTCTGCCTTTGGAGTGCACCACCCCTGACCGAAGACGCCGCAGTGCGCTATGCAATCATCGACGGCCATCTACTGGAGTTCGAAGTCAAAACTTCCAGCGGGGAGCCACCTGCCGAAGGCGTAGACCTGACCGGTCGCTGGGCAGTCACCGATGCCGACGATGGGGAAGATGAGGAAGATGATCCCATGGAGCTGAACCTGATCATGGACGAAGACGGTTCGATCAAGGGCAGTGCCGACGCCATCAACCCCATGGACGGCAGCGAGTTGAAAGGCACGGTGACCGGCTCGGTTCATGGCGATCAAGTTGAGATCGAAATTGAATTTCAAGTGGGTCCACTCACTGTGATTGTGCAGATGGAAGGTGAATGGGACGACGGGACCTTCGCCGGTAGCTCTACCCTGGACCTGGGTGGGCAGCAACAAGAGAGCTCTTTTCAAGCCGCCCGCATTCCCGATCGGAGGATTCACTGATGTTTACCTGCTTACTGCTTTCTCTTGCCCCTCTGACTTGTGCCCTGCCACAGGCTGAGCATCCCTTTGAAACCGACGAGCAGCGCAAGCCCAGCTTCGAGGCGGGTTCGGTCTGTCTGATCCAAGGCGCGACGATTCACACCGCCACCGGTCCAGCCTTCGTGGGTGATGTACTTGTGCGTGACGGCGTGATTGCTGAAGTGGACTCTTTTATCTCTGCTCCCGAGGGGGCTACGGTGATCAACGCCAAGGGCATGCACCTCGCGCCCGGCGTTGTGGACTGCCACTCCCACATGGCCATTGAGCGCGGTATCAACGAGGGCACTCTCTCGATCACTGCCGAGGTCACCATCCGCGATTCGGTGGACTGTGACGACATCACCATCTATCGGGCCCTCGCCGGAGGTGTGACTACTGCGCGCCTGCTGCATGGGTCCGCCAACGCTATCGGTGGGCGCGACGCAGTGATCAAGCTGCGCTGGCACGCCAACAATGCCGATGAGTTGCTATTCAAGGGCGCGAGGCAGGGCATCAAGTTTGCCCTGGGGGAAAACCCCAAGCGCTCCAATTGGGGTGGAGACGGACGTTTTCCCGCCACGCGATTGGGCGTGGAATCGATCTACTACCGGGCTTTTTCCCGGGCCAAGCTCTATGCCCAGGAGTGGGCCGACCATGAAGCGGCATTGGCCGCGGGCAGGGAATCCCTCGCGCCTCGTCGGGACCTGCGTCTGGAAACTCTGGCGGGCATTCTCGCCGGGGATGTGGATGTGCACAGTCACTGCTATCGAGCGGATGAGATCTTGATGCTGGTGCGCGCCTGCGAAGCCTATGGCATCACAATCAAGACCCTGCAGCACGTGCTGGAAGGCTACAAGGTTGCGGTGGAGTTGGCCGAGGCCAATGTGGGCGCCAGCGCCTTTTCGGATTGGTGGTCCTACAAGGTCGAAGCCTATGACGCGATTCCTCAAGCTGCATCGATCATGCACGACGCTGGGGTATTGACCTCGATCAATTCAGACTCAGGAGAGATGGTTCGTCGCTTGTATGCCGAGGCTGCCAAGAGCGTGCGCTATGGAAACATGGATCGAGTCACTGCTCTGCAGTTGGTGACTTTGAGCCCCGCCCGTCAGTTGGGTCTGGGGGATCGCATCGGGTCAATTGAGGTTGGCAAGGATGCGGACCTGACTCTGCTGAACGGCGACCCACTTTCTAGTTTGAGCCGCGTGCAGTGGACCATGGTGGATGGAGTTGTGGAGTTCACGCGCCTAGATGGCTTTGGACTGGATGCGAGTCCTCTCAAAGCTAGCGCCAATGTGGCAGCCTATCCCGAGGGCTCGGACGAAGAGGTTTTTGCCAGGGTTGCCCAGGCTAGCAGCGGAGACGCGCGGCCCAAGGCGTTCGTGGGCGGTACGGTGCATCCGATTTCTGCTCCCGCTATCGAGGGCGCTACGCTCTTGATTCAGAACGGAATCATTCTGGGGGTGGGCACGGATCTGGATTTGCCAGAGGGCACCGAAGTGATCGACATGAGCGGAAAGCATCTTTGGCCAGGAATGATCTCCATGGGCAGCTTGCTGGGATTGCACGAGATCGGCGCGGTGCAGGCTACCAACGATGCCGCAGAGATCGGAGGCAACCAGCCCGACCTGCGCGTGTCTGCATCCCTCAACGCAGATTCCGCCCACTTGGGCATCAGCCGCTGGAATGGCATCACTCGTGCCCAGCCCACGCCTTCGGGTAGCGGTCCCATCAGTGGTCAAAGCGCTGTGATCGACTTGGATGGGGATACCTGGGAAGAGCTTCTGACCTTGGATCGTGACATGCTGCACCTGCGCTTCCCGCGTCGCAGCAGCGGGCGCCGTGGCCCCCACGAGGGTCACGATCATGGGGCCTCTGGCGCTTTCACCCAGGACGATGGTCATGTGCATACGGACCTCTGCGAGCACATGCGTGGGGGCGATGACTGCCACACTTCTGGTCGCCTGATTTTGGCTCCGCCCGTGGAGGAGTCCAAGGCCAAGGGCTACGACGAGAGCGCGCAAATCAAGAAGCTCAAGGAGCTGATTGAAGATGCTCGCGAGTACGGCCGCTTGGCAGATCTTGCCAGCAGCAGCGGAACCACAGCCCCCGAGATTGATCCGCGTCTGGCAGCCATGGTGCCATTTGCCCGGAGCGAGAAGACGATCGCTTTGCACGCGGAAGATGCCCAGACGATTCTTGACGCATTGCACTTTGCCGCTGACATGGACCTCAAGGTCGTGCTCTATGGAGTGCGCGAGGGCTGGAAGGTTGCGGGTCGAATTGCCGCCAGTGGAACCTCGGTCGTGATCGGCGGAGTCTGGAACATTCCTCGCGCCCGTCGCGACCCCTATGACGCTGTGTTTGCCAATGCTGCGGTAATGACCCGTGCGGGTATCACCGTGGCGATCTGCACGGCGGATTCTGACAACGAACGCAACTTGCCTTTCCATGCGGCCACCGCAGCCTCATTTGGCTTGCCCTCAATCGAAGCCGTGCGAGCCGTGACTCTCTATCCGGCACGCATGTTGGGGCTCGATGCTCAACTTGGGTCTTTGGATACGGGTAAGCGAGCTGATGTGATTGTGACTGAGGGACACCTTCTGGAGATCACATCACGGGTGACGGACCTCTACATTGATGGTAGGCGTGTGGATCACGATGACAATCGGCACACCCGTCTGGGACGCCGTTACAGGGCGCGCATGGAGCGTTTGCGAGACTAGTTTGGGGGCCAGGAACGCCTGGTAACCCTCAGATCGCGAAAAGCAGTACCAGTGCCAGACCCACCCAAAGCACGCGCCCCAGGGCTCGGTCGTACCGCGCACCCGGTCGGTGGTACCAATTGGGCGGTAAGATTGCAGGAATCTGTTCTTCTCTCATGGTTTGGGGCTCTCCTCTCACCACCTTCATAGGGAATGAACGACCGGTTTTTCCAGTATTTGTCTGCAATTAGAGCGCTTATCTGGTTTCGTATCATTCAATGTCTAAATAGCGATTTCCATGGACACAAAACAAATAGAGGTCTCCTGCCCCTGTTGCGAGGCCCAGCTTCTGGTAGACGTGCGAACTCAGAAGGTTCTGCGCCACGCTCCCCCTGCCCAACTCGACGAAACCGGTAAGCCCATTCTGGACGAGGGTCGCTGGGAATCGGCTGTGGGGCGGGTCTCAGACCGCAAGGGCCGCAGTGGAGACAGTTTCAATGAGGCCCTGGATCGCGAGCAGAGCCGTGAGAAGGACCTGGACGATCTGTTCAGCAAGGCCAAGGACAAGATTCAGCGTCGGAAGGATTCAGACGCATTCTAGGACCACCCTACTCGGGCAGCCAACTCAGGTCGGCTTCGGGTGATTTCCCGGGAATGGGAAATAGGTCGAAGATCGCTGCGATCCAGCGGTCCCCTTTTCCTGCCCGTTCGGGGTTTGCGAATTCCCAGACCCTGTTCCCGTCGGGATCCAATTCAAAGGCCAGGCCGCGGTTGCTCTCCACGATCAGTGTGTTCCCATTGCTGAGGCGATGGGCGGCTCCGCAGAAACGGCTGAAGAACTGATCCGGGGGTTGGCCCTTGTGACTCCAGATTTGTTTGAACTCGGGCAGCGTGAACTCACGCACCACAGAGGCTCCTTGGTTGCCGTGGTTGTCGAACAGCAGCAGGGTTCCCGCCGGAGTGGTCTCCGGTTCGTGGGGGGCCACGCCAGCTCTGGCCCTGTGCCAGACCACGCGCTCGGCTTCCAGATCCACCACCGCCAGGGCATCGAGTTCCCGCAGGCATATCAAGGCTTGGCCCGGTTTCCAGCTGGGGTGCAGCGCGGCCTTCTTGGAGCTCAAGATCTCAAGCGTGTTGGTGTGCAGAAAGTCGCCCTGATTGACTCTGGCCTCGCGCACCAGCTTGGCTGCTGGGGACTGCAGCAGCGCTTCCAGCACGGAAACACGATGCAGTTCCCGGCCACTCTCCAGATCCACCTGCACGATGAAGTCATCGACGATGGGTGATGAGTGTCCGAGGCGGGGTTCGATGGTCTCCTTGCGGATGAGGGTCCAAAGCCGTCCCTGTTCGTCCAGGGTCAGGTCGTGATGTGCACGCTCTGTGTAGATCCAGCGAGGTTTAGCCTCCAGATCCATGCGCACCAGGCCACGGCCCCCGAAGATCGCCAGCAGGTCTCCCTGGGGCAAGAGCAGCGCCCGCCGAAAGGTGTTTTGCGTGGGCCCGTCCAGGGCAGGTACATCTTGAAGGGAACGCCAGTCGCAGTGCCAGCGATGAAGCACCCTACCACTGAGAGAAATCAGAATCGCTTCAGGTCCATGTCCCGAGGTGTAGAGTCGCGGGGCTGCCAGCACCTGGTCTGCCATCAGTATCCGGACCCCGCTCGCCCCATTCGTCTCTTCGCTGCCACCCCCATAGCCGATGCCCTCGATGGCGAGCGAGTCTGCGGCGTCGGGATGGGGGCTTGACCAGGCTCCCTCCAGGCCCGGTACCCAGCCTTCTTGACGACCTTCCCTGGTACTCTCGCCGGGCCCGCAGGCAAGCAAGCCCAAGGCGGCGGCAAGGATCAGAAAGGTAGCGGTTTGAATGGGTGAGACTCGCACTTCCCCATTGTGCCAGTTGTGTGGGGGCAGGAACTTTTCGCTGTTCATGACCATCCCCGCAAGTGGGTCTGGATTCTGAGAGGCTGCAATTTTAGCATTTCCGAACGATGCCCAGAAAGACTGCACTGTTCGAACGCACCGCCGACCTGATGACCAGCGTGGCCTGGAAAGAGTGGGCGGGGTACGCGGCGCCGTGCAACTTCGATGCTCATTCCGAGCGCGAGTACTTTGCGATTCGGCACAGCGCGGGTTTGCTCGACTTGAGCCCTCTGGCCAAGTACATGGTTACGGGTGCTGATGCGGCTCGTTACCTGGCGCGCATCTGGACACGAGACATCACGCGTCTCAAGCCTGGTCGGGTGGCCTATGGTTGCATGTGCGATGGGGATGGCAAGCTGCTCGATGATGGCACCGTGGCCTGTCTTGATCCTGAAACATTTCGCGTGACCTCTTCGGAGGCCTGGTTGGGATGGTTCGAACGTCACAGTCGTGGGTATCAGGTCGAGATCGAGGATTGCACCGACAGGCTGGCGGCCTTGGCTTTGCAGGGGCCGCTCTCGCGCGAGATTCTGCAGGTGGTTACCGAAGTGGATCTCGACGCCATGCGATTTTTTGGTGTTGCAGCTGGGAGCATCGCCGGGGTCAACGGTTGGATTTCTCGCACAGGCTATACGGGCGACTTGGGTTATGAGATCTGGATCGCTTGCGAGGATGCGCTGACGGTTTACGACGCCTTGTTGGTGGCGGGCAAGCCTCATTACTTGGAGCCCATTGGGCTCGATGCTCTTGATGTGGCGCGAATCGAAGCGGGCTTTGTGATGCAGGGAGTGGACTACATTTCGGCGCAGCATTGTCTGATCGAGGCGCGCAAGTCCACGCCAGAGGACGCGGGGCTGGGCTGGACGGTGAACTTGGAGCGCGTTGGTTGGATTGGGCGGGAGGCTCTTGTGCAGGAACAGGAGCAGGGCCCCAAGTGGGGGCTGGTGGGGTTGGAACTCGACTGGGCCGAGATCGAAGCGCTGCACGAAGAGTACGGCTTGCCACCGCACCTGAGCCCACTGGCTTGTCGCAACGCGGTGCCGGTCTATTCAGAGGGAGGTGCAACTGAGAAGCCCGTGGGCCAGGCCACTTCGAGCAGTTGGTCCCCGACCCTCAAGCGTTATCTGGTGCTGGCCCAGGTGCATCGCAAGTACGCGGATCTGGGCACAAGGCTCAGCGTCGAGTACACGGTCGAGTTCGAACGAAGGACGATCACGGGGACCGTGGTGGAGCGACCGTTCTTTGATCCTGAGCGCAAGACCTTCACACCCAAGGCTGCACCCAAGGGGGCGTCCCGATGAGCGCCAAAGGTGCAGATTCCAACCCCTACGACGCGATTGTGGTGGGCGGCGGGCACAATGGGTTGACCGCGGCAGCCTACCTGGCCCGGTCCGGGCGAAAAGTGCTCGTGCTCGAGCGTCGACACCTGGTCGGAGGCGCGGCTGTGACCGAGGAACTCTATCCCGGCTTCAAGTACTCGGTCTGTTCCTATGTGGTTAGCTTGCTGCGCCCTTGGATCATCCGTGACCTGAATTTGAGCCGTCACGGTCTGCGCATCGTTCCTCTGGAATGTTCCTACACTCCGCAACTCGACAACCCAGGCCTTTGCCGGTGGCCGGATCCGGATCAGAATCGGCAAGAGATCCGTCGTCTATCTCCCCGGGACGCGGACAATTACCCGGAGTTCGGCAAGCTGATGGGCAAGCTGGCGCGTTTTGCCAAACCCTTCATCGATGAGCTTGCGCCTGATCCCACATCGCTTCGCCCTAGAGACCTGTGGCAGTTCAAACGCGCTGCTGATCGTTTCCGCGCCTTGGGTGATGATCTGGTCGCTTTGCAGCTCAAGCTGACCACCATGGGCGGCGTGGATTTCCTGCGCGAATTCTTTGAGTCCGATCAGCTGATCGCCCCCATGTCCTGTTCGGGGATTATTGGCACCATGTTGGGGGTCAACTCGCCGGGCACGGCCTATGTGCTTTTGCACCATTACATGGGCGAGATCGACGGTAGTTCCCGGGCCTGGGGCTTTCCTATCGGAGGAACCGGTGCAGTCAGCGATGCGATCGCTGCCAGTGCCCTGGAATTCGGCGCTGAAATTCGTTGCAACGCGCCCATTGCCAACATCCGTCTCAAGAACGGGCGCGCCACGGGGGTGATCTTGGAGAACGGGGATGAGATCGCGGCTCGTTCGGTGGTCAGCGGGTGTGATCCCAGCCTGACCTTCCTGCGTTTTGTTGGCAAAGAGAACCTGCCTGCCGATTTTGCAGCGAGTCTTGAGAATTACAAGAACCGTGGTAGCTCGGGGAAAGTGAACCTGGCTCTCGATCGCTTTCCAGAATTCGTCCAGCGTCCGGGCATCGGTCCCCATGTGCGTGGGGATGTGGCCATCGCCCCTTCCACGGAGTACCTGGAGACCGCCTATGACGAAGCCAAGTACGGCGCGTTCAGTCAACGCCCGTTCATCAATGTGGTCTTTCCCTCTTTGCTCGATCCGGGCATGGCCCCGCCGGGCAAGCACGTGATGTCCTGCTTTGTTCAGTATGCGCCCTACGATCTGGCAAGTGGTCCCGAGTCCTGGCCCGATCATCGTGAGGCCTTTGGAGATGCGGTGGTGGACACCCTGGCCGAGTACATGCCGACGCTCAAGGAGGACATTTTGCATCGGCAGGTCCTGTCGCCTTGGGACATCGAGCAGGAGATCGGAATCACCGAGGGCAACATCTTTCATGGTGAGCTCGGTTTGGAGCAGCTCCTGTTCCAGCGCCCGGTGGCGGGCTGGGCCCGTTACCGCACACCTATTGATGGCTTGTGGTTGGCTTCTTCGGGCGCTCACCCCGGCGGAGGGATCATGGCTTCGCCGGGCGCGTTGGCGGCGAAGGAAATGCTCAGGGCGGGAGCGGTCTGATGACTGTGATCGTCATTGGGGGCGGCCACAACGGGCTGGTTGCCGCGGCCTCCTTGGCGCGGCAGGGCCATGGGGTGACGCTGCTGGAGGGCCGCGGGAGTTTCGGTGGCGTGGCCGCCGGGCTACTGCACGATACGGACAGTTTTTCTCCGAACATCGCCAAGGCTCTGGACCTCGCCTCTCACGGACTTGAGTTTACCGATCCCGCGCCTGTCTTTGTGCCCTCTCGCGAAGGTCCTGGGCTCTTGCTGCATCGAGATCCCGTCCAAGCTGCCGAAGAATTGGGCACAGACGCCGAGGCCTACACCAACTGGTGCGCGTTCTTGAAGCGCGTGTTGCCCTTTGCGGCATCACAACTTGATTCTGTCGCTCCTGATATCAGTACCACCGGACCCTTGCTGCCTCTCATGCGCCGTGGGCTTGCTTTTCGGCGAATGGGCAAGACTGATATTCATGAGTGCCTGAGGATCGGACCCGCGTGTGTGGATGACACTCTCTCCGAGCACTTCCAAAGCCCACTTCTGCGCGCAGCTCTTTCTGCTCGGGCATTGCACGGCACCTGGATGGGACCGCGTTCCCCTTCATCCACGGCAACCTTGCTGCTGGGCGAAGCCCAGTCAGGTCAAGAAGTTGTGGGTGGCGCCTCCAGCCTGGTCACGGCTCTGGTCGCGGCATGTGAGAACTCTGGGGTTGAGCTGAGACCTTCTTGCCGGGTCAGTCGCATTCAAGTCAGTCAAGGTCGGGCGAAGGGCGTGACCATTGAGGGAGGTGAATCTCTCCTTGCGGATCGTGTGCTCTCCTGTATTGGCCCCAGGCGTACTTTGCTTGAGTTGGTTGAATCTGAGCACTTGCCCATTCGAGAAGCGGGTCAGATGGCCAATCTACGCCTGCGTGGGACTCTCGCCAGGGTCAGCTTGCAGCTCGCAGAGCCGATTGATTACGCCTGCCGCCCAGGCTTGCGGCCCAAGCGCTGCCTTGTTGCCGAACATCCTCTCGACCTCGAACGTGCTTTCGATCATGTCAAGCACCGTCGTATGCCTACTCAGCTACCACTCGACATCCACCAGACTGAAGAGGAAGCATCGATCTTGATTCGGTGCGCGACGATCGAGTTGCAAGGGGGCTGGAGCGACGAACGCCGCCAAGAACTGGGCGAGCTCACACTTGCTGCTCTTGAGCCCTATGTCCCCAACATTCGCGGAATCGCAAGAGTTACCCGCATTCTGACCCCCGCCGACATCGCTGAAGAGTTTGATCTTGAGGGAGGCCATGAGATGCACGGGGAACTCTCTCTTGACCAACTCGGGCCCATGCGCCCTTCCATGACCCTCTCGCGCCACGCCACGCCGATTGATGGACTGTATCTTGGATCCGCCGGCATCCATCCAGGCGGTGCGATCAGCGGACGACCTGGATGGCAGGCCGCGCAAGTTGTGGGAAGCCGCTAGGCTCAGTCATCCAGATTTGCCCGTCCAAGCCGCAGGCTGTTGAGCACGACACAGATGCTGCTCATGGCCATGGCAGCGGCGGCGAATGGTGGTGGCAGATCGGGACCGCCGAAGACCGTAAGGAGGCCGGCTGCGATGGGCAGACCTAACAGGTTGTAGATGAAGGCCCAGCCCAGGTTTTGAATGATCGTGCGCCTTGTCAGGCGTGAAAGGCGCAGGGCGCGCAAGAGACCCGAGAGGTCAGAGGACATGAGGGCCAGATCTGCGGACTCAAGCGCCACATCAGCACCGCCGCCCATGGCCACACCCACGCTGGCGGCGGCCAGGGCTGGGGCATCGTTGATGCCGTCACCTACCATGATCGTGCCTCGGCCCTCGGCGCCGAGTTCGATGAGCAAGTTGGCCTTGCGCTCGGGGGATGCGGAGCCTTCAAAGGGAATTCGTTCCAGGTCGAGAGCTTTGAGCAAGGCGCCTACCGCCGCCGGGTCGTCGCCGGAGGCGATTTGCACCTGCAGGCCTTGGTCTTCCAGAGCGGCCAGTACCTCGGGTGCTTCCTTTCGTGGCCGGTCAGTCAGGCCGATGGTGGCCACCAGTGTGCCGTCTTCCTCCATCATCACCGGGGTGCTGCCGATGGCGCGCAGGGGCTCGCAGAGTTCATTGACCCAGGCGGCTTTGTGACCGCGCTGAATTGTGGCTTTGGGACTGCCAATCCATACTCGGCGGCCAGTTACGAGGGCGCTGACTCCCAGGCCGGGCTCCGCTACGAACTGGTCGCTGGGCAAGATCGGCAAGCCCTGTTCCCGAGCGGCGCGCACAAATGCCTGGGCCAGGGGTTGTTCGCTGTTCTGTTCAACGGACGCGGCGCGGGCCAAGAGGCCTTTTTCATTGGCTTTGGGATCGACGGGTACGAGGGATCCGAGTTCCGGTTCTCCCAGGGTCAAGGTGCCGGTCTTGTCGAGCACAATCACCTCGGCCGCGCACAGCCGCTCCAAGGCTGAGGCCTGGCGCACGAGGACTCCCGCCCGCGCCCCTCGGCCTGATGCCGCGACCACCGCCATGGGAGTTGCCAGGCCCAAGGCACAGGGACACGCGATGACCACAACGCTGATGGCGCGTCCGAGGGAATCGCCCAGTGGCGCGCCGCCCAGCAACCAGCCAACGAGCGTTACCAGCGAAATCAGCAATACCGCTGGCACAAAGAATGCACTGGCGCGATCCGCCAGTCGCTGTGAATCAGCGCGCGATGCCTGGGCTTCACGCATTGCTCGGGTGATCCGTCCCAGGGCGGATTCTGCACCCACTCCCTCTGTGATCACCGTCAGAGCACCGGTGCCGTTGATTGCGCCCGCGTGCACGCGCTCGCCAGGGCCTCGTTCCTGAGGTAGGGGCTCGCCCGTGAGCAGGGATTCGTCCAATGCCGATGTGCCGATCAACACAACTCCGTCCACGGGGACACGCTCCCCGGGGCGCACGAGTATGTGCATACCGGGTTTCAATTCCTTGAGGTCTATGTCTTTGACTTCATCTTCCTGGGTCACATGGGCCACAGTTGGCGCGAGCTTCATCATCATCGCCAGCGCATTGCCTGTTCGTGCTCTTGCGCGTGATTCCAGTACACGCCCTAGCAGCACAAAAGCCAAGATCATGGGGCCCGCATGGGCGTGATGCCCGGCGCCGCCAAGCAGGTTGGGGGAGAGAACCTCTATCACCGCTGCGCCAAAGGACGCCAGGGCTCCGATGCCTACCAGGGTGTTCATGTCCGGTGCACGAAGACGCGCAGCGCGCAGCCCGTCGGACAGGATGCGTTGGCCACCAACAAAGACACCGGCTCCTGCGCTTATGAGCATCCAAGCTCCATGGATGTGATACCAGGAGAGCCCAATGGTCAGAAGAGCAGAGGCGCCTGCGATCCACGCCCCGCGCGCCACACGGCTGCGCTCGTTGTCTTCCATTTTTTGTGCGAAGGCAGTTGCGCTATCCGCATCATCCTCGCTCAGGGCACCCGCTGGAATCTCATAGCCGCCCCGGGCCAGGGCCTTGTTGATAGCCTCGATCGTTGCCTCGGGCAGCAAATCCAGACTCAAGGATCGGGCGCCGAAACTGACCCTCGCGGCTTCAACTCCGGGGACATCCTGCAGCAAGTTCTTTGCGGTCTGGGCACAGGCCTGACAGGACAATCCTGCGATGGGAGCCTGGATGCGGCGGATCTTTTGCTCTTCTGACCCGATTCTTCGATTCTGGTGTTGGCGCGTGGCCTGCTCTTGAGGTTCCATGTGCTCTCCCATGGGTCAAAGCCGATACAGAGCCGTCAAGGCATACAATAATGAAGAGTTCATGAGCTCCACGGATGCTCGTTCTCTGCGCATCTTATCCGAGTACATCGAGCCCGAATCCCGATTTCGCGAATTCGGGATCCAGGACACGATCATCATCTTTGGCAGCGCCCGTTTGCGCTCCCAGGAGGACGCGGAAAAGGACCTGGCCGAGGCCAAGGCTGAAGGCGGGGATGTGGTGGCCGCTGAGCGCGTGCTGCGCAATACCAAGTATTATGCGGCTACGCGGGATCTGGCCGAGCGACTGACTCACTGGTCCAAGAACCTTGAGGGCTCCGATCGACGCTTTGTGATTTGTTCCGGCGGAGGGCCTGGCATCATGGAAGCCGCAAACCGCGGAGCTTCGGACGCCAAGGGTGAAAATATCGGGCTGAACATCTCCTTGCCCTTCGAGCAGCACGACAACCCCTACATCACCCGTCGACTGTCAATTGAGTTTCATTACTTCTTCATGCGCAAGTTCTGGTTCAGCTACCTGGCGAAAGCAGTGGTGGTCATGCCTGGTGGCTTCGGAACCCTGGATGAGTTCATGGAGATCCTGACTCTCGTGCAGACCGGCAAGATCAAGAAACGCATGCCCATTGTGCTCTTCGGCAAGGAGTTCTGGAACAAGGTGATCAACTTCGAGGCCCTTGTGGAGTTCGGCACTATCAGTGCCAGTGACTTGGACTTGTTCCTGGTCACGGACTCGGTGGACGAAACCTTTGATTATCTGACCAAAGAGCTGTCCAAGTACTCGGTCGAGGATCCTGGACCGCACCTGTAGTTCTCCCACGGTGGGGCACTTTGTGCATCACAATTTCAATTGGAGCCTGCTGAGGGATCGCTGACACCGTATCTTGCCCTGATGGAACTTCTGCAAGTGGAAAACCTGGTCAAGGACTATATCTCTCCCGAGGGTGAGGTGCAGCGGGTCCTGTCCATCGACCGCTTTGCACTTGCCTCGGGCGAACAGGTGGCGATCAAGGGCTCCAGCGGCTCTGGCAAGACCACTTTCCTGCACATCGTGGCCGGAATCCTGACAGCGGACAGCGGTAGGGTCTGCTTCGATGGGAATGAGATCACCCATCTCAGTGAGTCCCGGCGCGATCAGTATCGCGCCCGGGAGCTGGGTTATGTGTTTCAGTCCTTTCACCTCCTGGGCGCCTACAGTGCCCTTGAGAATGTGACCCTGGGGGCAGCCTTCGGTTCCGGTGGAGATCCCGGTCTGGCTAGGGAACTGCTTGAGACCCTGGGACTCGGGCACCGTCTGCAGCACCGGCCGCACCAGTTGTCCGTTGGGCAGCAGCAGCGCGTGGCCCTCGCTCGGGCCCTGGCTGGGCGTCCGCGCATGGTGTTGGCAGATGAGCCCACGGGAAACTTGGATTCGACTCACGCGCAGGAAGCTCTGGAGTTGTTGTGCAGTCTGTGCCGTAAGCAGGGCGCGGCTCTGTTGCTCGTCAGCCATGATCCCACTGTGCTGGCTGCCTTCGACCGGCAAGAGGACTTTGCTGTGCTCAATCGGACCGTCAAGGCGGTGGCTCCATGAAGAGCTTGCGCGCCTTGCTGTTGATCGTGCGTCGCTCTCTGCGCAAGCATGCGCTGTCGACTACTGTGACCGTGGTGTCTGCGGCCTTGGCCAGCGGGCTGGTGATGGCGGTCTTTGCGGTGGCGGCCCAATCCCGTGCGGCCTTTGCCGGGGGGCCTGTTGGCTTTGATGCGGTTCTGGGAGCGCGCGGCAGCGCGACTCAGCTCGTACTGAACACCGTGTTTCACCTGGAAACTTCCCCGGGCAACATTCCCTGGACCCTTTACAAAGAGGTCAGCGAAGACAGCACCGTGGAACTGGCGATTCCCTATGCGGTAGGCGACAACTACCGCGGCCTGCGAATCGTGGGAACGACGAGTGAGATCTTCACCAAGTTCGAGTACGTCAAGGGCCAGAAGTTCGAGTTTGTCGGCCATGGCGAACCCTTTGATGAGACCCTGCGCCAGGCCGTGGTTGGTTCTGAAGCGGCGCGCATCAGCGGCCTGAAACGGGGCGATACTTTTCAGCCCTCCCATGGGGTGTTGGAGTTCTCTGCTGTGCAGCATGATGAGCGCTACGTGGTCAGTGGCGTGCTCGAGCCCACCAACTCTCCATCGGACCGGGTGATCTGGATTCCCATCGAGGGCATCTTTCGCATGGGTGGTCACATTCTGCGCGGTACGGGTGAGAACTTTGAAGCTGAAGCCGGGGCCACCATCCCTGACGAGCACAAGGAGGTCTCCGCGGTCATGCTCAAGTTCAAGGCGCAAATCCACGGGCTACGAATGGAGAACCGGATCAATCGCCAGGGCAAGGTGGCAACATTGGCCTGGCCCATCGCCAATGTGGTGGCTCAGTTGTTCGAGCGCCTCGGTTGGGTCAACCGCATTCTGGAATTGGTGGCCTATCTGGTGGTGGTTGTGGCGGGCGGCGGCTTGCTCTCCAGTATCTACAACACCATGAACGAGCGGCGGCGTGAGTTCGCGATCCTGCGTGCCCTCGGTGCCAGGAGGCGTACGGTATTCTCGGCCATCGTGTTGGAGGCCATGACGATTTCGGTATTGGGGTCGTTGCTTGGATATTTGGTCTACGGCGCGATCATGGTCGTGGCCGCGTCGATCATTCGCGAGCGTACAGGCGTTGTGCTCGATACCTTTGAATGGCACTCTGCGTTGGTACTAACCCCTATCGCCATGTTGGTGGTGGGCGCGATTGCGGGCATCCTGCCTGCTCGCAAGGCTTATGCCACGGATGTGGCCAGCACCCTTTCCGGAAGTCTATAGAGATGCAACGAATCGATCTTGTCCTGAGTCTGCCCCTTTACTTTTTGTTGGGATCCTGCGGCGGTGACGCCCACGATCATGATCACGATCACGGGACTGGCGAGGCGGCCCATGGGGAAGTCGGCCATGAACATGTGGCGCCCCACGGGGGGGCGCTGGTTCCCATTGCCGATGGGACTGCAATCATCGAGGTGGTCTTGGACGGGGAACAGGGGGAACTGACCCTCTTCCTGTTCGATAGCTGCGCGGAAAAATCCCTGCGATCCGATCTGGCCTCCATGACTCTTGTTTGTAAGGACGAGATCTTTGAGCTGGCTGCGCGGGCCAGTGGTCTTACGGGTGAATCCGTGGGGGACACCTCGGAGTTTGGCCTCGTTGATGAACGCTTGAAGGGCCGTGAAAGCTTGTCCGGCAAGCTGGCCCAGGTTTCTCTGCTGGGCAGTACATTGACTGATGTGGGCATCGAGTGCCCTGTGCCTGAATAGTGGAACCAGTGAAGCACGCACCTGGGGTTTTTTGTTGCCTGATCCTCGCCGCTTGCGGTGGAGAAGGGGAACAGGGCCCCCAAGATCTGCCCTTCGCCGGGGGGCGGTTGGATGGGGCGCTTGATGGCATTTCAGCGGGTGTCGAAGGGGAGGGTTTCTCCCCTGCCGCAACTCAAGCCGAGAGCAGCAAGCCCAAACAACGCGTCGACAAGGAAACCGGCCTGCCGTTGGTGACCTGGAACGATCTGCGTCTTCCCGACGAGAGAGTCGACGATCTTGTGGACGCCCTGCTCTACCCAGAGTCCTACAGCGAGGAAGAGAAGGCCTTTCCGACGTACATAGCGGAACTTGACGGTCAGGAAGTGATTATCGAAGGCTTCATGATTCCGCTCGAATGGGAAGGCGAGCGCGTGCTCAACTTCATGCTGGTGGGCGACATGCTGGCTTGTTGCTTTGGTGGCGCTCCGGAACCCGACGCATGGATAGATGTGAAGATGAATGGAGAGGGCGCGGAGTATTTCGTTCAACTGCCGATCCTTGTGCGCGGCATCATTCACATCGAAGGGCTCGATGATGGTACGGGCTATGCCGCTGGTTGCTACACCATGCAGGCCACCAGTATCGAACTCAGTGAATAGAGCCAATCTGGCGCTATCGCGCGCTCTTGGTGGTTACTTCTCGCTGCAAAGGGCCAGGCACCAGAGGGCCATGCCGGTGCCGTAGCAGCGCCCGATTTCGTGGGAGTCGATGAAGGCCCCGTCGATCTCGGCCAATCGAATAATCTGTTCCCTTTGGACCCCAAGAACCACCTTCATACGCCGCTTGTTGGCGGCCAGCATGGCTTCCGTGCGTGCGTGCAGGTCGTACCAGAAGAAGAACCCGCCATAGGCGAAAGCGCGCGTGTGGTCGTCGTACTTTTGGGCCTGCAGTAAGTGTTTCTCGTGTTTCAAAGAGGCCGCCACCGCCTCTTCCAAGGATCGGGCCTCCTTTGCATCCCACAGGTTCAAAGCCAACTCTCCAAGAGGAATGCGCCCTACTCCTCCTTCGATGGAAGCCCGGGCCTTGCGCCCTGCGCGTACATTGCCATAGGTATAGGCACCTTCATCCGTGCGGCAACGCAAGAGAGCGCTGACTCCCCTGTGTGCTGCTCTCTCAAGGCCCGCTACCTCGATGTGACGATCTCTGATGCAGTCCAGTGCGATCAATCCTTCGGCGGTGACAAAGGGGTTTGAGTACTCGTGGGACCAGCTGCCGTCATCGCGTTGGATCTCAAGCAGGCGCTCGCCAATCAGCTGCAGGGATGGGCGCAGCCTTTCTGCATCCTGGGGCCGAAGGTCCAGCCAGCGGGCGAGGGTCTGGGCGCGGTAGGTGTAGGCCCAGATCAACTCATCAGTGTCGTTGGTGTTCAGGTTGCTTTCGTCGAGCAGGTAATGCAGGGCTCTGATCAGTGCTGCTTCCAGGCGCGGATCGTTTTTCTTGACTGTTGCCCGTTCCAGTAGGGCTCGCGCGCAGATCGCGCTGACCGCCACCTGGACATTGGGCAGTCCGTCTGTACCACCAAAATCATAGATGCTGTCCTTCCAGCCCCCGTCCATGCGTTGCATGCTCAAGAGATAGTCCACGCCTCGCTGCCAGAGTTGCTCTTCTGTATAGGCACCCTCATCGACGCGGGTGCCGTGCCCGGAGGGTTTGGTCGCAGCCGCATCCAGCTCGCCATAGACCTCCTGACCCCGAACAATGCCCCCATGACTTTCGATTTCCATGGCGGCCTTGGCGGCCAGAGGGTGATCCGGGAAACCGTCCCGCAGTTCGGTCCATAGGGTTCGGGCCAGGTCCTCGTCAGCCGCCCAAAAGGCTCCTGCAGCACGGAGGTGCAGGGCTTCTGCCTGCTCATTGGCCGAGAGCTTTGCGAAGGCTTCGCGGAATCCTTCGTTTGAAGCAATACCCGGAAAACCATACAGGAACTTCTGTCCCATATCCGGGTTCATCATGGTGGGCAGGCCATCCGTGCGTCCCGGCTTCAATCCTGCCATGCTGCGTAGACGACTCGCGTACCAGCCCGGGTGCAGGGTGGTGATTTCGCTCTCTCGAAACAGCTCCTTGCCTTCCGCATCCAAGATCAAGAACCCTGGCTCAACAAACGTGTAGCGCTCTACATCAAAGCGCTTGCATAAGTCTCTGCTCGGCACCAATCGCAGGGGCACGAAGTTGTCTTGGATCAATGCAATCGTGCGTGGCCAGGAAAAAGGCCCCGCCAGTTGTACATAGTCGATCTCCGCCTTGCGGTCCATGAACGAACCGCGCACGGTGGGCAGGTACCAAAAGACCGGGAGCTTCTCAGCTTCAGCCCGGACAAGGGCAGCGTCCAAATCGGTCTCCCATTGGAGCGCGCTTCCACAGCGCGCCGCCGCAGGACTCGGCTTGAGTCGAATGCGCTTGCCGGAGTTCTGTGCGGGAAGAGAAAACAGCGGACTGCAAGACAGAGCGACCAACAAGACCAATACAAAGAGCTTTCGCATGGGGAGCATCCTACTCTTTGGGCTCCAAGCCTAGCGCCGGAGGTCCGCCACACTTCCGCCCAGCACCGCCAGAGCTGTCCGCACGCGACGTAGCAGGTGCTGGAGGCGCGGGTCAGTGGATTCTCCATCGGGCAGCGTCGCGATCAGGGGCGCATAGCCCTCGGTCAGGGGCGTGGGTCGCAGATCAGGCACAAGGGCCGGGCCCTTGGCGATCACCAGGGCTTCGCTGTGGGATGAGGGGGTGCGCCTCAGAAGCACCTGTTCCAGGTCGCAGCCAGGGGCTCCGAAGAACCGCTTGCCCTCAAGGCCGTCATAGCTTGCGGCCAGACCTCTGACCAGTTTCCTGGTCGTTCCCGGTGGAAGCCTCACCACCGCCGGATTGCCCTGTCCCACCAGCAGACGGTCGTCATCGGTCCAACGCAGGAAGAACTCTCCCGCGCGACAGGAGCGCAGCTCAAGTCCAATGCACTCCAGCGAAATTGGGCCGCCCGCGGTCTGCCAGGAGGTCATGGGGGGAGGTTCTCCCTTCAATGACTCCTCCAGTTGTTCGATAGCTTTTGCGTTGGATGGTGTGGTTGGCTCCTTCCTGCTGTCGTACCCGTTCAGATCCAGGCCGCGTTTGCTCAAGGCACGGGAGACAGTGATGCGTGCCGAGGTTCCCGTGGGCCGCTCAAAGTACTTGTCCTCTCGCTTCAGCTCTTCCAGCAGATACCAAAGCACATCCTTTTGTCCACGGTCCAAGAGTGCAAGAGCCGCGGCCTGCCGCACCCGGTCGTCCCCGTCGAGCAAGTTTTCTTCAAGGACTTCAAGGGAACCCTCGGCCTGGCCGAAGCCCCGTGTCATGGCCGCGCGCACCTCTGCCAGGGGATCGTCCAGATGCAGTTGAAATGCCGCTGTCTCCGTGTCCCGGGGCTGCTCGGCAAGTGCTCGTGCCACACTGGGACGCCAGGGAAAGTCCCCATTCGACAGAGCCGGCCAAAGAGCTTCGCGCAACTCGCTTGATCGACAGAGTCCGATCGCCTCAATGATCGCAGGTCCCATGGCAGCGAGTCCCAAGCCATCTTCACCCAGCTCTTTCAGGATCCGCGCTTCTCCCGCCTGCCCCAAAGCCACCAGACGATTCGCCGCCTGGGGCCGAATCACTACGCGCCCATTGAGCGCGGCAGTGAACAGACGCTCGATTTCCTTGTCCGCGTCCTTGTCCTGAGCCGAGAGCCCGGATCCGATGATTCCCACCAGAGTCAAGGTCAACGAGAGCCGCAGCAGATCACCCACAAGACCCCTCACGGGAGCCGCTCGACCTCAAGCCGATAGAGGCTGGTAACGAAGCCGTCTTCCTTGACCTCGCCTACGCTGAACTTGCCCACCAGCGTGATGCGTCCCGGCGTGAAAGTCGCCACATCATCTGTCAGGGTCACATCGATGAAGTGCTGTACTTTTGAGCGTCCACATTCGCAGGACTCCGGTACGAACTCAAAGGACTCATCCCCTTCCAAAGTCCCGATTGCCATGTAGCCCACAAGTTGAACCTGCTTGCCATCCAAAGCCAGGATCTCGTCCGGCAGCTTCATCCCCGGTCTGTAGTCGACGCTCGTGAGCCAGTCGATGTTGACTTCGATGGGATCGTCGTCTTGGACCAGAAGTGTCGACACCTCCGGAACCCAGAGCTCCGTTGTGGCACCGCTCAGGGCAAGCACACTGCACAGGATCGATCGAATCATGATGCTCTCATCTTATCATCGGCCAGACGAGGCTGCCGGGGATCGCATTGTCAGATTCATGTCAGGGGGTGGGCTGTACGGAATCAGGTTCAAATACACCAGGTTCGGCGGAAGGGCTCGGATTGCATGCACAGAGGGGCTCGGTTTCACTTGCCCAACAGGATCTTCTCGATCAGCAGCTCAAAAGACTCCACCAGCTTCGCGTGTTCCTTGCCGGCGGCTGGGCCGGTGAACCCGGTGTGGATTGCCTCAATGGTGCCGTCTGAATTGAGGAAGAGGGTTGTGGGGTAGGCGCGGACCGCGTCGATGATCGGGAAGCGTTGGCTGGCCTTGGCCTTGCCAGAACTGCCCCCAAGGATGACTGGGTAGGGGATTTGAAGGGCCGCTTTCCATTTTTGTATGCGCGCGAGCTGGCCCTTCTGGTCGTCTCCGTGTTCAAAGGCGATGCCCAGGATCTGGAGTCCGCGCTGCTTGTATTGGGGGCTGAGGCGGGTGAGGAGTCTTGCTTCGTCCGTGCAGTTGGGACACCAGGTGCCGAAGATCACGATGACCTTGGGGGTGTTGGGCTTGAGCAGCTCCTTGAGGGGCGCGGGTTTGCCGTCGAGGGCTGTGTAGACCAGGTCCTGCAGTGCGGCTCCGGGCTTGAGGCTGGTCAGGCCGAAGGGATCGGGCAGTTCGACGAGTGGGTCCAGCTCTGCGGTCCAGACCTCGGACCAGGTGTCACCCGAATAGAACATGCCCCCCAGTCGGCCGTTCTCATCCATCTGGGCGTCGAAACGAAAGGCATGGGCTCCGTCGAAGCAGGAGAGGTGCAGGATGCCCCCTTCCCAGCTTCCCTCCAGGTAACGGTAGTCCCCCAGGGTGGTCAAAAAGGTGCCGAGTACACGGTGAGGCTCATGTACAAAGATGCCCACAGCGGGTTGTTTGTTTGATTCGAACTGCACGCGCCAGCGGCCTTCCACTTTGGGGCCGCTGCGGGCGGTCTTGCCTGCGCCGGGAAAGCGTGGAACGGCACCTTGGGTGGCGTGAAATGGCATGCGGGTTTCCTTGCCGTTGCCACGTTTTCGGATCCACTCGCCATCGAGGCGCACGCCTCCGTTGCGTACTTCAGCCACGATCCAGCTGTCGTAGGGCTGGCAGTGCAGGCGCAGGGTGAAGCCATCGTGCTGGGCCGCGATGGGAATGCGTTCGTGTCCGTTCTTCAGGAACGCGCGCCAGCCGTTGGGAATGCGCACGAGGTCGAATTGGAAGGGGATCGTGGTTCCCGGGGCGTCGAGCCAGGCCTGCCATGCGCCGGTCTTGGGCAGCAGGGTGGTGGGCGGGGGAATGGGCTCCTGGAGAGCAGGCACCAGGAGGGAAAGGCAGATCAGGGGGCTCAGCACGGATTGATTGTACCCCCTTGGGGCGACCTGACAGAGATCTTGGGGTAAGGGCGTGGCTTGGGCTGCTAGGCTTACGCTTGTGAATCACGCACTTCTTGCAGATTGCGTCGCGGGAATCCACTTGGGGATCGTGGCCTTCATCATCTTCGGGCAGCTGGCGGTCTTTGTGGGTTGGCCGCTTGGCTGGCGTTGGGTGCGCAGTCTCGCTTTTCGGCTGACGCACCTAGGGGTCATGCTCTACATCGTGCAGAACGCCGTGCGCGGGAAGTACTGCTTCTTGACCCACTGGGAGGGAGACCTGCGAGCCAAAGCGGGGCAGGAGGGTTCCGATGGATCTTTCATCGGCACGCTCCTGCACGACATTCTCTTTGTGGAAATTCCCCAGGACACACTCAACACCTACTACCTGATCTTCTTCGGTGCCGTGCTGTTTTCCTGGTGGGCGGTGAAACCGCGTTGGCGTGGCTAGATGTTGTGCCAGAGGGCCGATACCGCGATGCCGGCCCAGGCGACTTCCAGAGCAAGTGCCGGCCAGGTGCGTTGATACCAGCAGACAGTGGCGACTCCGATGGCGCCGCTCAGATTGAGGAGTTGGTGGATCGTGCCCTGCTCAAGGAGATTGTGACTTGAGGCGTAGAAAGCCCAGAGGATCGCCAGGGTTCCATACCAGCCAGCAATGTGGGCCCAGAGGGGGGTTTGCTTTTCTGTGGGAGGAGAGGCTTCGGGGGCGGGGCGGTCTGGATCAGTCATGACTCCAGTATTGCCTCCCGGGCTGGCCAAGGCACCATTGGAATGGGATGATGGCTCGCCTCCCATGAAGCCGACTTCCCCTCAAGACACAGGCCACCGCAGTGAGCATGAGTTTCTCATGCACGCCGCCGGGCATCTCAATGCCTATGGCACCCCGGCCCACCGCCTGGAGCGTGTACTGGGCAAATTGGCGGAATCGCTGGAGGTGGAGGCCAGGTTCTTCTCGACTCCCACTTCGGTGATGGCTTCTTTTGGCAGCGGCGGGAACGAGCGGGTACATATGGCTCGCACGGAGCCCGGTGAAGTCAATTTGGGCAAGTTGGTTGAGTTTGACGAGGTCCTGGAAGCGGTTGAACACGGACAACTCGATGTTCTGACGGGAATCGAACGGCTGGACCAGGTGGCCGAGAGCGGGCCGCGGTATGGGGCGAAGCTCGTGTGCTTGGCTTTTGCGGTGGCTTCGGCTGGGGCTGCGCGGCTCTTTGGCGGCGGCTGGGCCGAGATGATCGGGTCGGCGTTGTTGGGAGCGTTCGTCTACCTGACCTGCCGCGCCTTGGGGCAGCGGTCGGACAGCACCGGCACGGTGGAACCGATTGCTGCATTCATGGCTGCCCTGGCGGCGATGCTGTTGGCGCGTTTCGCTCTGGCAATGGATGCGCACCTGGTGACTCTTGCGGCCTTGATCGTGTTGTTGCCGGGGCTGACCCTGACAGTGGGCATGATCGAGCTGTCCACACGTCACCTGGTTGCGGGAACTGCGCGTTTGGCGAGGGCGGGGGTGGTGTTTCTCACGATCCTGTTTGGGGTTGGTCTGGCATGGAAGCTCCTTGAGGTGTTGATGCCGGGCGCCCTGTATGTGCCAGAGATCAAGCCCCTCGCTCCTTGGACTGCAGCGCTGGCGGTTCTGCCCCTGCCGATTGCTTTTGCGATCCTCTTTGATGCCCGTCCCAGCGAATGGCCAGTGATCTTCGCCGCTTCTACAACCGGGTATCTTGCCTCCGAGTTGGGTGCGTCGTACCTGAGTCTGGATATTGCTCCCTTTGTGGGGGCTTTAGTGGTTGGGTTGGTGGGCAACTTCTATGCGCGCACGGCAGACCGGCCAGCGCTGGTAGCGATCACTCCGGGGATCTTGGTACTTGTGCCGGGATCCATCGGGTTCCGGAGCCTGACATCGTTTTTGGAATCGGGGGTTGTGGAGGGCATGGACGGAGCTTTTCGCACTGGTTTCGTTGCGATCAGTCTGGTGTGCGGGCTTCTGGCATCGAACCTGGTCCTGCCTCCCCGCCGAATTCTCTAGGGGCAGCGGCCTTGCCCGCCACGCTTTTCGCGGCCCTTGGTCTATCTGCTAGAATGCCGCGTACTATGGCTGATCAAGTTGACTATCGCATCGAAGGGGAAGATCTTCAGGCAGTAACCATCATTCTCGATCCCAATGAGGGTATGCGTGCAGAGCCCGGCGCAATGCTCTGGATGGAGGATGGCATCGAGATGGCGACTTCCACCGGGGGCGGTTTGATGAGTGGCCTCAAGCGCAAGCTGTCAGGTGAGAGCTTCTTTATTTCGAATTTCACAAACCAGGCAAATGACCGTCGCGAGGTGACCTATGGAGGACCCCATCCCGGTCGTATCGTGCCCTTGGATCTGAGTAGTGGTGAGATTCTCTGTCAGCGGGATGCCTACTTGTGCAGCGCCCACGGAATCGAAATCACTCTGGCTTTCACCAAGCGCTTGGGCGCTGGGTTGTTGGGGGGCGAGGGTTTCTTCCTGCAACGCCTCAAGGGCGACGGCTGGGCATTTATGCACGCTGGAGGCCATGTGATCGAGCGCACGTTGGGCCCCGGTGAATCACTGCGGGTGGATACCGGTTGCCTGGCAGCCTTTGAAGCATCTGTGGACTATGACATTCGCATGGTCAAGGGAATCAAGAGCATGATCTTTGGCGGCGAAGGAATGTTCCTGGCGCACCTGACCGGTCCCGGGAAGGTCTGGTTGCAGACCATGCCCTTCTCGCGCCTGGCGCGTCGTATTGGTTCTGCCATGCGAGGCGGCAAGGGTGAGACCCGTCGCGGTGGCCCGGCAGGCATGCTTGGCGGACTGCTCGGTGGAGACTAGGACTGCGAGACGCAGAACCTCTTGCGATCGGATTCCGGAGTCAGGACTTGCCTTGAGTGACGCTCAGGCAGAAACAACCGCGCGCGGTGCTCAACTGTAGCCAAGCCCTTGGAGGGCTTTGTTCAGGGCGCCGCCTTCCGCTTTGGCCGCTTCGGCTTTGAGTTTTTCCAGGTAGGCCATCAGGCCCTCACTGTCGGGGTATTTCTTGATACCTGCATCGACCACTATGACCGCTTCGAGCAGCCCGTCGCTTCCGGCATTGAACAGGTTGCGCACCATGTTCTTGTAGGCCTTTTCCTTCAGGTCCTCTGAGCCAGCGATCTCCAGGAATTCGGCTCGGGCGGCTTTCACGTCCTGGTGGGCGCGGGCTCCGCAGCGGGCCAGGGCGATTTCGGTGCGCTCCGGGCTGTCAGGACCAAGGGTCGCAAGGGCCTGGTCGAAGTGACTCACCGCAGCCCCGTAGTCCCTGGCCTGGAGTGCCTTGGAGGCCTCCTCGCTGTGGTTGACGGGACCGCTGTCGCAGGCTGTCAGGAAAAGGGTCAGGGCGAGGAGGATCGGGGCTTTCATGGGCGGTGGTGGATTTGAAGGGGCGTGTCCGGGAGTTTAGCCGGGGCATGGGAGTCCGCAGTCAAGTCCTCGGCCCGGGGGTGCCTGGGACCTGAGGGAACCCCTACGGGGGAGGTTCGTTGATTGAGAGGGTGGAGCCTCTGGAGTTGGACCCCGTCCAGGGGCCCTCGCCGGGGAGACAGGCACAGGGACAAGCCAACCTGATATCCCTAAGTTATTGCCTGGTAATGGGTTAGGGCCTCCGGTATCCGATGACACTCTTATAGCACTCCACTAGCACTCCAATTAGAGTATGATATGAGTGTCAAGAGGGTGCTTATCAGAGTGTGCCCTTGAGTCTCGCCCCGTTTCTGTCGACCCAATTCACTCCCGCCCCCCGGTCCGTTTCCTGGGCCCATGGGGCCATGCCCACCGCCATGCGAGAGTCCAAAGTCACCATCAAGATCCCCCGGCCCCTCTACCGCCGCATTCAGCAGGTGGTGGACGAGTCGGGTTTTGATTCCGCCACGGATTTCGTTGTCTATGTCCTGCGGGATCTGATGGGCGAGGCCGAGGCCAACGCGGACCAGGGCCCGCCGGAATTCACCCAGGACGAGCTCGCGGATGTGAAGCGCAAGCTCAAGAACCTCGGTTACCTCTAGATCCATTCCTGTGCAGTCATGCACGGCCATGCAGCCCGGATTCACTGGGCCTGTCAAACAACTTCGAACCAACCCTTCTTCAAACACCCCTATTTGGGCAACACCTTGCCTGGGCACCCGCCCACCACAAATCACTTCAGCTATGAACACTACTGCCATTCAATCTCCCGTCCACGGCGGCCTCGCCGATCCCGTTTGCCGCATTGACGTAAACGCCGCTCAGGAAGGCCTCACAACTGTGAACGTCAATGAAGTGGACGAGACAACCCTTTATCGTATCGCTGACGGAACCCTGAGCCCCTTGAGTGGCCCCATGGGCAAGTCCGATTACGACAACGTCCTCGCCAACGCTGCCATCGAGCGCAACGGTCAGAACTGGGCCTGGACCATTCCGATCATCCTGCCCGTCACCGAGGACGAAGCCGGAAGCTGCAGCCCCGGTACAAGCGTTTCTTTGATCAACGCCAACGGCAAGAACATCGGCACTCTGACCGTGTCCGATACCTTCGCCTGGGACAAGGCCGCCTTCATCAAGGCTGTCTACCGCACCGAACGCATGGATCACCCGGGCGCGCATCTTTGGACCTCCGATGAGCGCAGCACCCTGGTGGGTGGCGAGATCACTCTCGTGCCTTTTGAGGACAACCGCTCCTTTGCCGGTCGCGTCATGTCTCCCGCCCAGACCCGTGCCCTGGTGGCCGAGCAGGGCTGGGAGCAGTCGGTTGCGTTCCAGACCCGCAATCCTTTGCACCGCGCACATGAGTACGCCCTGGTGTACGGAGCCGAGACCCTGCTGCGCGAGACCGGCAAGAAGACTGGAATCGTGTTGAACCCTCTCGTGGGCCAGCTCAAGGGTGACGATGTGCCCGCAAGCACCCGCATGGAGACCTATGAGGCCCTGATCTCCAATCGCCTGTTGGGCGAAGGGGACATGGACCAAGAGCTTTGGAATGAGAGCAACCAGAACCTGAACGATCAGCTGCAGCTGGTGGGTCTTGACATGCGCATGTACTACGGCGGCCCCGCTGAGGCCGTGATGCACGCTATCTACCGCCAGAACCTGGGCTTCACCCACTTCATTGTTGGGCGCAAGCACGCGGACGCGCCCTTCGACGACGGGACTGCGATCTGGGGCGACTTTGATGCCCAAGAGGTCTTTCAGAATCTGGGCGGTGGGCTTTCGATTCAAACCGTCAATGTGGGCTTTGCCGCCTACTTTGAGGAGATCGGTCGCGTCGGCCTGATGGAAGACAACAAGGAGAACACCTCGGTGTTCATCTCAGGCACCAAGGTGCGCTCTCAGTTGGTCGCGGGTGAGAACCCCGACCCTCGCATCATGCGTGAGACCACTGCCAAGATCCTGGTGGACTTCTACAAGGCCAAGGCCTGAGGAACTCTTTGATGGGACTGTTCGACGCGTTCAAGAAAAAGAAGCCTGCCGGTACTCGGCCGGGTCTTCCGCCGCGCCCCATGATGCGGCCGGGGATGGTGCGTAAGCCCGATCCCCAGGCTGAGAACAACCTGATCATGATCACGTTGGATTCGTGCCGCTATGACACGTTCATGGAGGCCGCGCCAAAGATCATTACCAGGCTCTCGGGCGGCAAGGTTGAGAAGCGCTATTCGTATGCGGGTTGGACAGCCCCTTCGCACTACAACCTCTTGACGGGGCTCCTGCCCCATACGAGTCCTGAGAACGTGTACGCGTCGGAGTACTACAAAGAGGATTTTTACAACTACAACGACCGTCTTGGGTCCAAGGACACCGACATCGATTTTGGTTCCATGGTCCCCGGCCTTTGGTTGCCGGAGTTCTTGCAGAACAAGTTGGGTTACGACACCCACGCGCGCGTGTCCCTGCCGGTCTTGAACCCCAAGACCGGTATCAACCGCGGGTTTGACACTTTTGAGTTGATGGACACTCACAACGACATGCGGGCCATGCTGCCCACCATGAAGTTGGATGGCCCTCGGCCGCACTATTACATGCTCAATGTGGGCGAAACGCACTATCCCTACGCCAAGCCCGATGAGGATTCGTCCATGTGGCCGCGCATTAGCGGGGTCAACGGCGTCTTCAAGAAAATGGCCACGCAAATCGCCGACAAGGCGGACAAGGCCGACGAGAAGTTCAAAGAGGACTTCCAGTTCTTTGACCAGGACAAGCTCGACCAACTCAGAGCCCGTCAGGTGGACACGGTCCGCTATCTCGACGGGGTCTTCGAGGAACTCTATGACATGGTTCCCAAGAACACGCACATCATCGTGACTGCTGATCACGGTGAGCTCTTCGGAGAGAAGGGCTACTTCGGACACGGCCCGATCATGCACGACAAGTGCTTCGAGGTGCCTTACCTCGAGGGCAAGATCCGCTAGATCCAGCAATCACTTCTTCCAACTTCAACACACTTCAACACCTTCAATCCAATGAATAACAACGGCTTCACCCTTTGGTTCACCGGCCTTTCCGGTTCCGGCAAATCCACCCTTGCGGAGTACATCACTCCGATCCTCATCGAGCGCGGCACCCCCGTCGAGGTTCTCGATGGCGACATCGTGCGCACAAACCTCTCCAAGGGCCTCGGCTTCTCGAAAGAGGACCGCGACACAAACATCCGCCGCATCGGTTTTGTGGCCAACATGCTGGCCCGTAACGGCGTCTGCGCCATCACCGCTGGACGAGTGCCGCTCCCTGTGCGACGCCTCTTTTGTCGAGGTCTATGTGGAAGCACCCCTGGAAGTCGTGGAAGAGCGCGACACAAAGGGCCTCTACGCCAAAGCGCGCTCCGGCGAGATCAAGAATTTCACCGGCGTCTCCGACCCCTACGAAGCTCCCACCAACGCCGAGATCGAAGTCCACACAGGCGACGAGTCCATCGAAGAGTCCGCCAACAAGATCTTGGCATGGCTCGAAGGAAAAGGTCTCGTGCGCCCTGCGGCGAACGCGACCGCCTGATACCGGATCAGCACCAGATGATCATGCCGCCACCCTCGCCCAAGGCGAGGGTGGCGGTTCCGTGTCACGGCTCAATTCTGATCGTGTGGCTGTTCTGGCCGGTGTCATGCACGATCTGGACCACTTCTCTTGCTTGATCAAAGGTCCAGCTCCAGCTGCCTGCAGCATCGCTGCTGCTGACTTGGAAGCCGCCGGGGTAGAGGCGCGCGGCGGGCACAAAGATCTCTGTGGGGGCCGCAATAGGGGAGGGCGTCTCGTAGCGCAGTTCCATGACTCTGGTCGAGAGATCGAAGCTGTGCTCCTGGATTGTCCCGGCCACCCGCTGGGGATAGGCGCGAACGATCACATCAAAGACGGCGGTCTCGTCACCGTTACCATCCAAGAGGCCAAAGCCACCGCCCTTGTCATAGGACCAATAGGCCCAACCGCAGGCATGTTGGTCAAGGGCATTCATCAAGTCCTCAAGGTAGTCCAGGTGTCCGGGCCCCCCGTCGAAGGCGCCGAATTCTCCGAGGATCATCGGGACCCCGTGATCTTCTGCTTCACTGGCCTTGAGCGCCATGGCCGCGTCAACGATAGCGGCGCTTCCGTGATACGGGCCACCCTCATGTACGATCGGATCGTAGTAGTGGGGGGCATAGGCCGCCTGGGGGTCTCCATAGGCCGGCATCAGGGAGGGCGCGCCGGATGCGGTGGGGAAGGCCATGGGCTCGAAGAAGATGCGCGCGTTCGGGTCATGGACTCGGATGCTCTGGGCGACCAAGTGGTAGAACGGCCGGAGACGATCCCCTTCGAAGGTGAGAGGGGATTGGGTGGCCAAGAACGGTTCGTTCATCAGGTCATAGCCAATGACTGCGCTGTGGGATCCGAGGTGACTGGCCACATGGCCCCAGGCATCGGCGTATGCATCCTGTAGCCAGGCATCTGTCCACAGATGATCAAAGGCGGCGAGCACCGCAGGGTGGACGTAATTCAGCCACCAGGGGGAAAGCGGCGAGAATCGGTGTCCATCGCTGTTGATCGCCCAGGCGGGGGCTCCGTCGCCTGTGAACTCTGCGCTGTAGAGGTCCTGATGCATGTCAAGGATGACCATCAGGCCGTGGGCCTCGGCCCAGTCGAGACGTTCTTCGATGGAGTCCATGTACACGCTGTTGTATTGGCCTTGGGTTGGTTCGAGGACAGACCAGAACAGGAGCAGCCGGACGGTATTGAAGCCCCAGCCGGCGAGGCGCGCATAGTCGGCCTTCGTGTGCCAGGCCAGTCCCAGGGGATCCGACTTGGCTGCGCCGGACACATTGACCCCGTGCAAGACCATTTCACGACCCTGGGCATCGGTCAGGTAGAGGGGACGCCCATCGGGCTGGCCGCAGGAGCTGGAGAGGAGGAGCAGGCAAGTTCCCAGGAGGAAAGACGGGGGCTTGATGGAGAGGGCGGGCCGCATGCCCCCCAGTCTAGATCGAGTCCCATCGATTCTGTGATCCTCCCCTCCCGGGGCCCCGTTGCGGTGGTTAGGAGGCCTCCAGATGCCCATTCATGGGGCGCTCACCCTGTGGCTCCGGGGGCGTATACTCCCCCCAGATCAGGGAGCGAGGAAGCACTCCAGAACCCCCTCTGAATGACCGATGAGGGGGGGGAGCGACCCCTGCGACTCCTCCTTGCGGCCTCCCTTGGCCTGATTGTGACCCAAGCCCCGGCTCTGGCCTACATCGGTCCGGGGGCGGGCTTTGCGGCTGCTGGTTCTCTGTTGGTGCTGCTCGGCACCTTTGCCCTGGCCTTTGGGATCATCTTGATCTGGCCCATCAAGGCCGTGCTGAAGGTGGTCACCCTGAGAGGCAAGTCCAAGGCCAAGATCAAGAGGCTCGTGATCCTGGGGCTCGATGGCTTTGATCCGGGGCTCGCCAAGAAGTACATGGACGAGGGGCGTATGCCCAACTTCAAGGCTCTGGCCGAGGACGGTTGCTTCTCGCCGCTCTCAACCGCGATGCCCAGCATTTCGCCTGTGGCCTGGTCGACCTTTGCCACAGGTGTCGATGCTTCGCGCCACAACATCTATGACTTCTTGACGCGCGACCCATGCAGCTATATGCCGGTGCTCTCGTCCACCGACACGCACATGGCCCCTCGGAACATCAACTTGGGTTTTGCCAAGGTGCCCTTTGGCCAGCGCGCGGTCTACAAGATCCTGCAGAAGAGCCAGCCATTCTGGAAGCTGCTCGGGCAGAACCACATTTGGTCCAGCATCCTGCGCGTACCGATCACCTTCCCGCCCCAAAAGTTCAAGAACGGAACTCTTCTGGCGGGCATGTGTGTGCCGGACCTGCAGGGTACTCAGGGTTCGTTCTCTTTCTATTCGACCCGTGACCGGGGCGGTGAGCACATTGGCGGCCAGCAATTCCGCATCGTGCAACGCGGCAATCGCGTGGAGTCCAACTTGAAGGGCCCCGCCGGCAAGGACGGTCATCCCATGAAGAGCCCCTTCACCGTCGAGTTGGACAATGACACCCGGAAGGCCACCATCACCGTGGGCAAGGACTGCGTGCAGGTAGGTCTTGCAGAGTACACCCCTTGGATGACTGTCAGCTTCGACGGAGGCGTGCAAGGCATAGCTCGCCTGCGCATTCAGACCTGGGACGACAAGGATGTGGAGATCTATGTCACTCCGATCAACATCGACCCGGATAAGCCGGCCATGCCGATTTCCGAGCCCTTTGTCTACTCGATCTACCTGTCCAAGATGATCGGTAAGTACGCCACCCTTGGGCTGGCGGAAGACACTTGGGCTTTGAATGAGCGCGTGATCGACGAGAAGGCGTTCTTGGATCAAGCCTGGCTGATCTTTGAAGAGCGCAAGAAGATGTTCTGGGACGCTCTCGAAAAAACCAAGAAGGGCATGGTCACTTGCGTGTTCGACACCACCGACCGCATCAGCCACATGTTCTATCGATACCTTGATCCCACTCACCCGGCGAACGAGGGCAAGGACACCACTGAATTCAAGGATGTGATCCCGGACCTCTATGCGCGCATGGATGATTTCCTGGTGGAGGTTCGCGAAAAGGTCGGCAATGACCCGGACACCGTATTCATGGTCATCAGCGACCACGGTTTCTGCAATTTCCGTCGGGGTGTGAACATCAACGCCTGGCTGCGGGATGAGGGCTACCTTGTGCTCAAGGACAACGCGCGCACTTCTGGAGACTGGTTCGAGAATGTTGACTGGGAAAGGACTCGCGCCTTCACCCTGGGTTTGACGGGCATCTTCTTGAACAAGAAGGGTCGTGAGCGCGGTGGCATCGTGGAGCCTTCTGAGGCTCCCGCCCTGGCCCGCGAGATCCAAGAGAAGCTCGATCAACTGGTCGATCCAGAAACCGGCGAGACCATCATGAATGAAGTTTTTCTGACACGTGAAGTACACGACGGACCCTATGCGGATCTGGCCCCGGAATTGTTGCTGGGCTACAAGCGCGGCTATCGGCATTCTTGGGACTGCGCAACAGGTTCGGTCACCGAAGACATTTTCAGTGACAATACCAAGAGCTGGTCTGGTGATCACTGCGTGGATCCGCGCCTCGTACCCGGCGTGATCTGGTCGAACCGCAAGATCAACACCGATCAACCTTGTCTGGCTGACATGGCGCCCACGGCGCTCGACCTCTTTGGCGTGGATATTCCCGGCTACATGATGGGCGCGCCACTGTTTGGCGAACGCACCCATGTGACACCCCTTTCCACGGACAAACTGGCCGACCGTGGTGGAGTCAGGGTGCGCTCATGAGATTGCCCCGTTGGACCGCTTACCCGGCTCTGGCGACGGTGGCCGTGCTACTGTTGACCGCAGTGCCCAAGCGGGTGCCTGCTCGGCCTGCTGCTGGTGCCGCCGCAAAGGTGAAAGCTGGCGAAGATGCCACCAGCCACCCTCGTCTGGTGGTGCTTGGTATTGATGGGCTCGACCCAGAGATCCTGGCAGGTGTGATTGCGCGTCATCCCGAGGGCATGAAGAACTTCCGCGCCTTGATTGCGGATGGCGGCGGCGTGCAGTCTCTTGGAACTTCGACTCCGCCCCAGAGTCCAGTGGCCTGGTCGAATTTCATCACTGGCCGTAATCCCGGTGGGCATGGGGTCTTTGATTTCATTCACCGCTCCCCGAAGACCTATTCACCGGTCCCTTCCACCGTGACCGAATCCGCCGCCGGTCATGTTCCCCTGCCCGGTTCCTACCGTTTCCCCACCTCATCCGGAGGCGATTCCAACCGTACGGGGAGAGCATTCTGGACAGTCCTGGGCGATGCAGGAGTGCCCTCGGATGTCTGGCGTATGCCGATCAACTTCCCGGTGGAGCCGGGCAAGGGTTGGTCTTTCCCGGGCATGATGACTCCAGCGGTGGACTCGGCCTATGGCTTGCCGACTTTCTATACCACCGATCCGGGTCCTCAACACTTGGGGCAGGAGAAGGTGATCGCCCTGAGCGTTGTGCGCGGGGTCGCGCGGACCATGATTCTTGGACCGGAAAACGCTTTCAAGGATCCCCCCGAGGGGCAAGCCCACAGTGACCGGTCCCAGGCCGCCGTGGACTTCTATGTGGACGAAGAAGCGGGGGCAGTGGCCATTGTCGTCGAGGGCGCACAGCCCCTGGTGATGGAAGCCGGCGCCTGGAGTGATTTTGTTCCCGTGACTTTCTCAATGCTGCCGCTCGGAATGTCTGACATGGCGGGCATCGTGCGCTTCTATGTGCGCAGCATTACGCCCGAGCTTGAGATCTACGCCTCGCCGGTGAATGTGGATCCTCGCGCTCCGATTCAGCCCGTGTCTGCTCCGGATGAGGCTTCGGCGGAATTGGCCGAGCTGATCGGTCTGTATTACACCCAAGGCATGGCAGAGGATGTCAACGGACTCAAAGATCACATGCTGACCGATGCGGAGTTCATGACCCAGGCGGCTTTGGTCTACGAAGAGCGTGGTCGCATGCTGGACGTGGCTTTGGAGCACTTCATGGATCGCAAAGAGGGCGGTTTGCTCTTCTTCTATTACTCGTCGGTAGATCTTTCCATGCACATGATGTGGCGTCATGCGGACAAGCTGCATCCCTATCACGATGAGTCTTTGGCTTCCGAGGACTCGTCTGACTGGTCCGGCCGCCCCGGCAGCACCTGGTCGGATGTGATCGATGACCTCTACCTACGGATGGATCCTGTGCTGGGCAAGGTGCGGCAACGCATTGGCTCCGAGACTGCAATCATGGTCATGAGCGATCATGGTTTTGCTCCCTATCGGCGTAAGTTCGCCCTCAACACCTGGCTCCTGGAAAACGGTTACCTGGCCCTCAAGGACGAGTTCGAGCGGGAACTGCCCGAGGATGATCCTTCTTACGCGCCAGTCTTCATCCAGGCAGCCGTGGACTGGTCCAAGACCCGTGCCTATGGCATTGGTTTCAACGGCCTCTATATCAACCGGGCCGATCGCGAAAGCGAGGGCATCGTGAAAGCCGCTGATGCTCCCGCACTCTTGGCCGAGATCAAAGCCAAGCTCGAAGAGTTGCGCGACACGGATGGAACCCCGGTAGTGCTACGCGCCGATCTGGCAACCGTGGTCTACAATGGTGAGCGCCTCGCAGAAGCCCCCGACATTTTGGTGGGCTACAACACCAACTATGGCAATTCTGATGAGGCTTCCCTTGGCCGTGTCCCCCATGCTGTCTTGAGCGACAACCGAGGCGGTACATTCAACGGAAGTCACCTGATGGCTCCTGAGGTTGTGCAAGGCACTCTGCTGACGAATTTTCCGATCACCCTTGAGGACCCACGCCTCGAGGACCTCACCCTTTCTATTCTGCATCACTATGGCGTCGCGCCCGAGCCCAAGATGGACGGGCGCGTGGCGTTCAAGTGACCCCTAACCCACTGACCCAAGGACACACCATGTTTGGCGGCGACAAAATCAAGATTGACAAGGACCTCTTGGAGCGCATCAAGAAGATTTCTGAGGTGGCTGGCTACGCAAGCCATGAAGAGTTCATTCAGCATGTGCTCGAACGCGAAGTCTCCCAGTTCGACGAGGCCGGGTCCGACGATGACATCACCGAGAAGCTCAAAGGCCTCGGCTATATCTCCTGATTGTCGGACGCCTGACACCAGTCTGACCAGACTCCATGAACGCCGTCAACTCTCTCACCAACCGGGTTTTTGACCTCTTGCTTTCACCACTGGATGCGGTGGGGGCTTGGCTGTCATTGACTCTGGTCAGCGGCGTCTTTGGAATCTTGGCGTTGGTTGTCTTCAAGCGCATCTCCTGGCAGGCGGGGATCAAGAGCACCAAGGACAAGATCAAGGGGCACATGATCGAGATCCGCATCTACCAGGATGATCTCGCCCTGGTCAGCCGGGCGATAGGCAAGGTGCTCTATCGCAACCTGCAGTATGTGGTGTTGAACTTTGGACCGTTTCTGCCCTTGATGGTGCCCTTTGGAATGGTGGCGGCCCAACTTGTTGTGCGCTATGGCTTTGAGCCGGTGGCCGTGCAGACCGTCGAGGACGATCGTCTTGCGGGCCAGGGCACGACCTTTGAGATCGAATTCATACCCGAAATGAAAAGTGCCGCCGGGGACCTTGTCGTGGACCTTCCAGAGGGCGTGGTTGCCGTTTCGCCTCTGGTACGCGTTCCCCGCCAGGGCCGTGCCTTCATCGAAGTGGTCGCAATCCAGCCGGGAATCCATGAGATCTCGTTTACCAGTGGCTCCCACACGGAAATCAAACTGCTGCACGCGGGAATCGAAGGCCTTGAGCGCGAGATGCAGCCTGAGCGCGGCCGCGGATTTCTGAGCGCATTGCTCTGGCCAGCCGAGCCCGCCTTTGCCGGCGACAGCCCCTTCGCCCTGATTCGCACGGTCTATCCCGAGCGCCCCCTGGGCTGGCTTCCGGGGTCTGGTCCGATCGCGGTTCTGTTGGCCTTCGTGCTGCTCTCCATGGCCTTTGGCTTCGCTGCATTGAAGCCCCTGGGCGTAGAGATCTAGCGGCCTGTTCAGATTTCCAGCAGTCGTTGGTGTAGTCCCAGAGATTCCAGCCCTGCTCTTGGCTTCTGCCTCCAACTCCCTGGAGGCTTTGTGTGGCGGCGATACGGCATCTGGACCCCAGGATTACAGCGGGAATGGAGCGTGTGACCTAGACTCGGTGTTCACTCATCGTTCTCTTCTCCCCGGGAATCCCCTGTCATGCGTGCACTTCTCCTCTCGGTTCTCCTGGCTGCTCCTGCTGGCGCCCAGGTCACAATGGCCCAATATCAGGCGGGAACTGCGGGCGCGCCCCCAACGGCGCCCGATCCCCAGATTCAGGGCTGGACCCTGACTGATCCATCGAACGGGGCAGTGGTGTTGACTGATCTCTCGCCTGATGGTGCCACCGGCTTGAATGCCTGGGTGGTTGACGATCAGGTGACCTTCGGCGGGGCGCGAGCCCATTACGGACAGGTCTTTTCTCAAGGGGATCTTGATCAGGCCACGGACTGGGGCTGGGAGATGGCGGCTGATCTGCGGCTGGTGCAGAGTAGCGGACTGTGCGTCGTTCTTGATTTTGCCACGGGGACTTCGTCCGCCAACGATCGCTACCTGCTCTGGCTGGAGGTTCAGGGCTCCGATGTCCTGGCCTCCAACCATCTGACAGGGGTGAGTTTCGTCTGTCCAGGTGCAATGAATGGTGCCTATCACAACTTCGCTCTCCGCAAGCCCGCAGGAGTGGCCAACCCCGTGGCAGAGTTCTTGTTCGATGGGGTGGCGTTGGGACCTTGGCCTAATTCTCAGTCGAGTGGTTCTGCGCCGGCAGGCGGGATGAATTGGGGCAGCGGTTCCAGCGGTGGGACTGCGATCGCCAACTGGAATCAGGTGACCTTCAGGAAGGGCACAGATGTGATTCAGCTCGGTAGCACGTACTGCTTTCCTGCCGCCGTGAATTCCACTGGTCAAAGCGGGCATATCCAGGCCTTCGGGAATCCCCTGGCGCAAGCGGACCTTGTCTCCCTGCTCGCACTCCAGATTCCTGCGAATGAGTTTGGTTATTTCGTGTTGGGCGATGCACAGACGTTTATTCCCCTGCCGGGTGGCAGCCAGGGGAACCTCTGCGTCAGTGGCAACCTTGGCCGTTTTGTCTCCCAGGCCGCCTCCACGGGGCCCACAGGGTCGCTTGAGATCTCTGTCAACACCAGTGCACTGCCGACCTGGCGACGGTCCCCGTTGCTTCCTGGCCAGACATGGAACTTCCATGCGTGGTTCACCGACAACAATCCCGGTCCTACCTCCAACTTCACGGACGCGGTGAGTGTGACCTTCTTCTGATCGCTGCCATTGGGTGGAGGTTTCTTTGTCAGACTTCATGCGGGATGAGAGCCCCCTGGTCTGCCAGTCCTCTTCCAGGCTGTCGAGCCGAGTGGAGGGGTTTGTCTGGGATATGGATCCCTGCTTTTCTTGGAATTTTCAAGATGTGGTGTGAAACCTGACGGGGGAGTTCTCGTTCTTGCTCTTGAAGGAGGCCAAGAACTATGAACGAACGCAAGCTGTGGATGGTGTGGATTGGATTGGCTCTGGCAGTAGCTGCTGCCTTTGGATTGTGGACAGGGTCTGATGTTGAGCCTGGAATAGTTGCTGCGGCTCAGGAGCACCCGGATTCCGGGAGCCAGGCTCCAGTCCTGTTGTCCTCTGAAGAAGCAGAACCCCACTTGCGGGTGGTGGATTCCGCCCCTGATGCACCGCCAGAGGTGATGCCTGACGATGATGAATTGATCGCCGCCCTGCGGGCCCTGGGGTCCCTTGACGAATACACAAGCGGGGATGTACCCGCAATAGAAGCCCGCGTGAACGAGTTGACCATGGCAGTGATCACACCCATCGGACGATTGCAGCGGGCGATTGAACTGTTGACCAATGGGCGTCTGACAGAAGATCCGACCTTGGCCAGTGCTCCTGAGCGCGGGGCCTTGAGGGGGCTCGTATTTGGTTCATTGATCCATCGGCATGGGCAGAGGCCGGGAAGCAAGCTGCGGGCGGGCAATCCGGAGCCGGTGGTGGCCCTGGCCTTGGAGGGGGCACCTACTTGGACTGAAGCTGTTCGGGGTCGGTTGCTCCATCTGGCCGAGGCCTTTTCCACCGAGAAGGGACGCTTCTTGACCGAGCGACACATTCGGCATGTGGTTGAACTGCGTGCTCTTCACCCCGACATTGGGCCCTTCTACAGCACTCTGCTTGGGTACATCTTGAAAGACATGCCGAAGGTGGATCAGCACCTGCTGCTCGACATCCTGCAGGGTGACCAGGAGGATCCTATCCTCGTCCGTCTTGCTCTCGAGCAACTCTTTGGTCAAGGGAAGGACCAGCTTGCCATGGGGCTTGCGCGGGCGTTCCTGACCGGGCAGGACACCCCGCTCCCTTTGCGATCTGCCGTCCTGAGAGCGGTGGCAAGTGCGGCGCCGATGGATATGGCCCTGGACTGCTCGCAGGAGTTTAGCAAGGGGGGCGAGCTTGGCCTGGCCCTGACCCTTTCCTACCGTGCCGGCGGTCATGAGGCTGTTCTTGAGCGATACAGCGCCCTGGTGGTGGCTGGATCTGAACCTGAGTTCCGGAGACTGCTGATATCTGGTGTGTCCGATTCCAGCGTTCTCCTGGGCGTGGCCGAAACCGATCCCGAACCCAAGGTGCGTGGGCAGGCGCTCATCACCGCAAGCGGGCTCCGTGAGTTCAATTCCCAAGGCGAGTGCCTGGACTTGTTGGAGTCGAGTCTTGGTTTGCCTCCCGATGACCCCACGGGTTTGCCGCCTCATTATACGGCTATGGCTGTGACCAATATCACACGTAGAAATATGGCCAGCAGTGATCCCCTGTTCAAGCGATCCATCCGGTTGCTTGAAGACCTACTTGAGAGGGGCACGCTGGATGAACGCGCCAAGAGCAGGGTTCATGCCGAACTCGACCGGCTGGGGATATCCCACTGATTCGAGCGAGGGGGGAACCCTTTTAGACACCCGAATGGGTAAATCATCAAACCAAGAAGGAGGATCGAAATGAACCGAACGATTGTTGTACTTGTGCTCAGTGTTGTCGCAAGTTTGTTGTTGCCAGAACCTGCACTCTCGCAAACATCGGCTTTGAAGTGCCCCAACACACAGGCTTCCGGCGTTCCCCTGGAGGTGGAACTCGGTGGGCTCACGCTGACGTGTGGAGGGTCAATTATCATCGATGGACTTACCATCTCCGCAGGAACCAATTGTGCCCAGTTGATTATAATTACGCCGGCTCATCAGATTTGCCAGGGCGTACCACTTTCTGGATCCAAATGCGTGCCCCAGGTCGACATGAAAATCCTGGTACACCACTATGAGTGCCGAGCGGAGTATTGGCTGCTGGGGATTTTTGGAGCATCTATTCGCTGCACTCCTGCTCTTATCAATGGGGAACCCCATGTTTCTGAAGGAGGCTTTGTGGAGGATTTTCAGACCAAGATCTGCAAGCCGGATCCCGTTTCGGGGGGCTCGTCCGGCTAGATGGGCTTGGATTTCGCACCCGGCGCACTCGTTTGACCTATCAGGTAGCGGAGCGCCGGGTGTGAGCATGTGCGCGGGAGCTTGTCAGGGGCGGTATCGCCCTTGTGCCCGGTTGTCCTCTTCTACTGCCCGGCGCACTGATGGCTGTGACTGCCGTCAGTGGCCAGTTGTGCAGTATTGGAAGTTGGGCGATGCGGTCTTCCTGTCAATGGTTGAACAGGAAACCTGGGCTGGTGGCCAGGGCCCAGGCCAGATCGCGCGCGCTTGCCAGGCGGATCTGAGCTGCCATGGTTGGTGTGGCCTTCAACAATGCGCGGTGGAGAAGTTCCAGCTGCTCCTCGCTGCGTGCTTCGGGATCGGTCAACAGGCTGATCTCGGTCTCATGGGTCAGTCCGAGGTGGCGTACAGGGCGAGGTACACGTGTGACGGAGAGACGGCCGTGCCCAAGGGTGTGCCGCGTCCCGTATGGCTGCTTCAAGGTGACCACCAGGAGAATGCCATCCTCCTGTCCGAAGTCCTCGGCCGCCTCAAACACCGCTACATGGCGCTTGCCGAATTCTGGCGTGATGGCCCAGCCGGTGGCGGGGTTCCCATCAATGGCCGCAGCCACGGGCCACTTGGCCTGGGAGAAATCGGCGGTTGCAGCACTCAGTTGTATGCGTCGTGCCGCGAGGATGTCGAGCTTGGGGATGGCCACTACCTCGATCTCGCCCAATACGAAGTTTCCATTTTCGGCCTGGCCGGGTCCTCCGGCAACCAGGGACTCAAGGGGCAGCGCCTCCAAGCGCAATCCGGTGAAACCGGTACCCTGAAGATCCAGTGTGAAGGTCACTTGCTCCTTGTCGGGTGAGTCGCCAGTTGCCTTGAAGCTGCCGTCCTCGGCGATTTCGTATGTGGCTTTACCTTCTGATCGGGTGGCGATAATGGGAAGTGTGATCCAAGCCTGTGCCCGCATCTTGTTCTCCCAATTGATCTGGTTCTCTGCAAGAGTCTTGATGGCACTTGGGGGCAGGGCGTCGCGGTTGGCACGGCGCATCGGATCCAGATAGGGCTGCATCTGGACCATTTCTTCCTCGCTGGGGGGCCGACCGAGGAAGCGCAGATAGAGTTCCTCCAGCACCTTCTGGTTTGAAGGCTCGTACTTGACAAGCTCCTCAATGGCGTTGCCTTGTGCTTCGACTGCAGATGCGATGGTCGGGCCATTGACCAAGTTCAGGGCTTGTCCAAGGGAGAGCGTGTTGGAGCGTTCACACTCGCAGATGCTCTCGCGGGGTGGCCTGCCAAATAGATCCAAGAACCCATCAGACGTCTTGGTCGAAGAGTCCGGGAGTTGGGCCGCCAGGGTTCCGGGCCTTTGGCCAGCCAGATCAGGCGTGGCACCGGTGGCTTGATAAATTGCGTCGAATAGCACTTCCGCGGGCAGCCGTCGGGCTTTGGCGTGGGAGTAGTTGTTGTGGTCGTCGGCGTTCCACTCGTTGGTTCTGGTGCTGAGTTGATAGGTCCTCGACTGACAAATCAGACGCAGCATGTGGCGCACATCAAATCCGCTGTCCGTGAATTCCTTGGTCAAACGTTTGAGGAGTTCTGGATTGGTGGGCGGGTTGCCAGCACGCATATCGTCAATGGGCTCAATCAGGCCAGTGCCCGTTAGATATGCCCACAGCCGGTTGGTGTAGTTCCGAGCGAAGTAGTGGTTCTCGCTGGCGGTGAGCCAGGCGGCGAACTGTTCGCGGCGGGGTGCCTTTTCGTCTGCCATGCCCGCGTGTTCAAATGGAAAGGAGAGGGTTGCAGTCTGGCCGGTGCGCTGGTGTGTGACTTCTCCCTGGTTGCCGTCGTCAATGTTCTCGTCCGGATCGTGGCCATTCATGGCTGGAACGGGCTTGCGCGTAACTTGGGCCAGATATGCTGCAAGCTGCCAGTGCTGGTCCTGGGTCCAGCGTTCAAAGGGATGGTCGTGGCACTTGTTGCAGTTGAAACGAACACCAAGAAAGAGCTGCGTTACCGACTCCATGGCCTGGTCGGGCTCGCGTTGAACTCTCCAAAACGCGGTCTGGGGTTGGTCGCGTGTGGTACCCGTGGCGCTGAGCAATTCGTGTACGAACGTGTCGTAAGGCGTGTTGCTTGCCACCTGCGCCCTAATCCAATCTCGCCAGTGAGTGACTCCCTGCTTGCCGATGTACTTGGAGTTGACCTGCATGAGGTTGGCCCACCGATTGGTCCAGTGATCCACATAGGTTGTACTGCCCAGCAAGCGATCGATGAGCTCCTTGCGCTTGGTCTGGGTGGCGCGTGCATCCATGAGGAACACTCGTGTAGCCTCGACATCCGGCAGACTTCCAGTGAGGTCGAGGTAGACCCTTCGATGGAACTCGGCATCAGTGCACAGTTCGCCCGGTTGACTTCTCAAGGTCTTGAGCTTTTCGTGTACCAGGGTGTCAATCCAGTTGAAGGCAGGAGTCTCCGCATATGTCCAAGCGCTCCGATCGCCCATGACTACAAGGCGTGCGGCTGTATAGTTGCCTTCATAGCGTACGAGAATGGCTGTTTCACCACGGCGCACGGCTGTGCCGAGTCCACGCTTGTCCATTGTCAGGACTTCGGTGTCACCGGTCTCTACGAAGGCCTGCGCTGTTACGTCGCGCGATGTGCCGTCCGAGAATGTAGCCAGCACCGCAAATTGCTGGCTCATGCCGGGTAGAGGGATGGTGGCTTCTTCGGGGACGACTCGCAGCGCCACGGGGCGTGGATCGGTCTCCACCAATTTGGTTCCCTGCTCAATCCAGGAGAGCAGCAGGTTGTAGGGGACTGACTCGGGGTCGAGCACTTGACCGCCTTCATGGGGCACGTGGGAAGTCGACTTGGTCAGGAAAAGGCTGGCGCTTGGGGAAACCCGGTCCACACGGCGGCCAGCCAGGTCGCTGGTAAGGGCCAGGTGATCTGCAATAGGGTCATAGCCGCGCAGGGAGAGCTTGAACCCGTTCTTGCCCTGGGCCGTACCGTGGCAGGTTCCCGCATTGCAACCGAGGCGGCTCAAGACCGGAGCCACATCGCGCACAAAACTCACTCGCGGGGATTGGTCCAGACTCGTGACCTCGACCGGGACTTTGATTTCGGTATCGCCTTGTCGGAATACGAGAACCTCCTGGCCTTCGGCAAGGGGACGGATGTGCCGTCTGTCGTCGATCTGGACGAGAGTGGGCTGGGAGATCAGCGTGGCGGAGCGCGTCCAGTCCACCTGATTTCCCTCTGCACTTCTCCCAGTCAGGATCAGCTGCACGGAGTCGTAGGGTCCGGAGAGTTGAACCGCATTAGGGGAGGCGTGGAAGGTGGCCTTGTCCGGGCGATCTTCACTGGCAGTGGAGACCGTGAGCAAGAGCGTGGGCACGAGGAGCAAGAACAAGTGTGATCTCATTGCGTGCTCTCCTGAGTCGTGGGTGGGCCGGGCTGCTTTGCCGCCACCGGGGCGCTCGGGAACTTGCGTATGAGGGCACCGTCTTGGAGGGCGTATTCCCTCACGATCCCATCGTCACCTGCCAGGGCCAGGCGCGTACCTGCAGCGTTCAGGCTGAGGGTGTAGACGCCAAAGGGGAATTCGTGACGCCAGACTTCAGTACCGTCCGCCGCATTGGAAATGCACACTTCCCCTCTTCTGCCCAACCCGCTCACGGCGGCTACGAGGGAGCCGTCCGGGCTCCATTCGACACCGTAAATGAGTCCATGCATGGGCGGGTAGGCCCGCAGGAGGTTGTAGTCATCCCCGATCACGCGTTTCTTTTCGCGGTGCATCTTGTATGCCCTGGGTACGCCGTCAGCGCCGCCTACCAGGAGTTCATCACGATCAGGGTGCCTCCGCACACTCATCAGTCCCCCTTTCACCGCACCCGGCGTGATGCTTGTGATGTTGTCGATGAATTGTTCCGTGGCGACCTCCACCAGCTTGAGGGACCGGTCCCGGCTGACTGAAACGAGAAACTTGCCATCCAGGGACCAGGCCGTGCCGAGGACCCAGTCTTCGTGGGTGGCCTGGTAGAGCACCTGCTTGCCCGTCTTGGCCTCTACCACACGCAGGCTCCTGTCCGAGCACCCAAAAGCGATGCGTGATCCGTCTGGAGACCAACTCAGGCCACGAAGCGTGTCGAAGGTGGCCCGTATGGAAAGGGTCAATTTCTGGCTGTGTACGTCCCACAGCTGAAGTTCGCCTTCCATGCCAGGCGTCCCGCAACCCACAGCCAGGTGCGTCCCGTCGGGTGAGAAAGAGAGTGATTCGATTCGTGGAGACAGACCGACAAGGCGCGCGAGGGGCAGCCCCTCCTTGTCTTGCGCTGGATAAAGCAGGACTTCGTGCCAGCCCGCCACAGCCAGCATTGATCCGTTCGGAGAGTAGACCGCACTCGTCACTACAGGTAGGCAGGGGTAGATCGGTGGATGCTTGGAATCGACCAATGGGCCGGGCCTGGCCGTCGAGTCATCCACTGCACCCTCTGCAATCCAGCGACGAAGGAGGTCGATCTCTTCGGCCGACAAGGGCTCGGCGTCTTTGGGCATCTCCGGCGGCTCATCATCGAAGGGCAGGGCCAACTCAAGCAGCAGGCTCTCTTCGGGCTTGCCGGGAATGATCACCGGGTCCTCGGATCTCATCATGGTCTCGTAACGCGTCAGGTCCAACTTCCCCTTGGCCTTGGCCGGCTGGTGGCAGCCATGGCAACTGGCTCGAAGCAGGGGAACTACGTCGCGCTCGAAGCTGACCTGCTCCTGCCCCGTTTCCTGGGCAAGCAATGGTGCTGGGTTCAACAGACCTATGAGCAACAGGGTCAGGCTCATCGGACGAAGAGGTCCGTTACGGGTTCGCCGGTCACGAGTTCTCGGGGTTGGAGGAGGTGATTCAAGACCATGGTGTGCGGGTCGATGCCCAGAGCGTGGTAGATCGTCGCCAGGAGGTCCGTGGGGTGCACCGGATCGCGCAGAGGTGCTGATCCCGTGGAATCCGACTCCCCGTGTATGTGTCCGCGCTTGATTCCGGCTCCTGCCACTGCCGCGGTGAAGCAGTAAGGCCAGTGGTCGCGCCCATCAGGGTCATTGTCGTTGCCCGAGGTGGACAGGCCTTTCTTGGGGCTGCGTCCGAACTCGCCAATGGCGACCACCAGATTCTCTTCAAGAAGGCCGCGATCATCCATGTCTTCGATCAGAGTGGCAAACCCCGGGTCGAATCGCGGGGCGGAGTCATTCTTCATGCGCTTGAACAAGTCCTTGTGCACATCCCATGAGTGGCGATCAGAGTTGGCCGGCTTGGGCCAATTGACTTGTACGAAGCGTGTGCCAGCCTCGATAAACCGACGGGCCATCAGGCAGGACTGTCCAAATGTCGTGCGACCGTACCGATCCCGTAGGGCATCGGGCTCCTTGCTGAGATCAAACGCATCTCGGGCTCGGCCTGAGAGAATCAGCCCCAGGGCCTGTTCAAAATACTCATCCAGGCTCATGTCTTCGATGGCCTTCTGCAGATGCGGGGTCGCCGCGCTGATCTGATTGCGAAGATCTGCACGCCGTCCGAGGCGCTGGACAGAGAGCTCCGGGCGCAGGCTCAGAGCTGCCGCCTGAATACGGTCCATCTTGGACTCGTTGAAGTCGTCCCCCGCAGGGTAGAGGGTGTAGGGATCGTGAGCGCGGCCCAGGAAACCTGCGTCGCCGGCCTTGCCGATGACATTCGACTCCTGAAGAGGCCGTGGCATCATCACAAAGGGCAGCATGGCCTTCTCAGGCGGTTTCATGCGGGCGATATTGGCCCCCAGGTTGGGGAAGTCCTTGGGAGAGGGGGGGTCGAGCTGCCCCGATGGGCTGACCTTGTCGGCGGTGTAGCCGGTCAGCATCTGGTAGTGGGCGGCCGTGTGGTTGAACAGACCAATGGGCGAGTAGCTCATGGACCGGATGAATGTCAGCCGGTCGGTCACTTCCGCTATTCGAGGCAGCAGCTCAGTGACTTCCATTCCATCCACCTTGGAGCGAATCGTCTTGAATGGGCTGCGTACGGAGTCGGGTACATTCTCCTTCGGATCCCACAGGTCCAGGTGGCTCGGGCCGCCCTGGAGAAAGATAAGGATCACACCCTTGGCACGGCCCCAGCCGGGCCCGCCGTTGCGAGGCGTGGCCCAGGCCTGGGCTCGAAGGGCGTCAGCCAGAGAAAGTCCGAGTAACGAACTTCCTCCAACCCGCAGGAGTTCGCGCCGTGTGGATTGGGAGGGCGGCAAGGCAGAGGATCTCAGAGAGGATGAATGTCCTCTTAGTCTAGGGCACTCTTGGAGTCTGTGCGGGCGTATTTGAGTGATGTCCTTCGAGTCTTACAAAGGGACGCATTTGAGGGGTGGTGATACCCTCCTTGGGTCACCAAGGTCTATGCACAGGATCCAATCCTGAACCGCCTCTGACAGGACAACGCGCACGAACTCGGTTCCATCATCTTGAATCCGGGGTGGATTGACGACCCAGACTTGCGGTCAGCTCAGGATCCCAGTGCGCCGCTGACGGCGATTGCTGCCAGCACCTGGCCTTGCAGCGCGGGAGGGCAGACCACCAACTCATGGTTATGTGGATCCTCGCGGTTGTAGAGATGAGCTTCCCCCCGCAACTTGGATACATGCCAACCCAGCGAACGAGCGATGCACTCGGGCGCGCAGGTGTCCCATTCCTTGAGACCTATCTGGTGTACATAGAGATCGGCTTCGCCGGTCAGCAGCATGCAGACCTTGTTGCCGACGCTGCCTGCTGGAATCAGGTCGGCATTCATTTCCTCAGCAAAGCGTTCGACCCACTCGGGAGTATGGCTGCGGCTGACGGCGACCCTCAGGCGCTCGGCGGAGGAATCGCTGCCGTGGCGCAGCACCACTCCTTCGTCCCGGGCCGTGCCTTCCAGTCCGCTGCGTTCCTCACCCGGGGCGCAGACGCCCCAGAGCAACCTTCCCTGCGTGGGCAGGGATACGGCCCCCAGTACGGGTTGGCCATCGATGGCAAGGGCCACATGCACCGCCCAGTCATGGCGTCCGGCGGAGTATTCCTTGGTGCCATCCAAAGGGTCTACGATCCAGGCTCGGGAACAGGTCGTGCGGTCCGTATCGCTGATTGTTTCCTCGGAAAGCAGGCCGTCTTCTGGATAGCGGCCCAGAATCAGGCCCTGCAGGTATCCATCCGCAGCCTGATCGCCCACATCACCCATAATCTTGCCCTCCCAGCGTCCGCATTGGCGCAGACGGTCGAGGCGCTCACCGGCTTTGGTTGCAGCGAGCAGGGCGAAGGCTAGGTCCGTTTCGTGGGCGGTCATGGGGCTGATGGTGTTTGACTGGTCTGGGGCCAGGAAGGAAATCCTGCGGCCAGATTGGAGACTTCTTCGAACCCCTCTTGGCAAAGGAACTCGCAGGCTTCGGCAGAGCGTACCCCTGCCGCACAGTAGACGAGAAGGGGCTGGTCGCGGGGGAGCTCAGAGATGCGGCTCTCGAGGGCGTCGAGGGGAATGTGCAGGGCTCCTGGGATCATTCCCGAGCGGACCTCCGACTGGCTGCGCACATCGAGTGGTGTGGTGCCGTTGACTACCCGCCGGGCGGCCTCATCTCCCTCCAGATCCTCCCACAGGCGTTGCTCAAGGATCATCTCAGGTGTCATGGGTTTGCCCGAGGCGAGGCGGGTCAGTGATCGGGCTTGAAACTCCCGATCCTGTTGCCACTGTTGGTCCTGATTGGCAAGGCGCCGACGCAGGTCATTGGCTTCGGCCTGTACTTCCTGGCGCGCTCCGCTGGCCCGCAGGAGGGCGAGCAGGGCCAGTGCAAGGGCGATTCCAGCGAGCAAGAGGGCGATCGTGGGGGTCGTCATGGGCTTTCATCCTAGAAAGGACAGATGCTCAAGAGGAGTGCCTTGTGGCTTCGTGGCGCGCATTGAATTTTTCTTTTTTGGTCCTAAGTGAGAAGCCCGGCAGACTTTCTTCTAATCGCCGGTCCCGAGCGGGCCAAAGGGGGGTAATCTGTGCGGCGAAAATACGCCTTTGGGGTGGTGTGCTCTCCCGAGAATCTGCATCGAGGGGCGGCTATCTGGCCCATTTGATACTCCCACGAGACCCCACAAAGAATCTCTGGCCACGGCCAGATTCCAAGTTGTCAATCATGACTACAACTGAAACCCCCGGTGCCGACTTGCCCCTTCAACAGTTGGAGCGAGTCGTCATCCGATTCGCCGGAGACTCCGGCGATGGGATGCAAATCACCGGCAACCAGTTCACCCAGACCAGCGCTGTTTTTGGCAATGATCTGGCAACTCTTCCGGATTTCCCAGCTGAGATTCGCGCACCAGCGGGAACCCGGCCCGGCGTGTCGGGCTTTCAGCTGCAATTCAGTTCCAAGGACATTCACACTCCCGGTGATGCGCCGGATGTGTTGGTGGCCATGAACCCGGCGGCCTTGGTAGTCAACCTTGGGGCGCTCAAGGCTGGTGGAACCCTTGTGGTCAATACTGGAGCCTTCAAGGCGAACGACCTCAAGAAGGCCAAGCTGGACAGCAACCCGCTGGAGGACGGTACTCTTGATGGCTACCGTGTGATTTCCGTGGACATCAACGTGCGTGTGCTCGATGCGCTGGTTGATTCAACCCTGTCGACCAAGGACAAGTCGCGTTGCAAGAACTTCTACACCCTGGGCATGATGTACTGGCTTTACAGCCGTCCTTTGGATCCAACCGTCAACTGGCTGAAGGTCAAGTTCAAGAGTCGTCCAGAATTGATTGAGGCCAATGAGCTTGCGCTGAGAGCCGGCTACAACGCAGGCGACATTCATGAGATGTTCCAGGGACAGTACGAGGTCCCCAAGACCGAGGAACTGCCTGCGGGAACCTACCGCAACATGATGGGCAACGATGCGATCGCCATGGGTCTCGTGGCTGGCGCCCAGTTGGCCGGATTGCAACCCGTGTTGGGGTCCTACCCCATTACTCCCGCATCGACCATTCTTGAGTCATTGGCTTCTTACAAGCACCATGGTGTGGTCACCATGCAGATGGAAGACGAAATCGCGGCGATTTGTTCGGCGATTGGGGCCTCCTTTTCAGGGTCCTTGGGGATCACCACTACTTCGGGACCGGGCATGGCCCTAAAAACCGAGGCCATGGGTTTGGCTATTTCAACAGAGTTGCCTTTGGTGATCGTCAATATCCAACGGGCCGGACCTTCAACTGGAATGCCAACCAAAGTGGAGCAATCCGACTTGCTGCAAGCGATTTTCGGTCGCAATGGTGATGCCCCGATTCCCGTGATCAGTTGCTCTCGCCCTTCGGATGCTTTCGAGCTGACAATTGATGCTGTTCGGATTGCTGTGCAGTACATGACCCCTGTGATTATCTTGAGCGACAACTTCATCGCCAATGGAGCTGAACCATGGCGTTTGCCGGATCTCAAGGACATCAAGCCTTTTCCGGTTCAGTTTGCGGAAGATCCCGAGAATCATCAGACCTTTGCACGGGATGAGAAGGGCTCGCGGGCCTGGGCCAGACCCGGTACACCGGGGATGGAATTCCGGATCGGGGGTTTGGAAAAGGACATCGATGGAAATGTCTCCTATGACCCTGAGAATCACCAGGCCATGACCGATCAGCGTCACAACAAGATCGCAGCGATTGCGCAGACAATTCCCACGCCAGCTGTGGATGGGCCAGACAGCGGTGACTTGCTGGTCTTGGGCTGGGGTTCCACGGTGGGTATCTTGACTCAGGCGGTGGAGACCGCTCGTGAACACGGTTTACCTGTAAGTCGTATGCACCTGACTCACATCTGGCCCTTGCCCAAGGGCCTCGAAGAGATCTTCAGCAACTTCAAGGCGATTCTCGTTCCTGAGATGAACATGGGGCAATTGACTCGTGTTCTGCGTGGCGAAATGCCCCATCACAACTTCATTCCCCACAACAAGGTCACCGGCCAACCATTCCTCACTACCGAGGTCACCGCCAAGATCGAGAACATCCTCAAGGGTTGAACCATGTCTGAGACTGCAACTACAAAGCTGACCCGTAAGGATTTCGTTTCTGACCAGGAAGTGCGCTGGTGCCCAGGATGTGGGGACTATGCCATTCTCGCTTCCATGCAGAAGTACATGGCGGATTCGGGCGCTGACCCGGCAAAGACGGTCTTTGTGAGCGGTATTGGCTGCTCCAGCCGCTTTCCCTACTACATGAACACCTATGGATTCCACACCATTCACGGCCGCGCTCCCGCGATTGCGACTGGAGTTAAGGTGGCTAATCCTGACTTGAGCGTCTGGATTGTGACTGGAGACGGGGACGCCCTTTCAATTGGTGGGAACCACCTGGCGCACATTCTGCGCCGGAATGTTGATGTGAATATCCTGCTGTTCAACAACGAAATCTATGGTTTGACCAAGGGCCAGTATTCACCCACCAGTCCAGTGGGCACAGTGCGCAAATCCACCCCCATGGGGTCCGTGGAGCGCCCCTTCAACCCAATTTCATTTGCCCTCGGCTGTAATGCGACCTTTGTGGCCCGCAGCATTGACACCGATGCGAAGCATCTGACCAAGGTGTTCGCCGCTGCAGATGCCCATCGGGGGACTTCCTTTATCGAAATTTTGCAGAACTGCGTGATTTTCAACAAGGACTTCTACAGCAAGGTGGTGGATAGGTCCGTGCGCGCCGACATGACTGTCGATCTGAGACCGGGTGAACAGGTCATCTACGGCGCCGAAAACGACAAGGGGATGCGATTTAGCGCCAAGGGTCTTGAGAAGTGCAGTGCCGCAGACGCGGATCTCTGGGACCCCACGTCAGCGACGGAATCCCAAGCCTATGCCATCTCTCAGCTGGATCAGGATCCCGATACCCCCAAGCCCATTGGAATCTTCCGCTCTGTGGAGGCTCAAGTCTATGAGCAACAGGTCCACAAGCAGGTCGAGGCAGCTGTGAAGGATAAGGGTCCGGGCAAAGTCCAGGATCTGGTTTACTCTGGCGATCGCTGGACAATCGACTGATTGCCCTCAGGCTTGAGGCGCGGTAGTCGGCCGACCCTGGAAGGTGGCTGTCTGAGTTGCTCAGGTCTCTGGACCGTCAGTTCTTGCGCTTGCGTTGTCGGGGCGCTTGCTCTTGGTTGCCCCCGTAGCCGAGCTGTTCCAGTTGTGAGCGTTCGTTGCCCGTGAGCTGCACGGTCTGTTCGGGGAGTGCCTCCGCCTGCACGCGCTCCCACCATTGGGCGAGGACAGGGGCCAGGGCCAAAGCGGCTGGATTCTGGAGCGCGTTGATGGGCGTTGATTCAGTTGGGTCGGTACTCAACTCAAAAGCGGTCAGTTGGCCGAAGCGTCCACGGGCAATGAGCTTCAAGTCGCCTGAGATCGCAGCCCGCAGTCTGCCGCCTCGGTTGGTCTCGCTGAAGATCACCCGCGGGGTTTCCAGATCGCTGGAATCTGGCCGGATGTCGCGGCCTTCGAGGCTAGGTGCTGGGGTCAGACCAAGGGTAGTCAGGATGGTCGGATACACATCGATCAAGGCCACCGGCTGGTGGATTATTGAGGGCGGTACGCCTGGAATGTGGGCAATCAAAGGTACGCCGATCAACTCCTCGTACAGGGTGCGTGCATGTCCGATGCTGCCATGGTCGCCGAACTCTTCACCGTGATCAGCGGTGAAGACGATGATTGTGTCATCCAGTTCACCAGATTGCTCAAGGTGTTCTAGCACCCGTCCGATGTTCGCATCCGTGTGTCGGATTTCTGAGTCATAGAGCCGGCGTAGTTCAGCGTAGTCTTCTGAATTCAAATCCCGCCGTGCTTGCCAGAGTTCTCGGTAGAGTTGTCCGCTCTCTACCAGTCCCCCGTAGGAATCCGGCCGTGCGGAAGGGCGTTCGTGTTCCACATAGGCGCAGTGGGGATCGAAGTAGTGCAGCCAGAGGAACCAGGGACTGGAGTCGTCGTCTTGGGACTTGAGGAATGCCAGGCCCTGGTCTGTGACTCCTCTGCTGGTGACTGCCCCATGTCCCTGCACATTGGTTTCATCAAAGGCATCGAACCCCTGGTCAAAGCCCCAGCGTGCTGAACAAAATGAGTGGCTTACTACTGCAGCGGTATTGTAGCCCGCATCCTGAAGGACTTCTGGCAAGAGCAGCAACTCTGGGGCCAGGGTAGATTGATCGCCTTTGATCCCGAGAGAAGTCGGATAGCGTGAACTCAACAGGGCTCCGATGGATGGCGTGGTCCATGGGGCTTGGGCATAGGCTCTGGTGTAGACCACGCTCTTCCGGGCCAGGGCGTCGATGGCTGGACTGGTATTGGACTGGTGCCCATAGCATGAGAGGTGGTCACGGCGCAGGGTGTCTACCACGATCAGCAGGACGTTGGGACCTTGCGCGGTGGACTCGGGCGTGGGATCCGGTTCCCTGCCTCCGCAAGAGGTCCCAAGGCCGGTGGCCAGCAGTGCTCCACCCCAGATCGCAAGCCTGTTGCCCGTTCCCTTGTCCCCGCGCCTGCTTCGTGTGCCCCTGGTCATCAGTTCCAGCCTACCCCATTCGTGACCAGGAGCTATCCTGGGCCTATGGTTCCCCACCGGTTTTCTGCGGTCTGTTTTCTCTGGGCCATTGGCGTGGCCTTGAGTTCATCCGGCTCCACTCAGAAGGGCTCGGGCGATTGGGAGGTTCTTGCCCAGACTCGCGCCTTGGTTGCAGCCAAGGAATTGGACAGCACAGAAAAGAGCCTCATCAATGCCTGGGCCAGATACATCGACCGGGTTCAGCCCAGGGGTGTGCCCACATCCACCGCCAAGATGTTCGCGCAGCCGTTCAGTGCGCCCACTACCGCGCTCGCACACACTGACCGCATCGCGCGCTCCGGGGTCCGCGGGAGTTGGGACCTGATCCTGGCAGAGGCGGCTGAGATCCTCGATCTGCAATCGCCGATTCCCGACACGGGGCCACCTCAGGACCCGGCTCTGGTGCCGCATCTCGCGCAGATGGCCGAGCGTTGCGAGGCCGCATTCAAGGATGTGGGAAAGCGTTCCGAATTGGAAGCCGGTATGCACGCTCTGCTCGAGACCCTGAGCAAGACAGTCTATGCCCACGAAGAAGAAGCTCATCGGCAGCTTTCAATAAAGGCTGAGCATCTGGATCGTGCCGCGCTTCTGAGAATCGCCTGCGAGCTGCTCTATTGGAGCACACCCAGTGCCGCCAGTATTCTGGAGAATGTGTCCCCTGGTATTTTTGGCGGCCCGCGTCCTGAGGGGGTTACCGGTGAATTGCGCATGGCGGCGGAAACTCCATATGGGTGGGTGCTGATCGGAGGCCGGGGACCTAATCACTATGACGCAGATGTGGCCTACATCCTGGATCTTGGAGGCGATGATTTCTACTCCGGTCGCGCCACCCGCAGCAGCGCCAATGTACCCGTGAATCTGATCGTGGACCGTTCAGGAACGGATCACTACCAAGCATCTGAGCTCGGAGGCCTGGGCGCGGGGATCGTGGGCGTGAGCGTGCTGGTGGATCACTCTGGCGACGACACTTACGAAGCGGGACGACTCGCCTGCGGCGCGGGTGCCCTTGGGGTGGGCGTGTTGGTGGACTACGACGGCAATGACACTTACGCGGCTGATTCCTTTGCTCTGGGATCGGCGGTCTTTGGCGTGGGACTGTGCCTGGATCGGTTGGGTAACGACCAGATGACTTCGCCCCTTTATTCCATGGGTTTTGGTGGGCCCCTGAGTGTTGGGATGCTGGTGGATGGGGCGGGAGATGACAGACGCGTGGCTCGTGGGGTCTACCCCTCGCCCTATGGCACCGAGGGTCAGTTCAACGCGGGTTCCATGGGTGCGGGATTGGGCTTTCGCATGCTTGATCTGTCACTGGTTCAGGCTGCCGGCGGTTGGGGCGTGTTGGTGGATTGCGCCGGCGATGACATCAACCAGGTGGGGGAGTTTGGTTTCGGCATGGGTTATTTCTTTGGGGTCGGAATTGTGCGTGATCTCGCTGGAAACGACTCGACCGAGGCGAGTCGCTATGGCATCGCCACTGGCGCCCACTTTGGCGTCGGTATCGTGCTCGACGACAAGGGTGATGACTTGTGGTCGGCGCCCTACACCGCGGGAATTGCGGGTAATTGGGATCTGACCATGTCGTTTTTTGCGGATTGCGCTGGTGATGACACCTATCGGGGCGGGGGCATCTGCTTGGGTGGCGCGACGATCACTTCGCTCGCGTGCTTCATGGACGGAGGGGGGAAGGATTCCTACGAGCAAGGAGGAGACCCGGCTTTCGGACAAGCAGGTCATTCTAAAGACGTCGGGCGTGGTGTTGCGAGCCTAGGGATTTTTCTCGATGCGGGAGGGGCTGAAGACTCTTATCCCGATGCCGCGCCAGAGCAAGTGGGCAACAACAGCGAGCGTGTCTTTGAGCGCACAGAAAAGTCCGAAGACAAGAGCGGCATCAGCGGCCGAGGCGTTTTTGTGGATCGCTGACTGGCTCTTGCCCTCAGGCGAGCTTTTCGATCTGACCAAGAGGGGTCCAGCCCTTGATCAACTGGACATCAATGTTCCAGTCCCGATGTTTGACGTCTACGCCGTAGGTCGCAGTCTCGCGCACCCAGGCCTCGGAGTCGCTGCCGCTGGCGGGATCGTGGAGGTCTACATCGTGCATGATGACCTCGAAGCCGTTGGAGGAATCAAATCGGCCGATCACGATCGAGCCGTCACTGCACTCAACCACGAGGTTCATTCCGTGGGGTGCGTCCATGATGTTGGTTTGCATGATCTGTTCTTTTGGCCCTGATCGGTGTGCAGGAAGGGTGATTCTAATCAACGTGGCGCCTAGTGTTTGCCATGATAGGGCCTTCCATGAAACGAAACCCCTTGATCGTGGCGCTGGCCCTTGTGGCGCCTCTGGCAGCTCAAAATGGTGACCGTCAGGGAGAGGACCAGCCCCCCCTGCCGAAGGACCTGGTCGTGCCTGCGGCCCCTATGCTCACCCCGGCTGAGCAACTTGCGGGGTTCAAGTTGGAGGGGGACCTGGTTATCGAGCTGGTTGCGGCAGAGCCTCTGGTGGTTGATCCGGTGCAGATTGCTTTTGACGAGTTGGGCCGTCTTTGGGTTTGCGAGATGCGTGGCTACATGCCTGACGCGGACGGCAAGGGTGAGGACCAGCCGATTGGCCGTATAGCTGTGCTTGAGGACACGGACGGGGACGGGGAGATGGACCGTCGGGTTGAGTTCATGGATGAGTTGGTCATGCCCCGCGCGGTCATGCCTACCAGGGGCGGGGCCTTGATTATTGCGCCGCCTGTGCTGTTACACGCCCGCGATACGGACGGAGATGGGCGCGCAGACGAGATCCGAGTGTTGGATACATCTCTTGGAGGCACTGAAAACCCCGAGCACGCGATCAATGGCCTGGTGCTGGGCCTCGACAACTGGTTTCGATGCGTCAAGTCCAGTGCTCGCTATCGTTGGAAGGGGAACGAGCTGGTGCGCGGAGTGACCGCAGGAGGAGGCCAATGGGGTGTGGCTTTCGATGATTGGGGCCGTGCCTTCTACAACACCAACCCCGATCCCCTCCGTGGAGATCCTTGGCCCAGCCACTACGCGGTGCGAAATCCTAATCATGGAGCTGCACGCGGGATCAACCGTGGCTATGTGGGGGACAAGAGCGTCTGGCCCGGACGCATCAATCCAGGAGTCAATCGCGGCTATCGCAAGGGGACTTTGCGGGATGACTATACCCTGCGCGTGAACACAGGCTCCTGCTCGCCGTACATCATTCGTAGTGGAGGTCTGGGTGAGTCCCTGCGCGGCAGCGCCATTGTCTGCGAGCCCACAGGCAACCTGCTCTCACGCTTTGAGCTGGCATGCCCCGACGGGATCAATCCGAAAGCAAGTCGACCTGCGCCAGGGCTTGAGTTCCTGACCTCCACAGATGAGCGCTTTCGACCCGTGGCCCTCTGCGGAGGCCCGGATGGTGCCTTGTATGTTGCGGATCTTGCCAGGGGGTTGATCCAGCACCGAATCTACCTGACTTCGTTCCTGCGCAAGCAGATCGAGGAGCGTGGCTTGGAAGAGCCCCATGCACTTGGTCGCATCTGGCGTATTCGGAGAGCCGATCTCAAGCGTTCCAAGGCCCTGAACATGGAGGATTGGACTTGGACCGCGTTGATCGCGGCTCTTGAGGATGACAACGGCTGGCTGCGGACTACGGCTCAGAGGGTGATTGTCGAGGACTATGATGGGGACACCTTCGTGCGTGATCGGCTTGAGGTCTTGGCTCTTGACCAGAAGAAATCTGCCGAGACGCGGGCTCATGCACTTTGGACTTTGGAAGGTTGTGATGAGCTGCGCCCTGGGTTCTTGTTGCGAGCCTTGGGCGATAATGATCCTCGCGTGCAGGCTCAGGTCGTGCGGGTTGCGGAGGAGTTGCTTTCCACCGGGCACGAGGAACTAAGTGCGGCGGTGGTGGCGTTGGGTTCTGAGACGAAGTCCCCGGCCCTGCACTTGCAGGTTCTACATAGCTTGGGCAGTGCCCGGACTGTTGCTGGGGATCAGGCCCTGCTGCGGCTGGCAATCGGTGGTGAGCCATCGCAGCAGACTCGGGAGGCTTTGATTAGTGGACTCTATCGGCGGGAACTTGAGTTCTTGCGGGGGATTTGTGGTGCCGACGGGCTTGTTGGCAAGACCGATAATCACGACAGGTTGATTCGTTCTCTTGTCCGTTGTGTCGTGCGTGAAGGGAACCTGGAGCGCATCAATACCATGCTTGAATTGGTGCTGGACCTGCGGCGTGGTCATTCATGGATGGCGGATGCGATCTCTGGGGGGATCCTGGCCTCTCGGCCCAAGGGCGCAGAGAGCAAACCGGGTCCTGTGCGCGTGGCTCGGGCCTTGAGTGCCTGCGCGGACCTGGAGCGTGTTGTTCAAGAGAGCGATCCCGCCAATGTGCGCGCCGTTTCTGCAGCCTTCGTCTGGCCAGGCCGTGCGGGCTTTGAGGAATGGCAACTCAGGCCATTGACTCATGACGAGGGGCAGCGTTTCGCCCGAGGCGCCGAACTTTATGGTCAGATCTGCGCCGCTTGTCACCAAGCCTCTGGACTTGGGGACCCCGGTCAGGCGCCACCTCTAAGGGGCCAGCGCGTGCCCCTGGGCAAACCAGAGCGCCTCGCGGCTCTTCTGCTGCACGGTTTGAGCGGACCCGTCCTGGTTGCCGGCAAGGTCTGGGATGGGGATATGCCTGCCATGGCTTTCAGTGATGGGGATGTGGCCGCCGTGGCCACCTATTTGCGTCGCGCTTGGGGTCATGGGGCAGATCCGGTGGAAACGGAATTCGTTACGCGGGTGCGCGCCGCGATTGCCGAGCGCAAGGGCCCCTGGTCCATAGAGGAACTTGACCGCTTCGAACTCAAGTAGCGCTGCTACTTGAATTCATACAGGCGCGGATTACGCCAGTGGATTGTGCCCTTCCGTCCACTGTGCACCTGCAGGGCGATGAAGCCTGAGGCAAAACGGTCGTCGTGCAGATCGGCGGTGGGGATGCCGTTGATCGAGACCCGTAGGTGATTCCCCAGGCATTCGATGCGGTAGCGGTTCCAGCTGTTCAACTGAAACGCGGCGCGTGCCTGTGGGTTGCCCTTCAGGTCTTGGATCCAGTTATCGCACTCGCAAAAGATTCCGCCGGACCAGGAGCGGTCGGAGGGATCGATTTCCGCCTGGTAGCCGCAGACTCGCTGGCTGCCCTCCAGATAGCTGCGAAATTGAATGCCTGAGTTGCCCTTGACCTCGACCCACACATCCGCTTCGAAGAGGAAGTCCTGGTACTCATCGGCAGTGCGCAGAAAGGACTGGCCGCCGCCCTTGACCTTGCCGATGATGGTGTCGCCGTTTCGTTTCCAGGCGGCATCGCCTGTAGGGGTCCAGCCTTCAAGACCATCACCCCGGAAGAGGGGAACCTCTTTCTTGGTCAGGGATTCGCTTGAGCGTAGACGCATGGAGCGATACCAGACTTCTCCACCGTGGTCCTGGAGCATGATGGGGCCCGCTTGTGCCTTGGCAAAGTCCTCGTGGTTCTTGAACTTGGAGTTGCGTCGTGCCTCTTGGAACTGGTCGCCGCTCACATCTGTACTCACAACCAGCTGATCGTCAATCCAATGTTCGATGTGGTTACCCCGGGCCACAACGCGAGCTCGATGCCAACGCAGGGGACCGATGGGGGTCGCCTTGTCCGCTGTGATCACATCGTACAGTGAGGCGCTGAGTTGCTTGGAAGGCAGGTTCTTGTGAAAAGTGTCGTCAAGGACCTGAAATTCCGGCCCGATCACGCCGGATGTTGTGTGCTGCACTCGGTACTTCAAGCCACTGTTCGCCTGGGCAGCCACCTGGAACTCGAATTCCAATTCGAAGTCGGTGTATTTTTCCTTTGTGAACAGGTTGCCCGCGGCATTGGCTCTACGCAGGCAGCCGTTGACAACCTGCCAGCCCGCACCAGGGGCATTGCCCTTGTCGTTCTCCCAACCGGCCAGGCTCTTGCCGTCGAAGAGCAGTAGCCAGCCGGCCTTGCGTTGGGCACTGGTCAGATTGTTCGCATCGTTTGTTCCGTCGATCACATCTCCCGTGGCTGCCCATTCGGTGCCGCGTCGGATCAACTCTGCAAACTGCAGGTCCTCGTGGGCTACGTGGGTTCCGCCCTTCCATACGTGGCCAAGGGGCGTGTGGAAAATGCGCCCCTTGCCCTCCATGCGTACGACAATCATGGGCTCATATGAATTGCTTCCGCCGGTGGCAGGATCAGAGAACGCACTTGCGATTTGATCAAATCCACAGTCGTGCATGTGCAGCAGGCGGTGATACAACTCGTCTGGATGGGCTACCAGATCGGGCAAGGTGCGCGTGATGGGGTGGCTGCGATCTTCCATGCGCACATCAAAGGGATGGAACCTGCCATGGCCGGTTCCCTTGCGCCAGCAGTGGCAGACCATTGACTCGTATGCTTGCCAACCCGGGAAGGCGTTGTTGGCGGCATGCACAACCGAGACCCCAAGACCTGAGCGTACGGCCGTCAGGAAATTGCTCTCGGCGGGTTCGCCCCAGCGTGGGCCGTTGTAGTCCAGCAGGATTGCGTCGAAGCCGCGCAGGCGATCAAGGTCGACGAGATACTTGGCGGGCTCAAATGTGACCTCCACCTCAAAGCGACTTGAAGCCGAGAGAATCCGATCCAGGGAAGGGGTTGTCCATTCCCAGTCATGATTGTTGGCCCCCGAAACAATCAGGACCCTGATTGGTTCTTGGGCGGTGCTAAACGCGGTCAGAGCAAAGAAACAGATGAGGGCAGGCAATCGCATGCCCCGACTTTATCCATAGGACGGCGCCATCGTGTGGTTGAGTGCAAAATCTCGGGCAGGATGGCTGCGGAGAGCCCTTGCTGCGAGGAGTATGGGGACTCTCAGGGCAAGAGGGACCAGCTGTCCCCTTCTCGCAGGAGGTGCAGCTCGATGCCTGTGCCGGACTGCAGGCCCTTCTCTTTGGACTTGGGCAGCTTGGCAGCACGCGCGTCATAGACCAGTACATGGCCCTCGCCCATCACCCGGAAGGAGTCTCCTTCAACAATGCAGGCTGTATTCTCTGCGATGCCGATGCCCACGTAGCGTGGGTGGTCGAGGACTGCGGTCAGGAGCCGCGCGAGGCGATCGCGCTGGGTGAAGTGTTGGTCGACAATGACCGGAGCCCACAGGCCCAGACCTCTCTTGGAACTCATGGCTCCCTTGTGGAGGGGTGCGGGATCGGGAGCGCCTGAGATCATCACCTTGCTCATGATCGCGGCTCCTGCGCTGGTGCCCCCGATTACAGCTCCTTCGCGTCGTCGCTTGTGAATGATGTTGACCAATTTGGCTTTGGAGAGGGCGCTTGAGAGCCGTGTTTGACTGCCCCCCGGAAACCAGATCAGGTCCGCGTTGGCGATTCTCATTTCTGCGGTGCTGTCGAGTGGATCGATTACATCGATCAACTCCACGCCAATATCTGCGAACATCTTGGCCGAGATTTGGCCCCGATTTTCGGTTTGGGACGCTTGGGGCAGGATCACCACCCTTGGCTTGGCAGAGCCGGTTAGTGCCAGGCCTTCGAACAGGACTTCTGTGGGAGTTCCACCGCCGCCCACAACCAAGAGGGCTCCGGGCTTTGGGTCTTGCTTGTTGGTGGTTTCAGTCGGGGACTGGCGAGAGTTGGCCCACGCGCCCAAGGTGAGGGTCGCCAGGGCAATCATTGTGAAGCGCTTCATGTGGGGCATCATACCCCTTGGGTCGATGCCGGAGCCGCTGCACCTAACGTCCTAGTCCAGTATCCGGATCATGATGTTCTTGGCCTCGATACGCGAACCCTCATGGTGCTGTTGCAGGGCGATGTGCCCCGCACCATGCCGCCGCTCTGGATCGACGAATTCCGAGATCAATGCGCCGTTGATCGTGATCGCAATGTGGAGTCCTGCTTCCGTATCCATACAGAGAATCTCATAGTCGAACCAGGCGTTCTCCGGCACCAGCCAGGTGGTGACAGGCGCCAGGGAATAGAGACTTCCGGTTTTCTGGGGATCGGGAAAGTTCGAGTTGATCTGGGCCTCGTAACCAGGAGGCCAGCCTTCGATCGGCTGCACCCGGAAGTAGAACCCTGAGTTGCCCCCGTCATTGATCTTGAAGCGGCCCTTGAGTTCGAAATTCTTGTAGTCACCGCGCTTTGAGAAGAGGTGTCCGGTTTTGCCCGTACCAATCAGTGTGCCATCATCGGTCAACTCCCAACCTGCGTCTCCGGTGGTGATCCAGTCGTCAAACTCGACCTCCGGGAAGACCTCGATCCAGCCTTCCTCGGGGGTGGATCGGCGACCTGGCTGGACCATCAGTCCGCGGAAGGCGCAGCGTTTAGCCGCGCCGGTCAGGATAATGGGCCCAGTCGCGTTCTCATGAGCAGAGTGGGCGCCCTCGTCAGGCTTGTGCAGCACCACATTCTCCAGCATGGGCTGATCGTTGATGCGCAGAGAACGCAGCACAGCATCACGGGTTTTCTTGCCTGTGGCGTCAAAGCGGGCTGCTTGAATGTCCCAGGAGAGTTCGTTCCATTGGCTCTTGCCAAAGTAGCCGTGAATCGCCGGGTCCGGCTGCTTGCCGGCGACAGTTCCGCAAGCACTATCGTCTGTCAGGTGGATTGCATACTGCCCCAGCAGCCAAATCTGGGCGGAACCTCCGCGGGTCAGCTGGAACTCCAAAGCGCCCTTATGATCCGCTAGCAAGGTCTTGCCCTTGAATGGCGCATTTGCCTCAACCGGTACCAGGGCGCCGGTGCCTGGGGTCAAACTGAGGATACTGTCGTCCCCTTTGGTGGGTCCTGCATCCGCCAGCCGCCAGCCCTTGAAATCCCAGAGAGCAGTTGCATCGGAATAGGTCAAGCGCAGCCAACCCTCCATTGCATTGTCCTTGGAGGGTGGCGGGGGAACGACCTTTGAGACCTGTTCCTCACAGAGGGGTCCCTCTGGCAGCTGATTGATTGTGTAGGAGAATTCCCGGTGCAGCAGGGGCCGCCCATCTTCCGTGGTCAAGTTTCCTGGCAGCTTGACATCCAAACAGGTGCCCGCGGTGAGTTGAGCGAAGGTCAAACGCAGAGTCTTGCGGTCCGGCGCGATCTCCACCTTTGTCGCATTGAACGGCAACAGATGTTGGGGCGGTGAACCATATTCCCACCAGTAGTTGTAGTCGTACTGCAGTGCATTGACGGTCGATGGTTCGATCATGACCCCCTTGGCGAGGGGTTCGGTCAAGCTGATCTCAAAACCATCTTGCTGCAGGCGCAACTCATGAATATCAAGGGGAGTGTGTCCGGTCCAGCGAAGGCGCGCCAGACCATCCGCTGGTGCGCGGCCTCCCCAGCCGCGGTTGGTATAACCCAGCATCATGCTGCCGTCTGCGGCAAAGGCGATCCGGCAGGCAGAACCTAAGTTGCTGCGGAAGGGAACCACCGCTCCTTGGTATTCCCCACGGACTTTTTCCAGCAAGGCGCGCAATACTCGCCCATTGGTCATTTCGGCCACAAACAGCTGATCCGCGAATGGCCCGAATTTTCCTGCGCTCGGATCATGGGTCAGGTTTCCTGTGGAGCGCGACCAGCGATATGGAATCCAGATTGCAGGGGGTTTGCGTCTTGAAGCAGCTGATGAAGGGATCTCGTAGCTCGGTTCGGATCCGGTGGAGAGATACTCGTCGGTCCACATCAGCGAAGCCGGGTGACCGAAGAACGCACCTTCGGTCACATGGTAGATGGGGCTGGATGCAACCCAATCCCCCTGGTTGTCGGTGACGAAGAGATCACCTGCAGCATTGGTTCCCACGCCGCAGGGACTGCGTAGACCATAGGCAAAGGGCCGTGTGGTTCCGTCGGGAGAAATCTGCAGACACCAACCGCGAAAGGGGACTGGCGATTTGCCGAGCCACCAGGGGTTCGCAAAGGAAACATTCAGCGTGATGTAGAAGTTGCCTTGTTTGTCCTGGGGCAGCCCGAATCCGAACTCGTGGTAATTTCCAGAAACGCCCCAGGTGTTTGAGATCGTGTCGATTCGGTCGCAGCGTCCATCACCGTCAGTGTCGAGAAGGCGCGAGAGTTCTCCCCGCTGCATGACATAGATCTGATCATTCACAACATTCAGGCCAAGTCCCTCTTGCAACCCTTCGGCGAAGAGCGTGAAGCGGGCCATTGAAGTGTCAGTAGCGAGGGTGCCTTCAACAATCCAGACCTGGCCTCTGCGTGTGCTGACCGCCAGGCGTCCGTCCGACAGGTAGTCCATGCCACCGACCTCTAGCACCACCCCCGGTGGGGGCTCGAAGGTTTCTAGCTTGTAGTAGGTGGACTCGGCTACATCGCTCTGGATGGCCGCCAGGAGTAGAGGAAACAGCATCATTTGGAGCACTCTTTGATGATGGCGGTTTGTGTGGCGTCATCCCAGGCGAGACAGGTCAGCCGGATGATGTCAACAGTCACATTGCGGCTGCTTGGGTAGATCCAGAAGCCCACATCGCCGCGGGGCCCGGGAACCGCACCTCCTTGATTGAGAAAGTCCATTGAACGAATCACTGTAACCTGGTAGCCGTTGCGGTTCTTGCGCACGACCCAGTGCTGTGTACCGTAGAGTCGATCCGTGTGCCCGTCGAGGGCCTTGCGCAGGTCCACTTCGTGAGCATCCACCAGGTCGGATGGCTTGATCACATCCAGACCGTCGAAGCGCAGGACTTTGTCTGGAGTGTCCGACATGATTGTAAAGGTGCGGCGCCATCCACTACCCGCTGGTGTTCGTACATGACTGACTGTTTCCATGACCATGCCTGCGGATCTGCCCCCGTCAATCAGCTCGTACCCAATTCCGCCCACCGTATCCTTGGTGAAACTCGTTCGCATGGCGGCACCGAGTTCCTTGGCCGCTTCCTTGCTGCCAATTGTCGCTATGCGCCAAGGAGCCTTGGGTTTGCCACTTCCAATCAATTCAATCAGGTGCCCTAGGGGTTCGAGTGCTGTGCCACCCCGTCCGGTCCAATCCTTGCGGTCTGCGAAACGTCCGCTGCGTACGCCGAGCAGACGCACATCGTCCGTGCGGTATTCAAAGGTTGTGCCGCTGGGCAGTCCGATCAAGAGGCCTCGGGGCTGCTTCTCGGCTGTAGGAGATATTGGCGGCAGGAGGCCCCGCGCGAGCCGTGCTACATCGGTTACTACCAACTCCGTTTGGGCCGGATCGACAATCGTGCCAGGGGGACCCAGGGAAATCACATATTGCGCCAGCAGTTTGCGCTGCCCCTCAGTAAGGGCCACGTCGAAGGCTGGCATGGGCGTTCCAGGAATGCCATAGGAGAGAGTGCGCAGAATTGCCTCTGGCGTATTGCCATAGGAAAAGCCGCCTTCCAAGAAGGACCGTGCGGGCCGCTCAAGAGTTGTGGTGCCCTCTCCGTCTCCCTTTTCTCCATGGCAGGCTGCGCAGTGGGTCATGAACAGTTCCTTCGTCGGGCCGGTCTCCTGTGCCAGGAGTGGGGCCAGAAGGCAGGGGATCAGTAGGGCGAGAGGCAGGAATGGGCTTCGCATGGGGGCCGCTAGGTTAGCGGGAGGGCCTCCAGGTGGGGAGTGATTCTCTGCCCAAGGTGGCGAATCTTGGAACCCCCGGCTCCCGGCCTGACTGCCTGTTGGGCTGCTTCCTCAAGGAAAGAATGTATCAAGGTCGATACACACCGCCGTATGGCTCAGCAATCTCCTGTGAAGCAATCTGGGCACTCTGCGGTCCCCTCCTGCGTTCAAGTCGAGCAAGTCAGTGTCCTGCTGTGTGCGGGTCACTTGGATCAAGCTGCTCAGCGGATTGCCGATGGCGGACGAGAATCTGACCTTGCGTGAGCGTTCCTGGGCAGCCTTCGCCCTTGCTGAGGTACTCAAGGGCAGGGGCGAGCATCCGGCTGCCCTTGAAGCCTCTGAGCGCGGCAAACGCATGATCAAGGACTTCAAGAAGGAGTCCATTGATAGTGTGCAGGAATCCAGCAACTTTGAAGAGTCGCCCACTCTTGTTCGTGACATGGCAGTTCTTGCTTGAGCAGATCCGTTTGCATGGGCCTGCTTCTGAAGTAAGAATAGACGTCCCTTTCCTCTTCTGACGCATCTGCACCAGGGAGGCAAGCAAGACGCGATGCCTGAATTCAAGCATGTCGACAGGGCGATCTACTACGACGCCATGGGCGCTGGTCCGGTGGTTGTCTTTCAGCACGGTCTGGGGGGAGATCGACGGCAAGCTCTCGCTGCGTTGAGTGGATTGACCGGCTACCGAATCGTTGCCATGGACGCTCCGGGGCATGGAGAAACCTGTGGGGAGCTTGGGAGCGCCAGCTTTCGGAGTTTCGCGGACTGTGTGCTTGGGTTGCTCGATCACCTGGGTATCGAGTCGGCGGCTGTGGGGGGCATCTCCATGGGCTCAGGGATTGCTTTGGCCGTGGCTTTGCGGGCCCCCGATAGAGTGGGGTCCTTGATGTTGGTGCGGCCGGCTTGGCTTGCTGGCCGTAGGCCCATGAACCTTGACCTTGTGGCTCGGCTTGGGCATTGGATTGAGGATGACGGGCTTGACGCTGCTCGGGCGAAGTTGGAAATGGACTCCTTCTATCTGGAGATGTTGCGAACCGATCCGGCCTGCGCCGCGTCCTTGGCCGGAGTTCTCGAGCGGCCCCAGGCACTGGATGCTGCCGAGGTCTTGTATCGGATTGTGGACGACCGACCATTCGAGGCGATGGATGAGATGGCGGAGATCCGCTGTCCGACCCTGGTCATAGCAAACGAAGGCGACCCCGTGCATCCCCTTCTTCTTGGGGTCAAATTGTCTCAGGCAATTGATGAGGCGCAGCTTGAGGTCATTCCACCTCGTTACGCACAGGCGACCGCTCATCAGGCAGCGTTGACACAGGCCCTGCAGGGTTTCTTGGATCAGCATTCCGGATGATGGCAAGCGGAGAAAGCCTGCTTGCCCTCTAGCTGTTGTAGGCTCTGACCATGATCAACTGCGGTGCGGCCCCCCCTGTGAAGGTAATGAACCCGAAGCAATTCACAAATGACATCAGACGGTGGTTCGTGCAGTTCATGGCCCTGAGTGTTCTCGCGAGCGTACCTCTGCTTGCCCTGCAAACCGAGAATTCTGGCGGACCGTTGCGCGCAGACCAGGCCTGCTTTGATGTGCAGCATTATGAGCTGATCCTGGTCGTGGTGCCCGAATCGAAGAAGATTGGGGCTTCCTTGACCATGACCGCGCGCATGGAGGAGGCCAGCGACAAGATCAGTCTGGATCTCGACAGTCGCTTCACCGTGCGTCGTGTGACCGTGGGCGGCGTTGAAGTGGAAGCCAGTCACAAGGATGGGCGTATTGAGATTCCCCTACCCGAGGGACAGGGTCGGGCGAGTCAAGAGCTGCAGGTCAATGTCCTTTACATGGGCACGCCACGAGAAGCGCCGAATGCCCCCTGGGTCGGCGGTTTCACTTGGGCCAAGACTCCCTCCGGAGCGGATTGGATCAGTACCACCTGTCAAATGGAGGGCGCGGATCTTTGGTGGCCTTGCAAGGACCACCCCTCCGACAAGCCGGAGAGCTTCGATTTGAAGGTCACCATTCCTGCGGGTCTTGTGTGTGCTTCGAATGGACGACTGATGGGCGTTCAAGAGGGTGGCAACGGAGCGCGCACTTTTCATTGGCACACAAGCATGCCGATTGCGAACTACTCCATCTCCCTCAACATCGCTCCCTACGAGACAATTTCCCGCACCGTGGAAGGCATCGATGGGGACATGATCCCGGTTACTTTCTGGCATCTTCCGGAGAACGCGGAGAAAGCCAAGGTGCTGTTTGAAGAGATTGTTGATCATCTCAAGCACTTGGAATCAGTTTGCGGGCCTTATCCATTTCATCAGGACAAGTACGGTGTGGTGGAGACGCCGCACCTTGGGATGGAGCATCAGACGATCATCGGCTACGGCAACAACTATTCCGGCGACCCGGAATTCGACTACGACTGGTTGCACCACCATGAGATGTCTCATGAGTGGTGGTCCAACCTCTTGACCTGCGTCGATTGGGCAGACTTTTGGATCCACGAGGGACTGGGCACTTACATGCAGGCCCTCTACTTAGAGAGCCGCTTCGGACCCGAGGCTTATCGCAAGAAGATGGCCATTGACTGGCGCCGGATCGGTTTTCACGGGGCAATTGCCCCCGCTGCTCCCCGCGGCACCCAGTCCATGTACTTTGCCGGTGGCGTTTCTGATGCGCCAGGCGGAGACATCTACTTCAAGGGATCCTGGGTTGTGCATAACCTGCGCTGGCTGATAGGAGATGAAGATTTCTTCAAGCTCTTGCGTGAATGGGCCAGGCCAGGGAAGGGGGGAAAGCCACGGTTTGTCTCTACGAATGAACTGATCCAGGTCGCCTCGCGCCAAGCTGGGCAGGACCTCGGCTGGTATTTTGATGTAGTTCTGAAGGAGAAGCAGTTGCCTCGCCTGGTGGCTGATGTGAAGGACGGGGTGCTGCACCTTGAATGGACCAGCGCGGGCAAGCAGACCTACAACATGCCTGTAGAGGTCCTGGTCGGCGACAAGCGTGTGCGAGTGGAGTGTCCGGGTGGCGAGGGTATGCTTCCCGTGGCCCAGCAGGAGTGGCAGCTTGATCCCGATCGTTGGCTTATTCGCTAACTTTGAGAGATATCACTCTGGCGGGTTCTCTTCCAGGTGGCGCATGACATGATCTACTTCGTCGGGAGAGCCCATTACTACGCTCGTGCGTTGGTGCAGCGAGTCAGGCTGGATTTCCAGCGTCCGCGTCATGCCAGAGAAGGACTTGCCGCCAGCCTGTTCCACCAGCATGGCCATTGGGTTGGCTTCGTACATCAAGCGTAGCTTTCCCACGGGCGCCTTCGCTGTGGGTGGATAGAGGAAGACCCCACCCTTGATCATCACTCTGTGCACATCTGCCACCATCGCCCCAGCGTAGCGGGTCGAATAGCCGTTCTCGTGAGCCCACTTGAGGTAGTTCTTGTAGCCCAGCGCGAATTCGTTGCTGTAGGCTTCGTTCATGGAGTAGGTCTTGGCTGCGGCCGGAATTCGCAGGTTCTTCTCCACCAACAGGAACGAACCAATCGTCGGATCGAGGACAAACATCTGCACGCCTTTGCCATGGGTCAAGACCATCACTGTGGAGGGTCCATAGAGCACATAGCCCGCAGCTACTTGCTTGGTGCCTGATTGGCGGAGTGCTTCTTCGGGTGAATTGCTGCGGCGGTCGTGCTCAAGAATCGAAAAAATTGTCCCTACCGTTCCGCAGGTGTCGAGGTTTGACGAACCATCGAGGGGGTCAAAGAGCGCGATGTATGGGCGCTCACTGCTGTTGTCCGCATGCAGCATGATCGGCTCGTCGTTTTCTTCAGAGGCCACAATAGCCAGACCCGCACGAGATCCGAGGCATGAGATCAGGGTCTCGTTGGCGATCACATCGAGTTTTTGCTGCACTTCACCCTGGACATTTTCGGTGTCCATGGAACCCAGCACACCCTCGATACGAGCCCGCCGGCAACGCGCAGCGATGAACTTCGTGGCCAGGGAGATCGCGGATAGAATCCATGTGAATCGTCCCGATGCGTGGGGGTGCTGGGCCTCCTCCGCAAGCAGGTAGGACTGGATCGAGAGCAACTGTTCGCTGCGGATTTCCGTGGGGGTGGGGAGTTCACTCATGGGACTTGCAGGGTCTGAGGGGCGGTCTGGGGTAGTCTTGTCGACCGAAGTGTGTCCACAGCACTCAGGTGGAGAGTATCGACCGCTGGTTCGCCTTACCATATGGCAGTTGATCCAGACTAGCTCGAAAACCGATCCAAGCATGAAAGCACTCCAGCAACTGGTCCCCTTGATGGCCCTGCTGTCCCTTTGGCAGCCGGTCTTGAACGCTCAGGTAGGTTCTGCTCCCGCCCCTGATCGCGTGGAAGAGGCCGAACCCTCTGTCAGCCAGACCGCGCGTGTCGCTTGGTACACCTCCTGGGATCAGGCCCAGAAGGATGCGGCCAGGCTCAACCTGCCCATCTTGGTTCAATCCGCTGCGCCTCAATGTCGCGCTGTGCCGGGCATGTGGTGACCCGGCTATCGCAGTACAGAGGAGAGTTTCTTCTCTGCCCCCGCAGTCATTGCTGCATCACGCGCCTGGATTTGTGTGCGCCCCGCTACTTATGAGCACAAGCAGGAAGCGGAGGTTCTGAAGAGGGTTTTTTCGCATCGGGACGGTTCTCTGCAGAACACTTCATTCGGCCTGTTAGGTCCCGATGGCAAGCAGCGCCTCTCCCGGGGCGGCCGCTCGCCTTCCATGGTTTGGCGCGACAAACAGAGCATGATCGCGGCGCTTGAGCGTAGCTCCAAGAAATACAAGCCGCACAAGGGCCAGCGTTCCTTGCCCACGGTGATCAACCTGCGTCTGGGATTGAATGTTGCAGCCAGTGACAATTTGCCCTTGGTGGTCTTGATCGTGCCCAAGAAGAAGTCGCAGCGGGCACCCCTTGAAGAGAAGCTGTCCAAGCTTGCTTGGTCTGATGACTTGATCGGAGACGCTCACTATGTGGTCCTGGAGGATCACAAGGAATTGGAAGACATGCAGGGCCACAAGTCATCCAAGCAGGTCCAGGTCTTGAAGCCGGATGCCTACGGGCAGAGCGCCGAAGTGGTGGGGGCCTTGAATCTCAAAGACAAGGGACTTGAGAAGCACATGGCGGAGCTTCTCCTTGCGGCGAAGGGTGATCCCAAGGATCAGCGTCGGCACATTCGAAACGGACGCAGGAAGGGCATCAGTTGGGAGAGCCTCTTGCCTATCACCGATCGCCTTTCAACCGGCCGCTGAAGGCGGGTCCCTCTTCGTCAATGACAACGGCCCCCCGCGCACTAGACGCAGGGGGCCGTTCGTCGTTGAATGCAGGCCGTCAGGCCCGCATCAACTCAGCGTTCACTGACAGAATGTGACCGAGACACCGTTGGTGGTGTTGGAAGTCGGTCCGGGGAAGTTGTCCCGGAACCATAGTTGTAAGTTCCAGGTGTCGCCAGGCAGGAAGACCTGACCCTGGGGCAGGTTGTTGAAGTCCGGCGAGAAGGTCAGGTTGCCCGGGCCGGTTGTCAGTACATTGTTTGAGAACCGGATTTGCGGGGAACCAACACAGAGGTTTCCTTGGCTGCCACCAAAGAGCGGCACAAACGTCTGGTTGCGGCTCATCAGGAAGTAGGACCACTTATTGAGAGGCAGGTCATGGGCGATCATGGTCAGGTTCTGATCCGCTGCATTGGTACTGCCGGAAGCTGTCAAGACCGCGCCAACGATGCTGGCGGAGTTCATGGTCGAGCTGCAATAGGAGCTGATGCTGCCACCCGAGCAGCAGTTGCTGCTGGGTACAAATACCGTGGCGTTCATGCTGCCACCGCTCTTGAAGAGACCCACAGTCGCTTGGGCCACTCCCGGCTGGGCATCAGCTTCGAAGCTGAAGGTAAACATGGTGCCCCAGCGGATTGCGTTGGCGTTCGGGTTCTGGGCGAATGTCTGGGTGCTCCAGTCCAAGGTGCCACCGGTCTGGTTCAGGGTCCAGTCCGTGTTGTCCCAGATGGAACCGGAGTGGTGATCCACGTCACGGAAGAACACATTGCTCGGGCTGCAGTCAGCGGGAACGTTGAAGGATCCCACCGCATCGTCGGAGTTGAAGTTCTGCACGCAGTAGTCATAGCGATAGCCGCCACCGGCCAGGGCAGTTGCCTTGCTGGCCACAAACACGTAGCCATGCACATTGGTGCCGCCTTCGTCGGTCAACTGCAGCTCTTCGATCATCACGTCCGAGTGGAAGTGTTTCCAAGCGTAGATGGCCGGGTTGTAAAGGTGGATCGAACCGGTGGTGGCCAAGCTGGACAAGTTGGAGTTGTTCCATTGTGCGCGGATCCAGGAAGCGTTGTTGCGCCCATTGCCGGCCATTTGGTCTTGCTCGTGCGGGTACTGGGATTCGCTGATATAGGTGACACTTGAATCAGCCAATTCGTTGGCGGGCACCTGCAGGCGTCCACGGATGGTGATGGGGCCCGTGGGACCTGCCCCCCAGCTGGTCGGCCATGCGCCGGTCACAGGGTTGACCCTAAATTTAGCCACGCCAAAGCGGCCGTCGTTGAGGCCGGAACCGTAGGTGTCAGCGCAACCAATGCCTAGAGTGCTGCAGGGCGTACCCTGGCAGCTTCCGCAGCTGTTTTCGTTGACTGCACAGAACCCTTCCTTCATCCAGGAATAGCCGAGCTGCTCCATGCGCCCGTCCTTGATCTTGAACATGTTCTGGGCGATTACCGGGGGGTCTCCTCCGCTGCCCCAGGCGACGACCACACTGCCTACATTGCAGGATGTGGTGCCCATACTGTAGGCAGCAATGCCTCCATCGGTTCCATAGTAGGCGTAGTCTGAGGAGTTGGAGGCGATGCGTGACACGGCGATATCCTGAGCGGATGCAGCGCTGGCCAAGAAGGCGCAGGACAGGAGGAGGTGGCTGAGTTTGATCATGGGAAAAGACGGGTGTGTGTTGAGTCGTCGAACAAGTTGGAGCGTAAGGGGGGAAAGGGGCTCAAGGCCAGGTTCCGAGCCCTGGTGATCGCAGAATCGGAACTCCAGTGTCTCTGCGAGACCATGTTTTCGCCAGTAGGCGGTTACGGTGAACTCGATCTTGGACGCTGGACGGCCCCAAAATGTTCGTTTTAGGACTCTGGGGCCTTTATTGCCTGCCTGCAGCGTCCAATTCTGCCAGCGCGTTCTTCAGGGCGGGTTCGCCTGGGGTCAGTTTGAGGCCCTCTCGCAGCAAGCGCCGGGCCTCTCGGTGCTGGCCCTGCATGACTCTTATCTGGGCCAGCTTGATCCGCGGAGGGGGGAGGAGTGGGTCCAGGGTCAAGGCGCGGGAGAGGGCTGCCTGGGCCGCCGCTTGGTTGCCCTGGGCCGCGTAGAGTGATCCCAGCAGGTCGTGCAGTCTGGCATCCGCGGGCCGCTGATCCAGTCCTCGTCGCACCTGTTTGAGCACCCCGTCGAGGTGTTTTCGGCCTCGGTTGGCTTCCAACTCCGCCAGTTCGCTCCAGGCCTGATGCAGATCGGGATCGATCTCCACAGCGTGGGCGAGCAACTCTGCCGCCCTGTCCAGATCTCCCGAGGCCCAGGCTTGATGGCCCAGGTCCACTGATGGAGTTCCCGCTCGTGGAGCGGCCGCTTGGGCGCGAGTCATCAGGTCCTCAAAGCGCTCTGAGTCTTCCAAGATCAGCGCTGCCCAAGCGGATTCCATCAAGCGTCGGGGATCGCCCAGGAGCCCCGCCTCAATCGCGCGTCCGCCGGAGGCCAGTACTTTCTCTGCTGCATCTGTCACCACGTCATCTACGGGCATGCGATTCTCGGTAAACCAGGTCTGTTTGACTGGCGCCAGGACTTTGAAGGCCCTCGCGCTCTGCATGCCTTGGAACTGAATCCAGCTCGATTGGGCGATCCATCCCAGTACCAGAATACTGGCCACCAGAAACAAGTGCCCCTTGGGTTGCAGTTTTCCCGACGCCTTGAGTGGTGTGTTCAAGAGGTTTACCTTTGGTTTCGTCAGCAACTGCATGCAGCGTAAGGCGACGAAGGCCACGCAACCTGCGATGCCCAGGGCAAACAGAAACGGAACCAGGTCATACAGCCCACGTACTGCGAAGAAGGCCCAGGCAAAGACCAGCCCCAAGAGAGCCTCTTCGCCCCAGCTCTTGCCCCAAGGCCGTTTGGCTTGTTTACCCACAGCTATTCCACCAAAGCCGAAATAGAGCGCATTTGTGGGGCAGACGCTGACGCAGTCAAGGCACTTCATGCAGTCCGTACTTACCACCATTCCGAACTCATGTACTTCCTTTGCCACGTTGACATTTGAGCTGCAGGTCTGGGTGCAGTGACCGCATCGTTCGCAGGCGTCCGTGACTCGGATGCGCCCAGGAGCAAATTTGTCGGCCACTGCGAAGAGCGCTCCATAGGGACAGGCGTAGGTGCAGAATCCCTTGGACCCCAAGAACCAAACGCAAGCAAATCCGCAGACCAGAAAGGTGGCCAGTCCTACCCACAGCCCCGGCATTGTGCGCCAGATATCTTGTACATAGAGTTCTTGCCCGCGAACGGATAGGTCGTCCCCAATCCACAGCCGGTACGCCAGAGGCCAGAAGAACATGTACCCCGCCGCCAAGAACGGAACCACGGCCAGGCTGCGTGAACGCAGGGGGCGCGGAGTGATGCCCAGTTTGAGCATCAACCAACGGCACAGGTCCTGAAGCGCCACCAAATGGCAGGCCCAACCGCAAAAGAAGCGTCCTAGCAGCAGAGTCGAGAGAATGACCGCGCCGAAGAAAACCAGTCCGGCGTTGATCACCGAGTGTTTGCTGAACTCCATCGCCTCACTCGGTTCGATCAGGCTCAGCGTGCGGCCGGTTGCGAACCAGTGTGCTAAGTGCACGGCCACGACGAGGTGGACCCCGATCAAGACCATGGCGCGAATCCGCGAGGTCTTGGAAGGCCGCGGTCCTGCGCTGGGCGCAGTACCCGAAGGGGGTGCACACTTTTGCTGCTTCTTGCTCATGGGGCTGGGCTGGATCCCAGGATACCTGACTCAAGTCCCAATCACCCCCTCAGGGGCCTCTTCTGCTGGGAGGTTTGGGTGCGCTCACCGCGCTGTTTGCAGGGGGCTCGACTCTTTCGCAGGACCATCTGGCTGGGCATCTGCAAGGACTTGAAGCCAGGTAGGCGGCGGCTCCTCAGTCGATTCGCCTGCCTGGTGTTCAGGTGGTACTTGCTGCCCCTGCAGAGGGGTCATGGGGGTCCTGGCTCATGCAGCAGGTCCTCGGGAAAGCCCGAAGCCGCCTAGGACAATACCCTTGCATTGCCAATCGGGGTGGCCCAAATAGGGGCGCTTTCTTCCCAGGTCAGAGAGACTTGTGGCACCGATCCTCACCCCGAGACCTTCTTGCATCTGCAAGCCAACACCCGCCTGTGCTCGCCGATAGAATGAGGGGACAACTCTCTCCTGACCCTGCTGCAAGACACAACAGTCTCTGTGGCCGGAATCCAATCCGTGAACCACATCCTCTTGTGAGCCGGCGCGAAGAAATCAACTGGCTGCGGCAGGCAGCACTCGGTGGGAACATCGATGCCCAGTACGACCTTGGTTGTGCTTATGCGGAAGGAACAGGGGTATCGCAGAGTCATTCCACTGCTTATCGCTGGTTTGCCAGGGCCGCCCAGAAGGGCGATCCGGAGTCAATGACTGCGGCAGGTTACTGTTTGCTCAACGGTGAAGGAGTCAAGTCGGATCACGAGGCCGCCGTGGCTTGGTTCAAGAAAGCTGCTTTGGAAGGGGATCAGGATGCGCCACGCTACCTTGCCTCTTGTACGCTTTATGGGGAAGGCCTTGAGGCTGATGTGGAAGAGGGTCTGCGCATCGCCCAAGAGGGCTGGGAACAAACAGGTGACCCCGAGTATGCCCACCTGATTGCTTGTGCCCAGCACGACCTGATTCTGGATGAAGAACAGGCTGTGGTCTGGCATTGCATCGCTGCCGAGAGGGAGCATGACGAGTCCATGGTTTGGATGGGTTACTTCACGCGTTATGGACTCGGAGTCAAGCGCAGTCTGAAGGCCGCATTCAATTGGTACCTGAAGGCTGCAGAGTTCGGTAATGACGCGGGTCTGGCTAATGTGGCCATTTGCTATCACAACGGGGAGGGCGTATCTCAGAGTTTTGAGCAGGCCTATGAGTATCGCAAGCAAGCTGCGGCCTTGGGGCATCAAGAGAGCCGCCTTTGGCTTGCAGTCCAGCAACTCCAGGGTCTTGGGTGTGACGCCGACCCCGAGGTCGCTCTCAAGACCATGACCGAGTTGGCTCAAGACGACCCTAGCGCCGCCATGATGATAGGGGAAAAGTACTACTACGCTGAAGGGGTCGAAAAGGACCTTACCGAGGCGGTCAAGTGGTTCAATGTTGCTGCCAAATCAGATCTGCCCGAAGCCTGGACCTTTCTTGGTGTTTGCGCTTGGAATGGGGAGGGTCGTAGCGCTTCCACCTCGGATGCCATGGAGTGCTATCGCCGAGCCGCTGACCTGGGTGATTCCCACGCGCTCTTCAACCTAGGCCTCGCCTATCGCGGAGGTGAAGAGGTCAAGCGCGACTTCACTCGCTCTTGGCAATTGTTTGAGCAGGCCGCCTTGCAGGGCAATGGCCCCGCAGCGGCTCTCCTGGCACACGCCTGCATTGAAGGAGACGGCGTGCCCCGGGATCCCTCACTGGGCGTGGCTTATTTGCGCCCCGCTATCGCCGCCGAAGATCCGGATGCGATGGTCATGATGGCCGAATGCCTGGCTACGGGTATCGGTGTGCGCAAAGATCAGTCCCGCGCGTTCGAGTTGCTCAAGCTGGCTCAAATACAAGGCCGCGACACCCGTGTGGAACGAGGCCAGTTGCGGCGGCGCATACGTGGCCTGGACTGAGGGCCGGGCTCAGGAGTCCTTGCCCTTGAGCAACGCCCGTGTCTCTCTTGCCAGGGTCTCTGCCGCGTCCATGATGTGATGGGACGAGGTTGAATGCAGGTTGACAGGCAGGATCACCCAGCGTTCTTCGCGTACGGCTCGCACTTGACGGGCAGCGCTTTGGCCCAGAAGCCATTCAAGGGTGGGCGAATGACCCCCGTCCTCGGCTTCTGACAAGAGCAGAAGATCCGGATCCATGCGCAGCATTTGTTCCAGATCCAGTGGACCGTTGCCCACAAGCCCGAATTCCGCCGCAGCGTTCTGCATCCCCGAGAGCTCGATCAAGAGGTCATAGGCCGTGTCTTCCCCCGCGCAGGATCCGCCCGCCCCGTAGTTGCCGTAGGACAGCACTCTCTCTTCAGCCAGTACTGAATTGTTCGCCAGGGTCGCGCGTCGCCGGTTCAGGTCAGCGATCAGTTCTGTTCCACGATCCACGGCATCCAAAGCCTCGGCACTGAAGCGAATCAGTTCCGTCAGTCCGGCGTAACTCGTTGGCGTCGGCAGGCGTAAGATGCAAATGCCTTGACGTTGAAGCAAATTGGGCACCGTGGGCGGCCGCCAATCGGAAAGCAGCACCAGGTCCGGATTCAGGGCCAAAATGTCCGCCGCATGAAAACCGGCTGGATTCGGTAGAGCCTCCCAATGCTCCAAGGACCCCGTTGTCAGGGAATACCGCAGGGCGGTGGACACCACCCCCGCGATCTGGTCCGGTTCCAAGAGCGCCACCATCAAATCGAAACCCGTGGCTGAATCTGCAAAGACCCTTGTTGGATGCAGAGGCACTTGGACTTCGCGCCCTTGTTCATCGGTAATGGTGCGCGTGGGAGTGGTGGAATCACGGGCCCCCTCACTGCAGGCCATGAGCCCAAGGGAAATCATGAAGGGGAGAAGGCGCGCCATGCATCCATTGTGACCTGTCACGAGGGGTCTTGGATCAGTCCCCTTGGGGATCCATAGCCAAGCCAATCCAGAGCACTTGGTCGCTTCTGCCGAGGACCGGAACTCTGACAGAAGGCAGCATCTCGGTGGTGGAGTAGAGCCCCGCTTGGGGCTGTAGTTGTTCCGGGCTTTCCAGCAACAAGAGTGCTGTGGAGGGCAGAGGGCGCGTCCAACGAAGATCTACTGGATCCCCGAGTGACTCTCCCAAGAAGCTGAACATCGCGGCCTGCAGCGAATCCTCCCCGCCGATGCGTGTGCCTGGAGGAACGCGCTGTTCCAGATCAGGCAGCATGGCTCGAGTCATGGGTCTTGCGGCGGGTGTGCGTTCGATCCAGTTCCCGGCCAGCTCGGCGAGGGGTAATCCAAGACCCGAAAGCAAGGAGGCGGCCAGCACGAGTCCCATCAGGCCCAGAGTGATGCCTGCTGAAATCCGTGCCAGCTTGTGCCGCAGCGACCGCGGCAGGTCTGGACTGAGCAGTCCCGGCAGAAACGCCACGATCAAGGAGGTGAGGGCAAGGCGCCCATCCAGGGGCCCTTGGCAGCCTAGATAGAACAGAACGATCAGCGGCGCAATTGCTGCCACTCGCAGAGTGAGCGCCCCTTGGATCTGCTTGCGTTGCAACTCGCTCCAATTGCGGATTGCCAGGAACATGAACGCGACGCCTGTCCAAAGCAGCGTATCGACGCTGAAGCTGAGAAGAGCCGATAGGTCGAATCCTATGCCGAGGGAAGATTTCAAGTGAAGCACGCGCTCCCAACTTGCCTCCTTGTTGATCAAATCCACCAAGAGAATCGCTGGCAGCAGTCCCTGCAGCACCCTCCAGCGCGGGGCAGCTGGATTTGCTCCGCCCCTTTCCCTTGGCCAAGCCAAAGCACAGGTTGCGGTCAAGGGTGCCAAGGGATGCACCAGCAGCGACAAGCCCGCGATCCAGCCGAGCATGGTCGCGCCGCGCTTGGATCCGCGCGCTCCCGCCAGGCCTGCCGCAGCGGAACTCAATCCAACCAGCAGCATCAGTCCTTCACGATTCCAACCTAGAGACGCCAGAAATATTCCAGGTACGCAGTGCAGCGCCAGCCATGCGTTCCCTGCCACACGACTATCACGCCCGAGCATCTTGGCCAGAATGTTCAAAGGCACAAGGCAGAGGGTCGTAGCGACTAATCCAGGCAAGCGCAGCAAGAGCAATTGCAACGGTCCGGTCCCACTGATCAGGGTTGCCGCCAGGGCGCTGAACACGTCGGCCCCGCCCAGTGGTGTGCCGCTGCGTGCATTAGCCCACAAGAGAGCCTCCTCCCCGTTCACCGGCCAATAGGCCGCACCAATCAATTTCGCCAGGCTTACGATCAGGATCAATCGGAGAAGACGGCTATGCATGGCAGAAACACAGACGCCCCGCAGAACGGGGCGTCTGTGTGGTCAGCCTAGCAAGGCTGGCGAAGCGATTGCAGCGCTATCCCAGCAGTGTGTTTGTCTTCCCATCGAGCAGGCCCTTGAGGCGACTCATCACGTTGCTGTGGATCTGGCAGACGCGGCTCTCGGTCAGAGATAGCATCTCGCCGATCTCGCGCATGGTGTGCCCCACGCGGTAATACTGTTCTACGATGAAGCGTTCCTTGTGGGTCAAGGAGCGAGTCATGTAGAGCATCAAGTCGTTCTTCTTGAGTTCGTCCATGGGGTCGATAGAGGTCTTGTCCTCAAGCACATCGACCTTTTCGAGGGAACTGTCGTCGTCCCGGTCCTCCCAGCGATCCGAGAGGGAGTACATGGACTTGGCGGTGGCCTTGCCGATCTCTACGGCCAGCTCCACATGGTTCATGTCCAGGGCGTCTGCCAACTCGGCGTGGGTTGGCTCACGGCCGTATTCGCCGGTCAGGCGTTGCAGAGTCTTGTCGATCTTGCTGGCCTTGAGGCGTACGAGACGGGGTACCCAGTCCTGGGAGCGTAGCTGGTCCAGGATCGAGCCGCGAATACGAGTCGTGCAGTAGGTCTTGAACTTGATGCCGCGATCGGGATCAAAGCCACGGATCGCGTCCATCAGGCCGAAGAGGCCGGCGGAGATCAGATCGTCCGCTTCGATGGACTTGGGCAGGGTCTGCAGAAGACGCTCGGCGATGTACTTGACCAGCGGGTAGTGGCGTTCCATCAGGATATTGCGAACGCGTTCGAGGTCCTGCTTGTTTTCCGTTTCCCGGGCGCAGCTATAGAGTGCCCAGAGATCCTCGGTGACAACTTCCTCAATTGATCCTTTTAGGATCTCCTGGGCTTCCCTGATTGCTTTGGCCTTGGCCTTGGGCGACAGGGGTGGTTTTGGCTCGTAGGTGGTTCGGCTGCCCTGGGGGCTGATTGTGGTTTTGGATGTGCTCATTATATTCTCTCTACTCTCGGTCTCTTCTTGGGATATGTCCCCTCAGTATTTCTTCAATGTGTGGCAAGGCACGTCCAACTTCTTGTTTCCTTCCAGGAAGCCGAGCTCGATGGCGAAGCAGCAGGCGATGGGGTCGCCTCCTACGCGGCGCACGAGCTTGAGGCTGGCCGCCATGGTGCCGCCGGTGGCGAGCAGGTCATCCACCATCAAGATACGCTTCCCATCGGCGGCATCTAGGTGGATCTCGATTGTGTCGGTGCCATACTCCAGTTCATAGCTCTCTGAGGCAGTTTTCCATGGGAGCTTTCCCGGTTTACGAATTGGGATGAAGCCCTTGCCCACGTGCACTGCTAACGCCGTCCCAAAAATGAAACCTCGTGATTCGATGCCGCAGATCAAGTCGTAGGACTCTGGGTCCACCATTTGGGCCATGCCTTCGATCGATTGGCGCAGGCCCGCAGCATCTTTCAGAAGCGGTGTGATGTCCTTGAAGATGATTCCCGGTTTGGGGAAATCAGGCACATCGCGGATCAGGGAGTCGATCAAGGTTCTGCTTTTGGCGTCGGATGAGAGGGGTGCTGCCCGGGCATGGGTACACTAGGTCACCTTGTCTCATCGGAGGCAAGCGGGTGGGCCTTGAACATAGCCTCTACATTTCTGTAGGGGCTGGAACCCCCAAGATCCCTAACCCGTTGCTGACAACTACTTTACAGCTGTTTGCGAGGGCTAGACGGGCGCTTGTGACTCCTTCTTCCTGTCCCAGAACGCGACGCTGTGCAATCCAGGAATTGATCATGCGCGAGAGGCCCAGAAGATACTGGGTCAGGAGGCTCGGCTCGGCCTCAGCGGCGGCCCGCACGAGCACGTTGGGGTAGCGCCCCAATTCCAGGATCAAGGTCGAGTCCTCAGCCACAGCCTCAAAGTCGCATTTTCCGGAGCCTTCCCCCGCGGCTGCAGCTTTGCGCCCAATCGACGACAGCCGCGCGTGGGTGTACTGCACATAGGGACCTGTGTCCCCCTCAAACGCCAGGACCTCTTCCCACGTGAAGGCGATGTCCTTGACTCGCTCGCGTTTGAGATCGTTGAATACCACTGCGCCCATGCCGATCATCTCGCCCACGGCTTCGGGGTTGGTCAGATTGACGTTTTTCTCTTTGATGATCTCCGTCGCCCGGCGCGAGGCCTCGTCAAGCACATCCTGCAAGAAGACCACCTTGCCATGCCGCGTGCTCATGCGTCCCTCGGGCAGACGCACCATGCCGAAGTCGATGTGTTCCATGCGCGGCTCCCATTCAAGCCCCATGCGGTCGAGCACGTGCTTGAGCTGGCGGAAGTGCAGTCGTTGGTCGCCGCCTACCACATATAGGCAGCGCTCGAAGGAGTAGAGCTCCCAGCGGTGGAAGACCGCGGCCAGATCCCGGGTGGCGTAGAGGGTTGTGCCATCAGTCTTGCGCAGGATGCATGGGGGCAGGTTTTCTCCGAACTGTTTGAGGCTGACCACCAGCGCTCCTTCGGATTCTTCGGTGATGCCAGTGTCTACGACACGCTGGACGGTTTGGTCCAGGTAGGACTCGTAGAAGGCCTCTCCGCGCACTTCGTCAAAGGTCACGCCCAATCGCGCGTAGACCCTGTCGAACTCACTTAGGGACAAGGCCGTCATCTTGCGCCAGACAGCTCGTACGGGTCCGTCCACGCCACTTTCTAGTTCCCGGAATGCTGCTGCCGCGGCCTCTTTGAGGGTCGGATCGGCCTCCTCTTCCTCGTGATAGCGTACATACAGTTTGAGCAGGGCGGGAATTGGGTCGTTATCCAGATCCACTTCCTCGCCCCAGCGATCCAAGGCCGCGATCAACTTGCCGAATTGGCTGCCCCAGTCCCCTATGTGGTTGATGCCGACCGTGGTGTAGCCCAGGGCATCGTGCAGGCGCTGAATCGCCGCGCCGATCACCGTCGAGCGAAGGTGTCCCACGCTCATAGGCTTGGCGATGTTCGGAGAGGAGAGGTCAATCACAATCGTCTTGCCGGCGCCCTCTTGGCTGTGCCCAAAGGTGTCCCCCGCTTTCAGGATCGATTCGATGACCGATCTGGCCAGAATGGGTCGGTCGATGCGAAAATTCAGGTAGGGACCCGTGGCCTGCACCTCGATGCCCTCAAGTCTCTTGGCCAGACCCTCTGCGAGTTCCTGTGCGATTTTCGGTGGCGCCTTGCGCAGGGTCTTGGCCAAAGGAAAGCAGGGGAAGGCAAAGTCCCCGAGTTCCGGATTGCGCGGAGTCTCGAGCTTCAGGTCTTCCCGGGCCAGGCTGGTTTCCTGAGCCAGGGCGGTGAGAATCGCATCGGTGAAGGCTTGCATGCTGGGCGGTTCCGTGAAGAGGTCCCAGATGGTCGGGACTGAGTGGTCAGGATAGCGACCGGGCGGGTCGGGGGCCCAAGGCTCAGGCGGCAAAAGTCGAGTAGTGCTTCCGCTCCTAGGCGAAGCTCTCCCATTCTTCGTTGGCTTTTTGCAGTTCCTGTTCCACCTCTGCTATTCGGTACTGGGTATCTCGAAGCTTCTCGCCGCTGGAGTAGACATCTTTCTCGGTCAGGGCCTTGTTGAGTTCTGCGAGTTTGCTTTCGAGCTTCATGATGCGCGCCTCGATCTTTGCGAGCTTCCAGGGGTTGGACTTCTTGCGGAGTTTCCTGGGCGCGGCCTGCCTGTCGGCCTTGCGGCTGGTCGCCTTGGCCTTGGTTTCTTCTCGCTTGCGCACAACATTCGCAATTCGCGTTTTCTGGGCGTTGTTCGCCTCAAGCTCGTCTTGCTTGGCCGCGCGCCAGGCGCTGTAGTTGCCTTCGTATTCAAGCACGCAGTTGTCGTGCACCTCCCAGGTGTGGCTAGTCAATCCATCGAGAAACTCGCGATCATGGGAGATGCAGATGATGGCCCCTTGAAACCTCCCGAGCATCTCTTCAAGGGCCGTGCGCCCCGCCAGATCCAGGTGGTTGGTGGGTTCGTCCATGGCCAGCCAACTGGGCTTGGTCAGCACCATCAGGGCCAAAGCCATGCGCGCTCGTTCGCCGCCGGAGAGCGTGCTGATCTCCTTGTCCACCCCTTCACCACGGAATAGGAACATGGCCAGGTGACTGCGGATCTCCAGGTCCGTCATCTTTGGATAATGACGCAAGATCTCGCTAAAGGGCGTGCTGTCCGAGCGCAGATGGCTTGTGTCCTGGTCGAAGTAAGCGCACTCTTCCCCGTGCCCACGCACTACCTCGCCGGCCAAAGGCGCCATGACTCCGGCCATGATCTTCAAGAGCGTCGTCTTGCCGGATCCGTTGCTTCCAATCAAGCCGATGCGCTGGCCCCGGCCAAGGCGCAGGTTGACCTGGGACAACAGCACATTGTCACCATATCCCGCTTTGATGTGCTCAAGGCCCAGGACCTTTTCTCCACCCCTGGCAGCCTCCGGGGGATTGATGATCGGTCGGCGTACATCGTGGTGCGGTCGTTCCAAGCGCGTGATATGTCCAAGTTTCTTGAGCCGTCCTTTCGCCTCTGCCGTGCGCTGGGAGCCCATGTGCTTCTTGATGAAGCTCTCTTCCCTGCGCAGCATTTCGCGCTGCTGCTCATAGGCCTTCAGGTTGGTCTCGTAGCGTTCAGCTTTGAGGTCAACATACCTGGCGTAGTTGCCAGGGAAGGAATTCAACTGTCCAAACTCCAATTCCAGGATGCGCTCCACCGAGTTGGTCAAGAGCCGCCGGTCGTGGGATACAACCAGAATCGCGCTGTGAATTTCGCGCAGGTACTTCTCAAGCCACTCAATGCCTTCCAAGTCCAAATGGTTGGTTGGTTCGTCGAGCAACAACAAATCGCCTCCCCCCACCAGAGCGCGGGCCAGGCTGACCCGGTTCTGCTCGCCCCCTGACAAGGTCTTGGCCTTGCGATCCCAAAGACCCTTGGCCAGTCCGATGCCGGAAAGAACTTTTTCAACCTTGTGCTCCAGGTCCCAGCCGTCGAGGGTTTCCATCTCGCCGGTCAAGCGGTCGTGTTCGCGCATCAAGCGTTCGAGTTCAATGCCGGTGGCGGAGCCCATTTTCTCTCCCACATACTCCAAATCCATCCCTACTTGTCGTGCCGCGTCGAGACCGCTCTCCACATGTGCACGCACCACCTCATCGGGCTCAAAAACTGGCCGTTGGGGCACAAAGGACATGCGCGCTCCCTTGCGGATCACTACGCGCCCCCAATCCGGCGTTTCCTCCCCGGTGATCATGTGGAAGAGGGTTGTCTTCCCTCCGCCGTTGCGACCGACGATGCCCACCTTCTGACCCGGGTTGATTGACAGGGATGTGCCGCGCAGCACCTCCTGGGGTCCAAAGTGCTTCTTGAGGTCTTCGAGAATCAACAGTGACATGGCCAGGGCTCCAAGAGGAAGCCGAGCAGTCTACTGATCTTCGCTCCCAGCAGTGTCGTCGGGTTGGTCCCCATATCCCATTCGATAGAGATCTGCCTCGGCGGCGATGGTGCCAAAGGCGGCCCAGGCTCCCCGTTCGGCCACCAGGGCCAGGGCTGCGCGGGCGCCACGGGTGTCTCCGCCCATTTGGGTGCGCCAGGCCGCGACCCCGTAGGCTACGGTGGCGTCAGCGATACCATCATGGCTGGCTTCGAGGACTTTGGCCACGGAGCCTCGGCCGCTCATCAAGAGACACAGATCTCGATAGGACCGGTTCTCCAACACGATCCAACTGGATTCCACAGGCCTCAAGGTTTCCGCCGCTGCGCCAAAGTTGCCAGTCAGGCGCTGGGCATGGGCCAGCCAGTAGCGTGTGGCCACTTCCATGTCCTGGTTGGGGCAGCGTTCGAGGCACATGGTCCAGATCTTGGTTGCTTCATCCACCCTTCCTTGAAGGTGCAAGCTCAAGGCCCAGTGATAGAGAATGTTGGTGTGGTCGGTGCTGCGCGGCAGGTTGTATTCGTTGGGGGCTCCGTCCGGTTCGAGCTCGTCGGAATGACTCGATGCCCGTTGCCAGGCCATAGAGAGGTCTTTTTCAGCTCGTACAAACTCCCGCAGGGTGATCCAGCGGTGACCCCGGTGGCGCAGGAGGCGATAGGAATTGGCGTGCTCTTCCAGGGCGCTTGTGTACCAATCGAGCGCATCTCGGTAGCGGCCCAGGTAGGCCAGTCGCCTGCCGACCCAGATCGCGTTGGCTTCGGTTGGGTCGCTTGCGTGTTGACGCCGGGCCTCGGCCAATCTGGATTCCATGCGCTGGGCCCTGTCGGGTGAGAGCTCAGGGCGCAGGAGTTCACGGCCCAACAGAGACGTGCCTTCCTGAAGGGTGTTGTTGGGAGCAATGCAAGCGCTCACTCCCAGGAGAGTCAGCAGAATCCAGTGAGTGGCGACAGAACGCATGCCCAATAGATTAGTCGGGATCTCGCCGATGTGTTCCTCTGAGTCCGGTTCGTTCTGTTTACAATTCTCATCCATGGCCGGCCCTTCCCCCGACACCCGCAGTCAGCGCGCCAAAGTGGTCTCGATCCGTCCCTCGGGCAGTGATGGGGTCGTCCTGACTGTGCGGCCCTTCATGACTTTTGGCCGTTTGGATGCCGGACGGTTCTTCATGTTGCGTGGGGATGAGGAGTCTTCGCCTGCGATTCCGCGGCCCTTTTCCCTCTATCGCCAGGGCGACAGCGGCAACCTTGAGTTCCTGATCAAGGTGATTGGTCCGGGCACCGAGGCTCTGGCCCAGAGTCGGGTGGGCGAGGAGATTGTGATGATCGGCCCCCTCGGCCGTGGCTGGCCTGAACTAACGCAGGACGGCAAGCCTCTGATCATGTTGGCCGGTGGAATTGGCTCAGCGCCTTTCTATATCGCCCTGCAGCAAGCTCTTGCGGGCACGGATCAAAGGCCAGCTGTTGATCCCGGCCAATTGCATCTGATCTATGGGGGCCGCAATAAGGGCCTGCTTTATGACATCGAGAAGTTCGAAGAACTGGGCATTGCGGTTACCCCCTGCACCGATGACGGCAGCTTCGGATTCCATGGGAATGTGGTCCAGGCTTTGGAAGATCACTGGAGGCAGTCGCGCTTTCCCAGTGAGGTGCGCTTGTGGACCTGTGGCCCGGAACCCATGATGCGCGCAGTGGTCAAGGTCGCCGAAGACCGTGACCTGCAGTGCTGGTTTTCCTTGGAGACCTACATGGGTTGCGGAGTGGGAATCTGCAACGGGTGTGCGGTGCTCACCTGCAAGGAAGGATCTCTTGGGTCTTGGCCAGTGGCCAAATGTTGCGTGGATGGCCCGGTGTTTGCGGCCCGCGACGTGCAATTGACCTGAATCCTCAGTCCTTCTTGGGCGGGAGTTTCGGCAGGGCGGTCATCGGTCCTTCGAAGCTCTCAAGATGCGCCGCTATCTCCTGCAGAGCAATTTCAAGAGTGCGCTGTACTGCGGGCCGGATGCTGTTGATATCGGTCCCAGGGCCGAGAGCATCGATGTTCTTGAGGGCATTGGCGAGATGGGGCTGTGCCAGATCGGGTCGACCCTCCTTACCAAGGAGCAGTCCCAAGTTGTGCAGGGTCCAGAAGCTGGCCGGGTTGCTCTCCAAGCTCGATTCGTATTCCTGGATTGCTTCTGCTGGACGCTTCAGTTTCTCGAAGAGGCTGCCGCGTACCTGGCGTACCAGGCTGATGCTCTCCGATCGGTCGGGATGGTTGGCCCACAGGTCAGGCAGGCTCAGGACTCGCTCGGTCCAGCGTAGACTCCCGCCCCAGTCCCCGCGCGCCTGTTCAAGTTGCGAGAGTGCCATCATGGCATCCGCATCACTGCCTACGAACTGGGTCAGGGCGCCGCTCAGAGTAGCGCGCACTTCGCCGGGGGGGGAGCGCCGGTAGGCCACCTCCAGCATGCCCCTCGCCTGCTGAACAGTCGCCTTGTCCTCCAGCAGCAGACGCGCCCCATTGTAGTGAGCCTCGAAACTCTCCGGCATCAGTTCGCAAGCCCGACCAAAGGCGTCGATGGCCGCAACTCGCTGACCTTGACGCATGAGTACTTCCCCACGCATGCGATGGGCCGGTCCCAGGTTGGGTTCCACGTGCAGAGCGCGATCAAACCAGTCCAGGGCCCGGGTCAGGTTGCCCTTTGAGTAATCCAGATGTCCTTGTACCAAGAGGACTTGTGGGTCTTGGGGATAGTCAGAGTTCAAAGCGGCAAGCACTTTCTCGGCTTCCGCATTGCGGCCTGCGTCGATCAGGCTCATGGCCAGGTGCCGCCGTGTGCGCTTGTCCGGGCGAAGCACTGCGGCTTCCTTGAAGGCGCTGGTTGCCTCATTTAGCTTGTTGACCTTCTGCAGGCACTGGCCCAGGTTGAACCAGGATTGGGGGCTGCGCGGATTGAGCCTGGTGCCCTCGCGAAGTTCGGGTTCTGCGTCGGTGAGGTTTCCTGCTGCCATCAAGGCAACGCCCAGGCCCGTGTGTGCTTCGGAGCTTTGGGGTACTGCTTGGATCACTGCGCGGAAGGTCGAAATCGCCGTGTTGAATTCCGGCGCGGGGGAGATCATGGCGGTTAGCAAGTAGCACCAGGCCTGGCCCAAGTTGCCATCCACCCGTTCCATGGCGCTGACCATGATGCGCGGGTCTGGGCGGGGGTTGGCTCGGCGGTCGTTGATGACCCCCAAGAGTTCTTGCAGGCGGTCGCTGACCGGTGCCTCCGGGCCAAGTCTGGGGTGCTTGTCCCCATAGTCGTGACCCAGAACCAGGGACTGCAGAAAGGCCACCATGGCTTCGTCGCGCAGGGAGTCTTCGGCGCTGATGCGGTACTTGGTAAGCAGCACCCTACCGAGGCCCAACCAGGCCGCAGGTACGTCCGGGGTTTCCAGGGTTGCCTGACGATGGAATGTCTCGTCGTCGGTGTAGAGGCTTGCGCGTTCATTCCCCATCAAGCCCATGACCAGGGCCAAGAGGGGAGCGGCCAGCAGCAGGTGTTTCGGTCTGACAATCTGAGCTAGCGTGGACAGGACAATTCCCATCATTGGCAGCACCGCCAGATAGGCGTAGCGGTCGGCGATGGGGAAGGCACCGGCGTTCTCGGGCAGGATCAAGACCGGGACCACTGCCAGGGGCAGGGCCAGGATTGACGCAATCCACCAGATCGAGCGGCGCCGGATGCCCCACGAGAGCAGGCCTGCGAACAGGGCGAGCCCAATCATGGCCTTGATCCACTCGGGTTCGTTGAAGGCCAGAACCGGCCTGACCATGTGGAAGAATGGCAGATTCTGGGGCCATAGGATCGAGAAGGTCCAAGTTCCAAGGGCTTCTGCCCGGAGTTGCAGGCCGCGGGTAAAGTCGAGACCCAATCCCACCAGGGCTCCACCCAAGCCTCCCGAAGGTGAGTCGAAGACGGACCAACGAAGTAGCCACCAAATCACCAGGCACATCAGTACGGGCGTCCAGCTTCGCAAGATCGAGGGGCGCGGTCTCCCGTTGCTCGCGTCGCAACGAAGTAGCAGCCAATCGAGCAGGAGCAGCAGAGGCAGACCAACAAGTGCTTGTTCTTTGGCGATCAATCCGAGGAAAAGGAACACAGCAGTCAGCAACGGGGTCCCCCGGGAACCTCGCCCGCGCCAGCGCACATGGGAATTCAAGGCCAGTAGGACCATGAGCCCCGCCAGGGGATCGTTGACAGCGGCAATCCAACTGGCAGCTTGCACCTGAAGAGGATGAAACACGAATAGCAGGGCGATCAGAAAACTGGCTGTGTGGTGGCGCAGGAGTGCCGCTAGCAGACTCCAGGCCGCGCAAAAAGCCGCCAGGTGCAGGAGGCCTGAGATCAGGTGATGGCCCCAGGCTTCGCCTCCGCCGATGCTTCTTCCCAAGGCCAGGGTGATTACTGTCAGAGGCCGCCAGAAGCCGACCTGCCCGGACAAGTGTGGGTCTGTAAACCCCCAAAGGGGTTCCTGCCAGACAGTCATCGCTGTGTTCAGATCTCGCACCCAGGGGTTGTTCACCACAAGGGAGATGTCGTCATATACGAAGGACCCGTTCAGGGCGGGCATGAGTACCAGGGCGAGGCCCAAGCTCACCATTCCGATCAAGGCTGCGATCCAAGATCGTTCCAACTCTGCTCCTGGCATCCGCTGCACCCAGAGGGGTAGCGGGCTGGTTTGTTCTGAGTTGGTGGAAGTCGTCATCGGAGTAACTAGGGCAGTCGCCGGTCCACGATACGCACTGATTGGGCCGATTGAGGTGTTGATCCTGACGGTGAGCCCATTTCTGATGTATAGGCATGCTCGGCATATACCTGGACCCACCCGAATCCAGGGAGTTAGGATAGTGCGCCCATGATCTTCTTTCGACGGACCGCACTTGTTCTGCTCCTACTCAGTACTGCTGCATGCTGCTGCCTGGGGAGCACTTCCGCCGAGCTGCCGCCGGTGGAGGACAAGCTGCCCGGGGATCCCCGTTGGCGGGAAGAGGGCCTGTTCGAACGCGTGTTGGTCTTGGGTGCATCGGCTTCGGCGGGGTTCGGATTGAATCAGGACCTTGGCACAGTGACCTCAGCAGCCCTGAGTTTGGATAGTTCCAAGGTCTTGACAATCGCCTCCTCCATGTTCTTCATGCGGCCCTTGACCAATGGTCGTACCGCTATGGAACAGGTGCTGGAATTTGACCCGACCTTGGTGATCGCCATCGACTTTCCTTTTTGGTTCGCCTATGGGAGCCGACGGGAAGAGCAACGAATGGGATTCCTGATCCGTGGCTTGGATCTTATGGATCGTATCGATTGCCCGATCATCGTCGGGGGCATCCCCGACATGACTGCGGCTATTGGTTTGATGTTGAGTGCGAGACAGGTTCCAGCGATCGACACCCAAGAGCAGTTGGACCTCAAGGTCCTGGAGTGGGCCGAGGCTCGGCCTCGGGTGGCCTTCTATGACCTGCGCGGCTCCCAGACCAAATTAGACCAAGGGGTCAGAGAACTCCTTGGGCAACCCTGGCCCCCGGGAAAGGAGGAGATTCTGCAACCGGACCGTCTGCATCCAACCCTTGTGGGCCTCGTGGGCCTATGTCTGGACGCCCTGGTTGAAGTGGGCTTGGGCAATCGCATTGAACGTACTCCTACTGAGATCCTGGCGGCGGCTAAGGAACTACGCCGAAATCGCTAACTCATGGACTGGATCACACAACCGGAAGCCTGGATCGCCCTGGCGAGCCTGACCGCTCTCGAAATCGTACTTGGGATTGACAATATCGTCTTCATCTCTGTACTCGCGGCGCGGCTTCCCGCTGAACAACAGCACCGTGCGCGCATCCTCGGACTTGCCATGGCCATGGGCGGACGCATCCTGCTGCTGCTGGCGATTTCGTGGGTCATGGGTCTCAATCGGGATCTATTTGAGTTCATGGGCCATGTCTTATCCGGCCGCGATCTGATCATGTTGGGTGGCGGACTGTTCTTGCTGACCAAAGGCACCAAGGAGATTCATCACACAATGGAAGGGTTGGTTGAGGATGATGCGGCTACGGCGCCCAAGACCATGCGCGGTGTCTTGATCCAGATCTTCTTGCTTGACCTTGTGTTCTCCTTGGATTCGGTCATCACTGCCGTTGGCATGGTGGATCAAATCGCCGTGATGATTACCGCGGTGGTGATTGCGGTGGGGGTGATGATGCTGGCTGCGAGCAGGGTCGGCGGCTTTATCGAGAAGCACCCCACGGTCAAGATGCTGGCCTTGTCGTTCCTCATGCTGGTTGGCATGACCTTGGTAGCGGATGGTCTTCGCTTCCATGTGCCCCGGGGGTATATCTACTTCGCCATGGGCTTCTCCCTCTTTGTGGAGTTCCTGAATCTGCGCATGGCTCAGCGGCGCAAGGCCAACGCCAAGAACTGAGTCGATTGGACCCCTAGGGGCAGAAGGGAATCGACAGGGCGTCGGAGAAGTCGCTTCCCGCTCCTGCCGGATCCCGGTACCACAGCTGGAAGTTCCAGGTCTGGCCCGCCTGAATCTGACCTGCCGGATCTGGTGGGGCGCTCAGGTCGAGGGCATAGAGCACGTCCCCTGCGGCACTTGCCTGGCTCACACCAAGTCGGTAGAAGGGTCCCCCTACGCAGAGCGTTCCACCAGCAATCTGTGCGCTGGTCTGGTTCTGACCGTAGAAGAAGATACTGAATTGGCTTGCGGCAACGCCTCTGGCGGTAAGCACCAGATCGTTGGCTTGTACGCTTTGGGAGCCGTTGACTCCAAGCACCGCACCATCGCCGGAACTGTTGGCGGTGGTGGGGCAGTAGTTGCTGATCGCTGAGCAGGCCAGGGTAATGGGCCAGGCGTTCGATAGGGCCTCAAAGCTGGACAGGGTGTTGCGCACCAGTACATCGCCGCTGCCCGCGTCTGGAGGTGGCACGACAGTGATGCTGGTACCGTCTGAGCTGACTCCGGTGACTTTGGGGAAGGTGCCCCAAGAACTGGGCCCCTTGCTGGTGAACCAGACTTCGTTACCTATGCCGCTGAAGCCCGAACCGCTTAAATGCACACGCAAGCCGTCGAAGGACGCGCTGGTGATGATGGGCTTGCTTGCACCTGCAGGTCCGTAGATCGCTTGCACGCCCTGGCGGTCATCGAGGGTCAAAGACCGCCAACTGGTGGTGGCTGCAGTCATGGACGAAAACATGGTGCTGAAGATCTGGGTCGAGTGGCCCAGACCAAGTGCGTGCCCCATCTCATGGGTTGCGGCAGACTGCAGGTCGTAAGTATTCGGGCCAATCGATCCGGGACCGTCATCCCAATTCCAATTCTCGTAGTAGCGAATGCGCCAGCCTCCGTTGGCGAACTCGGTAAAGGCTAGAAGCCCGGTGTCGCTGGCGTGCAGCACGGAGTGGGTATTGCCCCAGATTGGCCCGGGGCTAGTGGCCAGACCCTGGTAGCTGAAATCAAAGTTCGCGCCACCGCTGCCGATTCCATCGAACTGGGCTGGGTCGCCGGTCCCATCACCGTGCAGGGTGCTGCCCCATTCGACTCCGGCCTTCCAAATCGCCATGGTTGCTCCCAGGGCGCCCGGGAAGTTCGCATGGGGGGTGGTGTTGTCGTTGGCGGAGACGTCTTCGAAGTCATTGAATACGCGGAAGTCGCGAGTTCCGAAATCGAGGTTGTGACCCAGCAGTGTGTAGCTGCCGCCGCCCGGCACCAGGGCCAGGGTCAGGACAGAGCCAATCAGAACCAAGGGGGGGATTGAGCGTACTCGCATCTCGGTGGAGAATCAGAAGTTGCGGTTGTTGTTCTTACTCTCTTGGGCTTTGCGCTCTTGTTTGGCTCGATCGAGCCCCTTGATGTTCTTGCGCAGAGCCGGGAGGCGCTGGTTGAGTTCCACTGCGTAGCCTTTGCCGCGTCCAAGCACGATGGTGCGGCCGCGCTTGTCTTCAAAGGTGCGAAACAGACCCCCATGGGAGGTATAGAGCGCGTTGCCGCTGAAGCCGCCCCCGAGATCGTCGCAAACCTTCCAAAAGGCTACTACCCGACTGCCGATGCGCTGATCGTCGGCGCTGGGTGCTTCCGAGTTCCAGACGCCTGTGTGTTCATCAACAAAGCCTCCGGGGAAGCTGACCGCGATCGTGTGTGATTGGCCCGAGATCAGGTTCTCACCTTCAATGGTCAATGTGGTGAAGAACATGTCCGTGCCGTCTTTGGTCTCTGGCAGGTGGGTCACATGAGTGGCCGTGATCGTGCCATGTACAGCACCGTCGGTGCGCTCGACCATCTGTTCCAGGGTGAGACGCAGAATCTGGGCCGTGAGGAGCGGTGTAAGCGCCAGCAGGAGCAAGGCTGCGCAGGGAAGAATCTTGTGTGCAGGCTTCATCGGTTCACCATTGTGATCTTGATTGCGGTTGCGGCGGGAGCAGCCGCAGGGGCTCACCTTCTAGCATACCTCTCTGACATGCATGCGGGGGGGGCAAGTGGTCACTTGTCTCAGTCCCCATCAGGGCCTTCCTGTGCCCCCAGGAGCGCCTTAGCAGCCTCCTGCAGTGACTCCAGGCGCGGGTCAGATGTCACAAACCCCTGTAGATGTTTTAGTGCTGATTGAGCATCTAGGGATTCAATATCCGCGGCAGCCAGGGCGAGTTCCAATTCCAAGGGCCTGCCCCAAGTTGTGCTGATGGGTGCCAGGTACTCTTGAATCGCCTCGACTCTGCGTTTTTTTACCAGTACCCGGGCAATGCCGAAGACTGTTTCTTCCACAAAGCGGCCGCTTGCTCCCGCCTGCACCGTTGCCGCCAAGTCGGTCATTTGCTTGTTGTTGATTTCGAAGGCTTCGGCTCGGGATTCGAAAGGGCTGGAGGGTTTCTGGGCTCGCAGGATGGCAGCCAGGGCGCGCAGGAAATCAGCACGGGGCTGGATGGCATCGCTTGTCTCTTCTCCAGTAGCGCAGCGTTCCAGCAGAAGTGCCCGATAGAGATTGGGCCAGGCTGCAGGACGCTTGCTCAAACGCTTCAAAGCGATCGGTTCCTGCGCTGCGGGTCCTGGGGTGAACCAATCCTCGTCCCGGTCTGCACCCGCAAGTTGTACGCCAACACAGAGGTCAAATACCCCATCCGCCACCAGCAAGATGCGCTTGGGCAAACGCATGCGCGCCACTGCTGCGCCCCCGTCGAGCCATGCCATCACGCGGGTTCTTGGGGGCAGGTCGGTCAGAAGTGGCAGGTTGGGGGTGCGTTCGGGAATCGCGGGCACGAGGACCAGGTCATAGGCGCCGTCCTGCAGGCGTTTCCAGGCGTCGCCGGGTGCCAAGATCTCTCCGGGAACCCGACCAGCTGGGGCCTGATCAAAAAGTTCCTTTTCCAGACGTGGCATGGCTGCGTGAAAGAAGGCTGTCCTGTCGGCGCGCTCAAATCCTAAGTCAATCAAGCCCAGAGACCGGGGTAGATCAAGTTGTCCCACCAGCAAGGCGCTTGGAGTTTCGGCAGCGAAGGTAAGGTCCTTTGCGCTGCGGGCCAGGATCTTGGCATCGATGCCTGCGCGAACATTGGCGCCGGTCAGGGCACGCTGGTCCAGGGTCACTCGTGGGTTGCCCCCATGGCCCGGGGTCAAGGCAATCTCACCCACGCTGTGTTCCACCACCCACTCGGGCTGTGTGGCGAAACGCACCCACGCTTTGAGCACTGGCGCGGGTCCTGGGGCAAACCACCAGAGGGCAAGGCATCCGAAGATTGCAGCCAGGATGGTCGAGTTCTGGGGTCTCCAGATCGCTCCCACCAGAGCCATGCAAATGCCGCCGGCCACTGCGATGGTTGGCCAACTGGAAGCAAAGGCCGCATCCGGGTGGGTGCAGGCCTCGGAAATCAATGGTTCGACAGCGATGCCTATTCCGGTGCCTGCCAGCAGCGCCAGGAACATGCGACCTTGATGTGCGAGATGCAGCAAGGAACCCGAGAGCAGGGCCAGAGGTCCCAGGGCCACGACGGTGATCAAGAGGTCAAAAGCCCAGGTTCCTGCGTCAGCCACATCCAGCCCCACCAAGCCCACAACTTCGCGTAGACCCGAGGGCCGTGTGAGGCTGGCGGTGGAACGCAGGCTCAAGGCGCAGACCATACCACCGAGGCACAGACAGATCAGCAGGCGCGATGCTTCCCGTTCTTCCTCTTGCTTGCCGAGCCAAGACCCCAGCAACCACAGGGATAATGTCGTGAGTCCAAGAAACGTGACCACCATTATCGCCTGGTCTGCCCCATCGGGCGGCAACATGCGCGTGATCGGCGTGGCGATCGCGGTTAGGGCGAGGCCAAGGCCAACCCCGCCCAGGGCGACAGGCAGGGACTCTCCAAGGGTCGGCAGAGGATCGGGCTGTTCTTTCGCGCCAGAGTCCTGGCTTCGTCCCTCGAAAATCAAGAGGGGCAGGATCGCAAGCAAGATCCAAGCTCCCGGTCCAGAGGCACTGTCCGCGCTGATAGGTTGCAACAAGCCGCAGGCCGCGAGGCCCAGGGTCAAACCACCCATCCAAGGCAGCACTCCGCGCGGTCCCGCGAACATTCTGGGGACTACTGCCATGGCGAGTCCGATCACTATCAGGGCTGCCGCTACCAGGGTGTGGGTGCGCAGGGGGTTGTCCGCCGGCAATTCAAATAGGTGGCTTCCTTCGGACCAACCAAGGCCCCAAAGCAACCAAGCGGACAGGAATCCAAGCAGGAACAGCACATCGCCGAGGGTAGGGGGCTGGCAGGCCAATAGCGACCTCGAGGTGCAGATTGATGGTACGGGCAGAGGTCCTTGGCGCGCTCCAAGGCTAGGATGGTCAGAGTGAGCGGCCCTTCGATTCAAACCGACCCGCGCCTTGGGTCGATCTTGCTCCACTGGTATGACCAGCATGCCCGGGACTTGCCTTGGCGCCGCACCCGAGATCCCTACAGCATTTGGATCAGTGAGATCATGTTGCAGCAGACCCGGGTGGAGGTGGTGCAGGAGCGTTGGCTACGCTTCTTGGCGCGCTTTCCCAATGTGTCTGCACTGGCACGGGCAGCGGAAGAAGAGGTCGTGGCCGAGTGGGCCGGTCTGGGTTACTACCGTCGCGCCCGGTCGATTCACAGGGCTGCTTGCATGATTGAGGAGCAGCATGCAGGAGTCTTCCCAACAGGCCGCGGGGATGTGCTGGATCTGCCAGGGATCGGTGCTTATACCGCTGGTGCCATCACCTCGATTGCTTTCGGTCAGCAAGAAGCATTGGTTGACGGAAATGTTGAGCGGGTCTTCGCGCGGTTGTTCCAGTTGGATGAAGTCAGCTCCAGTGCATCTTTGAAGCGCCGGTCCTGGGAACTGGCCCGCGCGCTGGTGCCTAAGCGCCGACCCGGTGATTGGAATCAAGCACTGATGGAGTTGGGCGCAACCGTTTGTACACCCAGCGCGCCTGATTGTGGAACCTGTCCTGTGCGGGAGATCTGTGCTTGCGATGGGATTCAGACTGCACTCACCTTCCCACGGCCAAAGGCTCGGCCGGAGATCATCAGGCTACAGGTTGAGTGCCTCTTGATTTGCCGTGGGGAAGAGGTGCTCTTGGTCCGGCGCGCGCTAGGGGGACGCATGGGGGGTCTCTATGAGTTGCCCACCCGCGAGATCGAGTGGGACAGTGCCGCGCCGCCGGGGATTTTTGCTTCAGAATGGTCCGCGGGACTGGGGCGGGCGCGAGGGAAGGCCCTGGCCCGGGTTTCACACACGATTACACGGCACCGCATACAGGCCACGATTCGCCGTGGAATCGGCCCCAGGCAGTCAAACCCGGGGGTTTGGGCCGGACCAGAGGAGTGGTCCCGGCTGGGTTTGACTGGTATGGCTGCCAAGGCCCTTTCGAAGTCTGGCTGCGAGATCGTTACCCTTCCGGCGGGCAACTGACCATGAGCGCGGACCAGATGAGTAAAGAACAGGCAGGGCTGACGGCCAAGGGTGTGACCCTGGTCGTGCCCGTTTATGACGAAGAGGGTGGGATCGAAGGAGTAGTGCGGCGGCTCGCGGCACTCGAACTGGGTGCCCCCCTGGAGTTGTTGGTGGTCAATGATGGTTCTACTGACGGGACTCGCGCGAAGCTGTCGCAATTGGAACGGGAGGTTGCTTGTCTGCGTGTGATAGAACACGGCTACAACCGGGGTTATGGAGCTGCCCTCAAGACCGGTTTTCGTGAGGCAGCCTATGGGGTCGTGGTGATCACTGATGCGGATGCGACCTATCCTGAGGACCGCATTCGTGATCTGCTTGACTGCATAGACCGGGGAGCCGAGATGGCCGTGGGGGCACGCACCGGTGAGTCGGTGCACATTCCTTTGGTGCGTCGGCCAGCGAAATGGGTTCTGCGCAGGTTGGCCAGCTACCTGGCTGGAGTGCGAATCCCTGATTTGAATTCTGGCTTGCGTGCTTTCCGAAGAGAGCTGGTGGAAACGTACGTGGGCATTCTTCCCGATGGGTTCAGCTTCACAACCACCATTACCCTCGCGTCCCTGACCAATCACCACCAGGTCGAGTATGTCACCATCGATTATGCCCACCGTAGCGGCAGCTCGAAGATCAGGCCAATTCAGGACACACTGCGCTTCATCTCCTTGATCATTCGTACGGTGTTGTACTTCAATCCGCTCAGAGTCTTCTATCCGCTCTTTGCATGCCTGTCACTGCTCTTGGCGGCGAGTTTCTACTACGACGTTTTCCTAGTTGAAAACGCGCCAAACCTGAGTGACAAGACGGTGGTCTTGTTCCTGGCGAGTGTGCAGGTGCTGACCCTGGGGTTGGTGGCGGACTTGATCGACAAGAAAGCGCGGCTGCGCTAGGGCTCTATTGACTTGGCTTTATTGGCCTTTGGCCCCGTTTGCAGGCTAGAGTTGTGCCATGGAACCTATCAGCCGGCTTGTCGTACTGTTCAGTTTCTTGGCCCTCATGGGGGCTGCTTTTTCTCAAGACCAAGATCCTGGGGCGGCGCTTGATGAACTCAAGCGCTTGCGGGATGACGCAGAAGCGGAGTTGGTTTGGAAGGTGGTGGAAGGCGGCGACCGTGCTGCAGCGGAAGGTCTGGTCGAAGCCTACGGGTTGATGGCCAGCACTTGGATGAGGCGTGAGATCATCCGAGCACTGCCACGGTTTGACGGCAAGACCGGTGCGGAGAAGCCCGCCTTGGATCATCTCTTTAGCGTGGCACAGACAACCGAGGATCGCATCCTGCGTGAGGAATCCTTGCAGGCTCTGGCGGCTGCAAGCAATCTGGGGAAGGGTTACCTTGCGCGCATCGTCCAGTCCCCCTCTGTGGACATGGTGCGTATACGGGCCTTGGAAATGCACACCCGGGTCTCGGACAAGTCTGACCATGCCTGGTACCTGGCTTTCTATGAAGATCGGGGCGGGGCGGCTGATCAAAGGGCCAAGAAGCCAAAGCGCAAGCGGCGTTCAAAGAAGAAAGAAGACGAGGACCCTCCTCAATTGGTGGTTCACCGTCTGCCTCAGATTCGTGCCTTGAGCTTTGAGATGATCGCCTCCTCCTTGAAGGAGCGGGACATCTTGAGTTCTTTTGAGAATGAACCCGCCATGGAAGTGCGTTCCGCCATGCTGCGCGATCTTGAGCGGCGTGGAAACAAGGATCTGGGCAGACTCGCCCGGGAACTGGTGGAAGCCGTTTCTCTGCGGGGAGACATGCGCGCGGAGGCTGCTGGGATTCTATCTCGTTTCGAAGGCGCTCGCGTGGCGGACCTGTTCATCGACCTCGGTCGCAAGCAGGCGGTGACTCCCGCAGTACTGCGCATGGCGATGGCCAAATTGCTGGCGGATATGGATGACCCCAAGGTGGACAAGAAGACCGCCAAGATGCTGGGTCGCGGAAAGCCCCACGAAAAGCGTTTTGCTCTGATTGCAACCCGCGGCACCAAGGACGAAAAGGTGCTCAAGAAGATCGCTCGGGGCTTGGCCGATAGGGATCCCAGTGTGGTTGTCTTGACTCTGGAGATCCTCGGTGAAGCCAAATACGAGGATGGGATCAAGGCTATGGAAAAGGTCCTCGACAAGGGCAAAACCGAGCTTGTGTTGACTGCCGCCATGAAGGCCCTTAGTCAGGTTCGAGGCCGAGACGATGATTGGCGTGCGCGCCTTGAGGAGTTTGCCCGAGGCGAGCATCGCTTGCTGCGTAATGCTTCGATTCGCGCTCTAGGAGAAGGGCGTAAGTTGCTCGACCTGTTCACGGACACTTTGGAACACCCGGACTGGTCAACTCGTTTGGCTACTCTGAATGCTCTTGAATTGGTGCGTACTGCTCCCGTTGTGGGCATCATCGTCGAGCGCATGAGTCAGGAAGATGGTCGCATGCAGCGCGAGTGTGCCGCCTCCCTCTGGCGTTTGACCGGTGAGCCTTATCGCCTGCGCACCATAGCCTGGAAGGGGTGGTATGACGCCAACAAGGATTCAATCGAGATAATCAGCTCTGCGAAGCTGGCGCGTCTCGAAGAGGATGAAGAAACCCGTCGTCTCAAGGAAACTTCGCGGGTCGAGTTCTTTGGTATTCGTATCGAATCCAAGAGCGTGATTTTCATTCTTGACATTTCCGGCTCCATGCTTGAGCAGCTGCGTAGCCGCTACATGGGCAAGAAAGGTGAGCCACGTATTGATCGGGCCAAGAGCGAGTTGATCAAGGCTATCGAGAGCCTCGAAGAGGGCGCGCTATTCAATGTGGTGGCTTTCAATGGCGGTGTGCTGCCCTGGAAAAAGAGCCTCTCTGCAGCCACGGGGTCTACCCGCTCGGAGTGCGGCGAATGGGTCAACAAGCTCGGTGCCCTCGGGGGCACCAACCTCTTTGATTCTCTTGAGCTCGCCTTCCAGGACGCGGATGTGGACACGATCATGATCCTCTCTGATGGCGAACCAACCGCCGGTCGGATGACCGAGCCCAGTGGAATCCGGCGCGAGGTGCTGGACTGGAACAAGGACCGCAACATTCGTATTCATACGGTGGCCATGGGTGGCTCTCTCAAGATCCTGGAGTGGTTGGCTGAGGATTCCGATGGAGAACATGCGCGCCACGACTGATTCTCCCCAGTAGGAAGGACCAGGATTCCGCTCAGCCCTTCCATGGGGCCGCGCGCCTCGGCAGACTCTCCTTCTCTTGGCACCTACTCTTCGTTTTCTGATCTCAATTACTCTGGCGTGCGGTCTTCTGATCCTGCTGCTGGTTTGGTCGGACTTGTCTTTCGCCGAGGTCTGGGCGGGCCTGGGAAGGCTGGGTTGGGGAGTCTGGCTGGGCACCCTGGCTCTGCAGGGGACTCTGTATCTGTTGCGAGCCTTGCGCCTGCGCGCTCTACTCAGTCCAGACTTGCCGAGGCCCATGGGAGGACTGCTGGCGGTTTCCGTGACTCATACCCTGATGGCCTACCTACTTCCTGCGCGATTGGGAGAGGCTAGCTTGCCCCTCTACCTTGCGCGCAGCCTTGGCCGTTCGAAGTCCGAGGGCGCGGCGGTTCTGCTCCTTGTCCGCTTGCTCGACTTTGCCTGTTTGGTTGGCACCATGGCGGTGGTTTGTTTCTTGCTCGGGACCAGCGCGAAGTACCCCGAGTTGATTTGGTTGACGCCCTTGGGCCTGGCGCTCGTAGTTCCAACGGTGTTGTTTGCCCTCTTGATAGTGCGCAGTAGCCTGTTGGTCGAATTATTGACCCGCCTACTCTCGATCCTTCGTTTGCAGCGGTGGCCAATGGGGCAGCGTGTGCTGGACTTCTCTCAACAGGTGCGCGAGGATGTGCGTCGAGGGGGCGGTAGAAGGCTTTTGATGGGGGCTCTCTGGACCATGCCCTTGTGGTTGGGAATCTTCAGCTTCTGGGGCTTGCTGGCTGTGCATACCGGTCTTGTGGACTTGGGTCTCTTGGAGGCTACCTTCGGGTCTTCCTTGACGGTGCTCTCGACCTTGATTCCCCTCAACGCCTTCGCGGGGGTCGGTTTTCAGGATGCGGGCTTTGCTTTTGGGTTTGGCGTGCTCGGAGTAGATCCAACCCTGGCCGCAGCCAGTGCTGTTGCCACCCATTTGGTTTACAGCGTCAACCTGTTGCTCTTCGGAGTCCTGGGGCAGGTGTTCATGCCCAAAGCCACGGTGCTCAAGTCGATTTGAGCGCCATGGGGATGGCCTCGGCCACCCGCTGCCCAACATGTTTCGCGCCCTTGGGCGTGAAATGGAAAGAGTCATAGAAGTGATCGAAGTCCATGGGCAGTTCGTTCATCAATCCAATCTCGGTCAGACCTAGTTCATGGGCCACGCGGGACTGCACCGAGTCGAGGGTTCGCAGCAGCTGGTGTGCGACCGGGAGGGTGTAGTAGTGGTCCAAGTCGCCCTCGTAGGGCCTCCCCCGGCCGAAATTCCACAGTTGCAGTTTTTCCTCTTCGGTGAATTCTCGTTCCAACCAGGGCTGGCGTACGATCATGACCCGTGCGCCGTGGTCGTGGGCAGCGTCGATCATGCGCCGTAGGTTGCGTTCAAAGCACTCGACCATGGGCGCGGGATCAGGGACCTGATCAATCCAATGGGTGGCCTTGGCGCGCATGGCGCGATTGCGCGCGATGGTGCGGCCCACATTCTCGCGGTGTTCTACCGGATGGAAGAAGCGGCGCGTCAGACGGATCGCCAGTCGACGCAGGGCGCAGCCCCTGACCGACCAGCGGTACTGGGTTTCGGGATTCTGCTGGAAGAGGAAATCAAGGGGAAGATCCTCGTCCTCAACCTGTGCTGGTGTGTTTTTTTCGAGCCAAGAGACCACATCTGCCGCGCCTACGAAAGTGACCACAAGATCGAGCTTGGAGTACCTTGGAAGGCATTTTTCCAATACCGTTGCAAGTGACGCGCAGGTCAAGAGTGAGCGCGAAATATTGCCCACATGAACCGTGCCTCGATTGTCTTCGGTCAGGCTGCGCTCGGCGATCGCGGGCCAGGCGTGTGCTTGATCCAGCAGGTAACACTCCGCCCCGCTACCCCCGGCCACCAGAATCCTCAATGCTTCGGTCTCTTGGGTGGGCGGTTCGGACCCACGTTCGCCCCGGGAGTTGATTTCCAATCGCGTCGGGGAGGGCAGGCCCGGTAAGACTTCCCGATCCAACTGAAAGCCCTGGCGCATGTAGGGTACAAAAGGAAAGTAGCCGCCACGCGCCAGCCAAAGCCGGGCGATCATCTCGGCAACAGGTGCCGCGAATACCAACACTCCTATCAGCATCAATACATCACCCATCACGTCCCGTCCCTCCGTCGGCGATCACGCAGCATCCGCAACGGATCCACATGGGGATCTCCACGCCAGACATAGAAGAGGGCCGCTAGCGTCTGGGCCGCCACAAAGGCCAAACCCACAGTGAACAGAGGCCAGAAACCACTTGCCCCCGGCCCCATCTTGACCAGCAGCAGCAATCCCAATCCAGGCAAGAGTCCCAGCCCTACCCGCCCGAGGGAATAGGCAGTCCACTCCAAGGGTCGTACCTGGAGGGTCTTGCGCGCCCCCGCGATGAAGATCAGTGAGAAGATCACATTTGGAATCGCCGTTCCCAGGGCTACTCCCCAGATTCCGTGCGTACGGACGAGAATCAGGGACAGGGCAAGGTTCCCAATGCCCATTGCGAGCAGCCCCAATGCCGGACCACGGGGATTGCCCGAGCCAAGCAGGATTGGCAAGGCCACTCCACGAACGGGCAGGAACAACAGGAACGATGCCATCAGCACCTGTAGCAGGGGGCCTGCTGCTGGATCGTATTCATCTCCCAACCACCAGTCGAGAAACTCCGGCCCAAAAACCAACAGATACGAGCCCAAGGTAAGGACTATGAACACCGCCACCTTGGACCACTTGAACAACAAGTCTCGCAACTCGTTCTCTTCATCGCGCGCGCGCATGGCTGCCGCTGCTGGCATGACCACCATGCCAATCGCAAGCAGTAGATTGATCAGCGGATCGAACACCTTGTTCGCCATGCCATAGACCGCTACGTCTTTGGGCAACATGTGGGCTGCGACCACCAGCGCGTCTACCTTGAATGCCAGCAGAGCGCCCATGTTCAGCAAGAAGGCAAAAATCCCAAAGGACAGCAGCTTGCGTGCCTGATTCATGGAAAGGGCCGAGGGCCGGAAGTGCATACCCTTGTGGCGCTTGCGAGAGACCATCAGGGCTGCGGTGAACTCAAAGACTGCTACCGCTACTTGTACCAGCGCCAGCGTGCGCAGGGATGTGTCCCAGGTCAAAGCTGCAATGGTCAATCCGAGGCGCAACAACATGCCCGCTCCCATGATCAAGTTGCGAGGCACAAAGTCATGAAAGGCCTCAAAGACCGCATAGGGCAGGCGCAGGCAGAACCCCGCCGCAAGGTTGATCAGAACGATGGCAAGGGCTGTGCGCGTGTCCAGGATCGCAGCCCCATCCAGGGACCAGCGCTGGCTCTCAAGCAGTCGGTCCTCAAAGCCCCACCACATGAAACCGCCAGCCGTCAGGGCTGCGCCTGCCAGCATCAGGGTCAGGGTCAGGCTCTGACCCAGGGCCTCCTTTGCTCCGCGCTCATCATCGCGCCCGATGGCCCTGCTGATCGCGCGCACAGTGGCCATGGGAACTCCCAGGATCATCAACTGCAGGGGTCCAGCTGCCGCGATGACCGCCTCCCAAATGCCAAAGGTCTCCTGGCCAAGCACGTTCAAGGTGAAACGTGCCAGGATCATGAAGATCAGGATCTGGAGGACATTGAGGGCCCAGTTGGAGGAGATGTTCTTGAGCACAGGTCCTGTCAATATCGGTTGTGGAGTGGGCCAGATCCCCTGTCACATGGGGGGAAATCAGCGTCCGAGTGCTTCTCCGAGGGGGCCACTATTCATCTGGATCGCCCGCCAGAGGTGGTCGTACCCCGCATCGTTCAGGTGTAAGGGGTCGCTGCTGAGGTTCGGGTCAAGGGAGCCATCGGCCAGAGTCAATGGGCTGGCATTGACCGTGATGAAAGGGATGCTGCGGATATGGCAGAGCTCACCCAGGTTGGAGTTTGCTTCTTCCAGGGCCTCAACCCGTGATTTTTCCATGCTCACCTCGGGCAGCAGGGCCAGAACGGCGATGGGCGCGGAGGGCCAGAGGAGGGTCGCTTGATCGATGATACTGGCCCCCAGGTCTCGGATCTGTTCTGGGCTGGCACCTCCGAAGCGATGATCGATGGAGGTCATGTAGAGCACAATTCCGCCGGGTTGCGGGGGAATGCCGATGCTCAGGCGTTCGAGCAACTCATCTCCGGATTCAAAGGCGACTCCCCGGTTGACGGTTGATTCCGCCGGTGCGAGTCGCCCAAGTGGCATGCGCTCGATGATTGAGGACCCAAAAAACACAACTGGGTGGTCTCCAACGATGATTTCCCTGCGAAAAAGGGCCAAACGTTGCTGGCGGTGTTCCGCTCGGCGGCGGGTCTCTCGAACCTGATGGGGCTCGTAGAGATTGCGCAGCCGCCAGCCTCCGGGTACCCAGCCAGCCCAGGCGAGGCCCATGTAACAGGCTCCCATGAGGGTCAGGATCAAGGCTGCTCGGCGGAAAGGCATGGCCGCTCCAAGCGTGACGCCTGGCGGAGGCAAGGGCAAGGGCGCGAGAGGGGGAATATCAGGGTGGTGACCCCTCCCAGAGCTCCCAGGGCGCCTATCAGGCAATTTGCAACATCCAACCCCTTGACGGATCAGGAGGTGGGGTTTTGACTATATTACGATCCTGTTATCGCACACTTGAATGCCTGCCCCTGGCTGCCTGTCCTAATCAACGGTCGGCCTTTTCGATCCGACTATGTTGACTCACGCCTCCCGCCTGGAGCACGAGGAGAAGTATCTCTTGCCTGCCGCCCGCAGTCAGACCGCTCTCGGTTTGCTGCGGCGGGGACTTCGTGAAGATTCCGACTACCCTCGCGGAAGGGTCCACAGCGTTTACTTCGACACACCGGACTGGAAGCACCTCGCTGAGAAGACCGCTGGCAATCGGCACAAGACCAAGCTGCGTGTGCGCTGGTATGGTCAGATCGGAAGCAACAGATCCTCGGGCGGTTGCTTTGTGGAGGTCAAGGTGCGGCTTGGATCGGCCCGCAGCAAGCTCCGTTTGCCCGCGGCTCCCGAAGCGGCGGTCCTAGCCGGGGCACCCCTTTGGGATCCGGTTTTTGGTGATCTAAAGGCGTTGCTTGGGGAGTTGGGCATTCCCGCCTCGGGCACCCTGCGTCCTGTCTTCGAAGTGGTCTACGATCGGTATAGGTTTGTGGATCCCATCAACCGTGATCGCATCAGTCTCGACACGAAGATCCTGATTTCGCGCACGAATCCGCTGGTGTGTCACGGTCGAACGGGCGTTCCGCTATATAACGCGGTAGTGGAGGTCAAGGGTCCCGGTGGCCGGCTGCCCCGCATCTTGGAGCGCGACCGGCGTCTGAACTTACGGCGTTCCTCTTTTTCGAAATACGAGGCCTGTCACACGGCCGCGATCAAGCACGCCCAGTGCACCTGACTATGGAAGACTTCATTAAGCAACTGGCAGACTTTGGAGAGCGGGGGTTGGCTCAGACGGGCCTCCCCGTTCTTGCCCTCGCCATGGCCGTCTCCCTGGTTTCATCGTTGTTCATCGCTCACCTTTACCGGGCCTTTTATCAGTCCCGAGCGATTGGCAGTGGAGTGCAAAAGTCATTCCCCCTGTTGGGTCCCTCGATCACTGCGGTCTTTATCACCATCCAATTTTCACTGCCCCTGTCTTTGGGGCTGCTTGGCGCACTCTCCATTGTCCGTTTTCGTACGCCAATCAAGGAGCCCGAAGAAATTGCTTTCATCATGCTGGTGGTAGCCGCGTCCTTGTGTTGTGCGACTTTGAATATGCTCTTTCTGGTGATTATCTTGGCCACGGCGACAGTGGCTTTGATCATGACTCAGCGTTTTGACAAGAGCGCACAACGCCTCTCTGCAGGCTTGGTTGTGGTACATGTGTCTCAGGGTGAGGGCGCTACAGCTGTGTTGGCCTATCTAGATGGGCAAATCACGAGAGGCTCTCTCGACAGCATTGTAGAGGAAGGGGATCAGGTAGTGATTTCCTATAGTTTTGTTTCTATTCCTGAAAGCACTGTGCCTGAATTGCGTCAGGGTCTTCATGAGGCGGCCGCAGACGCCGAAGTGAACTTGTATTTTGATCAGGGAGCCACCCTTTAGAGCCAATGAAGTCGCCGCGAACAGCGTTTCTGCTCGGGCTCCTGGCCATTGTCCTGAATGCTCTTGACGGGACCAGCGTGGTCCATGCTGGCAAACGTGTCTTGAGCCGTAGTAGTGTGCGTGCGGACCTGCTTGACGGCGGCACACTCGGAAAGAGCCTACGCAAAATGAATCTCGTGGGTACGGCGGCACCCGACTTCGCGTGGACCTGGGGTCTCAAGAACCGCGATCCACGGCTGGAGGTTCTCTCCGGCGAACAACCCTACATTCCTGACGCCCTCCTGGTTGGCGAACAACTGCTGGCTGGGTCGCCGTCATTGCTGGCTGTTTCCCTGGCGATTGCGCCAGAGCATCTACAAGATCCCGATGGAGGCATCCTGGCCAATGCTGATGTGAGGTTAGAGAGGCCAGGCTCCGTTGCTTTGTTTCGGGGCCAGGAACTCTTGTTGCATACTCGCTGTGGAATTTCTCTGCACGGTCACGCCTTCAAGTACGAGCGTGGTTGGGCCAGCTTCAAGGTCTTCATGCGTGATGAACTCGGTCTTGCGCAACTTCCGCAGGGCGTAATCCAGAGCCCCCTATCCCTACCTGTCGACCGTTTCCTGGTGAGAGGTGCCTCCTTCGTATCTTCAAACCTTTCATTCGAGGTAGCTAACAGGATTGGAAGCCCAGCTCCTGGAATGGAGCTCTGCCGTTTGATTCTAAATGGTGAAGACCAGGGGCTCATGTCCTTGACCGAACACTTGACCAGACGCTCTATGGGCCGATGTTTGGGGCACGACGACTTTGATTTCTATCGTGCCCGAGGGACCCATACAATTCGAGATACAAAGGCTGGAGAGGCCTTGGAAGACTGGGTCCGGGAGCTCAAACCTTCAGAGTTTACCACCCCAATTGTGGGTGACCGTATCGACCTGGACAACCTTGCGCGCCACCTCTTTGCGATCATGTGGTGTGGTGTCGATGATTGGGCTCAGGGTGCACGCGTGCGGGATCGTCGTGTGGATCATCCTCGTTGGTCTTGGGTGCATTGGGACATGGACCGAGCCTTCAATCGGTCCTATCCCGGTCAGATTATCCGGCCCTGGCAAAAGGCCGGCATGGACCTTGTTCTGGGTGTTCGTGAGGTGGAGCAACAGGGTGATAGACCAAGGACCTTCATTGATCAGCAACATAGTCTGAGAGCCCTCTTGTTCAAGGGAATGCTTGCCAACGACCAGGCCTTTCGGGACCTCTTCTTGCGGGTTGCAGCCACAAGCATGAATCACCTGATTCTCGAGGAGTGGATGGAGCCATTGATTCTGGAGCTTGGAGAGGGGCTTGAGGGCATCGAACGTGGCAGTGCTATCGGGCCCGCCCGGTCGTTCATGAAACATCGCAGTCAGTGGATGCTGAATGACATTTGTGTCCTGATGGGGTTTGGTGCTCCGGTTCGTATTCGCTTGCGAGCCCCAATGGGGGCGCAGTTTGAAGTGGATGGTTATCCGGTGGGGCCTCGGTACGTGGGTTGGTATTTCCCCGGCCAGATGGTCCGCGTGACCTCTTCGGAGTCAATTGGTTGGATAGTTGATGGAGTGAGATCTCGTGGCACTGAGATCGAAGTCGAGGCGCAAGGGGATATGCTCATCTTCGCGCGGCCTTAGGTCTAGGTTCGGCGCTTCTTCCCGCTAGACTGGGACACCTTCATGGCCCAGAGCAACGCACAGGCCCAGATCGAACTGCACAAGGAGCTAGCCCCGCGCTACGCCTTTCGCTACTCGTTCCCCTTCTCCCGGCGCTTCCAGCAGGATTGGCACGCGGAGATGATCTCCCATGTGCCCTCCGGCGCTCAGCGCATCTTGGACCTGGGATGTGGCACGGGTTTCTTCCTGGCCGAGCTGGAGGCTCAGCATCCTGGAGCGGTTGGCCTTGATATCTCCCACGCCATGTTGAAGGTCTCGGACCGGTATGTGCCCGGCGTGCGACTAGTGACTGGTGATGCGGAGAAGTTGCCCTTTCAGCCGGCGGCCTTCGATGTGGTCTTTTGCAAGGGCAGTCTGCATCACGTGCGCGATCATGTTGGGTTCTTGACCCACTGCAAGAATGGGTTGGGAGGTCAAGGGGTCTTGATCATGAGCGAACCCTGCAATGACAACCCTTTCATCCGTTGGGCCAGGGCTCTGATGTATCGCAAGTCCCCTCATTTTGATGTGGGGGATCAGGGGTTCACTCGCCGCGGGATCATCACTCTCTGCGAGCAGGCAGGTTTTGAGGTGGTGCTGGCCAAGAAGTATGGGATTTTTGCCTATGTCTTCGCAGGTTTCCCAGACCATGTGGGAATCTTGCGCTACCTGCCGGGGAATGATCTCTTGACACGATTCTTCCTGGCACTTGACCGGGTGCTCTGCGCCTTGCCGGGGTTCTCCTTGCTGGGGTTTCATATTGTGCTCGTGGCTCGACCGCGCTGAGGCCTTTTGCGGAGCAGAGTGGTCAGGACCCGACTGTTCGCCTCCTGAGTCGGACAGCCAGGGCCACTTGCATGGTCCTTGCGGCGAACAGTGGTTTTGGTCAGGAACTCTCGCGGTGGCCCATCACGCCGGTGCACTCGATTCCGTTGCGTTCGAGCAAGGCCGCCGTGACTCCAGGTCCGGGGACCGCAATCCCATCCACATGGGTGGTGCAGACCCCGCACGATGGCGATCGTTCCTTGAGGAAGGCGCGGGTCAGCTGGCGCTCTTGGCAGAGTTCAAGAGCGCCCCGGGCTCCTGCTATGAACTCATCCGTCACATTTCTGCCTTCTGCGGTTCGAAGGCCCGTCTCGCCATCCAAGACCGCCGACGCCCCTTCCCTCTCTATCCAGGCCGCAGGCCGTGGAGTCGACAGGCCTCCATGCTCTTCGGGACAGAAGGGGACCGCCCTCATGCCCTCTTGAGTCAATTGCTGCTCCAGGACCCGATCCCGATTGTGCCCCCCGTCATAGCGGCAAGCCTGGCCGAGCAAGCAGGCGCTGACCAGGACCTCCTGGAAGGGAACTTTCGTGGGATCCGCAGACATGACCCCATCCTAGTCCCTCCTGTGGCCGTCACAGCAAGTTCAGGCGCACAGCGCCACTTGACGGCAAACCGGGCCCGCTCCTATCCTCTTGCCCCTTCTGTTGCGAGGCTGGTTACGGCTGTCGGCAGAAGGGGTAGCCCCAGGGTTCCCAAGAGCCCGTTTCATCCCCCCCCAGAGTTTCGCCCCATGCGCCCGGTCCAAGTCCTCTTCCTTCCTCTTGTTCTCGTTCTCCTGCCCTCTCTCCAGGCGGACACGATTCATTTGACCGATGGCACTTCGATTGAGGAGGTGAAGGTCAAAGATGAGACTCTGCAGAGCGTGACCTACAAGGAAGGGCGTGAGGAGACCTTGGTGCAGAGCAATCGCATCCTTTCGATCACCTTTAGTCCCATGCCGACTTTGATTGACCGTGCGGAGGCGGGTCTTGATGAGGACCAGTACATGGGTGCGGTGATGGGCTACGAGGAGTATATCGCCCAGAACAGCGAGCCCGAGCGCAAGTATCCCTGGGCTCTACCCTATGCCTACTATCGTGTGGTTGAACTGCAGCAGACCATGCGTGAATGGGATGCGGTGGTTGTCGCGGTTGATCGCTTGCTGCTCAAAGCAGGGACCTCGCGTTATGCACCTCTGGCGCTGATCAAGAAAGCAGAAGCACTTTATGACGGGGGCAAGCCCAAGCAGGCCATGGCAGCCCTTGATGAACTGACTCAATTGAGCAAGAGTGCTCAACTCGGCGGACGCTGGGACATAGAGGCTGACTTGCGCCGGCTGCTGTTTGACACCCGCCTGAAAGGGCAGGAGAGAGTCAAGAAGCTCGAAGCGCTTTCCTCCCGCGCGGGCGGTACGTACCGGTCTGCCTGGGGTCGAGCTGAAGTGGCTATTGGCGAGAGCCTGCTCAAGGACAACGATCAGGCGGGTGCCGAGAAAGTCTTCCGTGCGGTCATCAAGGACAGCGGTTCTGACCGATACGCCCGAGCTGCCGCCTGGTCAGGTGTGGGTGCCTGTCTGTTCAACCGAGCCGCAGCCGCCACCGAGGCTGGTGAGGACGGGGCGGCGGCCATCTGCCGTGAGTCGGCCTTGGCCCACATGCGTGTGTTGGTGCTCTATCGTGACCAGACCCGGTTCCTTTCCGGGGCGCTCTATTGGGCTGGTCGCAGCTTTGATCTGATTGGCGATGAGGAGAGTGCCGATAGGGCTCAACGGCTCTATCGCAAGGTGATTCGTAATCACAAGGGGACGCGCTGGGCTGAAGAGGCCCGAGCGTTCTACAAGAAGCGCTGACTTCCCAGCCCTTGGTCTGGAAAGGGTCAGTTCAGCAGCTGCCTCAATCAGAATCACCCGCGTACCTGGTCGGTTCCAGCCTATTTTCTTGGTGCCCAGGAAAAGACGAGGCGAGAGCTCTGATGAGCGTTTCGGGAAACTTCACTGGCGGATTGGGCCCCCCGTATCCACTCTTTCGGGGTAGCTGGGGTGGAACCTGCTGCTGACCTGGGTCGCAGGTCAGATGAAAACCCGATGCGATTGTGGTCTCTTGCCCTGCATGAAGACCAATTCGAAACTGACCGAGACGGAGTCCATGGAGCCTCCCCGCGCGCCAAAGGTCTCCGAGTGGGAGAGCTACACTCAACAGCATGCGTGGCTTGCGCGCCGCCTTGTGGCGGGTGGCTGCCACAGGCAGGATGCGGAGGACGTGGCCCAGGAGGCTCTCTTCAAGGCCTGCCTGCGCAGCCGCGAGGGCCGCGACTTGCACAGGGAGCAGGGTTGGCTGCTGGTCGTGGCCCGGAACATTGCTCGCGACCGTGTGCGGCGCTCGCGTCCTTTCGAAAGGAACGCGGTGCAATTCGAGAACATCGATCAGGTCGATCATTCGGCCTCCCTGGTTGAAGAGAAGCGCCCTGAAACCTGCGCCGAGCGAGTCTCCAGCCTGCTACGCAAGATGTTTGAGGCCTACTGCAGCCTGCGTGATCGAGATCGAGTCGTGCTCTGTGCATGGTGCCTTACAGAGGGTGATACGGGGCGTGCCGCTAAGGCTCTTGGCCTGCGCCCCAGGGCGATCAAGGTGTGTATCTTCCGGGCTCGTCAGCGCCTGCACAGGCGTCTGGTGCGGTCAGGAGGTGAGGACCAGGTCTCGGGACTGGACCAGATGTTGCGGCTCACCCGGCGGGTACAGGCGCCTTCCAAGGAGCATGCACACAGCGACGGGGGGCTACAGTGCGCCGATGGCTGATTCTCCCGTTGTTGGCCCTCGCTGTCCTTCCGGTACGGTGGCGCGCAGGCGAATCAAGAGCGTCCTTGTTGCCTAAACCGTATCTGCGGGTGCGTACTCGTGTGGCAGCTCGTGCAGGAAACAAGGCCGCGCCCTTGGAATTGGTGGAGCAAATGCTCGACCTGGAGATCAGTAACGGTCTCGACGGTGCCCTAGCGGCTGAGTGGCTTACAATTGGGCGCTTGTTCGGGTACCTGGGGCACCAGGAGGCGGCACAGATCGTCTTTCGCTGGGTAGAGTGTCGTGCGAGGGAAGGTGCATGGCGTGCGCGTGCGGCTCATGAGGCGCTAAAACTGCTTGCGCGGACTACGAACACCGTCACCAGCGAGGACTGGGTTGCCCTGGGACTGGCACATGCCCTACCAGAAGAGTTGATCGAGCAAGTTGCAGTGCGGTGTGCCACAAAAGGGGGCGTACTTTCGCGCGCAAGCCTCTTGCAGGCAGTCGAGCAGCGGCGCACGGGGGATAATGGATGGAATCCACCTCGCTTGCGTAGAGATTTGCGTGCTCTGCTGGGTGATTAGTGCCCATTCATATGATTGTGAGGGTGTTGTGTCCTGTGGGCAGCGTGCAATTTGTCTGCAAGCGACACGTGTGGCACGAAAACTGCATTACGGAAGGAGATATTGTGCTGGTGCGCCAGTTATTGGCCCCCAGGTTCTCGCTTTTGCAGCCATGGCTCGTCCATAGACCCAAGAATTTTTTTCATTCCAAGCGCAATCGATCCTTTCGTTGGGGCTTTTGTTGGGGTATGAAACATGCTCTCTGGTGATCTGAGTCTTCACCTTCAGGTGTTACGCCATGCGTAACGCGGGGAGCGAAGACGAAGTGACCTGGGGAAAGCAACAACATCGGATGGGGCGGCCTTGCCATTTGGAGGGGTCGTCCCGTCTTATGTTTGCTTGGCAAGTTGCGCGTTGAGGCCTGACTTGCCTTGGCGCTGAAACTACGCTTAGAGGCCTCTTGAAGGCCAAATGGGGAGGATTTGTAGTTTAGCCGACTGTCGGTTCAAGCTCTGCTCAAGCCAGGAGCGTGGTTCACGGGGCCGCTGGATGAGTAGGCGAGGAAAGAGACGAACTCACCCGCGAGAGGTGAAGAGCTCCTTCTTGGGCCGAGTCTTCTAGCGTCCGACGCCGTGATATTTGAAACCCATCTCCTCCAGAGTTTCCTTGGGCCAGATGTTCCGTCCGTCGAAAATAATTGGCTGATTGAGCCCTTTTTGGATCGCTTCGAAGTCTGGTCTGCGGAATTCGTTCCATTCCGTCACCAAGACAAGGGCATCGGCGCCATCTATTGCGCTCATGGGGTTCAGAGCGTACGTGATGCGGTCTCCAAGATGATGTTGGCGGCAATAGTCCATGGCCTCGGGGTCGTGAGCGGTGATCGTGGCTCCAGCGGCCAGCAATTCTTCGATTACAACCAAAGAAGGAGCCTCGCGCATGTCATCTGTATTGGGTTTGAAGGCCAGGCCCCAGATGCCGAAGTGCTTGCTGGACAGATCTGCGCCGAATTCGGCCTTGATCTGGCGTACCAGAAGGTGTTTCTGGTCCTCGTTGACCGCTTCTACTGAGCGTAGAACCTTGAAGTCCAGATCGTGCTTGCCCGCCGTGCTGACCAGAGCCTTGACGTCCTTGGGAAAGCAGGAACCCCCATAGCCAACTCCTGCGAAAAGGAAGCGTGAGCCGATGCGCTCATCAGAACCGATTCCAGCGCGTACTTGGTCGATGTTGGCCCCCACTTTTGCACACAGGCTGGCGATCTCATTCATGAAAGAAATACGCGTGGCCAGCATGGCGTTTGCTGCGTACTTGGTTAGCTCGGCTGAAGGCACGTCCATCTGCAGGATCGGATTGCCTGTGCGCACAAAGGGCTCATAGAGTTCAGCCATTATGCGCGCCGCGCGTTCGGAGTTCGCACCGATGACCACCCTGTTGGGCTTGAGGAAGTCTCCGATGGCCGCGCCCTCTTTCAGGAACTCCGGGTTGGAGACCACATCGAAGGGGTGCAGGGCCACTTCGCCAATGGCTTGGGCCACTTTTTCGGCGGTGCCCACGGGGACCGTTGACTTGTTCACGATGACTGCATAACCGCTCATGTTCTCGGCAATCAAGCGGGCGGCGGCCAGTACGTACTTCACATCGGCGCCGCCGTCTTCATCTGGTGGCGTGCCCACTGCGATGAAGATTACCTGGGCATTCGGGATGCCTTGGGCATAGTCGGTGGTGAAACTCAGGCGCGAGTCGCGCATGTTTCGATGCAGCAGTTCTTCGAGGCCAGGTTCATAGATCGGGACCTTGCCCTCATTCAGGTCATCAACCTTGGCCTGGTCGATGTCGATGCAGGTGACGGTGTTTCCGCTTTCCGCGAAGCAGGTGCCCGCGACCAATCCGACGTATCCGGTTCCAACAACAGCAATGCGCATGGGGGTTACTCTCCCGGTAGGGGGGATTCCTTCCCGGGGGTCCATAGGTTATCGTCTTGGGGCGGGTTTCCCACCCGTCAGCTTCCTGGGGCGATTAGCTCAGCTGGTTAGAGCGGCTCGTTTACACCGAGTAGGTCGGGGGTTCGAGTCCCTTATCGCCCACCAGGAAGCGGGTCTCTAGTGGGCTGTTCCTGACTCTGGGTCCAGCAACCAGGCCTGGTGACCCTCCTCCAAACGCCCGATGGCCAGGATCGCTCGGCGGCTCCCTCGCCCCCGAAAACGTCGGGCCAGCACTTCTGCGGGGTCCGGATGACCTCGCTTCCAGATCTCCAAAGGGCCCACATCGTGGTCAGCCAGCATGCGGCGCACTCGCCGGGGGTCTGCTCGGGTGCTGGCCAGGACCCGCTTGCACTTGAAGAAAGGGGATGAGGGCTGTTCCTCGCCCCCGACCCAGGCCAGCTGAGGGGCGAGGGGGCGCAGGCCGTGGCGACTGGCCTCTAGTTCGAGCAGGCCACTGCGAAGGAGGGCGGGATCAGGATTGGCGAGCCAGTCAATGCTCTGCACATGCCTGGGGTCCATGGGGGCCATCCTGATCGGTTCGCCTTCAAGGACCTCCTCACCTTCAGCACCTGTGAGGGCAACCACTCGACGGGGGGGGCCATCCCATGCTGCCAGTCCACTGAACAGTGTGACTTCCTTCAGTTCGCGCTCGAAGCTGACCCAGCAGAGGGTCCCAAAGCTGAGCAGGTCTTGCGTCGGGCTCAGTGAGGGAGGGAGCTTCAGGCATCCCATTCCAGCCTGTTTGAGGACCTCGAGGCACTTCTCCAGGGAAGGGGACCACGTCTTGGGATCCAGACTGCGCCGATTTTCTTTGCGCCGATCGGGATCGATCAGAACCCCGGCGGGACGCGCAGCGCGCTCAGTGGCGTCGCAGCGCAGTACGAGGGAGCGCGACCCGAGACTTGCAACTTCATCTAGATTATGGGCCGCACAGGCAACTGTTGTCGGATCCAGATCGCTTGAGATCAGGCTCTGACCTTGATCCAGAAGGGCCAGGCTGTCTGCCCCAAGACCGCAGGTAGCGTCCCAGAGGGGTCCCCGAGCAGGGGTCCTGCTCAGTTCGCGAGCGCGCCAGGCGGCGACCATCGGATGGGTTGCCTGCTCAAGTCCCTTGCGTGTCAAAAGTAGGAAACGGTCGTCTCCGCGTTGGCTGAAAGCCTTGCGGCGCAGGAAGTACTGTTCACTTGCTGCCAAAGCCTGTTCGACACTTAGGGTTTTCCGCAATAAAGATGCGACCTCAAGATCTGTCGCATTTTTTGGAAGATCGTCCAAGAAACGTAGCGCACTGTGGCCGAGGATGGTCATTGAGAGAGAAGAGGACCATCTGCGAGAGTCGACCTCAAGAGAGAGCACAAGCATTTGTGCTGAGGTGCGTTGGCCGCAGAATAACTAAAGGAGAATATCAACGTGATTCGAGTTCTGCTCGTGGAGTCTGACTCCGCAGAACGGCTTGTTCTATCGAGCCGACTATCCGATTTTGGATATCAGGTCAGTTTTGCTGATTCCGGATTCAGCGCCCTTTCCATCGCTTCTGAGGAGCGTACTGACGTGGTGCTGCTGTCTGCGGCCCTTGACGGGGAGCTCGGCGCTACTGAGGCAATCAAGAGTCTGAAGGACATCTTAGTGCATTCAGGAGCCCCCATTCTGGTCTATCGCCAGGGCGGGATCTCAGCCGAGCGTGTGCAGGAGTTCTATCAAGCTGGCTGTGATGCAATTCTTGATCGCTCCGAGATGGCGGTTATCCATAGTGTGCTAGGGGCCTACCAAAGGACTTACCGACGCCTCAATGAGCTTGGCGTCCAGAACCGCATAGTAGCCGGGCAGGTCCGGCGCATGGAGGAGGAGCGGGCACAACAGGCCCCTGCGGTGGAGTCCATGTCCCAAGAGCCTTCTCAAAGGCCTGCAGGCTTGGTGGTCGTTGACAGCCAGGGAATTGTGCGCCATGCAGATCGTGGAGCGCTCAGCATAGTCAGCTCAAAGTGCATCGGGCAGCGTCTGGGGGCGATATCACCAGGTACGGGCCTTGAGGCCTTTGTCCGTGATGCGCACCTGGGCAGCCAGCGGAGCTTTCGTATGGAGTTGCGTAGTCGCGGAGATGTGCTCAATCGCTTTCTCAGTGTGCACGTCGTTCCCACAGCGCTTGGCTCGCAGAATGATGAGCCCAGCCTGCGGGTCGTCCTGTTTCATGAGCGCGGCGCACGACAAGAAGAAATGTCCAGGGACAGCTCCAACACTGGAATCGCCCAGAAGGACTTCGACGAACTCTTGCTGATGGCGCATCGTTACTACACTCCTGCAGCAATAATTGGCTCCGGTCCGACTACTCGTGCCCTGAAGAATTGTGTGGCGCGCACGGCCAAGCGATCTGGGTGCGTGCTGGTTCGTGGTAGCCAGGGGTCCGAGCGTGACTTGATCGCTCGAATTCTGCATTACTCGGGCAGTTCCAATGGCACGCTGGTCAACTTCTCCTGTGGCAGTGTTCCTGTCACGAGCGAGCAGGCGGTCCTTTTGGGGGGAGTTGTCAATGGCAAAGCCCAGTCTGGCTACCTGACCGCAGGAACCGCAGGAACTCTGATCTTGGAGAACGTGGAGAAGCTCGATCTCAGCGTGCAGGCCCAGCTTGCCAAGTTGTTGGACCGTGGGGTCCATGACAAGGGACAGGGGATTGAACGGGTCGCCATGCGCCTTGTGGCCACATCTACAGTGGACCTTGAGGAACTCGCTGATCGGGATGAATTTGATCCGGTGTTGCTGGGGCACCTCTACCACCACCGAATCGATATTCCTGCCATGTGTGATCGTCAGGAGGACTTGCACGAGATCGTGCAGGGGATCCTGGACGAGAACGGTGGCTCCAAAGGTGTGATGCGCGCTAGTCCCCAGGCTCTGGCCTTGTTGGCTGAGCAACAGTGGCCGGGCAACCTTGAGGAACTCAGATCAGTGGTGTACACCGCTCTGAACCGCTGCGAGGGGGATCTACTGGATGTTGCGCAGTTGGCTCCCGTCCTGGGTCTTGATCCCTTGCATGCGAGAGATCGAGAGGCGCAGCGTGTGCCCATGACGCACACGGCACAATCTGCGGCTATTCGTCACCAGCCGGGTGCTTCTGCCACGGGTGGCCCTTGGGCCATCACGGAGGAGGACCCTATCAGTCTCGACCATTACGAGATGAAAGCACTGTTGCGCGCGTTGAATGCAACCCGCGGAGACAAACTTGAGGCAGCGCGTCTGCTCAAGCTTGGCAAGAGTACCCTTTACCGAAAACTCAAACGATTTGGGATTCGCTGATCATGAGCATGGAAAGGGCATTGGGCAGCAGTTTGAATAGCCTCGTCAAGAGGACCCCTCGTATCTTGCTAGTGGATGATGATCCCGGCGTGGGCACCTTTATCGAAGAGCTCATGCTAAATGCTGGCTATCAGTTCGACCGAGCTGGGTCAGCCTTTGAGGCACGTCGTGTCCTTGTGGAAGAGGGACAGGCGGTGAACTTGATCTTGTTGGACATCGGCTTGCCGGACAAGAATGGCTGGGAGGTCTTGCGCAACCAGCGCATGGGGGGAGATCAGACTCCGGTGATATTTCTCTCGGCTCAATACGCGCTGGCCGACCGCATCCGTGGTCTGGAACTAGGTGCGGATGACTTCATCCAAAAACCGTTTCGCCCCGAGGAATTGCTTGCTCGGATCCGTGCGGTTCTTCGCCGACACGAAATGTTGCCGAGCTATCGAGTTGGGGCACTGAGTTTGGATCTTAGCCATCAAACCGCCAATGTCGCTGGGCGACGGATCGACGTGTCTCCACGAGAATTCCAGGTTCTGCTGGCTCTGGTGCGTGCGCACGGGGGGATCTGCTCTCGTGCCCAGTTGCTAAAAGAGGTCTGGGAGTTGGATTCCGATCCGGGAACCAAGCTCTTGGAGGTACAGATCACGCGTCTGCGCAGCAAGCTGGCTCCGGAAGGCCAGGGCATGATCCAGACCGTGATCGGTCAGGGTTATCGTATTGGATGGATCCCTAGGGCATCATGAGATCCGTGGGTGGCCCGGCTCCAGCAGCGGGGCTGCTTGAGCGCGTACCTGTGTTGTAGAGCGTTGCGCGCATGCTGTCGAAGTCACAGGCCGCTTGGGCTTCCGCCAGATCGAATTCGATCAGGCGTATCACCAGATCCTTTCTGCCTTGCCAATAGAGGTCCGTGCGCGCCAGTACATGTCGTGGCGGGACCGTCACAACTTGCCCATAGGGGTTGATGAAGAAGGGCGTGTTGCGACCGCGTTTGCGCAACCTGATTTCCAGGTCAAGGATCTGGGGCATGGCGGGCTCTGGACTGTTCTTGCCGGCTGTCAATTCCACTCGCACCTTGCCACCTACAATTTTGAGTTGCAAGCGCGGTTGAGCCTCAAGAGTCCGCTTTCGTAGCATGTGGAAGGGACGGTAATTTGCGCCTGGAGCGGAGAGGGGAACGGTGACCAACTCATAGTTCGCGAGGGGACCTCTGTTTTGGGGATCTCCAGCGTCTGGGCCCTTCAAGAAGTCAATCCAGGCGTGCTCCATTCCTGGCAGGGGTGCGAGGTCTTCGTGCAAGCCCGGATCGATTTCACCCAGAATGACCAGATCCGCACCCTGCAGGTGATTCAGGTGCAGTTCCTCCCGCGCGCCGAAGGGGGATTGGGGGACGGATGTGCTGGTGGGGATGCGCCCGGTCAAGTCCCGTATAGGGTTGCCGCGGGTAGGCAGGAGTTCGCCTTCAGCGGCGGGCTTGATGCCTGCCAGATAACCCGTGGCTCCTGGCCAGGCGGTTGCGATGGTCAACTCTGCCGGTGTGTTGTCCCGCAGAAAAACACCGAGGGCGCGCATGGTTATTGTGTGATCAATCTCTGCCTGCAGGGCGAGGCGCCCTTGTTGTCTGGCGCTCGCGTTGAGGCCCACCTGATCCTGGGGGAAGTAGGCTGCCAGGGGCATGGGACCCTTGGGGGTCATCCAATGGGTCATGGAGGTTTTCAGCTGCAGGGGGCCCACATCCGCCGGAAAGCGGCTGGCCATGGCGCCAGCGCCCGCTACTCCGACCAGTGCCAGCCAGGCAAGCGTCTCCATCAGCCGTGATTCGGTGTCCAGCGCCACCAAGATGCCTTGCTGCAGGCACACGCAGAGCAGGGGCAGGGCGGGGGCCAAGGAGATGTGCATGGCTGGGTCGGAGCCGCCTCCCATGATCACCAGGGCGATCCAACCTGCCGCCATCAGGAGCGCTCTTGCACCATGACCTGAAAGACGCCCGAACAGGCACGCTATCAGGGGGAAGGGAATCAGGATCGGTGTCACCCAGGCCACCAGGGCGTCTCGGGTGGAACTGACCCCATCGGCCAGGGTGCTGGCATCCGGTGTGAGCAGTTGTTGGAGCCAGGTGCCATAGAGAGAGGTTCCGTCAAAGCGCTCCATGCGCATCATCAGCAGGAGGGCGATCAAGCCAGGGACAAAAGACCAAAGCGGCGCGGGTTTTCCACCGTCCCTACGGGGACGTAGCCGTTCATAGAGGCTGAGGACCAGCAGCAAGCCGAACATGGGTACGCCCTCAGGGCGCAGGGCGATCAGCACCGGCAGGCAGAATGCCATGGCCATCCAACGCCGGCGCTCAAACCCCACCCAAGCCGCGCTCAGGAAGAGAGTTACCGCGGCCCATTCCGTGCCACTGATTGCGGTTGCAGCCAAGGTGGCGTTGGCCACCAGCAGCAGGGGCGGAATCACTCCCGCCACCCGGTCCACAGAGAAGCGCGCGGTGGCTCCCAAGGTCAACAGGGCACAGAGCACTCCCACTACCTGGGCGAAGAGGGTCACCGGCAGGTAGAGCCTCTCGGCAACTGCTGCCAGCGCAATCCAGAGAGGCGACGGATAGGCCTCCCAGCCAATGGGTTCGCCCACATTCCAGACAACTTCGCCGAAGTGCACCCAGTTGCGCGCCAGCCTGAAAGCTACATGGGCCACCTCGCGCGCGGGCCCGATTTCGCCGAATCCATCCACGTGGATAGCGAGGGCGTGTGCCAGGAGCACCGCCATCGCCAAGAGGAGCGCCATTACCCGCTTCATGCGTGTGCCAAGGTAGTGTCTTGGTGGTCCAGGGTCCAACTGCTCTTGGTTCTCAGGAGTCGGGGTGGATCCGCTCCGTGCGGGATTCGCGCACCACTGTTTCTTCAATGGCGCTCAGATTGAGCCCCGCTTCGACGGTCTCGCATTCGTCCGCCCGGGCCCTGAGGGCTGGTTTGCGGGGTTGGAACACCGTGCAGCAGTCGGGCTCCGGGCGAATCGATACGTCGTAGGTGCCGATGTGCTTGGCCAGGTTGATCACATCTTCCTTGTCGTAGGTGATCAGGGGGCGCAGGACCTGCACATTGGCCGCGGCTCCGATGCACGCCAGGTTCTCGAGGGTCTGACTGGCCACCTGCCCCAGATTCTCGCCGGTGATCAGGGCGCCTGTCTTCGAGCGACGCGCCAGATGGGAGGCAATGCGTTGCATGGAGCGGCGGTAGAGAATCGTACGCAGGCTTTCTGGGGCTCCATTGCGAATCGCCACCTGGATCTCGGCGAACTGCACTTCGTTCAACTTGCTGGAGCCTTGCCAGTTGGCCAGTACGCGGATCAGGTCGCGGATTTTCATGCGTGATCCCTCACCGATGTAGGGTGGGCTGTGAAAGCTGACGAAATTGACTTTGAGGCCTCGCTTCATGGCAGACCAGGCGGCCACGGGGGAATCAATCCCGCCTGAGAGCAAGCACAGGCCGCGGCCGAGGGTCCTGACCGGCAGGCCCCCGGGTCCAGTCAGGCGGTCCAGGAAGGCGAAAGTACCTTCAGGACGCAGGTCGATGTTGAACTCGATTTCCGGGTTCTTCATCTGTACTCGCACGGGGGAGTCGTCGTCCAACATGCCCTCAGCTATAGCGACGGCCAAGTCGCCAGAGGTCATGGGAAAGTTCTTGTCCGCACGTTTGACCGTGACCCGGAAGGTGGGCCGGGCTTCGGGGGGATATTCCTGCAGCTTGTTTGCCAAGAGCGTGCGACCCATGGCCACCATGGAGTCCAGGTTGCGGCCTGTAGTCCAGGCGGGAGACACCGATTTGATGCCAAAGGTCCGGGCGCAGGCCTTCATTGCTTCTCGCCAGCGGCCTTCCGGTTGGATTTGGATGCGTCCCCAGCGGCGCGTAATGGTGCCGCCCCCCAGCGGCTTCAGGGCGTCGTGCAGATTGCGCACCAGCGTGTTTTCGAAATTCGCCCGGTTGCCCCCTTTGAGGGCCAGCTCCCCATAGCGCACCAGCAATACATCTGGATTTCGTAGCTCGGTAATCATGGGGAGAGCTTATCCAGGCTCCTTGCGACCTTGTGCAAGGCATTGGCCGCGATGCTGATGTCATTGGGAGTGGTCTCCCGTGAAAAGGAAAAACGTGCGATTTGGCGTGCCGAGGATGCGTCCAAGCCCAAGGCCAAGAGAGCAGGGCTGACCTCTTTCGAGGTGGACTGGCAAGCTGATCCAACTCCGATGAAGACCCCGTGTTTTTCCAGGTGGTGCTGCCAGACTTCCGCTGGTGGTCCGGGCAAGTGCACTGCGCAGATCGATTTCACGCATCCTATCGTCTGCAAGATGCGCGCCCCGTCCATGCTGTCCTGATACACCAGGGATATACCGGTCAAGGCCTCTTCCAGTTCGCGGCGGCAGACTTCGGCGCTCTCCTGGAAGGCATGGCGACCCTCGTGCGCCAGATCTGCAGCCAGGCTGAAGGCTGCGATGCTGGGTACATTTTCTGTCCCAGGGCGTAAGCCTCCTTCCTGGGAGCCACCAAATATCAGCGGGCCGGTCCGTGAATTCGGGCCCAAGGCCAGTGCGCCCAGTCCTTTCGGTCCGTGAATCTTGTGGGCCGAAATCGCCAGACTGTCCACACCCAGGTCTTCCAGGTCCAAGTCGATCTTGCCGAGGGCTTGCACACCGTCGCAATGAAAGTGCACTTTCCCGCAGCGCGCCCTGGCCAGGCGGGCCAGCTGCTTCACCGGATAGTGCGTACCAAGCTCGTTGCTCACCAGCATCTGTGTAACCAGGAGCACGTCTTCGTTCATGCGCTCGGTGGCGTGGTCTAGATCCAGCTGTCCGTCGCGGGTCAAGCGAAGCGTCTCCACATCGAAGCCTTCCCTGGCCAGTTGAGCTGTCGCGAGGCGTACACTGGCGTGTTCGGTAGGTCCCACCAAGATGCGCCCAGGCCCTTGCCTGGGGACGCTACCCAGGACGCCCAAGTTGTTGGCTTCGGTGCCTCCTGAGGTAAACACGATGCTCTTGGGAGCAGCTCCCACACAGCGCGCCAACTGTCGACGCGCTTCCTCCATCACCTGCCGGGCCCGGGTTCCAAGCGCGTGGCGTGAGGAGGGATTGCCATGGACCTCATCCAGATGTTGAATCAGGCAATCGCGCACCTTGGGGTCCAAGGGACTGCTGGCGGCAAGATCTAAGAGGACGGGTTGCATCGGATCAGCCTCGCAGGATACCGTTGAAGAGGTGCCCTTGGGCGGGCCCGCGGTGTTGTCAATCCCCTAGGGAAAGGGATTTGCCGTTCCGCCCCTTTGCACCGTGAGCGGTGTCTCCGCGCCAGCGCCGCGGGCTCGCCAGCGAACGAGCCAGTTTCCTGCGGGCACATGGTCCCAGCGCACCCGGCCTTCTGCATCTGTCTCAGCGGGGGGCAAGTTGGGACCCTGGCCGTTGGCTGGGAGGGCCAGCACCAGAGCGCCCGCAATCGCCTCTCCATCTGCATTGCGCAGTATCCCCGCAATTGTTCCGGTATGCGTGATCAGCGGCAAGGGCTCAGGGCCCGGATGGGTCAGGCGCAGTGGGGATTCTCCCAGGGGTTGCAGGAAATCCCAGTCGAGGCCCACGGTTCCCCCCGGGGGCAGCAAGCGCAGCGTCCAGGTTCCATGCTGTAGGTCCTTCACGGTGATGCGGGTCATCTCACCGAGGGTTATTCGTCGGGGAGTAAGGTGGGTGGTCTGGGGCGCGCCCACCGGATCAAAGACCAGAACCATGTTCTCGGGTGAGTCCTCGGGTTGTGGCAGGAGCAGTTCGAGTTCCAGGTCCGACGAGGTCAGAGCAGGTTGTTCTGGGGGAGTCACCAATTCGTTGCTGACTGTGATCTCTTGCACCCCTGCACCAACTTTCACCGTGACCTTGGTGGGTAGGCGGTGCAGCACCAGCACGGTGAGTTCCGCCTCGCCCGGCATGAGTTGGGGCAGCAGGAACCGCCCCTCTTGATCGGTGGTGTCGCGGCGCACTCGATCGCTCTGGGTTGTGATCACCGTGGCGGCGGGGATCGGTTGGCCGCTGGCATCAGCAACGATGCCGGAGAGGTCCGTATCTCCAAGCCCCAGATCTGGTGTCTCGAGAGCCTCGAAGGGCGCTACCTCTCCAAAGGGAGCCGCATTGGGCGCTTCGCGGGTCAAGATCCAGATCGCCGAGCCAAGAGCAACGATGAAGACCAGTGCTGGAAAGCCAATGGTCAGATACCAGAGGGCGCGGTTCACTGGGATCTTCCTCGGTGCTCGGCCAAGCGGTTGTCGCTCAGTTCTTCCAGGAGGGCCGAGCGCAATTCTGCGCAGGGGGCGAAATCCGCGCATTCAAGGGACTCCAAGACCCCGTGGAATTGTCCCAGATCTCCTCCGCCGGCCCTTTCCAGCCGCAGCAGATGAACTCCCAACTGCAGCTTGTCACAGATGTGCACGAAGACCGCTTCGCGCGTCTGCTGGGATCCATATTCCTTGAAAAAAGCCTCTGGGAGGCCTCCCAAGGGAGTTACGAGTTCCTCCGCGAGGGCATCTTCCATGGCCTTCTTGGCTCCCCGAGGCAGGTGGCGAGCCGCCGGGGCGGGCAGATCCCCCGAGGCTGCTTCTGGGGCATCGTGGAGCACCGCCATGGCCAGACAACGGCCGAGATCCAGGGGCGGTTCCACTTCTGGGGCCAGCGTCAGGGCCAGCCAGGCTACTCCGAGCACATGTCCCGCCACAGATTCGCCTCCTGGAGCCCCCGCCAGCAGCCAGCCCGTGCGGGGCAGGACCTCAAGGGAACCCAGGGAAAGCAGGGCTTCGAGTCGTTTTGGGGGGAAGGTCATGGGTTGCGTGGACGCCGCACCTGTGGCCCCCTTATACTGCGCCGCTCGACGGGTTGATCCAACAGTCTGAGCAAGACCTCTTGCTGCACCCCTAGGGAGTACCCCTGATCCCTCACGACCCCATGCGGAAGCCTCTTGTAGCCGGTAACTGGAAGATGAACCTCGATCGCCGGGCTGGTGTGGAACTGGCCGGTGCGGTGCGTTCACATCTGGACGGATTGCAGGGGGTGGATTCTGTGATCTATCCGCCCTTCGTCTATATCGAAGAGGTAGCTCGGGCCTGCGCCGGAACCGCTCTTGTGGTGGGCGGCCAGAATATCTGCGATCAGGAAGTGGGCGCTTTTACCGGCGAGGTTTCTGGCGCCATGCTGCGTGATGTGGGAGCCAGCGTAGTGTTGGTGGGACACTCCGAGCGTCGGCATGTGTACGGAGAAACCGATGAGCTGTGTGCTCTCAAGGTGCGGCGCGGCCTGGCCAGCGGTCTTGATGTGTGTCTTTGCATTGGCGAGACCCTTGAGCAACGGGAAGCGGGCCAGACCGAACTGATTTGCAGCACTCAATTGCACGGCAGTTTGAACGGTCTCAGCACAGAAGACATGGCCAAAGTGACCATCGCCTATGAACCGGTCTGGGCCATTGGTACTGGCGAGACCGCCTCTCCCGAACAAGCCGGAGCAGCCCACGCATATGTGCGCGGTGTGCTTTCCGGCATTTTCAATCAAGCCGTTGCGGATGCCACGCGCATCCTCTACGGCGGTTCCGTCAAACCTTCTAACGCTGCTGATCTCTTGAGCGTCCCTGACATCGACGGGGCACTTGTGGGCGGTGCAGCACTCACCGCTGAGAATTTTCTGCCTATCCTCGACGCCGCTGCTGAGGTCTGTGTCCGATGACCCTACTGACTCCCCTTCTCTACATTCTGTTCGTTCTGTCCGCGATCATCCTGGTGGTGGTTATCTTGCTCCAAGAGGGCAAGGGCGGCGGTTTCTCTGATGCGCTCGGTGCCGCTGGTCAGCAGACTTTTGGCGTCAAAGCGGCTGGGATCCACAAATTCACCATGGCTATGGCCATTCTGTTCTTTGGCAGTGCTCTAGGCATCCACGTTCTGAACAGGGGTGCCAGCCAGGGCGACGGTGGGATCTCCATCAATACCCCGGGCGACGAGTAACGGGAGCGGTCTTTGATACGCTCGATGACGGGTTTTGGGGCAGGTACCGCAGAGGGTGCTGGTCTTGCCGTGCGGGTAGAGCTGCGTAGCGTCAATCATCGTCATCTGACGATTCAGCTTCGCATGCCATCGGGGCTGGCGTCGTTGGAATCGGAGGTCGAGGGCCGCATTCGAGGGCGGTTGTCCCGTGGCGCCATCGGGGTTGCGCTGACCATTACGCCTTTGACTGGTTCCGAGAAGAGCTTGATCGATCAGGATCTTGCGGCGCGCCTGTTGCAGGAACTGGCCAGTCTGGCCAAGAAAGCCCAACTCCACATGCCTGATGTGGGCTCTGTGCTTTCCCTGCCAGGAGTCTTGATCAGCAGCGAAGCCCCTGCTGCTGAGGATGTGGGCGAGATCTTGCTTGGGGCCCTGGACATGGCTCTCGGCGATCTTCTCAATGCGCGAGAGCGTGAAGGTGCGGCGCTCTTGACAGACCTGGAGGCGAACCTGGTGCGCACGGAGGAATTCGCGGCCCAGGCGGAGAAGCTCATGCCCCAGGTGCAAGTTCGTCACCAGGAGGCCTTGCGTGAGCGTGTCGGGCTCCTGCTCGGAGACAGCCAAGGGGTGTCAGAGCAGGATCTGGCCCGGGAAATCGCCGTGTTGGCGGATCGTCTGGATGTGGCCGAGGAACTCACCCGTCTCGATGCCCATGTGGAGCATTTTCGCGGCAAATTGACCTTGGGCGAGCCCGTGGGCCGTACCCTCGATTTTCTGTCCCAGGAGCTATTGCGTGAGGCAAATACCCTGGGCTCCAAGTGCAATGATGCTCACGTCGCGCACTTGGTGGTGGAACTCAAGGCCGCCATCGAGCGACTGCGCGAGCAGGTTCAGAATGTGGAGTGATCCTGTGACTGAAGCAGTGCAAGGTGGCGGAAAGATGTTGCTTGTGTCCGGGCCCTCGGGGACGGGCAAAAGCACGATTTGCAAGCGATTGGGTGAGGACCCGCGAGTTGTATTCTCGGTATCTGCCACTACCCGTGAACCACGGGCGGGTGAGGTCGATGGTCGTGATTATCATTTTGTCAGCAAGGCTGGCTTCAGTGAGATGATCCAGGCAGGCGAGTTCATCGAGCACGCGGATGTGTTCGGCAACATGTATGGCACCCTGCGCGCTCCCATGAACGAGGCGATAGCAAGTGGCCTGGTCTTCCTGGTTGAGATCGACATCCAGGGGGCTTTGCAACTCAAGACCCTCGATACCCCTGGGATTTATGTGTTCATCAAGCCGCCCAGCCTTGAGGTCCTGAAGGCGCGCCTCTTGGGTCGCGGAACCGAGTCTTCCCAGGTGCTCGAACGGCGCTTGCAGAAGGCCGAGGACGAGATGCGTGAGGCTGGCAAGTACGATCATGTGATCGTCAACGGTGTGTTGGAGGACGCGGTGGAAGAACTGCGCGTAATCAGCGGTTTGGCAAAGGAGACAACCTCATGAGTCGCATTCTGCTCTGCTGCGGTGCTTCTGCGGCCCTCTACAAGGCCTGCGATCTGGCCAGTCTGCTGACTCAGAATGGCAATCAGGTGCGCACTGCCATGACGCCCAATGCTGGAAAGCTGGTCTCGCCCCAGCTCTTTGAAGCGCTCACCTCTCAGCCTGCAGCAACTTCTGAGTGGGGACCAGATCGGCGTACAGGGATGGATCACATCGATCTGGCCCGTTGGACGGAAAAGGTCGTGGTGGCTCCCGCCAGCGCGGACTTGATCGCGCGGCTGGCCCTGGGCGTGGCCAATGACCTGGTGACCACTACGCTGCTGGCGGTGGATCGTTCCGTGCCGCGGCTCCTGTGTCCGGCTATGAATCCCAGCATGCTCTCCGCGCCTGCTGTGGTGCGTAACTTGAGTCAGTTGCGAGAGGATGGCTGGCAGGTGCTGGACTCGGAAGAGGGACACCTGGCTTGCGGTGAGGATGGACAGGGACGCCTGGCGGATCCGGGACAGATTGCCGAGGCGCTCTCTGCTCTCTCGTGAACCTTGGACTTAGCATGCGCATCCTAATTACCGCTGGACCCACTCGCGAGTACATCGATCCGGTGCGTTACCTTTCGAATGAATCCAGTGGCAAAATGGGTTTTGCCTTGGCCGCCGCAGCCAGACGCCGGGGTCACGAGGTGATCCTGATCGCGGGACCGGTCTGCTTGCCCACTCCCAAGGGGGTTGAGCGCATCGATGTAATCAGCGCTCGGGACATGCTGAAGGTACTGCGCGATCAGTTCAAGATCGCTGATGCTCTGGTCATGGCTGCCGCGGTGGCGGACTTCAGGCCACGCAGACGGCTGCGGGGCAAGTGGAAGGCGAAAGAGGGCTCGGGCAAGCTCAACATCGAGTTGCTGGAAAATCCGGACCTGCTCAAGTCCGTTGCCCGGCGCAAGGGCGAGCGGAAGGTGGTGGCTTTCGCCCTTGAGACTTCAGAGGGCAAGCGTCGCGCTCGGGCGAAAATGGTGGCCAAGAACGCGGACTTTATCGTGCTCAACGGGGTGGCTGCCCTGGGCGGGGACCGTATCAGCGTGACATTGCTGGATCGGGAGGGGAACGAGTTTGAATTGCTCCAGAGGACCAAAGCAGAGGTGGCTCGAGTGCTGATTCAGCTACTTGAGTGAAGGGGATTGTGGTCGAGCGTTGAATTGGCCTCTCCGGGAGAGGATATTGGGGGCCTGAGGGGGGGCATTTGCCCTCTCGGTCGACGCGCGCCCTTTGCCCGCGGCGACCACGGATCCAACGAGGGGAGCAAGAGGATTGGCCCGGAAGAAGAGTCGTAGAAAGAAGGCGTCCAAAGGGCGCATGCGTGAGATCTTTAGGAGCCTCATGCTGGGTGCCCCCTTGGAGGAAACCACAGCTGCGCGAATCCGCGAGCTGACAGGTTTGGGCATGATCGGTCTGTCGATCTGGCTGCTAGTTGCCATGGTCAGCTTTCAGGTTCAATCCGAGGGCGCAGTTTCTGGGGCCGAGAACCACGGCGGCCAGGTCGGTTGGCAATTGGCCAATGCGGCCTTCTTGTCCATGGGGCTGGCGGGTTATCTGGTCAGCTTGCTGAGCTTTGCCTGGGGAGCAATCTTGATCACCCACCGGGAGATCAGTTTGCCTGTGGTGCGGGTGTTGGGAACCATGTGCTTCCTGATCTCTTTCTCATTCCTGCTGCACCTGGGCTTCGGTCCCGACGACTCCCAGACCGCTGCCATGGGAGACCTCAGCAATTGGCTGCCCTATGGCCCTGGCGGTTGGCTGGCTCACATCGCTGTGCCCACCTTGGAGCAGCGCTTCGGTGGTGCCGGAATATGGATCTTGTTGATGACTACCACGGCCATTTCGTTTGTCTTGGCAACAGACAGGGCCTTCTTTCCAGCGATCTCCGCCTTGAGTACATGGCTGACTGAGCGCCGCGAGCAGCTGGGTCAATCATTGGTGCCTGCGATTGGTTCTTGGTGTCGGGACCTGGCGCTGGGGCTTTGGGATTTTCTGCGCGGAGCCGATCTGAAAGGGGCGATCGCCGTTAAGAAGCCTGCTGCCAAGAAGCCCATAAAGAAGAAGAAGGGCAAGCGGACCGAGCCTGAATTGGAAGACGAATACGAAGACGAGGACGAGGACGAATACGAGGACGAGGACGAGGACGAGGACGAGGACGAATACGAGGAGGAGGAAGAGGAGGACGAGTACGAGGAGGACGAAGAGGAAGAAGAGGATTGGGAGGAAGAGGAACTCGAAGAAGACGAACCTATCGTGCCCTCCAAGCCCATGGCCCTGCCGACTCCGGCCAAGCAGCCGGTCTATGAGCCGCCTACGCCTCCTCCGGGCCCCTGGACCTTGCCTCCTACGGATCTACTGGTGCCTCCTTCAGACGCTGGCAGCACCGACAATGAGTTTCTTGAGCGCAATGCGCTTGCTCTTGAGCGCGCCCTCAAGAGCTTCAAGGTCATCGCTGAAGTGGTTGGAGTTCAGGTGGGGCCTGCCGTGACCCTCTTTGAACTCTCGGTTTCCGAAGGTACTCGCATGAACCGTGTGACCAACCTGAGTCAGGAAATCGCCGCCACCTTGCGTGCCAAGAGCGTGCGCATCATTGCGCCGATTCCGGGCAAATCCACCATCGGCATTGAGATCCCCAACACCAAACGCCGCAAGGTACGTATCTCAGAGTTGATCAACCAACGGGCCTACGACAAGGACTTCATGGCCTTGCCCCTTTTCCTGGGGATGGATGCAGAGGGTCAGCCGATTGTGGAAGATCTGGCGCGCATGCCGCACCTGTTGATTGCCGGCACCACCGGTTCGGGCAAGTCAGTTTGCATCAATACGATTGTGGCCAGTTTGCTGTTGACACGTTCGCCCCATGACGCGCGTCTGATTCTGGTAGACCCCAAGATGGTCGAACTGATGATGTTTGCCGGGGTGCCGCACTTGGAACTGCCCGTGGTCAACGACATGCGTCAGGCCACCAATGTCCTCAACTGGGCTGTGGAGAAAATGGAGGCGCGCTACGAGCTCTTCAAGAACGCTCAGGTCAAGAACATCAAGGGCTACAACGCTCTGGGAGAGGAAAAGCTGCGTGAACGCCTGGGAGACGGCTTCAACGAAGAGCGGACTCCGCGCCATGTGCCCTATATCGTGCTGATTATCGATGAGATGGCCGACCTGATGCTGCAGTCCAAGAAGGATGCCGAGGCCGGTATCATGCGTCTCGCGCAGAAGTCGCGAGCCGTGGGCATCCACGTGATCGTGGCCACCCAGCGTCCGTCAACCGACGTGATAACGGGTGTGATCAAGGGCAATCTGCCCACTCGGATCGCCTTCCAGGTAGCGTCGAAGATCGATAGCCGTGTGATTCTGGATGCCTCTGGTGCGGACAAGTTGTTGGGTGAGGGAGACATGCTGTTCAGTCCGCCCCAGTCCAGCCAGCTAAGGCGGGTTCAGGGCGCCATGATCGAAGACGAGGAACTACAAAGGATTGTGGACTTCGTCACCAAGGAGGCGCCCCAGACCTTCAACCAGGAACTGGTCCAGTCCGCAACCGGAACTGGGGCCGCAGGAGAAAGAAGTGAAGGAGGCGACAAGCTTGATGACCTCTTCATTGATGCTGTACGCGTGGTGCTCAAGTCCCGGCGCGGCTCGGCGAGCTTGCTGCAAAGGGCGCTGGGCATTGGCTACACCCGTGCTTCACGATTGATCGACCAAATGACTGATGCGGGCATCGTTGGTTCCCACCAGGGCTCCAAGTCCCGCGAAATCCTGATGACCCTTGAAGACTTCGAGGAGAACATCGCTAACGCAGAGGCTTGAATCAAATGACCATCACCTCCAAGTCAACCAACAGCAAGAACGAGTCCCTGGGCATTGCCCTTTTCTTGATTGGCATCTTGCCGACGGTCCTAGTGGCCATGCTGCTGGGCCGACCCCCTCTTGAGGGTCAGGACATGACTGTCCTGCAGACCGTTGCCAGTGCACTGGTGGAGGCCTTTGGCAGTGCCGCTGTGCTCATGGTCAGCCTGACAGTGTCGATTCTAGGGGGCTGGATGTTTACCGGGGGAGCGGTCGGTGACCCCGTGCGTCACCTCTCCGGGATCATTGCACTAGGGGCTGGTGTGGCGGTCTCGCTGGGCGCTCTTGATCCTCTTCTGGGGGGCAACCTTGGTCAACAGACAGGTGGGCGCCTGGGCGCGGTGCATCCTGCTCTGGGCTTGCTGGCGGGAATGGGCTTGGGGCTGGGCATGGCCTGGAACGCGTGGGGCAGGGCGGGACTCTTCAAGCGTCCACTCATGAAGAAGGGCAAGAATGAAACGCGCATCGATGACGTCTTCTCGGAAGCGGAGACAGACGGCGTAACCGAGGCAGAAACCAACGCTTTGGTGCCGGATGAATCTGCCTTGGAACATCAAGAGGGGTTATGGATGAAGTCCGTCGACGAGAACTCTGCGGCGCGCTCGCCCTATCCCGAGGATGTGCGCCTGCAAGGGAAGATACCCGTGGGGGTCAAGGCTCTCTTCAGTCCTGAAGATGAGCAACTCGCACGTATCGCCAGGGTCACCGCCCAACCAGAGCCCCATGCCCCCGCCAAAGAGCCTCAGTCAGTCGCCTTTGATGCGGATCTGGCTCCTGGTGCGAGTACCTCCGGCGGCACCGACACCCCTCAAGGGACGACCCCGGACTCGTTGACCGTTGCCCGCTTGCTGTCGGAGGAGCAGGCCGTTCAGGAAACAGATGTGTGCCAGCCAGAGGCGGCTCAAGTCGTGGGGCAGGGAGAGGGGCCTCCAATTCCATCCTGGGAGCAGCCCGATTTGTTTGGCCTGGAAGAACCCGAGGTGATCGTTTCAACCGGAGAGGGGGCTGAGGATGTTGTCGAAGAAGTTGAGGAGATCGAGTACGAGGACGAAGAGGAGGTAGAGGAAGACGAGGAAGACGAGGAAGCTGAGTACGAAGAGGAAGAGGAAGAGGAAGAGGAAGAGGAAGGAAGAGGAAGAGGAAGAGGAAGAGGAAGAGGAAGAGGAAGAGGAAGAGGAAGAGGAAGAGGAAGAGGAAGAGGAAGACGAGGCCTGCGAGGATGAGGCAGACACCGAGCCCTCCAAGGAGGCGCCCTCAGCCGTGGTCCTCAAGCCTCGCAAAGCCAAGGCCAAGGCCAAGGCCAAGGCCAAACCCAAGACCAAGGCCAAGACCAAGGCCAAGGCCAAACCCAAGACCAAGGCCAAGGCCAAGGCCAAGGGCAAGGCCGAGGCCGAGGCCAAGGCCGAGGCCGATTCTCCCCCTCCCCCCCAGAGCCTTTCCTCCGAGGAGTTGCTTGCAGTCTCCGGCCAGCTCTTTCTGGATGAGGGCCGTGTGGCTGTATCCCTTATCCAGCGTCGTTTTGACCTGGATTTTCAGGCAGCCTGCGAGGTTCTTGACGGACTTCAGGAGGCAGGGCTAATCGGACCATACAAGGGTGGGCAGCAGCGTGATATTCTGCTGACCCAAGAGGAGTGGCAGTCCAAGGTGGCTGCTTCCTAAAGCGCCCCGGAGCGGGGCATTGGCTTTGATCCCAAGTACCCCTTGTCCACCAGCACCAATCGAGCTGAGATCGTCTCCCTCGTACACCTTGGATGTGCGAGGAACCTGATTGACTCAGAATTGATCCTCGCTCGTTTGGCAGAGCAGGATCTGCTGGTCTCTGGGGATTCCGATCTGGCGGGGACTGTGGTGCTCAACACCTGCTCCTTCATCGGGCCCGCACGGGATGAATCCTATGCGGCCCTGGGTACCTTGCTTGAGCGAAAGCAGGCGGGCGATCTGGACCATGTGGTCGTGGCTGGCTGCCTAGTGCAGCGTTACAAGCGGCGCTTGAGTGAGGAATTCCCGGACGTGGATCTTTGGTCTGAGATCTCTGACTACCGCGCCATGGCCAAGGCCGTGCGTTCAATGGTCGACGGTAACAAGCACGCAAGTTATCTCGACAGTCCGGGCCTGAGGCCCGCTGATCGCGAGGACGCGCGCATGTTGGCAACTCCTGGCTCCTATGCCTACCTGCGTATCAGCCATGGTTGTGACCACAGTTGCGGGTTCTGTGCGATCCCTGGGATTCGTGGGCCTCATCGCAGCAAGAGGCCAGTCGATCTTGTGGCAGAAGCCCAGGACCTGATTGGCGTGGGAGTCAAGGAGCTTGTGCTAGTAGCCGAGGATTCCACCGCCTGGGGCCGGGACATTGGCTTGGAGCTTCCGCATCTGATCGAATCGCTCGCTGAACTGGAGGGTGAGCACCGACTGCGCGTGATGTACGCCTATCCCAATCGTTTTCCCTGGGAGCTGACGCGCCTCCTGAAGGACCATCCTCGGGTTGAACCCTATCTGGACATTCCTGTGCAACACGCCGCGACCAATGTGCTACGTGCCATGGGCCGTGCTGGTGGTGGCGATCAGGTGCGCCGTATCTTGGATCGGCTGATGGAGGAGGTTCCGGGTATCACCTTGCGTACTACTGTTCTGCTGGGCTATCCCGGTGAGACTGATGCCGATGTAGAAGAATTGCTCCAGATGGTCGAGCACTATCAGTTCACTCGACTGGGCGCCTTCACCTACTCTGACGAGGAGGATACGCCGGCCTTTGGGAGCGATGGGGAGGTGCCTGAGGACGAAGCTGACGCTCGTCTGGCGGCGGTCTTGGAGGTCCGGGATCGGAATCTCGCCAATTTGCAGGGCGAACTAGTGGGTCAGACCCTTGAGGTCCTCATCGATGAGGGCCCTGACGAAGGCGGCGCGGCCCTTGGCCGCACTTGCATGGATGCACCAGAGGTCGACCCCCGGGTGATTGTGCAAGGCGATGTGACCGTCGGCCAGCGGGTACAGGTTGCCATCGATGGGGTCCTTGAGAACTTTGATCTGACCGGGAGAGCAATTTGAAAGGAGTCTTCCGCTATTGGCCCAACCGTATCACTGCCATGCGCTTTGCCGGGTCGATTGTCCTCTTCGGGATCCTGCATACCCTGGCAGATGTACCCAAGGACTTGATCCACGAACATCGCGCCGTGGTACAGGCGGCCTTCTGGTTGTTTCTGATCACCGCTGCCAGCGACTACCTGGACGGCTATCTGGCACGGCGTGACCATCATGTGACTGCTTTTGGGCGCATTGCAGATCCCTTCACCGACAAGGTCTTGATCCTGGGAGCCATGATCTTTGCTGCAGTCAGTCCCTGGATGCGCGAATTGATCCCTGCCTGGATCGTGGTGATTATTCTCGCGCGTGAATTCTTGGTGACCGGGATACGGGGTTATGTAGAGAGCGTGGGCGAGGAATTCCCGGCGGATGGTTTGGGCAAGATCAAGATGATCGCACAGTGTGTTGCCGTGGGCGGAGTGCTTTGGATTCATGCCTTTTCCTGGCCCCCTGTGTGGCGCGAGGGTTGGGTGATCGTGGTCCAGATTCTGGTCTGGATTACTCTTCTGACAACCGTGGGGTCTGGTGCGAGCTATGTGCTCAAGGCCCGCAAGATCCTGGGCGGTGTCAGCTGATGGATCGTCTTCGACTGGGTCTGATCAGCGCTGGATTTCTGGGCTGCGCTCCGGTGGCGCCTGGGACTTTTGGCACCTTGGCGGGGGTTCTGGCCGTCTGGATCCTGCGCTCTACTCAGCCCTACCTGGCCGCTCTGCTGGGCTTGTGCGTGGTGCTGTATCTGATCGGCCGTGCTCTGGCCCCATGGGCAGAGGAAGCCCATGGGGAAGATCCGGGGTGTTTTGTCCTGGACGAGGTCATTGGGTACATGATCACCGTGGCCTGGATCGCCCCCCCGAGTCTTTTTGCCATGGGGGTGGCCTTTGTTCTCTTTCGCTTCTTTGACATTCTCAAACCATGGCCTGTGCGCTGGTTTGAGCGTCTGGGAGGCGGGGATGGAATCTTGCTTGATGATGTGGCTGCGGGTCTCTACGGGTTGGGAGTGATGGCTCTCTTGCGTTACTTCCTTTCAGGTGGCGACCTTTGGGTCCACAATGGGGCGCTATGAGCAGGACCCGATCCCAAAGCTCGGCCCCGGGCATGGGCATGGCAGCACGCTTTGCGCTTGTGATGACAGGGTTCTTGGTGGTGGCCATGATTCTGGCTGGTTTGGTCTTGTTGCCCAAGACCCAAGAAGTAGTGGATCGTTGCGTTGACGGTGCCCTTAGGGTCGCAGTGCGGGCCCAGACTGAGGTGAATCAGACCGGAGCAGACCTCCAGCCCACGCCCGGCTCAAAAATGAGCAGGGCAAAGGGCGTGCTGCGCTTTGATACCAAGATGCCCAAGGGGTCTTTCTCTGGGCGTGAGGCCGCGGTCTATGCGTATGAGGGAGAAGACGGGGTCAGTATTGTGGCTCCCGCAATTGAGGAGAGCCCCCGGAAGGATCTGACAGGCCTGATTGTCATCGTCGGAGCCTTGGTGGTGCTCATGGCTGGCTTGATCGCCATTGGCGTAGCCACCCAGACTTCAAAGCCTTTGGCCATGTTGGTGGACGATGTGCACGCCCTGGGGAGGCGCGGCTTGCGTCATTCTGTGCGCGAGAGTGGTCCCAAGGAGGTTTTTCTATTGGCGCGGGCGATCAAGAACATGGCGTCTGAACTGGATCTTGCGCAGGACGCACAACTTGAGCTGAGTGTGCGTGAACGCGAGCAAGAGGTTGGCCGTGAGGTCAGTGCTGCCCTGCGCCCTGCCAGTACGCCCACTGCCGAGGGTTGGTCATTTACCGAGGAGTGCATCGAAGGTACCGAGATCGCCGGGTCCTTTCACACCTACATCGAGGAGCAGGATCGCATCCTGACCGTGCTATGTGACACGGGGGATGGGGTTCCAGGTGCCCTGGTGGGAGCCACGGCGCGGGCCTTCATACGCTCCGCTCTCCAGGAAAAAGATGGATTGACCGACGCTCTGGCCAGCGCCAACGTCGAATTGCACCGGGATATTCGCAGAGGTCTCTCGGTGACAGCAGTTGTTGTGGACCTGCAGCCCAGTACCGGGTGTTTCAAGATCATCTGTGCGGGCCATCGGATCGCGCCTCTGTATTGGAACGCAGAAACCTCCAAGCTCTCGCGGCTGCAACCGGAGGGAATCGCTTTGGGATTTGACGCAGGGCCGGTGTTCGAGCAGCGCCTGGAAGTGCGTGAAGGGGTCTTGGCCACGGGGAGCGCTCTGATCCTGGCCAGCAGCGGCCTGGTCGAACAGCCTGATGAAGACGGAGAGGAGTGGGGTGAAGAGGCTTTTCAGAAGACGGTGAACGCCCATGTGCGCCGTGGGCCCCAAAATGCAGCTCAGGGGGTCATTGAGACCTGCCTCAATCGCGCGGGCGATCCCGAATCTGAAGTATCCGGAGACCCCATCCCCAGCGCTACGCTGTTGGTCATCGCCAAGGAGAAGTGAACCCCGTGCATCTCACCGAATTTCAACGTCTGATCGAAGAGATCTACTTCAAGAAGGACTCAGCCCGTGGGCTTGAGGGCACACACATGTGGTTTTGCGAAGAGGTCGGCGAATTGACCCGCGCCTTGCGTCGGGGCCAGACCGAAGATCTGGAAGGGGAATTCGCCGATGTGCTTGCGTGGTTAGCCAGCATGGCCTCGATGGTTGGCATTGAACTGGAAGCCGCCGCGTGCAAGAAGTACGCCGAGGGCTGCCCTCGTTGTAGCTCCACACCCTGTTCCTGCGGGTGAAGCAGGAGGAAATGCTAGGAGGAGCCAGTCATGGTGTCCTTGCAAGTGTGGCTCTGAAGCGGCCGATGCGTTCGGAGTATACCTACGCGGTGCCTGCTGGCATGGCAGATGATCTTGTAGTGGGCATGCGCGTGGCCGTGCATTTCGGGGGGCGTCGAGAGGTGGGCATAGTGGTCGACCTGCCCTCCAGCACAGATGTGCCCGCCTCTAGGCTGAAGAATGTCTCGTCGGTCCTCGACAACGAGCCCGTGCTCGACGAGGACCTGTTGCAGGTGACCCGCTGGATGGGGAACTACTACGGTTGCTCCTGGGGTGAGGCGTTGGCCGCCGTGCTGCCCGCAGTTCTCAAGCGTGAAGGGGGACGCCGTCAGATCACTAGCTTGAGCCCGGCCGAGGGTATCGGTGCACTTGATCTCGCCACTCTTGAAGATAGATACGAGGCGCAACATCGCGTTCTGCGGACCCTGCTCGACGCCGGTGGCCCTCTTGATCGCAATGACCTGGTGCGCAAGCTGAACATCTCTCTTTCGCCGATTCAGACCTTGATCAAGAAGGGTTGGGTGATCGCCGAGCAGGCGGACGCTGTGACTGATGCTCTCAGTGGCGCGCCTGCGGAGCATCGGACCGAGCCCAAAGAACTCATGGCTCAGCAGGTAGCGGCCATTGAGGCGATCTCCAAGCCCTTGAGAGTCCGAGAATTCGAGACCTTCTTGTTGCGAGGCGTTACAGGCAGTGGCAAGACCGAGGTCTACCTATCGGTGATCAAGGAGTGCCTGGAACTGGGTCGGGGCGCGATCGTACTGGTTCCAGAAATCGCCCTGACTCCCCAGACAGTCAGTTGGTTCCGCAGCCGCTTCGGTCAGGTGGCCGTGCTGCACAGCCGCATGACCGACGCCCAACGCCATGACGCTTGGAAATCCGTGCGCCAGCGCGAGGTGCGCGTGGTGGTGGGTGCCCGGTCTGCTCTTTTTGCCCCCATGCCGGACCTGGGCGTGGTGGTTGTGGACGAAGAACACGAACCCTCTTTCAAGCAGGGTTCCACACCCCGCTATCACGGGCGCGATCTGGCTGTGGTGCGGGCCAGGCAAGCGGGGGCGGTCTGTATCTTGGGATCTGCGACCCCGTCCCTTGAGTCCTGGGAAAACGCCGGGAACGGACGCTACACCCTGCTCGAAATGCCTGAACGCGTTCAGGGGGGCAAACTCCCCGAGGTTGAGGTGATCGACCTGAACAGCGTCAAGATGAGCGGACCGTTCTCCGCACCCTTGGCCTTTGCTATCAAGGAAGCGGTCCAGAGAGGAGAGCAGGTGATCCTCTTCCAGAATCGGCGCGGCTTTGCTCCGGTGCTCTGGTGCAACTCTTGCAGGTCTGTGGTCAAGTGCGAACAGTGCGACGCCTCCATGGTCTTTCACCGCAAGCTGAAGCGCATCGTCTGCCACGGCTGCTGCGCAGAGCAGAGACCGCCGAAGCAATGCCCCACCTGCAGCGCTCCAGGTCTGCGCTTCTTGGGGGAGGGATCGGAACAGGTTGAGTCTGCAGTGCGGCTTCTTTGCCCTGATGCTCGCGTGGCACGCATGGACTCGGACAGCATGCACCGCCAGGAGGACTATGAACGAGTGCTAGGCAAGTTTGGCGCCCGTGAAATCGACATCCTGGTGGGTACCCAGATGATCGCCAAGGGGCTCGACTTTCCCGGCGTGACGCTGGTGGGCATCGTCAGTGCCGACTCCGCCTTGCACCTGCCGGATTTCCGGGCCGCTGAGCGGACTTTTCAGTTGTTGTGCCAGGTTTCAGGTCGAGCGGGCCGTGGCGATCTGTCGGGCCGTATTCTGGTTCAAACCCACTTTCCCAATCATCCCGCCATCCTGTGTGCCGCGGGCCACGACTTTCCGGCTTTTGCCAACCATGAACTCCCCCTGCGTGAGGAACTCCACTATCCCCCCTACGGACGGGTGATCCTGGTCCTACTGGATGATGAAGATCAGGCCCTGGTGGATCGGATCGCGACCCACCTGGCCGATGTCCTGAATCATCACCTGAGCGACGAATTGGTTGAGATCCTTGGCCCGGCTCCAGCTCCGATTACGCTCCTCAGAAGCCGTCATCGCCGGTTCATCTTGCTCAAGACAGGTCCCAGGGGCGAAGGTCTCGATCGGGCGCGGGACTTGCTGCTGGACTTCGCCAACAAACACAACCGACCGCGGATCACAGTTGACGTGGATCCGGTCTCCATGCTCTAGACCCCTGAGCGTTGCGCCAGTACGAGATCGCGAAAGCGCACGAAGAGGTGGGTCGAGTCCAAGGGCCCGGGTGCAGCTTCAGGGTGGTATTGCACGCTGAAGACCGGCAGCTGACGATGGCGCATACCAGCCACCGTGTTGTCGTTCAGATTGACATGGGTCAGCTCCAACTCGTCGGGAATCGACTCACGATCCACCGCATAGGAGTGATTTTGCGAACTGATTTCCACCTTCCCGGTGGTCTCATCCCGAACCGGATGATTGGCTCCGTGGTGGCCGAAGGGCATCTTGAAGGTCTTGGCACCAAAGACGATGGAGAGGATCTGATGGCCCAGACAAATACCGAAGACCGGTTTCTTGCTTACCAGTACGGTGGCGGATTCGATCACGCTTCTGGCCGCGGACGGGTCGCCTGGGCCGTTTGATAGAAACACGCAATCAGGATCGAGTGCCAGGACTTCGTCTGCGCTGGAGTTTGAGGGCACCACGGTCACATCGAAACCCACATGCACCAGGCTGCGCAAGATGTTGCGCTTGACGCCCGTATCGATGACCACGACCTTGAGGCGTTCGCCGTGGACCAGGGGCAACTCCGTCGGATAGCTTTCGTCATAGCCCTCGCTCCACGAATAGGGCTTGTCACAGGACACAAGGGCAGTCAGATCCCGGCCTGCCGTACCCTGTACTTGCCGGGCCTTGTCCACCAGGGACTTGGAGTTGTCATCTTCGGTGGAGACCAGGCAGCGTAGAGCGCCCTGCTTGCGCACGATACGGGTCAGACTGCGGGTGTCGATGCCATCAAGGGCGACGATGCCCTGCTCGGTGAGCCACTCTGGGAGGGTCATCTGGGAGCGATGGTTGGAGGGGGTTCTGCAGACCTCGCGCACCACAAAAGCCGCGGGCCAGGCCTGCCGGGACTCGGAGTCTTCATCACAGGTGCCGTAATTCCCGATCATCGGGTAGGTCATGCTTACCACCTGCCCCGCGTAGGAGGGGTCGGTCAGGATTTCCTGGTAGCCGGTCATGGCGGTGTTGAACACCAACTCGCCGCCCTTCTCACCCGCTGCTCCGATGCTGCGCCCTTCGTAGACTTCACCGCTTTCAAGGGCCAGCCAGGCTCGTTTGGAGGGGTTCATTGGGGGCTCTCTGCTCTGGTTCGGTTGATTGTCGCCGCGGCGTAGCCCGCGCCGAAGCCATTGTCGATATTGACCACCGTGACTCCGGCCGCGCAGGAGTTCAGCATACCGAGTAGGGCGGCGACTCCCCCGAACGCAGCGCCATATCCCACGGAAGTGGGGACGGCGATCACCGGTTGGTCCACCAGGCCGCCCACCACGCTGGGCAGGGCGCCTTCCATACCCGCCACGACCACCAGGGCACGGGCTTCCCGCAGGCGCTTCGTGTGGCGCATCAGGCGGTGCAATCCGGCAACCCCCACATCCGCCAAGTGCTCTGCCCTGGCACCCATCAAGCGGGCGGTGTGCAGGGCCTCCAGGGCCACGCTGCGGTCGCTGGTTCCGGCGCTCAAGACCAACACCAGACCCTCGCCTTCGCGGGGCTTCCGGTCCACCCAAACCAAGTGAGCGTCTTCTTCATGTTGTGCGTCTGGTATCGCTTCCAGGACTGCCTGGGCGCCCTCGCTGCTTGCGCGTGTGACCAAGACCCGAGGGTGGTGGGTCAGCATGGTCTGAGTGAGTTCGACCAATTGTGATGGGGATTTGCCAGGGCCGAAGATCACCTCCGGTTGGCCACAGCGCGCCCCTCTCTGCAGATCCAGCTGGCTGTGTCCCAGATCCTGTGCGGGCCAGTGGGTCAGGGAATGCATGGCATCCGTGACAGAGGTTCCTCCGTCACGCACCATCTTGAGCAAAGCCTCGAGGTCCGTTTTTTCCACTGGCGGGGATTGTACGTTGAAGCTCGTGGGAGGGGGCAAGCCTGTGGGGTCAACTCAGCGAGGCGAAGCATCCAGATCCAGGTCCGCAGCCCGGCCCGCTTCAAACAAATGCCAGCCCAAGCCCGCGATCATCACCGCATTGTCCGTACAGCGATTCGGTGGCGGAAAGTGGGTCTCGATGCCGTCGGGCTCGCTGGCTGCGGCAAAGACCTCCCGCAGGCGCTGATTGCAGCCCACGCCACCAGCTACCAGCACCTGATCCAGGTGGTTGTCCTGGGCTGCGCGCAGGGTCATCTTGACCAACGCGTCCACAACCGCTTCCTGAAACGATGCTGCCACGTTGGCGGCGTCGACGATGTCCTCGGGTGCCGGGGTGGCAGCCAAGGCGTCCCCACCTCGCAGGTGATAGAGCACGGCAGTCTTGAGCCCGCTGAAGGAGAATCCGATGCTTCCGTCCTTGGGCCGATAGCGCGGGAAGGGGATTGCGCGCGGGTCGCCCTTGGGGGCCAGCTTTGCTATCGATGGGCCCCCCGGATAGGACAGGCCCAACATGTGCGCGACCTTGTCAAAGGCCTCGCCGGCGGCGTCGTCCAAGGTGCTCGCCAATGGCTTCATGGACAGGGGTCCTTCGGCTAGATAGAGAGCTGTATGTCCACCTGAAACCACCAGCGCGATGGCGGGATAGGGAGGTGCGGGCAAGTCCATGGCCGCGGCATATACGTGAGCTTCGATGTGGTCGACCCCCACCAGTGGCAGGTCAGTTGCCAGAGCCAGACCCTTCGCCGCGCCTACTCCCACCAACAAGGATCCGATCAGGCCAGGTTTGGTGGTCACCGCGATCCCCGCAAGATCTGTGAGTTCCAGCTGTGCTTCTTCCAAGCAACGATCGAGCACCGGCAGAATCTGATCGAGGTGGCTACGGCTGGCGATCTCAGGGACTACCCCGCCCCAGGGCGCGTGCTCACTGATCTGGCTGTGGATTACGCTGGCGATCTCCTTGCGGCCTGCCTCCACTACCGCAACCGCGGTTTCGTCGCAAGAGGACTCAATACCCAGGATGAGTTTCGACATGGAATCAATTCCCCACGGCCAGCTCGTTGCCCAGCAAAATGTCCAAAGCTGTTTCAAGAGCGCTATCAACCGGGGCGGTGGGCAAAAGCTCAATACCCAAATCCGCCTCCCAGGCCCTGATTAGGGCCTCTTCTTGGGGATCTGGGTGGTGCGAGCCCAGGTAATTGCTGATCCCTCGGCGCTCGTCTGCAGGGACCACAATAGCCACATCCGGCTGGATTCCGATGGTGCGACCCTCCCCTATGGTGCGTTCGAAGTTGCGACCGCTGGGGCTGTAATAGTATGCGCTGGTGACCTTGGCCCGCGCACCCCAGGGTTCAAAACGCCTGATGGTCTGCACCACTCCTTTGCCGTAGGTGCCTTCGCCCACCAGAACTGCCCGGCGATGATCTTGCAAGGCAGAGGCCAGTACCTCGGAGGCGCTGGCGGAGGAGCGGTTGACCAGTACCACCAGGGGCAGGTCGGGGTGGCTGACCTGATCGGCGAGCGCATGTTCTATTCGCTTGGTTCCGTTGCCGCGGGTCTCCACAATTACGCCTTCGCTGATGAACATGCGCGCCATGTCGATAGCAGCCTTGAGAACACCTCCGCGATTGTCCCGTAGGTCCAGAATGAGCCCGGCCAGGGGAGTCTCCTTTTCGAGATGGGTCAGGGCGACGATCAACTCGCCGTGAGTTTCCCGAGAGAAGGAGTGCACTGAAATCCAAGCGATGGGTGGAGTATCTGAGACCATGCGAATGTGCCGTAGACTGGGGTCAATCAGACCCGCAGCATCCACTTGCAACTCGCGTTCCATTCCGTCTGGATCGATCAGTTGGAGGGTTACCGGCTCTCCAGATTGAGGGGCCAGGGCCTCTCGAAAGCGATCATCTTCCCAGCCTGATGGGTCCTCCCCGTCGATGGTCAGGACTCCATCGCCCACAGTCAACCCAGCCAGGCGGGCGGGGGAGTTGGGCAGGGTGAAAAGTACATGCCGACGGGTCCCAAGGGTACGAAACAAGGCGCCAATCCCCTCGTAACGCCCGCCGGTCTCGCGCTCCAACTGCATCGCTTCCACTGGTGGGTAGAAACGTGAATAGGGATCCAGGCTCTCAAGCATGCCCGTCAAAGCCGCGTCGAGTAGTTCTTCATCGTTCACCTGACGCACAAAGGTATCCCTGGCGTAGGAACTCACCAGTTGATAGCGGGTCGTATCCTGTCGATCTCCGCGCTGTAAGACCGCTTGTAGCAGGGTCAACAGCAATACGCCGGTAGCTACGCCGAGCAGCCAACCGCCCAGAAGAGCCGGGCGCTGGTTCAAGAGACCGCGGCGCCGAGTTCTTCGAGGGCCTGGGCCAGTTGCTCGTCGTTTGGTGCCACCCCATGCCAGGCCGAGGTGTCTTCCATGTAGGAGACGCCCTTGCCGATAGTTGTGATGGCTATGATTGCAGAGGGCTGATCGGTCGTTTCTTTGGCGGCACAGAGAGCCTGATCAACAGCTATTACATCGTGTCCGTCTACCGTGACCGCATGCCAGCCGAAGGCGTTGTACTTTGCTTCCAAGTCCCGCACGTCCATGATTTCGCGCATGGGGCCATCGATCTGGATGTTGTTGAAGTCCACCAGCACTGTCAGATTGCCCAAGCCCCAGTGAGCCGCGCTGGTAGCGGCCTCCCAGATCTGGCCTTCTTGGCTTTCGCCGTCGCTGGATGTGCAGTAGACGCGCGAGTCCCATGAGTTCAGGCGTGCGCCCAGGGCCATGCCAGCAGCGACCGAGAGGCCAGTACCCAAGCTGCCCGTGGAGAAGTCGATGCCCAGTTCCAGGTTGCGGTGCGGGTGCCCCTGCAACTGGCTGCCCAGCTTGCGGAAGCGCAAGAGTTCCTCTCGCTGGATCAGGCCCTTCTGCGCCAAGAGGGCATAGTACCCGGCGCAGGTGTGGCCGTTGCCCAGCACAAAACGATCACGGTCTTCGCTCAGTCGATTATCCCTTGAAAGGTTGAGATGCTGCAGGAACAGGGTGCTCATGAAATCTGCCATTCCCAGGGGACCACCGGGGTGGCCGCAGCCTGCCGCATGGACCATGCGTACGATGTCCTGGCGCACTTCCAGGGCCACTTTGCGAATCTGGGTTGCTTCTTCTCGTGTCAGTGCCATTTCTAGCTCTCCTTGCGTTGCATGAGGGTTTCGGCGCGGTCTGCCAGGGAGGGACCGTCAAGGCCGTAATGGCGAATCAGGTCAGACGCGGGGCCGCTTTGGCCAAAGGAGTCGTCCATACCAACCAGGTCCATGGGCACCGGATGGTGGCGTACCACAACCTGGGCCACCGCATCGCCGAAGCCTCCTCGGATCTGGTGTTCCTCGGCCGTCAAGATTGCTCCGCAGTGCTCGGCCGAGTTCACGATCAGGTCCACGTCTATCGGATCGATGCAGGCCAGGTTGATCACCCTTGCTTCGATGTTGCGGTTGGCCAGGATATCTGCTGCGATCAGGGCCTCTGCCAGTTCTACACCGCAAGCGGCAATGCAAAGGTCGGAACCATCTCGCAGGATCGCACCACGGCCCAATTCCAGTTTGTATTCGTCACCAAAGATGACCGGCGTGGACGCGCGCGAAAGGCGCACATAAACCGGGCCGGGTGTCTCGTAGGCCAGGCGCACAGCCTCAGCAGTTTCTACAGAGTCTGCAGGAACAATGACTTTCATGTGGGGCAACACCCGCATGAGAGTGATGTCTTCCAGCATCTGGTGAGACTTGCCGTCTTCGCCAACGGTCAGGCCGGCGTGGCTCGCGCAAATCTTCACATCCATCTGCGGGATACAGATGCTCTGGCGCACGGGCTCCCAAGCTTTGCCAGTGGCGAACATGGCGAAGGAACTGGCGAACACCTTACGCCCCGTGCAGGCCAGGCCTGCGGCGGTGCCCATCATGTTCGACTCGGCAACTCCACAGTTGAAGAAGCGGTCAGGGTGCGCCTTGCGAAAAACCGCCGTCTTGGTGGACCCGGAGAGGTCTGCATCCAGCACGACTACATCCTGATGCTGATTTCCGAGTTCGAGAAGAGCCTGCCCATAGGCGGCTCGCGTGGCAATATTCTGGTTGGCGCCGTTGCTGAGAGGCGCGAGCTGGTGCATGGTCAACACGGGTGCTCTGGAATTCATGGGGGGGAGGTCGGCGGTTGTTGGGGGGAAAGTCGCCGGCCGGGGCGGATCTGGTCCCCGCAGGGGCCAGGATGAAAACAGTTTGTACAGAGGATGTGCTCCCGGGACAACGGTTGACCCGAGGTCAAGGGCGACAACTCCTGGGTAATCCCTCTCAGGACCTCTCCGGCTTGCTTTGGTTCTATCTGTCCCACCCAGAGGACGGTTGCGCCCACTCCAGACCCTGCACGATCCAGATTGCCCCCTCCCTGCGTCCCTGAGGTTAGGATCTGGGTGTTCCAGGGGGGGATGGCACGTCATTCGCCCAGAGCAATCAGTCAGCGATACCGGCCCGTGCAGTTCGCGCGGATCCTCGCCCCATGGAGGGCTCCACATGCAGAAATCCACTCATTTGATCATTCTCGGTTTGTTCCTGGTTGGCGGCGCTAGTGCTCAAAGTACGGGGGTCACCCTTGGGAAGGTTCGCGCAACCTTCAGCAAGGCCGATACCAACGGGGACGCCCTCTTGAGTCGGGCCGAAGCAGCGGCTGCGGGAATTCCTTCCAGGGACATGCAGCGCATGGACGCGGACAAGAGCGGCAGTCTTTCCGGTGAAGAGTTCATCGTCTACTACAGCCAACTGTTGAGCCGCGCAGGGCGAACCTCTGCCAAGGATCTTGAAGCTGAAGTCAAGCGCATCAATGCTGCACGGCGCGCTGCGCAGCAGAAGAAGGATCAAGAGCGTAAGGACAAGGCTCGCGCGGACAAGAAGGCCAAGGACCAGGCGCGCATCGATCAGGCCCGAGCGGACAAGAAGGCAAGCGACCAGGCGCGTATAGATCAGGCCCGTGCGGACGAGAAGGCCAACGACCAGGCGCGCATCGATCAGGCCCGTGCGGACGAGAAGGCCAACGACCAGGCGCGTATAGATCAGGCCCGTGCGGACAAGAAGGCAAGCGACCAGGCGCGTCTAGATCAGGCCCGTGCGGACGAGAAGGCCAACGACCAGGCGCGCATCGATCAGGCCCGTGCGGACAAGAAGGCAAGCGACCAGGCGCGTATTGACGCGGCTCGGGCCAAGAAGAAGGTCAAGGATGAAACCAGCAAAGACGAGGGGAAGGGCACTCCTGAGCCCGTTCAGGCACCCGAGGCTGATTCAGATCGGGCCGCCAAACTCTTGCGTGCGGCGGTCGCGAGCGGCCGTGTGACCAAAGATGGCGCCAAGGATGTCTTTGATCTCTTGACGAACACGACCCTGCCCACGAAGGTTGAGGAACTACGTCGCCTGCATCAGGTGGCCACTGCCCGGGTTAGCGCTCTGGCCAAGTCGGGTAGCTTGAGCCCTACTGAGGCGCGCGAACTGTACAAGGCTCTGACCCGACGCATGCAGCAGGCAGGGGTCAAGCCAACTCCACCGGTGCAGACCCCTTCTGCCAAGCCGCCTGTTCGCAGGGAGCCCGGCGGAAATGGCCCGGCACCTCAGGTCAAGCCTGGCGATGTGCAGCGGGCCAGGCGCAAGCCCAACACTCCGGCGAGCAAGCCGCCGGTTGGCGATGGACGCAAGCCTGCTGACGGCAGTTCTCGCAAGAAGGCTCCAGCTAAGAAGCCCGCCGTTCGGCCCTCCGAGAAAGGCGGCCGTACCGGCGGCGGCAGCTAGGCAACCCTAGCAGTCATCTGATGCTGGTCCGCGGTACTCGGCGGAGTCGGCCTCGGTTTCGAAGACGCGCACCAGATCGAGGGCTGCGCCCAGTTCGTCCTGGCGCCTCGCGAGCTTCTTCCAAATTGCAATTGCCAGGGTCTCAGCGGAGATCACAGAGTCCTTTAGCCAGGGAATCTCGTCGAGCAGTTGGTGATCCAGTTGCTCAAAGATCTCTTCCCGCATGACGCGCATCAGGTCCACCAGATTCGCCACCATGCCGGTTTCCGGGTCAAGCGGGCCCCTCAGGCTTGCTTCTACCCCGTAGTTGTGCCCATGGATCCGGTTGCAGGGCCCGAAGATCTCCAGGTTGCGTTCGGGACTCAGTTTGGAATTGTGCATGCGGTGGGCTGCAGAGAAATGCACACGGTGGGTGATGGTCAGGATGGGGTGGTCCATGGGGAGAGGGTACTCAGAGGGCCACCCTCGGGGCTTTCTGCTTTCTAGTTGGATAAGTGTATATCTGGGAAAATTCCCCCTTCGGTTGGGCTCCGTGAAACCGCTACTAAGGTAGCCCCAAGGAGGAGGGTAGATATGAGACAGACCTACAATGAAGCTACCGCAACACGCTTGATTCCGTTGCTTTCCGGCATTGCCACTGAGTACATCGATCGGGCCAGATCTATCCGCCGCCTTGAGCGTCGACTGGAGTCACAGCAGGCTTCGGACGAAGAGCAGGCTGGCATTCTTGAAACCACTGCTCAGCTTTCCCTTGAGCGGCGCGGTCAGCGCTACTGTTGCGAAGAGGTCGAGCATCTTGGCTGCGAGTTCGAAGCTGGGCGCACTGTTTCGGTTCTCATTCCGGCAACTGGCGGCAAGCAAACTCTGCCCTGGCGCTGGCGTGTTGGAGACCGTTCTCTGCGCCAGACCCAACACGTAGTGCCTGCAGCCTGAGTCCATCACTCGATCGCCACACTTTTCCTGTAATGGGAAAGGAAGCCGGGCCGCCCCCTGAAACAGGGGGCGGCCCGGTGTATTTTGCTCACATTGTCCAGCTAGTCATGGGCGCACTTTGATGTCCCTCGGGCACTCGTCCTCTTGGGCAGCTTGCCAGACAACCTCTGCCACTGTCTCTGGTGAGTCCATTGTGCTGCGATCCAGGTCAAGGTCGACTCCATCAAAGAGAGTCGTGTCTGTTGCGTCGGGGTACACGGTTGTGACACGAATGCCCTCATCGCACAATTCTTCGCGCAGGGCATCCGAGAATCCTCGCAAGGCGTACTTCGTGGCGCAATAGACCGCGCTGCCGGGGTAGCCCTGAAGTCCCGCGGTTGAGCTGATATTGATCACGTGTGCGCCGTCTGCTTCTCGCAGGGCTCCCAAGGCTTCCTGGGTTGTGTACATGGCCCCCAGGACGTTGACATCGAAGAATTTTTGAATCATGCCAGGGTTGCACTCGTCAAACGGCTTGACATCAAAGACCCCCGCGTTGTTGACCAGCAGGTCCATTTGGCCCTCAAAGAAATCAACAGCGCGGTAGACGGCGGCTTCGATTGAGCCGTGATCCCGCAAGTTGAATTGGGCGGCAATCGCTTCTCCTCCTGCGGCTTCAATTTCCTCTACGACCTTGTCGAGTTCGTCCGAGGTTCGGGATGCAATGCAGATCTTGACGCCGCTGGTGGCAAAACGCAGGGCGATCGCGCGGCCGATGCCGCGGCCGCCTCCAGTAATCAGGATTCGTGTTGGGGCCATGAAGTTCTCGGGTTCAATTTGGAGGGACGTATCCTATGGTCTTCGACCGTTGAGCATAGTCTGCTGAGCGGTGTTTTGAGCTGTGTGCCTCGGATGGATCTCCCAGTCGCTATCATCCTTGGCCTATGGCCTGGGGCCCTCTTGCTACTCAATTCTGCCTGGAACTCGCCTTTGGGGTGCTGCTGTTCTTGTCTCTCATGCCAAGAGCGCCCTTGGGGCAGTTCTTCTTCCGCATGATGGGCACCACAGCCCTGATCCCGTTGCTCGCTGCTGGTCTGTTACCGGTCGCATTCGGAGGGATCGCCTGGGATGCTCCCACCAGTCTGGCCAGTTTGGCCGGAGCACTTGCATTTCCTCTCTTCTCGGGCCCTGTGAGCAGTGGCAGGCGGCTGGGCGCTGTCATTTGGGCGCTCTTGGCCACCATTGTTGCCTTGTTCGCATTGCTGCAGGACAGCGCATCTGGGCTGCAGGGAGTCTTTCAGGTGACCATCGGTACTGCTTCTGCGTTGGCTACGGGAGCCGTGGCCGGAGGGGTGGGAACTGCCATGGTAGTGGGACATTGGTATTTGACCGTGCCCCAGTTACCACTTGATCTGCTCAAGCGGCTCAATCAGGTAACGCTGGTCAGCATGGGTGTCTCGCTGGGGTTGGTGGGGATCTTGATTGTTCAGCATCAGAGTGCCTTGAGTGGCGCAGATACGCCGTTGCTTTCGCCTTTTGGGCTGTTTCATTTGGGCTCGCGAGTGGTGATTGGTCTGGTCTTGCCACTGATTTTTGGTTGGATGGCCCGTGGATCTTTGGCCTACGGAAACACACGCTCGGCGACCGGCATCCTGTACGCTTCCACGGTGCTGGTTCTGATTGGCGCCGCAGCATCCCTCTCTCTACAAGATTCCTACCACATCCCCCTGTGAGCTTCGATCCGAAACCCCTGCGCTGGATTGAGTTGGACCTGCCTCATCCTGATGGTGGTGGCCGCCTGGTGACCTTGCGCACCGATGGTCCATTTGCTCTGCGCTCTTGGTACTTCGCGCCTGAGTCTGATGTGAAGATGGAGTTGCACTTGGATCGGCGCACTCCTGAGGGTGGATTGACAGGTTGCTTGCACTGTGGGCATGCGGAGCTATACACCCGCAAGAAATTCAACAAGACTCTCGGCTTCGCGATCGTGGGCGTGGCGGCCTTGCTTGTGCTGGTCTTCGAGAACTACTGGAGTCTCGTTGTGGCGGGGATCCTCGACTTTGCGCTCTTCTCCATCGCTCGTGATGAAGTTGTCTGCTACTTCTGTTCGGCAGTTCACAGGGGCTTCGGGGTGTCTCCACGCCATCCTTCATTCGACCGCACAATCGAAGAGCGTTTGAAGTTTGGCGCGAGGGCTGTCATGGGCGAGCCCATGCGCGAGGGGGGAACCGCCAATGCTCCTGATCCGGAGCACTGATCGCGCAAGCAAACACGCGGGGCGTGGTGATCTTCACCACGCCCCGCGCTTGACTGGATCTTTCGATTGCCTAGAAGTACCAGCGTGCACCGACGCTGATAGTGTCACCTTCGTCTGGCTTGTTGTAGATCACGCCCAGGCCCAGGCTTTCGGTCAGACGATAGAGAGCTGACGCTTCATAGACCAGGTCAGCGTTAGGAGCTTCGGCTCTCGAGACGCTTGCGCCCAGTTCCCAGGCCTCCCAGGCAAAGTAGCGTACGCCCCCACTGTACACCGTGTCGTGACTGGCGATGTTGATGGCGGGGTTGTCGGCCTGAAGGGCGAAACCTGCCACTGAGACGCGCAAGAATCCGTTCAGTTCCGGCGTGATGTACTGGTGTATGCCAATACCAGCGAACCAGTTGTCTATCTTGCCTCCCTGGACACTCACATTTTGCACTGTTGCGCTGGAGGAGCGACCGCCGCCGGCGAAGATGTGTATATAGGGGGTCAATTCCAGGGATGCGACCCCTCCCTGCATCTCCACCTCTACATCGTTGCCTTGGTAGTATCCGTCCAGGGTCGTGTTCGAGTAGCCCAGCTCCACGTAGGTGTAGGGGATGCGCGAGTCCGAGCCCTGGCTATTGGTCAGGGTCTCTTGGACCAGGTTCACGGCCGGGGCTTTCGGCCGGGCGGGGATGGGAGGCTCGTGTCCAGGGACCAGGGCGGCAACGGAAATGGTGATGAGAGAAATGAGCATGATTGATCATGGGTGCGCGGGATGGCCCCGAGGTGCTGAAGCGGGCGGGCGAGTCCCGTGCAGGGAGTATCGGTTCCTGGAGAGGTATTTTTGACTGCCAATCCAGGGAGTCCGGATCTTGCTTCAGCTGGAGGCACAGGCAGCTCTGTCCAGGGCATTTTGGGTCTCGAGAGCCATCCAGCACCGCTTCCGAATAGATATTCCTGGGGGCAAGTCGTTGACGGGGCGCCTCCGTAGGGCGAGAATCCGCCCCCCCGCAGGATTCTGCGGCGACCTCGGCCAGGTAGCTCAGTTGGTAGAGCACTTGATTGAAAATCAAGGGGTCACCAGTTCAAGTCTGGTCCTGGCCACCATCGCTCTGCCCACGGGTATTCCCCTTGGGACCGAGCCTTGTCAGATCCGCACTCATCAGAGTCCGGCACTCCCAAGTGAGCACAGCACCCAAGCGTATCGGGCGCCGGGATCCTTCCCGGCTTGAACTCGAGTGGCAGGATGGTCACAGAACCGTCTACAGCACCGCAGAGTTGCGGCGTCTGTGCCCTTGCGCCCGCTGTATCCATGAACTGACCGGCCAGGCCCTGCTGGACCCCGCTTCGGTTCCCGAGGAACTTACTCACAATGGAGTCCAATTGGTTGGTACATACGCTCTATCTGTTGCCTTTTCAGACGGTCACAGCACAGGCATCTTTACCTGGCCCATGCTGCGGGAGAACGATCCCGCCAGTTCCACTGGCTGAGGGACTTCGATGGAGCCCCTTCCCGTTGGTGCGCGCCTGATCCTGCCCCCGGAGGAGATCGAGCTGCGAACCATGCGCGCATCCGGGCCAGGTGGGCAACGAGTCAACAAGGTGGAGACCGCCGTTGAGCTTCGTTTTGACATTGACGCCTCCCAGAGCCTGGGCAGGGCCCGACAGGACCTCTTGCACAAGCATCTGTCCTCTCGCCTAGTGGGGGGCAGTGTGCTCGTTGTGCGTGCCCAGGCCAGTCGCGAACGTCAGCGGAACCTGGAAGAGGCCCGGGAGCGCATGGCAGCCTTGATTGCGGGGGCTCTCAAGCCCCGCAAGGCTCGCAGGGCCACCAAGCCCACCACCGGATCCAAGGAAAGGCGCTTGTCGGCCAAGCGCCGGGCGGGGAAGCGCAAGCAGGACCGTCGCAAGCCCTCGCAGGAGGACTGACATCCAGGGCCTGCCTCAAGGCCCTCGCCATGGGCGCCCCTACCCCCCCCTCAAAACCGCCTTCTGGGTCTCTCAAGGGTGGTTTTTCCCGAGGTGGTGGAGGGGGGGCCTGTTTCATGTGTCCAAACACCAAGATTTGTCGGACCCGTGCCATGGGAGCGCCGCCCAATAATAGGGTCACACCCATCAACCTGAATTCAGCAGCCGTTGGTTTGATCAGAGGTCCTTTCCTGGCCCACAGACCCCTGTTGGACAGCACTGGGGCGGGATGATGGCCCCTGGGAGTCAGGATTCGGCATCAGGCCAGGATAAGGGACTTTCTAACACAGATTACACACAGGTACTTTCTTGTCATCAATACCGTAGCTGGAGGGCTTCTTCGCAGATTCTCGCCGAGCAGGAGTCGAGACCTAAGTCTATTCCAATCAACAACTTAGGTCACCTGGCCGGATTCAATCGTCAGTTTGAGGGACACGCCATCCGACACCCCGCCGAAGGTACCCCCGGAAACAAAAATGCGTCGATTTGCCCATCTGGGTACTTGGATTGAGGAGGCCCACTCGGCATTCTCTGCGCGCAACAGACCCCCATCCCTGAACTCTCTGTCTGTCTCTCACGAGCACTCTGAACATACGAACTATCATGAAGACCATCATCTTCTGCGCAACTGCGCTCACCATGACCGGAGCCACCATGGCCGCCGGCAGTGACTGGACCGCGCTTGACCGCGAAGTCGAGGCACTTTCCTCAAGTCTTGCTCCCCAAGGGGGCGGTGTCGCCATCGGCGGCTACATTGACCTTCTGTACACCAACAACTCCGACGGGAACATCTCCGCTTTCGGTGGTAACAACCTGCGCATCGGGTTCTCTGCTGAGAACTCGGGCTACGGTGTGACCATTGGAACCCAGTGGGCTGGTGGCGGGGGCGCGATCACCGATGCCTATGTCACGACTGAACTAGGCGGCATGAACACGACCGCCGGCTTCTTCAAGGCGCCCGCGGGTGCCAGTGGTGGCCGTGCCGAGCGTGACGGGTTCTTCCAGGACCGCAGCGCGATTGGCAGTAACTTTGCCGGCCGTGATTCCGGCATCATGTTGGGCGGCGGCTCTGGCAACCTGAACTGGGCTGTGGCGATCCAAAACGGGGACGACCTAGGGGCTAGTGATGACTACCAGACGACCGTGCACGTTGACTTTGCGGTCATGGGCGGAGGTTCCTCCGTGGAAGGCTGCTACGGTGCTGCCGACGGCATGGGCTTTGTGATTGGCGCTTCTATGGTTGATGACGATGGTTCTGCCGACTCTTCGACGGTTATCGACGCCAGCCTCACCTCGGGCACCTTCTCCTTCAGCGCTGAATTCGCCGATATGGGCGGCAGCACCACTGGTGCTGGCGCATCAGCCGGCGCTACTCAGACTGCAACTGGCGATTCGCCCATGGCGGTTACCGGTACCTACGCAATTGGAGATGACTGGGAAATCGGCATCCGCTTTCAGGACTTGGACACCGCTGGTGGTGACGAGGATCTCGATATCGTTGCCAACCACTACATCAGTGGCCACGATGTGAAGTACACCATCGGGTTCTCCATGCCGGACAACGACGCCGGCACCGGCTCCGACACCATCACGATCGGCCTCCAGGTCGGCTTCTGATCCCAACTCAACCCGCATCCTGCGCGCGTCGTAGGGTCTGGGTTCGAATCAACGGAAGGTCCCTTGCGCGCGTCGCGAGGGACCTTCCGTCTTTTTGTGCCCCTGGTGGCTGGAGGGATGGCCTCAGGCCAGCAATGCCCTGGCCGCAACTCGAACTCCAGGTGCTGGCCGTAGAGATCCCGGCCACCCTCCAAGAGGTGCACCTCAAAAAGGGGCTTCTCTGGACGCTGGCCATCCAGGGTTGGCCGGAAACCGATGTTGACCACCGCTGGCAGGGCCTCGATTCTGGTTGTGCCCTGGACAAGGGGGTCCACCCGGGCCCAGCCCGCATAGACCCCGGTGGGGGGCAGGAGTTCGTGGTGTGGATTCAGGTTTGCCGTGGGGAAGCCCAGCTTGTGTCCAAGGCCTTCTCCGTGGACAACCTCGCCGTAGACGCTCACCGGGCGCCCTAGCATGCGCGCTGCGCCCAACAGGTCGCCCAGCTCGACCGCTTCTCGGATGGCGGTGGAGGAAACGGCTCGCTGGCCTACTTCGACCTTGTCGATGATCTGGACCTCGTGCCCCAGGTCGCGCAGGAACATGGCGTCTCCTTCCCGGCTCGCGCCAAACTTGCTGTCAAAGCCAAGTACGAAGGCCTGGGCACCGAGGTCAGCCAGGAGGATCTGGTCCACGAAGTCCCGGGCGGTTGTCTCTCGCAGCGCCTGATTGAACTCCAGCACCAGGGTGTGCTCGATCCCGAGGCGCTCAAAGTGCCGCAGACGGTGTTCCAGGGTGGTCAGGGTGCGCGGCGCATGGCCCAGGAGCAGTGCCTTGGGATGCTGGTCGAAGGTGACCACGGTGGCCAGGGCGCCCGCTTCTGCTGCGCGTTCGCGATTTGCCTGCAGGATCGCCTGGTGTCCCAGGTGCAGTCCGTCGAATACCCCGATGCTGACCACCGCTGGTGGGTTGTCTGCCAGGGGCAGCTGGCCGAGATCTTTGGTGACGCGCACGGGAGAGGCTCAGAGGCCCTGTTTGTAGGTGTCTACCAGTTCCTGCAAAGCCGCGCGGTTGCGCAGTTTGTCCCCCGCGCTCATGCGGTCCACCAGCAAGATGCCCTCGAGGTGGTCGAGTTCATGCTGCACGATGCGGCTCAGGAAACCGGTCAGTTCCAGGTTGAGGGCCGCGCCCGTCACATCCTGGGCCTTGACCGTGCAGGCGTCGGGCCGAGAGACCTCGGCGTAGATGTCGGGAAAGGACAGGCAGCCCTCCTCGTGCAGGGTGTTCTCCCCCTTGCGGCTTGTGATGGTCGGATTGACCAGGACCAGCTCTCCTTCGGTTTTTTCACGGTCTCCCGTCTCGTTGATCACCAGGAGGCGTAGGTCAAGCCCCACCTGCGGTGCGGCCAGGCCCACCCCGCCGTTCTTGTACATCACCTCCAGCATGTTGGTGACCGTGTTCTTGAGGCCCTCATCAAAGGTCTTGACCACGGGGGCCACCCTACGCAGGAAGGGCGAGGGGTAGAGGGTCAGGTTGAGTTCGAGGTCTGCGGGCATGAGCTTGGTTCGGGGCTGCTGGTGGCCGGGTGTGCATCTCGAGAGAGCCGCACCACATTCCAGTGGGAAAACAGGATACCCGCGCGTTGACGGTCTCAAAGCCCCCCTATAGGATTCTCACCGCAACTTGGTACCCGAACCTCCTCGCGTGGTTCAACATACTCAGACAGGGCAGACCCTGCGAATCACAGCAAACCCCGTGGACTACAGCAAACACATCCAGAAGGCGGAAGAGGCGGCCAGGAGACGTAACTACGATTTTGCCATTCAGCTCTATCAGCAGTTGCTGGAGATCAACCCCGATGTAGGTGACGCTCGAGCTGGGCTGCGAAGGGTCTTCAAGGCCCGTCATGAGGCCAAGGGCGGGCGCGGGCTGTTCGGCAAGCTCAGGGGTGCGGCGCCTCTGGCTGCCGCCAAGGGCATGGCTCGTGCAGGGCGTTGGGACGCAGCGATCAAGGGCTACGAGGGCTATCTGGCTACGAATCCCATGAATGAGGAGGGGAACCTGCTCTTGGGGCATGCGCTTGAGGCTGGCGGGTACTACGCCTCGGCCCTGGCGGTGTTCGAGTTCCTTGCTGAGATCGCTCCTCGGAATTCCGAAGGGCTCAAGAGCGCCGGGGCCATGATGGCCAAGCAAGGGGATCCTTCTGAGGCCTTGGCTTACTACGAGCGTGCCCTTGAAGCTGATCCTCGCGATCGGGACGCGATGAAAGCTCGCAAGGATCTGGCGGCGGAGGCTGCCTTGAAGGAGGGCCGCTTTGACTCGGTGGACCACAGTCGCGAGCAGATTGTGGATCGCGAGGAGACCCAGTCTCTGGAGCGCGCCAACCGTCTGCAGATGTCGCCTGAGGAACTGGACGCTGAAGTTGAACGCCTGGAGGGTCGTCTGGCGGAGGATTCGAGCGATGTGGAGGTCATGCTGGAGCTGGCTCGCGTGCAGGAAAAGCGCCGCGATCCCGGTGCGGCGTTGGATCTGGTGGAACGTGCCCTGACTTTTCGCCAGGGCGACAGTGAACTGGCGGACCGGGCGGGGGCCCTGCGTGTAGCCTCGATCAAGCGCCAGATTTCGCAGGCGGACAAGCTCGGGGACACCGAAGCGGCAGACCGTCTGGAGGCGGAACTGGGCAACTTGGAAGGCACTCGCCTGCGCCAGATAGTGGAGCGAAGGCCTGGGGATGCCTCCAGTCGTCTTGCACTGGGGCGCTACCTGCTCGCGGCTGGAGATCTGGACGGGGCTGCCGCGGAGCTCCAGAAAGCGCTTGCGGACCCTCGGCTGGCCGCTGAGGGCCATTTCCTGCTGGGTATGTGCTTTCGCCGGCTTGGTTTCTTGGACCTGGCCCGCAAGCAGTTCAATGAGGCCCTCGAGGATAAGTCGACCCTGGACGACCGGGGGAGGGAGATCCTGTATAATCTCGGCGGAATTGCGGAAGCTGAGGGCAAGAGCACCGAGGCGCGCGCCTTCTACTCAAGGATATTCGAGACCGATATCGGGTACCGGGATGTGGCCGCAAAGATGGAACAATTGAGCAAAGACTGATCATCAGCTGGTTTGAGCCCCGCCCCAAGGGTGTTGCCGGCTCGCAGTCCGCCTGGCGACTTTCACTTCGCCGCACTGAGACAGCAGTACCGAACAAACAGCATTCACCAAACAAACATGCCCACATCCAAGCAAGCAAAGAAGCGTATGCGCACTGACGCAGTCCGCCGAGTCGCCAACAAGGCTGTCTCCAGTGCCATGAAGACTGCCATGAAGAGAGTCCTCGACGCTGAGAACACTGAAACCGCCCAGGCCGCCTTGCCCAACGCCATGAAGATGGTGGACAAGGCCGCCAAGAAGAACATCATTCATGCAAACGCTGCCGCTCGCAACAGGTCTCGCTTGACGCGCGCTGCTAGCGCGAGCTGAGCAATTACGAAGGGCCTCGATCAATTTGGGCCCCGCAATGTCGGGATTCTCTCTGGATCTCAATCAATCTGATGGGCATGTTCGAAACCAGCGACACGAACTCAGCGCGATGGCATAAGCCTGTGCAGGTTCCGCGTGAGAAGGGCGACATCTTTTCGGCAGCATGCGAAATGGCTGCGGACATGCCGGGCTGGACTGTGACAGAGACCGATGAAGCCGGCCTGCGGATTGTGGCCACCAAGCAGAATGGTTTTCTTGGTGGCGCCTCCACCATCACCGTCGCCGTAGATGGCCCAGCCGACATTCCCAACTCATCGACTCATTGCCGTAGTGAATCGAGCGGCGCCCTTCTCTCGCGGGACAAGGGCAATTCTGGATGCGCGTCAGCTAGCTGCTGACTTCAGCCAGCAATTTCTTCCAGGATCAGCAGCATCAGGGCAGTGGAGTAGATCCGGCCGCCGCTCCAGCCCCAGGCTCCCAGGGGATCCCAGGAGCCCTGGTAGTCGTTCTTCTCCTCGCACTGGGTTTCGAGGGCTACCTTCTCCATGGGCTTCTTCCAACTGCGCCAGCTTTTGCTGTCCATGTGGGACATGGCCTGGGTTGCGTGGTACCAGTAGTACATGTCAATGGTCTCGGGATTCCAGGTTGGCTGTGCCTTGAGGATCAACTCTGCGTGTCGCTTGATAATGGGCACGTTCCGTCGTGCCTGGCCCAGGAGGAAACGGCAATGCAGTCCTATTGCGGTCAGTGTTTCACCCTGATCGGTCGGAAAGTCGTCATTGACCTTCGTCACGCGAGCACTGCAGGACCCTCGCGTGCTGTAGCCAATGCGGGCTGTATCCGGATCGGTCATTTGCTCGATCCAATCCAGCGTACCCTTGTGGGCGGCATCCATATTGGATTGCGTGTGCCGTCCAGCAGCGTTCAGGGCGGCCAACATCCACCCTGTGACGGAGGTGTCGTTGTCGCCGCTCGGAGGGTTATCGTAACGCCAGACACCGTTTGGATTGCGAGCCTTGCGGATGTACTCTTCAGCCTTGGTCAGGGCTGACAATATTCTTGTGTCAGGTAGATCCTCGAAGTGTTTCTTGCCCGCGCAGAGGGTCAGGGTATCGGCCAGGGCCAGAGTTGTGATGGCATGGTCGTAATGAAAAGTATGGTCCAAGATCTCTCCAAAGCGGCCGCTCTCAGGGTCCTGTGTCTTCAGGAGCCACTCGACAGCGGACAGGATTCCAGCCGCGTATTCTCCTTGCTTGAGTGAACGCTCATCGCCCACGAGGGCTAACAGCGCCAGCCCCGTGCAACCGACATGCTGCACATGGGCCCCCGCACCTTGGACGCATTGTGTTCCGCCAGCCATGTTGTCCTTCCAAAACTCCTTGTGATTCCAGTACCCGCTCGGACTTTGATGTCGTGCTAGCCAGGTGAGCCCCATCTTGATGGCCTTTCTGGGCGTAGCGATGGCTGACTCTCCCGGGTCGGGCTGGGTCAGTTCTAGTGTTGCGGGGACTTCGAGTGTCGGTGCGCTTGCCAGTAAGGCACAGTGGATGAGTGAGAGCATCTCTTCAGTCTATCCAGGGACGGTTCTTGAGGGCAAGTGCATGGTCGTACGGCATGGAAGGGCCCTGTCAGGCAAGAGATCTCTGGATACGCAAGCGACCCCCTGAACCCGGCGGGCTCAGGGGGTCGCTTGCGAATGAAGGTGGTTCTGGATCCGATAGCGTACTCAGCGTGCTCCCAGCACCCGGGCGTAGCGGAAGTAGACTTCGAGGCAAAGGACCAGCAGAGACGTGGAGTAGACCCGGCCGCCGCTGTAGCCCCAGGGACCAACAGGGTCCCAGGAACCTTTGTAGTCCCCATCCTTGCGTTGGCTGTTTAGGACGGCTTTCTCCATGGCCTTCTTCCAAGACTTCCAGTGCTTGCCTCCCATCTGAAACATGGCGTAGCTGCCGTAGTACCAGTAGTACATATCTGTCCCTTTGCCTTCGGGATCCCACTCGGGGAGACGCTTGAGCAGCAGGTCTGCGTGCTTCTCCATGATCGGGTTCTCCTTGGGATCCTGGCCCATGAAGAAGCGGCACAGAAGGCCCACCGCAGGGGAAGTCGTCATTGATCCCATCTACCCGCGAACTCAAGGAACCTATGCTGTCGTAGCCCATACGTCCTGTTCCCGGGTCTGTGACTTCGTCGAACCAGGTCAGGGCTCCCGCATAGGTCTCTTTTGAGATCTTGAAACCACCTTCTTCCGCTGACTTGAGAGCGAAGACCATCCAGCCCGTGACCGATGTATCGTTCTCGCCAATGGGCGGGACCTGATAGCGCCAGGCGCCATAGGGGTTGCGGGAATTGACAATGTACTTGGTTGCATTGCGCACCGTGCTGCTCAGTATCGGTGTCTTGTTGGAGAGCACATAGGCCTCAGCCATGGCCAAGCTGGCGATGGCGTGATCGTAGAGAAAAGCTTCGCCGATGTCCTGGCCCAGAAGCCCGGTTTCGGGGTCTTGTTCCTTGCGCATCCACTTGATGCCTTTGGTGACCACGTCCTTGTACAGACCATCGCGCATGGTATGACCGTCTCCGAGGAAGGCAAGTAGTGCCAGACCGGTGATGCCTGTGTCCTGGATGTGGGAGCCAGCGCCCTCGGAGCAATCGGTGCCGCCGCTGACATTGTTGATCCAGTACTCGTCCACATCCCAGGAACCATCTGGAGCCTGGTGGTTCTTGAGCCATTCCAGGCCGTCCGCCAGGGCTTGGGCTGTGCCGCCGCCGCCAGCGCGCAGGTTGCGATTGCCGCCGAAGCGTCCGCCATACTTGCCGCCTGCGCCGCCACCAACACCGATCACGTTGTTGAAGTTCTTCTGGTCGAAGGGAGAGTTGGACATCATGTCCGGGTCGCCATCGGTCAATTCGAAGTCCTGGTCCACATCGACTTCGTTGTGGTCGGAAACCTCGTAGTCCTGGATGATCGGCTCCTCTTCGGTTTCGACCTCTTCAATTTCCTCCTCCTCTTCCTCGGGGGGATCTTCGACTGCTTCTTCGGGAGCCTGGGCCGTAGAGGCATCGATGATGACCTCGTCCGGCGGAAAGAACAGGTTCCACGGAATGGCCGCCAGCAGCATGATCGCAGCAAAGTGGGCCACGGCGGAAATTGCCAGCCAGGGCGCTCTCTCCATCCATTCATAGAGGACGTCGTTGAAGGAATCTTCGTGCTCCCAGGGCTTGGGAAGGGTCGATTCGATCTGAATGTCTTGATAGCGCGCTTCGCTCATGGTCTTGATTGATTCCTGGGTGCTCTGGAGGGCTCATGAGGGCCTGTGGGGACCCAGCAGGGGGCATTGAGGACCTCGTCCAGTATCCAACGGCGGGGAACAGGGGGGGTTCACCATTCTATCCCCGCAATGGGGTCAGTCACCGTCCTGGGGCTCGGAGAGGCCGAGAATATCTCCAGGCTCAGGCCTAGCGGCCCTGAATCTCATGCCTCATCAAGACCGGGCGCAGGTCCGTGGGGTGCAGATGGCTTTTTTGGACCAGATGCAGTCGTGCGCGGGTCATGCGGCGCCGGTCCAACTCGCTGAGCAGGTGCGTCCGCAGGGAATGTTGGACCTTGAGGTCGGAGAAGGGCTTGGGGGGTGTAGCAGAAAGGTGCTCGCTAAGGGCATACAGCACAATGGCCTGTCGTCCATCGCTGGCTACGAAGGACAGGGGCGCGGAGACGTGTCCGATCTGTGCTGTTGTGGCGAACTCATGCAGAAGGTCTGAATTGTGAAATGTCCGGGACATGCCCCGGATCTCGTCCAGAGTGCGTTGGAGCGGTTCGCTTTGACCTCGATTTGCGTCCCAGGCGTTGGCTTGGGCTTCGAAGGTCGCTTCACCTTCAAGGACCTGGGCCCGCAGTTGCTCGGCGAGAAGACTGACCTTTTTCAGTCCGGCATCTGGTTCGAGTTCTGGGGCGTGTTCGTCCACGGGCAGGATGATGCGCTGAAGAATAATCTCCTCGGCAGAGCCACCAACGATCATGAGTTTCTCGGGATCAACGGACTCGGCGAAGGCTTTGTAGGTGCTATAGAGATAGCCAGGGCGGATGTAGCGATCTACGCTGACCCTGCCCGTGGGTCCGGGCTGCTTGCCAAGAGAGGAGTCGCGCCACCAAGAGCGATAGAGGTCCGAAGTCACTCCCATGCGGAATCTACTGGGGGTCATGCGCCAGTCATTTAGGAGCTTGGTGAAGTTGGTCGCGCCTCCGTAGCGCTCGACCTGGCGTTCGAAGTGGTTGTCGACCAGGGACTCCACAAGCTTGGGATCGAAGCCTCGTACGCGTCCTGCGTCGATCTCGAGCTGGGTCATGGCAAGATCTTGCAGAATCGAGATCTGAATCGGGCCGCGTTGAGCGCCTAGTTGCAGCTGACGACCCCAGTCCTGGGAAGGATCGCTCTCTGCCCTGAAGATGTCGCTGGTGGTGATCACCTTCTCACCGGAGATCCCCACCCCCCAATCCAGGTAGGCGCTTACCGGCAGATCAGGTTGCAGGCTGGGGGCGGGGAGTTCTTGGGCAGTTACCGGCAGGGCCAGACCGATGATTGCAGCGCAACAGGTCAATGGACGGGACTGCTGCTGGGTTGAAGAGAGGGCTCGCATTCATGTTATTGTCGGACCCGACTGCGTCCGGGGCAAGGTTCGGTGTCTGCAACTTCTCGCTCGCGCTTGGAAGCTGAGTGGTTCGCTTCCCTCCGCCGCCGGCGTGCGTGGGGCGCATAGGGAGTACGATTGTCAGGGTCTGAGGCTTCCGGACCTCCGCTGCTAGTGAGACCACTCCCCAGATTTGTGCCGCAAGGCCTGTGCCTGCTGCTGTTTTCCTGCGCCAATGATCCGGGTGGCAGTGATCTCCCGGGCCAATTTTTCCCGGTGTGTACGGTTTTTTCCACGAGTGATCCAGAGGTGCAGCTCACTACCTCTCAGCGCGAGGCGCTCATCTTGACAGGCATGACCCGCTGCGCTCAGCCGTTTGGAGTTCTGCTGGCAGCTGACGGCCGTATGCCAAAGGAGTATCTGGATCTTGCCGTTCGCGTGCTTGCCGAATTGCTGGATCAGGACATGGACGGGGTGCCCGATGACTCCGCGGTTTGGGCAGCCGTATGTCGGCCCGATGTGGCCTGGCTGGCTATGCCCGTGGATGAGGACGACTGGGAGTCAAGGCAGTCCCCTGTTCTGGCCCGAGCCCTTGGCTACGAGATCATCATCCCCAGTTGGTGGATGATCGGCGATGAGGAACCCGATCAAGACCGCATCAAGGCGGTTGTGGTGGAAGAGATCGTGCACTTCCTGACTCAGTTCGGGTACAGCGACGTCTATCCCTCTGAGTTTGGAGTTGAAGACTGGACTTCGGTGCTTGCTTGCGAAACCCAGCGGGCCCAATGCGTCTTCTGGCAGCATCCGGAAAACGACTGTCCCGACAGTCCCGCCGAGATCCCTGGTGATTGCTCGGAGCCAAATTGTGACATCACCGAGTTCTATCAGCAGGTCCTGGTGCTTTGCGCAGGAATGGAACCGGGCTGGCGCGGAATCGGCTTTCCAGAAACCCGCGAAGAGTTGGAGGCGCTGCTCTCTCCGGAATTTCTGCGCGTGATGCGCGACCCGGCTTTCCATCAACTTCAGGATCCCCTGCGGTTCAGTTATCCGGTCAGGTGATTTCTCTTCTTGTCTTGGTGGAGTCGGCTCGGGGTTGCGGGTCGGGTGGCTTGGGCAAGAATCACCAGATCGAGTCATGGGCGTTGCAACAATCCGTGCTCCTGTGCGTGTCCATGGGCCTCTTGGTCACTTGAGGAGTTGGGACATCGTTTCCTGGAGCCATGAGTCCATGTCACCAGGCAGTCCCAGGGACAAGGCGAAGAAGCAAGCGGTGATCGTTGCACTGAGCAGGATCGGAACCAGTAGTCTTCCAGTCTTTCTGTAGAGCCAACAACTGGCGAGGCCCTGGGCGAACAACATCAGAGCCGCCGATGGTAGGGCTGCCAGAAAGAGGGCCGGCAAGCAGCTTGAAATCAGCGCTCCCTTGACCCCGCTTCCGGCGGCACTCATGCGCGCGTAAAGGTGGTGGCGCAGGAACACCTCTTGACCGATGGGAACAATCGTGATCGTCAAGAACACAACAATCATCGTGAAGACGGGATGCATGAAACTAGCCCAGAAATAGAGGGCTGGATAAGGACCCCGGTCTCCGGTCCAAATACAGATTGCGTAGCCCAGAATAGAGAACCCCAAACCTGCGGGGATTCCCAGCAAGAGGCACCTGCCTGTGGAGACAGGTGAACTAAGGACTCCTGCGGTCTCCTGGCTGCGCAGCACCCACGAGCGTCTGGCACAAACGATAAAGGCAACTGACGCCAGTAAGAAGCAGCGAATCACCCAACCGAGAGCGGTAGTATTCACCTTGAAAGGAGACTGCGATCTCTTTCCAGTGCCTGTGGGTTGCTCGTACCCAAAGTTGGGCAATTCGGCTTTCATCCTCTCTTGGAAATCTCCCAGCGAAGCAGAAGAACTCCCGTCAGAACTTGCGGTGAGAGGCCAATGGGCAATGAACTTGACCTCCACGTAAGTCCGACTGTCACTCACATAACGGCGAGATCGCACCCCTTCGATGCCGTCCCAACTGGTCACCCAGCTTGTTAGCTCCAAGTCGTCGGCGGGCAGGACGTGTTCTTGTGCCCCGACCCTCCAGGAATAATCGATTGTGTTCTTGTGGGCACTTTCTCCCACGAATGAACCGGCAATCAGAATAGGCACCAGGAGCAGGCCTCCAATTCCCATGCTGATCGCCAGGTCCTTGAACCAAATCTGCAGGACGAGAGAACTGGACGGTCTTGAAGGAGCTCTCTGCATGTGGATTGTCTAGGAGAGGTGGAAGTGGACCTCTAGATGGTAGGGCTCTGGCAGTCCGCTCCCCGTTACTCCTTGAAAGAGGGCAGTGCGAGTAGGGGTATACGGCCCCGGCGGATCTTCAGCGTACCTGCGATGGGCTTGCATTGGAGTGACCCGGGTTCGTTCTTGGAGCCTTGATACCTGTGAGGTGTTCGAGCCATGCAAGCGCCTGCAGGGGTTCCTGGCGGTCCATTGGTAGAACCACATGCACCAGGCCCGCACGGATGCGGCGCACCTCGGCTTGGGAGCGGGCGAAGAGTCCTTCGAAGGCCACCGGGTCGCCGTATTCCACCAGATAGACCTCGTCGCGCAAGGCGATTCGGCGCACATCATAGGCTTCCAGTTCCGTGCGTAGTCCCGCAAGGCGGAGGAGCATCAGGGCTTCGGTGGGGGGCCTACCGAAGCGGTCGCGCAGGTCCTGCTCGGCGGCGAGCGCTTCTTCCTGGGAAGAGATCTCGGTGAAGCTGCGAAGGAGGTCCAAGCGCAAGACGGGGTCGGGGATCCACTCGGGTGGCAGCAAGGCAGCAACGCCCAACTCGAGTTCCACTCCCGCTTCGGTGTCTTCCACCTGGGGAACAGCATCAGCGTCCTCTCCCGCTTGCATGCGCTCCACCGACATTTTCATCAAACGGCAGTACATGTCGTACCCCACCGCCGCGATATGACCGGATTGTTGAGCACCGAGGACATTGCCTGCGCCACGCAGTTCCAGGTCCTTGATGCTGATACCGAAACCGGCGCCAAGATGGGTCATTTCTTCCAGCGCCTTCAGGCGTTGCCGCGCGATGTCGCGTAGAGGCTTGTGGCGCTCCACCAGAAGATAACAGCGAGCCTGTTGGTCTCCGCGGCCCACCCGTCCACGCAACTGGTGCAGTTCCGATAGTCCGAATCGGTCTGCATCCTCGATCAGGATTGTGCCCGCGGCGGCGATGTCTACGCCGTTTTCGATGATGGTGGTGGCCACCAGCACGTCCGCCTCGCCTTGGGTGAATGATTCCATCACGGCGCGCAACTCGGCAGAGCTCATTTGTCCGTGGCCCACCGCGAAGGTCGCACCGGGGACAAGTCCCTGCAGTCGACGCATGACCCCGTTGATAGACGAGACCCGGTTGTGCAGGTAGAACACCTGGCCACCCCGGCCGATCTCCCGCTGGATGGATTCGCGGACAAGATCCTCGTCATCGATGTATCCCAGGGTTGTCTTGATCGCCTGGCGGCCGGGTGGTGGGGTGGCGAGAGCCGAGATATCGCGCAGGCCGGAGAGGGACATGTGCAGGGTGCGTGGGATCGGTGTGGCGGTCAGGGTCAAGAGATCGATTTCAGCCCGCATGCGCTTGAAGTGTTCCTTGTGCTGCACTCCAAAGCGCTGTTCTTCGTCCACCACCACCATTCCAAGTCGATGGAAGCGTACATCTTTGGACAAGATGCGATGGGTGCCCACCACGATGTCCACTTCCCCGGCGGCCAGTCCCGCCAGGATTGCCTGCGCATCCTTGGGAGTCGTGTAGCGGCTGAGAGATTCTACGCGCACGGGAAAGTCTGCGAGGCGTGCGGTGAAGGTGGTGTTGTGTTGGTGCGCAAGAATGGTGGTGGGCACGAGCACCGCAACCTGCCCTCCCCCAGCTACCACATGGAATGCGGCACGCACGGCGATCTCGGTCTTTCCAAAGCCAACATCACCGCAGAGCATTCGGTCCATAGGCTTCTCGCTGGCCAGGTCCTTGCTGATTTCCGCATACGCGGTGACCTGATCCTCGGTGTCGGTGAATGGGAAAGACCCCACCATGTCTGCCACCATTCCTTCGTCTCCGTCCCAGGGTTCGCGTTTGCGGAGGGCTCGCTTGGCCTGCACTTCGATCAATTCAGCGGCGAGATCAAAGAGTCCCCGCTGCACTCGCTCCTTGCGTTTCTTGAAGGCCCCGCTGCCGATCTTGTCCAAGTTGGCGGTGGCGCCTCCGCCGATATAACGCTGAACCAGATCGATGCGCGTGCTGGGCACATAGAGGCTGACCTCATCAGCAAACATCAGGTGCAGATGCTCCTCTTCTCCCGCTCCGCGCTTCATGCGCACCAGCCCATGGAAGCGGGCTAGACCATGCACCGCGTGCACCACGAAGTCACCGGGGCGCAATTCAAAGAACGATTGGATTGCCTTGACTTTGTGGCGCGCACCCTTGGAGACCTTGCGCTTTGTTCCCAGTACCCCCTTGAGTTCGTGATGGTTGACTATCAGTAGCTTCCAGGAGGGCATGCAAAAGCCCCTGGAGATAGTTCCTAGACCCAGTTCAGCCTCTGGGACGCCACCTTGTGATGTGAGGGCCTCTTTCAATGCATGTCGATCCGCTTCCCCGAGACAGGCGACGATTACCTGGGACGAATCGACCACCTCGCGTAGGGCTTCAGCCGCGCGGCTGATCCCTACCTCGAGGGCCTGAATCGAGCGGGTCTCGAAGCACAAGTCATCTCCTGGCAGGGTCTGGAGGCAGAGTTCGCGTAGCTGCTCGCGGCGCCTGGCCATTGCACTCAGGGCGCGTTCGTGAGCCGCTGACCGCACGCGCAAGGCTTCGGCACGCTCTGTGTTGCGCAGGGGCTCGATGGTCACCATCAATGTATCCGTGCTGAAGAGATCCGTGGCGTGGGTTGCCGAGACATCGCCCACCTCGGCGGAATCTGCGGCGAGACACAGGTGCAGGTCTTCGAAGCTCTTGGTGGAGCGCTGGTCGCTGGGATCAAAAGTACGCAGGGACTCGATTTCGTTCTCAAAGAACTCAATGCGTATGGGTTGGTCCGCGGCGAAAGGGAAGATGTCCAAGATGTCCCCTCGCAGGCTGATTTCGCCGGGAGTTTCAGCCAGTGGCTGGCGCTCGTAACCCAGCTTAACCAGGTGCTTGAGCAACCCTTCTGCGTCGATGGTGTCACCGCAGCGAAACGTGATCAGTTCCTTCTCCAAATCCTTGAGGGCCGGCAGGGGTTGCAACAGGGCAACTACGCTGGTGACAACAAGTCGCGGTTGCTCCTTTGGAGGGCCGGTCATACGCCGGGCGAGATCGATGCGTGCCATTGCTGCTCCGCCTTCGGCTCCCTCGCGCGAGGGAAAGGCGGTTGCTTCGACGCCAAAAATCTCCAGGTCCTGCAGGAAGCCCATCGCCTCCCCGTCTGTGGCCAGCACCACCAGGCAGGGCGCATCACCCAGGGCGTCATGGCTGGCGAGATATGCCAGGACCAGTGCCTGGGATGAGCCCCAGAGCCCGCCCACGGACACCTTTTGTTGGTCGCTTTGCAGCAGGCTGATCAGTTCGCCGATTTCAGAGGAGGCTTCAAGGTCCTGGGCCCGTAGCAGATGGGGTTGGTCGCTGGCGCTCACGGCGCTTCCCCATCGGTGAAGACTCCTTCACCAAACTCCTGCGTTGCATCGTCCTGTGGAGCCGGGTTGAGTTCTGACAGAGCCGCTTCCGCGGCCAATCCCTCAGCCTCTTTGAGGGTAGATCCCCAGGCTTGCGGAAAGCAGCGTTCTCTAATCCGAGCCCGCACCAGAAAACGTGGAGCATGGGGCTCACCCGCTTCCTCAAGCACCTCATAGGTCGGTGGCTCGCCCCCGTTTCTTTGCGCGAACTCCTGCAGGCTCTGCTTAGGCACGCGCACACCTTCGTCCGATCGTGCGCGCGAGAGAGGTTCCGCCAGGGTACGCTTGATGAATTCCGCTGCGGCTTCCAGGCCGCCGTCCAAGAAAATCGCGCCCAATACCGATTCATAGAGTCCCGCTTTGACCGCTGCTGAGAGTTCATCACGGTTGAGTCCGCGCCCAACTTTCGTGCGCCCGGGCAAGCCGAGTTCGTTTGCGGCTACCGCCAGGCTGGGCCGCGAAACTACATGGCTCTTGCGTACGGTGAGTTCCCCCTCTGTGAGATCTCCACGCGTGCGGTACAGGTCCTCAACGACCACCAGATCGAGCACCGCGTCCCCCAAGAACTCCAAGCGTTCATTGTGGCGCAGGCCCACCGATGCGTGGGTCAAGGCTTGAGTCAGGAGGCTCTCATCCCTGAAGGCGTATTCAATCGGATCGGGGGTGACCATGGGGGCAGGATCAGATGGGGGCACGCTCAGGTGCCCTGAGAAGAGACAAGGGTACGCATGGGGTGCGGGAGGGCAAGGGATCGGAGATAATGAAGCGCGGACCCAGGGTCCCCGAGGCGACTCCTATGCGCAAGAACGACCATCTGATCGAGCCCTTCCTGGCGGGCCTGCCCAAGCCAAAGCCCAAGGCGCGTGCGCGTCTGGTGCCGCTTCTGTTGGGCATCCTGGTCGTGATCGCGCTGGCGGTGACCTGGTATACCCTGGTCCTCATGCTGTCCTAGGGCCTCGTGGAGGCACTCAGGGGCGTGAATCCACCGGGTAGCGGTCCCACCAGGCGCTCGTGTTCCCGCAGGGCGAAGCGATCCGTCATGCCTGCCATGTAGTCGCACACCGCGCGTTCGAGACCCTCCGATTGCGCCCAATTTTGGTACCACTTGGGTAATTCATCGGGTGCCGAGCGCAGGGCTGTCCAGAGCCCCTCGAGCACCTTGCGTGCGAAGGTCAAGAAGCGCTCAAGGTGTTCATGGCAGTAGAAGTGCTGATAGAGGAACTTATGTAGTTCCGCGACTTCACGAGCGATCTCGGTTCCGTGACAGATGAGCATGGAACCGTGTTGCTGCGCTGCCTCCGCGTCAGTTGGTTGAGCCTCGTCGAGGGCGAGCTGGGAGTTCTTAATCAGATCAGAGATGCAGATCCCCAGGACTTCGTTGGTGACCCGCGATACGCGCAGTTTGTTGTCCCCATCGGCTGTCAAGAATCCGGGATGGCGTTCGTTTACCTGTGCTTCTGCCCTCCGCCAAAGGGAGCTTTCTGCTCGCAGGTCTTCTTCTCGGAACATTCCTGCCAGCAAGCCATCTTCCAGGTCGTGCTTGTTGTAGGCGGAAGAGTCCGCCAGATCGACCACTTGGGCTTCGAGACAGGGCCTTGGATGTCTGGGCAAGAGGTCTTCGGGCCAGTCCCGGTCGGCCTCGTGCTTGAGCAGTCCAGCGCGCACTTCACAGGTCAAGTTGAGGCCCTTGTAGTCGGGGGAGCGTCGTTCCAGCTGGTCTGCCACTCGCAGGACCTGGGCGTTGTGCCGGAAGCCTCCGTGGTCTGCCATCAGATCATCGAGAGCCCGCTCACCCCGGTGTCCAAAGGGCGGATGCCCAAGGTCGTGGGCCAGGCCCAGGGTCTCGCACAGGGCCTCATTCAGTCGCAGGGCTCCCCCTATGCTGCGCGCCACCTGGCAGACTTCCAGGCTGTGGGAGAGGCGTGTGCGGTTGTGATCTCCCTCTTCATTGAGGAACACCTGGGTCTTGTACATCAGCCGGCGAAAGGCCGTGGAGTGGGTGATACGGTCGCGGTCGCGCTCGTAGACCGTGCGCATGGGGTCAATTGCCTCTGGTTCTCGACGGCCTGCGCTCTCCTCAGAGAACCTGGCCCATGGGGCGAGGTCCCGGCGTTCGCGTTCCTCCTTGGCGAGGCGGTCGAGGAAGGCAGCTTGCTTCACGTGTAAAGAGGTCGGTGGCGGGTGGATCGGATCACACGATCATTCATCGGCTCATATTCTATGCTGCCTGAGAGCCCAGCATGAGATGCGTGGCTGTCCGGTGGTGGGGAAGCCTGCAGCGTGCCCGGCAGGCATGTCAGAATGCTGTCAACCCATGAGTTCCAAGCCCTCCTTCCCCGCCTGGTTCGAGACCGCATTTCGAGCGGAGTATTTGGAGGTCTATGCCCACCGGGATCAGGCCTCTGCAAGGGCAGAGGTCGGATTCCTGTTGGATCAGGGACTTTGCGGGAAGGTGCTGGATCTCTGCTGTGGCCAGGGTCGACACCTGATCGCCATGCGCGACGAAGGGCTAGAGGCCTTTGGCATGGATCTTTCGCAGGAGTTGTTGATGCGTGCGGGAGCCCTTGAGGGGGGTCAGAAGACGGTGGGTTCTCTTGCCCGTGCCGATCAGCGGATGCTGCCCCTTCGCGACGAGTGCCTCGATGGGGCGACCTTGCTCTTCAGTTCCTTTGGCTATCACGATGATTGCGGAGACGCGGCAGTGATCGAGGACCTCAGGAGAGTGCTCAAGCCCCAGGGTTTGTTGGTGCTGGACCTGATGAATCCCGACTCGATTCGAGCTGGTCTTGTGCCCCACTCCGTGCGCGAAGAACAGGGCCTGCGGCTCGAAGAGACCCGCAGTCTCTCGGAAGATCGTAGACGCGTACGCAAGCGAGTGCGTTTCATTCGCCCGGGGTCCGAACCTCTGGTCTGGGAGGAAGATGTGCGGCTCTACGACCCGGCGGATCTCGATGCCCTGCTGGAGGACCATGGATTCGTTGCTGAGAGCCGTTGGGGGGGCTTTGGTGCAAAGGTCTTCAATGCGCAAGCCCCGCGCCAACTTGTCTTTGCGCGCAGGGCCGCTGGGGGCACCTCCTGCCCGGTATAATCAGGGCGTCTGAGTCCTGTGTGGTTCCAGGGCAATAGATGAGAAAGTACCCATGCAGCAGTCCAACATCGTATTCAGCGAGAAAGCTCTCGAACTCAAGGCCATAGCCCGCGAAATAGCTGACAAGCACGTCCGCCCTCTCGCCTCAAAGTATGACAAGGCTCAGGAGTACAATCACGATGCCGCGCGAGCGGTTGCCGAGGCTGGTCTCTTCCGCACCTTTATCCCAACTGAGTACGGCGGACATGGTGCCGGTGTGCTTGCATTGGCCCTGGTAGCTGAGGAACTAGCCAAGGCGGATTCGGGTTTTGGAGTGGCCTTCGCGGTCAATGCCCTGGGTTCCTTTCCCATTATTCTCGGGGGCACAGAGGAGCAGAAGCAGAGGTGGCTGCCCAAGATTGCCGCCGGGGACAAAATGGTCGCCTTCTGTCTCTCTGAGAAGTTTGCTGGATCCGATGCACAGGGGCTCTCCGTACGCGCCTTCGAGGATGGGGACGACTACATTATCTGTGGCGAGAAGAAATGGACCACCAATGGCGGGGTGGCGGACATCTATTCGGTCTTCGCGGTTACCGAGCCGGACTCCAAGTCCCGTCGAATCAGCGCCTTTGTGGTGGAAAAGGGCACTCCCGGTTTCGAGATCAAGAAAGTCGAGGACAAGATGGGTATTCGCTGCGTTCCGGTGGTGGAGACCCATTTCGATCATGTGCGCGTGCCCAAGGCCAACTTGATTGGCGGTCGCGCGGGCATGGGCTTCCGGCACGCCATGTCGACCCTTGACTACGCCCGTCCAGGTGTGGCTGCGCAGGCCATGGGGGCTTCACAGGGGGCTCTTGACCTGGCAATTGTCTATGCGAATCGCCGCAAGCAGTTTGGCGTAACGATCGCCAACCACCAGATGGTCCAGCAGATGCTGGCTGATATGGCCATGAAGACCGAGGCCTCGCGTCAGCTGGTCTATGCGGCTGCGGCGGGTATTGATGACACGGGCCCTTCCCCCATGAACAGCAAGATGGCCGCCATGGCCAAGTGCTTCGCCACGGATGTTGCCATGGAAGTGGCCACGGACGCTGTGCAGGTCTTTGGGGGCTATGGATTCATGGAGGACTATCCCATTGCCAAGTTCTTCCGAGACGCCAAGATCCTGCAGATCTACGAGGGCACCAATCAGGTCCAGCGCCTGGTGATTGCGCGCCATCTGATCCGGGAAGCCGCGGAACTGGAGCACCTGAGCGAGTTCATCCCCACCGAGGTGCAGGAAAGCTACTCGGAAGAACTCGTCGGCTCGCGGAACATCTAGCGGGCTGGAAGGCAGGGATTGGCTCCTGGCTTCTCTGTCATAGTGATTCACCAGAACGGCCCGGGGGGGGTTCTAGTGGGTCAGGGCCATCCGGAGCTACTGTTCAGGGCTCGGGACGCCCAGGGCAGGAATAGGGGTTTATGCTTATCTAGATAAGTATTTTTCTGTGCGTTCGGTATCTCGCTGGCTCTGGCTCAGTATGGTGCACAGCGGAGCCATGCCACCCCCCACATGGATCTTGAAGCGAAATGCCTAGCCTGCCAATTATCCCCCCTGGACCCCCCCGTAGAGGGTCTGCCAGCCAGATGGACTCGAACCCGTCTGGCATTGCCGTATGTGGGGTCCAGGGCAGCGTGACGGGCGAATGACCAGGGAATATTCGGGGGGTTCTTGGAACCAGAAGCCAGTTGGCCCCACTAACCAACCTCAGAGAGAGGGAATTTGGAAATGAACAGCAAGAACACAATCAGCCTTGAGGACCTGGATATCAAGCTCGACGCTTGGGCAGATGAGCCTCAGAAATTCGAAGGTCGCGTTCGGCGCCTGGCCAGCAAGTGGAACCGAGAGGGCACCTCCTTCGAAATCAAGGATCCCATCAGTTGGAGGGCCCCTCGCCGGCCAGTCAACGGTGTGGCCACCATTGAGGATCAACTGCGAGCCGAGATAGACTCGATCATCATCATGGGGCGGGACGAGGAAGCCAGACACGCCCGCCGGATTGAGTTCGCTCGGACCTGTCTGGAGCTGAGTCTCAAAGAGCATGGGCTCCAAATGAGTGATCTGGAGGGCCGCGTCCATTATCACCCACAGACCTTCCGGGACCTTGAGCCCACAGAATGTGAGTTGCCTCGGGATGTATTCAACCGCTGGAAGGAACTCCACGGCCTGCGCACAGAACTGGTGGAACGCAATCTGTATCTGGCCCTGATCAACGTTGAGCGGTATGCGCACTTTGGTGTGCCTCGCCTGGACCTGGTCCAGGACGGTTCCGCGGCCCTCTTCCGGGCAGTGGATGGTTTCGACTGGCGCCGTGGTCTGCTCTTTCGCACCTACGCCGTGCACTGGCTGAATCAAGCCTTCCGCAGTCACCTCTATAACCACGGCCAGACCGTGCGTATCCCCGTCTACTTGCAAAAAGCCATGCGACATGTGAAGGCAGCAATGGGCAAGCTGGGGAACACCAGCTCCTCGGCCGCAGCAATCGCGGACTTGACGGGTATGCGTTTGGGCCTCGTGGAGAGCGCCTTGACCGCAAGCCGTTCGACTTTGTCCATCGATGCCTCGTCCGGTGACGAAGGGGATGGACCGGGGCTTGCAGATAGCTTGAGCGACGAGCAGTCCGGGGGCCTCTATCAATCATCAATGGAAGATGTGACCCTTCGCGAGGGGCTAGGTGAGGCTCTTGATCTGCTTTCCGAGCGCGAGCGCCTGGTGCTGGAGCGCCGGTATGGCCTCGGTGCCTTCGATGAGCACACCCTGTCAGAGTTGGCCGGGGAATTGGGCGTCAGCCTTGAACGAGTGCGTCAGATCCAGATGCGAGCCCTCGGCAAGTTGCGCACTCCCTCCCTGCGCAAGACGGTCGATCCGTTCATCTGATCATCGATGCTGACCTCGTTCCAGGCACAGGACGGGGGGTTTCTGGGGTGAGCACCTGGAATTGGGATACCGTCATGATATTGGGGGGTATCGTGTGAGTCATGGAGAACTCCAGGGTGCACGCCGAGCCATTTCATATAGCAGTGAGTGGGGCTCAGCAGTCTTCATCCCAAGATTCCAGGTCAGCTCAAGATCCAAGCACGAAGGCCAAGCCGGCCCGGGCCTTGGCTCACGGATCTCTGCGTACGACCTTCATGGATCTGGTCGGGCGGCCGCCCTATGAGAGCGAATACGAGCGGTGGCTTGGCTTGGGCAGGGACAAGCTGTTGGATGCCCTGTTGGGGAGCGAGGAGTTCTGGGGGCACTGGTGGAGCGAGCAGCTCTACTACTTCCTGCTGGTGGACAACTTTCAGCCCATAGCACGTGCCACGAAAGAAATTCCTGACAAGCTGGCGGGGGGTCGCATGGACTACCGAACCGCTTTGCATCGCATTGCTCTGACATCGAGCTTTGATCAGCGCAACCCTGGCTCAGATACCTTTGTCACCGTGGTCATGGAGCAGTTCTGTGGCCTGGTGGTTCAGAAGAATCGGCGGGATCTGGAGAGTGGCAAGCGCGCCTATGATGGTGGCAAGGGCAACTTTCTCGGCACCATCGTCAACAATCAAGCCGAAGTGATCGAGGTATGCGTCAATCACTCCAAGGCTTCCAAGCACTTCTTGGTGCGCGAGTACCAGCGCCTGATGCACGCCCCGGGGGACAAGAAGGCTCTCGCCAATCAAGCCCGTCGCCTGCATCGGGACCCTTGGAAGTACCTGGCCACGGCCAGGGACTGGTTGCTTTCGGAGGAATACAGTCAGCGCCTCGAAAGGCTTGAGCCCAAGTCCAACTCCCTGTTCCTGAATGGCCTTTTCGTGGATCTGCTTGACCGCCTGCCCAAGGAGGAGGAGCTTGACCCCATGCGCACAGCCCTTGATGCTCTGGCTGACCCGCGTCCCCTGCGCTCGGTCGTGGTGCGCTTGCTGCTGGATTCCGGGCGCGTAAGAATTCCTGAGAAGGACACAATTACAGACCCCACACGTTGGATCGGAGAAAAGTTCCAGCGTCTTCTCGGTCGTGAGGCCACAGGGGAGGAGCTGCGGGTTTTTGTGGGCATCTTTCATCAACCGGACTGCCGTACAGCGACAATCCTGTACGCTCTACTGTCCCATCCCGAATATCAGAACTACTAGGCCCTGAATTTATCAGCAGCCCAGCGGAGGCACATTCACAATGGAACAATTCAACTTTGATCGCCGTTCCTTGATACGAGGTGCCGCATTGGGTGCCGCGGGAGCTCTCTCACCAGGGCTGGCCAGCAGTTTCTCCCTGCCCCTGCAGAAGGGCCGCAAGACGAAGCGTGTGGTGCTGGTTGCCTTTGCAGGAGGCGTCCGTACCCGCGAGACCTTTGGCACACCGGACAACATTCCGAACATGCGTCAACTGGCGGATGAGGGCGTGCTCTACACCAATGTGGCCACGGCTAACCTTGGCCACTTTGGCGCGACCATGTCGATATTCACCGGCGTCAGCGAGCCACGGGGCATTCGTGAGAACGCCCGAGGTCAGGAGCCGACCCTTTTCGAGTACCTGCGCAAGGGACTCGCCATGCCCAAGGAGGACATTTGGGTCACGACCACCGGCGGCGCACAGCAGGTGAATTATTCCTATTCGCTGCACCCTGAATACGGTGCCAAGTACGGGGCGAATATTTTGGATGGCGAGGGGATTTTCAATACTGAGTTCAAGCAATTGCTCGACACCTGGGGTATGCCGGAATCCATGGGCGACAAGGAAAAGGCCTTGCTCGATCAACTTCGCAAGGGCGTGGGCGGTGGATCTGATGCAGTGCGCGAGGCGGAGCGCCTGGCGCGGGTGGAGGAGTACATCCTGAAGGAACTGACTCAGGGCACTTCCGATATCACGGGCACGGCTGCTGGGGATCGCAAGGCCTTGCGCTTGGCGCGCAACCTGTTGTCCCTCTTCCGCCCCAAGGTAGTGGGCGTAGTGTTGCAAAACGCTGATGTGGCCCACGGGTCCTACAACGCTTACTCAGAGGTGGTGCGTCAGAACGACGCGGCCATCGGCGAGCTGGTCATGGCGATTCGCGAGGACGAGGACCTGGCCGAGTCCACTGCAGTGATTGTGATGCCGGAGTTCGGACGTGATCGGGACCTGAATTCACGACGTGGTTTGGATCATGGTGATGGATCGCCGGATCTGCGCCGGGTGACTTGCCTGGCTTGGGGTCCTGACTTCAAGCGTGGTGTGGAGATTGATTCTGAGCAGCGCACCACTGATGTGGTGGGCACGGTTTGCGAGTTGTTTGGAACCACCGCCCCCCTCGCCCGTGGTGGCCGACTGACCGGTCTCTATTCCTGATCGCGTGGCCTCTGACCAGCCTCTCAAGCCCTTCCCCGCACGGCCGCGCTGGGGATGGTGGCCCATGTTGCTCATGGTGCTTGTCCTGCCATTCTTGGTGGAGGGAGTTCCCGCAGGTTCGGCTTTCCAGGATTCAGACGGGAGCATTCAGATGGAGATCGAACCCCACCCGGTGCCCACCCAGCCGGCAGCGGGAGGCGAGGGTTCTGATGGTTGCTTGCATTGTCATCAAGGCGTGGAGGACATGCACCCTTGGCTTGCTCTCTCCTGCGTGGAGTGTCACGGGGGAGATCCCAGTACGCACAACAAGCTCAAGGCCCATGTACCCAACATCTCCAACAGGGACACGGATGAGCGCGTGGCCCCCCTCGCCAAGGACTTGACCTGGCGGCGCTTCAAGAACCCCGCTGACTTGCGGGTGATTGATGTGACCTGTGGCACCTGCCATGCGGAGGCCTGTAAGGATCTGTTTCTTTCATTGCACGGCACTACTGCCGGGCACCTGTCAGATGGCTTCTACGAGATTGGCCAGATTCCGAAGAAGGGTTCGCTCTTCGGCGTCTTTCCCGTGCCCGGGCACTTGACCGATGAAGGCGATGTGGACCGTCTGATTCAGCCGCCCGCCTTTTCTACCGCGGACGACGAGACGCGCCTGTCCAGCCACTTCCCCGATCTGATTCGCAAGGAGTGCATGCAGTGCCATTTGTGGTCGCCGGGCCGGGGCCTGCGGGGCCGAACGGGTTTCGATGGGGATTATCGTGGTGAAGGTTGCGCCGCCTGTCATGTGCCCTACGCCTCCACCGGTTTGTCCGACACGGCGGACCGCTCGATTTCCAAGACCGAACCGGGTCATCCTCGTCGGCATGTAATGACCTCCGCGCCCAGCACCCAGACATGTGTCAGTTGTCACTATGGGGATGCGTCCATCGGGCTGCACTTTCGGGGTTTGTCCCAATTGCCTCCCAACAGCGCGGGCGGCCCGGATATCGAAGGCACCACGAATGTGCGACTGAATCGCACCTTCTATGTGAACGACAATCTCCTGACGCCGCCGGATGTGCACCACGAGTTTGGCATGCACTGCGTGGATTGTCATGGGCGCGGGGATGTGATGGGGGACGGTGCCCTGCACGGGAGCATGGAGCATGCGGTGGCGATCTCTTGCGAATCCTGTCACGGCACGTTCGATGCTCGCGCCAGCATGACCACAGCCCGCGGCGAGGCGCTTGACAACATTTGGCGGGATGGGAGTCAGCTGTTGCTTAAGAGCAAAGTCACCGGCAAGACCCACCGAATCAAAGAGGTCATGGATGTACTCGATCCGAACCATCCCGATCACATTCCCGCAGCATTGGCCGCTATGAACAGCAATCACAAGGGCCTTGAGTGCTACGCTTGTCATGCGGGATGGAATGTGAACTTTCTGGGCTTTCATTTCTATCGCAACGAGAGCCTGACCCAAATGGACCTGATTACCGGGCGCCGCACCAAGGGCCGCGTGACCACCCAGGAAAAGGTATTCACGAGTTGGAAATCTTTCTACGCAGGACTGAACGAGAAGGGCCGCATCGCCCCCTTCATGACCGGCTTCGCCACCATGGGCACGGTGGATGGGGAGGATGGGTCTCGTATTCTGGACCAGGTCATGCCTGAGACCGCTGCGGGCTTGTCGGGCATGACCATGATCCATCATCAGGTGCACACCACCCGGCCCACGGCCCGCGAGTGCGTGGAGTGTCACCGTTCGGGCGGGACCTGGGGTCTGGGTACCTCAAACTTCCGCTTGGGCCGTCAGATCGCTTTTGTGGCGGACCGACGGGGAATCGAAGCGGTGGCGCTCAATCGGCAGAACTTGGCTGGTTCGATTCCCCTGGGCAAGTTTGTCCTGCCGGATGTTGTGGACCTGGAGTTGGATTGCGACCCGTTGCAGGGCTACGGCAAGATCCTCTATGCCAGCGAAGGTGGACGGGGAATTCATGTGTTTGATGTGGCGGATCCGCGCGCCTTCAATCGGCTGGCGTTTATCGAGACGATTTCACCCCGGGGCCTGGCCAAGGCCGGGGACTATCTGTTCATTGCAGATGGCATCGGGGGCTTGCGCGTGGTGGATGTGAGTGTTCCCGCCAAGCCCAAGGTTGTGGGACAGTTGCCGCTCTTTGATGCACAAGAGGTTGAGGTCCGTTGGCCTTACGCTTATCTGGCAGATGGGATTGGCGGTCTGGCAATTGTCGATATCCGCGATCCGATTCGACCGCGTTTGATCAGTGGCCTTGGTTGGACTGTGGGCGCGAACCAAACCATGGCGGCCATCGACCTGGACCTGGTTTTTCAATACAGTCGTCCCGCGGTCTTGCACGGGGATGTGCCGGCCCCCTATCGCACTGATGCGCGCAATCTATGCGCCGTGGTGGATGAGAATGCGGGCTTGATCTTGATCGATGTAACCGAGCCCAGCCATCCAGAAGTGGTCTATCCCAATCCCAGTCGTTCCACGCGCGCGAGTCGGCGGCCTGGGACGCTCTATCGGGGCCTTGCCCTGCGCACCAAGGTCGATCCAGCGCCGCCCTTGGGTGGCAAGCGAACAACGGAGACTGATTATGTCTACCTGCTGGAGGAACGCACCCAGGGCAATGGGGATCAGGTCTCTGCCGTGCGTGCGATTGACGTCGCCAATCCCAAGCGCCCGCGCGTGATTGATTCTCTTCGCGTTGAAGGCTCCTCCGAGTCACTGGTGCACCTTTCGATCTACAACCAGCCTTTCCTGCAGTCTCTGGCCCTGGTGGCCGGTGATGAGGGTGTCAGTCTGGTGGACCTGACCAATTCGGAGGGTCTGGAGTCCGGTGGCGTGTTGATGAGCATCCGTAACGCCTACGCAATCGCCGTGGAGGAGTTCCCGCTGGACGCCATGATCGATCCTTCCGGCCGCCGTCTCAAGGATGTTAGTCACGAGGGTTCCCGCTGGCTGTTGCCGAGGGAAGTAGCGAACATTCTCGATGTGCCGGGTGTGTTGCTGGGAACGATCAAGAGCGACGAACCTCCCCCGTCGATTCCCGGCCACAGCGCGCGCCTGTTCTTCGTTCGGTACGACGAAAGTCGCGATGGCCTTCTAACCGGAGCCGAGCTGGCCAAGGCTGGGAGTGTTCTCGATCGTAATGGGGATGGTCGCGTAACCCTGGCAGAAGCCGCGCTTGTTGGTCAGCTGTTTGAGAAGCCAAGGACTGCGGTGGCCGAGCCAGAGCAGGTTGTCTTTGGCGAGGAGCGTACGGATTCCGACGGCGATCTTGCGCGCTTGCTTGACGGTCATGATGGCCGTGTTCATGATCGGAACCGGGACGGCCGTCTTGATCGCAGGGAGATGTCACGGGCACTCTTTGCGGCTTTGGACTTGAACGGCGATGATCGCCTGAACCGTGGCGAGCTCTCGCGGCATCCGGGTCGCGCCCGGCAGATTCGTTACGGGGACGAAGGGGCCCTTGAGGACTTCAGCAAGCGCGACCTGAACAAGGGCGGCACCATTGCAATCCGGGAGTTCAAGATTCTCGACCCTGAATGGACGGCACTCGATCGGGACTCCGATGGGGGAGTGCAGTTGCCAACCCTGCGCAAGGACCGGGGACGTGGAAATGAAGTCCTGCCTCTGCCATCCGAGTGGCCTGTGCGCAGGAATCTGGCAGTTCCCCTGCCCCCCTTTCTGGAAGATGGTGCCTTGGCGGCTTTCGACAAGAATGGGGACACGGATCTTTCGCAGCGTGAGTTGCGTGACCGGGAGGATCTGCTGGAGCTTGCCGATCAGGACTACTCGGGCCTGCTTGAGAGCAACGAGTGGATGCGCCTGGAAGCAATCGCCAGGGGCGGCAATCTCGACTCCCTGGCGGACAGTTTCTTGGAGCGCTGGGACTTGGATGGCAGTGGTGAGGTTGAGGAGCACGAGCTGCCAGCCTTTGCCCGCCCTGTTCTGCGTCAGCGACGCCCTCATCGCTAGGCTCGCCATTGGTCGCAATTGAGCCTCATTTGTGAGGCATTTTCACTATCTGGCCCAGAGAATTGTCACCCCTTTTGGGGCCTGGGATCGAGCCTGTGATAACCTCCGCCGCTGCCCCATGGACCTCAAGATCCTTCCTATTGATCCGACCGCCCTGGGCGGCCGCAAACCCAGTTGGCTCAAGGTGCCTCTGCCGGGGGGTGAGGGCTACACGCGCCTGCGGCGGCTGACCCGTGAACTCAAGCTGAATACGGTTTGCGAGGAGGCCCATTGCCCCAACATCGGTGAGTGCTGGAAGGGCGAGCGGGCAACCATGACACTGATGGTCTTGGGGGCCGAGTGCACTCGGAGGTGCCGATTTTGCGCGGTCAAGACAGTTGAACGCGCTGCGGCTCCGGACCCAGCTGAGCCCGAGCATGTGGGGCGCGCTGTGGCAGCCCTTGATCTTGACTATGTGGTCATCACCAGCGTGGATCGGGACGACCTGGAGGATGGTGGGGCAGGGCACTACGCCAAGTGCGTTGGTTCGATCCGTAGCCACTCGGTACACACGATTGTAGAGACCCTGATTCCCGACTACACCGGTTCCATGCTCAAGACCTTGATGCAATCGGAGCCCGACGTGCTGGCTCACAATGTGGAGGTGGTGCCGCGCTTGCAGCGCCGCATCCGGGATCCTCGTTGTTCCTTTGAGAGGTCCTTGGATACCCTGCGCGAGGCTCGCGTGCTCTCATCGCGTGTATTTACCAAGTCTTCATTGATGCTTGGATTGGGCGAGACCGAGGCTGAGGTGGAGGAGGCCATGGGGCTCCTCCGGGCCGCGGAGGTGGACTTTCTGACCCTGGGCCAGTATCTGCGCCCTTCACCTCAACATGCTCCGGTGCGTGAGTATGTCACACCCGAGCGCTTTGACGCCTACGACCGCCTGGGACGGGCAATGGGATTCCGTCAAGTTGCTTCTGGGCCCTTGGTGCGCTCCAGTTACAAGGCGGGCGAACTCCAAGCTGCTCACCTTGTGCGCGAGCGGCGCAAGCAGGAACACTCAACATGACCGAAATGCTGACCATGTTCAAAGCGGATGGATCCGCTCCAGACTTCAATGGCGCCCTGGATGACAAGGCGTTGGTCCATTGCTACCGCACCATGCTGATGGTGCGGGCCTTTGATGACATCTGCATGAAACTGCAGCGCTCGGGCAGGATTGGTTTTTCGATCCCCAACAAGGGTGTCGAAGCCACCCAGGTAGGGGCTGCAAGTGCCCTGCGCGCGACGGACTTTTTCTTTCCCAGCTACCGGGACTTTGGCATGGCATTGCACCATGGCGCAAAGCCTGTCGACATGATGCACAACATGTTCGGCAACGCTTCTGACTCGGCCCGCGGCCGACAGATGTCAGTTCACTTTTCGTTTACCGATCCTGTGCGTTTCTTCTCGATCAGCTCTCCGATAGGCACGCACCTGCCCCATGCTGTGGGCGCGGCCTATGCTGCCCAGGCTTTGGGTAAAGACGATGTGAGCTTGGCTAGCTTCGGTGACGGAGGCACATCGAGCGCGGGATTCCACAGTGCCTTGAATCTGGCAGGTGTTTGGAAGGCGCCGGTGATCTTCCTGTGTCAGAACAATGGGTGGGCGATTTCGTTGCCCTCCAGCGGTCAAACTGCCTCCGACGGCTATGCAATCAAGGCAAAGGCTTATGGCATGCCCGGCGTCACGGTGGATGGCAATGATCTTCTGGCAGTCAATCAGGCGGTGGGCGATGCTGCCAAGCGTGCGCGTGGAGGCGAGGGCCCTACCTTGATCGAGGCTTATACCTACCGCATGGGTGGACACTCCACTTCGGATGATCCCACCAAGTATGTGCCCGCCGAGGAACTCGAAAAGTGGGCAAAGAAGGATCCGGTGTTGCGCATGCAGCGTTTCTTGGACAAGAGCGGTCTGTGGGACGAAAAACTGGAGGAGAAGCTGCTGACAGAGTGTGCTGATGAAGTTGCCCAGGCTGCCAAGGTTGCCGAGGCGACTCCTGGTCCGACTCTTGAGACGATCTTCAGCGATGTATACGAGACCCTCCCCTTGCACCTGCGCCGTCAGGGTGAGCAGGCCTTCGATTTGGCCGAGAGAAAAGGCGGCGCCGACGCTGGAGGCGGCGCTTTTCCACTTTGATTTCGCAACGCCCCCCGATTCACCAAGCAAGCACAGACACCATGAGAACACTTACTTTGCTCCAGGCGGTAAACGACGCGCTGCACACAAAAATGCGCGAGGACGAGCGCGTGACGGTCTTTGGCGAGGATGTGGGTCCCAAGGGCGGCGTCTTTCTAGCCACCGAAGGCCTGACCCAGGAGTTCGGAAAGCAACGCTGCTTTGACACGCCCCTTTCCGAAGATGGCATCGTTGGGGCAGCGGTGGGCATGGCGGTCAACGGCCTCCTGCCTGTGTGTGAAATACAGTTCCAGGACTTCATCTTTCCCGCCTTTGACCAGATTGTCAGCGAAGCGGCCAAGTTGCGTTACCGCTCCGGTGGTCAGTACACCGCTCCCATGGTGATCCGGACGCCCTACGGCGGCGGCATCCGCGGCGGCCTGTATCACAGCCAATCTGGCGAGGCCTACTTTGCGCATACTCCCGGTTTGAAGGTTGTGATCCCTTCCACGCCACACGATGCCAAGGGGCTCTTGATAGCCGCCATTGAAGACCCCGATCCCGTGCTCTTCCTGGAGCCCAAAGCTCTCTATCGCTCAGTCAAGGGCGAGGTGCCCGAGGGCAGGTACAGTATTGACCTGTCAACAGTGCGTACTGTGCGCGAGGGTTCAGATGTGACGGTTTTCTGCTACGGAGCCATGGTTCCTGTTTGCGAGAAGGCCGCCGCCAAGGCTGCTGAAGGTGGCATAGAGACACATGTGATGGACCTGCGTACATTGCTTCCTCTCGACGAGGAAGCCGTCCTGGATGCAGCCAGGCGTACAGGGCGCGTAGTGGTGGTACATGAGGCTCCCCGTTTTTGCGGTTATGGCGCTGAAATCAGCGCCTTGATCGCTGAAAATGCAATCGAGTACATGGAAGCCCCTGTCAGGCGTGTCACGGGATTCGACACTCCCTTTCCGAACACTCTTGAACACCATTACATGCCGGACGAGCGTCGGGTCCTCGATGCGATTGAAGGTGTGGCCTCTTTTTGACCCCAGCAAGTTATCCAACCATGATTGAATTCAAATTACCGGATATTGGCGAAGGCACTGCGGAGGGCGAGATCGTCAAGTGGCTCGTTTCTGTGGGTGAAGTGGTCAAAGAGCACCAGGCAGTAGTCGAGGTGATGACTGACAAGGCCACGGTCGAGGTGCCCGCCCCTGCAGATGGGATAATCACCGAGTTGCTTGCGGGGGAAGGGGACGTTGTGCCCGTGGGCGATGTAATTTTTCATTTGGACAATGCTGGTGGCGGAGCGCCTGTTGTGGATTCGAAACCGCCTGCTTCCAGCACACCTGAGCCTGCACCCGCAGCCGCTCCAGTTCTGGTTGCAACAGCCGCCACTGGTAAGGTCCTGGCGGTTCCCAGCGCCCGCCGCGTGGCCAGGGAACTTGGCGTTGACCTTGCGACTGTCGCCGGTAGCGGTCGCAACGGAGTCATCCGTCGCGCCGATGTGGAGGCCAGTGCCGCGGGTCCACGTGTCGTATCAGCAGCGCCCAGGCCCTCGGCTGTCTCCGAACAGCGGATTCCATTCCGCGGGGTGCGTCGCAAGGTTGCCGAAGCCATGACGCGTTCCGTCCAGACCGCAGTGCATTTCACCATCGTGGAAGAAGTGGATGTGACTGAGTTGGTGCGGGTACGACAAAAGGCCAAGGCGCTTGGTGCTCAACAGAACATCAAGGTTACGTTCATGCCCTTCATCATGAAGGCTGTGGCTAGCGGCCTGATGAAATTTCCCATGCTCAACGGCCACCTTGATGAGGACGCCGGCGAGATCGTGCTGCCCGGCACAGTGAACCTGGGCATTGCCACAGACACTCCCAATGGCCTGATCGTGCCGGTGATCTCTGGCGTGGAGTCCAAGGGTTTGTTGCAGTTGGCGGCCGAACTGGAAGATCTAGCTGATCGCACGCGCAAGGGGCAGGCGCGCCCGGATGAACTACGCGGCAGCACGTTCTCGATCACTAACGCGGGCAACATCGGTGGAACTCTTGCGACACCGATCATTAACTTCCCAGATATCGCGATCCTAGGTGTACATCGCATTGTCAGGCGTCCAGGCGTGGTGGATACGCCCAATGGCGAACTCATTGAAGTGCGCCAGTACATGAACTTCTCCTGCAGCGTGGATCATCGACTAGCCGATGGGGCCGACGCGGCCCGATTCGTGGCACACCTGCGCCAAACCTTGGAAGAGCCAGGCCTGCTGACCCTGTTGCTTGCCCTCAAAATCGATTCGATGGAATCTCTTGCTTAGTTGCGTGGCTGAGCTTCAACAGATCTTGGATGAGACCGGAGCCCTTGTGGGAGAGGTCCCTGACTTGTCTGATGAGCGTCTCACGGAGTTGTTCCAGCACATGCTCATGATTCGCTCCTTGGACGGGCGTATGTTGAAGCTGCAGCGTGCTGGCCGAGTGGGCTTTGTGGGCACCGCTACAGGTTTGGAAGCATCGCTGGTTGGTGCGGCTGCACCTCTCTTGCCCCAGGACTGGATGTGGTCCGGTTTGCGTGAAGGTGGTGCCGCCATCACCCGCGGACTGCCCATGTCAGAGTATGTGGCCCAGATGTACTGCAATTCAAATGACACAGCCAAGGGCCGGCAGATGTGCAATCACTTCCAGCACAAGGAGTCGAACTACCCTAGCTGGTCTTCGGTGATAGGTACCCAGATCACTCATGGAGTCGGGGCCGCCTACGCCAGCGCCCGGCGCGGGGATGACGCGGTGCACTCGATCCACTTTGGCGATGGTGCCAGCAGCTCCAACGGATTTCATTCGGGTATGAATCTCGCTGGTGTCTGGCAGGCGCCTTGTGTTTTTGTCTGTATCGACAACGGTTGGGCGATTTCGGTCAAGTCCTCTGAGCAAACCGCCGCCGAATCCTACTCGGACAAGGCCGAAGCCTATGGCATGCCCGGGGTGACTGTGGACGGTAACGATGTGCTTGCGGTGTATGTCGCAATGAAGACTGCGGTCGAGCGCGCTCGTGCAGAGGGTGGACCCAGCTTGGTTGTGCTCAAGACCTATCGTATGTTGGGGCACTCAAGTTCCGATGATCCGAGCAAGTACCGAGAAGACGCGGAGGTCGAGGCCTGGGCCCAGCGTGATCCCCTGGATCGCTACGAGTCCTTCCTGATAGCCCGGGGCCTGATCGATGCCAACGAGCGCTCGGTCCAAGAGGAGGCGATCGTGGCAGAGATAGATGAGGTGATCCACGAACAAGAAGCCGCCCCTCCTTTCCCTCTGCGTTCCTTGGTGGAGGATGTCTACAGCGAGGTGCCCCGTCACCTGCGCCTGCAGTTCAATCAATTCCTAGAAGTCGCTGAACGCCGCGGGGATGCGACCCCCGGCGATGGTGCCTTTCCCCTCTGAGAGAGAATTCCCCCTTCCCCATGAGTCAGAGCCGCAAGGTCGTTGTAATCGGTGCCGGACCCGCAGGCTATGTCTGCGCGATCCGCCTCGCCCAATTGGGCCAGCAGGTAGTCGTTGTGGAGAAGGAAGCCCTGGGCGGGACCTGTCTGAATGTGGGTTGCATTCCCTCCAAGGCCTTGATCGCCGCGGGTTCGTTGATGGAAAAGGTCAGCCAGGCCCACAGCATGGGCATCACCATCGAAGGCATGCAACTCGATCCCGCCAAGCTGGTGGATTGGAAGAATGCGATAGTTGGGCGTTTGACCGGAGGGGTTGGGGCCTTGCTCAAGAAACACGGTTGCCAGGTGATCATGGGCACGGCGCGCCTACTCGACAAGAACACGGTGGAGGTCACTACCAAGCAGGGCACCCAAAAAGTGTCCTGTGACGACATTGTGATCGCTACCGGTTCGGTGCCCATTGAGATCTCGGGCTTTGCTTTTGACGAGGACGCGGTCTGGTCTTCGACCGGTGCCCTTTCTCCGACAACGGTTCCCAATCATCTGGTGGTGATCGGTGGGGGCTATATCGGGCTTGAGATGGGCATGATGTACCATCATCTGGGTTCCAAGGTAACCGTGCTGGAGGCTACCGACGGTGCGTTGCCGGGCCAGGACCGGGACTGTGTCAAAGTCATCGAGCGCTCCCTCAAGAAGAAGAAGATCAAGTTGCTTGTCAATACCTTTGCCAGGCAGTGGAGCAGGTCCGGCGATGGTTTGGTGGTCACGATAGAGAAGAAAGGCAAGACCGAAGAGATCTTGTGTGATCAGATTCTTTCCACCGTGGGTCGGCGGCCCTACAGCGAGGGGCTGGGTCTAGAAAACGTGGGCCTCGCCACCACCGAGAGTGGGTTCATCCAGATCGACAAGCAAATGCGGACCAGCGTGTCCAATATCTACTGCGTGGGCGACACCGCCGGTCAGCCCATGCTGGCCCACAAGGGCAGCAAGGAGGGATTGGTGGCGGCAGGTGTGATCGCTGGAAAGCCCGAGGAGTACGACGTGCGCTGCGTGCCTGCCGTAATCTTCACTGCTCCGGAAATGGCATCCGTGGGATTGACCGAGGACCAGGCCCGCGAGGCGGGCTACGAGCCCGTTACAGGCTCCTTCCCCTTCAAAGCCTCCGGCCGGGCCATGACCCTGCAGGAGACCGAGGGCATGGTCAAAGTCGTCTCCGACGCCAAGTCTGACCTTGTCCTGGGTGTGCACATGGTTGGCCCGGAGGTCACGGAACTCATTGCTGAGGCAGCTTTGGCCATCGAGATGGGAGCCACCAGCGAAGACCTGGCGCGTACGATTCACGCCCACCCGACCTTGCCGGAAGCATTGATGGAAGCCGCTGAAGCGGTGCATAACATGGCCGTGCACATCTACCAGCCCTGAGCCAGTGGACTCTCCCGTTTCTGATCTACCCCTGCTCGAGGTCTTGCGCCTGGGGATCAGGTCCCACCAGGAAACTTGGGAGTTGCAGCAGGAGTTGCTCGCAAAACGCGCGGCGGAGGAGATCAGTGATACGTTGATCCTGGTAGAGCACGAGTCCTTGATTACTGTGGGTCGCGGCGGCGACCTGCAAGCCGTGCGATCCGCTGGTCTGCCTGTGGTCGAGGTGGAGCGAGGGGGTGAAGCCACTTATCATGGACCCGGGCAAGTCGTTGCTTATCCCATTTTGGCCTTGCCCGAGGGCCAGCGCGACCTGCATAGGCACCTGGGGATGCTTGAGGAGGTCATCATCCGGGTGCTGGGCGAGTTCGACATCACCGGCGAACGCAAGCAGGGTCTGACCGGCGTTTGGATTGGCGAGCAAAAGGTCGCCTCCGTCGGGGTCGCGGTGCGGCAGTGGGTGACCTGGTATGGATTTGCCCTCAATGTGCACACGGACCTGGAGAAATTCGCGGGGTTTCAGCCCTGTGGTCTCGATCCCAAGGTGATGACTCGAGTTGCGGATCACGTCCAACTACCTCCGGCCACGATTCTCTTCGAGGTCTTGATCGTCAAACACATGCTTGAGGTGTTTGGGCGTCGCCTGCCGGATCCGCCCCCCTTGGATCCAGGATCGGAGTCTGGGGGTACCTGCAGTCCAGGCCCGTCAGGGTTTCCGAGCCTGCCGATTATTCCCTGATGCTCCCCTATTCGCCCACTGGTGGGAGCCAGCGCGGTTGGAGTGTCTCGATCTGAGATCAGTACTCGACTCTTCGGGTACTTTTCTCCGATTAGTGAGACAGGTCTCCCCTGTCAACCCCTTCTCTCAATGCACTCTTGTTCCCAGAAGTTCAAACGCTCGCGCTGCATCTCGCGAGTCGTAATCAAACTTGTCTTGAATCCGGGTTCTGGAGGGTCGGCATGACGCTCGATCGCGTCTGTGAGAATCTAATGCCATCGGGGAGCTTGCTCTTGCCCGGCGGCGTGGAAGTGCGGACCCATGAACTCTCGAGTCTTGTCGAATTGACGAGGGTCGTCGGTGCCTCCTTCCGTACTGCCAAGAAGTTAGGACACAATCAGTGTGTGACTTCGTTTCAAGGTTCAGAAACCAAGAGGACCTGATTTTTCCATGGAGCGCCGTTTCGATGAAATGCGCCTGGCGCGGGACTTGCCTACGCCCTCGGCAGTCGGGCTCAAGATCCTGGAGCTGACTGCTCGCTCTGACTACAATCAAGATGAGCTCGTGAGTCTGATAGGCGCTGACCCGGCCTTGAGCGGACGAGTCTTGCGTCTGGCAAACAACATGGGACGCAGCACAGGAGAGTCTGTCTCCTCTGTACAGCAGGCCGCTGCGTGTATTGGCTCCGATGCTGTGCGCAAGGTGGCTCTTGGTTTCAGTCTACTGGAGACCCGCATGCCTGAAGCGAGTCGCTTTTGTGTGGACTCTTTCTGGAGTCAGTCCTTGGCTTGTGCGGTGTCTGCAGAGATGCTCGCAAAGGCTACGGGTAAGGATCCGGCCAGTTTCTTTACCCTGGGGTTGTTGAGTGGCATCGGGCGTTTGGCCTTGGCCTGCGTACATCCAGAACGGTATGGAAGAATTTGTTCCGATCCAAGAGCCGCTGACGAAGCGTCAATGTTGCAGTTGGAGTGGCGCACCTTTGAAATCGACCATTTGGATGTCGGTGCATGCTTGCTCGAGGATTCGGGCTTGCCCGAGCCCTTCAGTCAGGCCATAGAGCAGACCTCGCCACGGAAGGCGGCCGGTGGAGAATCCCAGGGCGAGTGGGCCTTGCTCTTGATCGTTGCGCGTTTGATTGGCCGGGTTCTTTCGCCCCATGCGAGCGATCCCCTTGGTGATCGGGCGCGAGCTCTGACCTCGCTGCCTTCTGCGGTGGAGAAGATAGGTTTGCCCCCTGATAGCTTCACGGGCTTGATTCTAGGGGCCTCGAATAGATGGCATGAATGGGCGAACTTCACGGGCATTCGCAGGATGGGCCCAGATCTTGGGGACCTCTCCTTGGCATTGGTAGAGGCAGCCAAATCAGAGCCACTGCCCGAGACCTTTGTAGGCCGCAGGCAAGAGACTGATCGCGACCTCTTCATGGAAGAGCAGGCCATTCATGATGAGGAGGGCCCCGAACAGCCGCGTCCCACTCGGGTGCTCCTGGTGGATGACGATCCTGCCATGTTGAAGCTATTGGCCTTCAACTTGGAGAATGAGGGCTTCGAGGTCTTTATGGCTACCGAGGGCAGTGTGGCCCTTGAGTTGGCTATGCATATGCAGCCGGAGGTGGTGATCATTGACTGGTTCATGCCCTTGATGAGCGGCGACGAGCTTCTGCGGGTATTGCGTAAATCGGAGATTGGTCGTCGCGTTTACGCGATCGGAATCAGCGCTGATGGGGGCGACGCGCGTGCTCTCGAGGCTCTTGACTGTGGAGCGGACGATTTCATGTCCAAACCGATCAACCCCAAATTGTTTGCTGCGCGCGTGCGCGTTGGTTCTCGGGTCGTGGCCGAGCGTCAGGCTGTTGAGCGTTCCGAGCGAACCAACCACAGTCGCGCTGCAGAGATGGGTTTGATGGGGCGCCGTCTGCGCTCTGCGGCTCTGACCGACGCCTTGACTGGCCTTCCCAACCGTCGTCATGGGATGCGCTTGCTTGAGACGGAATGGGATCGCTCTGATCGCAGCGATCACCCTTTCTCGGTGATTGCCATCGATATTGATCACTTCAAGAAGTTCAACGATCTTGCGGGCCATGACATCGGAGATGCTGTCCTGCGAGAAGTATCCAGCACATTGGCAGAGAATTGTCGCACCGGAGACGCGGTCTCTCGAATGGGTGGAGAGGAGTTCCTTTGCGTCGTGGGAGGCGCTCGCATGGATGTTGCTCACATTGCTGCGGAACGCCTGCGCCATTCGGTGGACCAATTACCCCCTGTCCAACTCGATGAGCCCATGAGAATCACGATCAGTCTAGGGGTTGCACAGCGAGAGCCCTGGATGCGCTGCATGGATGACCTCTTGAGAGAAGCTGACAAGGCGCTCTATGTGGCCAAGGCTGAGGGTCGCAACAGAGTGTCTTTGGCCGTGGATCCGAAAGGGGGCGCGGCAAGCGCCTAGGTCGGGTCAGTTCGCTACAAACCAGGGGCTGGTCCAGGCCCAGGCCCCGTCCACCTGTTCCACCCTCAAGTAGGCGTAGCTACCAACCGTCCAAGGCCCACCTGGGAGTTCGTAGGATCCGGTGAAGAATGGTAATGCCAAGGGTTCGCGAATCAGGTCCGTGAGTTGGCTGTCCCGCACCAGAGTGACGCGCTTGATAGGGGCGGTGCCGGTGATAGTCAGGTCTATCCGTGGGTTTGCGTTCGGGGCAACAGCTTCCCCAGGTGGCTGTCCCAGGAGAGATGCAGTCAGGTGAATCCTCGGACCGCTTGTGGCGTAGGTTCTGCGTGCGCGCAGGGCTTCCAGAACCGCCATCTTTGTTCGCTTCTCGCTTACGATTGCGGCCAACCCGCCGTTGCCAGGGCGGGGGCCTCCCCGCGCTTCTGGCCTTGCTCCGTAGAGGGGCGAGAGGTGCGCGAGTCCAGGATGTCCATCGTGTCCATCCCCCGAGGCAACGAACCCCAACTGTACACCCGCGTCCAATTGATCTCTGACGAACCGCCCGGCTCGACTGCCCCTCACCGCTGGTGCCCCGTCGGCTGCCTCACTGGAGCCATGCACGCTGGCTACTTCCGTCAAGGGCTCAAGTACCGGGTCAGGGGCAAAGGTCCAGTTTGTGGAAACGGGCGCGCCCGAAGAGTGGTGCGCAAAGGTCAAGGCTGGCAGACCCTTCAGCCCCTCCCAGAGCTGACGCGGGGTCTCGTATCGATCGTCGAGGGATGAGAGCAGCGGTGCCTGTCCACCAAAGTACAGCACGTGGCGGTGCCCGTGAATCCAACTGGTCCACTCATAAGCCGCAAGGGCCACGAATTCGTCCGGTTCATGGGCGGCGGTCACCACTTCGTTGATTCTGGACCAAAGGTCGGGGTTCTCGTCGAGAAACAGTACCCCAAAGTGGTCGTGATCGGTGAGCGCCGCAACATCCAAGCCTGCGACATCCCGCGCGTAGGCGAACCAATCTTCGGGACTGCCTGTGCCATCTGAATAGCACGAGTGTCCGTGCAGGTCGCCCCACAGGATTCGGGGCAGCGTGCTGGAGATCAGGATCGGATTCGAGCTGCAGACTAGAGTGAGCTCCTTTGATACGAAGGTGACTTCAAGCCGTGTTGTGCCCGCTTGCTGGGCGCGGAAGGGAATCTGCACGACTCCCTCCGCCAAGCCCTCCAGTTTGACTTCGGTCTCGATCTCCACCAAGCCTTGGGGTTCCTTGATGCGTAACCAGCCCTCTGCCGATACCCCGCGGTTGGCCAATGCATCCAAGACCGATAGGTGCAGGAGTGCTCTTTCGCCTGGACGCAGCACCGTGGGCGCCAGGGCAACCACCATGGCGGCGGGGCCAGCGGTGACACGCACGGTGGGTGAGTCCTTCAGCACAGACCGTGTGCCATCTCCATCCCCGTCGACCCAGATCCAAATGCGCGCGGCGGTTTCGGAATGACGATCTGAGAGGGCTCCGATGCCTTTGCCGTAGATCAGGCGCACCGCTTCGCCGGGGAGCAGGGCGCGCCCGTCGACCGTGGCCAGGAACAGCGGGCCTACTGCGGTTGTAATCAGGTTCACTCCTTCGGCTTCGGTCGTGGCGCTTGTGAATCCCAGGCGCTCGGGAGTTCGCGTCTGGGGGTTGCTCCAACCCCAGAAGGGCTCGGGCATCAGAAAGATCACGCCGCCTGTCTGGATACCCTCTGGTCCCACCGTGAAATCAATGGTCCAGGTGTGAGGGGTACTGACTTGGACCACGGCCTTTTCGTCCGGCTGCAGCACAAGTTGCGCGGTTCCGCCACCGTCGGAAGGGGCATGGTGAGCATCGCGACCCGACTTGAGGTCCTCCACCGTGCTCCAGACCGCCGTGGGCGGAGAGAGGTTGTCGACCATGGCGGGCGCTGGTGTCGGTGTGATTGGTTCTTGACCGCAGGCCCCGATGAGAACCAACAGGATTGCGGTTGAGCCGAACGATCTGATGGCGCGTCTGGATTCGTTCAGCATGACGCCGAATTGAGGATTTTTTCCGCAAGTTGCAGGTGGTGTTCCGCGTGCATACGCGCGAAGGTAACCCATTCCTGGGCGTCAAGACCTCCTAGTTTCTCGTGCACGATACGCCCAGTAGCGTGACTCAGGTCTTGCCCCCCAAGTTCTTGGGCCGCCGTGCTCGCAGTGGCAATTTCCTGTTTCAGAAACTCCAGATTGACCCTGTCGGGCGGGATCACCAGGCGTGGCGCTTTGGTTCCCCGTGGAAAGCGCCCCAAGGCCTGCAGTTGAGCAAACAGCTCGCTCTTGGGCAGATCATGCCGCAGGCGAGGACTCGTGCCTGCCATGACCGTTGTCACGCATCTCATCGCAAGATCTGTGGACAGGGCCACATGGTAGAGGTGCTGGGCAGCGGACCAGCCCGAGACTTCAGACTGCTGATTGTTGAGAGCGTCGCCGCCCTTCCGGCGCAGGTCTTCCATGCCTTCAAGGGCTGTGGTCAGTCTGCTGAGATTATCCATTCGTGTCTGCAATCAAATTGAGGGTGACCTACGGCACCCCAGCAGGCTAATCTCTGGGCCGCACGGGCCCCTAGCTCAGCTGGTTAGAGCAGGCGACTCATAATCGCTGTGCCGTGGGTTCGAGTCCCACGGGGCCCACCATACATGCTTGTTTGGGGGGAGAATTTGTTTGGGGATGAGTTTTGTCCCGAGTGATCCTGTTGGGGGATCCTGCCCCCTGCGAGCACATATGAAGATCGAGCCGTGATTCGCTAGACTGCCCTCATGGCGCTTGTTGATCTGAAATTTCTTGGTTGGGATACTCCTCCGCTCACAAGCGCCGCCGAGTGGTTACTTGACAACTTGGGATCTGACATGAGTTCCCTGGTCGTGGCTCTGCCCGGTTCTCGAGCCGTACGTAGCCTGCGGCTGGCTCTGCTGCGAGGAGCTCAGCAGCGCGGCGCAACCCTGTTGGCCCCCAACATGGTGACCGTTGGATCCTTGACTGACCTGTTGGTGGGCGGCGAGGGGCGTGTGGCCTCGGGTCTTGTGCGTCGCCTCTGTTGGGAGCGGGCTTTGGTGCAGGCGACTGAGCAGGATCTCGGTTGTCTGGCGATCCATGGCGATGTCCAGAGCCGCTCCGGTTTGGCCGTACAGGTGCGCGGGTTGCATGCGGATTTGGTGGCCGCTGGCATGGACGTGGATCAGGTTCTCAAGACCGAGTGCATTCAGGCGCGCCCCCAGGAGGCCGTGCGTTGGAGAGCGGTGGGGCGCCTTCAGCAGGCCTACCGGAAGATCTTGGCGAGCCTCGATCTGGTTGACCCCCACGATCGTCGGCAATTGGCGTTGGCCCAGCAGTCCGGTGCGGACCTGGACGTGATTCTGGTTGGCATTGCCAGCCAGGAACCTCTGCGAAATGCGGCCCTCGTACAATGTGAGGGCCGGGTCCAGCACCTGGTGTTTGCTCCCGAATCCTTGCGGGACCTGTTTGATGCGCAGGGTTGCGTTCTGACCGATGCCTGGCTTCAGCGCGAGCACATCGTGCCAGGGGAAAAATGGTCGGTTGTGTCAGATCCCAAGGCCCAGGCCCAGCGAGTCATGGCAATCGTGGCCCAATCCGGCGTAACCCAGGACAGTGAGGTAAGCATCGGCATCGGTGATGCGGAGGCGGTACCTGAGTTGATCGCTGCATTGGCAGAGGATGGCATCGAGGCCAGAGATGCGGCTGGACAATCTGCGGCGCGTTCTATGGAGGGCAGCTTGATCAAGTTGTTGGCTGCCTACTTCAAGGAGCGAGACACTCGCTCCCTGGCGGACCTTTGGCGGCACCCTTGGATGGAGCGGAGCCTGGCGGGTGAGGGTTCTTTTTTCGGCGACCTGCTGGCGGACTTGGATTCCTATCTGTCCAAGCACCTTCCTCACAAGATCGGAGGGTCTTGGTTGACGGATGGTTATCGCAGCCAAATCTCGCGCAATGATCGCTTGAAGAAGGCTTTGGAACGGACCGATGAATTGCTGTTGCCCCTGGCGAATGCTCAGGGCGCTGATACCGTTTGTGCGGCACTGCGCGAGGTGCTGGGCACGTTGCTAGGCGAGCAGGAATTCGATTTGGAGGCTCCTGCTCAACGAGCACAAGTCATGAGTCTGCGGCAACTTGGGACAATCCTGCGTGACCTGGAAGATTTGCCCGCAGGAATATCCCCTGGAAATCCCACCCATGAAGTCTTGCAACGGGTCAGTGAAGAGCTGACCGAGCGCATGATCGCCCCTGCGCCCTTGGACGTCAACACGCCGGCGGTGGATCTCTTGGGTTGGCTCGAACTCCTGTTTGACCCGGCGCCCCTCTTGGTAGTGACATCTGTAGTGGAAGGTGCGATCCCCGCTAGTCCGTCGCCGGATTCCATTTTGCCCGAAGCTCTGCGCAGGGAGCTTGGCTTCGAAAATCAAGAGGATCGTCTGGCGCGAGACCTGTTCACCGCCGAGGTCCTCGATCATTCCCGGGAGACCCACTGGATCACGCCGCGAGTGGCGGCCCAAGGGGATCCGTTCTTGCCCAGTCGCCTGATGTTGCGGGTTTCGCCCAGCACCCTGCCAGCTCAGGTACGGCGTTGGAGCGATGGGGGCAAGGTCACGCCCACCATGGGGCTTGTTCCGCCGCCACCCTCCGCCTGTCAACGGCTTGGTTCCGCGCGCTATCCTGACGTGTTTTCTGTTACTGGGTTCAGGACCTGGCTGGATGCCCCCTACCTTTATCACCTGCAGCGTGAACTGGGTTTAGAGCAACTTGATGATCGCAATCGAGAGTTGACTCCATCGGCCTTTGGAAATCTCCTGCACAAATCTCTTGAGGTGTTGGGGGCTGATGAGTTGCGCGCTTGTGCTGACCTGGGCAAGATTTGCGCGGCACTCCATGAGGCTCTTGCTGATGCGGCCCGAGTTTCTTTTGGTCCAGATGCCCTGCCGGCCGTGCAATTGCAGATAGAGCAGGCTGCCCATCGGTTGGAGAACTTTGCCGGGGTGCATGCGGCTCGTGTGCAGGCAGGGTGGCGCGTGGAGCAGGTGGAGTGGTCTCCGAAGGAGGGGCGCAGCGTTCCGATTGCGGCCCCCGACGGCCCCGCACACTTGCGAGGGCGCATTGATCGGATCGAGCGCAATCAGGATGGTCGTTGGGCACTCCTGGACTACAAGACGGGGAATTCCAAGAAGTCACCCAATGGAGCGCACCGAGCAAAAAACGACGGTGACATTGCTGGACCCTGGAGAGACCTGCAGCTTCCGCTCTATGCGCACCTTGCGCGGGAATTGACTGGCGAGGATGTTCCGGAATTGGGTTATCTGTGGCTCGGCAAGGATGCCAGCGAGACCGGGCTCATGCTCCTCAAATGCGATGAGGTGTACCTCGCGGAAGCCTATGAGAAGGCTGGTGAGCTCATTCGCGAGATTCGTAGTGGCGAACTTCCCAAGCCCAGAGATAACTACAAGCCCTACTCTCACATGGAGAGCTTCCTGATTGGTCAGGGCCTTGCTTTGACTGAGGAGGGTGAGGGATGAGTTCCCCCGGAGAAATCCTGCTTGCATCGGCAGGCTCGGGGAAGACTTTCCAGCTGACCTTGCGTTATGCGGGCTTGGTTCTGCGCGGAGTTCCCGTCAAGAACATCCTGGCGGCGACTTTCACCCGCAAGTCAGCGGGTGAAATCCAGTCACGGGTCCTGGCTCGGCTCGCGGGGGCGGCAGCGGGTGGTCAGGACCTGGAAGATCTGCGCAAGTTTCTGAAGCAACCAGAGCTCAAAGCCGAGGATTGTGGAGAGGCCCTGGTGAGGGTCGTAGGCGATCTGGCGCAAGTTCGAATCAAGACCCTGGATGGGTGGTTCGCCCAGCTTGCTCGGGGCTTTGCGCCAGACCTGGGCCTTGATGCTGCTTGGGCCATGCTCGAAGAGGTGGAGGACCAGGCCCTGCGGACGCGCAGCGTAGAGGAGTTGCTGGATGAACTGGATCCAGATCAGCGCAGGGTGCTCTTGAGCGACTTGCAAAAGGGAGGCAACAAGGCTGGAGTGATCTCTCAGTTGATGAACAGCATCGAGATCGGGCGCAGCCGTCAGCGCTGGGCCGCAGCAGATGCATGGGACCAGATCGAGGTGCCGAAATCTCCCAGCAAGACGGTCTGGCAGGCCTTGCTGGATGATGCAGATGGCTGGGAATTACCGCAGACCAAGGCTGGCAAGACTGACAAGCGTTGGGAGAAGACGGTGCATGCGCTGGTGGAATGCGTGCGGGAAGAGGATTGGCTGGGCGCAGTCAACAACGCGGTTCTTCAGCGCAGCTTGGACGGCGGGACCTACTACAGTCATCCCGTCCCTGATCATCTACTAGAGCCTCTTGGGATCATCCGGGACCGACTGGCTCATGAACTCTTGGGGCAGGTCCGCAAGCAGAATGTCGCTTTGGCCGAATTGCTGTCCCGGTTCGATGGGATTCACCAGGAACTGCAGCGCGCCCAAGGTGGTCTGCGGTTTGATGATTTGTCTGCTTTACTCGCTGAAGCTGCCAGCGGTGATCTGGCTTTTGATCTGTCCTATCGTCTTGATGCCCAGCTGGACCATGTGCTGCTCGATGAGTACCAGGACACAAATGCGTTGCAGCACGCCTCCCTTGACCGCACCTTGCAGGAACTAGCTACTCCCGCCGGCGAAGACCGCTCGATGTTTGTGGTGGGCGATCCCAAGCAGTCGATCTATGGATTCCGTCAGGCAGAGCCGCGTCTGTTGATTGGTCTTGGAGATCACCTAGGTATTGACCCCGAAGGGCTGGACAAGAATTATCGCTCCTCTCCTGTTGTCCTGAGTGCTGTCAATGAACTGTTCAGTCAGATCGCAGATGCGAAGCCCCTTGAGGATGACGCCAAGAAACATGTTGACCGGATGCACCTGCGAAACGCTGCGGCTGATTGGCAGGAGTCCTTCACTGAGCACACCGCTTGTGATTCCAACGCCTCCATGCCCGGGGCCGTACACATCTGGCAGGCGCCGGAAGGAGAGGAATACTCGAAGGACCAGCTGCTTGATTATGCGGCCGACCATGTGGCTCGGCTCCATGAGCAGGCCCCCAAGGCGGTGATCGCAGTTCTTACTCGCTCCAAGGACTTCGGCCAGCAGATGATTGCGCGTCTTGCCCTGCGCGGGGTTGCCGCCGCAGGTGATGGGGGGCACTCGATCACCGACTGTGAATTGGTGAGGGCCTTGCTTGCCCTGTTGTACTTGGTGGATCACCCAGGTGACGGCTACGCTTGGGCCATGGTGGCCGGGTCCAGGTTGGCCGGTATCTTGGAGCTCGAGGTTGATGATGGTCTCAAGGGTGGTCAAGCCCTTGCGCATCGAGTGCGCACCGAGATTCTCTCGAGTGGTCTGGGACCTTGGTTTGCCAATCTACGTGACTGCCTTGGAGAGCTCACACCCTTCGAGCATCAACGACTGGAGTCGTTGATTACCTCAGCTCATGCCTGGTCAGATCGTATTGATGTGCGCCTGGGTACTTTTTTTGACCATGTGCTAGGCATGAAGGTCGGAGTGGAGAGTGATGCCCTCGTGCGCGTGGTCACGATCCATGCGTCCAAGGGACTGGAGTACGACGCAGTGGTTTTGCCCGAGTTGATCAATCTGTTGGAGAAGCCGCCGACAGTAGTGTCTTCACGGCCCGATGCCTACGGCAAGATCGAGGCCATGTCTCTCTACCAGAAGAAGGAGATTCAGGCCTTGGGTAGGGACTTCAAGACTCTTCATGAAGTTGAGGCCAAGGCTCAATTGCACGACACGCTCTGCACGCTATATGTAGCCATGACCCGCGCCAAGTATTCGGTGGACTTGATTCTGCCGGCTGAGAAGCCGACGAGGTGGAACAAGCGGACTTTCGCGGGGATTGTGCGGTCGACTTTTGCCTTGGACCTTGATTCTGAACCAGTCTGGAGCCACCCCGATTGCAATGATGACTGGCCCTCGGCCCTGGAGGACAAGCCGGTCGCGCAGTCAACATCAAAGAGCAATCCCCTGGAACTGAAAGCCGGTGGACCTTTACGTTCACTGGTCCATCGCAGTCCGTCCGCCACGGAAGGGGGGAACTCCAAGACCGCTGCTGCATGGCTTGACACGATTCCTGCAGGTGCTGCGGACTGGGGCACTCTGGCACATGAGTGGCTCAGCCACATCGAGTGGCTTGAAGCTGAGAACATCGGCCCTGGTGTAGAAGACCTGACCAAGCTGGCGGCACGTCTGGGAATCTCCCAGCAGGTGGTCCCCGGGGTGCAGAAGCTCCTGATCAAGGCGCTTGAGGCTCCGGCAATCCGTGAACTCCTCAGTGCTCCCATGAACTCGGACACCCCAGAGATTTGGTGTGAGCGTAGTTTCTCTGTGCTCTTGACCGAGGAGGGCAAGGAAGAGATCTGGAACGGCAGCATTGATCGGGCCGTGCTTCACCTCGGTGCACAGGGAATTTATGAGAAGGCGACGATAATCGACTACAAGACAGATGCGGTGAGCGCAGAAGACCTGGAGGGTTGCGTCAAGCACTATGCGCCCCAGCTCGAAGCCTATCGGAGAGTGCTTGCGACCCTGACCCGGTTGGACCCCAACGACATCACCTTGAAGTTGGCGTTCCTGGTCCCTGGCGTTGTGGTCGATTGCTAGGGGTTTCAAGGTGAGAACCAGGTGCTTCGAAGTGGTCTTCGACCGCTCCTGGGGGCCGCTTCTTGCATTCACCGCCCCTATTTCTGCTGGGTGTTCTAACCTGGGGGTCATGCTTCGACTCTTGTGTGCTTTGGTGCTTGTGGGCCCGGTCGGCGCCACAACAGGCGATAGGCCCACGGGTACGCCTCCCAATATCATGCTCATCACCCTTGATGATGTGGGCATTGATCGCTTTCCAAGTTATGGCGTACATCCGGTGCCCGTGCGCATGCCGGTGATGGAGCAGTTGATCGCTGGCGGGGTGACCTTCGATCGCGTCTGGGCCATGCCCTCTTGCAGTCCCACCCGTGCGAGTCTGTTGACTGGTCGTTTTCCTTCACGTCACGGGATCATGAATCAGATCGGTCCAGGTGACCCCACAGAACCTCAGCTTGATCCCGCTGAGATCACAATCCCCAAGGTTCTGCCCGCCTATCGCAGTGCAGTGATCGGCAAGTGGCACTTGCGCAGTGCTGGTAATCCCACGACTCATCCTCTGGCCTGCGGCTTCACGCATCATCTTGGTTCCATGTACAACGTGGGTGCTAATGGTTACTTTCATTGGCGCAGATATGTGGACGGGACTTTTGCGATTGAGAATCGTTATGCCACAACTGTGACCACTACCGATGCGCTGCGCTTGACACAATTACTGCCCCAGCCCTGGTTTCTCTTCGTCAATTACAACGCCGCCCATGCGCCCTTCCATGTGCCGCCGCCCCACTTGCACACCTATGGCTCGCCTACTGATGAGATCACCCAGTTCCGGGCCATGCTGGAGGCCATGGATACGGAAATCGGCCGAATGCTGGCGGGAGTCGACCTGGACACGACCCTGGTGATCGTTTTGGGTGACAACGGAACTCCTCGGCCGGTAACGGACGGACCCTGGTCCCAAGATCACGCCAAGGGCTCGCTTTACGAAGGTGGTGTGCGGGTTCCCATGGTGGTCCATGGCCCGGGCGTGGGCCAAGGTCGCAGCGACGCGCTGATCTCGGTAGTTGACGTTCACCGCACTCTGGTGGAGTGGGTTGGCGGCAACTTCCAAGCACAGGACTCAATCAGTTTTGTTCCTCAACTGCTTGATCCCAGCACTCCTGGTGCACGGCAGTACCTGTTTGCCGAAAAGAGCAACGATCAGGCTGGCGGAGCTACCGGGCCCGGGCACCAGAGAGCGATCAGCGATGGGCGCTGGAAGTTGATCAGCGACAACTTTGGTCAGCAGTTCTTTGATCTCTCGGTGGATTTGGTAGAGGTCAACAACCTGCTGCAGGCGCCCTTGAGCGCCGAGGCACAGGTTGCACACGACGACTTGCTGCAGGCGTTCACGACCTTTCCCTAGGGACTCCTGGCGGGCAGCAGTCCCCGCGGTTCGCTCAAGCTCTTGACCCGCAGCGCAGTTGGAATTTGCAAGACCAATGCAGAGGCAGAGGAGAAAGGGGGCCTGCAAGGCTATGTGCATGTGAGATCCAGCCTTACCGAGCCGTGGCGTTGCAGGCGTGTTCGTCCTGAGTGCTTCTCTATTGGGCCTTCAGAGCCTCGTCGAGGGCCGCTTGGACCCTCATGGATGGGGCTGGCCCCTCACCAGTAGTCGCCTTGAATGTGCCATCTGGGTCCAAACTCCAACCAGCGAAGAGCGCTACTGTGGGCTGTAGAGAGTCGTTTTCAGGGGCGCGAAAAACAACAGGGCCTCGGCGAGTTCCGAGGCCATAGAGAGCCAGCCCGGGGCTGACGCCGTCCAGGCCTGACGGTTCACTGGCAGCTTGCGGCCATGCGGGTTCAGACAGGTGCTCGATGGCCAGCAAGGTGAAATCACTGTAGGCCAGATCTACTTGAGAGTCACCGCCAATGGCCCGAGGTAAGGACACAGCAGCCCAACCCCTATGCAGTGGTCCTGTTTGCGCGGGCGAGATGTTCATCACGAGGATCAAGGTTCGATCCAAGCGATCAAGTTCGCGTACTCCCGTCACCAGGGTCTGCAGGGCAGAGTTCGTGTTGCTTGCTTGTGTGCCTGCTGACCCCAGGTGCGTCCAGATCAGCCAACCCCCACCGCGGTCAGCACGCTCTTCAAGCCATTGCATGGCGATCTGAGCCACCTGATCGGGCGTATTTGCCGGGGCTTGGGAGAAGCGCTCGAAGCCCCGCTCAAGTCCAGCTACCAATTGTCCCTGCCCCAGGGCCACCGCACCTGCCGTCCACACATCCTGTTCGTAGACCGCTGTTGCAAGGGTTGGAAGACTGGCGGAGAGTTCACCATTGGAGGAGCTGACTCCATGGTGCTGGGGGTGCAGACCAGTCAGCAGTGAGGCCAAGACAGAATCCGGCGAGCCATTCGGGTGCCAGACATGGGGGAAGAACATGCTGGCTTCGATGAACTCCGTCAGGGCGGTCTGGTCTGGCGAAACCTGCCGAGGTTCAGTCGATTGGTCCAAGGTGATTATCAACAGGCTGGGATGCCCACGGCCGTCGTCCACAGGCACGCAGGCGCCCAGCAGGGCAAGACCAGAATACAGCAGCGGTTTCATTCCGAGGAACTGCCAATAGCGCCAGCGCCCCTCACGACTCCAGCCCGGGGTCCTCACCGTTTCACTTTCCCTTGGCGTTGGCTTTTCTGGCGGACTTCACAGGGGTCCTCTTGGACCTGCTCGCAGACCGTTTACTTGCTTTCTTGCTGCTGGTCTTCTTCTTGCCTCTCTTGGCTGGCTTGATCACACCGTCGATCACCAATCCGCTGGCCTTTCTCAGTTTCACCAGATCTTTGGCCTGCTGGCGCGTATCGCGCTGGGCTTCACGAGTCTGACGCCTTGCCTCGCCGAGCTTCAAATTGGCAGCCTTGATCTCCGTTCGCAGGGTCTTGAGAAGGCGATCCCGCATTCCGAGGTCTGCGCGTACGCTGTGCAGTTCCTTGTCAACCGCGCTTGAAGTCTTGCGGGTTTCGACAAGTTCGCTGCGCAGATCGCCCACCCGGCTGGTCAATTTGATGACTTGTTCATCTCGCCGTTGTTGTTGGTTGGCGCTGTTCTCGATCTGCCTGGCTTGACGTTTGGAAGTATGGCGTTCGGTTCTGAGGTCCCGAGTGCGCTCTCCAAGTTCGACTGTCCCTTGTTTTCGGCGTCCGGTCTCCTTGTCGGCTCGTTTCTCGAGAATTGCATGCTGGCGCTTCAAGACCTTCAGGTGTTGTTCCAATTCGGCCACTTGCGCGGGTAGAGGATCCAGAGCCTCCTTGCGCTGGCTGAGTTCTTGCAGTTCTTTTGTTTGAGCCTGCAATTTGCTGTTGAGTTCCACCTGAATGCTCTCGGCTTCCTGGTACGTACGCTCCATTTGATCTGGGAGTGCTGTCAATTTGTCCAGTTGTGCTTGCAGGGCGGTCAATTGTTGGGCGTTCTGGGTCTGTTTTGCATCGGCCTGGGCTTGCATCCGACCTATTTGGCGGTCTCGTTCAGCAAGCAGGGCACCGGCGGGCTCTAGCTCACGCAACTGCTTGCGTACATCGCGCAATTCCTCACGCAGATTGTTGACCTGTTCCTGTCGTCGCTCGCCTTCGACGCCCAATTCACCCTCGCGCTTGGCAAGTGCAAGGCGCAGAGGCTGCAATTCGGCTACCCGTTGGGTGACTTCGTCAGAGGCCTGCCCGTACTCGTGTTCAAGCTCTTTCAGCTGAAACTGGGTCTGTCTCAAGTCAGCTTCGCAGACGGATAAGAGCTCAGGGATCGGGCGCAGGGTCTCAAGCTCCTCCGATAGGGCAGCAGTGTCTTCTGCCGCCTGCGCCTCCGCTTGAGACAAGCGAGCATTCAGTAATTCCAATTCCTGTTCCTTCTCAGAGAGCTCTGATTGCAGGGGGTCGAGTTCCTCGACCTGGTCTTCGAGAGCGACGATGCGCTCTGCAACTGCAGTGCGATCCTCTTTCACGGAATGCTTGAGAGCGCGCAGTTCACTTTCCCGCTGATCCAGTCGTGCAGGCAGGGGTTCGAGCTTGAGCCACTTGCCTTCGCTGGCGTCCGCTCGTACTCGAGCTTCGTCTCGTTCCCGCCGTAGCGAATCGAGTTGGGCTGTTGCAGTTTTTAGCTTGCGGGGAAGAGGTTCAAGTTGCTCCACCCGTTTGGTTATTGTCTGGCGCTCAGTGGCATGATCACTTAGCAATCGGCCACATTCCGCTTCTGCCGCAGCTGCCGTGGCCTGACTCTGCTCGACGATGGTTTGAAGTTTGTCTCGCTCGGCGGAGACTTCTCTCAAGGCGGTGGTCTGGCGCTGGGAGTCTTGAGTGGATCTTGTGTGCTCTGTTTGCAGGGATTTTGTGGTCTGGCTCAACTGCGCAAGCTTGTTGCCCCTATCCACGAGCCTTGCTTCCAGGTCTGCTTGAACTGCAGAGGCGTGGTTTGCGATCTCTTCGAGCTCATTGGTCTTGGCCACCAGGCTCGCGTGTTGAGAGCGCATGCTTTCGTTGGCCATCTGGTCTTGATTGAGGTTAGTCACCGCCTGCTGCCGGTCCGTATCACACATGTGGAACTTGCGGTCCCACAGCTCTTGCTGTACGCGCCGTTGGATGCGGCTGCGCTCCACAGCAATCACATAACCAATGAAACCACCCAGGCATCCGCCACCGAGCATTAAGAGGAGTTCTTGCATTTCTTGCTTGTCTTCCGGAAGGCGCGTAGCAGGTGGCAGTGTCTTTCTGCCCAGTTGGATTCCCCCACGCGCGACGCCATCGATGCTAGCGATCTCAGATCGTGATTTCCCCCTTCGCCTGGGGTCTCTTGGAGCAGTTTTTGAACCTTCGCGGAGGGTGCGTGAGCCTGCTAGGGGTTCTTCACAGAGGAAGGCACGGCCGTCAGGGTCAGATGTTCAGCTGCCAGGAGGGTCACTTGTGAGGTCCACCAAAGCCCATTGCGCCCCTCGGCTTCCGCCGAGTGCCAATAGGGTCCTGCCCGGGGCACCTGGAAGGACCCCGCCAACGTCATGACCAGGGGGGGCGATCCCCTTGCAGCAGTCTGAGCGCAAGGGTTGCGTCAGGCAACGCTAGGATCACCTCCTGCATGTTGTCCCTGCCCGTGGATCAGGTTCTGTCAGAACTGCTGCAAGCCCTGGACGCCAGCGGTGCAGCGGTGCTGGTGGCTCCCCCGGGAGCAGGCAAGACCACCCGGGTGCCTCCAGCCATGGTGCGGGGCAAGGGAACGATTTGGGTCTTGGAGCCGCGGCGTATCGCGGCCCGTGCAGCGGCGCGGCGTGTGGCCCAGGAACAGGGTTGGACCTTGGGAGAAGAGGTGGGCTGGGCTGTGCGTTTCGAGAAGAAGTTCAAGCCGACCTCGAAAATTGTCTATTGCACAGAGGGGGTCCTGTTGCGGCGTTTGCAAGCGGACCCGTTCCTGGAAGGGGTCGACGCCCTGGTGCTGGATGAGTTTCATGAGCGCCACATGGAAGGGGACTTGGCTCTCGCAATGGCTGAGCGCGTGCGTAGCAGCGTGCGCGAGGACTTGCGAATCGTGGTCATGAGCGCCACCCTGATAGCTGACCCTATTTCTGAGTTCTTGCGTGCGAAGGTGGTGCGTTCCGAGGGCCGCCAGTTCGATGTGGAAGAGCGCTACTTGCCACTCTTGCCCAGAGAAAAGCCCGAGGATCATTTGCAACGGGCCGTTGAAACGGCACTTGCGGGCTCGCCCGGGAATGTACTGGTCTTTCTCCCCGGTGCGGGGGAAATGCGCCGAGCCCGTCGGAGGATCGAGTCTTGGATTCTTAGTTTGGGCCTCGACCTGCACGACTTGCATGGAAGTCTCTCCCCGCAGGACCAGGACCTTGCCTTGACCGGGGGAGGCCGCCGTCGTGTAGTCCTCTCAACCAATGTGGCCGAATCCAGCGTTACCGTGGATGGGGTCACTGCGGTAGTGGATTCAGGTCTAGCGCGCATTCTGCGCCATGATCCATCGGTGGGTTTGGATCGCTTGGGCCTTGAGCGCATTGCTGCGGATGCGGCAGCTCAACGAGCGGGCCGCGCAGGGCGCATTGGTCCTGGCCTTGTATTGCGTCTTTGGAGCAGTATCGATCAACGCACCCTCAGGCCAAGCGAGGAACCGGAAGTGCGGCGGCTCGATCTGGCTGGGCCGGTGTTGCAGTTGCTCTCTTTTGGGGAACCGGACCCGGCGGAGTTTCCTTGGTTTGAAGCGCCAAAGCCCGAGGCACTGGACAACGCGGTGGCCTTGCTTGATCGCTTGGGAGCCACCGATCACGGAGTGCTGACCAAGATGGGTCGGTCCCTCGCGGCCTTGCCCGTGCACCCGCGCCTCGGACGGTTGTTGGTGGCGGGTCATGGTGAAGGCGTGCCCCATGAGGTCGCTCTGGTGGCGGCCTTGCTGGGGGAGCGCGATCCCTTTGAACATGGTCAGGGTCCTGTGGACGGGGGCGAGTCGGATTTGGATGAGCGTTTGGATGCCTTGGAAACTTTGGCACGCACCAAACGAGCTCCTGGTGGCTTGCGCCCGGGCCCCGGGCGCAACGTGCTTCGTTCTCGGGACCAACTTGCATCCATGTTGCAGCGGGTGCTGGGTCAGGCACCGCAGTCCGGCGATCCAGATGACGCTCTGCTTCGCGCCCTGCTAACAGCCTTCCCTGACCGATTGGCCGTGCGCCGGGCCCCCGGTTCAGATGCCTTTCGTGGCATCGATGGCAAGGGCCTGCGCCTTGCGCGGGAGAGTTGCGTAACCGAGGCCGAGGTGATCTTGGCTCTTGAGACCATCGGCACTGCCCGGGACGCCCGCGTGCGCCTGGCAGTGGGCGTGCCGCGCTCATTCATCAACGGGGGCAACGAGCACATGACCCAGGATTTGATCTGGGACCGAGAGGCGCTCAGAGTACGCGGGGCGCAGCGTACCTGGCTCGGACCCCTGTTGCTGGGGGAGGAGGTGGTCTCCTTGCCAAGGGGCCGCGAGTCGGAAGTCCAGGAGATTTTGTGCGCCGAGGCCGCCAAGGACTTGGAAAATGCCCTTGGCTTTGATGAATCTGGTGTGCAGAGCCTGCTCGCGCGCCTCGCTTGTTTGGGGGAGTGGTGTCCGGAACTCGAATTGCCGCGTTTCGATGGGGAGCAGATCGCCGAGCACCTGCCGAATCTGGCTACGGGCTGTCGTTCTTTCGAAGACCTGCGCAAGCGACCTCTCGCCAGTCTCTTGCTTGGGCTCTTGACATATCAACAGAGGAGTGCCTTGGACATCATGGCTCCCGAGCGCATGGCTGTCCCTACGGGTTCAAAAATCACTCTGCTCTATGAAGCTGGTCGGCCGCCGGTACTGGCCGTGCGCATGCAGGAACTGTTCGGACTCAAGAATACGCCTACTGTGGCAGGTGGTCGGGTGACTTGTCTCCTGCATCTTCTGGCGCCGAACCATCGTCCTCAGCAGATCACTGATGACCTCGCTGGTTTTTGGGAGCGCACTTGGAAGGATGTGCGCAAGGACTTGCGCAACCGCTATCCCCGTCATGCCTGGCCTTTGGATCCGGCCAACGCTGTTCCTCAGAAACGACCTGCTCGGCGTCGTCGGCGCTGAGATATTCCGTTGCCCTCACCGCTCCCAGGGTGGTGCGTTCAGCCTGCGCTTGCCATCAATAGAGAGCCGGATTTCACCTTTGGCATCGGGCGTTTCCATGCTCCGGTCCCAGAGCTGGCAGGTGACCTGGCGGTGCTTTTGATCCAAGCCCTCGCAGTAGTTGGTGTAGATGCAGCGCCGCACTTCTTCGCCTCGGCCCTCTTGCACCTTGAGCCACCAATCGGGGTCCGCCAGGGACTGACGGGCGGCTCCCACAAGATCGCAATCCCCCTCCTGCAGGGCCTTTTCGGCCAGTTCGTGGGTGCCTACGCCCCCAGCTCCGATCACTGGAATCTGATGTCCGGCTTTGTGGAGGGCTTCTCTGATGCTGTGGGAAAGGTGCAGGTTTCGTCCAAAAGGGTGTTCGAAGTGGGTCACCGTGGGCATGCACTCCTCGCCGCTCGCTCCGGTGTAGGGATAGATCGCCTGACCCACTGCCGGTTGGCGCGCGTCCTCGAACTTGCCGCCTTTTGATACGGAAATATAGTCAATGCCGCCCTTGGCCAGAGCCCGGGCGTGGGAGCATGCATCCTCTATGGTGCTGCCGCCTTTCACCACCTCGTCTCCCAGGATGCGACAACCCACGGTCCACTCCTTGCCGACCAGGGCGCGAACCGCTCTCAGCACTTCAAGAGGCAAACGTTGCCGGCCTGTCAAGTTGCTCCCATAACCGTCATCCCGTTGGTTCAGGGCCGAGAGGAAGCTCGCCAGGGTGTAGGCGTGGGCCATGTGCAATTCGACTCCATCGAAGCCTGCCTGCTTGGCTCGTTGGGCGGCAGCGGCGAACAGGTCGGGCAGGACATTGGGTAGTTCACGGATCGTTTCTAGATGTAAATCCCCGACTCTTTCCCGGTATCCGTAATTGAGCGCTTCCCATTCCCGCACGCTGAGGACCTCTTGTAGGGCAGCATCATCCATGCGCACCAACTGTTCGCGTATATCGGCTTCGTCGGCTGTAGCACCCACGGCATCTCGGTGGGCTTGTGTGATGATGAGAAACTCCAGCAGGTATCGGCGCCTCTCTGGTCGTCGTCTGACGGGCAGGAAATCGAGAATCTGAATCACCAACCGTGTACGCCCCGCGCTGTGCTCGCGCACTGTTCGCACCAGTTCCTGCAGTCCCGGAATGAAGCGATCATCGCCCACGCGCAAGAGGGGGCCTGAGGGCACATCGCGTACGCCCGTTGCTTCCACCACCAGCACCCCGGGCTGTCCGTCCGCCAGACGTCCATACCACTCGAGCACCTCGGGTGTGACCTCGCCCTCCTCCGTCGCCCTCCAGGGGACCATGGCCGGTATCCAACTGCGGGTCAGGCTCTGGAAACTGCCCACCTGTATCGGGGCGAACACGAGGCTGTTCTGGGCTTCCGTGCGGGTAGGCCAGCGGGTGGCTGGCAGAGATCTCTTGGGCTTGGCCACGGCTGGGCATGGTAGGCCCTGCCGCGGGCCGCTACCCTCATGCAATGCAGCAACCACGGGTAGTCCTGACCGGCGCGTCAGGTGGCATCGGTCTGGCGTTCTGTCAGGCCCTCGGGCAACGGGGAGCCAGGGTCTGGGTTTGCGGGCGTGACGAGGGGCGCCTGGGCTCCGCCAAGGCTGCTGTGGAGCAGGCCGGAGGCAGCGCCACCAGTTTGGTGATGGATCTGGAACACCCTGACTCCCTGCGGGTTGCGGTGGAGCAACTCAGTCAGGAAGCCCCCATCGATTGGCTGGTGAACAACGCGGGCATTGTGGAGACTGCGCCCGTGCATTCATCCAAGGCCTCGGGTGAGCAGGCCCGGCGTCTGATGCAAGTCAATTTTCACGCAGCGCGCGAGCTGACCCAGGGGCTGCTTGGGTTGCTGGCTGAATCGAAGCGTCCTAGCGTGGTCATGGTGGCGAGTTCCGCGGCCCTTGGGGGCCATCCCTATGTGGCGGCCTACTCAGCCAGCAAGCACGCCTTGCTTGGCTGGGCTCGCTGCGCTGCGAGGGACCTGCAGACCAAAGGGATCGCGGTGAATGTAGTCTGCCCACACTTTGTGGATACGCCCATGACCGACTCAGGTGCGGACTTTGTTGCTGCTAAGACCGGCCGCTCAAGAGAACAGGTCAAAGCCGAGTACGCTGCGATCAACCCCAGTGGTGTGCTGATTGCCCCGAGCGAAGTGGCCTTGGCAGCATTGGGTTTGCTGGAGAGCACGATCTCTGGCCATGTGCTTGAACTCACCGGCGGAGACAGTCAACGCTGCGTGGACCAGGGCTTCGAAATTGAGGCCATCACCCGGAGAGACCAATGAAGATCGATTTGATCCAACCCGAGGGCTGGCCCCGGCCGAGTGGCTATAGCAATGGAGTGCTTGTGGCGGACGCCGGCAGCCTGCTGTTCATCGCCGGGCAGGTGGGCTGGGACATCCAGGAGCGCATGAAGGAGGGGTTCCTGCCTCAGTTCCGGCAGGCCCTGGAGAACATCAGCGCGGTGCTGGAGGAGGCTGGGGGCAAGCCTGAGCACCTCGTTAGGGTTACGATCTACGTCACGGACAGGGCCGCCTACATGGGGGTCCTGGCTGAGGTGGGGGTCGCCTGGCGTGCCGTCTTGGGCGAGGTGTGGCCTGCCATGAGTTTGGTGGAGGTCCAGGGCTTGTTGGAGCAAGGGGCCGTCCTTGAGATCGAGGCCACCGCAGCCCTTCCATGAGGGGCGGGGTTGGCTCAATATTGGACTTGCCTCTGGAATTTACTTCTTCGTTCCGCGCCGCCACAGCAGGTCGGTGTGGACCTAACTTATTGCTCTGTAACAGGTTACGCCGGTCTAGCTGCATCGGGTCGAGGTGATTCACCCTGTTTGAGGGAATCTCCCGGATTTCTCCCCTTTCCAAGCCGGAGGTCTTCGCGCAGGCTAGTGTTCATACGGGGCGTATGGTGAACTTCTCACCATCGCTTCACTTCTCCCCTTTATTCCGGCACTCCTTAGAAAATAGGTTTCGGCAACACATGAAAACTGACATCAGAAGCTCCCTCCTGACGGTAGCTGGCTTGGGCCTCTTGGCCATGTCCGCGACTGCTCAGCAGAGTATGCAAACTGCGCAACCTCAGCGCATCAACGGTACGGCGAAGCACGCCGGTATCTATCACGTCGCTACTGGCACTTGGACCCGCACTCAAGGTGCAACGGCCAATGTCGGTCCCGACATCGTTTATAACAACACCGCAGACGGCATTTATTGGACCGGCGAGATTCATGAGAACGGTGCGGAGTGGATTGACGAGGGCGAACTGCCCGGTTCTTCCTCTCCCTTTGGCGCTAACAAGGAGTGCTACTCGATCAACGCGTTTGATATGTTCTACGGCACTTCATCCCTGCCTGGCACCCTGACCATGAACGTCAACTGGTATGACGCTTATGATCCCTGCACCAACCCCAATGAGGCCAACTCCTGCATCAACTGGGCTGGCTCCACAATGGCTATTGACCTTCCCGAGAACGGCGGCTCCGGCACCGGTTTCTGGACCATGACGATTGACATGGCCGGCGCAGAGGTTGACATGAACGCTGATGGCGCTCCGTGTCTTCCCCTCTATGACGCCAACCCTGATTGGGATTCCTTCGGTTGGGGCGCGAGTCCCATCGGTGGAAACATGGGCTGGATCCTTGCCGGTGACCCGGACTGGACACCCAACGTAACGGCTGGTGCCAACGGTGAATCCGGTGGTACTGGTACTTACTATGACATCAGTGGCGCAGTTTCCTGCAACATTGACCCGCTATTGGGCCACACTGGTCTCAACACCCAGGACCTCTGGCGCGTTGTTCAGCCCGCTGGTGGCGCGTTGATCATCGGTACCGGTTGTTACTGGTATGGTGGTTACAACAACGTCCTTGGCTGCGGTGGCCTGGGCCCGAACAACTCGTTCGCGTCCAATTATGTCCGCATCCATGCTTCGGATGTTGCTGGCGCTGCGTGTGACACCGAGCCGGACCTTGTGTTCTCGGCCCCGGGTAACGCGCACTGTGGCACCAACACCGGTGGAGCACCCTCCGGCCCGGCCCGCATCTCTTACGCACGTGACCCGTCTGGCGCTACCGTTGGTACCGTGCAGGCTGTTGACGGACCGGACAACGAGTTTGGTTACTTCATCGTCTCGGTTGGTCTAGGTAGTGGCATTGTTATCAGCAATGGCATCCTGTACCTCGCTCCGCCCTTCGGTCGTTACTCTCCGACAACTGCAACGAGTCAGGGCGATCCCGCTCTGAACTCCATCGGCCGCTTTGGCCCTGATGGCGTGCTGGCGAACTTGGTTGGAACCGGCGACCCCGCTGGCAATGGCTACGTGGTTCCCCTTGTTAAGACCAACACCCTTGGTACTGGCAACTGGGCCCCGGGCGACACGATCGCCCTCTCCCTCTGGTTCCGTTGCGGCAACGCCAGCAACTTCTCCGACGCCGTCCAGGTTCAGTTCCGCTGATCCCTGGCCCGTTAGAGGCCTAATCTAAGAGTGGCGTCCGCTCCCCTTGGGGGGCGGGCGCCGCTCGCATTATGTGGCGGGATTGTGAAGGCGGATCCCAGGCTGGGCCGGTTGCGGGGGTATCCTCTGCCCCATGGACTGCAAGACATTCCACTACCACGAGGAAGACGATGTCGCGGTGATTCGCCTGGAGAGGCCGGAACGTCTGAATGCTCTGACTTTCGATTCATACGCCGAGCTGAGGGATACCTTTCGGGCGCTGGCGACCCGAGACGACCTTCGAAGCGTGCTGCTGACCGGAACTGGGAGGGCCTTTTGTTCTGGAGGAGATGTGCGCGACATCATCGGGCGCCTGATGGGCGTGGATGACGGCACCCTGTATGCATTCACGCGCATGACCTGCGACTTGATCGGCAGCATTCGACAATTGGAGAAGCCGGTGGTCGGAGCCTTGAATGGCACCACCTGTGGAGCAGGGGCTGTCATGGCTGCAGCTTGTGATATCCGGGTTGCGGCGGAGTCCGCACGAATCGCTTTCCTGTTCACCAAGGTGGGGCTCTCGGGGGCGGACATGGGAGCTGCCTGGCTGTTGCCGCGCATTGTGGGTCATGGGTTGGCGAGTGAACTCTTGATGTTGGGAGAGTTCATTGACGCCAAGCGCGCTGAGGCCATTGGTCTCTACAATCAGGTTGTTCCGGACGAGGAACTCGCCGATCGCGGCCTTGAACTTGCTGGCGAACTCGCTTCAGGCCCTGCTTTGGGGCTGGCCGTTACCAAGCGCATGCTTGATGCTGAATGGAACATGAGCCGCGACGAGGCGTTTTCCGCAGAGGCCTGGATTCAAGCGGAGTGTATGAAGCATCCGGACTATGAGGAAGCCTACCGTGCCTTTGTGGAGAAGCGCCACAAGGACTTTCGGGCTTCGGGGGCACTTGGAAAGCAAAGCGGCGCGCGGTCATGAGTGAACTTGACGACCTCCAAAGCGACGCTGAACAAGCGGCCCGCTCCATGCAGGCGAAGGTTGCTTGTGCGGCCGATGAAGATGGCGCCGCAAGGGTTGCTTTGGGGTTCTTGGCAAAGAACGATTGGCTCGGCTGGGCCTTGCCCGAGGCTTATGGCGGTCATGCCGTAGGGGGGCGCGTAGCTGCTGAAAAGGTCAGCGTCGAGGCCTTGTGCGCGGTGCGCCGTGGGCTGGCCCGTGGCTGCGGAATGGTGGACCTGATGTTCGTGGAACAGGGCCTGGGCTCCTATGCCCTCGCTTTGGGAGGCGCAAAAGACCTGGCTCAGGAGTTGATGGGGGAATACGCCGCTGGAACACGCATTGCTGCCTTTGCGGTGACTGAAAAGGATGCGGGTAGCGATCTGGCCGGTGTCTCTACCCAGGCGGTGCGTACGGATCGTGGGTACTGTTTGACCGGTGCCAAGACCTTTATCACCAACGCTGGCATCGCCCATGACTACACGCTCTTGGCTCGGGTGGCAGGGGAGCCGGGAGACCGTTCGGGTCTGGCCATGTTCCGGGTCCCCGCTAGTGCCCGGGGCCTTGAGGTCAAGCGGTTCGAAGTGATGGCTTCACATCCCATCGGCGAGGTGATCCTGAACGATGTGCAGGTGGATCAGCGTGATCTGATTGGGGAGGAAGGCCAAGGCCTTGATCTGGCGCTTGGGGTCCTAGCTCGTTTCCGGACCTCGGTGGCGGCGGCCGCGGTGGGCTTTGGGGAGCGTGCCTTGGAGGAGTCCTTGGCCCATCTCAAGTCCCGGAAGCAGTTTGGGCGGTCCCTGTCCAGTTTTCAGGGCCTGCGCTTTGATCTGGCAGAGATGGACACGCGTCTAGCAGCCGCTGCCTTGCTCGTGTCCCATGCGGCGGCATGTGTGGACGCTGAAGAGGATTCGAAGGCAGAGGTAGCCCGGGCCAAGTTGTTCGCAACGGAAACAGCGAGTTGGGTCTGTGACAAGGCTGTGCAACACCATGGAGGTCTTGGGGTGCGTCGCGGAACTGTCGTGGAGCTTCTTTTTCGTGAGGTGCGCGCTCTTCGAATCTATGAGGGCACCAGTGAGATTCAAAAGCTGATCATCGCCAAACATCTCTTGAATCAAGATACCTCGAGCTGACCATGGCAAAATTCAAGCTGCACCTCTTTGTCTGTGTAAATTCGCGGGATGATGAGGACGCCCGGGGCTGTTGTGCAGCCCGTGGTTCGGCCGCGGTTGCAAGAGACTTCAAGCGCAAGTTGTACGAGCGTGGACATAAGCGAGTGGTGCGCGCCAACAAGAGTCAGTGCTTGGATCAGTGCGCATTTGGCCCTGTGATGGTTGTCTATCCCGAAGGCGTGTGGTATGGAAGGCTGACGCCCGATGACGTGGATGAGATCATTGAAAAACACATTGAAGGGGGGCAGGTGGTTGAGCGCCTGGTAATCCCTGACGAGCACCTAACCGGGGTGGACAAGGGGTGACCAGCGTCAAGGATTGGCTCTTGGAACCGGGGGCAGAATTAGGCTGCCTGCTTTATGGACCGCCTGAAGATGACCTGATTACGGGGTTGGCGAAGGGTGCTGGGGAGCGCGGCTGGAGTGTGCTGGTAGCAAGGGGGCTTGCCGCAGACGACCACCGAGCGGCTGGGCGGGAACTTGAGACTGGTCTCAAGCGTTTGGCGCAGATGCAGGATGTGGGGGGCACTCCGCTGGTTCTGGTGGGGGTGGGTTCTTCCGGGACCGCTGCCTTCCTGCAGGCCTGCCGCAGCAGGCGGGTGGCTGCCCTCGCGATCATTGATGTGCCCCTGATCCTGGAGGACCTCGACGTCCAGCGGCCTGTGCAGCCTCTGGAAATGCTGCTCAATCTGGAGGCGCCCCTGCTGCGCGTCGAATCCACAGATCCAGCGGCCATCGACCCCCAGCAGGGCCAGCTTGTGGGGCTGCAGTTGGACGCCTGTGCGCGTATCCATGAGAGCCACAGCATCCCGAGCGACGACCTCCGGGCCCCTCTGGTACTCTCTTTGCTTGAGACCTTCCTTTCGAATCACTTGGAGTCATTCCGTTAGACCATGCTTGAACTGATCAATCTTGTTCCCGGCAAAGAAGTTCTGGGCCAGTACACCATCACCAAGCTGTTGCGCGAGAACGGCATTTCCTCCACCTTCGGTTTGCAGGGGGAGGACTTTCCCAACGGCGCGGAGTTGGTCCTGTTTCCCAGTCACCTCTTCGGCGGCTTCGAGGCAGCAACTAGTTTTTCGAAGGAACTCGAGCCCTGGATAGCTTTTGATTGCTCCTCGGTTCGCAGCTTGAGCCGCATGGAAGTACAGGAGGATGGCCTTGTATTGCAAGTTGGGGCGCGTGTGCCTGGACCGAGCCTGCGTCATTTCATGGCCGAAGGAGAACTGCTTAGCAGCGGCGAGGTACAGCAGCTTGGTCTGCGCCTGCTTGACGGACTTGAGAAATTGCACGGCTCTGGAATGGTGCACGGGGACTTGAAGCCGGAAGCGGTTTTTGGCAACGGCGACCCGGATAGTGCGGTGATTATCGATGGAGGTGTCACCCCCAGCCTCTGGTCCACACAACATCTTGGCGCCCGCACTCAACTGGTTGGTACGCCCTTCTATGCACCCATTGAACAGTTCAGCGGGGATGCTCCCAGTGCGAGTTCGGACCTCTACAACCTGGCGACTCTGCTCTATGAGGCAGCGACTGGGCAACTGCCTTGGAACGGCACGGGATTCGTCGAAGTCTTCCAGAGCAAGCTGGTGCGACCTTCCGAGGGGTCCAGTGCTGCCCTCGCGGTGGACCTTGCACCGGGTCTCGACAGTTTGTTGTGCTCAGCTCTCGATCCCCAGCGCCGCGAACGGCCGGCGGATGCTTCGGTCTTTCGTGAGCACCTTGCCGCGGCCTTGACTTGAGCCTTCTGCATTGAATCCCGATCAGTTGAACCTCTGCACCTGGTTTCTTGACCACAATCTGGAGGCAGGGCGCGCGGACAAGGTTGCCCTGCGCTGTCAGGATCAGTCCTGGACCTATGGCGAGCTGAGCGCTGGCGCTGCTCGTTGTGCTGCGGCCCTGCGAAGGCGTGCTGTGGGGCCAGAAGAGCGCGTGCTCCTGATTCTGTCCGATGGGGTCGACTTTGTGCTGGCCTGGTTCGGCGTTCTTCGCGCTGGGGGCGTGTTCTGCATGGTCAACCCCCGGCTGATGGCTTCGGACTACGCTCACTATCTGCGTTACACCAAGGCGCGCATCGTGATCTGTGATGAGGCGGTTCTGCCCGAATTGGAGAAGGCCATGGAGGGCATGCAGCACCCGCCCAGATTGCTGGTCTCCGGGAATCAGACTGGGAGACACGATTGCCTGGCCGAGGCGTTGGCTGCAGAAGATCCTGATTCCGATCTCGCCCGCACGGAACCCACCACTCCAGATGATCTGGCGGGCTGGTTGTTCACTTCTGGCTCCACCGGCCACCCCAAAGGCTGCGTGCATATGCAGCGGGACTTTGCCTTTGCCACCGAGGCCTATGGGCTGGGAGTCGTGGGCTATCAGGAGTCAGACGTTTGCCTTTCCGTGCCGAAGCTGTTCTTTGGATACGCCACGGGGACAAACTTGATGTTTCCGTTCCGCGTGGGGGCAACGGTTGTGCTCTTCGAGGGTCGCGCCACTCCCGAGGAGATCCTGCAACAGATCGCAGACCACCGACCCACGGTATTGACCAGTGTACCCACCCTGATCAATGGCATGCTCGACTCGACGAAATTGGAAGGTGTTGACCTGAGTTGCCTGCGCCGTTGCATTTCCGCGGGAGAGGCTCTGCCCCGCCGGGTCTATGAACGTTGGCTGGAATGTACAGGTGTCGAGATCCTCGATGGCATCGGCTCTGCCGAGATGTTCCACATCTACATTTCGAATGCGCCAGGGGAAGTGACCCTTGGTTCTTTGGGCCGTCTGGTACCCGGCTATGAGGCCGAGATCGTCGGTCCAGATGGTTCTCCCGTCTCCGAAGGCGAGCCAGGTCGCTTGCGTATTCGCGGCGGCTCCACCGCCCTCTGCTATTGGGCAGACAAGGAAAAGTCTCAAGCCACTTTTCAGGGGGATTGGTGCACAACCGCCGATATTTTTCGCCGAGACTCGGAAGATCGGTTTTGGTATGAGGGGCGGGCCGACGACTTGCTCAAGGTCAGTGGAATCTGGTGTTCGCCGCTTGAGATCGAAGAATGCCTGCGCTGTCACGACGCGGTTCAAGATGTTTGCATCGTGGCTGCCAAGGATGGGGCGGGTCTGATCAAGCCCCTGGCTTTTGTGGTCCCAGCAGGGGATGCTGAAGGGGGACAACCTCTAGCCGCGGAACTCAAGGGTTTCATCAAGGGGCGTCTGGCACCCCACAAGTATCCGCGCTGGTTTGAGTGGCGCCAGGAACTCCCGCGTAATGACCGCGGCAAGGTGGCCCGCCGGGTTCTGGCGGAGGAAGCCGCAGAACTCAAACTGTGAGCGGTTCTTTTCCCCGGGGCGTGGGGTAACATGCCCGCGAGCACCCCCGAACATGGACATCGCCCGTAGTACTTGGAAGGAATTGGCCGCGGTCATGGGGCCCGACTCGATCTTTCTGTTGCCCATTGGCAGCACCGAACCCCACGGCCCTCATTTGGCCCTGGACACCGATGTGACCATTGCTCGGGCACAGGCCGAGCGAAGCGCAGAGGTCCTGGAACAAGCGGGGATTATGGCCGTGGTCTTGCCTGCTTTGCCTTATGGGGTCACGCGTTTTGCGGGGGATTTTCCCGGGGCGATTTCGCTGCGGCCGGGAACCCTTTGGGCTCTGCTTGAGGATTTGATCTTGACTCTAGAAGAGGTTGGGGTGCGTCGCATCGTGTTCTGCAACGGCCATCTGGAGCCGGAGCACATCGAAGTGATTCGAGGCGTGGTCTTGGATCATTCTGAACTTGGCCCAACCACAGCCCAGGCGATTTTTCCAGACCACACTCGGCGTAAAGCTGCAGCCCGGCTCTCCCAGGAGTTTCAAAGCGGCGAATGCCATGCGGGGGAGTACGAGACTTCGATTGTGCAAGCGGTAGATCCCTCTGCTGTGCGCGAGAATGCGCGCGAGCTCTTGCCACCGGTGGAGATCGGATTGATCGACGGCATTGCTCAGGGCAAGACGACCTTTGCCGAGATGGGGGCCGAGGAGTGCTACTGCGGAGATCCCGCCGCGGCCACTGCCGCTCACGGAGAGCAGCAACTCCAAGTCTTGGCGTCAATCGTTACTGATGCTTGCCGCGTGGCCTGGCCCGACCTTTTTTCTTCATGAGCGCCTTCAGCACCGTCCTCCAAGTCCGCTTTGGCCATGTGGATCCCGCTGGGATTGCTTACTTCCCGCGCATCTATGACTATCTGCATGATGTGTTCGAGAGCCTTTGGGAAGAACATGTGGGCCAGCGGTATTACCACCTGCTGTTGGAGCGAAAGATTGGCTTTCCCCTGGTGCACAGCGAGGTCGAGTTCAAGAAACCCCTTCATTTCGGTGACCGGCCTGTAGTTTCAGTTACCTGTTCCAAGCTCGGGAGTTCCAGCATGACCCTGCGTTATCGTTTCAGCTTGGGGGATCAGCATATTCTGGAAGCACGAATGACTACGGTTTGCATCAAGCTGGAAGGCATGCAACCGATTCCTATCCCTGATGATTTCCGCAAGAGCTTTGAGGAGATCCTCGAAGTGGATGAAGAATGACGCGTATCATCAATCGCTTTGGAACGGGGTCACCGGTTTTCAGCTTCGAGTTTTTTCCCCCAAAGAGCGACGAGGGAGCTGAAGCTCTGATGGCGACGGTTCTGGATCTGCAAGCGGCAGTGAACCCGGACTATGTTTCGGTGACCTATGGTGCTGGCGGGACCACCCGTGAGCGCACTCAGCAGGTTGTTGCGCGCATTCAGAATCAGATCGGTCTGCCCGCAATGGCGCACTTGACCTGTGTGGCAGCGACAAAGGCTGAGATTGATCAGGTCGTGGATCAGTTGGTAGCCGATGGAATTGAGAACATCTTGGCTCTGCGCGGGGATCCCCCCAAGGATCAAGAGAACTTCCAGGCTCCCGAAGGCGGTTTTGCCCATGCCTCTGAATTGATCGCTCACCTGGCCAAGCGTGGTGGCCTCTGTATCGGCGCTGCCGCTTATCCAGAATCCCATCCTGAATCCTCCGATGCGGATGAGGATCTGCATTGGACCATCCACAAGGTTGAGCAGGGTGCATCGTTCCTTGTGACCCAAATGATCTTTGACAATGAGCACTACTTTCGTTTCAGCGATCGTTTGCGCGGCCGCGGAGTGCAGGTCCCGATGGTGCCTGGGATCATGCCGATCACCGATGTGGCTCAGATCGATCGTTTTACGAAGATGTGCGGGGTCGAAATCCCCGGCGCCCTTTCCAAGCGCATGCACGATCATCAGGATGATCCGGCATCGGTGATGGCCATTGGTATTGAGCACGCCATCGAGCAGTGTCGGGAGCTCTTGGCTCGCGGGGCTCCAGGCCTGCACTTCTATACTCTCAACCGCTCTCTTGCGACCCGTGGCATCCTGGCTGCCCTGAAGGGGTAGATGACTTTCCCCTGAGCGTTCCCCATCGGTTACGCTGTTGGACGAAATGGGGGCACGCTCTCGCCTGAATAGGCCCCGGAGCACGATTATTGCCCTGGTATGGTCCTTGCACAGGGTCAGTGATGCCCATCATCAACACCCCCCTCTTCAGCATGCGTACAGCCCAGAACCCCCTGCTCCTGGCCCTTGCCCTGGTGGCCTGCCAGGGTCAGCGAACACTGGAGGCAATCCCTGGGGTTGAACTCCAGGGTACTGCCTATGAGGCTGCGGCGTTGGTGTCTTTGGAGGCCCAATCAGCCTGGGATCACGAAGACCTGCAGAATGTCTTTTTCCTCTCGTCGCGGATCATCTCGGGGGGTGAACCGGAATCCGAAGAAGCCTTCGAGCGTCTGGCGGAATGGGGAATCAAGACAATCCTCTCGGTGGACGGCAAGGCGCCCCTGGCGGAAGCTGCAGCGCGCTTTGGCATGCGCTATGTGCATGTGCCGATCCAATACAAGGGCATGACCGAGGGCGAGCTGCTACGCATGACAAAGACCTTCCGTGAGTTGCCCGGGCCGTTCTATGTGCATTGCTTTCATGGCAAGCACAGGGGCCCCGCCGCTGCAGCGGTAGGGCGTCTTGTGCTGGACCATGTTTCTCGGGAGCAGGCCCTGGCAGAAATGCGCCAGTGGATGGGGACCTCTCCAGCCTACGAAGGCCTCTACGCCACCATCGCCAGTCGCAGCCTGCCCAGCATGGACGCAAGCGCCGCGTACCAATGGGACTTCACTCCTGCGGTAGGTACTTCCGGCATGAAAGAAGCCATGGTCATGGCGACCCGCGCTTTGGAGAATCTCAAGTCTCTCAAGGGCAACGCTTGGGTCGTGGATCCCACACATCCGGATTTGGTTCCTGAACAGGAAGCCCTGCGTCTGGCGGAGATCTTCAGGCGTTCTCTTGGTGGCTATGATCTGCGTGCCCGTCCGGCGAGCTTTCGTGCCAACTTCGAGGGCATCATTCCAGCCGCAGAAGAGCTCGCTGCCCAGGTGAGTCAAGCACGGCAGGCGGACAAGCAGGTTATTGAGCAGGCTGCGGCTTTGATGACTCGCATTGAGGGATCCTGCAATTCGTGTCACAAGCAGTGGCGCGACTGATTCTCCTGGGTGAGGATTGAGCAGGAGATTTGCGCTGATCCGGGCAGGGCGCGTGTCTGCCTGCTAACATGCTCGCATTGTGATTCCCCTTTCCTCACGATTCCGCGATGCTGTGACCCGGGGGCTTTTTCTTCATCGGCGCCAAAAACGCAAGAAGACCAAGGAAGAGCGCGCTCGCGGAGACACAGAGGTGCCCTATGCGGCGCACCTCTTCAGCGTCGCCGCTCTGGCCATGGAACACGGGGCTGACGAAGACGAGACTATCGCCGCATTCTTGCATGATGCGGTGGAGGACCAAGGAGGGGAGGAACTCCTTGTGGAGCTCGAAGAGATCTATGGTCCGCGAGTCGCCATGATCATTCGCGGCTGCTCGGATTCCCTGGCCGCCCCCGGCGAAGAGCGTGGTGAATGGCGTGCGCGCAAGGATCGCTTCATTGAGTTCATTCGCAACGAAGCAGATTCCTCGGTCTTGCTAGTGGTGGCCTGCGACAAGATTCACAACGCCCGTTCGGTGGTAACGGACCTGGCGCGTTTTGGGACCCAGATCTTCACTCGCTTCAGCAGCGGCCAAGAGGGGACTCTGTGGTATTATCGGGCGACCCTCAACGCGTTGCGCTCTCGGGAAGCGGACATGCGCACGGGCTTGCAGCGTCTCTTGCTCGATGATCTTGAGCGGATTGTCGATCGCATGGAGCGCTTTTCTGCCGAGTGAGGGCCTACTCGCTCTTGGCGTTGCGCACCTCGAGGGTTTGCTCGTAGCGCTGACCGCTTTCCTTCAGCACGATGCGGTAGGTACCAGGCGTGGCCTGACGGCCTCTCCGGAAACGGCGTCTACCTGAACCTCGACCGTCAGCGTTGGAAGACGTCAGCCGCAGATTCCAGGTCATCCGGTGCAAGCCGCGTTCGCTAGAGGGATCAAGGGTCTGCACAATGGTGCCGTCACCCGCTTCAATGTGCAGGGTCACATCGCGCCCTTTCTTGTTGAGCGTGTAGTAGATCACCGCGCCTGTGGCGGGGTTTTCCCCCACAAAACGGCGCGTACCCGAGTTCGCAGCCTGGGGTTCCCTGGTGCTGATAATGGCGGTGCCAGGCTTGAAAAGGTGCGCTCGTGCATTCAGAGCATCCTCGGAAGCCTCGCGCAAGGGGCCCACGTCCAGGATCCAGATCGAGCGTCCGTGGGTGCCTACTATCAGGTCGTTTCTTGTCGGATGCTGGGCAAAATCATGCACCGGAACCGTTGGCAGACCGTTGGTTCCATTCATGCGCGTCCAGTCTTTGCCACGGTTGATGGATACGAAGAACCCGAACTCGGTGCCCAGGTAGAGCAGGTCTGCGTTGCTGCGGTCCTCGTGCAAGGCGCGCACGGGCCCGGCGCTGCTGGGGAGTTTCTTGGTCAAGCTGACCCAGGTGTGCCCCTCGTCATCGGAACGAAAAGCGTGGGGCAAGTCGTCGTCGCTACGGTGGCCGTCGAAGGCCGCGTAGATCCGGTTCGCGTCGTGCTGGCTGGCGAAGAGCTGGCTCACATAGCGGCGACCGGGGAGGAGCTGGTCGATGGTGTTCTTGAGCGGCTTCTTAGGCAGGGTATGTGAACTTGTTTGGAGTTGGTCGGCCCAGGTGGGCTTGTCATCTTCCTCTTCCTCTCCCTCTCCCTCTCCCTCTCCCTCTCCCTCTTCTGAATCGGTGGCCACTTCTGGTGCTGACGCAGGCTTCTCGGGATCTTGTTCCGACGCCTGATC